>OKGA01000006.1_pt1 | contig 210449 bp, 213 predicted proteins | sample 1611451 | NCBI WGS metagenome assembly OKGA01 (sample SAMN04436745, study PRJEB24849) | human gut metagenome | biome: human gut; feature: NICU; material: stool | host: Homo sapiens | place: USA: Saint Louis, MO | collected 2010-12-22
GCTATGCACTCCTCATCATCTCCACGGTAAAGGTTAATCGTTGTTTTATCCATTTTTACGCACCATCGCTGCAAGTTGGTTTGGGCTAAAACGCCAACCTTCATCACTGTTATAAATTGCGTTAAAGCACCATTCCGAACAGAAATACTTACTCCGTTTTTGTTTAATACCTAAGACCACGCCCAATGCGCCCCACCAGTCATAGGTATGTCCGACAGTTTTTGCAAAATATGCTTTAATTTGTTCCTCGGTTACACCATCAATGGCCACTAAATCCCATTTAGATTGGTCTGACACGTCAATTTGCTTACAGCGCACACCGCCGTCTTGTACAGATGCAGAGTAGCAATCAAACACAGTTTCGTTCTCGTAATGATTGCCTTGAGTGAATTCCATTCGCTCGACCGTTAGCTCGCAATGGGAGTATTTACCTTTTGTGAAAAATCTCGTTACTGCATCAGCTACGGCTTTTAACGGCTCTTTCAGAAAGCTGCGTTTATGCTTATAAAAAGCAAGATAAATACGGTTAGCCATTTTTGTATGCCTCCAAAAGTTTATCCATGGTTAAAATAATGTCGTCATAGATTGCTTGCATTTGATCCAGCGTTAAATTCGGCGCTTTAATTTCATACTTGCGCATCCGTTGATTCGCTAGTTCCATCTGCAGCTTCTCAAGCCCTTCTGCCTGCACTAAAATCAAGTCCGTTGCAGTTTTATTGTCGATTCCCGCATGGCGCGCAAAATCAGCAATATAACGGCTTACTTCGCCTTGATAGCCAGCGGATTTAAATGCGTTTGCTGCCGCTTGGCGCTCGCGATATTCGGACTCAAAACGCGTCCAATACTTGTAGATTTCTGCCGCCTTCGAGTCGATACCATCAACCAATCGACTTGCTGCATTAGCATAAAGCTCAGCTTGTTTTGTTGTATCAACAACCCAATTTTCGCCATCCCATTTACATGGCAAATTAAGTGGTTCGATTTTGGTTAAGTTTCCAGGAATATCTCCAAGTTTTAAATATTCCACCTTTTCACCGGTATCAGTGCGGTAATAAATGCCTCGGTTATCAGCCTGATAACTCCATCCATTTTCAGCTCGCACAACCACAAACCCTTCTTTTCCTGGCGGTGGAGCATCTAAATAGCTACCTGCCGCAAGGCTTCCACCTTCGCTAACAAATTCGGTTGTGGCGTGGCTGTAAATCCCCTGATAATCCGTGGTATAGACGGTGATTTCGCCGCTAGTGGTGGCAAAGCCTTCGGCGTTAAATTTTACTGCCATAAATCCCCCTTATTCAGCCAAGCAGATATAGTTAAAAGTGATATTTCGCGGACGCGCCATGCCTACATAAGGTATCTGTGCGTCGGTCGCGTAAGTACCGGGCACGGCGTACCAGTTGGCCTCTCGATTGTCGGCAACGGCCGTTGTCATTTTTATACGATTTGTCAAACTGGAATCCGTCTTATCCAAACCGAGGTTTTCTACCGTGTTTCCAGATGGCGAGACCACGTTGTTGACCTGGTAGTGCGCCTCCTGGACTAATAAAGAGCCATATTGCCAACTTAATAATTCTCGTCCAGCATCAACGCCGCGGCCATTATCCCAACCGCGGATAAATTCACCGCGCATGTCAGGCAGCTGTCCTGATGGATATTTTTGTGCCAATTTAGGATAACGTTGAGTATCAAATCGCTGTCCATTCATGGCCAGATAACCTGCGGGCACCGAAGATAGCGGATATGGTATAGGGATGCCGACAAACACTTCCCGAAGTGATGTTAATTCGTCAGTAGTGTTTAAAATAATCTGCTTAATCGCAGATGCGAGTTGATTTAATTCATTTTTTTCAGGGGTTATTTTTGCGGCTGAAAGCACACCTAACAATTCAGCTTGCACAATATTGAACCAGTCTGCCCCTGGATAACTTGGGGCTACACCATTGCCGCCCTCGGTAAACCAACGCGGAGCATCATGTTGATACTGTTGATTCTTAACCGGTGGCATAACCGTAACACCGGACGAATTATCTAATGCGTACATTATTGTTCTTCCTCATAAATAAAAACTAATTTCAAATGCGCATAACAAAGCCGTTTTAAAAAACATTCCACCTTTGAACGCTCAAACATCACTAACTCATTCGTAACGTCCTCTAAACATGTCATATTTCGGACATTGCGACTTGTTGTGTATATAAAGACCTTCCACGCATTCTCTTGTGGATAGAGTGGTTGCATGCAATCACGCAAACAATGATGTGGGTAATGGCTTATGACTCTAATGTGATAGCCATTATGAGCAGCTTGTTCTTCTAGATAGTGCTTGTTAAATGAGCCGACTTCGTTATCCTTGGCAATCAATGCAGCACGACGAGCTTCAATAGTATTGATTTCACTACATTCCGGTAACCCGTAAAAGGCTTCCCAGTCCTCCAATAAAATAAAAGCATTGCTAAGCATGCGCTCTTTTACGAGTTGATGCGCCGTATCGTTCACTCGACTTAATTGTTCGGCCCGAATTGCTAATATCTTGCCCAAATTGCCATCAGGGGCTCGATTCCAAGCTAAACCAACCGGTAGCAGCTTTAATGCTGCATCAAGATACATAGCGGTTGTTAGGCTTGCCATGTAATATCCCCTAACACAAGTATCTGATCTTTATCAAGTTGGACGTCGGCTTGTAACGATAAAATACTGTTATCCATCTCGCCGCTCACATTCGATACAGTCGCTCGTAGATGCGACAAATAAAGTAAACCACCAGGAGGCAAGGCCTGAAATAATGACACAAGCGCGGATTTCACCGCCCCTTTCATTATTTCTGTTGCAGGCACCAAGCGAATTGTCAAATCAAGTTTTTTTACTTTAGGTGCAAACACAAACAACTCATTGCCAGCCGGCATACCTTCCCAAAGCCCGGTCACCTCATTCTTATGGCCACTGATATACTCTTTAACTCGCTCACAGTCTTGTTGAGTGGGTAAAATATCTGCCTGATTATCTAATACAATCGCCACACCGGTCGTGCCTCCGCCATAATACCGGGGGAAGCACCAGGCTCTAGTGATACCACTAACTTCTAATGCCCAGCGCACATAATCATGAGGCGCCCCACCTGCCGGAGGATGTTGAGCGCGCTGAATTAAACGTCCTAACAAGGCAGATAGACTTTCGATGTCGGCTCCGCCACTCATTTGCTTTACAGTTGCATTAGGCTTTAGGCCTAAAATGGCATTCGTAAGAGCCAATTGAGCACCTTCACTTAAATTGCCTTGGCTGCCACTTTCGGTACATTGGACTTCAACCAGACTAATACCTGATGGCACTTGGGTTGTTTTGACAGTTTCAAAAGTTAAATCCGAGCGCAGATCACGCCAAGTTGTCCCCTCGGGGATCTCTAGTGTATTTACTGCATCAATGCTAATAACACCACGGGCCACGCTTGCTGGTTTACGATAAATCCCCTTATAGGCGCAATACTCCAATAGATAGTCTTCATCGGCTGTCGTGGGGATAATTTGACGAGCCAACCAATTTAAATGCTTATGCTCTCCAGCACTTAACGCTGAGTTAATTCGATTTAGCACTGATACAACGGCATGTCGCTTAACATCAGGGAAGTGCTTTAAAAATTGCTGTTCGCCTTGTGAGATTAGTTGAGTAAGTGTAGGGGATTGATAAGGCATTACAGGCTCCATACTGCTTGAAACGTACGTTGCTCAATTTGCCCGTCAGGCAAAGTGACAACAATCGTTAGCAACAGCATGGACTGTTCTGGGTTGGTCGCTGACACATCTATGGCTTGAGCATGATTATCCTCTTTAAGCCACAGCAATGCCTGTTCGGCATAGGCTTGCACATCATCTAAAACTTCAGCGATTTGTTTTGAACGGGCAAGCGTCCATAGGCGAGATCCCATTTCGCTTGTCCCAAAGTCATTGCCCCACCAGCCCCGTTGATTATCAACACGAGCATCGGTGAAAAGGCTAATGATTATGGCGGTAGTTAGGCTTTCATCAAGCAATAGTGCAGAATCAAGCGATACTAAATCACCCTCGCCATTTTTCCACACAATACTTAAATCTGACATCGCATTTATACCGGTTTGCCCACACCTTTTTCATGGTCGTGGCTTGCGCCACTTTTACCGTTCGAAAGGTGATCTGTTGCTATTGATGTTCCCATAATAGTCACATTACCGGTAAATTGCGTTTGTGGAGCGTCAAAGTTAATCTCATCCGCACTCACAGTGAATTTTTTACAAATTAGAATAGCTTCGCCATTTTCCGTTAATAATAGCGCATGGCCATCCGCATGATAAAGCACCGAATCTCCTGGTTTTAAACCGGATGGCCGTACACTTTTATCCTCCACGGCGATAGCCACTAGGTGCGACCGCTTTCCTCCCACAGCAAGTACAATCGCTTCGCCACCTTTAGGCACGGAGGAATGGCCATAATTTTGAAAACGCTCCACATCATCGACGACTTCATCGGCTTGCAAGCGTACTTGCAGATTTTGACGGCTGAATTCATCCGTTACAATCGACACCACTGCACGTGAAATCAGCGACTTTAAACCGCGTTTAAGCGGGGCTAAAACCTTATTTAAACCATCCATAAACTATTCCTGGAAATCGGTAAATTCTTTAGCATTATCTTTGCCGGATTTTTTCGCCTTTTTCTTCGCTTTGCTTTTGCCTTTCTGCGCTTCATCTAATGATTCTGCCGGCTCATCAAAGGCATCACGATGCATTAAGGTAAGCAGCGTGCGCGTGCCGTTGCCATCAAGGGTAAAATTCACTTCCACAATTAAGCGTGCTTGGCGTTCAAAACCCAGTTCCGGGGCGGTAAGCATCACAATTTCATTGGGCAACCATAAGGAACCATCCGGCTTTTGCCAGCCTTGCACCGTCACCGTGGCTTTTTGCGCTTCTGCCTTATTGCGTTTAAGTTCCCATATTGCTCGTTGATAACCGCTCGCCCCTGTCATATTATCATCAGCGATAATCACCATCGGGCGATAGCGCGTAATATCAGAATCGGTGACATCGACTTTTAAACCGCTTGCACTCATTGTTTTTCTCCTTTAGATCCAGAATAAATATCCGGATCTTCCGCCGCACCGCCTTTTTCTTTCTTGCCTTTGGAGTTGCTCCCTTTTTCGCCGCCTTGCTCGGCATCGCCAATTACACGATACTGGCTAAAGCGATTTGCCCAACTGTCGGTCAATTCCAGTTCTAAAAGATTTTTCCCTAAAATCAATTCGCCCACCGGCTCCGTGCTTGGTTCGGTAAACACCAAATTGCCATTCACGTCAGACGTGACCAACACGCCTTTGTGTCGAGCGGCTTTGGTTAAGGTATCAAACACCGTTTCGCCCGGCTCCACTTGCCACACTGGGATTTTTTCCGCTGCATCTTGGCTTTGTACCGCCCACACCACATCAATGCCAAACGGCATGCATAAAGTACGGGCAATTTCTTGCAGATTTTGATTTTTGAAGTGGTAGCTGTTGTGGATCACCGAACAATCCACCAAATCCGCCGTTTTATCCCGTCCGCTTATACGCACGGATTTATCATCACCGCTAATGCTTTGGGTTAATTCGTCTAAATAGCCCGTAATCACGCGCTCGCCGTTAATCTCCAACATCAATGCCGCACCGACTTTCAATACGGAAACATCATCTTCTGTGCGTACGGCAATGCCTAGCTCAAATCGCCCGCTCATTGCTTCCAATGAACGCGTGATAGAAAGCGATTGCCAGCCGGTAAAAATCAACCCGTTTAAATACAGCTTAATTTCCGGTTGTTCGATAACCTCACTCACGCTAATACCTCCACTTGCGAACCACCTAAACAAAACAACGGATGGCGAATCTGATTGCGTCGCACCACGCGTTCCCAGTCTTTGACTTTGCCTGTTGCGTTAAAAGTCACCACCAATGCAGGTTGCGTATCTGTTAAGTACATCATTTTGCTTTCAGCCAACTGCTCACCGCGTGTGCGTAAATCCAACAATAATGCTAATCGGAATTGCTCTAACGCTTCATAGCTTTGCCATTGCTCGTGATCGGCACAATCAAAAATCACCTGCTCAAGTTGCTCATCAATATCGTGCAAATAACGCTGCACATCGGCACGGCTTTCAATCGCTGAAGGAGCCCCCGTTGTACGTGTGGTAATGGCTTGCGCAATGGCTTTGCCATATTCCACCGCAAGCGTGGTTTGCATTAAACGCAAGAACACAAACTGCGATTTAGCTTGCAGTACGTTCAGCACATTAATCACACCATATTGCGCCATCAAATTACGCGACAAGGTCTTATGAATAGATTGTTGATTTGTCTTACCGTCACGCAGACTTTCCAACACGGATTTTGGCATTTCTGGCTGACGTTGTTGCAATTTGGTTTTGGCTTGGTTCATCGCTTCATTCAGTGCCGTCATTTGCACAAAAACACGTTGCGTTGCCACCTCACTTTTTAGCGAATGAGAAGCTGGCGTTGCCATTGTTACCTGTAATCCGCCGTAATAACCGCTTGAACTGTTCGATGTACCGGCTGCCACGCCTTGCGCCCCAAATTGAACCAACGCCTGTAATTCTTTCGCAAATAAGTGCGGTGTGCGAATCAGTGTACTTAACCGATTTTTAAAGCCCATTACGCGGTTTTTAAATTCGCTTCCCTCGGCTAACACTGCACCAATCCCGTCAAACACAGTTTCAATTAAGCCAATAAAGGAATCCACTAAATTAAAAATCGGTGCAGTGAGTTCATCAATGAAATCCAAAGCGCTATCAATCATATCGGCAAATTCATCCGCTAAGGCATTTAAAGCATCTGCATATTGATTCAACACGCCCAGTAGCGTATCTTTTTGTACTAATGGCGCGATTTCATTGATTTCAGGAGTAAAACTAATATCAAAGCGAGTCACTCGTAAATGATTCGTTGAAAATACCGCCTTGTAATCATCTACATACACCTCTTTTGTGCCGATATAAGGATGTCGTAATGTCCCCGCACCAGGTTTCTCTAGCGCCTCAATCAGTTTTTCCGCCTGTTTTACGCGGTCATCACCAATCACCAAGCAGCTGATGTGATAATTGCGCAGGCGCAAGCCTAAATCTTCCGTCATCCCATCATCACGTAAAGGGTATTCATGTCGAACTAGGCGACGGCCACCATCCATACTTTGCTCATCTGCAATAAGGAAAGGTACACCACGAAATGAACCTTTGCCTGTCTTTTGACGCATTTTGCTCATATTTACGCTCCGCCATATAACGATTGGCCGCTATATCCCATAGATACTTTTAATCCGAGATTATCTTGCTGTTGATTAGTTTTAATATTGGCCTGAGATACAGATGCGATTAAACCGTCAGTAGGTTTTACTTTCACTTCAATTTGCCCACTAAGTTTAGTATCAACCGGGTTGATTCCGGCCAATTTTTCTCCAATTTCACTACCCACAAAATTCCCTACAGATAACCCAACATTTTGTACTGAGGTAGCGATCTGTTGTGCAGATGGCTCAGCCTGAGCGGGCTTATCTTCAATTTGCTCGCCGACCTTATCACCAAGCCAACTCCCAATCGTCTCGCCAAGAAATCCTCCTATTGCCGCCCCAACAACCGGGATAGGTATCAAGGCTTGGCCAATAAATGCCCCTGCAGTAGCCCCGGCAATTGAGCCAATGGACTCACTTTTTTCACGAGTTGTGGCGTCCTCATCCATCAATACTGCTGCGCCTTCGGCCACAGCCAACCCCGCACTGAGTAGCGGCACAGCTTTGGCTGCAGTTTTGGTCACCGCGGCTGTAGCCGATTTCGCAACATTAGCAGTACTTTTAGCAACGGTCGTAGCCGTATTTTTTAAAGTATTAGTCGCTTGTTTAACTCCCGATGCCAGGCTAGTCCCAACACTAGCTGAGGCTTTCGGCATAACGGATGGCGGTACGGCTTTCAAGGAAGACATCTTGGACCCACGCATTTTTTTACTTCCCCGGATTTTCTTACCACGTTTACCCCCAATATCCATCCCCCCGAAAGAGGCAGGCATGTTTACTACAAATACAGATTGCACGCCACTTGCAGCCCCGAGTGCTCCAGCAACACCAGATGCCACGCCCCCACCTTGTCCTCGACGACCTAATAAGGCTCTCCCAACACCCCATGTTGCCCGCCCAGCGCCCGCAACACCTTGTCCCATACTATATCCGCTCTGTCCTACTGATAGGCCTATTCTCGCAAGCTTATTGGCCCCGTAAAGGGCTGCTGCAAATTTGGCGATATTGCCATATCCCCCAGCTTTCTCAGTAATCCACCCCATTACCGAGCCGATATTGTCTAACACTGGCTTAATTTCTGTTGCGGTAGATTTTAAATCCTGTAGGGCCTGCACTAAGACATCACTAACGGTTTTGGCAAATTCGTCTAACGTACCGTCATCAATTTTTTCGTTCAGCCAATCTAAGAAACCCCCCATTTCTTTTTTTAATGAGTCAAAGGCACCATGATCCATAAAACGCGCCTGCATTGACGTCCAAGTATCTTCAAGGTTAGAGACTAAGCCGTCCCAGGTTTTCATCTGTTCTTTTGCAGCGCCCTTAGCATCACGCCCCATGGCGCGTAAAAGCGCAGCAATGGCTTTACGTCCGAGCTTGCCTTCTTGCAGCATTTTCTGCATTTGGTCGGCGGTGTATTTGCCCCCAGTTTCTTGCGCCAGCAACTCAAAGACTTTCACATTACGCTCTAACAACGGATTGATTTCTTCCATTGAGAGCTTGCCTTTAATAAAGCCCTTACTAATGGCTGAAATATAACCGTTTAAGTTTTCCGCATCGCCACCTACTTTCGCGTTATAGTCCACAAGGGCTTGCAACGAGCCATTCATCGGATCAATACCAGCCGTTTTCAGGCGCATCATCGCTTGTTGCGTATCGGCAAAGGCCATCGGCGTATCCGTGGCGAATTTTTGCAACCATTTATTAGCTGCATCCCCTTGGTCGCCAAAGGTTTGTTTCATCCGAATGTCTGCCATTTCAAAATCTGCGGCAGTGCGTAACATTGATTTACCTACTGTCGCCGCACCAGCGGCTGCACCTACACCTAAAATCGGGATGGTCATATTGCCCATGCCGTTGATTTTATTTGATATAGCACCAATGCCAGTACCTAATGTTTTAAAATGTGCATTTGTTGCTTTGATTCGTATTGATAATGCAGATAGCTTTGAGCCGGATTGATTGGAAAATTGGGCAATATCACGTCCAAAGCGAGACGCTTGCTGTGACAGGTTGCCTGCGAGATTAATATAAAATGATGCGGAATTGCCGGAAGCTGACATAAAGCCCTCTAAGTGGATGTATTGATATAACTAATTAAGCGCGGCAAGGTTAGAATAGGTTGAGAAAGCACCCACGATGGGGTGCATTGATAATGTTTCGCCAGCAACAGACAGGCTTTCTCAAAATTACGCGTCTGTTGCTTCCAAGCGCCCCCGCTGGTCAAGTCCTTGTGCGGTCGTTTTGGCAATTTCTTGAGCTGACAACATTGAATTAATAACATTAAGATCATCAGGAACAAGAGAACCAAGCTGTTTTAAGGAAATTGGCCCGCTAATTTTTCCAACACGTTTAATTTGGCGACGGAGCAGTTCATAGTTGAATAATACCTGACTGACCACTAACACTGGATTACCTTGACCATCCATCAATAAACGCTCAGCCGCGCATTCGGCCTCAATTAAATCTTGTGTGGTTAGCTCACGCGTTTCCACATCAAGCTGAGGCTCATCACCGAACATCAAACCGTGTTTTAAACGAAATTCCATTTACGCCTCCTTATGCGCGCTTACATTCTACTGCGGCAATTTTCAGCGAAATCTCACCTTTGGCCGAAAGTGTTACTGCATCGACAGTCCAAGCCCCCGCCAACAAATAGGTTTGTCCGACATCGGTCTCGAATTCTACTGTGCCATCAGTCATATTTTTCAAAGTAAAAATATCAATATCAGCACAGTTAAACACTTTACATTCTACGGTGGCTTCAGTAGCGGTCTCTTGATAACCGTATACCCGCGACCCTTTTACCGTTTCACGAGTAAACCCGCCAACATCTAGCGATGCATCATCACCTGTTGGATATTCTGCACCATCAATACGGATGAAAGCGCGACCTTGGTATTGTTTGCCCATTGTTCATTTCCCCTATAAACGATATTGAATCGCGTGCGCATACACACGGAATTGATTTACTAAATCTTCGCCGGAAAGCACATTTAAACGGCATTTATTGTCGGCATCACGTTCAACCAGCAAGGTTTTGCTAAAGTTATCAAAGTTTTCCACCAAGCCTTTGTATTCCAGCTCGGTAAACAACGCGAGCAGCTCGGCACGGATGACTTTTGGTGTCACAATCGCTTGCCCCGGTGCCACACGAATGCCGTCATCCGCCAGTTTATGGCGCGGATATTTCTGCGTAATGCGGGTGCGAATGGAGTAGCGCAAATAACTCAAGGTTGCAATGGTTTCAATGTATAAATAACTTTCATCCATATCACCGAAACTGTTTTTTCGGTACATAGTAATCGCCGTTTCTAACTGCGGTTGACTGTTAGCATTCACTGTATAAGTACTCACACCACTGTAGAGTAAGGTATTACGCGCAGGCAAATCCCAACGGTCTGACATGGCAGGCGGCAGCATATCCATGACCAGCGTTTGCACAGGACGCGCTGGGTCAATCGCAAGCGAACCCGCTGCCACTGCACAATAAGCCGCCGCCCATTCGTAAGCAGGTTCTGGGGATTTGTTGGTTGCCATTACAGTAAACAAATAATCATTGCGTTGCTCGGCAAATGTCGTGGCTTGAGCGTGGCTACCGCCTTTTGCCATAAAGCATAAGCCGTCGATTTGTTGCATCGGTCCCCAGCGGTTGACTAATTCTGTGCGTAACGCATTAAGGCTTTCGGTATCGGTAAATGGATTCACTACATAATTCCACCATTCTGCGCCAAAACCGGTAATAGCATCAGTCATACTCGGATTGACCGACCCACCGCTCATCGGCGTGATTTTAAGGCTAATGCCGTCCGGGTAACTTTCGCCGCTGTAGTAATTGGCACGAATATCAATCTCATTGCCGCACTCACCTTTAAAGCGTGCAGTTAAAGAAATGGCATCATTTTCCACCGCACTTTCAACCACGGTATCGCCATCAGCGGCAATCAATTTATTTAATTTTTCAGCGAGTGTGGCGGCAGTATCACCAATAGCGACAGATTGTTGATAACGTCGACCGGCAATCATTACATTTAAAACACCGGTACCACTCGCAGTACCTAACACTTGAACCTTACCGGTTGCTTTTGCGCCATTAGATTTTTCATCGAGTGGTAAAACCCATAAATCCAACATTGAATTGTGTTTTTTAAATACACGCACCATATTGGCGAGTTGAGAACCACGACCAAACAAAGCCTTTGCTTGAGCTTCATTTTGCACACGTACTGCTTGGCCGGCAATCGCCGAACCTGTCGCCAATTTTTGACCGAGCATTAATACTTTATGCAACATTGCCGGAGTACCGGAAACGGCACGGCTATTGTCAAATTCAATGTAAGCTAAAGGCACACGAATTGTGTTCGGAATGCCATTAAATGATATCGCCATTATGCGTCCTCTTTGGTTGTTTTCGCCTTGCTTGCTGATTTGTCACTAACAAGCTCCACATCCCCGGCTTTTAAATGGTTCAGCCAGTATGCTGTTTCCGGTTTTTCTTCCCCTTCTGCGGCAAGCTGTTCAAAGCTCTCCGGGTCACGAATAATTAAGCCGGCTTTCGGTTTAATTTTCATCATTGTCTCCCTGTTTTGGTAAAATCACGGTTAATTGGGTCTTATCGTCAATCACATTGTCATCACGTGATTGGTTAAATTGATGGTGATACTCCATAAAGTCATCTAAACTGCTTTCATCAATAGCACAAGGTAGCGGTTGCACCGCATTAAAATACATCCCATACACCGCCACGCCCATGCCACTTTGGGTATCACTCCACAAATTCTGCACGCTTTGTAGTTCAAACATACCGCTAGGGGCAATATGTGCGCCGTCCAGTCCTGCGGTTAAGCGCTCCACGATTTGATAAATGCCCACTGCATCGCGCCGTTGTCCGTTAAGCACCTTGGCCACCACAAACACGCCCCAACGCGCTGTTACGCAATTTCGGCGTTCATTCGGCACTTGTCCCAACCACGCCACATACACGGCGGGCGGATTACGCACCAAACGGCGAACACTGCTGTCGTCCCATTGTCCGGGGTGTTCTTCCACCTCTATCAGGTGGTTGCCGCATAGCTGCTTAATTTGCTCAATCAGCGCATTGGAGGTGGCTGCAATAATGCTACTCATCAAATAAACCCTTTCGCACGTTCACGCGCCCATACGCTGCCACCTGATTCCATCACCACCGTATTGTCGCTTTCTACTGTTTCTCCGCTATCCGACAAACCAAGAGATATTGCTCCGCTTGCTACTTTTTCTAAAAAACGCAAGCTATCTTCATAATCTTGACGAGCTTGTTCTGTGGCTCGGTTTTTTTCGAGGAAATAGCGAGCTAAATAACAACAATGCCGAGACAATACAGCGGGCACACTGGTAAGTGGCAGGGTATAACGCCCAGCTAAATAACTATCAATGGTTTGCGCCGCATCATCTAACGCTTCGTAGATTTTCACAGTATCCCAAGAACCGTCAGATTGTTGGGCCAAATCTAATAAATCAGCTTCGCCGTAACGTTTACGCAGATCATCCAATGTGGCGTAAGACATTATTCAGCACCATTCAATAATGCGATTAAATCCGCTTTCTTGGCGTTACCGTCAAAGGTTTTGCCACGCTCGCGTAATGCATTTTTAAGCTGTTCAACGGTTAAGGTGTTTAAATCGGCTGGTAATGGCTCTTCACGAATTGATTTTTCTTCGTCACGATTCGCATTGCCTTTCGATAACCCTTCGCCAGATTTTTCACCGTCTGTCGCGGTAATTTCTTTAACCACCAAACGCGCATCGCCTTTAAGGGCCGCGATTTGCGTCGCACTAAGGTTTTCAAAAACATTGTCACCTTTGTGCAAACTAAGCCCAGCTCGGCGATAGCCGTCTTTAAGGCGGTTTTGAACCACCACGCAAGATGTCTTATCCATAGCATTTAAATCCTCTTTAAATTAGGTTTAAAGTGCGGTCGGTTTTGCAAAAGTTTTGCTAAAATCGACCGCTTACCGGTGAGTTTAGAGGTAGTCGCCTACAATCAATTTCAAGTTCATGCGTTTGAACTCGTTATCGACTGCTACGCCATCTTCGGCACGTAATTCGCGTTCAAGCAACTTGGTTGCTGCTTGCTCAAGAGAAGGTGGAACAACAATGTGCGTTGGACGAATTGCCAAGCGTTTGTCGCCATCACCACGCACCGCTCGCATCGCTTCAATCGCTTTCCAGAGGTTTTCTGCGGTGAGTTTGCCTTTCACGGCGTGCGCCATTTGCCACATACCGTAGCCTACGTTTGAGCGACAATCCACGCCGTAAGTGAACACATCTTTCATAAAGACTTTTTCGTCAGTGGAATCCGTAATCTGTGCCGGTGTTGGAGCTTTGCGGTCTTGGTAGATAATCGGTTTTAAACTGCGAGAACAGTCTAAGAGATACCACGCATTAGCATCTGTTACGCCTGTGCTGTCATCGGTAATATTGCTCACAGATTTCGGGCTAGTGCCGTCCACGTTTGCCCCCACTGGGTGGTCGGTATCGAAGAAGTATTGCCCGTCGTAGCACGCTGTTTTAAAGCCTGCGGTTAATGCACCGAAAACTAACTCATCAGGTTTTTCGCCTGCGGAGCGACCCAATTCTTCAATCAATGGGCTATATACGCCAACATTGTCGTCTTCAATATCGGTGCGTTGGATTTCTACGCCGCTTGCCCATTTTTTATTGACGATAGAATAGCCGTGGCTTTGAATAGCGGTGAGAGTACGATCACCAATCCATTCGGTTAGCCCCGGCATTTGACCGAGCCACGCATAAGTGTTGCTTGCAGTGGTTGATTTCACCACGGTGGCGATTTCGGTATATTGGCTTGGAGCTTTCGCCAAGCCGTCTTTAAAGTTTTTGCCAAAACCGACAAACAGGGCTTTGACTAAATCAGGGGTTACGTTTGCCATTATTTCGCCTCCAGTTCTTTTGCGTAATCTTGTTCAGAAATACCCAATAATTTCGCTGCTTCTTTATCGGCAGCACTTAACACGGCAGTGCCTTTTTCTGCTTTTGTCGCGGCAACCTGTGTGGTTTGCTGTGCACTTAACGCTGCAATTTTCGGACGGCTATCTAACATTGCAGACAACGCTGCGACACCTTGCTGCTTGCCGAAGGCTTTCAAGTAATCTTCTTCCGCCTTCATCGCACGACCGTCATTGCGCGCCTGTGTCACCATCTGTTCGATTTGTGTTTCCGTGCTTTGTGCGGATAACACTGCCACTTGACTTGCCATTGCGTCATAGGTCGCTTTCGGTACATATTGGCTTAAATCCACTTGAGTGGCTTTCGCACTCAAAGTCGCCACTTGTTCTTCCGCGTCTTTCTTGCCATTGATTAGGGCATCTAATGCATCTTTGGCTTGTTGCGTTTGTTCATCTGTCGGCTCCGCGCCTTCGGCAATCTCAATACCGAGTTTCGCCAACAACTGTTTCAACAGATCCATTCGTCCGTTCTCCTGTGTGGGTGTGGGTAAATTTGCCGAAAGCACCGCCAACCGCTGCATACCTGTCACACCAGGATCATTGGTCAACGCCGCCATTCGGATTTCCAGCGGTATGCCTTGTTCATCGTAAGGGAACACCGCACTCAAAAACGCGAACTCCCCATTTTTAATGTGTTCGTAGGCTTTCGGTGTCCAGCGCGGCTTAATAAATAAGCCTTGACGTTGTTCATCATCAAACCAACGCATTTCATCAGCATTAAACCAACCCGCCGCCAACACAGCGCCCGCCTCCTTGCCCTGTTTTGCCTTAAACCAAGACTCATGTTCGTAGTCCACGAGCACGTCTTGTTTTAAATTGCGCACCAAGTCAATTAAGCGGCTCGCAATGGCTTCATCTAAAAACCAATGCGCCACATCGGTAGGCGAACCATCCCGTGAGCGAAACTCGCCTTTAGGTAACAGTTGCTGCCAGCCGTCTGGGGTAGGGGTAAGTTGGGCGGTCAAAACCGCCAATGGGGTCATCTTCGCGTTCATGGCGCTATAATGATGTATGAAGGGGGATTTGTGGGTTTGTGGTAGATCAGGAATAAAAAAGGCGCATTTCTGAAAAAGAAATACACATGCGCAAGAAAGGATTTTATAAAATCGTTTAAGGGGCGTTTAAATACGTTTAAGGGCGTTTAAATTTTTTAACTCGATAAACTTTACCATAAATTTTTAAAATGCGTCTATGGCGATTTTATGGCGCTTTTTGCTTATTTAAAAAAAGTAACGGTACAGTTGCACGCATAACAACCCTAATCCGACCCACAACCAAAACCATTTTTTATTACCGGTAGATTCCGAAGACAGGAGTTCTTCTTGCGGTGGTGTCGTGTTGTTTTTTGCTGCTTCATATTGTTGATGAATGACTTCCAACATTTCTTCTTGCGAAAGTGGATTGACTAAATACAGCAGATAACTGCGCCCCTTCTTTTCTCGGTGTAATTCGCCCCGCACTTCAGCAAAATAAGTGGCATAACGCACTAATTCTGCCGCTTTATCGCCATATTGTTCTTTAACGGCTTTGGTAATTTCACTTTGTAAAATCGGCTTTTTCTGTTGCAAAATAATTTGCGTAATGACAGACAGAATATGTTGACTTAATGGATCTTCTGCGGCAAAGGCGGCTATCTCTTTGGTAACAAGTTCTTTGTTATAACGTTCAGGATTGATGCCTACATCGTAACCAACCTTTTGATACCATAACCTTGCCATATCAAGGTCACCATTTAAATAAAATGTTCTAGCTGTTTCTAATAAGTCGATTTCAACATATGCCATAATGACTCCCTAATATTTAGAATGTTAGGCGCATCATATCAAACCCATTATTAGCCAAAAATCTTTTTCAATTCTCTTTCTAAAATATATTTAATTTCAGCCAATCCACGTTCGCCAATCCCGATAAACGGACGCGCAGGCATTCTGCTTGTGCCTTCTTGGTGGAATGCCCCATAGGGTTCTTGCGCACCAATCCAGGCTTGCGTGTCGTTGTAATCGGTGGAAAGACTGGTGACTAATTCGCCGCTCATTTGTAACATTGGGCCGGTGTAGCCTTGTTTTTGGAACGACCCTTTGTATTTAAATCCGCCACGGTGGCGCAGAGCTTTCCATTTCGGATTTAATGCTGGCCATTTTTCACCCTCGGGGCTTTGCTCGTTATCAAAGGCTTTTTCGGATTCCTGTTCTAATACCCCTGCAATTTTGCGCGTAATATTGCGCCCTTGACCGGCAATCGCCAATTTTTCAAATTGGGCTTGAATGGCGCTGGAATCAAATTTAAAGTCGAGTTTGATTTCTGACATTTGACTTTTCCTTACTTTGGGCGTATTGTTTGAAGTATAGTAAGTGCTGTGTGGCGAAATGGTAACGCGGCATTCCCATTAAAAGATGGCATATGTATATTGTGGGTTCAACCCCCACCACAGCACTTATAATTCTCCTTTTATCACCACATAATTTCCTCCAGCAACCTGTCTTTTTATGTTATCCATATCAACTTTATAGGCATTGATAACTGAGTCCACCTTTTCTTTTGGTTTAATAGGGTGGTCATTTGGCACATCCACGAATATTTGTATGGTCTTTTCTTGGTTGATGTAGATTAAATTATTATGCCCTTCTAACTTATCCCAAAGCACCAAACCGGGATTTGCAATAATTCGAGAGATAGACGCATATTCATCAACTGTTAGCCCTACACCGCCTTTGTGATGTTTATTTGAATTAGCGTGTTGTAAACGTTTCTCCGACATCACCAACACTAATTCAGACATTTTCGTCCCTTCCGAAAGTTCTGTGACTTTCTCAGCAATTTCCGTGGAAACAAATCCCGCCGAGATATATCGGCTACTTGCCCCACGCTTGCCCAAATTGGCTTTGACCCAATCAGCAAAGGCGTTATGCCGCGCTTCGTTGTTATTAATCGCCTGAATGGTCTGTTGACGTAATTCGGAGTTTTTAAGTTTTTGTAATTTGCGTAACACGGCAATATCCGTTCCCACCGTTGCCGCACCGACGTTATAGTTCCAGCCTGCGCCGGTACGCATATCGCCTTGATCGGTTTTAATCCGCATCACTTTGGCTTTCACTTCTCGCCCGGTGAGTTCGTCTTTCATTACGGTGATTTCTTCTTCCTGCATTTGCCCTTCCGAACTGTCGACTTTCCAGCCCTGATCCTTTAAGGCAAATTCACTCCACGGACGAACCCGACAGCGACAACCATAATCATTAGGTGGGTAAAAATGTTGCCAAATAGGATCATCATAACGATAAATCTTACCGTGTAAGGCTTGGTGACTGGCGCGGGTGCGGTTATCTTGAATTGCCACATATTGCCAATAAGGTTGTTCATCGGCGTTTTCCATTTGGCGGGCATAACGTCCGGTGTGATAGGCGGCGATTTTATTGGTACGCAGAATGGTTTTCAGTCGCCACGGACTGCCTAGTTGCACGATATTGCCATCTTCGTCTTGCACTTTGCCCCACCAGCCCATTTCTTTACAAATGGGCGTCATCATTTTGATGTAGTCGTCATAGCTCATTTTTTCTTGTAGGGCTTTTTCAACACTCCATTTAAGCGTATCAACAATTTCGGCTTTTGTTGCTTTTGCTACGGTAAAGGCTTTTGCGTGGGCATCTTGCCAAACATCGAACCAATTTTCTGAAATTTGCACACCTTTTGCTTTAAGATATTCCACAATTTTATCGGGTGGCATATCTCGAATATAGCCCATATCTAGGCGGTTTTTATCGTCCAGCATTGCTTCGTCCTAATAATTCGCTCACAAACATTGCTTTGGCTAATAGATTTTCGATTTGACTTTCGTCCATATCAGCATATAACGTGGCAAGATGCGCCTGTGCGTTGTCGTAGCCTTCTCTTTGCAAGAGTTCCACCGTCGCATTTAAGAGCGGCTCTAAACTCTCGAGGTATTGTTCTTCTGTCGGTTCTAGGGTTTCCATTAAATGTTCGCTATCAGGACGTACCGATAATACCGCCATACCTTTCTCATTTTGTGCCGAAAGTGCGGTAAAATTTGGTTGCGTTTTGCGTTCCAGTACCGCTTCATTTTCGCCTGCCATCGGAATTTGTAACTTATCGTGCGCCCATTGGGTCGGAATACGGAAGCCAATATCAACCAGCTTATTAATGCCATCAGAAAATTGATTAATATCTTCCGATTCCGACACATCAAATTCCAAACGCGGGATGCGTCTAACATCGCGTAATCCATGCGTATTGAGCACATAGAGCGGATAGATTAAATCGCGTGTTAAAGTCGCTGCAAGGCGTTTTAAATCGCTATTGCGTAACTCAAGACGCACATCATTATGCACATTGCCTAGTGCATTTGTGCTGGTTGCACCGTCCGCTTGACTAGTGAGCGTGCCGCCTAAAATGGCTTTACTCATGGATTTCTCTGCCCACTCAATCATTGCCATAAATTCTGTCGCATTGCCTTCTGCGGCGCGCTCAAAATCAATTTCCATCCCCCGCGGAATAATCCCGCCAGCGTTATGCCCAATGCTCATCACGGCGCGCAGTAACGTATCTTTTTCCGCTTTCGTTGCCCCTTCAGGGTATTTACCCAAGCGCATTGGTAAACCATAAATCTCTAAAAACTCGGCGAAGTCCCGCGCCGAATAGTTTTTATAAATAAACGGCCAAATCAATGTCCGTATTAAGCCGATGCGCGACAAATAACCGGTCTTAGCTTTCGCAATATGCGTAATCCAGCCGAATTGCTGCAATGGCACACCGTCCACCGAACCATCGCGTAGCCGTAGGGTATTACGCTCAAAGGTCGGGGTCATAAACCAAGAGGGATCGCGCCATTGCACAGATTTAATCAGCTTCAAGCCGCCAATTAGTTCCGGCTCCCACAGGATTTCTTGGCAAGAATAGCCTTTTAAAATTGCATCGGTAGCATCAAAAATACAATCGTCCAACCAAGTGGCATCCAGCAACATATCCGTCAACCAATCCGCATCACGCTGTTCTTCCGGTGTCGCATTGCGCGGTGGCACAATCTTCCAATCTACAGTCAACAGCGCACTACGGCGTTTGCCCAGTTCTGATTGCAAATGCGCGTCTTTTTCTTCCATATCTTCCGCGAGTTCCGCCTGTGCGACCAAATCGCCAACCTCGGCGGCGCGTAAAATGCGTGCCGCTTTTGCAGGTGTCAGTCCGCTGGTCGGATGCTCGCTATAGGTACGCGTAAGCCACGCCAAACGGCTGTCATTTTCCGTTTGTAACGCATCGTCAAATACAAACGGCTTGCCGTGGATATCTAAAATTCTGCTTTGCATTATCTAATCCTCAAAAATCCCAGTCGTGCGTAATAAAGTCATCGAATTCGTCGTCCGCTTCCGGGTGTTTGCTCGGTAGGGGCGTAAATTCAATCTCGCCCCCCGTCATAAAACTCGCGCGTACCGCCATACAATACGCCACCGCGCTATCGCCATGGCGTTTGCCAGACTTGCCGTTGCTGCGTGCTTTGTCGATTTTCGGCACGCCATTAATCACCACAATATGTCCTTGGTCTAAAATAATGTCTTCATCGCGAGGGATTTTAATCAGCTCGCTTTCATACAATGCCCTGTATTTCGGCATCCATTCTCGATACCATTTATCATTGAGTTGCACCGTTTCCACCATGCTTGCGCCATATCGTAACAAGGCACTTTCTGCCAAATAGCCCCCGTTACCCGTCGCATCGAATGACGACCCAATAAAACGTGGTAATTTGGGTAACAAAAAAAACATAATTTGTTTTTGTTGGTCGTAAGGACAATTGCGAATTTCCAGCGTGAGTTCAATTTCCCGCGCCGTGCTAGGCTGACATGCACACACCGCAAACACGCTCAAGTCGCCGCTGCGCGCAAAGTCCACGCCAAAACTATGGCGCAAATCTGGATTTAAGGCATTCAAATGAGGCAACACGTCTTTAAGTAGCCATTCCAAGGTCAAGACTTGCCGTTCTTCTTCCGAGTAGGTGATAAACTTGTCGTCACACTCAAATTTTAGGACGACTTTTGTTGAGTCGGCTGCACGATCAACAAGCGGGCGCGGAATATAACCGCCCGAGCTTTTCTTTGGTACACAGTAGTATTCTTCTAGTGCATCATCTTCTGTCGCTGTTTCTCGTAATAACCCAGCTTTCCAGGCGGCTTCTTTCTCTTGGCTCCATTCCTGCTTACTCACCTGACAAATTCGCCGATATAAGCCTTCCGAACAGGCATCATCAAGGGTGATCGTATGAATTGAATAGCTTTTACGCCCCGCACGGCTGTCTTGAATCAACTGATTAAACAGGTTATCCACGCCATTATGGGTGGAAATCAACCGCACTTTTGCTCCCCACATGGTAAGCGCGAGTGCAGCCTTTAATACTTCGGCCAACTTTTCATGGAATGCGGCTTCATCGATACACACAACCCCTTGCATACCGCGCAAGTTTTTCGGATTAGAGGACAGGGCCTTAATTTTGAAACCGGAAGCAAAATAAATCACATAGGTGAGAATATCTTTATCTTCGTCCTTCAATACTTCTTCGCTGATTTCGCCTGCTGCTTGGTTAAACACACCCGCCCACATCGAGCACGCATCAATAAACTCGCGCGCCATTTCTTTGTTAGAGCCGATATAAAAAACGTCAGACCCACCGTCTGACTTTGCTCTACCTGCAATCAACACGTCGTCAGCTGCTTCCGCCCAAGTCAAACCAGTTCGACGCGATTTTTCCGCAATTTTTAAAGGACTATCATCGGCAATCCAGCGTTTCTGATAGCCCAACAGCACTTCGTTTTTATCGAAAGGTATAAAACCAGGCAGATTTTTCACCGAGCTATTTACAGTATCCATTAAGCCACTCCCAGAATTTTCGCCTTTAACACATCGACTGCATCAGCCGATAAACCCGCTTTCACCGCTACTTTTTCTGCTGTTTCTGCCGCCAATTGGGCGACTTCTTTACGGATTTTATGTTCACGCTCATAGCTTAAATTAGCGGCCGATTCCAATCGCTGAACAGTTACTGCCAACATGGCTAATTCTTTTGGTTCTGCAATGCCGTTTTCTGCATATTGGGATGACATTTCAAAGGCCAGGTGTTTCACCAGCTCGATCACTGTTTTCCCAATATCTGTTTGAGGCATTTCACCAAATTGCTTCGTCCATACTTCTGCCACTTCGCGTGCCTGTCGTATTTTTGCCCCCACCTTTTCCATTCGGCTGGCATAACGATTTAATCCGGTTTTACTTAATAGGGCACTTTCAGGCAGTCCACAATCACGAATTAAATCATTGATTTCTTCTAATATTTCCGCCTGTGAAAACTGCTTATCGCGCAACATCATCGCCAGCTGGGTTTTAATGTTCGGGGGCAATAAATCCACTTTACTGGCGCGCCCACGCGTATTTTTCTCTGTCATTTAAACCGCCTTTAAACGTGCTTTAAAGTTTCGGAGAAGGGCGTTTCACACCGTCCACAACGGCTTCGCCATTTGCCACATCAACACCGCGTTGAGTAATAGTCGCAATCATAAAGCCATTGCCTAAACGCTCAATTTTCACTAAGCCTTGTTCTTCCAGCCAATTTAAATGGGTGCGCACCAAATCACGGCTGATTTTATGTCCGTATAACGCCAAACAATCATCTAAAATGGATTCGTTCGCGTCATAACCGGCTTCCACAAGGGATCGCAAAATCACAAGGCGTTGGTCTTTGGTAAAAATATCTTTACTCATTCTTTACTCACTTCCTTTTCAATTAATAACGCCACCTGATGATTTAAGGTTTTTATATTCGTGCTTAACACATCGCTTTTGCCTTTCATCTCTGTAATCAAAATCCGCAAATCCGACACATCTTGCGACGTAGGTAAATGGCGTAATTCTCCTTTCATTTCAGATAGGCTTTTTTCGTTGTTATCAATGGCCTTGCGCAAGTCAGCTACATCGGCTTTGCGTGCGTACTTGCTGTCCATTGTCAACCAGAAATATGTCCACACAATGCCGCCGACCGCCATTACAATCGACCAATGCTTTTGTAAAAACTCAATGATTTCTAACATCAACGTCCCTTCTCTTTTTCTATTTGGCAGTCTACACAACGCACACAGTCTGGCTGGGCTTTTATACGTGCAGCCGGGATACGTTCTCCACAATCAATACAATATCTGTCCTCTATCTGTTGGACATGGTGTTCTTGCACGACCTGACGTTGTTTTTGCCAGTTTTCCCACATGATTTCTTCTCTTCGCTGGGTCGTATCAACAATGTCATTCATTCTTTTTTGATTCCTTTTCGCATATATCGCGATACGTTGCATTGTGCACCGCAATTTGACGCAATGTTTCCGTGGTATCTTGGCGACTTGCAGTAATAACTGAAAATCCTGAACAGGATGCATTAATCACGGAGATCGCCCGATTGCTGCAGGCGGTTAATGACATCATCACGGCTAGTGCTACGATTGTCTTCTTCATTTTTCTTTCTCACTTCAAAATGTTTCACTTTCGTTTCTGCTACAGCTTTTTCGGCTTGTAAGGCTTCGTTTTTTTTGAGTAAATTGTTAATTTTACGATTGGCCGCTTTTAATTTTGCCGTGACATAAACGCCGATTACCAAAATCGCACCAAGCACACCTAGCACAAAATAAAGAGTCATTCATTCCCCCTACGGTTTATTGCATTTGCAAACCCTTTTGTCGCCGCTCCACCGCCACAAAAGAGGGCGAATGTCGTGAATAATTCAGGTACGTATGAGCGATTTAACCATACACAAAACACCAAAATTCCCGCCATGAGAAGTGCCCCAAAGAACTGAATAAATGCCGTAGTCGATAGGCGACCATCGGCGTTAGTGATAAGCTGAAAAAACATTATTAGTAGCTCCAAAATAAATAGAATCTTTGTGCGGCAGTAAGCCCGCCATTGATTACACGGTTACGTTTTGCGTTATTGCTTAATTTGTGACCGCGTGTAAATAGCTTTTTATGTCTCGGTAATTTGATTGACGCGCTCATTTCCCCTCCTGAATTTGCTGGCATTGGTATAGGGCGCGACCAACACTAAACTTGCCGTATGTTTGGCAAGTATCTTCAAGCGCCACCATCGTAAACACAACGACAAGGCAACATATCACTCCAACCAGAAAAGCACCGGCAAGCAAGGGATCTAAGTCCTGTATAAGAACTGCGGCAAAACATAGACTCAAAATAAGCGCAAGAAATAATGCAATCCCCATTATTTACTCCTCATACAAATGGTCAAAATTAATGACTTGTTCACTATCAAGCCACATCCACACATCGAAACACGGGCAGTCTTTAATCCACTCATTCGGAGTGATTGTGCCGTCGCCGTTGATGTCTGGACTTAAATCACGATGCCCACAAATGCGTGCACTAGGGTGCTCGCTCTCTAGTTTTTGCAATAACTTATGCAAAGCGAGCCATTGTTTTTCGGTATATTCGCCATGGCTTTTACCTGTCTGAGTAATCCCCCCAACAAGACAAATGCCTAGCGAGTGTTGATTGTGCCCTTTCACGTGCGCGCCAATTTCGCCAACCATTCGGCCTGTTTCGACGGTGCCGTCTGTGTCAATCACAAAGTGATAGCCGATATTTTGCAGGTGTGGGTTAAATTTCCTGGCTAAAATTGGGTCGCGTTTAAAGCCGCGTTGGGCGTGCCAGTCATTAATACGTTGAGCGGCGGTTTGATTGACTGTTCGGAGTTGCTTGCCGTTACGAGTAGCGGAGCAATGGATCACAATTTTTGTGATAGGCAAGGATAAAGACATAAAAAAACTTCCTTTAAAATAACTTTAAAGGAAGTTTAAAGAATGAGGGTAAAATTTGAATTTGTGGTAGTTCAGCCTATTTAGCTATCAAACAAATCACGCTGATAACGTTTACGCAACAACGCCCGCTGTTCACGCAAAATCGCATAAATATGCGACTCGCTCAATCGATATTTGATCACTAATTCTGGGACATTCTTCCCATCAAACTCCTGATAGATTATCACATTACGTAGCGCATCTTTTAATACCTCACCAGTAGGTAGATATACCGATTTCCCCCCGAAATAATGCGCCATCACGCCAACTAATTTGGCGGCACTGCCTTGCGCTTTATCTGGCTCTTCCCCTTGACGGATAAGTTCGCATTTAAGGACTTCAATGATATCCGAAAGCGTACTTGGCCATTTATGATAAATTTCATTTGCTGGGATATTATCTAAATGGTCGAATAAATCTCCCACCGTGGCATGCTCGGTATCAAATAAGTCCTCTTGTACTTTGAGTTGCGCGTTCATCTAGCCTCCGGATTTGCCTTAAAATGGCTTGATTATACAAATTATGTTTCTGAAATTGGAAAATGTTTCAAGCCCTGCAAATCACACACAAGAACAAATTATTGATTTTAAAAATAAAAACCGCCCTTTCGAGCGGTAAAAAAAGTTCATTTTTGCTGTTTATCTTTCCATTTTCGCCACACGTCATAGCCAGGCAAATGTTCCACCGGTTGGCCTAACTGATAAAACCGCTCGATATATAAAATGGTGTTTTCAACATCATCACTGCCTTGAGTGGCTCGTTCTGCTTGTTGGCGTTCTGCGTTGTTTACGGCAGCCGAGCCTGTTCCGGAAAAGAGTGGTCGGTTCGTTTCCATTACTTGCATTAAGTAGCGGTGATTGTTAAGCGGGGCGAGATTTCGGCTTTCTCGGCGCTTTTTCTGCACTGCGTTCACCGTTTCACTCAAACAGTGGGCTAATAATTGAGAAGGCGGGAACAAATCCAACACTTCACGCATTAATTTAACCGCTCTTGAATTGCTTAGCGCTGATTTATCCGGGCGAAATAGTGCAATGTATGAAACTAAAGGGCGCGCCACGCCATATTTTAACTCGGTGAGCAGCCCTAAAATTTCGCGCCCCGCTTCATCTTCCAACAGTTGGTCGAGGTGAATATCAGAATGGCACACCGGACAACGGCACAATTTCATAGTCCACCTCTTGCTTGCCATTTTTTCAATCGCTCAAGCACTAAACTGGCCATATCATCGCGTAAAGCGCCCACGTTAAGCACTTGAATATTCATCCCGCGCTTAGCGTAAATTGGGTTCACTACGCCGCGCACAAACGCATTGAGCGCGTTTTCCGAGCCGTCTCGCACAAGCCCTTGCTTGCTCATTTCAATCCAAATGGCACGAATTTTGTGCGCAATCAAGCTATTCACTTTGGCGTTTTCGGTAGTCGGCGAATGATGGCGTTTCGTGGTCTTTTTAAAGCCTTTATTTTCCATGGCTTCTAAAACTTTAATCAATTGTATTATAGTCATTTGTTTGGTGCTGTTTTTGCCGGTCACGTTTTGCAGCAACAGACGATAACTTAACTCGTCCATTGCCAGTTGTTGCTTGGCGATATGAATCAACTGAATCGCCTTTTCTTTGGTCAATCGCATTCTTTTTCTCCTGTAAAACACATTATTCAGCCCACTTAAATCCCCCTCTTTTGTAAAGAGGGGTTAGGGGAGATTTGAATGGGCTGTAAATGGGTTTTAGTAATCCATACGGTGCGCTGTAGTTTCTGTACATATCTCAATAGAGACCTTAAACAATTCAAGCGCTTCAGGATTCTCTTTTTTTCTGATTAAAATACAAACCTCTTCTCCATCATCTAAACCCCATTTTAAGGCGTTTTTACCTACAATAATTTCGGCCGCATTTGATAGAGATAATTCTTCGGAGTGTTTATATTTTACAAAAAGCTCCCGAATTATTACGTGCAGAACACTTTCTCTTGTTGGCTCAGCACCAGGTAAAAACGCGTGATATTGATATTCACAAACCATAATCTATTCCTCCGGTGGTTGTGGAAATGGTTGCCAATGAGTAATTTCCCCACATTCGCCGTCTGCGCTATACCACTTATTACCAAATATTTGCGCGCCGAAAATTTTGTTTTTTTCGCCAGAGGTATATTTGCCATAAACCAAAACAGGCGACGAACGAACTAACAAATCAAAACCTGTAAATGTATCCGGCAACCGCTCCGAACACTTAATCCATCCATTGTTTTCACACATTTTTATCCCCCTTATTTTTCTAGCTGAAGAATTTCGTCAATAACTGGATCCTTCAAAAGAATTTTCTCAATAAAGCCAATCAACATACGACCAGTTTCATTGGGATTTTCGACTTTCGCACTAACTTCCCATTCGTCATTATCTTGGGTGCAAAAATCTAATTTTATTTTGTGTTCGAAACCACTTTTGGCGTTATCGTCCATACCCTCAATCACAATCCAACCAGCTCTCACAATTTCAGGCAACTTAAACATCAAACAAGTCATCGCGTCCTTCACATATAAAGCTGGGGCTTGATGGTATTTTGTGTTTACATTAAAGGTTAAATCGTCATCACCGACTCCCACTTTAAACTCAAACGTTACTGAATATTTTTTTTCTTCCATTTCATTCATCTCCCCAATCTCATTCTTAAACCCGGCAGTAAGTTTTGTACGTTGCCAACATAAATCGCTGCGTGTTGATTTTGCCCGGTACGTAACGCGTGAAGCGCGTGTGTGAGCTGTTTTGCCGCTTGTTCTAATTGCTCATCCAACCGCACTTTTTCTTGCTCAGTCATACTTCTTCCCCTTCAATCACTGAATCAATTTCCACAACCAAACCGGTTAATGGCGGAGCGGTGTTTAAATCACACAACTCAATAGCTTGTTCTAGTGTTTCCGCTTTCATTTTCACTTCAATTACGCCATAAAGGCGCACGATATAATCAGCCATAATCTCCCCCTTAAAACGGTTTTCTTAATACTCGGTCACAAAACGCGGCGCGGCGTTTGCACCATTCTTTATTTTGGGCATTTGGCGCGTTAAGTTCGGCTATAGCCCATTGTTCTTTAGCGTCTTGCAGTTCGCCTCTGCGTTCACTGTTTGCCGCTTGTTCACTGTAATATTTAAAGCGATCAAACTTGTTGATGTTTTTGTTCATAAGGTTCTCCTGTGGTAAGTAGGATTCATTCGGTGGTTATCCAAATGCCGATTAATACTGCGATAAAAAACACCCAATCCATCACGCCATCTCCTGCTCAAACGGGGTAATCACAAAGTCTTCCACTCCCGTTTTGATTGTTACGCCTGGCACGCTGGCCGCAGTGCCCGGTTCATTAAGCATGGCTTCTTTATTGATTTCTTCTTTGATGCGGATAAACCGGGCTAACCCCCGCATTTTTAAGATATCTAACACGCTGTCTACGCCGCGAATCCCCACACTTGGCGGACGTTGGCGCCATTGCACTTCACCTGTGTTGAATGAACCAGTTTTGGTTTTGCCATTTTGGGTGAGTTCATCCCGTCGGCTTTCACACCACGCTTGCACCGCATCTTGTTTTGGGGAGAGTTTTTCTTTCACTGCGTTCATCAAAGGCGCGTATTCTTCGGTGATTGCGGCCAAGCGGTTGTTTTGTTCAATCGCTAGGAGTTTTAATTCGCGGTTTAAATCGCCGATCTCTTTAATTGCCGTTTCCACTTCGTCGCGGGTTTGATAACGCACTGCAAAGGTGTCGGTTTTAATTCGGGTTGCTTTTTTAGCCATTTTTTTCTCCTGCTTTAATGTAAATAACTGCGCCAAATCACTTTTATGCCTTCAACCATCATTTGATATTCAGCAAAATGCACGCCATCGTTTCCTTGGATATACGCAAGCGCCTGGCCTGTTTTCTCAAATTTCTTGGTTAAAGCGTTTGGTTCAATGCGCACGCGTGGTTTGATTTTGTCGAACTCAATATTCACCACATGCAAGCCCATTTTGTTTAACTCAAGTACGCATTTTTGAGTTTGCGATAAGTAACCTAGGGCGATTTTGTTGCACCCACCAAATACAGGGTGGGGTTTAGTTTGCTCGCGCAAGGTGTTGTTTTTTGTAATGCTTGTCATCAGTTAGCCCCTATCATTTGTGCCTGGGCGGTTAAAATGAGGTCTAGTGTGATGACAGTGCCTTGCCCTTTAGCCGTCATTCCTGCTAGACGTAAATATTGCGTTAAAGCGCGTAATCCGCCTGCTTTGCCACCGATGTCGTAAAGCACCGTCATCAGGTCTTTGTCGGCAATATCCAAGCCCCAAGCTTGCGCGATGGCTTTAATATCGCCTTTTGTACTGGCTTTAACGCCGCAGTTGTTACCAATGCGTGACCATAAACGGGCATATTCATGCGCCTGATTCACACCGCCCTGGATGCGGGTGTAAACTTTATCGTTACCAATGAGCGCAAAGCCCACTTCGGCTTCTTCTTGGATAATGCGGATCTCTTCTAACGCGTCATAAGGCAGGTGGTCGCTTTCGTCGATAATCACTAAGCCTTGCGTGCCTTTGAGTTTCTTGGTAATCATGCGACTTAGGCGATCTTTACGGCGCGGTGCGTCGTTAATGCCTAATTCAAGGGCTAACTCATACAAAATACTGCTTAATGTGGCGCGTGCCGGGCTTGCGGTAATCATCCACACGTTTTGGTTGCTTTTCGCGTACTCTTGGCAGGCTTTGGTTTTGCCTACGCCGCTTGCGCCGTAAACGGTCACCATAGTTGGTAAAATTTTAGCCATATCTAACGCTGAAAAAACTTTCTTGGCGGTCGGAATCTCAATAAAGTGCGGTGCTTCCACAAACACTTTTTCTTTCTTTTCACGGGTAGCAAGCCAGTTATTTAACGCTTGTTCCACTTTTTCCACATTGCCGGCATAAGTGCCTTTTAAATACGCGCTTAATGCCCCCGGATTCACGCCTGATTGCGCAGCAATCTCGCGCTGGGTGTAGGTTTGGTTGTCTAAGAGTTGTTTGATTTGGTTAATTAGTGTCATAATCATTGCCCTGTTTGTTTGCTAGGAGTATCTATGTTTAATCTTTGTCGCTTGCCCATGGATGTTGAATACAAAGAGCTGGACTACTGTGCTGAATATGCTTTTCAGGTTATTTTCGCCAAGTGGGATACCAAGGATTTTGACGCGCTCTTTGCTTCGTTAAAGCACTATCCAAACCTTCAAAAATATCTTGAATTTGAAGAGGAAAATCTTCGTCCTTATCTTCTCGCGCACCTTGCGCTTCCCACCAAAGAGCGCAAGCTGCAAGAAAAGCGCTTTTCTGAGCGGTATCGTCTTGAGTTGTCTTATGCTCATTGGCGGATGGCAACAATTTCTCTAATGATTCAAAATAGGTTGTTAGAGCTACAAATCGTTCGGACTGCATCAGCCAAGAAAACCGTTGAGACTTCGCTGAACTTTCTGTCTGATTTAGATCTCTTTTATACATTTTCACCCGTCTGGATTTCGCAACTTGGCGAAGCTTCCCCGTTTCTAAACGAAGCTGGTGAAGAAATGTGGTATCCTGATGATTAAGATTAGTTTTCATTTTTCATCTCCTATAAATCGGCTTTAAACTTGTTTTAAAGCCCTTTTGCTTTCTTAGCCATGGCTAAGTAATTGTCTAAACCTCGGCGGAAGGTGCTGACTTTTTCATCTTCCAACAACACTTCTTGCTTACGCATCGCATTGCCTTCTTGGTGTACCACTTCCCACACTTGCGGCACGCTTGGGGTATCATCAAATTCCACCTCTGGCATGCATTCCGCTACTTCTTGCACTTCCATTTCCTGCGCAGCTTGTGCTGCTTTCTTGGTATGGCGCACAAATTCGCGTTCTTTGCGTGAATGGTCTTGTGCGGATTGCGTGTCACCAAAGGCGGCAGGGCGTGTACAACTTGCTTCGGCTAAATACGCACCGTCTTGGCTATACACCCACACTTTGTCGTGTAAGCGGTTCGGGTCGTATCGCACCACCACACGTTTGTGGTTCGTGCCAATCAAGTCATAAGCCTCATATCGGTTGCGTAGGCCTTGTTTTTCACCACCGCATTTCAATTCAAAGGTACCGTTGGCTTTCAAGGTTACTTCTTCGTGTAATGTGAGCAGATAACGCAACTGTTCCGGTGTTGCCACGCGTTTTTCCACTAAGGCAAAATCGCGCTCAAAGGCTTGCTCAAAACTCAATTTGCCTTGGCACACTTCCGTTTCACGTTTCAAACGTTCGTTAAACATCTGAATGCCTTCTTCCAGCGCCAGGATAAAACTTTCATAGTCCGCCCCGGCTTTGTTGCCTTGGTAGTTGTCCGGTTTATCTAGCGCATTGTCACCTGCATGGTAGCCGGCAAGCAGTGGGTGTTTATCCACCAACTCACCCAAGCCCCCGTGCGAAAATGCACGCTCAATCGGCTTGGCTTGCCCACGTCCGCGACCGTATCGCACCGTTGTCCAGTGCAGTTGGATGCCGAGCGCTGGAATAATCCCTTGCACTTCGTCTGGACTCACTTTAAAGCGGTAACGGTTTTTCACTCCACCGGTCATTTTCTTGTTCGCTGCTGCTTTGGTGTTGTCTATGGTTAAGTGTTTCGGTATGCCGTACTTACTCACCACATCCAACAACGCGAGACGTATCATGTTGGTGTTTTCCGATTCATCACAGCGATAGGCTAAGATTTTGCGCGTACGCACATCCTGCCAAAGCCAGGTTTTCGGACGGATAATGTGACCGTTGTGCCATTCCACCCACACGTTGTGTTTGTAACCGTCGCCGTTCACCCATTCCATCGCATCCACATCCGCAATCGTGCGGATAAGTGACGGAAAATAACGGCTCACTGCGTATTCCCCTTCGCGCAAATACACTTGGTGGGTTTTCGGAATCTCGCGCTCAATCTTGCGTTTAATGCTTGAAAGGCTCGGAATCACCCAACCGTTCACCTGTGCCGCGCGTTTTAAGCGTTCATAGCAAGAGCCCAACTGCGGGCGCTCATTACGGAAATAGTCCGCTTTGAAAAATGCCCAGGCTTCCTCGCTAAATTCCGCCTCACGGCTTTTGCCGTTTTTGCCACGCTCACTCATTAAAAGCGGCAGCCAAAGACTACGATCTTCATCTTTAATGGCATACCACCACCGTTTAAGCGAGCCAACTGAGACCGGCTTTTCACCTTTTGCCTCGCACTCGCGGTTGTATTTGCCACACACCAATTCCAACGCGGTCATAATGTTCATGCCGGTGTTTGTTAATTCCGCTACCGCGAACATCGTGCCCAACTTCCACTTTGCCTCGTTTTGCGCTTTTGTCGTGCCTTGCTCATAGGCAGCCCACAACATCTGCGCTTCTGCGGAAGGTTCTGCCGGCTTGGCAGGCTCCGCGAGGACGGGGAGGAAATTGACTGTTCTTTTACCTTCAATAACAACAAGTTCTGCCTGAATGTTTTCAGGTAGATAATTCACATCATATTCAAAGGCTTTTGTTCCTTGTCTTTTGCGTCTCGCTTGAGGATATTGAAGAAATAATTTGTCTAAAAATTTTCTACAACCACGCTCAGTGTTAGGGGTACTTTGACATTCAACGACTTCTGAAACTGTTACCCATGTTTTCATATCCCCTCCAACTACCGATTGGCATAACGCGAAGGCCAAATAATTTCAGGTGTAACGCCTAATGCTTCCGCGATAATTCGCTCACCTTTTGGATAACGACGATCTAAAGCATTATTTAATGTCCTAGAATTGAGCCCTGATTGGCGAGATAACGCTGCAAGGGTTGTTCCTTTTTTCTTTAAGGCATAGATGATATCTACCCTTTCCCAATCATTAATCATTGCTTTTGTTCCTTTTTCTGATAATCTAAAAGGTTATTACATTGAATAATACTGCCGTGTTATTCAATGTAATAATATTATTGATCTAAAAAAGGAACAGTGCAAGTGTTTTTTGTTCCTTTTTATAAATTAAATCTCAAAAGGTAAAAATCAATGGAAACCCTTTCAAATCCTAAAAAGGAACAAGATAAATCGGAAAAGGTACAAGTTCCTTTTCAAACATTAGGAAAAGGATCTTCTTTTAGCGAAAGATTAAAAGAATTGATCGGAAATAAGAGCGGAAGAGCATTTGCTAAAGAGGCAGGAATTTCATATAGCACTTTGCATAACTATTTAACAAACACTAGCCTGCCAACACTGGACAACCTAATTGCATTAGCAACCTATGCCAATGTAAGCGTGCAGTGGCTAGCAACAGGAGAAAGCTCAGAAGAGCAGGATGGCTTAAATTTATCTGCAAGCAATGATGAAACCTTTGCAGAGATTGAAGATTGCCGAGAAGTGCGCATTTCAGCCGGTGGCGGTGGTTTTAATGATGAATATAAACCTTATCAAACCACCAAGGTAGAAAAGGCTTGGCTTGATTCACGCCGCTTAAAAGCGGAAGACTGCGCCATGTTCTTAGTAAGTGGCGACAGCATGCAGCCCACCTTAAAAGATGGTGAAGAGATTATTGTTGATCGTTCTAAAACGGATTTAAAAGACGGCAAAATCTTTGTGTTAAACAATGAAGGCGCAATGCTAGTGAAGAAAGTGCAAATCACCTACAACGGCATCACACTAATCAGTCAAAATACCGAATACGCACCAATAGAACTCAACACAGAACAAGCCAACAACTTGATTGTGATTGGGCAGGTAGTGCGTGGCTATCGGGATTTTTAAACGCCATTTAAACAAAATTTAAAGCCACTTTTGAATTTCTCATTTCAAGTGGCTATTTTGACATTTCAAACAAAACCCAAAATTTTTTCCCATTTCATTATTTTTCTTTTTCCTCCCCAATAAAAAAGGGGCTGGCACACCGCCAAGCCCCGTTTTATCTATATCCATCCCACTTATTCCCGAAAAATTCCGCCAAATCCCTATTTGTTTCTTTGTTTCTCATATTAAGTGGTTGGATACATCTCAAAAGCGATTGGGTCGGGGAAAAATTCATTTTTATATCAACCATAATAAAATCAATGAGTTACATACATTTTTTAGAAAAACTCTGAATTTTGAGGGAGCGTTTGCAAATAATAAAAAAAGGGACGGATTGACCGTCCCTTTTTGCCCATGCAGGCTATTTAAATAATGAGCGATTACGGTGGGCTTTTTTGAATTGAGCAAGGCTGATCAGAATAAGCAATAAGGCATACACCGCAAAAATAAATACCAACCATTGCACCATCGTAATGCCGAATAATGACCATTGACTGTTATCGCAGCTACCGGTCGGATTAAAGATTGCCGGAAACCATTGGTGAAATGGCATAGTTTCCGGGAAATTCGGGATAAATTCGCATTGTTTCCACGGCGCCGGATTCATTTGTAAATCTAAATGGCGTACGCTCACCAATAAACCTTTAATGGCTGAAAATGAACCAACAGCCAATGCCAATAGACGGAAAAATAGGCTACTTGGCGCAAGCGCACCAAGCAAGCCGGCAACCATTAATCCCACCATTGCCAAACGTTCATACACACAGAGTACGCAAGGCTGTAATCCCATGCCGTGTTGGAAATACAACGCTGTGCCTTCCAGGGCTGCTGCTGAGACAAATAGCAACAACCAAGCCGAACGTTGAGTGGAAAAGATTTTTAACGCATTAAGCATGGGATCTCCTGTGTCGTCATTAAATGGCGGCAATTAAGCCAAGTTCCGCCAACCAGATGGTTAATGGCGGCAAAATAAACTCGATCGCTAACAAGCCCACAAGGGAAAGTACGATGGTATAAGGCAAGGCCATGATAACCATGCGACCGTAAGAAAGACGAATTAACGGTGCTAAGGAAGAGGTCAACAAGAATAAGAATGCCGCTTGACCGTTTGGTGTCGCCACCGATGGTAAGTTGGTACCGGTGTTAATCGCCACAGCTAACAATTCGTATTGATGCGGAGCAATCGCGCCGGAAGTTAAGGCGGCTTTCGCTTCGTTAATATATACGGTCGCGACGAATACGTTGTCGGAAATCGCCGATAACAAGCCGTTAAAGCCATAGAATAGCAAGAGCTGAATTCTCTCTTCGGCCGCCAATACGAAATGGATAATTGGGGCAAATAGATGTTGATCATTGATCACCGCGACCACCGAAAAGAACACCGCAAGCAACGCCGTAAATGGCATAGTTTCTTGGAATGCTTTACCAATCGCATGTTCATCGGTCACGCCGGTGAAGGATGTGGCTAAAATAATCACGCTCAAGCCGATAAGTCCAACCTCAGCTAAGTGCAATGCCAAACCAACAATCAACCAAATGGCAATAATCGCTTGTGCGGTTAATTTGATTTTGTCTTGTTTTGACATTTTTTCGGTATTGTTACGGTCAAGGCGCGCCAAAATGGCCCACACTTTATGCGGTAAACGTTCGCCATAACCAAATAATTTGAATTTTTCCAGCAAGTAGCAGGTTGCCAAACCGCATACAAACACCGGTAAGGTCACCGGCGCCATACGAAAGAAGAATTCCAAGAAATTCCATTTTGCTTGGCCGGCAATGATCAAGTTTTGTGGCTCACCCACCATAGTCATTACTCCACCTAGCGCAGTCCCCACTCCAGCATGCATCATTAGACTACGCAGGAAGGAACGGAAACGTTCGAGGGTTTCACGGTTTTTACCCAGTTTGTCATCGTTGCCGATATCCGAGGCATCCTGCAGGGTCTTACCGGAAGCAATTTTGTGGTACACACCATAGAAGCCCATTGCCACGCTGATGATTACCGCGACTACGGTTAGTGCATCTAAAAAGGCAGAAAGAAATGCGGCGCTAAAGCAGAAGGCTAAGGAAAGTACGATTTTGGAATGGATACGCACCAATAATTTGGTGAATAAGAAAAGCAACAATTGCTTCATAAAGTAGATGCCCGCCACCATGAACATCAAGAGCAACAATACATCAAAATTAGCCAATAGCTCTTCTTTTACATGAGCGGGATGGGTCATACCGATGACAATAGCCTCAATGGCCAGCAAACCGCCCGGTTGTAACGGATAACATTTTAAGGCCATGGCTAGGGTGAAAATAAACTCACCGACTAACAGCCATCCTGCAAGAAAAGGGCTCACACAGAAGAACACTAGCGGATTGATCACTAAAAAAGCCACTATTGTGACTTTGTACCAATCGGGGCTAGCACCCAGAAAGTTCTTCATAAAAGCTTGCATATAAGTCATAGAACAACTCCGTTTTTTTGTTTTTTATAGGGCTAACGTTGTAATATATACAGCTTTCAAGGATAATAAGCAACCGCAGGGAATGAATTGATACAAATCACCTTTTAGCCTTTTCCTGTTTTTTTTATTCAATTAATTATAACTATGCAAAATGAAAATCTATTTTTAAAGGCTCAAAGCCCTGCCGCGTTAGCGGAAGAATATATCGTTAAAAGTATTTGGAACGATGTATTTCCGGCCGGCACCCACTTGCCTTCCGAACGGGATTTAGCGGATAAAATTGGAGTCACACGCACCACCTTGCGCGAGGTATTACAGCGTTTGGCGCGCGACGGCTGGCTCACCATTCAGCATGGTAAGCCGACTCAAGTAAATAATATTTGGGATACCGCCGGCCCCAACATTATCGAAACTCTGATCACATTGGATAGCGACAGCGCGCCATTGATTATCGAAAACATGTTGTCATTGCGCAGTCGGATGTCAGAATCCTACATTTATGAAGCGGTTAAACTCTCACCGCAGGAATGTTTCAAACTATTCGCCGGCTTGGACGATTTATCCAATACCGCAGAAAGTTACATCAACTTTGATTATTGGTTGTTCCGTCAATTTCCGATGATCGCCAATAAACCATTTTATTGCTTGGTGTATAACAGTTTGAAAGGGGTGTATCACAAGATCGGCTTGTTGTTTTTTGCCGAACCAAAACATCGCGAATTAACCCACCAATTTTATTTGGAGTTGCGCGAAATTTGCCGTCAAGGCAACGCCGATGTAGTAGTGGATTGCATTCGTAAACACAACCAACAATCAGCGTTATATTGGCGCAGTATTTTGGAAACCCTACCAAACACCCTAAACGAATCCTAATTCAATTTGTTTTCAACAAAAAATGCGGGCAAAGGCCATTTTGCGCCGCATTTTTTATAAGAGGCACTATGCGAATTCCCCGAATTTATCATCCCGAATCCTTAGCTAACGCGACTCAGGTACAACTGAGTGAAGACGCGGCCAATCATGTCGGGCGCGTATTGCGCATGGGCAAAGGTCAACAGATCGAACTATTTGACGGCAGCAACCATATTTTTCCGGCGCAAATTGTACGTGCCGATAAAAAGGCAATCTCCGTGCAGATTTTAGATTGTCAATCCGCCAATCGGGAATCACCGCTTTCTATCCATTTGGGACAAGTTATTTCACGCGGTGAACGCATGGAGTTTACCATTCAAAAATCCGTTGAATTAGGCGTATCGGTGATCACGCCACTTTGGTCGGAACGCTGCGGCGTAAAATTAGATGGTGATCGCCTAGCTAAAAAATTACAACAATGGCAGAAAATTGCGATTAGCGCCTGCGAACAATGCGGACGTAATCAAATTCCACTCATTCGCCCATTGATGAAACTAGCCGATTGGTGCGCCGAACAGGACGGCAGTTTGAAACTCAATTTGCATCCACGCGCCAGTTATTCCATTAAAACCCTTCCCACTCCGCCTGCGGCGGGTGTGCGTTTGTTGATCGGTTCCGAAGGCGGTTTGTCGGCGGAAGAAATCGCGCAAACCGCACAATTGGGATTCACCGATGTATTATTAGGCCCGCGTGTGCTGCGTACGGAAACCGCTGCGCTCTCAGCCATCACTGCATTACAATTGACTTTTGGAGACTTAGGATAATGAACTTACAAGGCCAACTTTTAATCGCTATGCCCCACGTAAAGGATTACTTCGAGCAAGCGGTCATTCTAATTTGCGAGCATAACGCACAGGGCGCTATGGGCGTGATGATCAACTACCCTACCGATTTAAGTATCGCTGAGCTGTATTCCAAGCTGAATTTAATGTCGATCAACAATCGCCAATTCAGCCAACGTCATGTAACCGGGACCTTAGTGCTCACCGGCGGACCGGTACATAGCGAACGCGGTTTTATCGTGCATACCAAAAGTAAAACGGAATTCGAACACAGTTATCCGATTAGCGATAATCTGTGGCTCACTACCTCCGCCGATATTATCAACACTTTCGGCAGCTCCGATGCTCCGGAGAATTATTTAGTCGCCCTCGGTTGCGCCAATTGGGCTCCGGGACAATTGGAACAGGAAATTGCTGACAATGTTTGGTTGGTCGCCCCCTCCAATAATTACATCTTATTCCATACCCGTTATGACGACCGCTATAGTACCGCCAGTCGACAATTACGGATCTACGGCGATAATTTAGTGCCGGAACAAATGGGACATGCCTAATGGAATTTACCGCTCTAGCCTTTGATTTCGGTACAAAAAGCATTGGTTGCGCAGTTGGCCAAAGTATTACTGGGACAGCGCAAGCCTTGCCGGCCTTTAAGGCACAAGATGGTATTCCCAATTGGGATGCAATCGAAAAATGCCTGCGCGAATGGGCACCGCGGGTGATTGTCGTCGGCCTGCCGCTGAATATGGATGGCACCGAACAGCCACTCACGCTACGCGCACGGAAATTCGCCAATCGTCTGCAAGGGCGCTTTAATATTCCCGTGCAACTCCAAGACGAACGCCTCACCACCACCGAGGCTCGCGATGAAATCTTTAGCCGCGGTGGTTTTCGAGCTCTCAATAAATCCAAGGTTGACGGCATTTCCGCCTGTTTAATTCTGGAAAGTTGGTTTGCCAGCGGTGTATTTGAGGAATAATTCTATTTTTAAATCAACCCTAATAAAATCAATGACTTAGGGTTGATTTTTAGCAAAACTCCAATTTTCGATGGGGCGTTTATGCACCTAAAAAACAAGGGATGGTAACAACCATCCCTTGTATTTCAGATATAAAAAAGGGCGTTTCAAACGCCCTTTTATATTGCCTGCGATTATTGCTGTTCTTTCTTGCCACCAAACCAAGGTAATACACGCTCGATAAGGCTTGGCTCTTCAGGTTTCTTCACTTCGCCAAATTGTTTATTTTGGTTTGCATTGATCACCTGTTGAGTTTGTTCAGCGAGGGTTTTTAAGCCCATTTTTTCGTAGGAATCACGCATTAACGGTAATGCATCGTAGGTCGCCTTAGCATCCGGATAAAGCTGTAACATGCCTACTACACGGTTCGCAGTAGCTACGTAGGCATCACGTTTATAATAGAATTTAGCAATATCCAATTCATGACGCGCTAACATATCTTTGATGTAGGCCATACGCGCTAAAGCATCTTGTGAATATGGGCTTTGCGGGAATGCACGTACCAAACTTTGGAAGTTGGAAAACGCAGTTTTCAATGAGGTATTTTCACGGGTGGAACGGTCAATTCCAAAGAAATCTTGAATTGCGTTATCGGCGGTTGCCAAATTGGTTAAACCGGCCATATATACCGCATAATCACGATTTGGGCTTTGCGGGAATTGATTCAGATAACTATCGATTGTCATCAAGGTTGCAGTGTAATCCTGCGCCTTGTAGTTGGCATAAATTAGATCCAACATGGCTTGCTCTTGATAGGTCGAACCCGGGAAACGGGTGGTCACGGCGTTTAAGTAGCGAATGGAATCGGTGAAACTACCCTCTTGCAGCGCGCTGCTCCCCTTGTTATACAGTTCGTTTACTGAGGCTTGTTCAACTTCTTTATTATTACTGCTACAACCAACCACCGCAAGTGCCGCAAGGGCTGCCACGGCGAAGGATTTCATTTTACGCATTGTGTTTTCCTTAATTCCGATAAATAAGATACAATTGCGCGATATTGTATAGAACATTAGGCAATAAGCCAACTTTTTAAACTCTTGAGAGCGATTTTATGCCACAAATTACCCTTTCGGCCGTCGTTGCCCCCGAACACATGGGACAACGCTTGGATCAAACCCTTGCCGAACTTTTCCCCGATTATTCCCGTTCCCGCCTAAAAGTCTGGATTGAAGAAGGCAAAGTCAGCCTAAACGGCCAACTGGCAAACGTACCGCGAGCTAAAGTTTTCGGTGGCGAAACCGTTGAAATTAACGTAGAAATCGAAGATGAAAACCGCTTCGAAGCACAGAATATTCCATTGGATATTGTGTATGAAGACGATGATATTTTGGTGATCAACAAACCGAAGGATTTAGTGGTTCACCCGGGTGCCGGTAATCCAAGCGGTACCGTGCTCAACGCACTACTTTACCATTATCCGGCCATTGCCGAAGTGCCGCGAGCCGGAATTGTGCACCGCTTGGATAAGGACACCACCGGATTAATGGTGGTGGCTAAAACAATTCCGGCACAAACTCAGCTGGTGCGCGATTTACAAAAACGCAAAATCACCCGCGAATATGAAGCCGTCGCCTCTGGCATTATGACCAAGGGTGGTACCGTGGAACAACCAATGGCGCGCCATCCAACCAAACGCACCTTGATGGCGGTGCATCCACTAGGCAAACCGGCGGTGACCCATTATCGGGTTATGGAACATTTCCGCAATTACACCCGCTTACGCTTACGCTTGGAAACCGGTCGTACCCACCAAATCCGTGTACATATGGCACATATTGCGCATCCGCTGTTGGGTGATCAAACCTACGGTGGCCGACCGCGTCCACCAAAGGATGCCGATGAGCAATTTTTAACGGTATTGCGCAACTTTAAACGCCAAGCATTGCACGCCGTGATGTTGCGATTACATCATCCAATCAGTGGAGAGTTGATGGAATGGTACGCCCCATTACCGGCGGATTTTGTTGAACTGATTCAGGCCCTAAAAGCCGATTATCAAGCCCATAAAGACGAATTGGATTATTAATATGCAGGCAATTTTTCCCCGTTGGGCAGCTCCCGCCCATGTGCATGCGCTCACCACCATTCGTACCAATGGTGTCAGCCAAGCGCCATTTGACAGTTTTAACTTAGGCGGCCATGTGGGTGACGATCCGGCCAGCGTAGCGGCTAACCGTCGCTTATTAGAAGAACGCTTCAAGCTGCCACAACAGCCGCTATTCCTTAATCAAACCCACAGCACCCGTGTGATTGAATTGCCTTATCAAGGCGATAATCTTGATGCCGATGCAACCTACAGCAAACAGGCCTCCCAGATCTGTTTAGTGATGACCGCTGATTGCTTGCCGGTATTGTTTTGCGATAAGGACGGATGCCAAGTGGCCGCTGCACATGCAGGCTGGCGCGGATTATGTGATGGTGTGCTGGAAGAAACCGTTGCGCAATTTAGCGGAGCAGCTAGCAACATGATGGCTTGGCTTGGACCGGCTATTGGCCCCGATGCCTTCCAAGTAGGTGAAGATGTGATTGCGCAATTTGTGGCGGTCGATCCGAATGCCCGTTTGGCTTTCCGTGAAGATCCAAGCGCTCCGGGTAAATATCTCGGCGATCTCTACCAAATTGCCCGTCAACGTTTGAATAAACTCGGTATCCATGAGATCAGCGGTGGCGAACATTGTACCTTCCACGATGCCGCGCGCTTTTTCTCCTACCGTCGCGACAATCAAACCGGCCGCATGGCCAGCCTGATTTGGTTCGAATAAGCGATATTGGCCGTTTTAAGCTGCCAATTTTATATCAATCCTTACTCCGCTACACTTTTAAATCAACACTAATAAAATCAATAACTTAGCATTGATTTTAGCAAAAACTTTTATTTTACTCGGGGCGTTTAAAATCAGCGAAAACACAAAGGGACGGTTGAAACCGTCCCTTTATATTATTGGCTGAATTTTGTTCGTGATTATTTCACCAATCCACCGCTGGCTTGTAAGTCGGCATGATAGGAAGAGCGCACGAAAGGCCCGCAAGCGGCGTGTTCAAATCCCATTGCATTGGCTTTTTCACGGAATTCATCGAATTCTGTCGGATGCACATACCGTGCGACCGGCAAATGGTGACGACTTGGCTGCAAATATTGTCCTAAGGTCAGCATAGTGACGCCATTGGCACGCAAGTCGGCCATCACTTGTAAAATTTCTTCGTTAGTTTCACCTAAGCCCACCATTAAGCCTGATTTAGTCGGAATGTCTGGGAACATTTGTTTAAAGTCGTGCAACAGTTTAAGCGACCATTGATAGTCGGCACCCGGACGAATCTCCTTATACAAACGAGGTACGTTCTCTAAGTTGTGGTTAAACACATCCGGCGGGTTATCTTTTAGTTTTTCCAAGGCTTGAGTGATACGCCCGCGGAAATCCGGCACTAGGATTTCAATTTTAATCCCCGGGTTAAGTGCGCGAATTTCCCGTACACAATCGGCAAAATGACCGGCGCCGCGATCCGCTAAATCATCACGGTCTACGGAGGTAATTACCACGTATTTTAGCTTCATATCAGCAATGGTTTCGGCCAATTTAATTGGCTCTTGGGGATCCGGTGGCAGCGGTTTGCCATGTGCTACATCACAAAATGGACAACGACGGGTACAAATGGCGCCCAGAATCATAAAAGTGGCCGTGCCATGGTTGAAACATTCGTGCAAATTCGGACAGCTGGCTTCTTCACAAACGGAATGTAAACCATGACGGCGCATACCGTTTTTAATACTGTCGATTTTCATCGAGCTGGCCGGTAATTTGATTTTCATCCATTCCGGTTTTTTCAATAGGGTTTGATTGGGATCGATATTTTTGACCGGAATCACTGAGGTTTTCGCAGCATCGCGATATTTGACGCCGCGTTCCATTTTGAAGGGAGTTGACATAGCCTTTCCTAAAAGAAAATGCCCAAGGGGCATTTAAAATATAATGTTAAAAATTTGTGACATTATAGTCTAAAAGTTCGGCAAAGTGTTTAATTAATTTGGGTGAAACCTTACTACAAACCGCTTCTTCCGCCGGAATGAAATCCGCTAATTGACACATTTCCAAACCTGCATAGCCACATGGATTAATATAATGAAAAGGTGCTAAATCCATTTGAATATTAAAGGCCAATCCATGAAAGGAACAACCTTTACGAATCCGCAGTCCCAGGGAGCAGATTTTTTTTCCCTCAATATACACGCCCGGAGCATCCGGTTTAGCGTAAGCCGCAATGCCATAATCAGCCAAGGTGCGCACCACACTTTGTTCCAAGGTGGTCACCAATTGACGCACATTAAGCTCGGCATGGCGTTTTACATCGATCAGTACATACATAATTTGCTGGCCCGGCCCATGATAGGTAATTTGTCCACCACGATCCGATTGCACCACGGGAATATCGCTACGCTGCAATAAATGCTCCGGTTTACCGGCCTGTCCTTGGGTAAACACCGGCGGGTGCTCCACCAACCAAATTTCATCGGCGGTTTGCGCATCCCGATTATCTGTAAATTGTTGCATTTTTTGCCACACGCTTTGGTAATCCTGCAAACCAAGCTGGCGCACGATAAGTTCCGTCATTTAGATCACCATTTTTACGCCGTCAACTTTTGCCAACTCTTTGTAAAGTGTCTCAACTTGCTCAAAATTATCCACCAACACATCAATTGATACGGAATTGTAAGTACCTTTACTGGAGCGTTTTTCCTTTGGAATATAATCTCCCGGCACATAACGTTGCACCACGCTAATTAAATCTTGTGCCAAATTTTCACGGTTGACCCCAGCGACTTTAAAAGTGAGCTGGGTTGGAAATTCCATTAATTCTTTTAGTTTTTCATAATCTTGTTGAGTTGCCATAAGTTAATTCTCCATTGTATTTATCACAACAAAAGGGCAGATTTGGAAATCTGCCCCGTTATGTCCTTATATGGGAAGGAATCCCGATTTTTCAAGGTGATTAGGAAAAGAGACCTTTCACGGTTAATACTAACCAGTCCCAAGCTTTACCAAAAATACCACCTTCAGCGACTTCGTCCATTGCCTGTAAATTTACCACAGCAACGTCTTTACCATCTAATTGATAAACCACTTTACCGACTACTTGGCCTTTGGCTAACGGCGCTTGCAAGTATTTGTTATCCAAATCATAACGCGCTTTCAAATCACCTTGACGACCTTTTGGCACGGTAATGAAGCTATCCTGTAAAACACCAAGTTTTACATTGCCTTTATCACCGTAATAAACCGGTTGTTCGGAGATTTCCTTGCCGGCCTCTAGGGTTTTTAAGGTATCGAAATTAGCAAAACCCCATTGTAGCAATTTTTTGCTTTCCACTTCGCGGCCTTTATAAGTCGGCACGCCCATCACCACAGAAATCAAACGCATATTATTTGGACTGACTGCAGAGGCTACCAAGTTATAGCCGGCTTGGCTGGTGTGGCCGGTTTTCATACCATCCACATTTAATGTTTTATCCCACAATAAACCATTGCGGTTTGGTTGTTTGATTTTGTTAAAGGTAAACTCTTTTTCCGCATAAATCGCATATTCGTTTGGAAGATCACGAATAATATGGGAACCAATAATTGCCATATCGCGAGCAGAAGAGAATTGGTTTGGATCATCTAGGCCATGCGGCGTAGTGAAATGGGTATTTTTCAAACCAAATTGATCCACATATTTATTCATAGTATCAACGAAATTTGTTACCGTGCCGGAAATATGTTCCGCCAATGCCACACAAGCATCATTGCCGGAAACGATGATCACACCTTTATTTAAATCCCCCACTGAAACCTGTTGATTGAGGTTGAGGAACATTTTAGAGGAATCCGGAAAGTTACGTCCCCAAGCGCTTTCCCCAATAGTCACCATATCGGTATTATGAATTTTGCCTTGTTTTAAGGCTGCACCAACCACGTAGCTGGTCATCATTTTGGTCAGGGAAGCGGGATATTGACGTTGGTCCGGGTTAAGTGCTGCCAACACTGCACCAGAGTTGTAGTCCATTAGAATATAGGTTTGTGCATTAACATCCGGTACTGTAATGCCATATTGCATATCCTCCGCCTGGACGCTTGCACCATAAGCCAATACGCCGGCTAACAAGGCAACTTTAGATAATTTTGCAGTTTGCTTTAACATAAGATTTCCTATTGTGAATTAGTGTTGTAAGTATAAACGATTAATGGCTTGTCGTTGCCGATTTTTTGTAATTGACGTTTTAATTGTTGTACATCAGCTTGATCATTAAGCGGGCCTAAATGGATATCATAACGACCACCATTAGCACTAACGTTGCTTTTTATGCCGTCGAGATCCAGCTGGGTGATGAGTTGTTCGGCCTGACTTTTTGAGCTGAGATTGATGACTTTTAGTGCGTAAAGATTTTTTTGATTTTTTATGCTGTCGCTGTTTAGCTGCGGATTTTTTTTTTCGTTAGTCACTAAACGTTCTGCCGCTTCTTGCGTTTTAGCATGTTTGGCTAAGGTTTTGGTGCCGGCTCCGGAAATCTTACCGCGGCGATCCACATGTAAGGCTTCAATTCGAACCTGTCCAGTTCCACTAGAAATTAATCCAATCTCTCGAGCAGCCGCACCGGATAAATCAATCAAGCGTTTATGGCTGAAGGGGCCACGATCATTAATCCGCACGATGACCTTGCGATTATTATCCAAGTTAGTTACCACGGCATAAGAGCCTAGTGGTAATGTTTTATGAGCCGCGGTAAATTCGCTTGAATTGTAGCGATCTCCGCTGGCCGTGCGGCGACCATTAAATTTAGAATGATAATAGCTAGCCGTACCTTCTTTACTATAGGATTTCGACTCTTCTCCTTGGGTCGTATAAATCTTTCCGTTCACGTTGTAACTTTGCGGATCGGCAATAGAAGTAGTGAGCGTCAAATTATCGCCACGAATACCGTACATCTGGTGGGTTTCATTGGCCTGTACTGCTGTTGCAGCAATTAATAGGGCAAACAAAGCGCCGCTTTTTTTCAAATGTTTTAGCATATTCATCGTCGTTAGTAGTTGATAAAGTCCTATGTAAGAAAACCAAAAGTGCAATTAGTTCCCTTGCATAAAACGGGCTTTATGGGTATGAATCGACATAACTAATCCGAAACTGGCCATTATCGCCACATAAGAGGTCCCGCCGTAACTAAATAACGGCAAAGGTACGCCGACTACCGGCAAAATACCGCTTACCATGCCAATATTTACAAAAAGATAAACGAAAAAGATTAAGGTGGTCGCACCTGCCAAAATTCGACCAAAGGAAGTTTGGGCGTTTACCGCAATCATCAGACCACGCACAATAATAAACAAATAAATCGCCATTAAAATAGCAAAACCAATCAAGCCATGTTCTTCACTAAGAACAGCAAAGATGAAATCCGTATGTGGCTCAGGTAAAAACTCTAATTGTGATTGTGTTCCCTGCATCCAACCTTTACCCCACATTCCACCGGAACCAATGGCAATTTTCGATTGTAGAATATGATAGCCAGCACCCAGTGGATCTTTTTCCGGGTCCAATAGTGTCAGTACGCGGGTACGCTGGTAGTCATGCATCAAATACATCCACATAATCGGAATAAATGCGGCTAAACCAACTACTGCACCTAAAATCAACCACCAACTCATTCCGGCTAAAAACACCACAAATAGTCCGGAAGCAACCACCAAAATAGATGTCCCTAAATCGGGCTGAATAGCCACTAACAAAGTTGGCACTAAAATCATTGCAATGGCAATAAAGGTTTCCGACATTTTCGGCGGTAATGGACGATTCCCCAAATACACAGCAACCATTAAAGGTACTGCTAATTTGACGATTTCTGACGGTTGAAAGCGGATAAACCCCAAATCCAACCAGCGCTGTGCGCCCTTACTGGTGGTCCCAAAAGCATCCACTAAAATCAGCATCACCAATCCAATTAAGTACAAATAAGGAGCGAGCCGTTGATAAAACTTTGGTGGAAACTGCGCCATCAGCAACATCACCGCCATACCTAGAGTGACCTGAATAATTCGGCTTTGGAACATAGTCTCGCTAGCACCGGATGCACTATACAACACAAACATGCCGTAACCGGTAACTGCCGCCAAACCCAGAAACAGCAGTAAATCAATGTGCAGTCGCTGCCATACCCGCAGACAAAACGGTACTTTTTCTTCCACTATTGTTCCCCTTCCCCGCTTTTGCTACCTACTGACGACACTTCATTAGCAGCCGCCTTTTCGCTTGCAGCGTTTCGTTCAATTGCCGGTAAGCGTTTATTTAAATAAAAATCCATTATTTGTCGAACCAATGGCGCGGCATTACTAGAACCGCCACCGGCATTTTCAAGAATCACGGTGACTATCAATTTAGGCGCTTCATAAGGTGCATAAGCGGTAAACCAAGCATGGTCATGCAACTCTTTTTTCAATCCGGCTGCATTATATTTTTGATTTTCTTTTAAGCTGAAAACCTGTGCCGTTCCCGATTTTCCTGCCACATGATAATTCGCTCCGATAAAAGCCTTACGACCGGTGCCGGCTGCTGAATTTACCACATTAAACATACCGCGTTTCGCTGCATCCCAATAGGATTGTTTTGGTTCTTTAATATCCTCGTACAATAATGGATCTTGATAAGGTTCAATTGTTGCGCCTTCAATCGTTTTCATTAAATGCGGTGTATTTACCTTACCGTTATTTACCAACACCGAGGTCGCTTTTGCGACCTGTAATGGAGTTGCCGTCCAATACCCTTGGCCGATGCCTACTGAAATGGTATCTCCCTGTACCCAAGGTCTTTTATAACGCTTCATTTTCCATGCCCTACTTGGCATGTTAGCAGATGCTTCCTCTTGAATTTCAATCCCCGTTGGCTCACCAAATCCAAAGCGGTGCATCCAATCGTCCAAACGGTCAATTCCCATGTTATAGGCAACTTGATAGAAGTAAGTATCCGCCGACTCGGTAATTGCTTTGTTTAAATCGATAGAGCCGTGACCTGTTTTTTTCCAGTCGCGGAAACGTTTTGTTGACCCTGGTAAAGTCCAATAACCGGGATCGTAAATAGTGGTGCTTGGAGTAACGATCCCTTCGGTTAATGCAGCAACCGCAATAAAGGGTTTGACTGTTGAGGCCGGTGGATACACCCCTTGGGTGGCACGACTGTACAACGGACGGTCAGGATCATTAAGCAAACGGCGATAATCATCACCGGAGATGCCATCAACAAATAAATTGTTATCATAGCTTGGCGTCGATACCATCGCCAACACGCTGGAATCCTGCGGATCCAAAACCACTACCGCGCCTTTTTGGCCTGCCAAGAGATCGGTAATATAACGTTGTAATGCCAAATCAATTGTCAGGTGAATGCTTTTTCCAGCAACTGATGGTTGCTCACGTAATTTACGGATCACCTTACCACGGCTATTAATTTCCACCTCTTCAAATCCAGTGAAACCATGCAGTTGATCTTCATAATAGCGTTCAATCCCCAGTTTTCCCATATCCGTTGAACCGGCATAATTAGCGAACTTATCGTCTTTTTTTAGACGTTCCACATCCTTATCATTAATCCGTCCCACATATCCTAAAATATGGGTCATCACATCCCTATAGAGATAATTACGTTTGAAATAGGGACGCACATCCAAACTTGGGTATTTATATTGATTTACCGAGAAACGGGCTATTTGCTCTTCGGATAAATTGGCTTTTAACATGATTGGCGTGTAACGGGTGCCGCGTCGACGCTCCTTATTAAAGGACGCAATATCGTCATCGGTTAATCCCACCACATCGCGCAATTCATCGAGGGTTTGACTAAGATTTTCGGTTTTTTCTGGTACGATATACAGGCCGAAGAAGGTGAGGTTTTCCGCCAGCAACTCACCGTAACGATCGTAGATTAGACCACGGGTTGGAGCGAGCGGTAATAATTTAATACGGTTGCCGTTGGAACGGGTTTGGTAGGTATCAAAATTGACAACCTGCAGTTGATATAAATTGGCAAACAACACACCACTCAGCAATAAAATGCCGATGAAAGCAACCAAGGTTCGACGTGCGAACAGATTCCGTTCCGCTTTTTTGTCACGAATCGGTTCATGGGTTGGTGCGCTGAAATACTTTTTAAAATTCACTGCAACATTATTCTCGGTGATAAGGATGATTGGTAGAAAGCGACCACGCGCGATACAAGCTTTCCGCAACAACAACCCGCACCAGTGGATGCGGCAACGTAAGCGGCGATAAAGACCAACTTTGTTCGGCGGCAGCCTTGCATTCCGGCGATAATCCTTCCGGCCCCCCGATCAGTAATGCAATATCACGGCCGTCATTTTTCCAGCCTTCCAGTTGCTGCGCCAATTGTGGGGTTGTCCAGGGTTTCCCGGGGATATCTAAGGTCACGATTTTAGCTTTGCCGGCGGCGGCTAACATCGCTTTACCTTCCGTATCCAGAATCCGTTTGATATCGGCATTCTTACCGCGTTTACCGGCTGCAATCTCAATAAGTTCAAAGGGCATATCCTTAGGGAAGCGGCGTTGATATTCGACAAAACCTTCCGTCACCCAGGCCGGCATTTTACAACCCACAGCAATTAAAGTGATCTTCACTGAAATTTACGCCCAAAGTTTTTCAAGCTGATATAGTTCGCGAGCATCCCGTTGCATAATATGCACGATAGCTTGCCCTAAATCGACAACAATCCAGTCAACGGTATTTTTACCTTCTTCGCCAAAGGTTTCGATTCCTGCTTTTTTACATTCAGCGATTAAATTATCTGCCATTGCCGAGACCTGGCGACTGGATGCCCCCGTACAAATAATCATATCGTCGGTAATCGAGGATTTACCTTTTACATTGAAATGCACAACATCGGTGCCTTTCAGACCATCGAGGGTCTCCGTTAAAAATTGAACCAGTGACATTTTCTCTCCTGTTTTTTAGGGGGCGGATTCTAGCATTGTATGGCTTAAAGCTCTAGCTTTTCCTCTCCTTCGAGGGTTTTTCTTAGGCAAAAAAATACGGGCGCAAAGCTCAAAGGCTGCCCCCGTATTTTTTAGTTCAATGCGACTCTACACCACCCACAATAGAATCGCCAATAGCTGCGGAGAAATAATCCGCAAAAACATGACTAACGGATACACCGTTGCATAGGATAAGGCCGCTGCACCGCTATCTTCTTTTAACTCATTAGCAAAAGCCAATGCTGGCGGATCCGTCATTGCCCCGGCGAGCAGACCACATATTGTTAAATAATTCATTCTAGCGCGCCATCTAGCAATTATACCAACCACCAATAATGGCATCAGCGTAATGAAAATACCATAGCCCATCCATTCCAAACCGGCACCGTTAACTAAGGTATCAACAAACGCGCCGCCGGATTTTATCCCAACAACCGACAAGAACAATACGATCCCGATTTCCCGTAACGCCAAGTTAGCAGATGGCGGCATAAACCAATAGAGTTTCCCGATGCTACCGATACGAGCCAAAATGAGAGCGACGACCAAAGGTCCTCCCGCTAACCCTAGACGTAATGCCACAGGAAATCCCGGAATATAGAAAGGTATCGAACCAAACAGTACTCCTAGACCTATTCCGATAAATACCGGCAACATTTGCACCTGCAATAATTTTTGTTGCGCATTACCAATCACCGAAATTGCTTTATTCAACACATCGGTACGTCCAACCATATGCAATACGTCACCAAATTGTAAGCTGGTATTAGCGGACGGAACCAATTCCACCCCTGCACGGTTTAAGCGGGAAATAACCACGCCGTATTTTTGATGGATGCCTAAATTGCGAATACGTTTACCCAATACTTTTTCATTAGTTACAACAACTCGCTCAGAACGAATTTCGCCACCAACTTTAACTACCGGTAGAGCCATTTCCTCACCAATGATCAGTTGCATTTTATGCAATGCCTGCTGATCGCCGACCAACAGGAGGATATCACCCGCTAAAATTTCACTATCTGCCTTTGGCACAATCACATCATCGCCACGTTTTAAACGGGAACACACCACATCTTCATCACCAAAGCCAGGAATTTGCACCAAGGTTAAGCCATTTAGGTTTTGATTGGTTACTTTCACTGAAAGCTCATGCAAAGTGTCCTTTTCACTGTGATTTTCTTGATGAAAACGCTCTGCTTCCTCATCAATTTTCACTTTAAAAAAGAGTCGAATTAACCACATGGTGAGCAAAATACCGCAGATCCCAAATGGGTAAGCCATTGCATAGGCCATCCCCATGCTTGCTGTCGTACCGGTAACTCCCAATTCACTCAGAATCTGTTGCCCAGCCCCTAAAGATGGCGTATTTGTCACCGCACCGGAATAAATCCCCAAGGCAACATCTAACGGGATGCCCGACACAAAATAAACGGCTGCGGTAGCAAGCGAACCTAATAAAACGATCAAAATCGCGAAGCCATTGAGTTTTAGCCCGGATTTACGCAACGAGGCAAAGAACCCCGGACCTACCTGGATCCCTATGGTATACACAAATAAGATCAGCCCAAACTCCTGAATAAAGTGTAAGGTATGCTGATCCAACACAATGCCGTATTGATTGGTAAAATGGCTGACGATAATCCCACCAAATAACACGCCGCCGATACCGAGACCGACCCCCTTAATCTTCCAATGACCGATCCATAGACCTATGATGGCGACCAACGCCAACAGGCCTATAGTTATAGCCGTATCACTCATATTGACTCCATAAAGACATAAAATTAAAAAAATAAACTGCGCGGATTATAGCAACAGGTTGGCTAAATTTTTTTGCTAATCGGCCAAAATGTTACTTAGATCACATTTTTCTTGCTTAATCAAAAACTCCCCATAAAATGGCCACCACCAAAAAAATAGTACTTTTATATTGGAATTTACGGAGATGGATTACGCACAAATTGCTATCGATTCCTTTTGGTGGATAGCACAAACCCTGGCTTTGACAGCCATTTTCTTCAGCTTGGGAATATTTCTATTGGTTCAATGTACCCATTGGGGAAAACAGTTCTGGATGTTTGCCGGTGGCTATCTATCCCCTAAGCGTTCGATCAAACCTTTGCTTTTCTTTTTATTGATCGTTGCCATGACCCTAGTCAGCGTACGCATCAGCTTAGTCCATTCCGAATGGTACAAAAACATGTACACCTCGCTACAGGACTTCAACCAACCGGTGTTTTGGCAACAAATGGGATTATTCTGTGTAATCGCCACCTGTGCAGTGACCACCGCCCTCATTAGTTATTATTTGGAACAGCGTTTTTCCATCGATTGGATCGAATGGCTGAATGATCAAATGGTCGACAAATGGATCGACAATCGCGCCTACTACAAAACCCAGTACGTTTCAGCCAATTTTGATAACCCCGACCAACGTATTCAACAAGACGTACAATCCTACGTCAAAACCACATTATCCCTTGCAACCGGTGTTATCGATGCGGTTACATCAATGATCTCCTATACAATTTTATTATGGGGCTTGGCCGGTCCGATGTTGGTATTGGGACATGAAATTCCACGTATGATGGTCTTCTTAGTGTTTGCTTACGTATTGCTCACCACGGTTATTGCGTTCCGTTTAGGACGTCCATTAATTATGCTCAACTTTGCAAATGAACGACTCAACGCGAACTACCGTTATTCCTTAATCCGCATTAAAGAATATGCTGAAAGCATCGCTTTCTATGCCGGTGAAAAAGTAGAAAAAAATCAACTTTACAAACAATTTCGCGCCGTTATCGGCAATATGTGGGATATCGTGTTTCGAACCCTAAAATTCTCCGGATTCAACCTCGTGGTAAGCCAAATCTCCGTGGTTTTCCCACTCTTGATTCAAGTCGGACGTTATTTTGAAAAACAAATCAAACTGGGCGATTTAATGCAAACCCTGCAGGTGTTTGGTAAGTTACATGCCAATTTATCCTTTTTCCGTAACACCTACGACAATTTTGCCGGCTATAAGGCCACCCTTGACCGATTAACCGGATTCAGCTACGCCATCGACATGGCTAACCGTCAATCCAGCACGGCGCTACATGATAGCCCAAGCTCAATCGTGTTTAAGGATCTCTGCATCAAAAACCCATTCGGTAAAACCTTAATCAAAGACCTTCACTTAACCATTGATAGTGGTGATCGTGTATTGATTCAAGGGCCGTCCGGTGCAGGCAAAACCACCCTATTGCGTACGATTGCCGGGCTTTGGTCCTTCTCTGAAGGGGAAATCTACTGTCCGCAAGACAGCCAATTATTCCTCTCACAAAAAGCGTATTTACCACAAGGCAACTTGCTTGCGGCGCTAGCCTATCCAAATGCACCGGATAGCATCGAAGTCGCCCAAGCCTGTGATGTATTGTCCAAAGTGCAATTGGGGCACTTAATTGAGCGGCTTGAACAGGAACAGGATTGGACGCGTATTCTGTCCCTTGGCGAACAACAACGTTTGGCCTTTGCCCGTTTGTTGTTACAAAAACCACGTGTAGCCTTCTTGGATGAAGCCAGTGCTAGCATGGATGAAGGATTGGAATTTGCGATGTATCAATTACTGCAAAGCGAGTTGCCAAATACCACCATTATCAGTGTCGGCCATCGTTCCACATTACAACAGTTGCACCACCATCAATTGCACATCTTGGGGGATGGCCATTGGCAATGGCTGGCTACGGAAAATGCTGTTCGACATTAGTCTTGAAACCAACTCTAATAAAATCAATGAGTTAGCATTAATTTTTAAGAAAACACTGAAAATCATGGGGGCGTTTGTCCGGTAAAACCGCGAAGAGATGTGGCTTTCTCAAAGGGATTTTCCCCCACCGACCAGCGGATTTTTCAGATAAATCGCTATTATCGACGACGATTTTTTGATACATTTAGCGCAATTTTTTGCCCCCGCCCGAATTGCCTCGGGCGGTCCTTTTTCACTCTTTTGACGGAATTATTATGTTATTTAAAAAAATTCGCGGACTCTTTTCCAATGATCTTTCCATCGACCTTGGTACAGCCAACACCTTAATTTATGTAAAAGGCCAAGGCATCGTATTAGACGAACCTTCTGTAGTGGCCATTCGTCAGGATCGTATGGGATCACTCAAAAGCATCGCTGCAGTTGGTCGTGAAGCAAAACAAATGCTTGGCCGTACACCAAAAAGCATCGTTGCTATCCGTCCAATGAAGGACGGTGTGATCGCCGACTTCTTTGTAACCGAAAAAATGTTGCAATACTTCATCAAACAGGTACATAGTGGCAACTTCATGCGCCCAAGCCCACGCGTATTGGTATGCGTACCGGCGGGTGCGACCCAAGTAGAACGTCGCGCCATTAAAGAATCCGCTATCGGTGCCGGCGCCCGTGAAGTGTATTTAATCGAAGAACCAATGGCTGCGGCTATTGGCGCAAAATTACCGGTTTCTACGGCTGTCGGTTCCATGGTGATTGATATCGGTGGTGGTACGACTGAAGTCGCAGTGATCTCCTTAAATGGTATTGTTTACTCTTCTTCCGTACGCATTGGTGGTGACCGTTTTGATGAAGCGATTATTTCCTATGTACGCCGTACTTTTGGCTCAGTAATTGGTGAACCTACCGCTGAACGAATTAAACAGGAAATCGGTACTGCCTTTATCCAAGAAGGGGATGAAATCCGCGAAATGGAAGTGCATGGTCACAATTTAGCCGAAGGTGCCCCACGCTCCTTTAAACTAACTTCCCGCGATGTTTTAGAAGCGATTCAACAACCGTTGAACGGTATTGTTGCGGCAGTACGTACAGCCTTAGAAGAATGTCAACCGGAACACGCCGCGGACATTTTCGAACGCGGTATGGTATTAACCGGTGGTGGTGCATTGTTACGCAATATCGATATGCTATTAGCCCGTGAATCCGGTGTTCCTGCGATCATTGCCGAAGATCCTCTGACCTGTGTAGCGCGCGGTGGTGGTGAAGCCTTGGAAATGATCGATATGCACGGTGGCGATATTTTCAGCGACGAAATCTAAAAACGCCCCAGCGGTTTCCGGAGTTTTCCCCAAAAACAACTCTAAGTTATTGATTTTATTAGCATTCAAAATAAAATGCGGTGTTGGGTAAGCCCGCCGCATTTTTTTCTTTTAGGCAGGCTAAATGAAACCCATTTTCGGCAAAGCGCCGCCACTCGGCATTCGCTTGATTCTTGCCGTGATTGCATCAATCACGCTCATTTTATTGGATGGCAAGACCGATTCCATGTCCCGTGCCCGTAGTGTGATGGAAACTGCCGTGGGCGGCCTTTATTATTTGGCTAACAGCCCACGCACCGTACTTGACGGCGTTTCCGACAACTTGGTGGATACCAATAAATTACAAATCGAAAACAAAGTGTTACGCGAACAATTGCGGGAAAAGAACGCCGATTTGTTGCTCTTAGATCAGCTGAAAGTAGAAAATCAACGGTTGCGCTTATTGCTCAATTCGCCACTGCGTACCGATGAATATAAAAAAATCGCTGAAGTCCTCACCGCTGAAACTGATGTCTACCGTCAACAGGTAGTCATTAATCAGGGAGAGAGGGACGGTGCTTATGTCGGTCAACCGGTGATTGATGAAAAAGGCGTGATCGGACAAATTATTTCCGTTGGCGAAAATACCAGTCGGGTGCTATTACTCACCGATGTTACCCATTCCATTCCGGTACAAGTGTTACGTAATGATGTGCGAGTGATCGCAAGCGGTACCGGACATGCCGATGAATTAACGCTAGAAAATGTACCGCGTTCGGCGGATATTGAAAAAGGCGATTTATTAGTCACCTCCGGTTTGGGCGGACGTTTTGTGGAAGGCTATCCGGTAGCCGTAGTACAAAGCATCTCAAGGGATGGCGGCAATTATTTCGCGACCATCAAGGCCAAACCTTTGGCTTCCTTAGATCGCTTGCGCTATCTATTGCTATTATGGCCGTCCAATATGGATATGGCGAAGGTCAAATCCATGACCCCAGAAGAGGTTCGTCAGTTAGTCGAACAACGCTTAAATAGTCAGGCCAACAACGAACAATCCAAACGCCAAGCTATTAATAAGCCAAAGGTCTTGGACGAACAACAAGCCGAGCCAAATCACAAGGAAACCATCGAACCAGAAATTCCGCCGGTCATGCCGCAATCGGAAGAGCCGGTTTCCCCGGAACAACAAGAACATCGGGATGAAGACTAATGCAACCGCGTTTTATTTTTCAATGGGCAACCATTCTATTTTTCTGTATTGCCGCGCTAGTGCTGGAGCTAGCCCCTTGGCCGGCCGGTTTCCAAGCCTTTAAACCCTCCTGGTTGGTATTGGTACTGCTTTACTGGGTGTTGGCAATTCCTAATCGGGTCAGTATTGGCTGGGCATTTCTATTGGGCTTGGTGTGGGATTTGGTACTTGGCTCCATACTCGGTCTGCATGCGCTGGTTTTGTCGGTCGCCTTTTATTTTATTGCGAAAAATTATTTGGTGTTACGCAACCTTTCACTTTGGTTCCAAAGCCTGTTGGTCGTGGTGTTTGTATTCGCCATTCGACTACTCATTTTTCTCGCGGAGCTCTCATTACACAGCGCCAATTTCAATTGGGCGGAAATTTTCGGTGCCTTAGCATCGGGCATTCTCTGGCCTTGGGTCTTTTTATTAATGCGCAAAACCCGTCGTCGGGTCGGCCTGCGTTAATGTTTATGAAGGAATTTTTATGACTATCGCTTATTCCCAACTTAACCAACAGCTAAAAAGCGCCGGCATCGGTATCAATGCTACCGAGCTTCATGGCTTTTTAAGTGGTTTATTGTGTGGTGGCCTACGCGACCAAAGCTGGCTGCCATTGCTTTATCAATTTAGCAACGATAATCACGCCTATCCGATGGCATTAACCGCCGCGGTAAGCGAATTTTATCAACAGATTGCCGATGAATTGGCTGATGTGGATGGTTTTGAATTTACTCCGCAATTGGTGGGAGAAGAAGCTGGGGGCTTTGCCCGCGCGGACAGTTTATCCGAATGGGCCAATCATTTTTTCCTAGGGCTTGGTTTGGCACGTTCAGATTTAGCGCAAGAAACCGGTGAAATTGGTGAGGCCATCGATGATTTACAAGATATTTGCCAGCTAGGCTATGACGCCGATGATAACGAAGATGAAATTGAAGAGGCACTAGAAGAAATTATCGAATATCTACGTACTATCGCAATGCTCTTCTACAACCACTTCAATCCGCCGAAAACAGCTGAAAAACCGTTACTTCATTAAGGAGACACTATGGATTTGGCTTATATGGCGGCACTTCCGCCAATGGAATTTGTCGAACGTCGCCAACGTTTATTAGCCCTAATGCCGGATAATTCGGCATTATTGTTATTTTCAGCAGAAGAAAAAATCCGTAACCGTGATTGCGAATATCCGTTTCGTCAGGATAGCTATTTTTGGTATTTAACCGGTTTTAATGAACCTAATGCGGCGTTATTACTAGTTAAACAACCGGGACAAGGACACGCTTCATTATTTCTCCGCCCACGTGATCCCGAGCAAGAAACCTGGACCGGGAAGCGATTAGGCGTTGCTGCGGCCCCCAAACGACTTTTTTTAGACACTGCCTTTAAAATCAATGACTTAGATGCAGTTTTAGGCAAAACTCTAGAAAACCTAGGGGCGTTTTTTTATTGTCCACAGCATCAAATCTGGGGCAATGCGCTATTGTCAGAACAAATTAACATCGAGCTGGCGCAAGATTGGCAGCCTTGGCTAGACGAGATGCGCTTAATTAAATCAAACAACGAAATTCGTCTCATGCAACAAGCTGCGCAAATCAGCGCCTTTGGGCATATCCGAGCGATGCAGCAAACCTATCCAAACCGTATGGAATATGAAATTGAGGCAGAATTATTGCATGAGTTCGCCCGTTTCGGCGCTCGTTTTGCCGCCTACAATTCTATTGTTGCTAGTGGTGAAAATGCCTGTATTCTGCACTATACGGAAAACGATCAAGTGCTCCGCGATGGCGATTTGTTGCTGATTGATGCCGGCTGCGAGTTTGCCATGTATGCCGGGGATATTACCCGAACCTTTCCGATCAACGGTTATTTCAGCGCCCCTCAACGGGAAATTTATGAGCTAGTGTTGCAGGCACAAAAGCAGGCTATCGCCCTCTTAACTGTAGGCACAACGCTTGGTGAAGTCGAGCAGGAAGTGATTCGAATCATTACTGCCGGATTACTGACACTAGGCATTTTACAGGGGGAATTAAATCAACTTATCGAACAAAAAGCCTATCGAGCATTCTATATGCATGGTCTTGGTCACTGGTTGGGCCTCGATGTACACGATGTCGGTAACTATGGTGAAAATAAAAATCGCCCCCTACAGGAAGGTATGGTGCTGACCGTCGAACCGGGGATTTATATCTCTCCGAAAGCCGCTGTACCAGTGCAATATAAAGGCATTGGCGTGCGTATCGAAGATAATATTTTAATCACTGAATATGGTAATAAAATCCTTACTGCTGCGGCGCCAAAAGAAATTATCGAGATTGAAAATTTAATGAATTCTCATAAAAGATCTTAAAATGTGAGTGGCTTCACAGTTTTACTCATGCTCGAATGCTAGTATGCAGTCAACCAAAAAAGCATGGTGCTTAACCAATCAGATAAGGAGTCGATTATGTATAAACACATTTTACTTGCGGTGGATCTTTCGGATGAGAGCGAAGTCCTACTGAAGAAAGCTGTAGGTGTAGCAAGACGCAATGAAGCCGAACTGTCTATCATACACGTCGATGTGAACTTTTCGGATCTTTATACCGGATTGATTGATGTGAATATGTCCTCTATGCAGGATCGAATTTCAAGTGAAACACAAAAAGCCTTATTGGATCTGGCAGAGCATGCCGGCTATCCAATTAAAGAAAAATTGAGCGGTAGCGGTGATTTAGGTCAGGTGTTGACTGATGCTATTGATAAATATGATGTAGATTTACTGGTTACCGGACACCATCAGGATTTTTGGAGTAAATTGATGTCTTCAACACGTCAAGTGATGAATACGATTAAAATTGATATGCTAGTTGTGCCACTTCGAGACGAGTAATTTGTCATAAATTATTTTTATTGGTTTTAGAATAACTTAAATTTTAACCGCACTTCTCAAAGGCGTGAGCAAGTGCGGTTTTATTTTTCTCTAATAAATCAAAAATCATTTTTACAAAATGCGGAAATATGCAAGAATAGCGACATTTTTGTGATTTACAAAGGGATAACAAGGTTTTATCAATGAAAACAACAGCAGAAATTAGACAATCATTCCTTGATTTTTTCCACAGCAAGGGACATCAGGTTGTTGCGAGCAGTTCGCTTGTACCTGAGAATGACCCAACATTGCTTTTCACTAATGCCGGTATGAACCAATTTAAGGATGTCTTCCTTGGCATGGATAAACGTCCTTACTCCCGTGCCACGACTGCGCAACGTTGCGTACGTGCAGGCGGTAAACATAATGATTTAGAAAATGTAGGCTATACTGCCCGTCACCATACGTTCTTTGAAATGTTGGGAAATTTTAGCTTTGGCGATTATTTCAAGCATGATGCCATTAATTTTGCGTGGGAGTATCTTACTTCTCCTCAATGGTTGGCTCTACCAAAAGAAAAATTATGGGTAACAGTCTATGCAACAGACAACGAAGCCTATGATATTTGGAATAAAGAGGTTGGCGTTCCTGCTGAGCGTATTATTCGTATCGGAGATAATAAAGGTGCACCTTATGCCTCAGATAACTTCTGGGCAATGGGAGATACCGGACCTTGTGGGCCTTGCACCGAAATTTTCTACGATCACGGTGATCACATTTGGGGTGGTCCTCCAGGATCTCCTGAAGAGGATGGCGACCGTTATATCGAAATTTGGAACGTTGTATTTATGCAATACAACCGTCTGAGTGATGGCACAATGGAGAAACTCCCTCGTCCATCAGTTGACACCGGTATGGGATTAGAGCGTATTTCAGCAGTATTGCAGCATGTAAATTCAAACTATGAAATTGATATTTTCCAAAAATTAATTACAAAAACCGCAGAAATTGTAGGAACAACCGATTTAGGTAATAAATCGTTACGTGTGATAGCTGACCATATCCGTTCCTGTGCTTACTTAATTGCTGATGGGGTTATTCCTTCAAATGAAGGACGCGGCTATGTGCTACGTCGAATTATTCGTCGAGCGGTACGCCATGGCCATTTACTTGGTGCAAAAGAAACCTTCTTCTATAAATTAGTACCAACTCTCATTGAGGTTATGGATTCTGCCGGGATTGATGTTAAGAATAAACAAGCAACCGTTGAAAAGCTTCTCAAACAGGAAGAGGAACAATTTGCCCGCACTTTAGAGCGCGGTTTGACGTTACTTGATGGCGCATTATCTGAAGTTAAAGATGGTATTCTATCTGGAGAAGTTGCATTTAAGTTATATGATACTTATGGCTTCCCATTGGACCTCACAGCCGACGTTTGTCGTGAACGCAATATTCAGGTGGATGAATCTGGCTTCGAGCGAGAAATGGAAGCTCAACGGAAACGTGCTCAATCTGCAAGTCAATTTGGCATGGACTATAACACCGTTATCCGTATCGATGGTGAAACTGAATTTGAAGGCTATGGAAAAACTGAAAACCTAGCTAAAATCACTGCAATTTTTACCGATGGTAAATCCGTTGATAGTATTTCGTCCGGTGAACAAGCGGTAATCGTTTTAGAAAATACACCATTTTACGCTGAATCAGGCGGACAAGTCGGTGATAAAGGTCACTTGACTGCTCAAGGTATTAAATTTAATGTTCTTGATACTCAAAAATATGGTCAGGTATTTGGTCATATCGGTACCTTAGAACAAGGCACTCTCAGCGTTGGACAAACAATTAATGCCGTTGTCGATGATGCGCGACGTCAAAAAATTTCATTAAATCACTCAGCTACACACTTATTGCACGCAGCATTACGCCAAGTATTGGGTCAACATGTAGTACAAAAGGGCTCTTTAGTGAATGATGTCGCGTTGCGTTTTGACTTTGCTCACTCTGAAGCAATTAGCAATGAACAACTGGCGCTTATCGAAGATTTAGTGAATAGCAAAATTCGTGCTAACTTTGAAGTTGATACTGAGTTAATGGATATTGATTCTGCAAAATCCAAAGGTGCAATGGCTCTATTTGGCGAGAAATATGCAGATACCGTGCGAGTATTAACGATGGGCGATTTTTCCATTGAGCTCTGCGGCGGTATTCATGCCAAACGGACAGGTGATATCGGTTTCTTTAAAATTATCTCAGAAAGCGCTGTTGCTGCAGGAATTCGTCGTATTGAAGCCGTTACTGGCGAAAATGCGATGAATTGGTTGCATAAACAACAAGCCATTCTGTCGCAAAGTGCGGAATTATTAAAATCGGATATCAACTCTTTAGTTGAAAAAATCCAACAGTTACAAGACAAAGCCAAAAAAGCAGAAAAAGAACTACAAAGTCTAAAAGAAAAATCTGCTATGCAAGCAGGTTCTGATCTTGTAAAAAATGCAAAAAATATCAAAGGTATTCCAGTGATTGCTCAACAACTGGATAACCTGGATACCAAATCATTACGTATTATCGTAGATGATTTAAAAAACCAATTGGGCTCAGGCATTATCCTATTTGCCTCAACTCAAGATGAAAAAGTTAACCTGGTAGTTGGCGTAACAAACGATCTCACCACTAAGGTTAAAGCCGGTGAACTTGTCAATTTAATGGCAACGCAAGTCGGAGGAAAAGGTGGTGGTCGTCCGGATATGGCAATGGCAGGAGGCTCCCAACCAGAAAATGTAGGTTCAGCATTGGAAGCTGCAGAACACTGGTTAAACAATAATCTGTAGTACAAGCACGGGTTGGCTGGATACCGACTCTTCCTTGATTGATAGGGATATCTAATAAATTGCAACTAAGGAGATGAAAGATGTTAATCTTGACTCGTAAGGTTGGCGAAAGTGTACTTATTGGAGATGATATTTCTATCACGGTTTTGAGTGTACGTGGAAACCAAGTCAAACTCGGTGTTCAAGCACCTAAAGAGGTATCCGTTCACCGAGAGGAAATTTACCAACGAATTCAACAGACAAAAGAAGAACTTGAGCGATAAAGTTCCTCCAAGTCAGATTTTGTGTAATTAAATTATTTTAGTTTTCGGTCAGTAAGGTAGGCCAAACGGTGTATTTGCCCACTTGGCCGACAATTGAGATATTTATTGATATAGCAATGATGAATTCAGGCAAATTTTGCCAAGACACCATTAACTTACCTGACGCCATTCGCCTCAGATGTCTAAGACGGTGTTTTAATCAGTATCTCCCCTTAACGAACCGATTAAGTTCATTCTATAAATCGGCACAATGCTCCCTCAGGGGGAGAAAGGATTGAGAATTTACCGACTTCTATAGCGAATAGAGATGACCGCATCACGGTGCGGTCATTATTTTGCTCAAACAACAAGAGGACACTTATGAAAGTAATTATCCCTGTAGCCGGTTTAGGTACAAGAATGTTGCCGGCCACCAAAGCAATTCCAAAAGAAATGCTTACCCTGGTCGATAAACCACTCATTCAATATGTCGTAAATGAATGTGTGGCTGCTGGCATTAAAGAAATCGTATTGGTTACCCATTCATCTAAAAATGCTATCGAAAATCATTTTGATACCTCATTTGAATTGGAAACCATGTTGGAAAAACGGGTAAAACGTCAATTACTTGAAGAAGTTCGTTCTATTTGTCCAAAAGATGTCACCATCATGCATGTACGTCAAGGCAATGCCAAAGGTTTAGGACACGCGGTATTGTGCGGACGTCCGGTCGTTGGAAATGAACCGTTTGCGGTAGTATTGCCTGATGTGTTATTAGCTGATTTCAGCGCTAATCAAAAGAAAGAAAATCTTTCCGCTATGATTAAACGCTTCAACGAAACCAAAGCTAGCCAAATTATGGTTGCTCCAGTGCCTCAAGAAAACGTCAGCAGTTACGGTATTGCCGATTGTGCGGGCGTAGAGTTAAAAGGTGGCGAAAGTGCTAAAATTCATAGCATCGTAGAAAAACCGTCCATAGATCAAGCCCCATCCAACCTTGCGGTTGTCGGCCGTTATGTGTTCTCTGCTGAAATTTGGGATCTGTTAGAAAGAACCCCAATCGGCGTAGGTGATGAAATTCAATTAACTGATGCTATCGATATGCTTATCGAGAAAGAAACCGTTGAAGCCTTCCATATGACAGGTGAAAGCTTCGATTGCGGCGACAAAATTGGCTATATGGAAGCCTTCGTTGAATATGGTATTCGCCACGAAAAACTAGGTAAAGAGTTTAAGGCCTTCATCAAAAATCTGGCTAAAAACCTCTAACCTTACCAAAACCGCCGCAAGGCGGTTTTTTATTGGCTAAGTGGCTTAAGAAAACTATTCAAAACAAGCTAAAAATCCAGTAGAATCACGGCGTTTTTATCTATTTCTTATTAACAAGGACAACGCATGATTAATCAAATTAGACAAGATGCCGAAGAACGTATGGAAAAAAGCCTTGAGGCATTACGCGGTCATATCTCTAAAATTCGTACCGGTCGCGCCCAACCAAGCTTATTGGATGCAATCCAAGTGGATTACTATGGTGCGGCAACTCCGTTACGCCAATTAGCTAACGTTGTCGCTGAAGATGCTAGAACCTTAGCTGTAACCGTGTTTGACCGTTCTTTAATCAGCGCAGTAGAAAAAGCCATTTTAACCTCTGATCTTGGTTTAAACCCGTCATCTGCAGGTACCACCATCCGCGTTCCTCTTCCACCATTAACGGAAGAACGCCGTCGTGATTTGATCAAAATCGTAAAAGCGGAAGGCGAACAAGGCAAAGTAGCAATCCGTAATGTTCGTCGCGATGCTAATGACAAAATCAAAGCGCTATTAAAAGACAAAGAAATCAGCGAAAACGATCAACATAAAGCGGAAGAAGTGATCCAAAAACTCACCGACAGCTTTATTAAGAAAGTTGATGAAGTATTGGCGGACAAAGAAAAAGAATTAATGGATTTCTAATCTCCCAATCGCTTATGGGGCAGGCCTTAGCGTCTGCCCTTCTTCTATTTATCTACATGAAAATGCGGTCAATATTTTATGCAAAAACAAAATCTGGTGATCCTCGGTGCCACCGGCTCTATCGGTAATAGCACACTTTCCGTTATTGAACATAACCCCGAGCAATATCAAGCATTTGCCTTGGTAGGTGGAAGAAATATCGATGCCATGTTTAACGCCTGCGTAAAATTCCAACCATGTTTTGCTGCGCTAGCGGATGCTACAGCAGCAGCTATCTTGACTGAAAAGCTCCGCGCCCATCACATTGCCACAGAAGTGATGACTGGTGAAACGGCAATTTGTGAATTAGCCGCCCATCCTGAAGCAGACCAAGTAATGGCGGCAATTGTTGGAGCCGCTGGAGTACTACCAACGCTAGCCGCCGTGAAAGCCGGAAAACGAGTACTCTTGGCTAATAAAGAAGCACTCGTAACCTGTGGCCAACTTTTTATTGATGCCGTGCGACAATATGGAGCCCGTCTTTTACCGGTCGATAGTGAACATAATGCGATTTTCCAATCCTTACCGCCGGCTGCTCAGGAAAAAATTGGCTTCTGTCCATTGGACGAACTCGGCATCAATAAAATTGTTCTCACCGGTTCCGGCGGTCCATTTCGAACCAAACCATTAAGCGAATTTGAGCGGATCACACCGGCACAGGCGATTGCCCATCCAAACTGGTCAATGGGTAAAAAGATTTCCGTAGATTCCGCCACCATGATGAACAAAGGCCTTGAATACATTGAAGCACGCTGGCTATTTAACGCCTCCGCCGAGGAAATGGAAGTGATTATTCACCCTCAATCAATTATTCATTCGATGGTGCGCTACATTGACGGTTCGGTGATCGCACAAATGGGCAATCCCGATATGCGAACCCCAATAGCTGAAACCATGGCCTATCCACAACGTATCGTCAGCGGAGTGGAACCTTTGGATTTCTTTAAGCTCAAAGAGCTGACCTTTATCGAACCGGATTTTGCCCGCTACCCTAACTTAAAATTAGCAATGGATGCATTTGCTGCGGGCCAATATGCGACTACCGCAATGAATGCGGCAAATGAAGTTGCCGTACAGGCATTCTTAGACGAACACATAAAATTTACGGACATCGCCCAAATCAATCGACATATCGTGGAGCAAATGAATGCTACACAAATTAGCTGCATTGACGATGTCTTGGCCATCGATCAACAGGCTCGCGCCTTGGCTAACGAAGCTCTCAGTCGCTTCAATTAAACAAAACGCCCCCTTAATTTTCTGCGTTTTGCCAAAAACAACATCTAACTCATTGATTTTATTAGAGTTGTTTAAAAAACGTTTATCCTCGCATTACCGAGTGAACCGCTTAGAAATGAAACTATTAGATCCTGAAAATATTCCTCAACACGTTGCCATCATCATGGATGGCAATGGACGCTGGGCGAAACAACAAAATAAACTGCGTATCTTCGGCCACACCAATGGTGTCGCAGCCGTCCGCCGTGCTGTCAGTTACGCACGCCAAGTGGGAGTGAAAGTGCTGACGTTATATGCTTTCAGTAGCGAAAACTGGAATCGGCCTGCACAGGAAGTCAGTGCATTGATGACTCTATTTATGCAAGCATTGGATCGGGAAGTCAAAAAGCTACACAAAAACGATATTCGGCTAAAAATTCTCGGTGATATCTCGCGTTTTAGTCCCAAATTACAGGAAAAAATCGCCAAAGCCGAACAACTGACTGCAGACAATCAATCCCTCACCCTTAACATCGCGGCTAATTATGGCGGCTGTTGGGATATTGTACAGGCGACTCGCCACTTAGCCGAAAAAGTCCAAAACGGGCAATTGATACCTGCCGATATTAACGAAAACCTATTCCAACAACATTTGGTTACCCAAGATCAAGCACCGGTGGATTTATTAATTCGGACCAGTGGTGAACAACGCATTAGTAATTTTCTGCTATGGCAAATTGCCTATGCGGAACTTTGTTTTTTAGACGTGCTCTGGCCGGATTTCGGTGAGCAGGATTTCAATCAGGCAATCGCCTGTTATCAACAACGTCATCGCCGTTTTGGCGGGACCGAATAATCGGAGAGATTATGCTTAAGGAACGTGTACTTTCGGCAATTGTGCTCATCGCATTGGTACTTTGCGCCCTATTTTTATTTAGCCCCTTCTATTTTGCTTTAGCATTAGGGTTAGTGACCACTCTCGGACTTTGGGAATGGACACAATTTGCCCGCTTTAAACAACCGTTGGCGCGCCTAATTATTGCAGCATTCCTCGGAGCCTTTATCTTTTTATGGATTTATACGGAAGGTAACTATTTAGATGCCGGCCGAGTATTTGTCGACTATTTACCGCTATTGTTAATTAATTCCATCACTTGGTGGGTAATTGCATTATTGTTGGTATGTACTTATCCAAGTAGTGCGCGCTACTGGGGCAAAAATCCATTATTACAATTGTTATTCGCCTTCTCCACCTTGATTCCATTTATGGCGGCTGTTTTACGTCTACGCTTGGACGGTTATGCGCTAGATAACTATCATGGCCTATTCCTTTTACTGTATGCCTTTGTTTTGGTATGGGCAGCCGATTCCGGTGCTTATTTTGCCGGTCGTGCCTTTGGTAAACATAAATTAGCGCCAAAAGTTTCTCCGGGCAAAACTTGGGAGGGTGTTGTCGGCGGTTTATGCACTGCAGCGATATTGGCCTTCGTATTTATGTATTTCTTTGAAGCCACATTGCTAGGTCAACGTTCAGTTGGCGGATTTGTGCTCTTATCCGTTGCAACCGTAGCCATTTCAGTGTTAGGTGATTTAACGGAAAGTATGTTTAAACGGGAATCTGGCATCAAAGACAGTAGCCAACTCATTCCTGGCCATGGTGGTGTGCTAGATCGTATCGATAGCCTAACTGCAGCAGTACCATTCTTTGCCTACTTCTATTTCTTTGTTTTATAGGGACAATACATGTCTTTTTTGTGGTCACTGGGCGCATTTCTGATTGCCATTGCTGTATTGGTGAGCGTACATGAATACGGTCATTTTTGGGCTGCACGCCGTTGTGGGATTCGCGTTCAGCGTTTTTCCATCGGTTTTGGTAAAGTTCTATGGCGTTGGAAGGATAAAAAACACACTGAATTTGCCCTATCAGTGATCCCATTGGGAGGGTATGTCAAAATGTTAGATGGGCGCAATGAAGAAGTTCCGCCCGAACTAAAAGGACAGGCATTCGACCACAAACCCCTTATCCAGCGAGCCTTTGTTATTGCTGCCGGCCCAATAGCCAACTTTCTATTTGCTATCATAGCCTATTGGATTGTATACGCTGTCGGTATTCCATCGGTAAAACCGGTCATAGCGGAAATCACGCCAAACTCTATCGCTGCCTCTGCCGGCATTCCTGCTAACAGTCAAATTCTAGCCATTGATGGCGAAAATACACCCGATTGGGAAACTATCAACATGCTATTGGCAAGCAAATTAGGAGAATCGCAAGCGACAATTCGCTATACGGAATTTGGTACCAATAATGCCCAACAGCGTACCCTCAAATTAGATACTTGGCACTTTGATCCAGATAAAGAAACCGCTTTTGAAACTTTAGGTATGCAACCTGTCCGGCCTACTGTCACCATGAAGTTAAGCAAAATTGTTGATAATTCGCCTGCTGCTCGAGCCGGTTTACAGCCTGGAGATGTTATTTTAGCGGAAGATAACGGTAAACCTTTAGAAAACAAAAGCTTACCTTGGATGGAATTCGTTCAGTTAGTCCAACAGGGAAAACCATTTCAAGTATGGATAGCACGAGACCAAGAGCACTTTTTAGTAACGCTTACACCGGAAAAAAATGCTGAAAATAAATGGTTTATCGGCGTTGCGCCGACCGCAATAAATCTTGGCGAAGAGTACCGAACCGAAATAAAATATGATATTCTTGACGCCCTGCAAAAAGGCGTAAAGAAAACGGCACAGCTGTCTTGGTTAACAGTTAAAGTCATTGGTAAATTATTTACCGGCGACTTATCACTAAAAAATTTAAGCGGGCCAATTTCCATTGCAAAAGGCGCTGGTGCAACCTCTAATTTAGGATGGGTTTACTTTTTAAGTTTTATGGCGCTAATCAGCGTAAACCTTGGCATCATGAATTTATTTCCGTTGCCGGTACTTGATGGCGGCCATTTAATCTTTTTGGCGGCAGAGGGTGTTAAAGGCAGTCCGGTGAGTGAATCGGTGCAAAATATGGCATATCGTATTGGAGCCTTATTATTGTTTGCATTAATGTTTTTTGCCTTATTTAACGATTTTCTACGTTTATAATTTTCTTTTAGTAAATAGGACACAAGTCGATGAAAAAACTTCTAATCGCTGGTTTATTGTTCGGAACAACCGCCGGCGCGTTTGCTGCACCTTTTGTGGCAAAAGATATCCGGGTTGATGGTGTACAAGGGGATCTAGAACAAAATATCCTTGCCTCCCTGCCTGTGCGTGCTGGTCAACGGGTTACCGACAAAGATGTTGCTAACATTGTTCGTTCCCTTTTCGTAAGCGGCAAATTTGATGATGTTAAAGCTTTCCAAGACGGTAATACGCTTGTAGTTAGCGTAATCGCGAAACCAATTATTTCTGAAGTCAATATCAAAGGGAACTCGGCAATTCCTACTGAAGCATTAAAACAAAACTTGGACGCCAATGGTTTCAAATCAGGTGATGTATTAAACCGTGCAAAATTGGATGAGTTTGTTAAATCCCTAAGAGAACATTATAAAAGTGTCGGTCGTTACAATGCAAAAGTTGATGCTATTGTAAATACCCTGCCGAATAACCGAGCAGAGATCAATTTACAAATTGATGAAGATGATACTGCAAAATTAAAATCAGTGACTTTCGTCGGTAACAATGAGGTATCTAGTTCAACGCTACAAGAGCAAATGGAGCTACAACCAGATGCTTGGTGGAAACTATGGGGTAATAAATTTGACGGTAGCCAATTTGGTAAAGATTTGGAAACCATTCAAAACTATTATCAAGATCACGGCTATGCGAAAGCAAGAATCACCAATACTGATGTTCAATTAAACGATAATCAAACTCAAGCCAATGTTACTATTGATATTAACGAAGGCAACAAATATGACCTAAGCGGTGCGCGTATTGTGGGTAACCTTGGTGGTATGGCGGAAGAATTACAGCCATTATTGTCCGAATTACATATCAACGATACTTACAGCCGAGCTGATGTTACTGCCGTTGAAAATGCAATCAAAAACAAATTAGGTGAACGCGGTTATGGTGCCGCCACAGTTAATGCTGTACCAAATTTTAACGAAGCAGATAAAACCTTAGCATTAACCTTTGTGGTCGATGCCGGTCGTCGTTTAACCGTGCGTCAAGTTCAGTTCGAAGGTAATACCGTTTCAGCTGACAGCACATTACGTCAAGAAATGCGCCAACAAGAAGGTACTTGGTATAATTCACAACTGGTTGAACTTGGTAAAATTCGCTTAGATAGAACCGGATTCTTTGAAACCGTTGAGAGCCGTACGGAACCGGTTGAAGGCACTAACGATGAAGTAAATGTTGTTTACAAAGTAAAAGAACGAAATACCGGTAGTATTAACTTTGGTATTGGTTACGGTACAGAAAGTGGTATCAGTTATCAAGCTAGTGTGAAACAAGACAACTTCTTAGGAACAGGTGCAGCCGTTAGCTTAGGTGGCTCACGTAATGACTATGGTACAAGCTTAAATTTAGGCTATAACGAACCCTACTTTACTAAAGACGGAGTGAGTTTGGGTGGTAATGTATTCTATGAAACCTACGATAACTCTAAGAGTGATACGCTTTCAAACTATAAACGTACTACTTATGGTGGTAATGTTACTCTCGGTTTCCCGGTCAATGAAAACAACTCTTACTACTTGGGATTAGGTTATACCTATAACAAAATCAGTAACTTTACACCGGAATATAACCGTTATATTTACCTAGACTCCATGGGATACATGACAAACTCAATCAAATCCCACGACTTTGATTTTTCCTTTGGTTGGAATTATAACAGCTTAAACCGCGGTTACTTCCCAACAAAAGGGGTTAAAGCATCGATCGGTGGTCGAGTGACAATCCCTGGTTCCGATAATAAGTACTATAAACTAAGTGCAGATGTTCAGGGATATTACCCACTTGATCGCGATCATCGTTGGGTTCTTTCTGGTAAAGTTTCTGCCGGTTATGCAAATGGTTTAGGTGGTAAACGTGTTCCGTTCTATCAACTTTATACTGCCGGTGGTATCGGTTCCATTCGTGGTTTTTCTTATGGTGCGATTGGACCAAATGCAATTTACCAAGATAAATACGGTAATTTCTATCAAAGTACAGATGTTATCGGCGGTAATGCAATTGGTACTGCTAGCGTAGAGTTAATCGTCCCAACACCATTTATTGCTGATAAATCACAAAACAGCGTACGTACCTCCTTGTTTGTAGATGCTGCTAGTGTTTGGAATACTAAATGGAAATCCGATAAAGCCCGTAATGCTCAGGTCAACGCATTAGATACACCAGATTACAGCTCTCCAAGCCGTATTCGAGCCTCTGCAGGGGTTGGATTCCAATGGCAATCCCCAATCGGTCCATTGGTATTTTCTTACGCTAAACCGATCAAAAAATACGAAAACGATGATGTCGAACAATTCCAATTTAGTATTGGCGGCTCATTCTAATTGTTGAACTTTGTAATTTGACGCCTGTCGAATTCGATGCTTTATATCGGGCTTATCGCCCGATATAAATAAATCAAATAAACTTAAATCTATAAGGAAATCAAAAATGAAAAAAGTTTTAAAAGTTACCGCACTTTCTTTAGGTCTTGCACTTGCTTCCGGTTATGCCATGGCCGATGAAAACATTGCATTCATCAATGCTGGTTATCTATTTCAAAACCACCCAGATCGTAAAGTAGTTGCCGATAATCTTGATGCAAAACTAAAACCAACTGCAGACAAACTTGCTGCCGATAAAAAGGCTATTGATGATAAAATTGCCAATGCCCGTAAACAAATCGAAGCCAAAGTTGCTGCATTACAAAAAGATGCACCACGTTTACGCCAAGCTGATATTCAAAAACGTCAGGATGAAATCGGTAAATTTAGCGAAGAACAAGAAGCTACATTAAACAAATTAATGCAAGAACAAGATCAAAAAGTAGCGGAGTTCCAAGCTGAAAGCGATAAATTACAAGCAGATGCACGTGCTAAATTATTAGAAAGCATTCAATTAGCAACTAATAAATTGGCAAAAGACAAAGGTTATACCTATGTTCTTGATGCGAACTCTGTTGTTTATGCGGTAGATGGTAAAGACATTACCGAAGAGGTTTTAAAATCTATCCCAGCTACTGAGAAACCTGTTGCTCCGGCTAAAACCGAAGAGAAAAAATAATAGGTTCTCATAATGAAAAAATCCTATTCTTTACAAGAATTGGCAACACAAATCGGCGCTACCGTTCGCGGTAACGCCGATGTCGTTGTTGAAAATATAGCGCCTTTAGAAAAAGCTCAATCTAACCAACTTACCTTTATTTCCAACGCCAAATTCCGTCCACTACTAAAAGAATCCCAAGCGGGAATATTAGTTGTATCCAAAGCTGATGTTGAATTTTGCTCTACAGAAGCCAATTTACTTATTGTAAAAGATCCTTACCTTGCCTATGCATTATTGGCTCAATATATGGATAGCACCCCAAAAGCAGCTCATGGTATTGCTGCCAATGCAACCATTTCTGCTACAGCCAAACTGGGGGAAAATGTTTCTATCGGTGCAAATACCGTTATTGAGGATGATGTAGAGATTAGTGATAACGTCATTATTGGAGCAAACTGCTTTGTCGGCAAAGAATCCAAAATTGGGGCAGGAACGCAGCTTTGGGCTAACGTATCTATTTACCATCGCGTAGAAATCGGTAAAAACTGTCTAATTCAATCCGGCGCAGTGATTGGTAGTGACGGTTTCGGTTACGCTAATGATCGTGGCCGTTGGGTAAAAATCCCTCAAGTTGGTCAAGTAATCATAGGTAACAATGTGGAAATTGGTGCTTGTACCTGTATTGACCGCGGGGCATTAGATGCCACCATTATCGAAGATAATGTGATCATTGATAACCTATGCCAAATTGCCCACAACGTGCATATTGGAACCGGTACTGCTGTCGCCGGCGGTGTAATTATGGCAGGCAGTTTGAAAGTAGGCCGTTATTGCTTAATCGGTGGTGCGAGTGTAATTAATGGCCATATGGAGATATGTGATCAAGTAACCGTTACGGGAATGGGAATGGTGATGCGCCCGATTACTGAGCCTGGCATATATTCCTCGGGAATTCCACTACAACCGAATAAGGAATGGCGCAAAACCGCAGCATTAACCCTCGGCATAGATAACATGAATAAACGCCTAAAAGCTCTTGAGAAAAAATTAGGCTAACCATTCATCAACACAATCAAACGTACCGCAATTGCGGTACGTTTATTTTTATAGGGAAATAGCGTATAATTCGAGCATTTTTATCATAATTGAAATTAAGGTTGTCAACGTGTCAGAAAATCAAGTAAGCAAAGTGATTGAAGCAAAGGAAATTATGCAATTATTACCGCATCGCTATCCATTCTTATTGGTCGATCGGGTACTGGATTACAAAGAAGGGGAATGGTTAAAAGCCATTAAAAACATTAGCGTTAATGAACCTTGTTTTACCGGGCATTTCCCTGCTGAACCTATTTTGCCTGGAGTCTTGATTTTAGAAGCTCTGGCTCAAGCCATGGGGCTTTTGGCATTCAAAACCCATGAATTAAAAGGTGGTGAGCTTTTCTACTTCGCTGGTATTGATGAAGCCCGCTTCAAACGTCCCGTATTACCGGGAGATCAAATGGAACTCAATGTTCAAGTTATCAAAGAACGTCGCGGTATTACCGCATTTACCGGCATTGCTACGGTAAATGGCGAAGTAGCCTGCGAAGCCAAATTAATGTGTGCACGCCGCTAAACCAATAAGGGGGCATTGATGATCCATCCTAGTGCAAAAATTCATCCGACCGCAATCATTGAAGAAGGCGCGAAGATTGCAGAAAACGTACAAATTGGCCCATTTACTCTAATCGGCAAAGATGTCGAGATCGGTAAAGGTACTGTCGTACACTCCCACGTAGTAATCAACGGCATTACAAAAATTGGCGAAGATAATGAGATTTACCAATTTGCTAGTATTGGTGAAGTCAATCAAGACCTTAAATATAAAGGTGAGCCAACCCGTGTAGAAATTGGTAACCGTAACCGTATCCGCGAAAGTGTCACTATCCACCGTGGTACTGTACAAGGGACTGGCGTGACAAAAATTGGTGATGACAACCTACTAATGATCAATGTACATGTGGCCCATGACTGTATCATTAAAAATCGCTGTATTTTGGCTAACAACGCAACGTTAGCAGGACACGTAGAACTAGATGATTTCGTTGTTGTTGGTGGCATGTCTGCCATTCACCAATTTGTTATCATTGGAGCGCATGTCATGTTAGGTGGTGGTTCCATGGTCAGCCAAGATGTACCGCCTTATGTAATGGCTCAAGGCAATCATGCCCAACCATTCGGTGTAAACCTCGAAGGACTCAAGCGCCGTGGTTTTGATAAACCGACAATGCATGCCATTCGTAACGTATATAAACTCATTTATCGTAGTGGTAAAACCCTTGAGGAAGTCATGCCGGAAATTGAGCAAATCGCTCAAACTGAATCTGCTATCAGTTTCTTCGTCGAATTTTTCAAACGTTCAACGCGCGGCATTATTCGTTAATCACAATGCATTTCGACTAACCGTACTTTTGCAAGAAAGTGCGGTTATTTTTTAAGATAAATTCCATTTTATGACAATAAATACTCCTACTATCGCCATTGTTGCCGGTGAAATTTCCGGGGACATTTTAGGTGCAGGTCTGATAAAAGAACTAAAGCAGCACTACCCTAACGCCCGCTTTATCGGCATCGGTGGTCCACAAATGATTGCCGAAGGTTTTAATAGCTTATTTGATATGGAAGAGTTAGCGGTGATGGGACTAGTGGAAGTTCTCAAACACTTACCACGTTTGCTCAGTATTCGTAAAAACCTGGTCAAACAACTCTCTACTATCAAGCCCGATATTTTTATCGGCATCGATGCACCTGATTTCAATCTTGATGTGGAATTAAAACTCAAACGCCAAGGGATTAAAACTGTTCATTACGTCAGCCCGTCTGTTTGGGCATGGCGACAAAAGCGCATCTATAAGATTGCCGATGCAACAAATTTAGTACTGGCTTTTTTACCGTTTGAAAAAGCTTTTTATGACCGCTTTCAAGTGCCTTGCCGCTTTATCGGCCATACCATGGCAGATGCAATTTCGCTCACACCAAATAGAATCGAAGCCTGCCGTCAATTAGGCATTGATGAACATGGCCATTATTTAGCTATTTTGGTTGGTAGCCGTGGTAGTGAAGTGGAGTTTTTAAGCGAGCCTTTTCTAAAAACAGCCCAATTGTTAAACAAACAAAACCCTGCGTTACAATTTTTAGTACCTTTAGTTAATGAAAAACGCCGCCATCAATTTCTACAAATAAAGCAACAAATTGCTCCAGATTTACCATTACATATACTGGATGGAAAAGCTCGTCAGGCAATGATTGCCGCCGATGCGACATTATTAGCTTCAGGCACAGCGGCCTTAGAGGCTATGCTTTGTAAATCTCCAATGGTTGTAGGTTATAAAATGAAACCTTTTACCTATTGGTTAGCAAAGCGTTTGGTTAAAACAAAATATATTTCTTTACCGAATCTATTAGCCGATGAGATGTTGGTACCCGAATTAATTCAAGAGGACTGTAACCCACAACGACTTGCCGATGAATTACAGCCTTACCTCGGTAACGATGCAACAGCCGAAGTCAAACGGCAGGCACTCAAACAACGCTTTAGCGAATTACACAAACTGATTCAATGCAATGCCGATGCCCAAGCCGCTCGCGCAGTCATTGATTTACTGGAGGAATAATGACAGATTTCCAATACCCGGAAGGATATCAGCTATTTGCCGGTGTTGACGAGGTTGGACGCGGTCCTCTCGTGGGTGCGGTAGTCACCGCGGCGGTCATTTTAGATCCAGCTAAACCAATTGCCGGTCTCGCCGACTCCAAAAAACTATCAGAAAAAAAACGTTTAGCACTGGCTAACGAGATAAAACAAAAAGCGCTGGCTTGGGCATTAGGTCGAGCTGAGCCTGCTGAAATTGATCAACTAAATATCTTGCATGCCTCAATGTTGGCTATGCAACGGGCTGTAGATGCGCTTGCGATTAGTCCACAATTTGTCTTGGTGGACGGCAACCGCATTCCTCCGCATCTCAAGCAGCCAGCATTGGCAGTGGTTAAAGGCGATGCGAAGGTTGCCGAAATCAGCGCAGCCTCCATCCTAGCTAAAGTTGCCCGGGATCAGGAAATGATGGAGCTGGATAAAAAATATCCAGACTATGCTTTTGCACAACATAAGGGGTACCCCACCAAACTCCATTTGGAAAAACTCGCCGAACTCGGCCCTTTACCGGAATATCGGCGTAGCTTCGCGCCAGTGAAAAAAGTATTAGGTTTATAACAAGAAATCGCTATGCAGACCATTTTTAATAACGCCCTTTGGAGCAGCCCGCTATTTTGGACCCTCGTTCTGTTAACAGCTGCCGTTTTTCTATTTGTCCGCAACAAAATGCGCATGGATGTTGTCGCGTTATTAGTCATGTTGTTTTTCTATACCAGCGGTATTCTTTCGATTAATGAAATCTTAGCGGGATTTAGTGATCCCAATATTATCCTGATTGCTTTATTGTTTGTAGTTGGTGAGGGCTTAGTACGTACCGGCATTGCCTACCAGGTCAGCGATTCAATTCTACGTTTTGCTAAAAACAGTGAAGTGAAGGTACTTATTTATCTAATGCTTTCGGTTACCGGCCTCGGGGCATTTATGAGCTCTACCGGTGTGGTTGCAGTATTTATTCCGGTGGTATTGATGATCTGCCGACAAATGAATATTCCTCCTAAACGCTTAATGATGCCACTTTCCGTAGCCGGTCTGATAAGCGGTATGATGACGCTGATTGCCACGCCGCCAAATCTGGTGGTTAACGCAGAACTACTCCATGATACCGGTCTACGTTTGCGTTTTTTTGATTTTACCCCTATCGGCTTAGTAATTTTATTATTGGGTATCGGTTATATGTTGCTGGCGCGTCGTTGGTTAGCCTCCCCTGCTGATGCTCAATCCGTCGATAATAATACCCGTTCGATGATCGAGCTAATTGATGAATATGGTATCCGCCAACGTACCAAACGTTTTGTGGTGCGTCACGGCTCGCCTTTTATCGGAAAAACCCTCGATCAACTCCATCTACGCTCCTCCTATAAACTCAACGTTTTAGCCATTGAGCGTTGGAAACATTTCCGCCCTCGCTACAGCATGCCGCTCGGCACTTCGGAAATCAAAGAAAAAGATATCTTAATGATCGACATTGGTAATCCGGAATTTGACATTGCGGCGTTCTGTCAAGAATTTCTGCTAGAACCGGATGAAATCAAAACCCAATCCTTTGCCGAGCACGCTAAATCCATCGGTATGGCAGAGCTTACTCCCGCTCCGGAATCAGCCTGTATCGGTAAAACTACCGCTGAGTTATCTTTTCGAACTCGTTATGGGTTGAATGTAGCCGGCATCAAACGAGACGGCGAATTACTGCCCGATAGTTTCAGCGGAGCGCCATTTAAATTAGGTGATTTAATTTTGGTTATCGGTGACTGGAAACGCATCGAAGAATTAATGGCGGTGCAAAATAAGGACTTCTTTGTATTACATTATCCGAAAGAAATGGACCGCGCCGTCCCCGCGGCCAGCCAAGCACCGCTCGCCCTCTTATCCATCTTAGTGATGGTTTTTCTAATGATTACAGGTATCGTGCCAAACGTAATTGCAGCGCTTATCGGCTGCTTATTACTCGGCTATTTCCGCTGTATCGACAGTCAAAGTGCTTATCAATCCATTCATTGGCAAAGTTTGATTTTAATTATCGGAATGATGCCGTTCTCAATCGCCCTACAAAAAACCGGCGGGATCGCCTTAGCTGTGGATGGCATGTTGCAGCTGGTACAGGGGTGGAGCATGTATGCGGTGCTCATGGTGTTATTCTTATTCACCGCCGTTGTTGGACTCTTTATCTCCAACACTGCTACGGCAATTTTAGTCGCACCAATTGCTATCAGCTTAGCGGAAAAACTTTCCATGTCACCTATTGCATTTGCTATGGTGGTCGCTATTGCCGCCTCCAGTGCCTTTATGACACCGGTCTCTTCACCGGTAAATACCATGGTGCTTGGTCCCGGCGGTTACCGTTTCAGCGACTTCATTAAAATCGGTGTCCCTTTCACCCTGCTGGTCATGTTAGTTACGGTTTTCCTTGTTCCTTTACTTTTTCCTTTCCAAGGCTAATCGGCCAAACTATTTATTTACTCTGGCACTCATATACGAGCGCCCTATTTCCCCTGAACATCCAACTTTTAAACCATCCCTAATAAAATCAATTACTTACACCTTATTTTAAGAAAAAATTTAAGATTCTAAAGAGGCGTTTCGCTTGCTGATTTAATGCCATTCTAAATAGTCGATTCATTCATATTCATTGTTTTTAGGCACAAAGGATATTTTTTAAACACTTATAATAAAATCAATCACTTAGCATATATTTTTGAAAAAACATTGATTTTCACGGGGGCATTTAAGACAGAAAAAAACCGCATTTGAGTAAGCCCAAATGCGGTTGTTATTTTTACGCCGAATTAATGTTGTTCGTTAATGTGTCCTTCAATCGGTTTCACATTTTCATCAAACTCCGGTAATGGTTTATGTTCGCTTGCGATGTAAGAATAAATCACTGGCAATACGAACAAGGTAAACAATGTTCCAATAGCCAAACCTGCCACGATAACAATACCAATACTAAAGCGCGATACCGCACCGGCACCTGTTGCATAAAGCAACGGTACAAGACCGGCAATCATCGCTGCGGTTGTCATTAGAATTGGACGTAAACGTACTTTAGCCGCCTCGGTAATAGCTTCAACCCGGGTTTTACCGTGGTTTAATTGCTCTTCTTTGGCCACTTCACACATCAAAATACCGTGTTTCGTGATAAGACCAACTAAGGTAATCAAACCAACCTGTGAGTAGATATTTAGCGTCGAGCCTGCTGTACCAATAAACCCGAAGATATTTAGAGCCAACAAGGCGCCACTCACCGCTAAAGGTACAGAAATCATAATCACGATTGGATCGCGAATTGATTCAAACTGAATCGCCAAAACTAAGAAAATAATCACTACAGCAAGTAAGAACGTTACTGCAAGTGCGTTACCCTCTTGCACTAACTGACGGGCTTCACCTTTAAAGTCGTAGTTATAGCCTTGTGGTAAGCTATCCTTGGCATTGTCTTGTAACCATTGGATCGCATCACCAACCGAAGTCCCCGGCATCGGTACTGCACTAATCACCGCAGAATTTAACTGGCTGAAGCGCGGTAAGGAACTTGGTTGTGGCTCAAGTGTAGCAGTCACTAAGCTACTTAATGGCACGGAGGTACCGTCTGCAGCTGAGATGTAGTACTTATTAAAGCTTTCCGGTGATAAACGGTTGTCTCGTTTTACTTGGGAAATAATTTTATAAGCTCGGCCATCAATATCCACGCGTTCAATAGTTGCCGCAGATAAGAAACTCCCTAACGTACGGCTGATTTGTTGCATGGTAATACCGTAACTACCCGCTTTTTCACGGTCGATCTTAATGCGCATTTGTGCCGTATCAAATTTCAGATCGAGATTGGTATACACAAACTTGCCGGATTTTTGCATATCCTCTAAGAATTTACCGGCAACCTTGGCCAAATCACCATATTCTTGAGATGTGCTGATCACAAAGCCAATTGGTGGCCCTTGTTCACCGGTTTCAATTTCAGGGAACGAGAAACCTTGTACAGATACTTCAGGAATCGCTTTTGCTTTAGCATTTAATTCATTTAGGATCGCTGCTTGGCTTTTTGAGCGTTCTTTCCAGTCTTTTAACGTAATTACGTTTAACGATTGGTTAGTGCTTGGTGCCCCTGAAATGGTCATTGCAAACTGCACTTCCGGTGTATTCGTTAAAATCTCCTGATAAGGTGCCATAGCTGCCTGCACATAATCCACGTTCACATTAGAAGGTGCTGAACCGATAGCCAAGAATGCGCCCTTGTCTTCCGGTGGGGTTAATTCACTAGAAAGTGATTTAAACAATACCGGTAAGGTTGCAAAGATAATCGCTGCAAACACAAGCATACATTTACGATTCATCATCACTAAATCAAGCGCATAACCATAAACGGCATTCAACTTGCTAAGTGTATGCTCTACGCGTTGCTCCAATTTACTTGGAGCCGCATTGGATTTCAGCAATTGGCTGGTCATCATTGGTGAAAGGGTTAACGCCACAATACCGGAGATAAATACCGCCCCCGCTAAGGTCAAGGCAAACTCCTTAAATAATGTGCCGGTAATCCCGCCCATTAACGCCATTGGTGAATATACCGCAATCAAGGCAATCGTCATAGAAATCACCGGCACGGCGATTTCACGGGTGCCGATAATCGCTGCACGGAATGGTGTTTCCCCAAGCTTGATATGACGGTCCACGTTTTCTAATACAACGATCGCATCATCCACCACCAAACCGATGGCTAGAATCAAGGCTAACAAAGTCATCAAGTTAATGGAGAAATCAAAGGATTGCAGCAACATAATTACCCCGATCAAGGAAATCGGAATGGTAATAATCGGAATTAAAATCGCCCGGAATGAACCGATAAACATGGTGATCACCACCAATACGATCACCGTCGCTTCGATAATGGTTTTTACCACTTCATTAATTGAGTTATTAATTGCAATCGTGCGGTCATATAAAATATCCGATTGAATAGCATCCGGTAGATTATTCTTAATGCTTTCATACAACGGACGGATTTTAGCTGCAACGGTGAGTGGGTTCGCTGATGAAGTTGGGTTAATCGCTAATACAACAGAATCAGCACCATTCGCTACCGCACGTGAGCTATCACTTGATTTATTTAACTCAATATCGGCGATATCGCGTAAACGCACCAATTTATCACCACTAGAGGTTACGATTAAATTTCTTAACTCTTCAACGGATTTGGTGGTGGTTTCCACTTTGTTTTTATAGGTCACAAAATAACCATTATCATTACCTGCCGCAGTTTGTACGTTATTTGCCGATAACGCCGACATCACCTGAGTTGCCGAAAGATTTTGTGCAGCCATTTTTTCCGGATCAAGCCAAATCCGCAATGCGTATTCAGAAGCCCCGAAAACATTTACACTCGCCACCCCTTCTACGGTAAAGAACTGAGGTTTGACTACGCGTTGAATATAGTCAGTCACTTGGCTTGCATCGAGTTTGCTAGAACGGAAACTAATATACATAATTCCCGAACCACCGGTAGAGGAAGAAATTGTCGGATCTTCAATCCCACTAGGCAACTCGGAACGCACCGAGTTTACCTTGGCTAATACATCCGCCAATGCCGCATTCGGATCCGTATTCAATTTCATTTTTACAGTTACCGTTGAAGAGCTTGGGCTAGAACTGGAGGACATATAATCCACGTTATCCGCTTGTGCCACCGCTTCTTCAATTTTTGAGGTCACAAACGCTTGAATTAAGTTTGCATCCGCCCCCGGATAAGCCGTGCTCACCGTAATTACCGTAGTGGTCATTTTCGGATATTCACGCACCGCCAATTTCGAGATGGCCTGTAATCCTAAAATAATGATTAACAGGCTAATCGAAACCGCTAAAACAGGGCGACGAATAAATATATCGGTAAATCTCATTCGCTTTTCCTAATTAAAGATTGGTTTTCTTCGCCGGTTGTTGCGTACCCACGCCTTCTTTATCGGCAACGGAAACTAAAGCACCATTGCTTAAGTTTTGTTGGCCTCCGGTCACAATTTTATCGCCTACTTTCACTTCATCGCCTTTTAATTGCGCATAAATGCCTTGACGATCCTTAGTAAATACGGTGATTGATTTCGCACGGTACATATTTGCGGCTTTCTCTGCACCACCTAATTTCTCAATATCTTCGTCAGAAAGTGCGGTCAACACATAAAGAGATTCGCCATACATGTTGTAACTCACCGCCACTTGTGGCACTACAATTTGGCTATGTTCGGTCGGTAAAGCCACGTTTAAACGGGTAAACATACCGGAGAGCAATTTTGCACCGTCTTCCGGCTCAAAGGTTGCTTGAACATCAATCAAACCGGTCGAAGTATTGATCGCAGGCTCAATAGCGGTGATTTTTGCAGCAAAGGTTTCACCTTTACGGGCATCAGCAGTAGCCGTCACTTTTTGCCCCACATGCAGTCTATCCAACAAATTCTGAGCAATAGCGAAATCGACTTTCATAGAAGAACGATCTTCAACACGTACAATTTCCGTACCTACATTGACATATTGCCCAACATTCACTTTCACAATACCGGCTTTACCATCGAAAGGTGCCACAATTTGACGACGCTCAATAGCCGCTTTTAAAGAATTGATATTAGCAGCCTGAGCATCATAGGCGGCTTTGGCACTATCCAGTTCCTGACGGGATACCGAACCGCTGGCAATCAAGCTAGCATAACGTTGATAGGTCGCCCGTAATGAAGGTAACTGGGCTTCAGCGGCCGCTAAACTAGCTCGCTCAACAGAGCTATCCAATTCAACCAACAAATCGCCTTTTTTCACCTGCTGGCCGTTGCTGACTAATACTCTTGCTACCGTTCCGGCATTCTGCGAACTTAACATAGCTCCTTGATTTGGACGAACAAGACCGGTCGTTTCAATTACCGGCGTCCACTCGGATGCCGCTACGGTCATAGTGGTTACAGGAGATGCCGTTTCCGGCTTATTGGCCAAGAACTCTGCGATACCTTTTGCTTTCATCTGATTCATAAAAATCATCGCAGCAAAAATTAACACAAACACGCCCAACGCTAATTTCAAAAAGAAAACATGCGAACGCTTTGGTCGTTGAGATTGAGTTATACTCATTTGGAAAACTCCGTTAAAACATAAAGTTACAGGTTATTTCTGAATTGCCCGCCAAGAACGGTCAACCACAGATTCCAGAATTTCATCGGTAATCTCCGATTGAAAAAATTTAAAGTCTGATGCTACTGCCATGGCGGTTTTCAGGCTTAACATAAATAAAATATTGTTTGATAAATCAGCGAGGATTCTGGACTCTCGCCCCTGTTCGCAAAAGCGATCCCAGCAGGAATGTTTCGGCTCCCGACAAATATCTACAAATTCAGGGAGTGATCGGTATTGATTAATATTGCAAAGAATCGTCGGATTGGTCTGCAAAAACCGCCAGATATTCCACCACATAGTGCGATATTGGTTAAACAATGGCTGATTTTCATCAACATCTTGTTCAATCGCCATTATAAATTGGCAAAACACCTGACGGGCAAAGTTCGCCAACAGCTCATCTTTGTTTTTAAAATATAGATAAATTGTCCCCGCAGCGATACCTGCTTCTTTAGCCAATTTATGCATCGATAAATGATGCAAACCCTCTTTGGCCATTAGGCGATCAGTGGCGGCAAAAATCTGTGCGCTCAAATCAGCTTTTGTCTGTCGCATAATAAAATTTTTCTAGGATTTAAATGAAGAAAGGAACATTTGAAACGATAAGAATTGATTATCACAGCTCAAATGAATGAACGTTCATTTTATGGATTTTTACCCACTTGGCAAGGAGTTATTTGAAAACGCCCCCGAGTTTTTTAACATTTTGCTGAAAATAGAAGCTAAGTCATTGATTTTATTATAGGTAAAAATAAAACCGCAAATCTCACGATTTTGCGGTTTTATCTGAAGGTTACATACCGATAACAACGCAGCCAATTACTGATTTGGCTTTTTCCTGCACTTGAACAGCACCATCCCGGGAAGCAAAGGGGCCAACCCGCACCCGATTCCATTCGCCGCTAACAACCACTTGGGCATTCACGCCGACCATAGCCAAACGGCCCTGCAAACTTTCGGCCTGAGTGCGATTTTTAAAAGCTCCACATTGCAAACCAAATTTTTTCTCACCACTTGCCGCATCGGTTTTCACTTCTGCCTTCTTGGCGGTTTCAATTTTCGCCGGTTCATTTTTCGGCTGTGGCTGCTGTGCAGTTTCCACTTTCACTTCCGGTTTCTTCACCGGTTCCGTTTTTTTCACCGCTTCAGGTTTCACTGCTTGAGCTGGCGTTGCTGCTGTTTCAGTTTTAGTTGCAGCTTCCACCTTCGCGGCTAATTCCGCTTTTGCCTGCGCTTCTAATTTTTTCGCTTCTTGGGCTTTTTGCTCTTTTTCCATTTGCAGCAACACTTCACGTTGCTCTTTGGTCAAGCGCATGTTTTTTTCCACCGAATTTTGGTTATTGTCCACCGGCACAGTGCGGGTTTCCAACGCTTGGATATAACTCCACACCTCCTCCGGACGATTCGGCAGAACGCTTTTCGGTTGCATTTTTTCTACTACGGCCGGTGCTGGAGTTACCGGCTCAGGGGTTTTCGAACGCAATAAAAACAGACCGCCTGCAAAGGCGATTACCACCGCTAAAGCGATTAAGATTAAGAGAGTTTTATTGGCTTTTTTGCCTTTTTTCTTTTTGTTGTTACCGCGCTGACGGGCGGCAAAGTCGCGATGAGCCACTATATTAAGATCCTAACTGTTAATGGGGTAAAAACCGCCAAAAAATTTATCCGATGAAAAACCGGCCAATTCTACTGAAAATCGCCCCGCTTCGCTAGAGGGACGGGCGTATTTCAATACGATTAGCTTAAATCCTGAGGATCCACATCCAACGCCAAACGCACCGAAGAACCTTTTAATGTCTGTCCTCGATAAGTCTGTAACAGTAATTGCAAGGCACGTCGCGATGGATGTTGCAACAACAATTGCCAACGATATTGCCCGGCTTTCTTACTAAATGGCGCCGGCATCGGTCCTAAAATCTGCAATCCTGCCACCTGCTGTCCGCGTACAAAATCAGCTATCCGTAATAATGTTTGTTCCGCTTCATCACTATGACGCGCCTGTGCCTTGAAAAGAGCTTGAAAACTAAACGGGGGTAAACCCATTTGTCGGCGTTGTTGAAGACACTGCTCAGCAAAAGCTGTATATCCCTTGGCTAACAAGGTTGTGAGTAGCGGGTGATCAGGATAATGGGTTTGTAATACCACTTCCCCCGCTTTTTCAGCCCGTCCGGCGCGACCTGCTACCTGCACATATAATTGGGCAAGCCGCTCCTCAGCCCGAAAGTCTAAGGAAAATAAAGCACTATCCACATTAATTAACGCTACTAATGTCACATTTGGGAAATGATGCCCCTTTGCTAACATTTGAGTACCAATAAGGATTTGGCTTTTACCCGCATTGATATCCGCTAAGTAGCCTTCTAATTTACCTTTACGAGCCGTGCTATCCCGATCGATACGAGCTATCTGATATTGTGGAAAAATCTCCGCCAAGGCCATTTCTAGCTGCTCGGTACCCAAGCCGGTGGTAATCAAATTGGTGGAACCGCAATCGCCACATTGCATGGGTAACGGCTTTTGGCCACCACAATGATGGCAACGCAATACACGGAGCTGCTGGTGATAGGTATAGGGTTTATCGCAATGGCGGCAAGTCGCAATCCAACCACACTCATGACACAGTAATACCGGAGCAAAGCCACGACGATTGAGGAACAACAACACTTGGTTGCCCTTTTCCAAATGCTCGCGCATTTTATTTAGTAAAGGTTGCGACAGCCCCTGTTGTACCCTTTGATGTTTCAAATCAATGACCGTTTGTCGTAATGCATTGCCGGAAGCCGCACGGCGGGCTAATTGCAGATGTTGATACTTGCCGTTATGCACATTATTTAGGCTTTCCAAGCTTGGGGTTGCAGATCCCAAGATGATCGGAATCGCCATTTTTTGCGCTAGCACTACCGCTAAATCTCGCGCATGATAGCGCCAACCGTCCTGTTGTTTGAAGGAACCATCATGTTCTTCATCTAAAATGATCAAACCTAAATCGGCAAATTGGCTAAATAGTGCGGAACGGGTACCAATCACAATCGCACTTTCGCCATTGCGCGCACGTTCCCACACCTGTAAACGCTCACTATCATTTAAATTAGAATGCAACACATCAATGCGAACATTAAAGCGGCTATTAAAACGCTCAACGGTTTGTGGTGTTAAACCGATTTCCGGTACCAACACCAATACCTGTTTACCTTGTTTTAAAATCTCTTCGATATATTGCAGATAAATTTCCGTTTTCCCTGAGCCGGTTACACCATCTAGCAACCATACATTAAAACCTTGCTGAAATTGCAGTTGGCTAAAGGCCAAGGCCTGCTGTTTATTGAGGGTTAGACGGTCATTAGCATTCACTAAGGGTTGCTCACCTAACGCTTGCTGCCAGCTCTGCCGAATGATCGGTTGGCTTGCCTGACACACCCAATTTTTCCCCACGAGAACCGACCACAGTGCGCTACTAAACGAATTATTACCTTTCTCTAATTCACCATCGCATAAGGCTTGCAAGGCTTCTTGTTGTTTCTTGGCGCGTTTTGCCCAATGTTCGATTAATGCTTGTTCACCGAGAGCCGTCAAACGCCATACAACCCGCTCCGTGGCCGTCAACGGCTCACCGTTACGCAATTTAACCGGTAATGCCTGCAACAACACTTCACCAATCGGTGCCTGATAATAATCCGCCGCCCAATGAAGCCATTGCCAACTCACCGAATTAAATAAAGATTGTTCATCCAATAAACAATCTATGGATTTGAGTTGGCTTGGTGCGATATCGGATTCAGCAGGCAACGCCGCAACGATCCCTACCTTATGTTGCCGGCCGAAAGGAACTTTCACCCGCGCACCAACAACAATCGGCAAATCGTCCGCACACCAATAATCAAAATATTGCGCTAAAGGCACCGCCAAAGCGACTCGTACAATCTTCATGAATGCCAAATACTCAGAAAACTCAAAAAATTGCCGGCATTATACGCAAATCGTTCACAAAGATCTTGGCGCAGGGTATTTTCGTGTATAATCGCAGGCCGATTTTTTCATGAAAGATAAACAAATGACCGATTTAAACGCTGTTTTTGCCGATCAAAAACGTAAAACCGTCGAAACCGCCGAGTTTACCGAAGACGGCCGCTATAAACGCCGCGTCCGCAGTTTTGTGTTACGCACCGGCCGCTTGAGCGATTTCCAGAAAAACATGATGGTGGAACACTGGCCGCAATTGGGCTTGGATTACCAAAACACTCCTTTTGGTTTCCAAGCAATTTACGGTAATGATAAGCCGGTTATCTTGGAAATTGGCTTCGGGATGGGAAAATCCTTGGTGGAAATGGCCGCCGCGAATCCCGATAAAAATTACTTAGGGATTGAAGTCCATACGCCTGGAGTCGGTGCCTGTATCGCTTATGCAGTAGAAAAAGCTGTAACCAACCTACGGATAATTTGCCATGATGCAACGGAAATCCTACGTGATGCCGTTGCTGATGCGAGCCTTGGCGGTCTACAGCTATTCTTCCCGGATCCTTGGCATAAGGCCAAGCACCATAAACGTCGCATCGTACAACCCCCATTTGTCGCTCAAGTCGTACAAAAATTGCAGCCGAACGGCTTTATTCATATGGCGACCGACTGGGAAAATTATGCGGAACAAATGTTGGAAGTGCTATCTGCCAACCCACATTTAACAAACACGGCTCCTCAGGACTTCATTCCACGTCCCGATTTCCGCCCGCTCACCAAATTCGAAGCGCGCGGCCATCGGCTAGGGCACGGTGTTTGGGATCTGTATTTTATTAAGCGTTAACCCACTCGGCCTTATTTTTTAACAACCATCAATAAAATCAATGGCTTACAATTGATTTTTAGGAAAACTTTATAAATTCAGGGGGCGTTTGGAACCTCCAAACAACCGAATTTCTACCACAAAATAGGAGAAACAACATGGCAACTCGCAATCAACGCCAACGTAAAAAAATGCATTTGGCTGAATTCCAAGAATTAGGCTTTTTAGTCAACTGGCAATTCGCTGAAGGCACCACCCTTGAAACAATCGATAACACCGTAGATCGTTTTATCGCCGAAGTTGTACAACCAAATGGCTTGGCCTATGAAGGTAGCGGCTATTTACATTGGGAAGGCTTAATTTGCTTAGAGAAAATCGGCAAATGCGATGAAAGCCACCGTCAATTAGTTCAACAATGGTTGGAAAAGAATGGCTTGCAACAAATCGAAGTTAGCCAATTATTCGATATTTGGTGGGATTATCCGGCCAAATAATCCGTAAGAAAGGCGCTCAAAAAAGGCGATGTAAAATCGCCTTTTTTCTTTATTTTTTAACAATTTATTTACATTCAACGCTATTTTTTAACCTCAATTTAGACCGGGATCAAAAAAAACATTTCTTTTTGCCAATCTACCCATTTTAGGTAGTTCCTATTCCCCTATTAGCACCGCATAATGCCCCGCCGAAATCATAGTAAAAACGAATAAAAATGACTGAAATGAGCGATCAATCCATCTCCCGACGACACTTCTTGCGCGGTGAGTTTTTGTCCTCATTAAAACCTGAACATAAACAATTACAACAAACCAATTATCTACGTCCACCTTGGGCCGTTAACAATGCGGATTTCGTTGAAAATTGTACCCGATGTGGTGATTGTATACTGGTTTGTGAAACCAACATTATCGTTAAAGGTGAAGGTGATTTCCCTGAAATTCGCTTCGATAAAGGCGAATGTACTTTTTGTCAAAAATGCGTTTTAGTTTGCCAGCAACCCATTTTTCGTCCATTAGAAGAACAACCTTGGGCGCATAAAATTGAAATTACATCACAATGCCTAAGCGAAAAACGGGTTGAATGTCGCAGCTGCCAAGATAACTGCCCAACTGCTGCTATTCGCTTCCGATTACAATTGGGCGGTGTTGCAAAACCCATACTAAATTTGGACAGTTGTAATGGTTGTGGGGCATGTTTAAGCGTGTGTCCGACAAAAGCGATTAAAATTATTAATTTTGAAGTTAACAAAAATGAGTCAATTTAGCGAAAACGAGAACTGGTATGTATGCAGCATTGTGGTGCAAGCCAGACCGGAAAAACTCAATCAAGTCAAAGCGGCTATTTTAGCCATTCCAACGGCTGAAATTCACGGTGAGAAGGCCGATGAAGGTAAATTGGTGGTTACCCTTGAAAGTAACCGCCAACTAGCGTTAGCTGATCTTATGGATGAAATTAAAGACATTCCTGGCGTGATTGTTGTGTCTTTAATTTCGAATTATTTAGATGAAAAATAAAATGATTGGACGTACATCAGCTTTATTTGTACGTACTGAAATTTAACAACGAGTGGGGAAAACTATGGAACTTAATCGTAGAGATTTTATGAAAGCCAATGCTGCGCTTGCTGCAGCTGCGGCTGCCGGTATGACCATCCCTGTTAAACAGGTCGATGCGGCAGAAGATATGGGCATCAAATGGGATAAAGCACCATGTCGTTTCTGTGGTACAGGATGTAGCGTATTGGTAGGAACTAAAGACGGTCGTGTTGTTGCCACCCAAGGTGACCCAGATGCAGAGGTAAACCGCGGTTTAAACTGTATCAAAGGTTACTTCCTTTCTAAAATCATGTACGGTGCAGACCGTGTACAAACTCCGTTATTACGTATGAAAGACGGCAAATTCCACAAAGAAGGCGACTTTACGCCGGTTTCTTGGGATCAAGCTTTCACCATTATGGCGGAAAAAATCAAAGATATCTTGAAGAAAAAAGAACCAAATGCCGTAGGTATGTTCTCTTCAGGCCAAACCACCATCTATGAAGGCTATGCAAAAGTAAAACTTTGGAAAGCCGGTCTTCGTTCTAATACTATCGATCCTAATGCTCGTCACTGTATGGCGTCTGCAGCGGTTGCGTTTATGCGTACATTCGGTATGGATGAACCAATGGGCTGCTATAACGATATCGAAAAAACCGATGCGTTTGTGCTTTGGGGCTCAAACATGGCGGAAATGCATCCAATTTTATGGTCGCGTATTTCTGACCGTCGTCTTTCAGATGATAAAGTGCGTGTTGTGGTAATGTCTACTTTCGAACACCGTTCTTTTGAATTAGCTGATGTGCCTATCGTATTTAATCCACATTCAGACCTTGCAATCCTTAACTACATCGCAAACTACATTATCCAAAACGATAAAGTAAACTGGGATTTCGTTAATAAACACACTAAATTCAAACGTGGTGAAACTGATATCGGTTATGGTTTACGTCCGGAACACCCACTTGAAGTTGCAGCAAAAAATCGCAAAACCGCAGGTAAAATGTATGACTCCGATTTCGAAGAATTTAAGAAAATCGTTGCGCCTTATACATTAGATGAAGCTCACCGCATTTCTGGTGTACCAAAAGATCAGCTTGAAACCCTCGCGAAGATGTATGCAGATCCAGAACAAAACTTAGTTTCTTTCTGGACAATGGGCTTTAACCAACATACCCGTGGTGTGTGGGTTAACCACATGATCTATAACGTACACTTGCTTACAGGTAAAATTTCTAAACCTGGTTGTGGCCCGTTCTCATTAACTGGTCAACCTTCAGCCTGTGGTACAGCACGTGAAGTCGGTACTTTCGTTCACCGTTTACCGGCGGACATGGTGGTGACCAATCCTAAACACGTTGAAATCACTGAGAAAAAATGGAAATTACCAAAAGGTACCATTCCAACTGTACCTGGATACTCTGCTGTACAACAAAGCCGTGCATTAAAAGATGGCAAATTAAACTTCTTATGGCAACTTTGTACCAACAACATGCAAGGTGGTCCAAATATCAATGACGAAATTTTCCCAGGTTGGCGTAACCCTGAAAACTTCATCGTTGTTTCAGACCCTTACCCATCCGTTTCTGCGGTTGCTGCTGACTTAATTCTTCCAACTTGTATGTGGGTAGAAAAAGAAGGGGGCTACGGTAACGCTGAACGTCGTACTCAATTATGGCGTCAACAAGTGAAAGGCCCGGGTGAGTCTCGTTCGGACTTATGGCAAATTGTTGAATTTGCTAAATACTTCAAAACTGATGAAGTATGGGGTGAAGAATTATTAGCTCAAATGCCTGAATATCGTGGCAAAACTTTATATGAAGTGCTTTACGAAAATGGTGAAGTAAACAAATTTAAAGTACCAACAGATGTTCCGGGATACATCAATGATGAAGCGGATCACTTTGGTTACTACTTACAAAAAGGTTTATTTGAAGAATACGCTGATTTCGGTCGTGGTCATGGTCATGACTTAGCACCATTCGATACTTATCACCAAGTACGTGGTTTACGTTGGCCGGTTGTTGACGGTAAAGAAACCTTATGGCGTTACCGTGAAGGCTTTGACCCATATGTTAAAGCAGGTGAAGATTTTGCGTTCTACGGCTATCCGGATAAAAAAGCAATTATCTTAGGTGTGCCTTATGAAGACCCTGCAGAATCACCAGATGAAGAATATCCATTATGGTTATGTACTGGTCGTGTACTTGAACACTGGCATACCGGTACCATGACTCGTCGTGTACCTGAATTACACCGTGCGTTCCCGAATAACTTAGTTTGGATGCACCCAGCGGATGCGAAAAAATATGGCTTACGTCATGGGGATAAAGTGAAATTAATTACACGTCGTGGTGAAATGGTTTCTTACTTAGATACCCGTGGTCGTAACAAATGTCCTCAGGGCTTAATTTACACCACCTTCTTTGATGCAGGTCAGCTTGCTAACAAATTAACTTTAGATGCAACCGACCCAATTTCAGGCGAAACCGACTTCAAAAAATGTGCGGTTAAAGTTGTTAAAGCGTAAATACAGCTGTAAGGGCGTAGCAAGTACGCCCCTATATTAAATTTACGAACTACCAACAAGAGCGATTGAACTAAACAACGCTGTTGTGAAAGCAAATCGCTTATAAAAGGAAACGCTGATGAAACTTGATCCCAACCGTCGTCAATTTTTAAAAAATGTGACCCGAACGGCTGTCGGAGTGTGTGGTGTAGGCGTCATTCTTGGCTTACAGCAACAACAAGCTAAAGCAAAAGAAGGCGTCGCCTTACGCCCACCCGGTGCATTACCGGAAAAGGATTTCTTGGCTGCTTGTACCCGCTGCGGACAATGTGTCCAAGCGTGTCCATATGATATGTTGTATCTAGCCTCGCTAATTTCTCCAATGGAAGCCGGCACACCTTATTTTATCGCTCGGGATAAACCTTGCGAAATGTGTCCGGATATTCCTTGTATGAATGCCTGCCCAAGTGGTGCGTTAAGTGAAGAACTTAAAGACATCAATGATGCGAGAATGGGATTAGCCGTATTGCTAGACCATGAAACTTGTCTTAACTGGCAAGGTTTACGTTGTGATGTTTGTTATCGTGTTTGTCCATTAGTGGATAAAGCAATTACGCTCGAACGTGTGCACAATGATCGTACGGGAATTCATGCGAAGCTTATTCCAACTGTTCACTCCGATGCTTGCACCGGATGTGGTAAATGCGAACAAGCTTGCGTATTAGAAGAAGCGGCAATTAAAGTCTTACCGATGGATATCGCCAAAGGCTTACTCGGCCGCCACTATCGCTTAGGCTGGAAAGAAAAACAAAACGCTGGAAAATCCTTAATTGAGGAACAACATCCGGATGGTTTACGTCCAGCAATGGATGCTCGTATGCCGGAAGGCTTACATGAGCCGGTTTATCAGCCAATGCAGGTTCAACCAAACCAAAAAGTGGCAACGCCGAATCGTGCAACAATGGATTATGTACCTAATCCAACAACGGTACCGGAAGCTGAGCAATTCCCAAATCTGGACTTAAACATTAAGGGGGTTAAATAATGGCTGAAAAATATACCCCGAATAAACCCAAAGATGCAGGCTTAGAAGCTCGTCAAAAACTGGGGTGGTGGCATGCCTATCGCTTTTTGATTCTACGTCGAATTAGCCAATTGAGCATTATTTTGATGTTCTTAAGCGGCCCGATTTGGCAGTTTTGGATTCTAAAAGGCAATTACAGCTCAAGTATGCTTTTGGATACTGTGCCATTTACAGATCCATTGATTACCGCTGAAAGTTTAGTGACTGGTTATTTACCAGAAATCACAACGATCATCGGTGCCTTGGTCATTGTCATATTCTACGCCATCGTTGCCAGCAAAGCCTTTTGCAGTTGGGTTTGCCCAATGAACATGGTCACCGATGCAGCAGCTTGGTTACGTAGAAAATTGGGTATTCGCCAATCACTTAAAATCTCACGCCAACTTCGTTATGTGATTTTAGCGATGATTTTAGTTGGTAGTGCGATAAGCGGCACACTCTTATGGGAATGGATAAACCCTGTTGCAGCCTTTGGCCGCGTGTTCGTTTTCGGAACGGGGGCGACTCTTTGGTTAGTAGCAGTCATTTTCCTATTTGACTTACTGGTTGCCGAACATGGTTGGTGTGGTCACCTTTGCCCAATTGGCGCAATGTATGGCGTGATTGGAGCCAAAAGCCTAATCAAAATCAACGTGATTGATCGTAATCGCTGTGACCGTTGTATGGACTGCTATAACGTCTGCCCTGAACCGCAAGTGTTACGCCTTCCTTTACACGGAGACACGGAAGATAGCCAAATTGTATTAGCAAAAGATTGTATAACCTGTGGACGTTGTATTGACGTTTGCCCTGAAAATGTATTTACGTTTGGTTCTCGTTTTGAGAAACAAGTTAAAATTAAAAATATTTAATGGAGTGGATTTCATGAAAAAAACATTTATTTTCATGCTGGCTTTATGTAGCGGATTGGCCTTTGCCGATGCTCCGCAAGTTGCAAACAGCATTGATAAAACTGCAGAAAGTATTGCACCTGCATTTACTAATCCTTATAAAGATGCGGGCAATATCCCTGTGACCTTCCCTAACCAACCCCCACTTGTTCCACACAGTATTCGTGGTTTACAAGTCACTAAGAATGCCAACCAATGTTTAGGTTGTCACTCTCCGGATGTTGCTCCAACAACCGGCGCACCTCGCGTACCGGAAAGCCATTTCCTTACTCGCGATGGACAAAAAACAGAAGGCACCTCACCACGTCGTTATTTCTGCTTACAATGCCACGTTCAACAAACCGACGTGAACCCAATTATTCAAAATAAATTTGAAACCATTCGTCAGATGCAAGGTAAATAAGGAGCAACACCATGATTAAATCAAGCATTCAAAAAGTCTGCCGTTGGTTACGCTCACCAAGCAAAATGGCTATTGGCGGCGTTATTTTATTAACCATCATTGGAACTATCGTTGGCACTAACCTATTCAATGTAGGAATGGCCACCACCAATACGGAACAATTCTGTTCGGATTGTCACACCAATGATGTTGTGCCTGAATACCAAGCGTCCGTACACTTTAGCAACCGCTCAGGTGTCAAAGCGATCTGTTCAGACTGCCATGTACCACATGAATTCGTTCCAAAAATGATCCGTAAAATGCAGGCTTCTACCGAAGTATTTGCGTACTATACGGGTAAAGTTGATACCAAAGAAAAATTTGAAAAACATCGTTTAGAAATGGCGGAACGCGAGTGGGCTCGCATGAAAGCTAATGGTTCTCAAGAATGTCGTAACTGCCATAACTTCAACGATATGGACTTTACTCAACAAAAAACTGTAGCGCAACAAATGCACGCCCTTGCACAGGAACAAAACAAAACCTGTATTGACTGTCATAAAGGTATTGCTCACAACCTTCCACATATGGAAAAAGTGCAACAAAGCTTTATTCCGGAAGACATGTTAAAAGCGCCTGAAAAAGCGGCTGATAACAAAGATGCGAAATAATCGCGATAAGCTAAAGCTTTAAAATATCTATTATCTGCACCCGAAAGGTTAAGAATAACTGATGAAGGTGCAGATTTTTTATGTATTAAGACGTTGATAGCAACACCACAAAGATTTCTCCTTAAATAAAAAAGACCGTAGTTAACGGTCTTTTTTTATGCTTTAAAACGCATTATCCGGTAATACCCGCAATGGCTGCATATCACTATCACCGACAATAACCCGGCTCGGATCGGAACGCAAGCAGCTACCGCCGTAATGACCACCAACGGTGAAAGTACAGATTTGCACATATTGATCATCCACCTGAGGTAAACACCAAAGCTGTTGGTAAATATTCTCCTGTGCACCAAATTTACCATTAGTTTCACCGAGGGTTTTCCCCTCACCAATCAACGTCACATTATCGCCCCGGCGACCGCTAATTGGTTTTTTGGCATACCCTTCAAGTTTCAGATTCTCCGTTGGCGAAAAAGAGGCTTCTAATAAATAACGATGATTTGGGAAGAGTGACCAAAGTACCGGCAAAATCGCCTTATTACTAGGAATTGCTGTCCATAACGGTTCATACACTAAAACCTCAGGACGTAGCAACACATCGATTAAACGCACCTTATCACCGGCATAACCGGTACGAATCGGCGGAGCGGTTTCATCACCACGGGTTTCTTGGCGCAACTGTTCGATCATGGTTTCCCATGCCCAAGTCTTCCATACGGTTTGAACTAAATTATTATCATCGTCCAACAAGCGCCCCCGATTATCCCAATACAATCCTTCGGTACCGTGAATAATCTTGGCGCGGAATCCCGCCTGAGCCAATGCTGTCGCCATAAATAACGAATGGTAGTCCTCTTCATTATCATGATCCTGCAAAATGTGCACCAGTTTCGATGCCTCACTATGTTGCCAACAATCAGCCAATGCATTACGTAGGCCATCTCCCGGATTTTCGCCTAAATTCACTCCGGCCTGCTGTGCCCAACGGGTCATAATATCGCCGGCTTCCGCATGACAGGATGCCGAATCGGCATTATATTCATACACCTTCAAGCCTCGCTCATCTAAACAAAAATCTAAACGGCCGGTAATGGTTTGATAACGACGATTTTGCCAAGACAGACGTAACCGTGGCCACAATACTTTCGGAATATCAAAATGAGCCAATAGACTATCGTCTTTTAAGACTTTATCTGTGGCGTGCAAATACATTAAATGCACTTCATTGGTGGCCCGAATCAGCTCCTGATGGGCACTATCAGAAATAGCAAAATAGCGATATTGACTGCCCCGATTCACCCGATGTCCGCCCATTGCTTTTACGTAAGCCGCATCAAAGGGCTTGTGCTCATCTAGCCAAGGACCATTAAATTGGCCGCGATCAGCAATATATTCCGCCTTAATCGGCAGTTTCTCCGCCGATGGCATTGGTTGTGGCTGACTATATTGGGTATCCGCAGTTTGTAACATCCAGCCTAAAATATGGGTGTCTTGAAAGGTATCCTGCAACCAATAGCCACTATCATCATGGCGCAGCGGTAATTCACGAGTCCATTGTTGGCCAGTTGGTAAACGACTATGGATCACATTTTGTTCGGCAATCCGAATTCTATCCGCTAACACTTCGGTTATCACCGCCACATGGCCGGTGTTTTTAAATTCTCCTCCCTCAGCCCAAATCAACAATGCACCGGCTTGGGGTGCACGCTGCGACCCGTTGGCAAAGGCCTGTAGCGGCACTAAGGCATCATCCACCACACAACGTAAAAAGCGTAAGGAGAAAATCTCGTAGGCCATGCCGACATCGGTGAATACCAATCCATAATTAAGATACAAATAGCGACGGGCAAATTCCACGCATTGCCATTTATAGCCCATGTATTCACGGCCTAAATAGCTACGGAACGCAGCATCATTGGGATATTCGGTATCGTCGGCAGTGGTGTAATCCGAGGAATAAATGGCTACGCCACCCGGCGCATAGCCAAGTAGGCTACCAAAAGGATCATGGGTGACAATATTGGGGGAACGATCTGGCATAAAAAACTCCGAGTAAAAATAAAGCGCTAATCAGTATAGCGCTTTTTGCTAAGAGCCCCCAAATATCGCAATACTCAAACGCCCCCTAGAAAAAACAAGTTTTTCCCAAAACAACATGTAACTCATTGATTTTATTAGAGTTGCATAAAAAAATGCTTTTTTGCACAAAAAAGGCGGGGAAACCCCCGCCTCTGTGTTGTCTTTATCGATTTTTTTCTTAATCCATTAAGCTTTCTAAAGCCCATAATTCTGTTAAGGCTTCGCGGCGGCGGATTAATTTAGCCTTTTCACCGTCTACCATTACTTCAGCCGTGCGCGGATGAGAATTGTAGTTGGAGGACATGCTGGCCCCATAAGCCCCAGCCGAACGTTGAGCAATAAAATCGCCTGCTGCAATTGCCAATTGACGGCCCTTACCTAAGAAATCGGAGGTTTCACAAATCGGCCCCACGACATCATAAACAGCGCTATCACGCGGCTTGTTGCGATCCACTTCGACAATCTCCATATAGGCTTGATAAAGCGCAGGACGAATCATATCGTTCATCCCCGCATCAACAATTGCGAAGTTGCGGCTTTCGTTACTTTTTAAATAACGTACTTGGCTAACCAAAATTCCCGCATTTGCGCTGATCGCACGTCCCGGTTCAAGGATAATTTCCAATTGTGGGTAGGCTTTTAATTTATTTAATAGGGCACGCGCATAATCGCTAGGGTGTGGTGGCGTTTCACCATGGTAAGGCACGCCTAAACCGCCCCCCAAATCCAAGTGACGCAGTTCAATACCATCCTGTTGTAACTGCTCCATTAGCACTAATAAACGATCGGTCGCATCTAAAAAAGGTTGTAACTCGGTCAGCTGAGAACCAATGTGACAATCCATACCGACAATTTTCACATGCGGCAAACCGGCAGCCAATTTATACACAGCCCGGGCTTCATCCACACTCACACCGAATTTATTTTCTTTCAGGCCGGTGGAAATATACGGATGAGTATGCGCATCCACATCAGGGTTCACGCGCAATGAAATCGGTGCAATCTTGCCCATTTCACCGGCAATTTGATTGATATTATGCAATTCAGCTACGGATTCCACATTAAAGCAGCGAATCCCAACTTCCAAGGCTCGCATGATTTCTTCACGGGATTTAGCCACGCCGGAAAATACCACCTTGCCAGGCTCACCACCTGCGGCCAAGACGCGTTCCAATTCTCCCTGCGACACAATATCAAAGCCCGAACCCAATTGCGCCATCACATTCAATACGGCAATATTGGAATTAGCTTTTACCGCATAACAAATCAAATGTGGATGCGTTCCCAATGCACTATCAAACGCGTGCCAATGGCGTTCCAAGGTTGCGCGGGAATAAATGTAAAGTGGTGTACCGAACTCTTCGGCAAGTTGTTGTACGGCGCGTTTTTCAGCAAACAGGCGACCGTCTTGAAATTGGAAGAAATCCATAAAATATCCTGCAATAAATCGGTTTGATTAATGTTGGGCTTGATGTTTCGGCTGTTCCTGATCAGGGAAATAAAGTGGGCCTTTGACCGCACAACCGCTGATTGCGGCACAACAAACCGTGAGAAGGAAGAGGGAAATTAGCTTTTGCATAGGTTTGGCTCTCTCGATTGATAACTAAAACCGCCTTTGCCATCCTGGTCAAAGGCTTTATAATCCGCGGCATTCTATCAGATTTAGCAGAAAAATTTTTATGAATGTTGCAGAATTTCACCAAAATATCGAAGCCCTTTGGCAGAATATCGAAGAACAATTAGACGCACAGGAAGCCGATGTGGACTGCGAAACCCAAGGTTCGGTATTTACTATCACCTTCGATAACCGTAGCCAAATTGTTATCAACAAACAAGAACCACTACTTGAACTCTGGTTGGCGAGTCGTTTGGGCGGTTACCATTTTGTCTTCAAAAATAATGACTGGATAGCCTCCGATGGCACACGCTTCTGGGATCGCCTCAGCGAAGCCTGCGCTGCCCATGGTGCGCCGGTGCAATTTGCATGAGTGCCGAAGACGCCTCTGTCACCAATCCTAACTCATCGACCGCATTAACAGTATTGCGGTCGGTTTTCGGCTACCAGTCATTCCGTAAAGGCCAGGCTGAAGTCATCGATGCCGCACTACGTGGCCAAGATGCCTTAGTGGTCATGGCAACCGGCAATGGCAAATCCCTCTGTTATCAAATCCCCGCGCTCTGTTTTGATGGTTTGACCTTAGTCATCTCTCCGCTGATCTCACTTATGAAGGATCAGGTAGATCAGCTACAAACTAATGGCGTAGCGGCAGATTTTCTGAATTCCAGCCAAACACCCGAACAACAGCAACAGGTTCAAAATAAACTCATGTCGGGGCAGCTTAAACTGCTTTATGTATCGCCGGAAAAGGTGATGACCCATAGTTTTTTTCAATTCATCGCTGAAGCCAAAATCAGCTTTATCGCGATTGACGAAGCCCATTGTATTTCTCAATGGGGGCATGATTTCCGCCCTGAATACAGCCAACTGGGCGGGCTAAAAAACGCCTTTCCACAGGCGCCAATTATGGCACTCACTGCCACCGCCGACTATGCAACCCGTCAGGATATTCTCACCCTGCTCCATTTGCAGTCACCCCATCAATATATCGGTAGTTTTGACCGTCCGAATATCCGCTACACGCTGCAGGAAAAATTTAAACCCATGGAGCAATTGCTGCGTTTTGTACAGGCACAAAAAGGCAAAAGCGGCATTATTTATTGCAATAGTCGTAACAAAGTTGAACGCATTGCGGAAAGTTTGCGCCACAAAGGGATTGCCGCCGCGGCCTACCATGCCGGTATGGAAATTGCTGTACGAGAAAAAGTACAACAGGATTTTCAGCGCGATAATATTCAGGTTGTAGTGGCGACTATCGCCTTTGGTATGGGAATAAATAAATCCAATGTGCGCTTTGTTGCTCATTTCGATTTGCCGAAAAGCATTGAATCCTATTATCAGGAAACTGGCCGTGCCGGACGTGATGACTTGCCGGCGGAAGCGGTGCTGTTTTACGAACCCTCCGACTACGCCTGGCAACAAAAAATGCTGTTGGAAAAACCGGAAACACCACAACGACAAATCGAACAACATAAACTGGAAGCCATCGGCGAATTTGCCGAAAGCCAAACCTGTCGTCGTTTAGTGTTACTAAACTACTTCGGCGAACATCGCCAAACCCCTTGTCAAAACTGCGATATTTGTTTAGATCCACCGAAAAAATACAATGGCTTGATCGATGCACAAAAGATCATGTCAACCATTTATCGGGTTGGCCAATGCTTTGGGGCCCAATATGTAATTGCGGTATTGCGCGGCATGCACAATCAAAAAATCACCGAACGTGGCCATGAAAGCCTTTCGGTGTTTGGTATTGGCAAAGACAAAAGTAAAGAACATTGGCAATCGGTGATCCGCCAGCTAATTCACTTAGGTTTTATCCAGCAAGTGCTGAGTGATTTCAACCATGCAACGCTGCAATTAACCGAAAGTGCCAAACCTGTGCTGAAGGGTGAAATCGAATTGGAATTGGCACTACCGCGTATTTCTGCGATTAGCCAATTAACACGCGCACCGCAACATCGCACCGCCAATTACGACAAGGATCTGTTTGCCCGTCTGCGTTTTCTGCGTAAGCAAATCGCCGACAAAGAAAATATCCCACCCTATATCGTCTTCAACGATGCCACCTTGCAGGAAATGGCTCAATATTTGCCATGCTCCAATGCCGAAATGCTACAAATTAACGGTGTCGGCCAAATCAAATTGGATCGCTTCGGCCAAGCCTTCTTACATTTAATCCGCGAACACAAAGCTATTCTGGCACAAGCGGAAAAACAACCAGCATAACCGCAAGCAATTCATTTTCAAACCAACCATAATAAAATCAATGACTTAGCATTGTTTTAAAGAAAAACGTTGATTTTCGAGGGGGCGTTTGCACGCCAAAAAGAAGGGCGTGATAAACGCCCTTTTCCAGCTTAACAGCTATTTAGTGATGGCATCCGTCCATTGGAATAATTCATCCAAATCATAATCACCACCATGTCCGACACCCCATGGAATAGCATAATCCACGGATTTGCCGGCCATTCCCAATTTAACCGCCAATATTGCACTAATCGCATGGGAAGTATCACGATCCATTGACCCCGCACGAATTCGCCAATATCGAGTTGGGCTTTGTGCCAGATAACTCATTGGGTTCATCATTTTAATCACTTTAGCATCAGCCATTTGCCCATCCAAACTGGAATGTTGTTGGCTAAAACTGGTGAAATGGCGATTATTGACCGTATCATCACCAAACAAATTATTTTCACCGCTGCTTAAATCCAAAGCATCAAAGGCCAGTGGCGATTTCATCCGTTTGGCAGAATGCACATATCCCTGCCAATTCAGCCCACTAATTTGATTATCTTGCCATTGTAAATAGGCTACATTACGTAAATCCACGCCTGCTGCTTGGGCTTTTTGCGCACCACGCAACACTGCCGCAGCCAGATAATCCTTAAAGGAGCCATCGCCGTTGCTATCTAAGGTTAATGGATTGCCTTGCGCATCCCTTAAATTCAAGCTGTTTAAATAAGCCGGGAAAGTGGCTTTCAGCTCATCGGAGACGGCAATCTCTGCCGCACTTAAATTGCCCTTAACGGTCGCCATCTGCATCGCTGTGCTACGATCGTTGTAGCTCTGCGCATTCAGCTTGCTCATATCCACGCGCTGATATTGGTTCACACCGTTAAACTCCCATTCATAGGCACTATCGGCATGTTCTAAATTGGCGATTGGACAATAGGCAGACACTGCAAAAATTTGCTCAGATGCCTCCACTGCTCCCGCTTCACGCAGCGCATCAGCATAATCGACTGATTTACCGGCGGCCCCTAAGAGGGCCGAAAGTGCCCCTCCTGCGCTAGTACCATTACTGATAATTTTATTCGCATCGCCCGGCATGAGCTTATCGTTAAAATGCAAATAACGCACCGCAGCTTTTAAATCCACAATGGCTGCCGGTGCCTTACCGATATATTGTCCATCTTGTTGCAGGGTGCGTCCGCGCGCGCCAACACTAGCCACCACATAACCTTTAGCTAATGCGCTAAGAATTGCATTTGGCTTATCTCCCTGTACACCGAATCCTTTGTCATCGTAAGCTGCCGGTTTGGCCGGCAAATAACCGCCTACTGAATTCGGCATAAAAATCGGTGCGGTTTTCGCATTAAATCCGTTAATTTCTCCGCCCTCAAAATACGCCTTTGGAATATACAATTTCATTGATTGATATGCCGGCGCTAATGGTTTTTTCACATACACCAAATTTTCATAGGCGACAAAGGCGATCTTTTGCCCATTCACTTCAGCCTCAACGGTGCGATATTGGAAATCGGGTGAAAATTTCATCTCAAAAAGATCACCGCGTTGATTGCCATAAACCGGGGTATCGGTCACCTCGGGAGTGACAGCAAGACTTTGGGCACTTAACGCGACCAAGCCTAAGCTCAAAGCTAAGCTCAGTTTCTTCATGATTGTCTCCTTTTTCTTTGAACGCGTTTGTAGACAGCTACGGTAAATAATGGTTCGTTACCAACGCCTCCTCGGATTACCAAGTTTCCCTAAAAAAATGCCCTAACCCATTGATTTTATTAGATATGAAAATAAAACCCGAAAATATTCTAGAAAACCTTCTGTAGCCTACGGATTTTTCTATTGTCGCTCCCACGGGCTTTTGTTAGAATTTCAAACCTGATTGAAATTCATTCTCAATTTTCTTTTTATTCTCATTATCAAAGGATTTCACGATGATACAACTTATCGAATTTCTGCAAGCTTACAGCGATTTCATTATTATTGGCCTTTTACTGCTGATGAGCATCATTATGCTGGCAATGGTGATTGAACGCTTTATTTTCTTCAGCCGCATTAATGTTGCTAAATATTCCAATATTCATGCCTTGGATATCGATCTCCAACGCAATATGACGATCATCTCCACCGTAGGTGCCAACGCACCTTACGTGGGGCTACTTGGTACCGTTATCGGGATTATCCTGACCTTCTATCAAATTGGTCATGGTGGTGGCGAAGTGGATGCTGGTGTCGTGATGATGCACTTATCGCTAGCCTTAAAAGCAACCGCATTAGGTATTTTGGTGGCTATCCCATCCATGATGTTCTACAACGCATTGGGCCGTAAAGCCGAAGTTAACCGCTTAAAATGGAAAGTGTTAAACGCGCAAAAAGATAAGGAATAAGCCGTGAAAAAATTTGATGAAATTAACATTATCCCATTCATCGACATTATGTTGGTGCTATTGGCGATTGTGTTGATCACCGCCTCCTTTATTTCCCAAGGAAAAATCAAGGTAAACGTGCCAAAAGCCAGTTCTAGTGTCGCCTTTAAAGCCGATGAATTGGCCAAACTACTTACTGTCACTGCAGATAAGTCATTGTATTACAATGACAAACCTATTTCTCAAGAAGACTTGGAAGCAGAAATTGCAAAATGGAATAAGGATCAGAAAGTCAGTTTAAAAATTGATGCCGAAGCCAGTTTCCAAGATTTTGTCACCATTACCGATATGTTGGCGAAAAATGATATTAAAAATGTCGCCATTGTTTCCATGAAAGATAAGGGCGCTCCGGCCAAAAAAGAGCAAAACGCGCAAGGCGCAAAAACGGAAAATGCCCCAGCCACAGGAAATAGTCAATGAACGAGCAACAAGCCAAACGATCATTTTTAGGTTTACTGGTTTCTTTACTGGTGCACGGTCTGATCGTGGGCGCTCTTTGGTGGGGTTGGCAAAAGCACGAGGAAGCCGCCAATTCCATGCCTGGTGAAATCTCAACCACTATCTCGATGGAAATGATCCAAGGCATGCGTATGGAAGAGCCCGCACCGGAACCCGAGCCGCAAAGCGAACCGGAACCGGAAAAACAGGAAGTAGTCGCCGATCCGACCTTAAAACCGGAACCGGAAAAGAAAAAAGAACCTGAGAAAAAACCGGAAAAACCAAAAGAAAAGCCAAAACCAAAACCGAAAAAAGAAGTGGTAAAACCGCAGGAAAAACCGGTCGAAATGCCGAAAAACTTGCCGGTCGGTGATCGTAACGTCAATTCACAAGCCACGGTAAACTCCAAGCAAACGACCACCGGACAAACCGGTAATAGCGGACAAACCGCCGGTTCAGGAGCCAGTTCCGATGAAATTGCGGCTTATCGTAGCGCAATCCGCAAAGCTATCGAACGGCAAAAACGTTATCCGGCACGCGCCCGCATGATGCGTAAACAAGGTGTCGTCACCGTAGCCTTTAACGTTGGAGGGGATGGTTCCTTAAATGGTGAGCGGATAGCCCAATCATCCGGTGACGAAAGTTTGGATAATGCAGCCTTAGAAGCTGTGAGAAGTGCCAACGCAGTTGGCCCGAAACCGGCAGGCTTCCCAAGCGGATTAAGCGTTCCAATCAGCTTTACTTTACAATAATCCAAAACTCAAAAGGCGAATATTAATTCGCCTTTTTTATTTTATCCCGGCATTCAAATGCCAAACCAACTTTTAAAACCAACTTTTAAAACCACCCCTAATAAAATCAATGAGTTACATGCATTTTAACGAAAAACTCTGATTTCCCATGGGGTGTTCTAGAAAGCCAAATAGAAGTCACGGGTCAGTGCAATAAAGCCTTCCGTATAACGATTATTCTCATCATACACCGTTAAGCTATCGCTCACACATGGCTGCGCATAGCGCGCAAAAAGCAGTAATACTCGTTGTGGCATCTTACCCGCTTTGGTGATCACCTGAGTTTGCCGAATACAATGCCAAGCAGCATCGGGTTCGTTCTGTGTCTGTGCGATCAGTTGCTGCCCCGCCTCCATAGGTAACACCATAGCCACGCGACCTTGTTCAGCTAAACAGCATCCAGCCCAATTCAACCAAGTCCAATGGGATTCTTGCAGATAGCGAGCCTGCGCGCGGGATGGCGATGCACAAGCCACTCCGACTGGAAAATAAGGCGGATTGGCAACAATCAAATCAAAGGTTTGCGTTGTCTGGCGACAAAACGACCCTACATCTGCATGATACAGCTCAATTCGCTCAGACCAAGGGGATGCCACCACATTTTGTTCTGCTTGGTGGCAAGCTGCTGCATCTAATTCTACCGCACTGATTGTCGCTTGAGGCGCGCGCTGCGCGGCCATTAAAGCTAACAGCCCGGTACCCGTCCCCATATCCAATATATGTTGAACATTATCCAGTGGCGCCCAAGCGCCCAATAATACGCCATCGGTTCCCACTTTCATGGCGCAATTCTGTTGCTTAATTTGAAATTGTTTAAAGGTAAAATCGGCCACAATGAAATCTCTTTCTATCCTGCAAATTCACAGCATTTTTATATCTATTCAGGTATAATCCGCCGCGATTTTAGCAAACTTTTACCAAGCGACGACAAAATAATGAATCTCAGCCAATTTTCAGCCTTCGAGCTATCCCCGGAACTCCTTAAAGCCATTGATAAAAAAGGCTATAGCCGCCCTACCGCGGTACAAAATGAGGCCATCCCGGCCGCGTTGGAAGGACGCGATCTGTTAGGAAGCGCACCAACCGGTACCGGCAAAACCGCCGCATTTTTATTACCGGCCATTCAACATCTATTGGACTATCCGCGCCGTAAACCAGGTGCCCCACGGGTACTGGTACTCACCCCAACACGCGAATTAGCGATGCAGGTTGCCGAGCAATCAGAGCAGCTGTGCCAATTCACCAATTTAAAAACCGCCACTATTACCGGTGGTGTGGCTTACCAAAACCACGGTGAAATTTTCAATGAAAACCAAGATATCGTTGTCGCCACTCCAGGACGACTGCTGCAATATATTGCAGAAGAAAACTTTGACTGCCGGGCGGTAGAAATTTTAATTTTGGATGAAGCAGATCGCTTGTTGGCCATGGGATTTGGCCAAGATGCGGAAAAAATTGCCGCAGAAACCCGCTGGCGCAAGCAAACCATGCTTTTTTCTGCCACCTTAGAAGGCGAGCTATTACAGGACTTTGCTGCCCGTTTATTAGATGATCCGGTGAAAATTGATGCCGAACCTAGCCGCCGTGAACGTAAAAAAATCAACCAATGGTACTATCACGCCGATAATCTGGAACACAAAATCAAGCTGCTGGCCCGGTTGATCGACAATGAACAGGTGTCTCGTGGCATTGTTTTCGTCCGTCGACGCGAAGCGGTACGGGAATTATCAGAAACCTTACGCAAACGCGGTATCCGTTCCACCTACTTGGAAGGGGAAATGGCGCAAACCCAGCGTAATAATGCAATCGATAAACTAAAAAATGGCGTGGTCAATGTGCTCGTGGCGACCGATGTTGCCGCACGCGGTATTGATATTGCCGATGTGGACTGGGTAATTAATTTTGACCTACCGTATAGCGCCGATACCTATCTTCACCGTATTGGCCGTACAGCACGTGCCGGTAAAAAGGGCAATGCAATTTCCTTGGTGGAAGCCCACGATTATAAATTGCTTGGTAAAATCAAACGCTATACCGAAGAGCCACTAAAAGCGCGGATCATTGAAGGATTAGAACCACGCACCAAAGCACCGAAAGACGGTGAAATCAAATCCATTTCGAAAAAACAGAAAGCGCGGATTAAGGATAAGAAAGCGCAACAGAAAAAAGACGCACAAAAGAAAAAAGTCAAACTTCGTCATCAAGACAGTAAGAATATCGGTAAACGTCGTAAACCAAGCAATGCGGAGAATCTTGGTGAGTAACCCAACAGCCGGACTTAAACTCTGTGATGAGGCGTTTCTGAAGCATTTTACGGCTGATTTTCTAGCCTCCTTAGAACTGAAGGATTGGGATAAATCCATGGGACCTCGGGATCGTTTATCCCGAGTCAAAAGCGGTTCTATGGATATCATTTTTGTCGATAGCGGTCTTTCCTACGATACAGAACATCTGTTGTGTTGGGGAGATGCCCTAAGCGCAGGGGGATATTTAGCATTAGAAGCGATTGAAGACTGTAATCCACAAATGTTGGCCGATAATTTGGAGATGATTTTTGAATATCAGCCAGTCACCGATAATCGGAATATTTGGCTATTACGCAAAAAGCCATTGGCCGCCCAAGAGCTATTACAACAAAATCTAAGTACGCAATTACTCAATTATCCGGTTACCGATTATCGAGTACAAAACGCTCTTAATCAGTTGGAGCAAAGTTATCCGCGAGAACGGCTGGCGCCTTATACAAGAGCTCAAATTTATAATATGCAAGGGGTAACCGAAGCCGCTGTCAACAGCTGGTTGCATTACTTCTTCCGCAACCCACAACCCAATCTGCATTATTTCACCCTATTGCAACGCCTAAACACCGGCGATTATCCGCGTGGATTCCGGCAACGGGAATTCTTTCTGGGAGAGCGTCATTCCATCCGTAGCACTATCCCGCCATCCGCTGAGCTACTTCATAAATGTTGGCAAGGGGAACCCTTGGCGGGGAAACATTTAGTGGTATGGAGTGAGTTCGGCCTCGGTGATGAGATTATGTTTAGCCAACTAGCCCATTACCTCAAAACCTTAAAGCCGGTGCAATTAACCTTTATTGTACAACCGCCAATTGCAGAAATTATGCGTTCGCACCCGGATATTGATCAGATTATCGATACCGAGAGTTGGCGTGAGCAATCTATCGAGTTCGATTATTGGGTTTATCCGCATAGCATTCTGGCTCATGTCTCACAGCCGTTTGCCGAACTACCAAAACGTATTCCCTATTTATTTGCCGATCCGGCTCGTGTCGCCACCATGGCACCACGTATCAAAGCCAACACAGGATTAAAAATCGGCTTGGTATGGCGGGGATCACCTACCCATGAAAACGATCACTGTCGCTCGATTCATCATTTGGCACCAATCGAATCCTTATTATCACACAACGAATATCAGTGGTTTTGCCTACAAAAAGAGTTGAATGAGGCTGAACAAGCATTAATGGAGCGTTATACTGTGCCACTCATCGGCCCAGACTGCTGCGATTTTAGTGATACTGCAGCCGCTTTAGCAAATCTGGATCTCTTAATTAGCGTAGATACTTCAGTGGCCCATTTGGCCGGCGCCATGAATGTGCCCACTTTCTTATTACTGCCGTTTGTTATGGACTGGCGTTGGGGATTAGAGCGAGAAAATCTATGGTATCCATCGATACAAGCATTCCGTCATAGCTCTCCGTTAATTTATTGGCCGGAGGTAATTGAGCAGGTAATTAAGGCTCTTGAAGGATTTGCCAGTAACAAAAAAAGCACCTAACGGTGCTTTTTTTGTTACTGCTCAATTAATCTTTCTTTTCAAGCAATACGCGATAAATCAAACCGCCAATGATACCACCAACAATTGGCGCCACCCAGAACAACCATAATTGATCTACCGCCCAAGAACCTTGGAAGAACGCCACGGCAGTGCTACGCGCAGGATTCACAGATGTATTGGATACCGGGATAGATACCAAATGGATTAAGGTTAAACATAAACCGATAGCGATTGGAGCAAAGCCTGCCGGCGCACGTTTATCGGTAGCACCATGAATCACCAACAAGAAGAAACCGGTCAATAGCGCTTCAGCAATAAATACCGCAGCCATTGAATAGCCTTCCGGCGAATGTTCGCCATAACCGTTAGATGCAAAACCTGCCGTTGCATCAAAGCCTGCTTTACCGCTAGCAATCAAATACAAAGCGGTACCGGCGAGTAAACCACCGATCACTTGAGAAATAATGTATGGAATCGCTTCCTTGGCGGAGAAACGGCCGCCCGCAACCAAGCCTAAGGTTACCGCCGGATTAAAATGCCCGCCAGAAATATGCCCTACGGCAAATGCCATAGTTAACACGGTTAAACCGAAAGCAAGAGCAACGCCAAGATAACCGATTCCCAAGTTAACGGATGCGGCAAATAAAGCTGAGCCACAGCCACCGAAAACTAACCAAAAAGTACCGAAAAATTCAGCAAAAAGTTTTTTAGACATAATGATCCTCTAATAAATATATGTCGTTGCCATTGCAACGCCGTGATTAGTCTAAGAATATGCCTTAAAGTTCTGTAAATTTAGGTAAATCTTTGTAAAGATTAAGATATTTTTGTAAAGACGGATGGCAGTTTAGCCGTCTAGATTGTTATTTTTGATAATTTTCTCTAAAATACCCACAGTCTTTTAACGTTTATTAGGTGAGTTATGGCAAATTGGGACGGCAAATACATCAGCCCTTACGCGGAACACGGCAAAAAAAGCGAACAGGTCAAAAAAATTACGGTATCTATTCCAATTAAAGTGTTGGAAATTCTCACCAATGAGCGCACCCGCCGCCAACTGAAAAGCCTACGTCACGCTACGAATAGCGAGCTACTCTGCGAAGCTTTTTTGCATGCCTTTACCGGTCAACCCTTACCAACCGATGAAGATTTAATGAAAGAACGCAGTGATGAGATCCCCGAGGATGCTAAATTAGTAATGCGTGAATTAGGCATCGATCCCGAGCAATGGGATTACTAGTTTCAACGCCTCGCCAAACGCCCCGATGAAAATCAGAGCCTTGTCTAAAATAGAATATAACCCTTTGATTTTATTAAGGTTAATAAAAAAGACCCGCAAACCGATAGGATTGCGGGTCTTTTACATTGAAATTTAGCGGATTTTTACTCGTTTTAAGCGTAAGGCATTCATCAGCACCGATACCGAACTCATTGCCATCGCCGCACCGGCCAATACCGGTGTTAAAAACCCTAAGGCGGCTAACGGAATCCCTAACACATTGTAAATCAATGCAAAAAAGAGATTTTGCCGAATATTTTTCAAGGTCGCACGGGCAATCACCAAGGCATCCGCCAATTGATTTACCGAATGCTGCATCAATGTGGCTGATGCCGTTTGTTGTGCAACATCGGCTCCCCCTTTCATAGCAAAGCTAACATTCGCCATCGCTAAGGCCGGAGCATCATTAATCCCGTCACCAACCATCGCAACAATCTTCCCTTGCGATTTTAAGTCAGCAATACGGGCAGCCTTATCACGTGGTGACAAATGCCCAAAAGCCTGCTTAATGCCTAATTGCTGAGCGATATGATCGACTACGGACTGCTGATCACCACTCATCACCACCACTTCAATATTAGCCTGCTGCAAACGCGTGATCGCCTGTCGGCTATCCTCTTTCAGACTATCCGCCAAAGCAAATGCACCGATTGGTCGATCGTTTACGGCCACCGCTACAATACTAGCAATCGACCAAATTGAGGGTAAATCTGTTGGGAGCGTTAAACCACAGAAAGCTGCACTACCGACTTTTATCCGTCCGACCCCAGCAATATCCGCAGCAACACCTTCGCCAGCCAAGGATTGTACATTTTCTGCAGAAGCTAAGGTGAGCCCCCGCGCTTGCGCAGCCTGAACAATAGCCCGCGCCAGTGGGTGATTGGCAGTTTGTTCAACGCTAGCAGCCAAGCGGTAAAGCGTATCCGCATCTTGCGAATAGTCCTGTGCTTGCCAAACTGCAGCGACCGTCAATTCGCCCTTGGTTAAGGTGCCGGTTTTATCTAGTACAACGCAATTTACATGGGCACTTTCTTCCAAGGATGCCGCATCCTTAAACCAAATACCAGCATTCACCGCTTTGCCCATCCCCACCATAATCGCGGCAGGAGTAGCTAACCCTAAGGCGCACGGACAGGCAATCACCAATACCGCCACCGCATGGATAACCGCCGTAGTGACATCCTGTACAAACCATAGTGTCAGTAAAAAAGTGATAAAGGAAAGCAATAATACTGTCGGTACAAAAACGCCGGCCACCTTATCGGCAAAACGGGCAATTGGCGCCTTCGTCCCTTGTGCCTCGGACAATGCATGCATCATATCGCCGAGCAGGGTTTGACGCCCTAACTGATGCGCTCGATAAATAAGGGAGCCTTCACTAACCAATGCACCGGCCAATACCTGACTCCCCGGTACTTTCTGTAATGGGAGAGACTCACCGGTTAAATGACCTTCATCACACCAACCACTCCCCTGAATTACTTCACCATCGGCAGCAATACGTTCGCCATGATTAGCGCGCAACACATCGCCCACCGCGACGCTATCCAAGGATCGCAACTGCCACAGGCCATCGCGTTGCACATTCACTTGATTCGGTGTCAGTTGCAACAATAACCCCAAGCTATTTAGGCTTTGTTTTTTGGTTCGATCTTCCAAGAATTTGCCCAAACTAACAAAACCAATCACCATCACCGATGCTTCAAAATAAACATGCATCGCATCACGGGTAAATAGCATGTAGGCCGAATAGCCGTAGATTGTCAGCGTACCAATACTGACTAATACATCCATATTAGCCATACCACCGCGCAAACTGCCAATAGCACTACGATAAAATGGCCAAGCTAAACCGAATTGGACGATCCCCGCTAATACTAATTGCCACAACGGCGGTAACATCCAATCGTGACGACCGAGCAACATTCCTGCCATGCCGACTAAAAAAACCAGATTTATTGCCAATAGCAACCACAATCTAAAGCTCACTTTTGCAACTTTCTGTGGCGCTTCGACGGCATCGGTTTTAACCTTACCGGAAAAACCGGCCTTTTGGATAATGGTTAAGATGTCTTGTTCGGATGCAGCCGACGAGTCAAACTCCACTAGAGCTTCCTCCGCGGCAAAATTAACACCAGCCTGTTGTACAAAGGGCTTCTTATTGAGGACTTTCTCAATTCGATTGGCACAGGTTTGACAGGTCATGCCCTCGATTTGAATAGCGATTTTTTTATTCGTTGGCATCGAATCCAGCATCCTCAATAGCTTCAATTAATTGCGCAACATTCACTTGTGATTCATCAAAAGTAATTTCTGCATTATGCTTTTCCAGGCTCACTTCTACCTGCGATACTCCGCTTAATTCTTCTAATACACGGGTGACACTTTTGACACAACCACCACAAGTCATGCCTTCAACAGTTAAAGTAATAGTTTTCATAGGACCTCCTAAGATTGGGTTGATTTTGTTTGAAACATCATTACTATAAAGCTTTACATTAGGTTAAGGTCAAGTGTTTTTTATGAATATTAGTCAAGCTGCAAAGGCTGTTGGACTTTCCACTAAACAAATTCGGGATTATGAGAAATTAGGACTACTCGGTGCAGCCAAACGTACTGCTGCGGGTTATCGTTATTACGAAGAGATGGATTTAGGACGCTTGGCCTTTATTCGACATTCGCGGGATGTTGGCTTTTCCTTACAACAAATTGAACAGCTCCTACGATTACAGGATGATCCTCATCGTTGCAGTCGTGAAGTCAAAGCACTTACCGCAGCCCATATTGCAACACTAAATCAACAAATCGAACGATTACAAGCAATGGTTAAGGAATTACAATCCTGGCATGATAGCTGCCAAGGAGATAGCTCTCCCGACTGCCCAATTTTGGCTGGATTAAAAGGAGAATAGAATTTCTCTAATAAAATTCGCTATTTATCATCCATAAAAAAACCGTCAATCATGACGGTTTTTTTATTAGTAGTAGCATTATTCCCAAAGTGTACCTTGGGTTTTTGCACCATTTAAATTAGCATTCACACGAATTGCATCTTTCAAATTAGCACCGCGTAGATCTGCATTTTCCAAATTCGCATTAGTAAAATTGGCGCCTTGCAGATTTGCTTGAGAAAAATTAGCATTTTGCAAGTTTGCATTAATAAAATTCGCACCGCTCAAATTTGCATTACTAAAATTCGTATTTTCTAAATCTGAATTAACAAATTTCTGTCCTGCTAAATTTTGACCAGAAAAATCCTTACCATTTAATGTTGCATTAATGTTGCCAGTGCTCGCCCCACCTTCATTAGTGGTATTAACAATAGTTTCTCCATTATGCGTAATAATTGTGCCATTCACTACGGTACTTTTTTTACCTGCAATTGTTTGTACGGACTCGCCACCACCACTAGAAGAATTAATTATCGTCCCCTTAATGGAAACTGATTGATTATTATCCGCTTGAGCAAATAATGCTGAACAGCCAAACAGCACAATAGCCAATTTAGAATAAGTGAGTTTCATTGAGACCTTCCTTTATTTATTGTTGATAAATTATTGATTAGGAGCTAAACGCAGTAAACCATCTAAGGGATCATCTTCCTGTAATGGTTGGATATTTGCAGATATTTTCTCTTGCTCTGCTGCACGCTCAGCTAAATTATGCTCAGTCATCTTGTGTGTTGGAGCTTCTTGAACGATCACCGGGCTCGGCATCATATTAGACATCTCCTGCATCCACATACTATTTAAATTACCACTTGGTGAGCGCCGGGAAAGCAAAATCGGTAACACTTTTTTCGCCTCTTTGCTTCCCTGCTTAGCCGCCAATTGATATAACCGAATTGCTTCACCGAAATTTACCGCGACACCGATCCCTTTATGATACCGTACCGCTAAATCATAACTAGCACCACCTTCACCGGCCAATGAACGTTGACGCAATTCACCAATAACGCCTGTATTGGAGGAATTCACAACCTCTTTGGAAATCGTTGGTTGAGTGCTCACCTCTCTTGATGAATTCAATATAATTCGCTGATTCTGGCGTGCTGCCGGACTTCCTAACTCAACGGCTTTTTCATTCCAGCGTTGAGCTAATGCGTAATTTCCGTGTTGAAAATGAAAATTTGCCAATGCATTGGCCGCTACATAATCCCCCATCACAGCTGCCTGATTAATAAAACGCTCCGCACTTTTATTCAATCGGCCAGAATTCCGATTGGCTTCAAGTAATCCTTGCAAATACACCGCACGAGCATACTTTAAAGAAGCTACCCTCGTAAGGTATTCCGAGGCTTTAGCGAAATCTTTAGAAATATAACCACTAAATAACAAATAGGCATTTGCCATCAATGCTTTAGGATCTTGTTTCTTCGCAAAAAACTCAAATTCTTCGTAAGCATCTTGATACTGTTTATTATGGTAACTGTCATAAGCCATTACCAAAGAGTAGCCAGAATCCTGCGTTGATAATGCTTCACTAGGGGTTTGTGGCAGCTCCAATGGACGATTAATCACAATTTCCGCTTGCGTGGTAAGGCTGATGAACCCCGCTAACACTGCGGGGATACAGTTTCTTAACATTACATAATTACACGACATGTTTATCCTCTCGCAGTGTTACTTCACTTGATAGTTGACAGTTCGTATACCTTTTATATCCTCGCCAAAAATAGATTTTAATTGGTTTGCCAATTGTTCCATATTTTTTACTTTCAATGGTTGGAAAGCCGCGCCCAAATTATTATTGAGTTTATCTGTCACGCTATAGTAAGAAGCCATACACATAACCGATTCTTTCCCCTTCTTGCTTAAACTTAAGTTAAAGGCATCTGAGTCAGGAATTTTTAGCGGATTATTTTTAGAAACCAAACGTTCTGGCTCTAATGGATTTGGATAAATTTGGCTAATTGTATTGGATGTATCCTGGTAGAAACAGGCCAAATAGGTTGAGTCATTATCCACCGCTATATCCAATTGCAAGCTATCACCACGATTATAAGTTGGTTTATCCAAACGAATAGCCACGTTAATCGGTGATTCTTTATCCGAATAGAAGTAAGGATATCCTTCACGTGGTTCATTTTCTTTATCATTGGTATTTGAGGCCGTCATCCCTACTTTTTTGAAATTACCATTAGCATCAGCTCGTACATAATTTTTCATTAAGCGTTCATAGCTTTCAAAATTAATAAAGCCGGATGGTGTTGCATTATTATCCTTTTGGAAGGCTGATAATGCCTGACGGAATTCAATCGTACTCTTACCATTAGCAGAGCCGTTGTAATAACCTAAATTTCTCAACCCTGTTTGGAAGAACTTAATTTTTTCACGTTCTCCCATACCACCATACCAATCGAGCAACTCCCGTTGGAATTCAGGATGCGCCTGATCGAGGGATAAACATTGCCAATAAGGAACCTTAGATAGCTTTCCGACTAACTCGATAGTCCCTAGATCTACCAAGGTTCGAATTGCTCCCCCTATCCCTTGGGATAAATTCCGCTCAAAGGAAAATTGCACGCCTGTTTTACTAATTCGGGCTCCCGCATCCACACCAAGTCCCTTAGCCGCCGCCACAATTTCATTGGCCGAATCAATTCCTGGATAAAGTGTACGTGTTAAGAAATCACCGATATGTAACTCTAAGCCTAAAGCAGTAGTCATTAAATCATTGGAAACACCCAACTCACCATCTTCGCCATAGGACACACCGGCGCTATTGGATTTTCGTAGGACATTTTGATCAACATAGGATACGGCACCGGAAATATAAAGTTGTGGCGCAGGAATTTGCATAGAGCCGGTAGGTAGTAGAAGGTTAGTCAATGTTTGTACGGTATCCTGTTTCAACGGATCAACCTCAAAATCAACAACTTTAAATGCACCGCTGGTTCGTGACATTTGCGAGAGTGCTGTAACTATCATCTCGTTTGCCGCAGCAGCAGCCTTGCCGGAAGGATCTTTCACAGTCTTAACCGCAACAACTGTTTCGCCCAAACCAGTTTGACGTAATAGGTCATCCATACAGTTCAAACTATCACTAAAACTGGTCATTGCACGCACAGGTTCTACTGCCGGCGAATTATGTGTAGTAGTTGAACCAATATATGGTCGATCATCCTTTAAGTTGGTTGGTGACAATGAACAACCGACTAAATTAGAGATTAAGAAACATGAAATAAAAGTCTTACGCAACTTCATAATATATCCAAATTGTTATTATTAATTATTTACAAACGCTAATGACATCGCCTTTCACAACAACGATATTTCCCTTGCCTCTAGGGCCGTAACGTCCAGAGCTTGCACCTTTTTGATTCTGTATTGTTCCGACATTGGTTGAACAGTTTCGTGAACGCATACCACCATAACCACTGCTCATCGAATTAGCATTATTTCTTGTATCATCCGCCTGCTCGTCCCCTTCACCGATGCCCATACCAATACGCGCCCACTTCTGAGCCTGTACATTATTCACCTTTGCTCGATCTAGCGGTCCTAAGCCTTTACGTGGCACCAACTCTTCATTATTACCGGCAAAAGAACTAACAGCAAAAAACGAGATGCTGAAAAAGATAAGATATCGATAGTTTTTCATCAGATAACCCTCCTCAAAAGAGTTCTCAGGTCTAAAATAGAAAAATTGGTTATTGGAATCTCTCCAATAACCAATTAATTACATATTATTCAATACTACTATTTGAACCTAAGTTTTGAGTAGCTTTACTGTCATTGACTGCGATATTAGTCACTGCACCAGTAATCTCAACATGCTGTTTATTGTTACCGTTAATTGTCACTTTACCATGGTTGGAAGCTAAGTTTTGAGTGGCTTTACTGTTGCTAACCGCAATATTAGTTACAGCACCTTGAACATTCACTGACTGATCATTGGTTCCTCTGATTTCAATTTTTGCATTAGCTGATAAAGCAAGAGATGCAGCAAAAGTTGCAGCTAAACCGATTTTAATCAAGTTTTTCATAGTATTTCCTCTTTAAAAGGGGAATTTAAATTCCCATTAAATGAATGATTATTTCACTGAATTCCTATACTAAATAGACTAAAAGTCTCTTACTATAGAACCGATATTCACCTCGGATTTACCTCCCGAAGCGGCATTCACTATAGAGCCAGCGACGCTCACGGCTTGGACATAACTCCCACCGTCATTGACCACTGAACCTATATTGATACTGGCTCTGCCTCTACCGCTGGCGCGATTCACCAAGTTACCTCTTACAGAAACATTTTGTGAATTATTACCAATGCGTTTTCCGACAGTAGAACCAATATTCACCATTGCCTTACCGCTACCGCTAGAGGAATTATAAATATTCCCGTTAACAGTAACCCTTTGTGAGCCGGCCATCGCGCTAAACGAAATAGCCAAAACTCCTAGTGAAAGCAGTAGTGATTTTTGCAAACAAAAAGTTTGTTTCTTCATTTTTTGCCTCACAGCTTTTCCATGAGAAAAATCCTCTAATCGGGATTACACTCCAAAGTTTGTACAACTTTGGACATCAAGACTCTAGCACATTGCAACACCCCTGCTTGTCAGACCATTTTATTTTGAACCATGTAGAATGAATAATGTCGCACATTGTTAATATATGGTTAAAATTTATTTTTTATTAATAAAAACAATATATTGAATCCTAATTTAAGAGAAAACAGAAAGGACTTTAGATAGAATATCCCTATATGAAATAAGGATTTATTCGATAAATAATGAAAATAAATAGATTAAAACAATTGAAGGGCTTATATTTTAGCTCTAAAAAATATAAGAAATGATGAATTTATAACCAAATCAGTATTTTTTCAGAAAAAATGAATTAGCGATTATTTTTAAAATCAACACTAATAAAATCAATAACTTAGCTTTTATTTTTCAAAAAACTTAAATTTTTGAAGGGGCGTTTACTGCCAGAGTGGTAACTGAATGATGACGGCCAAACCGCCTAATGGACTTTGTTCTGCCCAAACTTTCCCTTGGTGTTCGTTGATCACGTTCGCCACGATCGCCAATCCCAATCCTGTGCCCCCGGTAGAACGGGTACGGGTTTCATCCACCCGATAGAAAGGTTTAAAAATATTTTCGAATTCAGACGGATCCAACCCTGCCCCATTATCATCAACTCGAATACGTAAGTATTCATTTTTTTCGTCTTCCTGCAGAAAAATTTTGAGCGCGATAGCATCCTTCGTATATTTGAGGGCATTACGCACAATATTTTCGGTTGCACTTTGTAACAAATCCAGATTTCCATAAATTGGCAATTGTCCCGGTTGTTCAATTTGAATACTTAGATTAAAACGGATACCGCGATGTTTTGCTTCAAATTGGGCGTCTTTCACAACATCTAACCAAATCTGATCGATACTGAAAATCTCATGTTGAATACGTGAATCCATTTGCTGCCGGGAAAGTAACAACAATTCACTAATCATTTTATCCATCCGCCCGATTTCTTTTTCGATGCGTTGTACCGATTCTGTTTCGCCGACTTGATGACGTATCAATGCAGCGGATAATTGCAAGCGGGTAAGTGGAGTTTTCAACTCGTGGGAGATAGAAGAAAGTAAATTGTGATGGTTAGAAATCAAATTATCAATCGCTGCCGACATTTTATTAAAACTACTTCCGACTTCGCGAAATTCCGCCGGTCCGCTAGCTGCCAGCTGAGGATCTACCTTAAAGTTTCCTGCAGCAACATTGTTGGCTGCTTTTTGTAAACGGGTGATCGGTTTCACGATGGTGTAGGTAAACCACCATAATAACGGTGTCGTAATCAACAAAGCGAGACTGAGCAACAACCAAGGGTTATCCAACATATAGCGGAGAATTTCTTGTTGGCTATCTACATAGGAAAGAAAAAATAATGAATAAGGATCTTCTGCCTCATCAACATAAAGAGGAAAAGGGCCGGCAATTTGCAAATCACGAAAATTTTTACGTTTCGGTGGAGAAAAACTATCGGTATTTTCAGCAAAGCGGATCAGATCTAGCTTTTCACTATTTAACGCGCCCATGATTTGATGGGTCTTTGTATCGATTAAAACCGGACGGGCTGCATCAAAACGATCACTAGGCAATACAGGTACACCGGAAATAATCGCTTTGATTTTATTAGAACGGATCGATTCAACCAATTTCTTTTGATAAAAAGCTATTTCACTTTCATTCAGGGCGGAATAGGTACGAGTATCAAAATAGGGCAATGCTACCAACATTGCCACTAATGTTAGAAAAGAAAACCAGAAAACACTGAATGTGCGAACTGTTAAATGGTTGAAGTTGATCAATTTATAGCGCATTACTCGGTAACCAACAAATAACCGCTACCCCGCATGGTTTTTAACCAAGGTGTACCGTCTTCACGCAACGGCAGTTTACGGCGTAAATTGGACATATGCATATCAATGGTACGATCCGCAGCCATTAATTTTTTACCAAGTACTTCATAGCTGAGTTCTTCACGGGAAATCACCCGACCTTGAGAACAGGCTAATTTTTGCAATAGCGCAAATTCGGTACCGGTGAGATTAAGGTCGCTACCGTTATAAAACGCCTGCTGATGGCCGGTTAATAATTTTAGCCCACCGAATTCGATAGTACCTTCGTCAAATAAACGATCCGGTACTTTAGATGCATGACCAGCAAATGGCGATTGTTGTTCAGTGCGACGTAAAATCGCTTTAATACGGGCAATTAGTTCACGATCATTGAACGGTTTCGGCAGATAATCATCGGCTCCTAATTCAAGCCCCAAGACTCGGTCAATATCTTCGCCACGCGCTGTTAGCATCATCACCGGCACCTGCGATTTTTGCCGAATTTGCTTTAAAGTTTCAATACCGTTAAGCACCGGCATCATCACATCGAGTAGCACCAATTGATAGCTACTGTCTAATTTATCCAAGGCTTCCTGTCCATTATTGGCAACATCTACATCAAACCCACTGAAGCGCAATACTTCAGCCAGTAACTCGGTGAGTTCAACATCATCATCAACCAATAAAATCCTTGACATTATTTCCTCCAAAATTCAGATATCTTGTTACAAATTCGTTACGGATTAGTTGCAAATAAGATAAAAATACCTGCTTGAGCGATCAAGCAGGTATTCTATCATTTCCAGAATTGCCACCAACGTTTCGACTTATTCGATGCGCTCTCCGGCGTACTAATAATAGTATTGTTAGCATCTTGATGAGCCACTTCCGGCAATGGTTTATCCAAATCCACCGCAGTAACCACGCCTTGTGGGTTATAATTCACTACAAAAGTATGTTGAACCGGTTTTTGATAAGACTGTTGCTCTAAGAATACGTAATACCAAGTTAAATTGCTGTAAGGATCAATTAATACCGGCGTACCTAAAAGATACTGTACCTGCGGTGCTGTCATGCCCGGTTTTACCTGTGCAACGGTTGCCGCTTCTAAATAATTACCCTGCGGCACATCAATTCGATAAACCACTTTCTGCACGCTAGAACAGGAAGTGAGTGCGAGCGCTAAAACCGCCGCACCGAAAAACGTTTTAAATTGCATTAATATCTACCTTTTAAAGACGAAAATATTGGCCGAATGATACCGAAAGTTTATAGCCTTGCCAAATTAATTATCGGTTTTCAGTGCTTTTTGCAACTGATCTTTTAAGTTTGGCGGAATCCCTTTAATGGTTAGAGTATCCGTTATTGGATCCCAATAAATTCGTTGATTAAGTAAATCGGCATCAAAGCTTAAGCTGACCCCTTTGCCGGCACCGGAAAATTTAGTGAGACTTTTTAACGTTGCACGTAACGGCGGAATATTTTCTTCCAAACCGTACTCCTGCTCTTCGGCAAAATCGACAAACGGTTTGTCGTTTAAAGTAGGTAAATTGGCAGAAAGTTCGGTTAAAGCAATGTCATCACCTTCAGCCAATTGTCCCTTACAATATTCAAATACCTGTTTTTTAACCGCTTGGGTCTGTTCTTTATTCAATTCGCCGGCTTCACAATAATCACTAACCGCTTGTAATAAACATTGATTTTGTAACTGTGGATTAAAACCTTCCTCAGCCCCCAAGAAATCCATAAAGAAGTCACTAATTTTACGACCGACACGCCCCTTGATAAAAGTCAGGTAACGGTTGGAATTTGCATTAATTTGCAACTCAGTCAAATTAATCCGAGCAGCAATATCAAATTGTGTAATATCCAAGTAACTTGTGCGATGGATATCCAAGTGTTCATCCACCAACATACTGCTACGGCTATCCAACAACGCGATAAATAAATAATCGGTTGCCAAGAAATTATAGCGGCAAAGAATTAAGGTTCCGCTATCGGCAAAATTATATTTGCCCAACTCTGCTGCTAATAATTTGGTGGACTGTTGACTAAATCCTAAAAACTCCATCTCATTTTCCAACAAGCGGTTCAATAGTTGGGCAAAAAGAGAGTCTTCCTTAAACAAACCGAAGGCCTTGGTTTTATTTTGGTAACCTTGATGCAGTTGCAACATCATTTGTTCAACTTCTGGCGTCACGCTCAGTAATTGCTCACGAAGAATTGATTGCATGTTGGTTTGTTCGTTTTCACTGTGTTTTACCAATTGGTGCAACACGATTTGATTTACGCTGATACTCATATTCTTTCCTTAGTCAAAGGGAGCAAAATTCTACCGCATTTTGCCCGTTTTAAAAATAATTGCTATTCAGCTCAGGGCAATAATCAGGTATCATAAGCGCAATTTTTTGATTTGGATCTTCCCATGGCACAACGTTCAAAATATTCCGATGCACAAGTTAACGCGATCGCCGGCGAAATGATTGGCATATTGGAAAATCATAAAGCGCCTGCCGATTTAGCGCTTATCGTATTAGGTAATTTGGCCAGCAACATCTTAACCGCCAATGTACCTGTTGCCCAACGCGAAGCCGTTGCTCAGGCTTTTGCCAATTCACTCATCAATGCAATAAAAAAATAATCCGATGTGGTGGTTTAAGAAAGGTTTCAATGGCCGCGAATACCGCGAAGAAACTTCACGAAAAATTTCGTGGGGGCATTGGTTTGCTTTCTTTAATATCATCATCGCAATTCTTATTGGTTCCCGTTACGCCTTTCTCATCGATTGGCCGGATACTTTAGCGGGACGACTGTATTTTTTCGTCAGCCTGTTGGGGCATTTCAGTTTCTGTGTTTTTGCCCTGTATTTGTTGGTCATTTTTCCGCTCAGTTTTCTGATCAAGAATAACCGCACTTTCCGAGGTCTCACAGTAATTATTGCAACGCTAGGCAGTACCTTGTTACTCTTTGATACGGAAGTATTTGCCCGTTTCAATCTGCACCTGTCCTCGGTCGTTTGGAATCTGCTGGTTAACCCTGAAAATGGCGAACTTTCGCGCGATTGGCAGATTTTCTTCGCGCCAATGCCAATTATTTTAATGCTACAAATGCTATTTTCACGCTGGAGTTGGCAGAAGCTACGCAGTTTGGAACGACAAAAATGGTTAAAATCAGTTGGTCTTACGCTCACCCTTACATTCATCGCAACCCATCTAATCTATGCTTGGGCGGACGCTTTTGTGTATCGACCAATCACGATGCAGCGTTCGAACTTCCCGCTTTCCTATCCGATGACTGCGCGTACCTTCTTAGAAAAACAAGGATTTATTGACCGCGAAGAATATAGCCAAAAATTGGAGCAAGAGGGGCGTCCAGATGCTCCTAAGATTAACTACCCGAAACAACCCTTACAGTTTGCCGCACTTACACAAAAACCAAACCTTCTAATTATCACGATTTCCGGCTTACGTGTTGATGCTGTAGATAACGAAAAGATGCCTAAACTCAATGAGTTTGCCGAAAGCGCGACAAGTTTTACCAACCATTACAGTACTGGTAACAGTAATAATGCCGGATTGGTAGGCATTTTCTATGGTCTCAACGCCAATTACACTGACAGTATCTTACGTGCCCATACGCCGTCGGTACTAATCGATAAACTACAAAGTGAAAAATATCGCTTCGGTTTATTCTCAGCCCAAAACTTCAAGGATAGCCTTTTCCGCCAAGCCTTGTTCCGGGGTTTAAAAACGACCCAAGTCAATAATGGTAATGAGGGGGCGGTACAGGCATATCTCAGTTTTATCGCCCAACAAAACGAGCAACAGCCTTGGTTTAGCTATGTAGATCTGAATCTTAAAGGTAGCACCGAAGCCGAATATCGCGGCGCACTAACTGCTCTAGATGGCCAATTGGAAAAATTATTAAACGCGACCCCATTAAACAACAGCATGGTGATTATCACCGCTGAATACGGTCTTAGTTTTGATACCCAAGCTAACAAAGCAGAGGAAAACTATTTCGGGCGTGACATGATTCAAGTGCCGTTATTCGTGTATTGGAAGGAGCTGCCTATTGGACATCGTAACGAATTAACCAGCCACACCGATATTCTACCGGCGCTTATGAACGATATTTTTAATACTCAAAATCCTCTCGCTGATTACGCCCAAGGACATAATTTATTCAATTTGTCTGGTGATAATTGGGTATTAGCTTCCAACCATCGCTGGAACGTAATCATTACACCGGATGGCAACCAATACCATATTGATAACAAAGGGAACTACAAAAAATTTGATGCGGATTACCATGAACAGTCATCCAGTCGGCCACCGCTCGGATTATTCCTAGATGTATTCAAACTGGAATGGCGCTTTTTTGACAAATAAAAAATAGCTTTTTGGGCGTTGAACGCTTATACTCAGCGCCCGTTCAAGACGAAAAGATGTTATTAATTAAAATCAGAGAATTTTTCATAACATTGTAAACATTCCCAGCGGATTACCGCCCTTTTTCTAATTAATGCTCTTCAACGTCGCCCTTCTTTTCTTTTTGACGGAGTTATTATGAAAAATCATGTGCGTAGTTTTAAAACCTACATCCGCGATGAAATTATCAAAAAAGGGGGCTGGGTAAACGCCCACGCACACGCCGACCGCGCCTTTACCATGACACCGGAAAAAATCGGCATCTACCATTCCAGTAACTTGCAACAAAAATGGGATTTGGTGGATGAGGTTAAACGTACTTCATCGGTGGATGATTATTACGCCCGCTTCTGCCAAGCCATCGAATTAATGATTTCACAAGGGGTTACCGCCTTCGGAACCTTTGTGGATATCGACCCAATTTGCGAAGATCGCGCCATTATCGCTGCACATAAAGCACGCGAAGTCTATAAACATGACATCATCTTAAAATTCGCCAACCAAACCTTAAAAGGCGTAATCGAACCAACCGCGCGTAAATGGTTTGACATTGGCTCAGAAATGGTCGATATGATTGGCGGATTGCCTTATCGTGATGAATTGGATTATGGACGAGGCTTAGAAGCCATGGATATTTTGCTCGATAAAGCCAAATCCTTAGGCATTATGTGCCATGTCCACGTGGATCAATTCAATAATCCAAATGAAAAAGAAACCGAACAACTCTGTGATAAAGCCATCGAACACGGTATGCAAGGACGCGTTGTTGGTATTCATGGCATTTCCATTGGCGCGCATTCCAAAGAGTATCGTTATCAACTTTATGAAAAAATGCGCCAAGCTAAAATGATGATGATTGCCTGCCCAATGGCTTGGATTGACAGTAACCGTAAAGAAGATTTACAACCATTCCATAATGCGCTAACGCCGGCAGATGAAATGATCCCGGAAGGAATTACGGTAGCACTTGGTACCGATAATATTTGCGATTATATGGTGCCGTTATGTGAAGGGGATCTCTGGCAGGAACTTAGCCTATTGGCTGCCGGTTGCCGCTTCCCACACTTAGATGCCATGATTAATATCGCCAGCATCAACGGCCGTAAAGTTTTAGGATTGGATCCGGTTTAATTGAGAGGAGGAGAAAATGATTGGTGTTTATGCAACCGGTCTGGTAAAAACCGACCAACAAGCCGCCTTTATCGAACTAGCCCAACAATTTATTAAAGAAAGCAGAACTCACGCAGGCTGCATCAGTTATGACTGTGGTGCGGTTAACGATAAACCGGGTTATTATTGCTTTATTGAACGTTGGGCCGATAAACAGGCATTAGACGCCCATTTGGCTAGTCCATTTTTCCAACAACATGCGCCCCAATTAGTCGCATTACTGGAAAATGGCTTGGATATCAATGTTCTTGAGCTGATTTAAGATTTTTTAACAACCTATAATAAAATCAATGAGTTACAGGTTATTTTAAGAAAAACTCCAAAAAACAAGGCAGCGTTTTAAATGCTGCCTTTTATGTTGTTAGGATTCAGGTATAAAAAAAGCGGCAATAATGCCGCTTGACTGTTTGTTCCGATTAGCCCATACCGTATTTTTTTAATTTTTTACGTAAGGTACCACGGTTAATGCCTAACATATTCGCTGCACGGGTTTGATTACCGCGCGTATATTGCATAACCATATCCAACATCGGGTGCTCAACTTCCGCCAAAACCAATTCATAGAGATCATTCACATCTTGACCATCCAATTGGGAAAGGTAATTGCGTAATGCTTGTTTTACCGAATCGCGCAAAGGCTTGTTGGTCACTTGTGCTTGTGAGTTTAACACCGAAACCGTTAAGGCCTCGGCCGGACTACGTTGTTGTTCTAACATTTTTCTTTATCCAAAAGTGAATTTAAAAACTCTTCCAATACCGCCAACTGAGCCGCCGGCTCAGTGATGGCATTAAAAGTCTGTCTAAAAACGGAATCAGGTTGAATTCCCTGTAAATACCAAGCCACATGCTTACGGGCAATACGATAACCTTTTTGGCAACCATAAAAACGATGAAGTTCACTTATATGTTGCAAGATTTGTGCGCATTTTTCACGTAAGTCCGGCATTTGGACGTTCGAGCCATGCTCAATTAAGCCTTCCACTGACCGAAATAGCCAGGGATTACCCAATGCGGCACGGCCGATCATAATTGCATCGGCATTGGTCTCGGCCAATACCTGCTGTGCTTTTTCAGCACTATCGATATCACCGTTAGCGATTATCGGTATGCCTACCGCCTGTTTTACTGCCCGAATACTTTGATATTCCGCAGCGCCCTCAAATAAACAGGCCCGGGTTCGCCCATGGATGGTTAACGCGGCAATTCCCGATTGCTCGGCAATCTTGGCGATATCCACACAATTGCGATGGGATTTATCCCAACCGGTACGAATTTTTAAGGTCACCGGTACATCAACGGCACTCACTACCGCTTTTAAAATCTGCTCCACTAATTCGGGAAATTGTAAAAGCGCAGAGCCGGCAAGTTTACGATTGACCTTTTTGGCCGGACAGCCCATGTTGATGTCGATGATCTGTGCGCCATATTCCACATTGATCGCGGCTGCTTGAGCCATTTCCAAGGGATCAGCGCCGGCGATTTGCACGGCATTTAAACCGGCATCACGGCTATGGCTTAAACGGAGTTTGGATTTTTCCGTATGCCATACTTGCGGGTTGGCGGACATCATTTCCGAAAAGGTTAAACCGGCACCATAATGAGCGCATAAACGGCGAAACGGCTGATCGGTGATTCCGGCCATAGGCGCCAGCAAAATGCGATTTTTTAATTCATAAGAACCAATCCGCATTGTTAGCTAAACCTCCGAGAACCCAATTACGACAAGCCTTGGCCCGTCGACAAGGGGTGCTATCATACGCACTTTGCCAACCTTTGCAAAGTAAATTTTGTTTAAAAAATGCACTTTTTTTGATTGACAAATACGTTTTCACCCCCTCTTTAACCCATTTTTATTAGCTATAAAATTGGCATAAAAAAAGCAATGTCCACAAGACATTGCTCTATAAAAATCAAAAGCGTTTAACGTTTTAGCCCGGTAATGCGGCACCATTCTTCACGGACTGCTACCGGTTCTAAATCAAAGGACGCTTGATAAGCTTGGCAAACCGATGCCGATTGGCTTTCTAAGATACCGGATAATCCCAAATCACCTTGCGGCTTAACCAATTGGGAAATAATTGGATAAAGCTCTTTCAATGGGCCAGCCAAAATATTCGCTACAACCACATCAGCTTGTAAATCCGTCGGTTTATCCTCCGATAAAAAGAGCTGCAAACGATCCGCTACGCCGTTCTGTTCAGCATTATTACGACTGGCTAAAATTGCCTGAGGATCGATATCAATACCGATAGCCTGTTTCGCCCCCAGTTTTAATGCCGCAATTGCTAAAATTCCTGAACCACAACCAAAATCAATGACTGTTTTGCCTTGCAAATCTAATCCATCCAACCATTCTAAACAAAGCGCCGTGGTTGGGTGGGTGCCGGTCCCAAAGGCGAGGCCTGGGTCAAGCATCACATTAACTGCGTGCGGATCAGGAATTTCACGCCAGCTTGGACAAATCCATAAACGTTTACCAAATTGCATTGGGTGGAAATTATCCATCCATTCACGTTCCCAATCCTTATCTTCGATTTGTTCAATCTTATAGGCGCTTTGCGCATTTAAATGTCCTTCTGCAGACAATTGTGCGACGATTTCCTGCATATCGGTTTCCGCATCAAACAATGCGATAACATCGGTATTACCCCACAAACGGGTTTCTCCCGGCAAAGGTTCAAAAATTGGCGTATCCTGACTATCCATAAAAGTCACTGACACCGCACCGATATCCGTTAGGAAATCGCTCATTTGCTCGGCCTGTTCGTTAGTACTGTTGATTCGAATTTGAACCCACGCCATATTCTTTTCCTTTTTTATCTAATAAATTGTTTACATTATTCCAAAATCACCGCGGTGTTTAAACCCGAAAGCGTTGAAATTGTTTTGAATCCTTAGTTCTTTTTTAATAACTTCGGCAGCAAACTAGCGCCAATAGTAGAAGCAATAATCAGTACAATCCCAAGGGAGGAAAGCCAAGAAAGTTGTTCTCCAAGCAATAACACCGCCAATAAACTACCGAAAATTGGTTCTAGTGCAACCAAAATACCGGAAATTTTTGCATCGACGGAATTTAGTCCCTTATTCCATAACCAAAATGCAAACCAGCTACAAGCGATGCCAAGATATAGCAAGCCGAAAAAGCCCAACCAATTAAATTCAATATGCCAACTTTCTGTGAGTAACAAAGTAAAAGGGATCGTTGCTATCGTGCCCAGCATAATCGTAATCGAGGTATAGGCTTCGGTACCGACACTCGCAATTACCTTCTTCGTCCAACGCAAACTGGCTGCAAAAACAATACTGGCCGCCAACACTAATAGGCAACCGAATACATTAATTTCACTATGTCCGCTATTATCTTGCCCACCGATAATCAATACACCCACGCCAATAAAAGCGAGTAAGCCACACAACCAATGGAACCATTTGGCCTTATCCTGAAAAAATAAATGGCCAATAAAAATCACACATAAGGGTTCTAGTCCTAACATCGTGCTAGCACTGGCGGCACTGGTATATTTGAGCCCAATAAATTGCAGTAAAAAAGTTGCCGTATAATTTAAAAAAGCCAACCACCACAACTGTTTACGCATCTCGCCCGATACGCCTTTCCAACGCCGCAGAAAGAGAGGCAACACAATCAGAGTGGCGATTAACAAACGAGCTTGAATCATCAATACTGGATCCAGCATGGCGAATACAAACTTGGCGGCGACGAAAGCACTACTCCAGATAAATAAGGCCAGAATTTGATAAATCATATTCCCTCCGTTTAATCTGCGTTTTTTGCTGCTCCATATCGATTACCAATTAAAAAGGCTGCCAACCCCAAAATAAGTGCCGGAACAATCGCATTAAAGCCTAACAATTTAATGCCAAATTGGCTTAAAGCAATATAACTACCGAGTCCAACAACCATTGAACTTAGTGCGCCCGTTGCATTCGCTTTATCCCAGTAAATTCCTAATACGATCACCCATAGAAAAGCCGCTTCCAAACCACCAAAGGCAAATAAATTCAACCAAATAATCATATCCGGCGGATTAAGCGCAGCACACACCAAAAGTGCACTAATGGCTAAGGTAATTAAAGACGAAATCCGACTGATGCGTTTTTCATTTTCAATTGCCTTTGGGCGCACCGATAAATACAAATCCTTGACAAAAATTGATGAGGATTGAATCAATTGCGCATCAATCGTCGACATAATGGCCGACATTGGTGCTGCCAAGAAAATACCGGCCACAATCGGTGGCAACACGGTTAACATCAAACTTGGAATAACCTGATCAGAAATTGTTAATTCCGGCAGAATTGCCCGTCCCAAGGCGCCTGATAAGGTCATCCCGAACATAATAATCGACAACACCACAGTACCGATCAGCATTCCGCTATGCAGCGCCTTACTATCCTTAAATGCCATACAGCGCACCGCCGTATGTGGTAAACCAATAACCCCAAAACAGACCAACACCCAAAAGGATGCCATAAAAGGTAAATCTAAGAAATTATTGGGCCCGAAAGGCGTGACTAAGGCCGGATCAATGTGAGTTAATTTAGTCATCGCCGCATCGACGCCACCCAAGGCATAAATCGTGCCCCCGAGCAAAATCAGCGTGCCCACAATCATCATCGTCCCTTGAATGGTATCGGTCAGAACCACTGCACGGAAACCACCGATAAAGGTATAGATGCCCACGGTAATGGCAAAAATCAATAGCGCCTGCGTATATGAAATGCCTATTGTGGTTTCTAATAGACGGGCTCCACCAATAAACTGCACGGTCATCGCGGCAAAAAATGCTAGCAATAACGCTACACTGGAAAGCCAGACTAAATATTTATTTTTATAACGATAAAGAAAAAGATCATTGAGGGTTAGCGCATTGGTTTCACGCGCCAATAACGCAAATTTTTTCCCTAATGCACCCAATGCCAGCCACACCGCTGGCACTTGAATCATCGCCAATAACACCCAGCCTAAGCCGTATTTATAGGCAGCTCCCGGCCCCCCCACAAAAGAACTGGCACTAGCATAGGTAGAGGCGGTGGTCATCGCCAACACAAAACCGGTCATTGAGCGATTCCCCACATAATATTCGGTTAAAAAATCGCCTTTGGTACGTTTGATATAAGCATAAAGTGCCGCACCGAATACAAAGACCAAATAGATCACCAATGGCAGTATGATTCCTAAATTCATTGTTTATCCTCCGACTCATCTGTCTGTGTGGGAATCTCCAGGGAAATATCCTGATAAACAATACGTAAAATCCAATACGCCAACACAATAAATAAAATCGGCAAATAAATGCAGGAAAGCTCAAACCACAGCGGGAATCCCAACGGTCCGGCAGTCCTCTTTGGCAAATAGGCGCATACACACCAGCCAATCACATATAACAAACTTAATCCCAACGCCCAACGGGCTTCCTTCGCCGCTTGGCGATAGCGTTGCGATAATGTCATTTGATCCCTCCAAGGCATTTATCGAAAGGCAAATATTCTGCGCGATGGAGGTGCTAAATGCAATGCGTTGACCGGACTTTTTTCAGCTACAACAACGACAAAATCTGAGGATTTTTCGATTTTAAACACAACCCTAATAAAATCAATGAGTTACATTGTATTTTTAGAGAAACTTTTAAAATCGAGGGGGCGTTTGAAAAAGCACGGACGGCTAAAGCCGCCCGTATTGAGGATTAGAGGATTAGAAGGTTTTGCTCATTTCTAAGTAAATCCGATTTTTGTCATAACTATAAAACGGATGATTACTATCGATTTTTTGATATGCCCAAGTTAACCGAGGGGTGATTCCCCAAAAATAGAGATCGCGGTGCCAAATACTGAAAGCGCCGCTGTACTCGTTATTTTTCTGACGAATTTGGAAAAGATCGGCACCTTTGTAGGTTCGTCTCGCATAGCCTAAGGACACGCGAGTAGAAATTCCCCAAGACCATTCCTGCCCCCACCCCAAACGCACATTTTTACGTTGGTAGGCGTTATCCGCATCACGAGTATTTTCCCGACTATAATCCACACCCGCAAACCAATATTGACCATTTTGGGGATAATAAATCAGCGTATTTGACCAGAGATAATTGTTACCATTGAGGTGCTTGCGAGTAACGTAACGCTGTTCACCATATTCCAATGCGCCGGCATATTGCCATTGCGGATTGAGCCAATGATTCAGTTCTAGGCGTAACCCACTATTTTGGGAATAACGTTTTAATGACTTACTGCCTCTTGAGCCGCCAGCATACCAACGACGCTCCGTAAAGGGAATCGCGGAAAATTCTGTCCGGGCATTTTGATAACCTAAGCCGACACCAACTCGGGCTGTAAATTCATTATACTTTTTGTTATCCCAATAATATTTACCATTGCCTTCCAACAGTACTTTGCTAAACAAATGATTAGCCAGTGACCATTTTTTCTCAACATTGAGAGAATAAGATAATCCCCTTGCGCTTTCCCGCTCCCATGCCTGCCAGTTACCAATACGGGTTCCCGCCTTCGGTGCATTATTTATATTACTTTCATTGAGAAATGAAAGCCCGCCGGAAATCTTCCAACGATCACGTTGATTGAGCGCATTCAAATAAGCATCAAACAATCGCAAGTTTTCAGGATCTTGCTGAGTAGCTCGTAATTTTTGGAATTGATCCTGAGCCGCTTCATTATCATTATTTAAAAACAAAGCTTGCGCCAATTGATAACGAATTGCCAAATTTTCCGGTGCTTGGGCAAACAGACGACGATAATGACGAATCGCCAGCTCATATTGCCCTTGCTCACGGGCATCAATAGCTTGTGCCCATTGCAATAAAAATGGATCCTGCTGCGGCACATTTTGATACAACGGCAGGAGCAATTTCACCGCATTAGCGTTATTTTCTAACACCGCCGGAATCAATGCCCGCACAATAAGATCTGGGCGATTTGCCAGTTCCTGCTTGCTGAGATTGAGAGTTTGGCCTGATGTTTTTTGCGCTGCTTGTGAAAGGGATTGAGGCTGAGACGGCCGAGCAATGGACAAACGCTCATCTAAACTATCATTCTTTGACTGTGCAACTTCAGCCTGAACCAGAGGTGTGGATAGTATTGCTAGTAAACAACACATTAATGCATTCAACTTCATGAGATTACCCCGATAAACTTACAGAATAAAAAAGCAAGCCGATGCTTGCTTTTTCGATAGAACGGAGGTGTTTATTGTTGCGCTGCGAAAGCACCAGCCCAAGTTTTATCATCACCCAATACAACACCGCCCAATTCTTTGGCATTCTCACCATAGAATTTACCTTCGGTTTTACCTTGACCTAACTGCGGAGAATTTGCTGTACCGGAGAAACCATTGTCACTAATTGCTGCATCGATACTCACGGTTTCATATCCCACATCTGCATTACCAAAAGAACCTGTCAGCTTCTTAGTATTAAAATCTGCAGTAAAGGTTGCATAGCCTTGAGCATCATCTGTAGTGTATCCTGGAGCAGCCACTCTATGAATCAATCCATAGCCGTTATAAGTTACAACACCGCTTTCCGGCATAGTTTGAGTTTCGTTACCGGTATAGAACACGACATCTTTAAAATTGACTAAATCCCCAATTCTTCCAGCACCGACACGCACATCAGTGAATTTACTACAGCAAGATAGGCCACTTTTACTGCTCCAAATAGTGGCTGGATTCGCATCATAGGTCAGATCTAATTCTTGCCCTTCAACAGTAATTCGATTAATACCAGAACCGGTTACCGATAATTTGTCACCAGATAAACTATAAGAGGCCACGGCTGGCACTGATTGAACCGGATTATTTTGAGCCGGATTTGGCTGGGGTTGATTCTGTGCTGCGTTGTTATTGGCTTGTGGTGCCGCCGGCGCAGGTGCACTATCGCTACCACCACCGCTACTACAAGCAACCAACGTAAATGCGGTCAGGGCTGTAATTCCAAATTTTAAGATTAATTTTTTCATAGAGGATCCTAGGTATAATTGTAAATTTATAAAATCTGCAAATCGGGATGAGGTCCCGTAAAATTGAGTGGCGGATTCTAACAGAAGATTCCCCTAGGACCTATAGGGAGATTAACAGTTCAGCATAAAATCTCGCCATAAAATGGTGATTTATTATCAATAATGCTAGCTAGTTCACATTTTTTAAACCAAAGGAATAAATTGAACTACGAGGTTTTATAAAAAACCTATACATAAACCCCATACCTACTAAACAATAAACAGCATTAATGACCGACAGCAGCATTCAATGAATTTACACAATAAAAAAGCAAGCATTACGCTTGCTTTTTAAAAGGTGATTAGGCTCTATTGTTGTGCCGCAAAGACTGCACTCCAAGAATTATCATTACCCTGTGCAAGACCGCCTAATTCCTTGGCGTTGTTACCATAGAATTTACCTTCCGCTTTACCTTGGCCTAATTGAGCTGAGTTCGCCGTGCCAGAGAATCCATTACCATCAATTGCCGCATCAACATTTACCGTTTTACTATCCGCCGTAAAGGAACCTGTTAGTTTCTTCGCTGCAAAATCTGCGGTAAATACTGCGGTATTTTCTGCGGAGGCTGTATGCAAACCAGATGCATCACGAATAGCAGCATAGCCTTTATAGGTTGCCACACCATTATTTGGCATAGACTGAGTAGCATTACCGGTGTAGAACACAACATCTTCACCATTCACCTTAGACGCACCTACACGCACATCGCTAAACTTACCACAACAAACGTTTTGGCCGTTCAAGTTTTGCCAGGTACCGGCATAAAGGTTCGGATGAACCAAACGTAAAGTTTGTCCATTAACCACAATACTATTAATCCCCGAACCGCTTGTCGATAATTTTTTACCGCTTGTGGTATAAGCTACTGCAGCTGCAGTAGATGGTTGATTAGTATTATCTTGACCGGTTTGGTTCTGGTTAGACGGGGTCTGCGTTTGTACTGCATTATTATTGGCTTGCGGTACAGGATCACCATCATTGCCACCACCGCTACTACAAGCAGCTAAGGTAAATGCGGCAAGAACACTAAAGCCAAACTTTAGGAGATTTTTTTTCATGGGTTGCCCCTTCATTATTAAAATTATAGATTTTATAAAATAGGCAAATTAGGATTTGGTTCCCTAGATTGCGGGGAAAATTTTAACAAGAATTTCCCTTATAACCTATAGGGAAAATGGTAAATTTGTGTAAATCTTTGTAAAGAAGTGTAAATAAAACAACAACTTATGTGACATTAATCACATTTTCTCATGTTTACATAAAAAAATGGCAGATATTACTATCTGCCATTTTATTTATTACGAGATTAGCACTTAATCGTGCATTCCTAATTTCTTCTCTAAATAGTGAATATTGGTACCACCTTTTTGGAAGTTTTCATCTTCCAAAATCAATTCATGCAACGGAATATTGGTTTTGATACCATCAATAATAGTTTCCGATAAAGCATTTTGCATACGACGAATCGCTACTTCACGGGTATCACCGTAAGTGATCAGCTTGGCAATCATCGAATCATAGTGTGGAGGCACTGTATAACCGCCGTAGATATGGGAATCCCAGCGTACGCCTAAACCACCCGGTGAATGCAAATGCTCAACTTTCCCCGGTGAAGGAAGGAAGGTTCTTGGATCTTCTGCATTGATACGGCATTCGATTGCATGACCTTTCACTTTGATATCTTCCTGTTTGAAAGAAATCGGTAAGCCTGCAGCAATACGCAACTGCTCTTTTACTAAGTCTACACCGGTAATCATTTCAGTAACCGGGTGTTCCACCTGAATACGGGTGTTCATTTCAATGAAATAGAATTCGCCATTTTCATAAAGGAATTCGAAAGTACCCGCACCACGATAACCGATTTCTACGCAAGCTTTAGCACAACGCGAACCAATATCACGGCGTACTTCCTCAGTAATCCCTGGAGCAGGTGCTTCTTCCACCACTTTTTGGTGGCGACGCTGCATTGAACAATCGCGTTCAGCTAAATAAACGGCATTACCATGGGTATCTGCCAATACTTGGATTTCCACGTGACGTGGGTTTTCCAAATATTTTTCCATATACACCATGTCATTATTAAAGGCTGCTTTGGCTTCTGCTTTGGTCATCGCAATGGATTCTTCCAATGCGTCTTCATTGCGCACTACGCGCATACCACGACCACCGCCACCACCGGAAGCTTTAATAATGATCGGATAACCGATACGTTTAGCAATTTCTTTATTTTTCGCAATATCGTTACCGACCGGACCATCAGAACCCGGCACACAAGGTACGCCCGCTTTTTTCATCGCATGAATCGCGGAAACTTTATCGCCCATTAAACGAATCACATCGGCTGTTGGACCGATAAAAATAAATCCGGATTTCTCAACCTGTTCGGCAAAATCAGCATTTTCCGATAAGAAACCATATCCTGGGTGAATCGCATCAGCGCCGGTCACTTCTGCCGCGGCAATAATCGCCGGAATATTCAAATAACTTTTAGTTGAAGGCGCAGGACCAATGCAGACGGTTTCATCGGCCAATAAAACATGTTTTAAATCACGATCGGCGGTGGAATGCACGGCTACGGTTTTAATGCCTAATTCTTTACAGGCACGCAAAATACGTAAGGCGATTTCACCACGATTGGCAATTACCACTTTTTCTAACATAACAAATTCCGCTTGTAAAAAAATGACGGGAAACCCCGTCATTATTGAGTTTGGAGGATTATTCGATAACGATTAACGGTTGGTCGAATTCCACCGCTTCGCCGTCTTCAACAAGAATGGCTTTCACGACGCCGGCTTTATCGGCTTCGATGCGGTTCATCATTTTCATCGCTTCAACGATACATAATGCATCGCCGACTTTCACGCTTTGTCCCACTTCCACGAAAGCTTTAGCTTCCGGGCTTGGGCTACGGTAGAAGGTTCCAACCATTGGTGAACGCACTTGGTGACCGCTTACTTCAGCAGCTGCAGCACTAGCCGCTGGAGCTGCAGCTACCGGAGCGCTCGCTGCAGGGGCAGCTGCAACCGGTGCAGCTGCCGGCACGCTGTATTGAACAGGCGCTGCGGCAGGTGCAGCACGACTAATGCGAACTGTCCCCTCTTCTTCGGAAACCTCTAATTCGGTAATACCCGATTCTTCTACTAACTCAATGAGTTTTTTAATTTTACGAATGTCCATACGTTCTTCCTAAAAAAGTGAAAATAGAACCGCCCTTTGTACAAATCTCTCAAAGGACGGCTTATAGAAATGGAGTTTTGCGCGCGCAAGATTACCGCAAAACGAGCCTTTTGGCGACAAAATTATTGAAAAAATATGAATTTTTACGCTTTTTGAGCTAAAAATTCCAATGCGAAAGAAAACGCACATTCATACCCTTTAGCGCCCAATCCGCAAATCACACCCTCCGCTACATCACTAAAATAGGAATGATGACGGAAAGGTTCGCGTTTATGCACATTGGATAAATGGATTTCCACAAAAGGAATAGCCACCGCCAAGAGCGCATCGCGCAATGCTACACTCGTGTGAGTATAGGCGGCAGGATTAATTAAAATGAAATCAACCTGTTGAAAACTCTGATGAATCTTATCAATCAGCTTTTCTTCACTATTGGCTTGGAAACATTCCAAATGCACCTGCTGTTGTGTAGCCAAGCGTTGCAAATTCTCTTCTATTGCAGCTAATGAAAGATGGCCATAATGTTTAGGTTCACGAGCGCCTAACATATTCAAATTCGGGCCATTTAACAGCAAGATATTGAATTTTTTACTCATTTTCTTTCCTTTTGAAACGCGCTGATTATAACGTTTTCTAATTTTTCGGTGGTCGAATCTCTAAATAATTTTTTCAATGAATTCCGAGTCCAAATTCAATAATGGTAATGTTGAGCCAGGCCATGGACGCAAAATTTGATAATTCATTAAATCCAAGGTATCCAATCCCGGCGTCACATTTGGCGTATATTGTGCCGCCATGCGGGCGAGCTGACCTAATCCCAAACTACTTTCCAAACTAGAACTAATGACTGCCTTCATGCCTAATGCCTGCGCCTGTCGAATCAAATGCACACAATCCTGAATCGAGCCAACCAATGTTGGTTTAATCACGATTGCAGCTAAATGCGGCTCCTGAGTCAGCGCAAAATCCGCCTCGCGCACTGTTTCATCCCAAGCGATAGGAATCCCCGTTTGCCGAGCAAATTCGCGACTTAATTCTGGCGTTTTACAGGGCTCTTCCAGGAATTGAATACGTGTTCGATGTTCCGGTTTAACCTTCGTGGCAAATTGCAATGCTTTTTCCAGACTCCACTGGCGATTGGCATCCAAACGTAATTGCAAATCGGGAATGGCCTCTAAAAACATATCGGCGATCAAGCCATCACGATTGGCTTCATACATACCCACTTTAATTTTTGCAACTTTTTCCCCCTCTAAATTGTTTAACTCGGCATACAATTCATCGGGATCGCCATAGCACAAGGGCGCAGCCTGATAATTCCCAGCATCCTGCAAATAACCTTTCATATCGTCCATCGCTGCACTAATGCCAAAGGCCACCGATGGATAGCAACCATCCAGCGGTACGCGTGGAGCTTCACAACTCGCATTCTGCCAAGCGGTTAACCATTCAATTGCCTGAGCCTGAGCTTCATCTAAGGTTTCCCGACTAAATCCCGGTAAGGGCGCTATTTCACCCCAACCGTCACGGCTGCAAGCCACCCGAACAATGAGTCCTTCACGACGCTTTAAAAAACGATCGCGTAGCACCAGCTGGCTATCCACGGGAATCGAATAGCGGTAAAGATTAAAGGATTTATTTTCCATGGCAATCTCCTGATAAACGCCCTACCGAATTACAATATTTCGCCAAAAACAATAGCTAACCCATTGATTTTATTAGAAATGAATTAAAAACATATTGCGAACGGCTGTATTGGTTATTTTTCCAAAAAAATACGGCGAATCTGCCTGATCCGCCGCATAAATTATTTTAAGGATTACGTCTAAATTTGCTGAAGTCCGGTGCACGTTTTTCATTAAACGCGTTACGACCTTCTTGACCTTCTTCAGTCATATAGAACAACATAGTCGCATTACCGGCTAGCTCCTGCAACCCGGCTTGACCGTCACAATCCGCATTTAATGCTGCTTTCAAGCAACGTAAGGCAATTGGACTGTTACGCAACATTTCACGGCACCAACGCACAGTTTCTTTTTCTAAATCGGCATAAGGCACTACCGTGTTCACCAAGCCCATATCTAAGGCTTCTTGGGCATTATATTGACGGCATAGGAACCAAATTTCGCGCGCTTTTTTCTGACCCACTAAACGTGCCATATAGCTTGCGCCCCAGCCACCATCAAAGGAACCCACTTTCGGGCCGGTTTGGCCGAAAATTGCATTTTCCGCAGCAATTGTTAAATCGCATAACATGTGCAATACATGGCCACCACCGATAGCATAACCGGCCACCATCGCTACAACCGGTTTCGGACAGGTACGAATATCACGCTGGAAATCCAAAACATTTAAATGATGTACACCGCTTTCATCTTTATAGCCGCCGTAGTCACCACGAATTTTTTGGTCACCACCGGAACAAAATGCTTTTTCGCCTTCGCCGGTTAATACGATCACGCCGATTTTCTCATCGAAACGCGCATTGGAAAACGCGTGGATCATTTCTTTCACGGTTTGTGGACGAAATGCATTACGCACTTCCGGACGATTAATCGTGATTTTGGCAATGCCATCGGTGGATTTGTGATAGCGAATATCGGTATAACCTTCACTGTGATCCACCCATTCTACCGGCGCATATAACACATCATCTTTTGGATTTTGCATGGAAAATTCCTTCTATTAATAAACAGGCAGCGGGCGACAAAACAGCCAGCCCACCGATGAAATCGCCGCATTATAGCGAAACTTTGCTAAATCTAAAAAGAAATTTCCCCTTTGATCGGAGACGCCTTATTGCTAAAATCGCGCCCATTATTTTTACTTGAAGGATCCATTTGTGAAATTATTTCCAATTTTTGCCTTAAGCGTATTGATCAGCGGCTGTTCGTTATTCAGTACCCCCCAATCCGCGATTCCCGCAGAATATGCCGGCGCCGATTATTTACTAAGCGATAAAGATGCCCAACAATGGGCATTTGCCAGTAAACAGGCCGAACAATGTATTTACCCGAACCTAACCCGTATTCAACAACAACATTTCGGCAAAGAAGACAGCTACATTCATTCGCAGTACGTATTTTTCTATCCGCTAGAAAAAATCATCGGTGAAGACTATGTAAAAATCATCCAAAAAGATGAAAAATCAATGAATTACGCCACCCTACAATTTAAAAAATTCCGTGACCAAACGGGGGAAGTCGATGCCTTAGACGAGAAAAAATGTGCAATATTGCGCAAACAGGCACGAGAAGACTTAGAAGTGGTGAAAGGGAAATATATCGATGGAATGGTTCAAACCCAACAAACTGCTGACGGCAAGTCGACCTCGCCCGATGGCGTTGCCACCAACCAAAATAAATTCTTCTTCGACATTATTAAATGGGGTTCAGCCCTATTACTCTAACCAGCAGGCGGGATTTCCCGCCTGTTTACTTTTAAAACGCCCCAACAAAAAACCAATTTTTTCCAAAAACAACACCTAACCCATTGATTTTATTAGAGTTGGTTTAAAAATCAAAAATATTAGCTTTAACTGAGCTCGCAAAAATGTGACCTACATCACAAAACAAAATCAAACTCGAGCCATTTCCCGTATCTAGGTCAAAAAAAGCTAAAAAAGCCACCTTTGTCATTTCCAATTTAGCGGCTTTTCCGTTAGTCTATCCTGAATTTTCTTGCTTAATTAAAAAGAGGTAATTATGACTGCAATTTTTGATATCGCACAACGTTGGTTGGCTCAAGATCCAGATGCCGAAACCCATGCTGAATTAAGCGCCTTGTTAGACGCGGCAAAAAGCGGCGATACCCAGGCCAAAGCGGAATTGGAAGCGCGTTTTGATGGCCGTTTGCAATTTGGTACCGCTGGACTTCGTGGTCCATTACAAGCAGGCCCTATGGGGATGAACCGTGTTTTAGTCGCACAAGCTGCAGGTGGTTTGGCAGATTATTTAAAAGATTATGACAAACAACCTTCTATCGTAATCGGTTATGACGGCCGTAAAAACTCTGATGTATTTGCTCGCGATACCGCAGAAATCATGGCTGGAGCCGGTATTAAAGCCTATTTATTGCCACGTAAATTACCAACTCCGGTGCTAGCTTATGCTATCCAGTATTTTGATACCACCGCCGGTGTTATGGTGACCGCTAGCCATAACCCACCGGAAGATAACGGCTATAAAGTCTATTTAGGTAAAGCCAACGGTGGCGGTCAAATCGTTTCTCCGGCGGATAAAGATATCGCAGCATTAATCGACAAAGTAGCTGCTGGCAATATCAACGATTTACCGCGCAGTGAAGATTATCAAGTATTAGATGACACCGTCATCAATGCCTATATTGAAAAAACTGCAGCCATTGCCAAAGAGCCGGCTTGCGACATTAATTATGTGTATACCGCAATGCATGGGGTTGGCTATGAAGTATTAAGTAAAACCTTAGCAAAAGCAGGATTGCCACAACCTTATGTGGTTGCTGAACAGGTTTGGCCGGACGGCAATTTCCCAACCGTAAACTTCCCTAACCCAGAAGAAAAAGGTGCCTTGGATTTAGCCATTAAATTAGCGAAAGAAAAAAATGCCGAATTCATTATTGCCAATGACCCGGATGCGGACCGTTTAGCGGTTGCTGTACCAGATGCACAAGGCAACTGGAAACCTTTACACGGTAATACTGTGGGTTGTTTCTTAGGTTGGCATTTGGCTAAACAATACCAAGCCGCAGGCCAAAAAGGTATTCTTGCCTGTTCATTGGTTTCCTCTCCGGCGCTAGCAGAAATTGCGAAAAGATACGGTTTACAATCCGAAGAAACCCTGACCGGTTTTAAATATATCGGTAAAGTACAAGGCTTATTATTCGGTTTCGAAGAAGCTCTTGGTTATTTAGTTGACCCAGATAAAGTACGTGATAAAGATGGTATTTCTGCTGCTATCATGTTCTTGGATTTAGTTCGTCATCTGAAAAAACAAGGTAAAACCTTGGCAGATTACGCCGACGAATTCACTGCCGAATTTGGTGCTTATGTCAGTGGCCAAATCTCCATTCGCGTTAGCGATTTAAGTGAAATCGGTAAACTAATGAGTGCCTTACGTAGCAATCCACCAAGCCAAATTGGTGTGGTTCCTGTGGCACAATTTATCGACCACACCAAAACTGATCGTCAAAGCGATATTTTAGTCTTTATGCTACAAAATGGCGGCCGCTTAATTGTTCGTCCATCAGGCACAGAACCAAAAATCAAATTCTATTTGGATGCCCGCGGACAAGATCCGAAGGATGCAGACCAAGTCTTAAGCGACTTTGATCAGGCGGTTCGCCAACTGTTACGTCAAGAAGCCTACGGCAAACAAGATTGCTAACATGCTAACTATGAAAAATCCCGCGTTTATCACGCGGGATTTTTTTATTCATCGGACAAATAATGCTGCACAATAGCTAAATGTTTCTCTTTTTGTTCACTCAACATCTGTTGATTTTCCGGTAACAATAGCTCAAAGCATTTCATACAATATTGATGAATTTCCCGAGCATAATGTTTCATCATCGGATAAAGCGCAGGATACTGACTTTCGATCAACTCCAACTCATCCATAATCAACATAAAATTGGCAAACTGATCAATTTGTGATGGCACGCTCACTGTTGAAGTAATTGAGCCTTCACGCTCTCGTCGATACATGTAAAAGGTATTCGGATAAATAGCAAAGGAATGTAAATATTTCACTAAACGATAGCTCCAAACTACATCCTCAAAAGTATCTACTGCAGGAAAGAAGGTATCGGGTTGATTAAAAATAGTCCGTTTAATTACCTTAGGCATACAAAAACCGACATAAACCCCTTTTTTATATAAATGCTCAAAATGCTGGTGAAGATCCCCCTGCATCACCTCACAAGCGAGCTGATGATAATGGACATGATCAGGATATACGCTGGTCATATAGGTAAATACTACATCCGGATACTGCCGCTGCTCGATTAAGGCCGATAGTTCACTTAATATCTGCGTTCCCGACCAATAATCATCACCATCCAAAAATATAATATATTCGCCACGTGCTAAACGAATAGCATCATTACGTGCCTGCGCCACACCGCCATTGATTTTATGCAACAGGACAACTTGTGGATATTGGCTGGCATAACAAGCACAAATCTCAAACCCTTGATCGGGCGAACCATCATCCACTAAGATCAATTCATAATGTGTATATTGTTGTGACAATACCGACTCAATACATTGTTCCAAATAAGGAGCGACGTTGTAAATTGGCACAATAATACTAAAACGAGGTGTCTGTTTGGTATTGATCAACGGACGACGAGAACGGCTTAATAACACGCGAGCCTGTGCTAATTGCGATAAGGGACAATAATCAGCAAAATCCTCTACCCGCCAAGCCACCTTTTCTGTTGCCAATTCAGTCAACAATCTTTTAGCCAAGGATTTTTTTAACAAATAAAAACCCGCACCATGTCCATTGTAATACCCTTTATTCTGAGAAACTAAGGCTTCCAAAGGTTCATCAGTCTGATACCAGGTAAAATGTGGCTCTGGGTCTGTATGTTGTAAATTAATCAGCCCATACCCATTATAAGTATTCGCGTAAGTAATTGCGGCCTGACTAAACCCGGCTTGGGGTTGCTGAGCCGCCTCGGCGATTAAAACAAAATCTTCGTCCTGCAAATTAAAATCAGCTGCGATCTGTTGCCATACTGCAATGTGGGAAAGGGTTTGCCGCATTTCCTGTGGGGTTAATGCCCGTCCTAATACCGTTTTCGCCTTTTTTTCATTAAACATTAAGGAAAGGCTTGCCGTATCAGCTTCAATAACTGCCTGAGGTTTAAATCGAACCTGCTCGGCCGCCTGTAAAAAAGCGGAAAGTTGATAACGTTCAGTTGGGCTATAAATCACATAGCCGGTCAAAGATTGCATAATTTGTCCTTATTAAAAAACGGTGAAAAATCTGTATTTTTCACCGTTTTTTTGATTGCTACTGCAACAGCTCAAAGCTTTGCATTTCATATTTTTGATCGCCGACTTGAACTGTCAGACGATATTTACCAAGTGGGTCCCAACGACCAAACTCCCAGCAATTCATCACATAATCACCATTATTGACACTATCTATGGTCGAGGTAATTGTATGTAATTTTTCATTCGGTGAAACTTCGATTTTAGCGTTTTCCATGGTGAATTTCGCTTTTGCCTGAGTTTTAAAGGTTTCCACGACTTTCACTTTTTTTGGGAATTTACCGCTGACCACCCAACAGACTGCTTCAGCCTTCAAACTACGGGAAAGTTCGCGCTTTTTCAGATCATTCATCGGTTCCGTTGCTTTATCGAACACAGACAAATAGATATCTTTGCTTGGTTCAGCGTTTTGATTTTGAGATTGTTCAGTTGATGAAGCTAAACTTTGTGCCGACAATAGCAAGGCACTGATCACAATAGCGATTTTTTTCATTTAGAGATCCTTGGGTTTATTAGAATAATAGGTTAAATCGAGGTTCGGCATTATACTGAAGTCCGACCACAAAAAAAAGTTTGTAAAAAAAGTTTATTGCACGACTAGCACACCAATGCACCCCATATCAGCTAACATCAAATTAGATGAACCGAACAGGAACGGGTAATTATTTGAGGATTGATTATCAAAACGCACCAAGATTTGTGTTTTGCCGTTAATCCACACTGTATCCTTCCAGGCCAACATGGCTTCCGATGTCATTTCATTATTACGGCTTTCCACAATAAACTTCGCCCCCTGCAAGGTAAAACCAATAGGTAAGGTAGCATCAATGATCCAGCGCTCAACTGTCCCCTGTTTAGCGAAAACATCGACCCGTCGCGGATCAAAACGCTGTTGGTTGATTAAACCATTTGTTACATCCAACTGGAACTGACGGGTTTTGACCACCTCTGCTTTGAGTAAAGTTGCTGCATCGGAAACAAAATTGCCACCGGGCTTATTGGCAAAAGCAGAAATTTCCCCTTGCGGGCGTAGTTCTAATACCGTGTTATCGGAGAAATCGCCATCGGAACCAAATACATTTTTTACTTTATCAAAGAAATCCAGTTTTCTCCCTGAAATTAAACAGATGCTATCGCCTTCATTTAGATTAACCAAAACTTCAGCCCGTTCACCCGGTGCTAAAACTAGGGATTCAATAGCTTGTGGCTCATTGAGAAAACCTAAATCTCGAGCGATCAATAACATGGTTTGGTCGTTATCCAAACGCAAATCATAGGCACGCGCCAGAGAACCATTCAGTAAGCGCAAACGCACCCAACCACGTGGTACATCCAAATAAGGGGATTCCAAGCCATTGACCAACAATCGATTACCCACAAAATGTGGCTGATTTTGCTTGAACAGCTGCAAACCATCACGATTAAATTCCATATCCTGTAAAATCAATGGAATATCATTGACGCCATAATTGTGCGGTAAATTGGCTTTTTGGCTGGCATCATCTTCAATTTGCCACATCCCCAATAAGCCGCGATAGGTTTGATAAGCCGAATTGGCCAAAGTGGCCGCATGATACCAACAGGTTGCTGCCGGTTGTTCAATAGGCACAATCGGTGCCCAAGAATCCCCTTTGCGTAGCACCCGCGCTGCGCCGCCGAATAACTCACCGGAGGCCTGCAGGCCCTGAATAGTCAATGCCACATTTTGCGGCAAATTATTATGATAATTTAATTTTGCAAAAGCACCTGACTTAATCCGAATGGTTGGTCCCAAATAATTACCGTTAAACCCCCATACTGCAACCGAGTGTTTACCATCCAACTTATATCCCATCTCTTCCATTGTCAGCACTATCGGTCGACCACGTCGCGCTTCAATCAACGGCGGACATTGCAAGGGCGGGCGGTTGGCAGCCAGCAAAGGCTGTGGCAAACCGGCCAAGGCACCTGCCAGCAGGGTACGTTGTATAAACTCTCGGCGAGAACAAGGAAGCATTTTCATATTATTTTCCTTCGGCAACTTCCGCATCCAATTCGGCAATCCGACGAGCCATTAAATCATGGCAATAATTCGCTAATTCGCGCACGTTATCTTTCGTATAGGCAGAGACATCAATTGGCTCCATCATTTCACAAATGACTTTGCCATTATCCCAACGATTTAAATCGATCTTATTGTGCGTTGTCGAACAAACTACCGGTACAATTGGCACTCCGGCAGCAACCGCGGCATGAAACGCGCCGGTCTTAAACGGTAATAAACCACGCCCACGACTACGCGTACCTTCCGGGAACATCCAAATCGATAAATTATCGTCGTTGATTCTGCGCGCCAATTCGCTCATTGTGCTATGGGCTTTAGAACGGTTATCGCGATCCAACAAAATATTACCCGTCACCCAATATAAAATGCCAAAAAATGGCACCCAAATCAGACTTTTTTTACCCACGCTAACGGTGCGCGGCAATACCATGTAAGAAATGGTCACCATATCGTAATTGTTTTGGTGATTACCGATATAAATACAACGGGATGGTGCCTGAGGCAAAAAACGATAATCCAATTTTAACCCGAACAATGGATGCAAACGACCAAACCAACGAGCCATCACGCCCACATTGCTGGGATTACGAAAACGAATAAAAGAGTAAATCGTGCCGAGCACACAAATTAAAATGCAGCAGATCACGACTAAAATCACACGGGCCAGTTTTAACATAAGCTACCTAACCAAAATCAAGACAAAAAATTTTGCCGCAGTATAGCAAATTAGCGGCCTATTTGTGCTAACCTAACGAAAAAATTAGCCGTTAATTCAATGAAAACCACCTACTTTATCGCCGATCTCCATCTCAGTGAAAATCACCCCGAACTCACCACATTATTCGTCGATTTTATGCGTCAGCGAGCGCCGAATGCCGATGCGCTCTATATTCTGGGCGATTTATTTGATTTTTGGATTGGTGATGATGAGCAGTCGCCACTTATCGAACTGGTGAAAAAGCATATCCGAACCCTCGTGCAGCACGGTGTGCCCTGCTATTTTATCCATGGTAATCGGGACTTTTTATTAGGAAAATATTTTGCCCAAAGTTGTGGGTTGACGCTTCTACCGGAATATCAAGTGATTGATCTATACGGTAAAAAAACCTTGATTTGCCATGGGGATACGCTCTGCATTGACGATCAAAAATATCAACAATTCCGCCGCAAGGTACATCAACCTTGGCGACAATGGCTATTCCGCCATCTGCCGTTGGCTTGGCGATTACGCATTGCCCAGAAAATTCGCGCCCGTAGCCAACGGGACAAACAAGGAAAAAGTGCGGCCATTATGGATGTCAATCCCGCCTTTACCGCGGCCTGCATGGTGCAATTTGGCGTACATCAATTGATTCACGGCCATACCCATCGCCAAGCGCAACACCAAACTAACGCGGGTCAGCGTATTGTGTTAGGCGATTGGCGAATCAACCGCCCATCGATTTTAGCGGTACACGATAATGGTCAGATGGACTTCATCAATCAATAAAACGCCCTATCAAAATTCAGAGTTTTTGCAAAAATACAAGCTAACCCATTGATTTTATTAAAATTGACTTTAAAATTGAAAAAATAGCGTTTTCCCTCAACCGACATCTCACAGCACACGAAAAAGGGACGGTAGAAACCGTCCCTAGTCAATCTTCTCCGAGCCAATTTAATTAGCGTAATTCTTTACCTTTTAATTCTGGAATTAGGCAGATCGTCGCCACCATATCAATCAAGTAAATCACCGCTAAGAATGCAATCGCTAAACTGAAAGAATATGCCGACACGATAGCTCCCACCACAACGGGGCCGAAACCGCCCACTGCACGGCCTAAATTAAACAACACGTTTTGTGCGGTAGCTCGAGCCTCTGTCGGATAAGCTTCCGCCATCAACGCCCCATAACCGCCCATCATACCGTTCACAAACATCCCCAAGAAGGCACCAGCAATCAGCATTGCTCCAGCATCGGTTAATTGGGAATAGGCGATAATGCTTACCACTGCACCCGCTTGGAATAATAGGAAAGAAGGCTTACGTCCGACTTTGTCCGCCAAGCGGCCAAAAATCCAAATCCCAGCCATCATACCGCATACCGTAACCGCTGTCCAAATACCTGATTTAGTGAGGCTAAAGCCCAATTGCTTAGCCAGGAAATTCGGCATCCAAATCATAATGCCGTAATAGCCGAAGTTTTGTACAGATGTGAGCACTACCACCCCTAAACTGACTTTCGCAGTAGCCTTATCTTTAATCAGTAATTTAAAGGATTCCAGCTTGCCACTTTTTGGCGCAACCGCTCGTTGAGTAGTGAAGATTTCCGGTTCATGTAAACGGCTGCGTAAATACCAAGCCACTAAGGCAGGGAAAATACCCAACACAAACATGCCACGCCAACCAATGTGTGGCAACAGAAGCGGAGTGAGCAATGCGGCACCTAAAACCCCAACCTGCCAACCTAAGGCTACATAAGAAGCAGCTTTGGCGCGGTGACGTGCGGGCCAGGCTTCAATCGCCAAGGCCATACCGATACCGAACTCGCCTCCCAAGCCGATACCTGCAATAGTACGATAAATTAATAAATCCCAATAACCTTGCGCTAAAGCACAGAGACCGGTAAAGACAGCGAATAATACAATTGTCCAAGTGAGTACACGCACGCGCCCATAACGGTCGCTCAATGCGCCAAATATAATCCCACCGGCAACGGCGCCGATAAGCGTCCAAGTGACCAAAGAACCGGCTTGAGTCGAAGTTAAATGCAAATCGGCAGAAATTGCCGTGAGCATAAAGCCTAAAATAAGAAGATCGAAACCGTCCATTGCATAGCCGACGGCAGAGCCAATAAGGGCTTTCCAGCCATATTGATTGACTTGGGTTGTCATAGATGTCCTTTTGCTACTCACGGGTAGCTTTTAAAGTAAAAGAAAGGGATTTGCAGAAAATTTCGCGGCGCGTAGTGTAATGATTTTACGGGCAAATTGCAAAATTTTGAGAAAAAAATCCCTTTAAGCACAACTTAAAGGGATTTTTTATGATTACTTGCCAGCGTTAGCTTTAGCGGAGGCTTGATTGGCTTCTGCTGCTAGTGCTTCTGCCCGTTGCGCAGCCTGTTGGGACAATTCGGCAAATTGCATAGCCTGTTTATCCTGTTCCAAAGCAGCAGCTTCTTTTTGCGCCACAATATTTTGTGCATCTGCGGCGTTAGAAGCCTGTGCGGCTTTAGCCTCTGCACGCAATTGTGCCGCTGCTCTTACTGCCGCATTAGCTGCATCTGCCTGTTGTTGAGCGATTTTCGCTTGTTCACGGGCTTCTCCGGCTTTGTTTAGAGCAAGTTGTTTGTAATCTACTTGCGGTTCAGCCGGTGCAGCTTGGGCTGTGGTAGATTGAGCTGATTGAGTTGGTTTATCACAAGCAGAAAGCAAGCATAAACTTCCTAGTAATACGGCAATTAATGATTTCTTCATCTTCATAATAAGCAGTTCCTATCGTTAGCATAATGAAAAGTGCGGCAATGTTAGCACCGAACCATCACAAAAACCAAATTGTTCCATTTATTTCGTTAACAAAATTTTTATCAACAAAAGTAACGCCGCTCCATCGTCAATTAAACCAAGCGGCCCTAATACGGCCTCTGGCAAAATATCTACCGGGCTGAGTAAATAGACTAAAATCACAATTACTTTTAGCCATTTCATTTTATTCGCAGGCAATTTAAAAGGCATAATTCAGTTAGACGAATATCAAAAGATAGAGTAAATTCACAGCTTGTCGGCATGATGAATTAACACAAAACGCTCCCAAAGTTCTTCCTGACTTTCCTGATGCTCTGGATCGGGCTTGATACAATTGTTGATTGGGCAAACTTTTTGACAGGTTGGCGTGTCATAATGGCCAACACATTCGGTACACAACGCAGGATCTATCACATAGATATCATCCCCCACCGAAATCGCCTCATTCGGGCATTCAGGTAGGCACATATCGCAATTTGTACATTTCTGGGTGATGAGTAATGCCATCGTGTTCCTTTATATTGAAAGCGACGGATTATAGCCGACAACACATAAATTCACAAAAATAAACAGACTCAGTATGAAAAAAAGCAGCTCCCTTGCCGGTATTCTAATTGCTAGCGGATTTATTCTTTGGCAATTTTTCCAACCCTCTTCCCAAAGCGTTAAAACATCCCAGGTAGATTCCCCATCCTATGGTGACTTCGGCGATTACGATGCCAGCCTGCGTGATGACAAGATCGGCCAAAATAAAAATGCACCGACGGATTACTATATGTTGGTACTTTCTTGGTCACCTGCATTTTGTGCAGACATGCGTACACAATTTGGTACAAATTTACCGCAAAGTGCACAATATCAATGTACCGGAAAATCCTTTGGATGGGTGGTACATGGGCTTTGGCCACAAAATGCCAATGCGCTTTCCGTTGCCGATCATCCGCGTTTTTGTCGGGGAGATTTACCGCCATTACCGCTCAGTGAGATCCACCCCTATTTGAATATCTCACCAGGAGCCAAGTTATTACAGGGTGAATGGGAAAAACATGGTGCCTGTGCATTTGCTGATGCTCAAAGCTATTTCCGCCAAGAACAGGCATTATTCAATGCGCTCAACTTACCAACACAAGAAATGAAACGTAACGAACTATTCCGTTGGATGAAAACCCATAACCCACAATTAAGTAATGCCTATCTAAAAGCCAGCCGTAATGAATTATTTATTTGTTACGACAAAAATTGGCAAGTAATGGATTGTCCGCGATAAGATAAATTCTCATTAATTTGATCTAAAGCGTTACAAGCTAGCTTGAAATGGGTATAATGCCCGCGTTCTAAAATTAACCAACAATAGAGGATTAGATTATGTCAGTAATCAAAATGACCGACTTAGATTTAGCAGGCAAACGCGTGTTTATCCGGGCTGATCTGAATGTGCCGGTAAAAGATGGTAAAGTAACCTCCGATGCGCGTATTCGCGCTACCATCCCAACCCTAAAATTAGCGTTGCAAAAAGGTGCTAAAGTAATGGTTACCTCCCACCTTGGCCGCCCAACCGAAGGCGAGTTCACTCAAGAAGATTCCCTTCAACCGGTTGTCGATTATCTGAACGCTCATCTTGATGTGCCTGTACGTTTGGTGCGCGATTATCTTGATGGCGTTGATGTCAAAGAAGGTGAAATCGTTGTATTGGAAAACGTGCGTGTAAACAAAGGTGAGAAGAAAAACGATCCTGAACTAGGCAAGAAATATGCTGCGCTTTGTGATGTATTTGTTATGGATGCCTTTGGTACTGCACACCGCGCTCAAGCCTCCACTTACGGCGTAGCCGAATTTGCTCCGGTTGCTTGTGCAGGCCCATTACTTGCTGCAGAACTTGATGCTTTAGGTAAAGCTCTTAAAGAGCCAGCCCGTCCGATGGTTGCTATCGTTGGTGGTTCTAAAGTATCTACCAAATTGGAAGTGTTAAATTCCCTTTCTAAAATTGCCGACCAAATTATCGTGGGTGGCGGTATTGCTAACACCTTTATCGCAGCAGCAGGCCACAATGTAGGTAAATCCCTCTATGAAGAAGATTTAATTCCTGTTGCAAAATCCTTAGCAGCAACCACCAATATTCCGGTACCGGTTGATGTGCGTGTTGGTACAGAGTTCTCCGAAACTGCACCTGCAGTGGAAAAATCTGTAACTGAAGTGCAAGATAACGAATCAATCTTCGATATCGGCGATAAAACTGCAGAAGAATTAGCAGCTATCATTAAAGGTGCCAAAACCGTTTTATGGAACGGCCCAGTTGGCGTATTTGAATTCCCTAACTTCCGTAAAGGTACTGAAATCATTTCTCATGCTATCGCGAACAGCGATGCTTTCTCCATTGCGGGCGGTGGTGACACTTTAGCGGCCATCGATTTATTCGGTATTGCAGATAAAATTTCCTATATCTCTACCGGCGGTGGTGCATTCTTAGAATTCGTTGAAGGTAAAGTATTACCTGCTGTAGAAATTCTTGAAAAACGTGCAAACGGCTAATCCTAATTTCCCCTTTCAGAGGAAAGGGAAAATACTTAAAATTTCTTAAAACGCTGGATTTAATCCACTCCAAATAAAAGGAAACACAACTATGGCTAAACTTTTAGATATCGTACAACCGGGCGTAGTGACCGGAGATGATGTGCAAAAAATCTTTGCTTATGCAAAAGAACATAGCTTTGCTATCCCGGCTGTAAACTGCGTAGGTTCCGACTCAGTCAACGCAGTATTGGAAACTGCTGCTCGTGTTAAAGCACCGGTAATCATCCAATTCTCTAACGGTGGTGCTTCTTTCTACGCAGGTAAAGGTATCAAGCCAACTAGTGGTCAACGTCCTGATGTACTTGGTGCAATCGCAGGTGCAAAACACGTTCATACACTAGCTAAAGAATACGGTGTACCAGTTATTCTTCATACTGACCACGCAGCGAAAAAATTACTTCCTTGGATCGATGGCTTACTTGAAGCGGGTGAAAAACACTTTGCAGAAACTGGCCGTCCATTATTCTCTTCTCACATGCTTGACTTATCTGAAGAGCCAATGGAAGAAAACATGGCAATCTGCCGTGAATACCTTGCACGTATGGACAAACTAGGTATGACCCTTGAAATCGAAATTGGTATCACTGGTGGTGAAGAGGACGGTGTGGATAACTCCGATGTCGATGAATCCCGTCTTTACACCCAACCATCTGATGTGCTTTATGTTTACGATCAATTAAACCCAGTAAGCCCTAACTTTACTGTTGCAGCTGCATTCGGTAACGTACATGGCGTATACAAACCGGGCAATGTAAAATTAAAACCGTCTATCTTAGGTGCTAGCCAAGAGTTCGTTGCCAAAGAACGTAATCTTCCGGCAAAACCGATCAACTTCGTATTCCACGGTGGTTCCGGCTCTTCTCGCGAAGAAATCCGCGAAGCTATTAGCTATGGTGCAATCAAAATGAACATTGATACTGATACTCAATGGGCTGCTTGGAATGGTATTTTAAGTTTCTATAAAGCAAACGAAGCATACCTACAAGGTCAATTAGGTAACCCTGAAGGCCCTGATGCACCAAACAAAAAATACTACGACCCACGTGTTTGGTTACGTAAAATGGAAGAGTCTATGTCTAAACGCTTAGAACAATCTTTCGAAGACTTGAATTGCGTAGATGTTTTATAATCGCTATAAAATTAGTTAGAATAAACCGCACTCTTTGGTGCGGTTTTTTTATCTCCAATTTTGGTGGTGGCCTTATGCAAATCAGCAAGCAAAATTTACTTCCTCTTGGCATTAATTTTGCCTTAGGATTTTTCTTTATATCTATCCTTGCAATTAAAGGCGGCTATAACATCTCTCCTTTTATTCTTATTTTTTTAGGTCTCGGATATTTCCTTTACGGACTTAAACAAAAATGGCAATGGTCATTATCATCACAAGACAAACTGTTCATTTATAGCTATTTACTGTACTTTTTACTGTTTGTGCTTTCCTTATTATTTAATGGTGGTAAAGGTCGTGAATTGGATAACCCAAGCCGCGTTTTACTATTGATTCCGGTTTTATTATTACTCCTGCGAATTCCCTTTAACCTCAAAATAATCATGATGGCTATCCCTTGTGGTGCAATTACGGCTGGTTTGGTCGCCGTATTCGATAAATTAGTATTACATAGCCCGGAAGCCTATGCTCCACGGATGATGCATATTCAGGCAGGCGATATTGCCATGTCCTTAGGTATGTTCAGTTTGCTATTGGCACTCTATGCCCAGCGCAAGCAATTAAAAATTCCAACGTTATTTTGTCTAGCATCGGCATTGATGGGGATGTTAGGTAGTTTTCTATCAACTGCTCGCGGCGGTTGGATAGGTTTACCTATTATTTTAGGCCTTATGCTGTGGATTTATCGTCAATCCCTTTCCCGCGGTTTCTTTATTGGTCTCATTGGCATCTTCGTACTGGGTGGTGCCGCCTTAAGTCAAATGCCGCAAAACCGTATTAGTGAACGTTTTACCAGCGCACAAGTAGAAATCGAACGTTATTGGCAACATCAAGATGGCTCCACTTCTGTGGGAGCCCGCTTTGATATGTGGAAAAGTGCCCTCTTAATGGCACAACAAAAACCAATTTTAGGTTGGGGCATTCAAGGTGCCGCAGAGGAACGGAAAAAAATGGCGGAACAAGGTATTATTAGCACCTATGCCGGTCAATTTGGGCATGCTCACAATCAATATTTAGATGATTTGTCGAAACGTGGAGTGCTAGGCTTATTCACCTTACTTGCTATCTTTTTCATCCCATTACGGGCATTTTGGCAACATACCCAAAATCCAAATCAAGAAGTGAAACTTTGCGCCGCTTTAGGCGTGGTTCATGTTATTTCGACTATGTGCTATTGCCTCAGCCAAGGTTTTTTCGCCCATAATTCCGGCAATATTTTTTATTTCTTTTTAACCGTAGTCTTCTACGCAGCGTTAAAAAATCAATTACAGGTTAGTCATGAAAATTCTCGTCATTCGTAACGATAAACTGGGCGATTTTGTGCAGGCATTTCCAGCCTTCGCCCAACTAAAAGCTGCCAACCCCGCAATTCAATTGACGGCATTAGTACCCGCTTATACCGCGCCCTTAGCACAAATTTGCCCTTTTTTAGATGACATTATTATCGATAGCAAAAAAGACGATAAAAATGACTTTAAACGTCTGCTAAAGGAAATAAAACAGCAAAAATTCGATGCAATGATAAGTTTTGTATCCGATGTGCATAATGCCAAAATTGCACTATTTGCAGGCATTCCTTATCGTTTAGCACCCGCGACTAAATTAATTCAATTTGTTTACAATCAACGTCTAACTCAACGCCGTTCACGTTCAGAAAAAGCCGAATTTGAATACAATCAGGATCTGGTCAGCCGCTTTCTTAAGGATCACAAGATCATCCCCGAAAGCAACCCTCAAGCGCCCTATCTTACCTTTGATAATGCCTTACTTGTCGAGCAAAAAAAGAAATTGGTACAACAATTAAAGCTTGATGAACAACAAAAATGGATCTTTGTCCACAGCGGTTCTGGCGGTTCTGCCACGAATTTATCGCTCAATCAATATGCAGCTCTGATTCAGGGATTATTGACCGAATTCAACTGTCAAGTGGTGCTGACCGCAGGACCAAACGAAAGTGCTCAAGCTCATCAATTGGCAGAGCTCATTAATCATGAAAACGTTCGAATTTATGACAAAAATGAAGGATTGGTCGATTTTGCCCACTCACTGGCTTGCGCCAATTTATTTATCGCCGGTTCGACCGGTCCATTGCATTTAAGCGGAGCCTTAAATATTCCGACGATTGGTTTTTATCCTAGCCGCCGTTCAGCGTTGCCAATTCGTTGGCGACCGATTAATGATGCGGAAAAACATATTGCATTTTGCCCGCCAAAAGGTAAGGAAACCCAGATGAATCTAGGCTTAATTGACATTCCACAAGCACTAAGACAAATTATCCCTTTCGTGCGAAAAATGTGGCAACTGGCCGATTAGCGTCAAACAAAATTGCACCACCCAACCAATGCAGGCGGCAAATAATAGGGTTCCCAAACCTACTGTGCCGCCTAATAAAAAACCGAGCAAGCAAACCGTCACTTCAATGGAGGTGCGCACCACACCGACTTTCCAATGAAAGCGCTGACAAATTCCCACCATCAAACCATCCCTTGGGCCTGAACCCAAATGGCAGGTCAAATATAATGCCGTGCCTAACCCATATAATAAAATGCCACTGGAGCAGAAAACCATTTGACTAAATAAGGTTGTCGGCGGCGATAGGGATTTAGTCGTCAATCCCAGAAAGAAGGCAATCACAATAACATTAAGCAAGGTGCCCAAACCGGGTTTTAACTGTAAGGGAAACCACGCCAGCATCACCAAAACACTGATAACTAAGGATGCCCACCCGATCCCTACGTCCATTTTTAACGCCAAACCTTGGGAAAGCACCGTCCAGGGAGCCGAGCCAAGATCGGCCAACACCAATAACCCCTCGCCAATGCCAAGGGTTGTCAATGCGAATAACAACACCCCAATCGTGGCAGGTCTCGCCGACCATAAGGAAGGAGCCGCCCATTCAGTATGGGGGATTACCCGTGTTTTTTTCATTATCGCCCTCTTTTTATTACTCTGAGCATCATACGGGAAAAAATATAAAAGTAAAAAATCGAAATGCCATAAGATATATTCAAATTTTCTTGCCCGTCTTTATTTCCTTAAACTGTGATCATCATCACTCTTTTTCAAATTGAGTTGGAGATGTTGATTGCATAGAATTACGCCCGTTATTCGTTACAGAAATGTCAAAGGAACAATCTATGCTCGCCTCCCTACAAGATATTCTCGATACCGTCAAATCCGACAAACTCACCTACCAACAAAAATCTATGCTACTGGGCAATATTGCCGAACGTCTTTTTGATCCCCGTGAATTATTAGATTATAGCGATGAAGAATGGCAATTTATCGAAAATCAAATGATCTGTGATCTCAATGAGGGTTATGCAATTTATCGCCCACGTTATATTCTGCCGGATTATCGCGTATACCTAGAAAAAGGTTGCCAATTTTTGGATTTACCGGTACCGAAGGATTTAGATGAGGTCTTGGATGGTTTATTAATTTTGTATAGCCATGTGCCTTCCATCACCACATTCCCAGTTTATATCGGCCGGCTGGATGAGCTTCTTGAACCTTTCATCGAAGATGAAGAAAGCGCCTATATCAAAATTAAACGCTTTTTAAATCATGTGGATAAAACCATTCCTGATTCTTTCTGCCATGCCGATATCGGGCCTTATGATACGCGAGCCGGTCGGCTGATTTTACGGGCAATTGTCGAGTTGGCCTCACCAACCCCCAATATGACGATTCGTTACGATAAACAAAAAACGCCTCGGGATTTTGCTGAATTGGCGGCTAAAGCCTGTTTGCAGGTATCCAAACCTTCCTTTGCCAACGATGCCTATTACATTCGCGATCTTGGCGAACAATACGGCATTGCCAGTTGCTACAATGCATTGCCGGAATGCGGCGGAGCCTATACGCTGACCCGTTTACGACTAGGCACCATTGGTCGTGCCTGTCAAACAACCGCCGAGATGGTTGAGGAATTATTGCCAAGAGTCGCTCGCTGTGCCCTTTCCACCATGGACAAGCGCCATCGTTTTTTAGTAGAACAAAGCCATTTCTTCGAGACTTCTTTTTTAGTCAAAGAAGGCTTTATCCAACGGCAAAATTTCACCTCTATGATCGCTATCGTCGGATTGGCCGATGCGGTCAACCATTTGCTTAAACAGGAAGGACTGACAGAAACCTTTGGCAAAAGTGTACGCGGAGATGAAATCGCTACTCTTATTATGGACAAACTGCAACAAATTACCGATGCCCATCCGGGGATTTATGTGGAACGTACCCACAATCGCTATTTATTACATGCACAAGTGGGTGCCAATAATCATCCGGAAGATAAGGCCAACGCTCCAGCGCACCGCATTCGGGTCGGCGAAGAACCAAGCCTACTTGCCCATTTGAAACAATCGGCTCCATTCCATCGTTATTTTCCGGCGGGTACCGGCGATTTATTTGCCTTCGACCAAACCTATCTTGAGCATCCAGATGCAATCGTCGATATCATTGATGGAGCCTTTGCCTGTGGTTATCGCTATATCACCACTTATTTGAAGAACACCGATTTAATTCGGGTTACCGGTTATTTAGTGAAAAAAAGTGAAGTAGCCAAATACCGCCAAGGGGAAGCAGTATTACGCGATACCACTTGGTACGGCTCAGGCACCGATGAATGCGCCGATGTATTTGATCGCAAATTACGGGATAAGACCGATTTGAATGATGCTTAAAACGCCCTATCACTTTCATGAGTTTTCGTAAAAACAACATATAACCCATTGATTTTATTGATGTTAACTTTAAAATCAAAAAATTATAGCATTGTTCAAAAGCGGTTCTTTCATTCTGGGGAAAACAAAAAAGCGCGTGACTTCACAGTCACGCGCTTGCTTTCCATATTGGTCAATTAGGCTTTTACTTGCGCTTTTAAAAACGCCAGTAAATCATCCTTGGCAATCATTTGTTTTTCGCCATTGCGACGATTCTTATATTCAATCTCGCCGTTAGCCAAATTTTTCTCACCAATTACCAGCATATGTGGCACGCCAATCAATTCCATATCAGCAAACATCACACCCGGACGTTCTTTACGATCATCAAAAATCACTTCCACGCCATCGGCCAATAGAGTTTGATATAACTCTTCAGCAAATTGTTGCACGCTTTCTGATTTATGCATATTCATCGGTACGATAGCCACGGTAAACGGAGCCATTTCATCACAAGGCCATACAATACCGCGCTCATCATGATGCTGTTCAATCGCTGCGGCCACAACACGGGTCACCCCAATACCGTAGCATCCCATGGTCATTACCATCGGACGGCCGTCTTCCCCTTGTACGGTGGCATTCATCGCTGCAGAATATTTATCTCCTAATTGGAAAATATGTCCTACTTCAATACCGCGTTTGATTAATAGGGTACCTTTACCATCTGGACTTGGATCACCTTCCACTACATTACGAATATCCGCTACTTTCGGCAATGCTACATCACGTTCCCAGTTGATATTGAAGTAATGTTTACCATCAATATTAGCACCTGCAGCGAAATCGGACATTAACGCTACACTACGATCTACGATCACCGGAATATCTAACTTCACCGGCCCGAGGGAACCTACACCGGCACCGATTTTAGCTTTAATTTGCGCTTCATCGGCAAATTCAAATGGCGAAGCGACTTCCGCTAATTTTTCTGCTTTCACTTCGTTGAGTTCATGATCTCCGCGCACAACTAACGCCACTAATGGTTGCTCTTCCGTTGCCCCTTTTACAATCAGAGTTTTCACGGTTTTTTCAATCGGTAGTGCAAACTGTTCCACTAATTCGGCAATGGTTTTGGCATGTGGTGTATCCACCAACTCCATGGCTTTGCTTGGTGCGGCACGCTCTCCGACAGCAACTGCTTCGGCCAATTCGATATTGGCTGCATAATCGGATTCAGTGGAGAAAATAACATCATCTTCACCACTATTCGCTAATACTTGGAATTCATGGGATGCACTCCCACCGATTGAGCCGGTATCCGCTTGAACAGCACGGAAATCCAAACCTAAACGAGTAAAAATATTACTGTAGGTTTGATACATCACATCGTAGGTTTCTTGCAGACTGGCTTTGTCAGTATGGAACGAATAAGCATCTTTCATCACAAATTCACGGCTACGCATCACACCAAAGCGTGGACGCACTTCATCACGGAATTTGGTTTGGATTTGATAAAGATTTAAAGGTAATTGGCGATAAGAAGATACTTCGCGACGCACCAAATCGGTGATGACTTCTTCGTGGGTTGGCCCCAATACAAAATCGCGATTGCCACGATCCACAATACGTAATAGTTCTGGGCCATATTGCTCCCAACGGCCGGATTCCTGCCATAATTCCGCCGGTTGCACCACCGGCATCTTAATTTCAATCGCACCGCTTTTATTCATTTCTTCGCGGATAATTTTTTCTACCTTTTGCAACACGCGCCAGCCGGTCGGCATCCAGTTATAAAGCCCGGAAGCTAACGGACGAATCATCCCCGCCCGTAACATTAATTGGTGACTAACAATTGCCGCTTCTGCCGGCGTTTCCTTCAAGGTAGAAAAAAGATATTTGCTTGTACGCATTGCTTTTGCCTTTTGTAATAAATTGACCAAAAAATTGGCGGCGAGTATAGCAGAAAGGTGCCGTTTTTTGAATTAATTAAAGGACGTTGCCTTGCGACATTCCGGATAACAGAACAAAATTTTAAAAATACCCTTGCTTGAAAACAAAAAATGCGGCCTATCGCCGCACTTTGATTCATCAAAAAATCTAATTAGTTATTGGTTTTCAACAAATTCCAATATTTTTCATAGATATCCACCGCAGAACCTACATCTCCCTGCATAATACCTTTAGCAACCTGCTCGGCCGGTGGGAAAAGCGTGGTGTTTTCAGCAATTTCCAGTGCAAGCAAGGCTTTTACTCCCTCATTAGCCATGGAGAAGCCCATTTTTTCAATAACGACTTTGGCGTTTTCCGGACGCAATAGGAAATCGATAAATTTCAATGCTGCTTGCGGGTTACGAGCATTTTTCGGAATTGCATAATTATCCATCCAGAAAATCGCCCCTTCTTTCGGGTAGACAAATTGTAGATTTGGATTTTCTTTATGCCCCATGTAGGCAGAACCGTTCCACAACATGCCTAACGCTACTTCTCCCTGCACAAAAGGCAGTTCCGGAGAATCAGAGTTAAAGGTCGCGACATTTGGCAGTAGCTTTAACAAACGCTCATAGGCGGCTTTGATATCGGCTTCCTCGGTACTATTTGGCGACTTACCGTCGAGTAGCAACGCAATATGGAACACTTCGCGGGAATCGCCGGTGAGCAATACTTTGCCCTTATATTCCGGATTCCACAAATCGCCCCAGCTGGTCACTTTTGCCGGATCCACTTCATCGGCATTCACGCCAATACCAGTTAAGCCATAAATATAAGGCAATGAATATTGATTGTTTGGATCAAACTCCTTATTCAATAAATTGGCCGGAATCTGTTTAAAATTGGTCAATTTACTGTGATCAATGCCCTGCAACATATCTTCCTTGATCATTTTGTTCACATAGTAGCTGGACGGAAATACCAAATCATAACCTTCGCCGTTATTCAGCGTCAGTTTTAATTTAGCAAACATCTCTTCGTTGCTTTCAAAAGTGGAATAGATCACTTCGATGCCGGTCTCCTTGGTAAATTGGGCTACCAAATCGGAAGGAACATAGTCGGTCCAGTTGTAAACATAGATTTTTTCGGCGGCTGCCGTACCGGCAAAGAATGCGGTGGCGGAAAGGAATAAGGATTTGATTGTGCGGGTAAGGAATTTTTTCAATTTATTGACCTCCAGAGTCGATGGTTAACAATCATCGGCAGTATAGCAATCGGGGGGGTATTTGCAAAGGATTTGACATATTTTATCCAGGGGGTAAGATTTCGACAATTTTCACAGCTTTTAAACCATAATGTTAGAATTTTCCCATCAAGAACACGTCAAATCCTATTACTTTGATTCCCGTAATCAAAACCTACAACAACCAGCCCTGAACCAATCCGAAGAAACCGATGTTTGCATTGTCGGTGCCGGTTTTTTCGGACTATCTGCCGCCTTAGAATTAGCAGAAAAAGGCAAACGGGTTATTGTGTTGGAAGGCGCACGTATCGGCTTTGGTGCCTCAGGACGTAGTGGTGGTCAGGCGATCAACGGTTTTGAAGACGGCATCGATGAATATATCGAGCTACTCGGCGAAGAAAATGCCCGTAAGTTATGGGAAATGTCGTTGGAAGCCATTGATATTATTGACGAGCGGATCGCTAAATACGCTATTCAATGTGACTGGAAAAAAGGCTATGCAACCTTAGCACTCAATGAGCGCCGCATGGAAGATCTAGTTGCTATCGAACAAGCCAGTCTGCGATTAGGTTATCAACATATGCAATTATGGGATAAAGCCCAACTACAGCGCCATTTGGGCAGTGAAATCTATGTGGGTGGGCTATATGACAGCAATTCCGGCCATCTACATCCACTCAATTATTGCTTGGGTTTAGCGAAAGCCTGTTTGGATCTCGGCGTGCAAATTTATGAGCAATCACCGGTCATTGATATGCGTGAAACCGATGGTATCGTTGAGCTACAAACCGATCAGGCAAAAGTCCGTGCAAAGGATGTGATTCTTGCCACCAACGCCTATATTGATGTATTGCCAAAATCTATTCACCACGGTATCAACCGCAAAATTCTGCCGGTAGAGAGCTTTATCATTGCCACCGAGCCTCTTCCGCAAGCGCTTGCCGATTCCGTCATTAATAACGGTATGTCGGTGTGTGATAACAATATTCTGCTCGATTACTATCGTCTCAGCGCAGACAATCGCCTGCTGTTTGGTAGCGATTCCAGCTCCGATAAAAATATGGTGAATATCATGCGTGCGAATATGCTACATGTGTTCCCACAATTGGAAGCAGTAAAAATCGACTACGGCTGGGCCGGTCCAATTGATATGACACTCAATTCTGCCCCACATTTTGGGCGTATTTCTCCGCATATCTATTTTGCCCATGGCTATTCCGGTCACGGTGTGGCGCTTACCGGCCTGGCCGGACGAATTGTCGCCGAGGCCATTTTAGGTGACGACCATCGTTTAGCTATTTTTGAACAGCTCAAGGTTCCAACATTCTACGGTGGCCGTCTGATGAAAAAATTTGCAACTAAAATCGGCGTGCAATACTACAAATTCCTCGATAAGTACCGTTAATCCACATAAACAGGCGCGCCCCCTAAAACCGGTGCACCTGTTTTTTATCCGCAACACCAATTTTTAATTCAACCATAATAAAATCAATAACTTAGGTATTGTTTTAGGAAAAACGCATTAAATCCATTGGGCGTTTATCCCACAACCAACCCGCCTTTTTCCCCTTGCTAAAACCGACAGTTTTATCACTATTTTTCCCCGATTGCGCCTCGAAAAAAATTTTATTTTTGTATGGTAATACCTGTAAATCGTTGACTCATTTCATTTTTTCTTTATAGTGTGGCGGCTTTTTTCACTTAAAAAAGTATTGTTATTATTAATCTAAAGGATCAGCACATGATTTCATTTCTTAAATCCAATCCTGGCACACCGGTGCCGGATGCGGAAGTCAGAGCACGTTATAATCGTTTAAGATGGCATGCTTTATTCGGTATTTTTATTGGTTACGCGGCATTCTATATTCTGCGCAACAACTTCCTTCTTTCTTCTCCTGAACTGATCAGCGAATACGGTTTTAGTAAAAAAGACATCGGCTTTATTTCCGGTGCGATGTTAATCGTTTACGGTTTAAGTAAAGGTTTTATGTCTGCAATGGCAGATAAATCTAACCCGAAACACTTTATGATTTTCGGTTTACTCATGTCCGCTATCGTGAACTTGATGATGGGCTTTAGCGCCTCCTTCTGGGCGTTCTTATTCCTTTGCCTACTCAACGGGATTTTCCAAGGCATGGGCGTTGGTCCCGCCTATATCGTATTGGCAAACTGGTTCCCGCGTAAATCCCGTGGGGTGACTACCGCATTCTTTAATATTTCACATAATGTGGGCGGTGGCTTAGTTGCACCAATTGCCGGTGCGAGTATCGCTTGGCTTGGTCAAGAACATTGGCAAGCAGCACACTTCATCATACCAACCGCAATTGCAGCAATTGTTGCGTTGATTTTCTATATCATCGGAGTTGGCCGTACCTACAATGAAGGTTTACCACCGATGTCCAAAATCTTGGAAAATGAACAGGATGAATTGGTTGTTACTAAAGACGAAAATATCAATTTAAGCTCTTGGGAAATCTTCCGTGATTACATTCTGAAAGATATCAACGTCTGGTTCGTATCTTTCATCGATGTATTTACCTATATGATCCGCTTCGGTGTATTAACCTGGTTACCACTATACCTATTAGAAACCAAAGGCTTCACCAAAGCCCAAATGGGTACTGCATTTGCCATCTTCGAATGGGCCGCAATTCCTTCGACTCTATTAGCCGGTTGGTTAACCGATACCTATTTCAAAGGACGTCGTATGCCACTTGCCATCATCACCCTATTCGGCGTTGGCGCAGCGATGTTCGTATACTGGAATGGTACAGATTTATTAACCGTGACCATTGGTGCAGGAATTATCGGCTGCTTAATCTATGTACCGATGTTCCTTTCTTCGCTACAAACCATTGAGCTTGTACCTTCCTTTGCAGCGGGTTCGGCAACCGGTCTACGCGGTTTACTTAGCTACTTGTTAGGGAGTTTCTCCGGTACCGCATTATTTGGTATTTTGGCCGAAAAATTTGGTTGGGATGCCGGTTTCTACCTCTTATTATTTGCGGTAGCTGGCTGTATCTTCTGTTGTTACATGACCCACTTGGGCGTATTGCGTTTAGAGCGCAAAAAACAACTGGCCGCGGAACAATAATCGCGTGCTAAATAATTGAAACATAAAAACTAAAAACGCCTGCAATTGCAGGCGTTTTTTATTTTAGCGATCCAAAATTTGGGACTCTTGTCCCAAGAGTGGCGGCAACCAGGCTTGCGTACCGCTGATGGTAAAATGCCATAACAAATCCGGCAAACCATAATGATCTGCCCGTTGCGGCTCAATCTCGCGAGCAACATCAGCAGACTCGCCTCGAAGAATCTGGCCGGCAATATTCGGATTTATCATCACCGTTTTCCCCAGTGCAATAAATTCCGCCCAACCGGTATTAAAAGCCGCTAAGATTTCATCCGGTAGATACAGATTCCCCACACCAATCAATGGCAATTTGCCCCCAATGCGTTGATGAATCAGTTGCATGCGGTAAGCCTGAGTATCGGCTCCGCGGCGGGCTTTTTTATAGAAATCCCATAGAGAAACATGCAGATACTGCAACGGTTTAGCCGTTAATGCATCCAACAATACAAAAGTATCCTGCATAGTCAGCCCGGCTTCTTCCGGTTCCTCCGGTGAGAAACGATAGCCGACAATAAATTGTTCGGCCTGATGTTGCGCCTTAACCGCTAACACCGCATCCACCACGGCCAATGGAAAGCGCAAGCGTTTTTCGCGTGAGCCGCCCCATTCATCGGTACGGCGATTAGAATGGCCGGAATAAAATTGTTGAATTAAATAATTATTCGCACCGTGAATTTCCACACCGTCAAAGCCGGCACGAATCGCTAAATCCGTCGCATGACCAAAGGCTGCAATTAAGGATTGCACTTCATCTGCGGTAGCCGCACGAGTGCCACTGGCTTCATCGGCACTGGCTGAGATTTTATCCCGGCCATTTAATAACTCGGTAATTGCCTGCTTACCGCCATGATGAATTTGCAAAATAGCCTTCGCTCCTTGCGCTTTAATCAGCGCGGCAGTTTCTGTCAATGAGGCCAATTGGCTTTCATGAATAGCTTCAGGCTGACCATGGAAAGCCTTACCGCCATCTTGCACTAAGGTCGCTGCCAAAATAAACATGCCCATATCACCCGCACGATTGCCAATAAAAATACGTTCCTGCGCACCTAAGGTACCATCAGCATTGGAGCCGAAATGAGTCATCGGCGCCACCACCAAACGGTTTTTCAGCGTCACGCCGTTATTTAATTGATATTCCTGAAATAAAGGGGCAAATTTTGCATCCATCGTACTTTCCTCACTAAAAATGCCCCTTAATATGGAGCGTTCACTAAACTAAAAAGCATGGTATCAAAAAAAATCCACAAGACAAAAGCGCTAAAAATCGCTGCTATTTTCAGCACATATCCATAATTTTTTTACGCTTTTAAACCACCTAATAAAATCAATGACTTAGCATTAATTTTCAGTAAAAAGTTGATTTTCAAAGGGGCGTTTGCGCTTTGCTTTATCATGGCCCAAGTGGTAGCATAGCGGCCTGTTTTATGCCGTATAGGTAGGATACCGTGCTCAATGATCTCGCTCTCGCCAAACAACGTGTTGCCACATTAGATCGGCGACGGCTGGATCGAGCCTTATTAGGCGCGGATGATGCCTGGCGTCATGTGCTTTCCCTGCTTCCCTTAATTTTTCATTTCAATCAGCCGAACCTCACCGGTTTTGTGGCTGGGGCGCCTTGTGGCGTGGCTGATTTCTCGCTATCTGATTATCAAAAAAATTATCTCAAGGAACAGGCGATCCCGCTTTTCTGTAGTAATGACCATAAAGCCCCCGCCTTACTCGGTATTTATGTGATGGGCAGTTTTGGTTCGGTGAGCCAAAGCCGCGCATCGGATTTGGACATTTGGCTGTGCCATGATAGCGCTCTTAATATTGCGCAATTGGCCTTATTGCAGCAAAAAGCCGATGCGATCAGTGCGTGGGCGCAAACCCTCGGGGTGGACATACATTTCTATTTAATGGAGCAACAACGTTTCCGTAATGAACGTTATAGCGAACCTCTGACTATCGATAACAGCGGTTCTGCACAATATATGCTGTTGCTCGATGAATTTTATCGTTCCGCTGTGCGATTGGCAGGCAAACCATTATTGTGGCTACATCTTTGGGTGGACGAAAGTCAATACGATTTGGAAGTCACACGACTAATTCAAAATGGTGAAATCGATCCCACCGATTGGGTGGATTTCGGTGGTCTCGGACGCTTTTCCGCCGACGAATATTTCGGTGCCGGCTTATGGCAACTGTATAAAGGAATCGACTCGCCCTACAAATCTGTACTCAAAATTTTGTTATTGGAAGTGTATGCCGGTGAATATCCACATACCCAATTAATTGCGGCTCAATTTAAAGCGGACTTAGCCGCCGGCCATTTATCGGCTTCCCATCACTTTGATCCCTATGTGGCGATTATGGCGAAGGTCTCCAATTATTTAAGTGCACTTGGACAGTTTAAGCGCTTAGATTTTATTCGTCGCTGTTTCTACGCCAAAACCATGGAGGATCTCACCCTTTATCAGGCTGACAATTGGCGTATTGATTACATGAAAGTGCTTGCCCACGATTGGGGATGGTCGGATGAAACCATCGATGAACTCAATTCACGGCCTTGTTGGAAACTGAAACGGGTCAAGGAAAGCCACGAAAACATCATTAAGTTTTTATTGATGAGCTATCGCCAATTGGTGAAATTTGCCCGTAAGCAAAAGTTACATTCACGAGTTATTCCGCAGGACATGAATGTACTGTCGCGCAAACTTTACACCGCCTTTGAAGAATTACCGGGCAAGGTGACATTATTAAACACCCAAATCTCGCATAATTTAGCAGAAGAGGATTTAACCTTTATCGAGGTACGAGGCAATAAATCCTTCAAAGATGGCTGGTATATGATCAATCACCCCCCTCATCACATTATGTTTTCCCGCGATCGCGTGATCGAATATGGCGAGACGCTCAATAAGTTGGTGACTTGGGCCTATTTTAACCACTTATTGGATGCCGATACGCAACTGCATCTTTATAGTAAAACCTTAGATTTAGCGACACTACGAAGCTTTGCCCGTGATTTACGGTTGTCTCTACCACAAACCTGCAATAACGAGCAAAGTAATCAGCAGGCGGTAAATTTACTCTCGCAATGTGAAATTCGTCATCTGTTTGTGGCCATCAATCTCACCCAAGATCCAACGGCACGAATTGAAGAATTGAAAAACGTGCTTTCACCAAGCGATTTATTTAGTTTCGGTACGAGCCAACAAAGCTTGGTGGGCAGCATTGATTTCACCTATCGCAACGTGTGGAACGAAGTACGCACCCTACATTTTGAGGGGCAAAATGCGATTTTGTTGGCTCTTAAGGTGCTTTCTAACAAAATTTATCGCGGTACGCAGCCTCCTCAGGTGCAGATTTTTTGTTATAGCCGTCACTATACCAAGGCATTACGTAAATTGGTGGAAGCTCTCATCGAGCGTTGTATCAGCATTCAGATGGGCGATCGCCAATCGGCGCCGATGCCCAAATTGCGCGTAGCCGGGAAAAACTGGCAATTTTTCTTTGAAGAACGCGGTATTAGCTTGCGTGAAGCGGATAATGAAAACGGCCTCAATTTTGACGAGATTCTGGAAAACGCGGTGGCTGAAGACAATCTGCCCGAGGAACATAAGCAATATCCGTCGCAAATTGATGCCTTTGCCAGCGAAGGATTCCTACAATTTTTCTTTGAACACAATGTTGAAGGTGGTTTTAACGTATATATTCTAGACGAAGCCAATCATTTAGAAATTTATCGTAACTGCGAGGGTTCTGAAGATGATAAAGTGCGTGAAATCAACCATTTATATCAAACAGCCGAGCATAACTGCAGCAACAATCCTTATAATATAGTGCAGAAGAATTTCAACTATCCACAATTCTATCAATTGCACAAACAGGGCGACAACGTGCAAATCATTCCGTTCCGCTTTCAAAACCAACGCTTTAATAGCGTGATGCCGGATTAACCGCCATTCAAATAGTGTTGGGCAGACCTTGATTTTTGCCCAAACATCCCAATTAATGTCTCGTTTATCGACTCTCTCTAATTAAAGGAACATTTTTTATGATGCGAATCGTACTTTTCTTAGCAACCAACTTTGCTGTGCTCTTGGTGTTAGGGCTAATCTTGAACATCACCGGCATTGCCGGCAACAGCACTAGCGGCATTTTAATTATGGCGTTGCTATTCGGTTTTGCGGGCTCATTAATTTCATTATTTTTATCCAAAACCATGGCGTTACGCTCGGTTGGCGCTGAGGTGATCAGTACACCGCGTAATGAGGCGGAACGTTGGTTGGTGGCGACCGTACAGCGTCAAGCTGCGCAAGCCGGCATTCCTATGCCGGAAGTGGCAATTTATTATTCCGACGATGCCAATGCCTTTGCGACCGGTGCCACCAAAAGCAACTCTTTGGTGGCGGTGAGTAGCGGGTTATTAAATGCGATGAATCAAGATGAAGCAGAAGCCGTATTAGCTCATGAAGTATCCCATATCGCTAACGGCGACATGGTTACTATGACGCTGCTACAGGGCGTACTTAATACCTTCGTGATTTTCCTCTCGCGGGTGATTGCCTCCGTGGCCGCCAGCTCACGCAATAGCAACGGTGAAGAAAGCCAAAGCTCCGGCATTTATTTCTTGGTATCCATGGTGTTGGAAGTCATTTTCGGTATTCTTGCCAGCATTATCGCCATGTGGTTCTCGCGCTATCGTGAATACCGTGCCGATGCCGGTTCTGCCAACTTAGTCGGCAAACACAAAATGATTGCAGCTTTACAACGTTTACAGCAATTACATGAGCCTCAAAATCTGGAAGGCTCGTTGAATGCCTTTATGATTAACGGCAAGCGTAGCGAACTCTTTATGAGCCATCCTCCGTTAGAAAAACGCATTGAAGCATTACGCAACCTCTAATCAAAAACGATCGCTTAGGCGGTCGTTTTTTATTCCTACCAAAAGACTTTCCACAAACGCCCCACCAAAAATCGGAGTTTTCCTCAAAATCAAGTATAAGTCATTGATTTTATTATAGGTGGCTGAAAAATTGATTGTTGATTATTTTTTGATCTACAGCATACTCAAAGGCCATTGATAGTGATATTCTTTGCGGCGTTTAATGGATTAACCCCCCCTTATGGATATCCCGTTTTTTCACTTATTTTGGAGTTCCTATGGAAAGCAAAATACCCGCCGTTGAGGTCAAACTCAATTTTAAATGGCAAGGCTTGCTGATTGCCGTTGCTATCGGCCTACTGATTTGGGCCATTCCAACCCCTGAAGGCTTATCTGCCCGTGCTTGGGGGATGCTGGCGTTATTCGTTGCCACCATTGTTGCCATTATCGCCAAAGCCATGCCAATGGGTGCAGCAACGTTAGTGGCGCTAGTAATTAGTGGCCTCACCGGCCTCACCCCAATTAGTCCAAAACAGGGCGAAGTGGGCATGTTGTCCGGCTTTGCCAACAGTACCATTTGGCTAATCGCGATTGCTATGTTCTTATCCCGTGCGGTAATTAAAACCGGTCTTGGCAAACGTATTGCGCTGTACTTCGTGGCTCGCTTTGGGAAAAAAATGATGGGCGTTGCCTACGGTATGGCATTGGCCGATGTGGTCATCGGTCCGGGCATTCCATCTGCCTCTGCTCGTGGCGGCGGCATTATGTATCCGATCATGCAATCGATTGCCGATGCCTATGAATCTAAACCGGGTCCGACTGCCCGTCGCGCCGGTGCATTCTTGGCAATTGCCGTATCACAAATCGATACCATCATTTGTACGATGTTCCTCACCGCGATGGCTGGTAACCCATTAGTCGCTGAATTAGCCAATCAACAAGGCGTGCAAATCACTTGGATGACTTGGTTCTTAGGGGCCATTATTCCGGGTATCGTGAGCTTAATCGTGTTGCCATATTTCGTATATTTAATCTATCCACCAGAATTAAAAGACACACCAAAAATGGCTGAAATGGCCCGTGAAGAATTAAAAAATATGGGCCCGATGAGTACCGCTGAATGGATTTTAGCTTTAGATTTCGTGCTATTACTCTTCCTCTGGACGGTGGGTGATTTGGTATTCCACATCTCTGCAACGGTTTCTGCCTTTATCGGTTTGGTCATTTTATTATTGACCAACATTATGAGCTGGAAAAATATCGTTTCCGAAACTACGGCTTGGGATACCATGTTCTGGTTTGCGGTATTGGTAATGATGGCCAATGCATTGAATAAATACGGTGCGATCACTTGGATCTCAGGACATATTTCCAGTTCCGTTGGCGCCTTCAGTTGGCCGGTAGCCTTCTCAATTTTAGTATTGGTGTATTTCTATACCCGTTACTTCTTTGCCTCGGCAATGGCACATATTTCCGCGATGTATCTGGCCTTCTTAGCAGCAGCCATTGCAGTCGGCACACCGCCAATGATTGCGGCAATCGGTCTTGGCTACACTTCCACCCTTTCTATGAGCTTAACCCAGTATGCGGGTGGCCCGGGGCCAGCATTATTCGGCTCTGGTTATAACTCCACCGGTCAATGGTGGGGCGTCAGCTTCTTGGTCTCGATTGTCTCTCTCATCATCTGGTTCGGTGTAGGTGGGCTTTGGATGAAGATGTTGGGTTGGTGGTAAGCATTCCAAACCAACACCAATAAAATCAATGACTTAGAGTTAATTTTAGCAAAAACTTGGCTTTTCAAAGGGGCGTTTGCCGATGGGCTGGCCCCTTTCGTTTTATCCTCGGTAGGCAATTACCCGGAAAATTATCTGCGTAGCACCATTTCTCACCTATTTTTCTTCCCGCCGGCTTTGACCAAGATCATAGCACCTCTTTCCTACTCCCCTTAGAATAGCCTACACCTTTTAAGGTATATTCTATCTATTATTTTAATTTTTTGTGGGGGACGGCTTATGTCAAAAAAAGCCAAACTAATCTCTGCGCTCTGTCTTATGGGCGTGGGTACCTTAGCTCTGTGGGGCGTACAGGGCGTAATGCATAAAACCAGCTCGCCGGAATTCTGTGCCAGCTGCCATTCTATGAGTTATCCGCAACAGGAATGGGAAGGATCTAGCCATTTCGCCAATGCCAAAGGTATCCGTGCCGAATGTAGCGATTGCCATATTCCAAACGAAGGTTGGCATTATGTGAAAGCTAAAGTCACCGCACTAAAAGATCTGTATTTCGAAGCGGTCGGTAAAATCGATGATAAAGCCAAATATGAATCCCATCGTGCGGAAATGGCACAACGGGTATGGGATGATATGCAAGCCAATGATTCGGAAACCTGCCGTAGCTGCCATAGTTTTGATGCGATGGAGCTTTCCCAACAAAGCAAATTAGCCAAACAAACCCATACCGACGCCAAAGCCAACGGTCAAACCTGTATCGATTGCCACAAGGGCATCGTACATTTCTTGCCTGAGCAACAACATCAAGGTTCTAACCAATCCAGCGCACCGCAAGGGAATGGCCTCGCGACCGCAACTGCTCAAGCCTTCGCCGTAGAAATGCAAAAAGGCCATGACAAACAGGGCGCCGAAGTCCGTTTAATGCCATTTGCTGAGCTTAATGAAGTGAAAATCAATGGCGACATGGTACAGGGTGTCTTACAAGGCTGGCAGCAAGCCGGTGCCGACTCGGTAGTATATGCGGAGCTTGGTAAACGGATTACCGTGGCGCTCGTTGATGATGAAGCATTCCGCCACGCTCAAGTGGTACAAACCAAACACGATGATGTGACCGATGCCGACTGGCGCGAAGTGCGTTTTGACGTCAGCTTACCGGCCGTCAAGGTAACCAACGATCTCACTACATTAAATCACTACGGCAGCCAATTAAATCAAAACAATTGTAGCGGTTGCCATGCGGCGATTAGCGCTGACCACTATACCGCCAACCAATGGATCGGCGTAGTGAACTCCATGAAAGATCGCACCTCCATGAGCAAAGATGAAGTGCGTGCCTTAACCATTTATTTGCAACGCAATGCCAAAGATATGGCAAAACAATAATAATGACTGACTATCTAAAACGAGGCTGAAATGAAAAATAATAAAGTGAATAAACAACGCCGTGATTTTCTGAAAAAAACCTCCCTCGGCGTAGCCGGTGCTTCCTTAACCGGTAGCATGACGGGCATGCTGACCCAACCGGCAATGGCTGTCGAAGCGAATTTAACAACCGTTGTTACCGCTGCCCACTGGGGGCCAATTGGTGTGGTTGTGCAAGATGGTAAAGCAGTGAAATCCGGGCCGGCCATGCAACCGGCTATCGTCAACGAATTACAAAGCGTCGTACCGGATCAATTGTATAGTGAAACCCGTGTGAAATATCCGATGGTGCGCAAAGGCTTCTTAGCGAATCCTGGCAACAGCGATACCAGCATGCGGGGGCGTGATGAATGGGTTCGAGTCTCTTGGGATGAAGCCTTAGATCTGGTGCATAATCAATTGCAACGGGTACGTGATAAACACGGCTCAAGCGGCATTTTCGCCGGTTCTTATGGTTGGTTTAGTTGCGGTGTATTGCATGCTTCCCGCACCCTACTACAACGCTATATGAACGCTACCGGTGGCTTTGTTGGCCACAAGGGCGACTATTCCACCGGCGCGGCACAGGTCATTATGCCACACGTCCTCGGCACCATTGAGGTGTACGAACAACAAACCAGCTGGGATGATGTGATAGCTAATAGCGATATTATCGTATTATGGGGCGCTAATCCGCTCACCACCATGCGTATCGCTTGGACTTCTACCGACCAAAAAGGCATCGAATATTTCAAAAAATTCCAAGCTACCGGTAAACGCATTATTTGTATTGACCCACAACGTAGCGAAAGTGCACAAATGTTGAATGCCGAATGGCTCCCGATCAACACTGCAACCGATGTGCCGTTAATGTTGGGGATTGCCCACACCTTGGTGAGTGAAGGCAAACACGATAAAGAGTTCCTCAAAAAATACACCAAAGGTTATGAAATCTTTGAGGAATATTTGCTAGGCAAAAGTGATGGTCAACCGAAAACCGCACAATGGGCGGCGGATATTTGTGGCATACCGGCAGCCACCATTAAACAATTAGCGGCTGATTTTTCCAAAAATCGTACCATGCTGATGGGCGGCTGGGGTATGCAACGTCAACGCCACGGCGAACAAAGCCATTGGATGTTGGTCACCTTAGCGGCAATGCTCGGCCAAATCGGCCTACCGGGCGGAGGTTTCGGCTTAAGTTACCATTATTCTAACGGTGGCGTACCGACGGCAACCGGTGGTACCTTGGGTTCTATCACCGCCAACCCGGGAGTTGCGGCAGGCGCGAAAACCTGGTTGGATGATACTTCAAAAGTAGCCTTCCCATTGGCGCGCATTGCCGATGTATTGTTACATCCGGGCAAAACCATCGATTATAACGGTTCACAAATCACCTATCCGGATATCAAGGCTGTGTACTGGGCGGGTGGTAACCCATTTGTGCATCACCAAGATACTAATACCTTGGTAAAAGCCTTCCAACGTCCGGATGTGGTTATCGTCAATGAAGTGAACTGGACCCCAACGGCGCGTATGGCGGATATCGTATTACCGGCGACCACTAGTTATGAACGTAATGACCTAACCATGTCGGGCGATTATTCCAACCTAAATATTTTCCCGATGAAACAGGTAGTACCGCCACAATTCGAAGCAAAAAATGACTACGATATTTTTGCCGAGTTGGCAAAACGTGCGGGGGTTGAAGAACAATTTACTGAAGGCAAAACCGAAATGGAATGGTTGGAAGAGTTTTATCAAACCGCCTTCACCACCGCCCGTAACAATCGGGTGGCGATGCCGCGCTTTGAGAAATTCTGGGCAGCCAACCAACCGCTTACCTTTGAAACCGGTGAGGCTGCACGTAAATGGATTCGTTATGGCGAATTCCGCGAAGATCCATTGCTCAATCCATTAGGTACGCCATCGGGCAAAATCGAGATTTTCTCTGATGTTATCGCCAAAATGCACTACGACGACTGCAAAGGCCATCCAAGCTGGATGGAGCCGGAGGAATATGCTGGTAATGTCACTCCGGAATATCCATTAGCCTTGGTGACCCCGCACCCATATTACCGCTTGCACAGCCAATTAGCACACACCTCATTGCGTCAAAAATACTCAGTACAGGATCGCGAGCCAGTGATGATCCATCCGGCAGATGCCAAAGTGCGCGGTATTCAAGATGGTGATATCGTGCGTATCGAAAGTCCGCGAGGTCAAGTGTTGGCCGGTGCAGTGGTCACCGAGAACGTAATCCAAGGTACCGTCGCCCTACATGAAGGCGCCTGGTACGATCCGTTGGATTTAGGCAAGAGTGCCAAACCGCTCTGTAAAAACGGCTGCCCGAACGTACTGACCCGCGATGAAGGCACTTCTAAACTGGCACAAGGCAACTCACCAAACACCTGCATCGTGCAAGTCGAAAAATTTGTAGGTAAAGCACCGGAAGTGACGGTCTTTAAACAACCTAAACATGCAGCCTAAGTGCTCATTCCAAGACCGCGTAGCAACGCGGTCTTATTTTTTAGCTTTTTTGCCAAAAAAACGTAACCCATTGATTTTATTAATATTGATTTAAAAACCCGATATCGCATCAATCCCCCTGCCGTAATTCCTGAAAAAGGGCTTCAGTATTCATAACTTTTTTCTATATCAAATAACTTTTGATTCTTTTCCATTTAGCGAGAAATCCGTAGTATGCGGGCGAATTTTTCTTTATTTATTTTAGGAGTCTTTATGTCACAGTTTCAAATTCACAGCATCGATAGCGCCCCGGAAGCCTCTCAGGAAGCATTAAAAGCCGTACAACTGGCCAATGGTTTCATTCCGAATCTCATCGGCGTGTTGGCAAATGCCCCGACGGCATTGGAAACCTATCGTACCGTGGGTGCAATTAACGGTCGCAATAGCCTAACCGCAACCGAGCGCGAAGTGGTACAAATTACCGCAGCCGTAGTCAATGGTTGTGATTTCTGCGTTGCCGGCCATAGCAAAATCGCCTTGAAAGTATTGAAATTAGAGGAACAATTGGTACAACAAATTCGGGCAACCACGCGTATTGATGATGAAAAATTAGATGCCTTGGCACGCTTTACCTTGGCCGTAATCATTCAAAAAGCAAAATTGACCGATGCCCAATTACAAGCCTTTTTTGCTGCTGGTTACAATCAGCAAAATGCGATTGATGTTATTCTTGGTGTGAGCTTGGCGACCTTGTGCAATTATGTAAACAATATTGCAAAAACACCTATCAACCCTGAATTACAGGCCTTTGCATAAACATTCAAGCAACTATGCCGATATTGAGGGACGGGATTCACCGTCCCTTTTTCGTTGTGCTGATAGTCACTTATCGACTGATTAAATTCCTTTACGCCCGCATTTTAAAGCAACCCTAATAAAATCAATGAGTTACATGCCATTTTAAGCAAAACTCAGATTTTCCTAAGGGCGTTTGAATCTGCAAAGAAAAAGGGCGCACCTGAGATGCGCCCTTTTGAGAACTGAGAATTACAGAATATCCAATAATTCCACTTCGAACACTAATGGTGAGAATGGTGGAATAGACGCACCAGCACCACGTTCGCCGTAAGCTAATTCTTGCGGGATAGTAAGTTTCCATTTGGAACCTACCGGCATCATTTGCAAGGCTTCAACCCATCCACGAATCACGCCACCTACCGGAAATTCAGCCGGTGTACCACGCGCAACGGAGCTATCGAATACAGTACCATCCGGTAATGTGCCAACGTAATGTACGCGAACTTTGTCATTAGCAGTTGGTTTATTGCCTTGGCCTTCGGTTAAGATTTCATATTGCAAACCGCTCTCGGTGATTTGCACGCCGTCTTTCTTCGCATTTTCCGCTAAGAAAGCTTTACCAGCTTCATCAATCGCTTTGAACTGAGCTTGTTGAGCCTCCGCTGCCTGTTGTTGCAATTGTTGCACGGAACTCATTAAATCATTGATATCCAAGGCCGGTTGATTGTGATTTAAGGCATCAAAAATCCCTTTAGCCACCGCAGCCACATCAATATCCATTTGGCTGTCAGATAATTGTTGACCGATTTGCAAACCAATGCCGTAACTGCCTTTAGCAGAAACCGTTGCTAATTCAACTTGTGCAAAAAATTGTGCTGTCATGTTGTTTCCTTTATTTAGATAAAAATTATTGTTTCATGGCAAGAATTTCGCCCATACGAACCGGTTCGTTCACCGATAAATAATCGGCTAATTGTACGGCACCTGCCGGAAATAGGTTAATCACCGTGGAACCTAATTGGAACCAGCCCATTTCTTGTCCTTTCATTAACTGTACGCCCTCTTCGCCTGGATAGTCCCAGACTTTTACTTCATTGGCGCGTGGCGGATTAATAACCCCCGCCCAAACCGTGCCGATGCTGGCTGTAATAGTCGCCCCCACCAAAATTTGCACCATACTGCCGAATTCGGTATCAAATACGCAAATCAAGCGTTCATTACGGGCAAATAAATTTGGCACGTGCTGCGCTAAGAATGGATTAACGGAAAATAAATCGCCCGGTACATAAATCATTTTACGCAAGGTACCATTACAAGGCATGTGCACTCGGTGGTAGTCGCGTGGTGATAAATAAGTGGTGATAAAATTACCGTTTTTAAAGATATCAGTTAATTCTTGATCGCCGGCCAATAGATCCTTAAGGCTAAAAAAATGGCCTTTTGCTTGGATAAGACGATCGTCTTCAATCGGGCCACATTCACTCACTCGCCCATCCGCAGGACAACAAAGCGCGGCCGGATTTTGGTTCAGCGGTCGAGCATTGGCTTTCAACGGACGGATAAAGAATTCATTAAAGGAAGCATAAGCGCTGAAATTTTCTTTTTCAGCGATGCTCATATCGATCTTGTATTTTTTGGCAAAGGCTTTAATCACTAAATGGGTTACTGCGCCCCATTGCTGTTTAGCCAACCAACCGGCCGCTCGGGTTAAATAAAGTTGCGGCATTACATACTGAAAAGCGACTTTTAAGCGCTCTAAATAGGTCATTTGTTGCATTTTTGTTCTCATCTTGCGATAAATTGAGGGGGGATTATAGCAACTTATCCGACTTGCGCAATCTGCTCTCATTTGCCCTCTTATTTAGCACAATATTCAAACAAAGGTTGCTGAAGCTGCTGGTTAATAAAAAATCTCCGCTTTTCCGAATGATGCGGTGAATTTTCTTTTGACTATTTTTTTTCAGTAGGTAAAATGCACGCCCTATGCAAAAACTAAAGCTACCCCTCACCGTTGATCCTGTTAAAGATGCGCAACGACGGCTTGATTACAGCGGTATTTATACGGCAAATCAACTAGCGCGCTTAGCGGAGTCGGTGGTAAACGTGCTCAGCGATGCACAGGTAACATTATCGTTTTATATTGATCCACAAAAATTAGTGGTAATGAAAGGTCAGGCACAGGTTGAGGTTGAGTTAGAATGTCAACGCTGTGGCGAAACTTTCCGCCAAACATTGGAATGTGGTTTTTGCTACTCACCAGTGGCTAATTGGGATCAAGCTGATGACTTGCCGGAAATTTATGAACCAATTGAGTTTAATGAATTTGGTGAAATAGATTTACTTGGTACGGTGGAAGACGAATTAATTTTGGCACTTCCGTTAGTACCGATGCATTCATCTGAACACTGTGAAGTGTCCGCGCAGGAACAGGTTTTTGGCGAATTGCCCGAAGAATTGGCAAAAAAACCGAACCCGTTCGCTGTATTAGCTAATTTAAAGCAAAAGTAAATTAAATTTAGGAGTATAGCCAATGGCTGTTCAACAAAACAAAAAATCCCGTTCTCGTCGTGATATGCGTCGTTCCCACGATGCGTTAACCACTGCTGCAGTGTCTGTAGATAAAGCTAGCGGTGAAACCCACTTACGTCACCATGTAACCGCTGACGGTTACTACCGTGGTCGTAAAGTGATCAATAAGTAATTTACTTATAGGTATTCACTTGAGCCGTCTAACCCTTGCGTTAGATGTGATGGGCGGGGACTTCGGTCCCCGCGTGACTATTCCTGCGTCTATTCTCGCACTCCAACGTGATCCGCAGCTTTCGCTGATTCTGTTCGGCGATAGTGCACAAATCTCTCCTTATCTCTCCGATTTACCTTCGGATATTCAACAACGTTTACAGCTCAATCACTGTTCCCGTTACATTGCTAATGATCAAGACATCACCTCCGCATTGCGCCACAGCAAGGGCTCGTCGATGCGTCTAGCAATTGAAGCGGTACAACAAGGAAATGCGCATGGTGCTGTCAGCGGTGGAAATACCGGTGCCTTAATGGGATTAGCCAAAGTATTGTTGCAACCACTACAAGGCATTGCCCGCCCGGCATTAGTGGCCAGCTTGCCCACAATGGATGGTGGTAAAACCATCATGTTGGATTTAGGTGCGAACTTGGAATGCGATGCGCAAAACCTCTATCAATTTGCCTTAATGGGTAATATCTTTGCGCAGAATCAGTTGGATTTAGTTTTTCCGCGCATAGCCCTATTGAATATTGGCGTTGAAGCCATCAAAGGGCGCCAAGCAATTCGCGAAGCCGCTACTTTGCTCGCACAAAATACCGAATTAAATTATTGTGGCTTCATTGAGGGCAACCAATTATTAAATGGCGTTGCGGATGTCATTATTAGTGACGGATTTAGTGGCAATATCGCGCTAAAAACCCTTGAAGGTGCAGCAAATAACCTGATTTCTCTCTTGAAAGGCAAGACAAAAAATAGTATTTTGAAGCTGCTTTTTAAGGGGCTAATGCGCCTTTTATTAAACGATCGTTATCAACGACTCAAGCGCATTAATCCCGATGCTTACAACGGAGCCTCTTTACTTGGGCTGACGGCAGTTGTGGTGAAAAGCCACGGCGGCGCCAATACCGAAGCATTTGCTAATGCGATTGCCGATGCCGCAACACAAGCCCGCCAACAAATACCTCAACAAATCTTAGCGGGTTTACAACGTATTACTTAAAGCAACTCAATTATATGTATAGCAGAATTCTCTCTACAGGCAGTTATTTGCCGAGTCACATTCGGACTAATGCGGATTTAGAAAAAATGGTGGACACCTCCGATGAATGGATTGTTACCCGTTCAGGTATCCGCGAACGCCGTATTGCCAACGCTGATGAGACCGTGGCAACCATGGGATTTGAGGCGGCTAAAGCTGCACTTGAAATGGCAAATATTTCGCCACAAGAAATTGAATTAATTATTGTCGCGACCACTAGCAGCTCCCATGCCTATCCAAGCTCAGCCTGTCAAATACAAGGTATGTTAGGCATCGAGGATGCTATTTCCTTTGATTTATCTGCTGCCTGTACCGGTTTTGTGTACGCATTAGGTGTTGCCGATAAATTTATCCGTAGCGGAAGTGTGAAAAAAGCCTTGGTTATTGGTTCCGATCTCAATTCCCGTAAATTGGATGAAACCGATCGCAGTACCGTCGTATTATTCGGTGATGGAGCTGGTGCAGTCATCTTAGAAGCCTCCGAACAAGAAGGTGTGATTTCCACCCATTTACACGCCTCTCCAGATAAAAATGCGGCCTTAGTACTTCCACAAGTCGAACGCGGTGTAGAAAAATCCGGCTATATCGAAATGCAGGGTAATGAAACCTTCAAGCTCGCCGTGCGTGAGCTTTCCAATGTTGTAGAAGAAACGCTTTCTGCCAATAACCTACAAAAAACTGACATTGATTGGCTAGTGCCTCATCAAGCTAATCTACGGATTATTAGCGCGACTGCCAAAAAACTGGATATGGACATGTCACAAGTAGTTGTTACCCTTGATCGCACAGCTAACACGAGCGCGGCAACTGTACCTACAGCCTTAGACGAAGCGGTACGTGATGGCCGTATCCAACGTGGTCAACTATTACTGCTAGAAGCATTTGGCGGTGGTTGGACTTGGGGTTCAGCTTTAGTGAGATTTTAAATAATCCGCTATAATTCATATCAAACAAAGTGCGGTTTATTGACCGCACTTTCATTATTTAAGCAATTCAATTACATTCATCTAAAATAAACAGGTGCAAAAAATGAAAAAATTCGCAATGGTTTTCCCGGGACAAGGTTCACAATCTGTTGGTATGTTGGCGGAACTCGCTGAGCAATATCCAATCGTTACCGAAACCTTTAAACAAGCATCCGAAGTTTTAGGCTATGACTTATGGAGCCTGGTTCAGCAAGGCCCAGCGGAAGAGCTAAACAAAACCTGGCAAACCCAACCGGCATTACTTGCAGCCTCCGTCGCAATTTTCCGCGTATGGCAGGAAAAATATCCACAATTCCAACCGAGCGTTATGGCTGGCCACAGTCTAGGTGAATATTCAGCATTAGTCTGTGCAGGCGTAATTGATTTTAAAGACGCGATCAAATTGGTGGAGTTACGCGGTAAATTAATGCAACAAGCGGTACCAGAAGGTACTGGTGCGATGTATGCGATTATTGGTTTAGATAATGAAGCGATTATCAATGCATGTAAACAAGCCGAGCAAGGTGAAGTAGTTTCAGCCGTAAACTTTAACTCACCTGGCCAAGTGGTGATTGCTGGTGCTAAAGCCGCTGTAGAACGTGCAGCTGCATTATGTAAAGAAGCGGGCGCAAAACGCGCTTTACCATTAGCGGTAAGTGTTCCTTCACATTGTGCATTAATGAAACCAGCTGCTGATCAATTAGCTGTCACCCTTGAAGGTATTACGCTTAATACGCCAGCAACTGCCGTATTAAATAACGTGGATGTAAAAGCGGAAACAGAAAGTGCTGAAATTCGTACTGCTCTTATTCGTCAGTTATATAGCCCAGTACGTTGGACTGAAACCGTTGAGAAAATGGCGCAAGATGGCGTAGAGGTTTTAGTCGAAATCGGTCCGGGTAAAGTATTAAACGGTTTAACAAAACGTATTGTAGCTGAATTACAAGCAACATCGGTAAACGATGTGGCATCATTAGATGCTGTTGAAGCATTATTAGCATAAAAAGGGGAGAAAAAATGCAAAATAAAATCGCATTAGTGACAGGTGCAACACGTGGTATTGGCCGCGCAATTGCAGAAGAATTAGCATCAAAAGGTGCATTTGTAATTGGTACCGCAACCTCTGAAAAAGGTGCAGAGACAATTTCAGCTTACCTTGGCGATAAAGGTAAAGGTTTAGTATTAAATGTGGCAGACAAAGAAAGCATTGATGCCGTATTAGAACAAATCAAAGAGCAATTCGGTGATATTGATATTCTTGTGAATAACGCAGGTATCACACGCGATAATTTATTAATGCGCATGAAAGATGAAGAATGGTTCGATATTATGCAAACCAACTTAACCTCTGTGTTCCATCTTTCTAAAGCAATGTTACGTTCCATGATGAAAAAACGTTTTGGCCGTATCATCACCATTGGTTCCGTCGTCGGCTCAATGGGTAACCCAGGTCAATCTAACTACTGTGCCGCTAAAGCCGGTTTGATTGGTTTCTCTAAAGGTTTAGCGAAAGAAGTTGCTTCCCGTGGTATCACTGTCAATGTCGTTGCTCCAGGGTTTATCGCCACCGATATGACAGAAGTGCTCACAGAAGAACAAAAAGCAGGTATTCTTGGTAATGTTCCAGCCGGTCGTTTAGGCGAACCAAAAGATATCGCAAAAGCGGTAGCTTTCTTGGCTTCCGAAGACGCGGCCTATATCACAGGAATAACCTTACACGTAAACGGCGGCTTATACATGAGCTAGACGGTTTATGCCGTACCAAAAGCGGGTGATTTTTACACTAGCCAAGACTTTTAGATAATGTTAGAATCCCGCACGCAATATCGCCCAGTTACGCTCTTGCCAGCCAAGAAAGTAACGTAACTATTTTCGCTGTATGGATTTTTGTGGTGCGACCAGCCTACAAAGGCTTGCAAGAAACCTGAAAATGCATACACTAACCGCTCTTAAATGAGCTAAAACAACATAGGAAAAACAAATGAGCATTGAAGAACGCGTGAAAAAAATCATCGTTGAACAATTAGGTGTTAAAGAAGAAGACGTAAAACCTGAAGCTTCTTTCGTTGAAGATTTAGGTGCGGACTCTTTAGATACAGTTGAATTGGTAATGGCTTTAGAAGAAGAATTCGATATCGAAATTCCTGATGAAGAAGCTGAAAAAATCACAACTGTTCAATCTGCGATTGACTACGTTCAAAACAATCAATAATTTCTGGCAAGGCGGTTTTAAAACCGCCTTTCTTTTATAATCTCCTCCCTCTTCCCCTCAAACTTCTATTTTTATAACAACCATAATAAAATCAATAACTTAGGCTCATTTTTAAGAAGAACTCGGTAAACTGATAGGGCGTTTCCTTGGTTGAAAGGTTTTTGACTACGTAAATCTCCTTTAAAAAAAAAACAAGAATTATTCCCTTGCAATTTCCTGATTTGCTTTCTTTGAATTCCATCAAAAAGTTGATTTAGAACAAAAACGCCACAGTTTAATACTTCATTTGAGTTAGTAGCGTGCTAATATTTGCGCTCTTTTTTAAATATTGGAGATACCTATGGAGTTTTTAATGAACCTTAGCGAGGGCACACAGTTTGCCGTCCAGCTTGTTATCGTTCTAATCTGTTTATTTTACGGTGCCCGTAAAGGCGGGATTTCGTTGGGGATGCTCGGCGGGATCGGTCTTTTAGTACTGGTTTTCGGATTTGGCATTGAACCGGGCAAACCGGCTATCGATGTAATGTTGACTATTCTTGCGGTGGTTGTGACTTCCGCGACCTTACAAGCCAGCGGCGGTTTAGATGTAATGCTACAAATCGCAGAAAAAATGCTGCGCCGCAATCCAAAATATGTCAGTATTTTGGCCCCGTTTGTTACCTGTTTCTTAACCATTTTATGCGGTACAGGTCATGTGGTTTATACCATGTTGCCAATTATTTACGATATCGCGATTAAAAATGATATTCGTCCAGAACGTCCGATGGCAGCCAGTTCCATCGCCTCCCAAATGGGGATTATCGCTTCTCCGGTATCCGTTGCCGTAGTCACCTTAACGACTTACTTGGTAAATGCAAAACATCCTTTAGCAGGCTTTGATGGCTATTTGGATTTATTGAAAATCACCATTCCAGCAACCCTTTGTGGTGTATTAGCAATCGGTATTTTCAGCTGGTTCCGTGGCAAAGACTTGGAGGATGATAAAGAATTCCAAGCAAAATTAGCTGATCCTGAATTCAAAAAATATGTTTACGGCGACAGCACGTCCTTACTAGATAAAAAACTGCCACAATCCAGTTGGAATGCTATGTGGATTTTCTTCGGTGCAATCATTTTAGTGGCATTATTAGGCTACTTCAAAGATTTACGCCCGGCCTTTGAAAAATCGACTCCGGCACAGGTTGTTGAAGTTGTATCCGCTGAAAATAAAACGCTAAAAAGCTTTAATATCAAGGATGGTAAAATTCTTGCTCAAGCGGTAGATGGTAAAGTAGCGGTGAATGTTAAAGACAGTAAAGCTAAACCACAAATTGCCTACAACAATGTGGAAATCTACGATGATCAAAATACTTTAACGCAAACCCTCAGTGCTCAAGACGGCAATGTAACTATCACCGCAGCCGGTGCGAGCGAATCTATCGCCAATGCGAAAATCGTATTGAAAGACAGCATCAAGAAAAAAATCAACTTAAGTATGGTGCACGTCATTCAAATCTTTATGTTAATCGCCGGTGCGCTTATCATTATCTTTACTAAAACCGATCCGGGCAAAATCAGTAAAAATGAAATTTTCCGTTCCGGTATGATCGCATTAGTGGCTGTATTCGGGATTTCCTGGATGGCGGAAACCATGTTTACCGTGCATACCCCAATGATGAAAGCAGCCTTGGGCGATGTGGTAAGATCTCACCCTTGGACCTATGCGGTAATGTTGTTATTGATTTCCAAATTCGTTAACTCACAAGCCGCAGCTTTGGTTGCCTTTGTACCGTTAGCCTTGAGTATTGGTGTCGATCCTGCGGTTATTCTAGCCTTTGCTTCAGCCTGTTACGGTTACTACATTTTACCGACCTACCCAAGTGACTTGGCAGCGATCCAATTCGACCGTTCCGGTACAACCCACATCGGTAAATTCGTAATCAACCACAGCTTTATCCTACCGGGCTTAATCGGGGTAATCACATCCTGTATCTTCGGATACCTCTTCACAAGTATGTACGGTTATCTCTAAAAATAAAAAAGGCTATCGCAAGATAGCCTTTTCTTTACCCAAATATTTTAAATCAATCGCACATTATCCAATACCCAGCGAATCCGCGAATTCTTCACATCCAGTTCACGGGTGCGTAGTTCAAAGCTTTCATTCGGTCTCAAATCTATGTAATACAGGGCATTTTCCTGCGGTACAAAGGTTCCACCATTTTCCCAAACAATGTCCACAACACCACAACGACGATAACGTAACATCCCTTGGTAAAAATATTGTACCCGCACAGTTTCACTATGTGGATTACATAACCGAATATGGCTCTCTCCTGCCACCTCCAACCACAAAGAACCCGCTTTATACACTTCGCCGGAATGTTCAACATGCACCGCAAAATGTCCGCCATTTGCTTCTGCACTTATCAACTCTAAGGTTAGCTCGTTATTTTCCGGCGGATAGACGAGCAAGCTATCACGCACAATGTTAAACATTGGTTGGCCTGCCGGCTGATAATCCCGTCCGGCGGCATAGTAATGTGCCTCATGCACACGATGATAGGCAATCTCTTCCTGCCGATGGCGACGGGTAACATGCAATCCCTGTACCGGTTCGCCTTTCACATAAAATTCAATGCCACTGTCTGTTTGTTTGTGCTCAATTCCCCATACCGGCGGACAATTATATTTTGAATGCAACCAAGCCACGCCATCATGCTGTAGCGCATATAAATTAAACAACGTACTATCAATGCCATAAACTAGTTTAAAACGACTATCAGTTAAACATTCCAATACATAATCACGGTAATTAGCCCAAGCTTGTTGACCACCTAAAATGAGTCCAACCTGCCACATATGACCTTGTTGTTTCTGCAGGGTATCCAACTGCGCATCCACTTCGGCAATGGCTTCTGGTACTACTCCTCTAATAAGGAAACTACAGCGCCAAGGATCGAAAGCACAATACAATTTATCCATCGATTGTATTTGGGCGAATAGATCCAAATGCGGCTGTGGAAACCAAATATCACAGTCAATCACCGCCAATTGTGCCACATCATGGGCTTCAGCAATGTCTGCTGCGGATAAATGGCGATCCAACAATAATTCGGAACAACGATGAGAAGGTGTGAAAAGCCGCACCTGATGGCCTTCCAGCACCTCACGTTTGGCCGCGCTCAAACCATAATCAAGCACGCCAACTTCACCATCATAATCGGTTTGGCGCAAACTCAGCAGAAAAGGGATCAGATTGTCATACCACAGCGGATCATTATCATCGAGAGCGGTGAGGATTAGTTTTTGCATTTATAATTGCTCCAAATCAGCCGATACATATATCGACGCAATATCATATTTAGTACATCTTTAACTCATTTCTAATAAAATCAATGAGTTATATATGTTTTTAGAGAAAACTTTGTTTTTCAAGGGGGCGTTTGCCGAAGTTTTTAATTAATGTCGCGCGCCAAAAGGCGGTTTGGCAAACCATACCACCACAAATAGCATCAAAAAAATTGCCGCTGAAAGATAAAATATTTCATTCGCCCCAATAATAAACCCCTGTGCGGTAATTTGCCGTGCCATATTCGAAGCGGCCTGTTGCTCGCTTAAGCCAAATCTTGCCATGCTGTCAAAATATTGTACCGATAGCGGATTAAACGGATTGATGCTTTCGGCCAATTGTGTGTGATGAACAGCTTCACGGTTGTACCAAAGCATGGTCGTCAAAGATGTTCCGATAGAGCCGGCTAATGTTCGTAAAAAGTTAAATAGACTGGAGGCTGAGGCCATTTTTTGCGGAGGAATTTCCGATAAGGTAATAGCTGTCAATGGCATAAAGAAACAGGCTACCGCAATCCCTTGAACCAATTGCGGCAACACCACATCCACAAAAGCCATTCCCGGCTCAAAGGTCACCGCGCGCCAATAAAAGGTAATGGCATACACCACGAAGCTGATAGTCACCAACCAACGCATATCGATTTTAGCGCCGAAACGGCCAATCAGCGGGGATAACAAAATCGGGAATAATCCCACCGGTGCAGAAGCTAGCCCCGACCATGTCGCGGTATAACCGTACACCTGTTGTAGCAATAGTGGAATCAATACGACTGAGCCCAAATAGACCAAGAAAGCCAAACTGGAGGCCAAACAACCCACACTAAAATTACGCGACCTAAATAATGAGATATCCACCACCGGATTATCATCGGTCAATTCCCAAATCACCAACGCAATCAAACAAACTGCCGCCAAAATACTGAGAATAATAATTTCATTAGAATTGAACCAATCCAGTTCGCGGCCCTTATCCAATAACAATTGTAGTGAGCCTACACCCACAACCAATAAAATTAAGCCCACAGTATCAATCGGTTGATGCTGCACAGCACTTTCCCGACGAGATAAAATCCACCAGCTAATCGCAATGACCGCTAAACCAATAGGGACGTTAATAAAGAAAATCCATCCCCAATGCATATTATCGCTGATCCAACCGCCTAAAATTGGCCCGAAGATCGGTGCTACCACAACAGTCATCGCCCAGAAAGCCAGCGCCATTGGGCGTTTTTCCGGTGGATAATTGTTTAATAGCAAACTTTGCGAGAGTGGAATAATCGGCCCGGCCACCGCACCTTGCGCGACCCGGCATAGAATCAACATTTCCAAACTATGGGAAATACCGCACAACCAAGAGGTCACCACAAATAAAAAGGTCGCAACTAAGAATAGCCGGACTTCACCAAAACGCTTAGCTAACCAACCGGTAATGGGAATAGAAATTGCATTAGCCACACCAAAGGAGGTAATGACCCAGGTGCCTTGACTAGAAGATGCTCCCAAATCACCGGCGATGGTCGGAATCGCCACATTTGCAATGGTAGAATCCAACACCTGCATAAATGTAGCCAAGGATAGGGAAAAAGTCAGCAAAACCAACAACATCCCCTCAACCGGTGGGAATTTTTGTGCGGACATGGTTAGCGGCTGTTATCGTTAATGATTTGCTCGATTAATTGATTAATCGGCGTTTCGTCATAGCGCAATACATCGGTGCTATAGAGTGTACTTTCCGGCTTCCCGGCTCGCAGCGTTTCACCTTGCGGATTCTCTACTTTCACTTCCACGGTTGCGGAAAGTCCGATGCGCAACGGATAATCAGCCATTTCTTGAGGATCTAAACTGATACGTACCGGTACTCGTTGTACTACTTTAATCCAGTTACCGGTAGCGTTTTGTGCCGGCAGCAAGGAAAACGCACTGCCGGTGCCCATTTCAATACCAACAACGGTACCATGGAAAACTTTGTTTTTGCCGTACAAATCAAAATGAATGGTTGCCGGTTGGCCAATGCGCATATCGGTTAATTGGGTTTCTTTAAAGTTAGCATCCAACCACATTTGCTCGGTTGATACCACGGCTAATAACGGGCTACCTACCGAAACGGCCTGTCCCACTTGTGTATTACGACGTGCCACATAACCATCCAACGGGCTTAAGATTTTAGTTCGCTGTAAAGCCAACCAACTACTTTTAAGATTACTGATGGCGTTTTGTACCTGTGGTTGTTCACGTAAAGGACGGGATAATAATAGCGCCTGATTGGCCGCCAGTTGATTTTTGGAGATTTGTAAATTGGCTTCGGCTAATGCCACTGCCTCTTTGGCATGTTGGAAGGATTCTTTATCAATCGCATCATTTTTAGCTAATTGTACGCGACGGGCTAAATTACCTTGTGCTTGTTGCAAGCTAATTTGATTTGCTTGCACCTGCGACTGCAACTGTTTGACGGTAAATTCCAATTGTTGAACCTGCCGCACCGCATTGGCTAAGGTACTTTGCGCCGTTTCAAAATTCAATTTGGCATTGGTATCGTCCAACTCAATCAAAATATCGCCGGCACGCACTTTATCCATATTATCCACGTTAATTCGGGCTATATTCCCCGCGACTTGGGACGAAACCTGTACCTGATTACCGCTTACATAAGCATCTTCAGTCTCAGCATAGCCCCGCACAAATAACGCCCAATATACCGTTGCCGCAACAGCTGAAAGAATAAGAAGAAAGAAAAAAATGGCGAGGTTTTTTTTACGTTTTTGACGTTTGTCAGCGGAGTTTTCAGCCAAATCTTGCGGAGCATCGGACATAGGGAGCCTCGTTGTAATGATTAAAATAGCAATAAAGTTGCTTATTATGCGGTTTTACCCCGTTGAACTCAAGGTAATGAAGTTGCTTAGTGCAATTAAAAACGGGCGAAGTCTCCTCCACCCGTTTTTATGACTTATGCACTCTTTGCCGTCACCGCTTTTAATAAGCCATAACCGAATATGGCTGAAAGTGAGGAACCGAGCAAAATACCAAGCCGCGAGAGGGCATTAATACTATCCCCGGCGGCAGTCTCAAAGGCCAAGCTGGCTAAAAACATCGACATAGTAAAACCAATACCACATAACACAGCAATCGCAAAAATTTGCTTAAAGTTAACGCCTTGCGGTAACTTGGCTAAACCACATTTCACCGAGATATAACTAAACACAAAAACACCTAATGGTTTACCCACCAGCAGCCCTAGGGTTATCGCCATTAATAGCGGTGAAGCTAACATCTCCCAATTTAGCCCCTCAAAACTTACCCCGGCATTCGCAAAGGCAAATAGTGGCAGGATAAAGAAACCGGCCCAAGGCGCTAAAGCATGCTCAAAATCATGTAACGGAGTTTCGCCATGTTGTCCGCGTAATGGAATAGAAAAGCCGATAATTACGCCGGCTAAAGTCGCATGTACTCCCGATTTCAATACTGACGCCCATAAAAAACCGCCCACTAAAAGATAAGCACAAAGCGCACTCACCCGAAAACGATTGAGTAAAATCAACGCGATAATCGCCAATGCCGCACACACCAACGCCGTCAAACTTAGATCCTGCGAGAAAAACAAGGCAATCACGACAATAGCCCCTAGGTCATCAATAATCGCCAAGGCCAATAAGAAGACTTTTAACGGTAAAGGTACCCGCTTGCTCAACAATGCTACGATCCCTAGCGCAAAGGCAATATCGGTTGCCATTGGAATTGCCCAACCATTGGCAAATTCACTATGTCCACCTATTAACACCCAATACACCGCCGCCGGCATAATCATTCCACCCAAGGCTGCAATAGCCGGAAAGACCGCTTGTTGATAACTGGCCAAGGAGCCTTCCAGCAACTCGCGCTTTACCTCCATTCCGACCAATACGAAAAATACCGCCATAAACCCATCATTAATCCAATGAATCAGGGTTTTATCGATAGAAAAATCGCCGATACGAATCGCAACCGGTAAATTTAAGAAATCATGATAAAGCGAAACAAAAACAGAGTTCGCAAAAATTATTGCCGTAATAGCAGAAAGTAATAATAAAATTCCACCAGAAGATTCCCGTTGGAAAAAGCGTTTAACTAAATTTAACACGCTAACCACTCCCTAAAAAACAGATAAAAAAGAAAATAGGGAAAGATACTATCACATTTTTATTTCATTATGGAATAAAAGTATTTTATGCTTTATTCGGGCTCATTTCCAGTTTTTTCCCCACAATAAACTGGGGTTTTATGCATTTTTATAATAGAATGCAGGCTGTTTTCAATTTGTAATAAAACTAAAAGATGTTAAGACGTAAAGATATTTTGGTGTTGGGCATGATGATTTTTGCCCTTTTCTTGGGCGCGGGGAATATTATTTTTCCGCCAATGGAAGGTTTTCAGGCAGGTCAACATTGGCCTGTTGCAGCAACCGGGTTTATCCTAACCGGCGTATTAATGCCGTTTATTACCTTAGTGTGCGTGGCGACTCTCGGGCGAGGGGAAATACTGACCCGCGATCTCCCACGTTGGGCAGAAATTGCTTTCTTGGGTATTCTCTATTTAGTTATTGGATCCACTTTTGCCATGCCACGGGTGACCAATGTTGCCTACGAAATGGCTTGGTTACCACTAAACGTAACTACCGATGATGAAACTGGTCGTTTTACCTTTTCCCTGATTTTCAATTTAATCGCCATGCTGTTTATGTTACGCCCGAATACTATTATTTCGAGTGTTGGGAAATTCATGACGCCGGCATTGTTGGCTCTTTTAGTGGTCGTTAGTATTTCTGTGATTAATTCACCGCTCTCTCCGATTCAAATGCCAACGCAAGCCTATGCCGAACAACCAGCTCTCACCGTAGGGCTATTAGGCGGTTATCAAACCATGGATGTATTGGCGGCAATTGCCTTCGGCGGTATTGTCTCGCGGGCATTAGCGGTTAAAGGTATTAGCCAAGGTAACGTGGTCATGAAATACACATTATCGGCCGGTGCAGTATCCGTGGTAATGTTGGCAGCGTTGTATTTTTCACTCTTTTATCTCGGGGCAACCGCGGCTGATGTGGCACAAACTGCAAAAAATGGCGGACAAATTTTCTCCCGTTATGTGGCAGAATTATTCGGTCAGCGTGGTACTTGGATGATGGCCGGCATTATTATCTTGGCAAATCTCACAACCCTGGTTGGTGTAACCAGCGCAGCTGCCGATTATTTTGCTAAATTCCACCCTCGTTTGGGCTATCCGTTTTGGGTCATCATCTTTACCTTAATGACAACCGCAATTTCTCAATATGGCCTCACTACCTTATTACGGGTGACTATTCCGGCTTTATTATTGATTTATCCGTTAGCCATTATGCTGGTAGCGCTACAATTAATTCGTCGTCAGTTACCATCAATCAAGCTGAGCTACTATGCCACCTTGTTGACCACACTGTGTTTCAGCCTTTGCGACAGCTTGCGCAATCTAGGTTGGTTGCCGGAAAGCATCAATCAAACGCTATCAGCGCTACCGCTGTATGATCTTGGTTTGCCTTGGTTATTACCGGCATTGAGCGTGATGTTACTAAGCATGCTGATTGGTCGTTTAGCCAAACAACAGTAACCAACAGACAAAAAAATAGGCCGTCCTCTCGCAGACGGCCTATTTTAATTTTAGGAACAAGATATCCAAAATCATTCGGATGCGCGGATTCTATAGAACTGGTCGAACCAATACAATTAATTTCATTCACTTTCATGATCCAAATCAATTTTTGATAACAATTATCATCTCAACTTACGGCCATTCCCCTTACGCAAGGAACCACTCAAGCCTACATTTTGACTTTTAAACCAACCCTAATAAAATCAATGGGTTACATATTGTTTTTAGCAAAATTCGTAAAACCCAAGGGGCGTTGTTCAGCTCACTCGCTGGCGATTACACGGCCAAGCGTTGACGGACAATTTCAAACAAACAAACGCCGGTCGCGACCGAAACATTTAAGGAAGACACCGAACCGGCCATAGGAATGCTAATCAATTGATCGCAATGCTCACGAGTCAATCGGCGCATACCTTCTCCTTCCGCCCCCATCACTAATGCCAAAGGACCGGTTAGATGGCTCTGATAAAGGGTTTCTGTGGCTTCACCAGCGGTACCAACCACCCAAATATTATGTTGTTGCTGCAAATCGCGTAGCGTGCGCGCCAAATTAGTCACGCGAATCAAGGGAACGGTTTCCGCCGCACCACAAGCTACCTTACGTGCAATCGAGGTCAGCAGCGCTGATTTATCCTTCGGTACGATCACCGCGGCAACCCCCGCAGCATCGGCTGTACGCAAACAAGCGCCCAAATTATGCGGATCGGTTACCCCATCCAACACCAGTAATAAAGGTGCCGAATGAGTTTGCAAAATACCATCTAAATCGGCTTCATTTAGTTCACGGGCCGGTTGTACTCGGGCAATAATACCTTGATGCACCTCACCATTGGCTTTTTTATCCAGGGTTTGGCGGTTGACAAATTGCACCGACAGGCCTAATGCATAAAGCTCGTTTAATAAAGGTTGTAGGCGCTTGTCCTCACGTCCTTTTAACACAAAAACTTCAATTAAACGTTCCGGACTGTTGGCTAGAATGCTTTGTACGGCATGAATACCGTAAATATTATCTGACATAGTGATTATTTCATTTATAGGGGCCTTGCGGCCGAGATGAATCAATGGCGGGCTATACTCCCGCCGACCTTAATTATGCTTTGCGATTACTCCGTTTGGAGGATCTTTTAGGAGAGCCTGACTTTCTTTTATCGGCAGTTTTTTTGCCAGTGCTTGAGCGCGTAGCCACTTTTTTCGGGGCTTTCTTAGTTCTCGCTGCGCTTGCCGTTGTTTTACCTTTCGATTGAGTACGCTGTGGCAATTCCTGAAAACTGCGTTTAGCCTTTTGCTTAGCGGTTTTACCGGCTCGACGTGGCTTACGTTCGCTTTCCAACAGTGAAAAATCTACCATTTTTTGTTGTAAATGAACGGCTTCCACTTTAATTCTTACCTTGTCCCCCAAGCGGTAAATCATTCCGCTGTTTTCGCCAATCAAACGCTGTTTTTCCATATCAAAGCGATAATAATCGTTATCCAAGGTAGAAATATGCACTAAGCCATCAATAAACAAATCATCCAAACGGACAAATAGTCCGAAACCGGTAACCGAAGAGATCACCCCGCTAAAGCTTTCGCCCACATGATCTTGCATATATTCACATTTTAACCAATCGGCAACTTCACGAGTGGCATCATCGGCGCGTCGTTCAGTCATAGAGCAATGATCCCCGAGCACATCAATTTCCTCAAAGGAATAATGATAGCCGCCACCATCGGTGGTTTTGCGTTTCGCGCCTTGGGCCTTGGCAAGTAAATATTTAATACCACGATGTAGGGTTAAGTCGGGGTAACGGCGAATTGGTGAAGTGAAATGAGCATATTCCTCCAAGGCTAAGCCGAAATGTCCGAAATTATCCGCATGATATACCGCTTGACTGAGCGAACGTAGCAACATCGTTTGAATTAATCCGTGATCAGGACGTTCTTTAACCTGCTCCAGCAATTCGGCATAATCCTTGGTGGTCGGTTTCAACCCGCCTCCTAAGGTTAAGCCACATTCGGCCAAAAATGCACGGAAAGAACTGAGTTTTTCCTCACCCGGTGGCGTATGGATACGATAAAGCGCCGGCTCTTTATGTTTTTGCATAAAATTGGCTGCCGCAATATTTGCCGCGATCATACATTCTTCAATCATCTTGTGGGCATCATTGCGTACTACCGGCTCAATCCGTTCAATGCGCCCCAAGGCATTGAAAATAAATTTGCTTTCAATGGTTTCAAAATCAATTGCATCACGCTGTTTACGGGCATTGGCTAACGCCAGATATAAACGATGCAACTCGCGCAAGTGCCCAACTAAGGGTTGATAACGTTGAATTAATTCCTGATCATCGGCCAAAATCGCTGCGACTTTGTTATAGGTCAAACGGGCATGGGAATTCATCACCCCTTCGTAAAAACGATAGTCAGTAAGCTTTCCTTTAGCGGAAATCTGCATTTCACATACCATGCATAGCCGGTCTACCTGTGGATTAAGCGAGCAAAGGCCATTGGAAAGCACCTCCGGTAACATTGGTACCACCCGATTCGGGAAATACACGGAATTACCGCGATTATAGGCTTCCTTATCCAAGGCAGTGTGCAATCGTACGTAATAACTCACATCGGCAATTGCAACCCACAGTTTCCAACCTTTGCCCTGTTTTTCACAATATACCGCATCATCAAAGTCGCGAGCATCCTCTCCATCAATGGTTACTAACGGCAATGCACGCAAATCAACACGACCTTGTTTGGCTTCCGCCGGCACTTCTTCGTCGGCGAAACGCTTAACATATTTTTCTACTGCGGCTGGGAATTGATGAGGAATATCATGATTGCGTAGGGCAATCTCCACTTCCATTCCCTTGGCCATATTATCACCGAGAATTTCAATAATTCGACCGACCGGTTGGGTAAAGGAAGCTGAACGTTCCTGCAACTCTACTACCACAACCTGCCCCATACGAGCACCACAGCGGGCATCGTCGGGAATTAAAATATCACGACCGATACGGCTATCATCTGGCACTACGTAACCAAAGCCGTTTTCCAAAAAGAACCGGCCAACAATTTGTTTTTTACGGTTTTCCAATACTCGTACAATCCGAACCTCGCGACGACCACGGCGATCCAATCCGGCGGTTTGCGCCAACACATAATCGCCATGCATCACGCGTTGCATTTGATGATGGGGAATAAACAAATCATCTTTTTGTCCTTCCACTTGCAAAAAGCCAAAACCATCACGATGGCCGAGCACCATTCCCTTCAGCAAATCTAATTTGGCCGGCAAGGCATAACGCTTACGTTTGGTAAATACTAACTGGCCATCATTTTCCATGGCACGCAAACGGCGACGTAGCCCTTCTAAACGCTCCTCATCCGCCAACCCCAAGGCTTCGGCCAATTCTTCTCGGCTCATCGGGGCATTGTTTTGATCAATCGTGGAAAGAATAAATTCTCGACTGGGAATAGGATTGCCGTATTTAGCCAATTCCTGCTGATAATGAGGATCGGCGCTTTGAAATGCTTTTTTCTTGCTCATAAAATTACGTATTTTGTTCAGATTCGCGCTAGTTTACAGGCTGACCAAGGGAATGCAAGCAAAGGGCGGGAATTGCAGAAAATAAATCATGCGACCGTCCAAAGAGCTTAGTCGCATGATGTTGAAATGAATAAAATCAATGAGTTAGCTACATAATACTACAAGTCCGCCTTGGGCGCTGCCTGATAAATATTCATAGCTTGCGGCAATAGTCGCTGTAGGTTTTCACGCCGCGCCGCATCACTTGGGTGTGTGGACAATAAGGCACTTAATGCCCCCTGCCCGCCACCGGCTTGTTGCATTTTATCCCATAAACCCGGCGCGACTTGTGGGTTGTAACCGGCTGCTGCCATTAACATTAAACCTTCTTCGTCAGCTTCGGTTTCGGCACTGCGGGAATAGGGTTTATCCAACGCAAAATCCGCGGTGAGGTTTACCAAACTGGTAACATCCGCGCCCACCACCACAGACAAGGCAGCGCCGCCCAATCCTGAAGCAATGCTGCTAAAGGTACTAAAGTTGGCTTTAGCCTTACCATGTTCCTTTAATGCATGGGCCATTTCGTGCCCCATAACGGTGGCGATTTCATCATCATTTAAATTCAAGCGCTCAACCAAGCCGGTATAAAACGCCATTTTACCGCCCGGCATTGCCCAAGCATTCAATTCCTTTGATTTAATAACGGTCATTTGCCAGTTAAATGCCTGTCCCGTGTGGTTCATTTTGTCGGCATAGGGCACCATGCGCTTAAATACCTTATTAATGCGAATCGCTGTTGGTGATGAGGTATCAACCCCGCCCTGCGATTGAATACGCCCCATTTCCTGGCGGTAACTGCTGGCTGCCTGCTGGTTGATACTGGCGGAATCGGCACAGGCCACCAACACGCCGGAAGCCAATCCCAGCGCCAACCAACCGGTTAAAATACGTTTTTTCATAAAAATCCCTTGTCTATTCGTTACAAAAAATACATGAATAAAAATGGCTTTTAAAATTAACCATAATAAAATCAATAACTTATATGTTATTTTTGGAAAAACTTTATTTTTCATAGGGGCGTCTGTCTGTCACGCCGCCGCATTATAGTTTTATCACTTTTCGATTGTCTAGCGATGGCAAATGACAAAAAGATTGCCTTTTCCACCCTGTACTATTATAGTAGTGCAACTTTTTTATATCTAAGGATCCCCAATGCAACGAACTTCCCCTTCATTACTCGGCGGTGCCATGATTATTGCCGGTACCGAAATCGGTGCCGGCATGCTCGCCAACCCGACCTCAACGGCTGGTGTATGGTTTATCGGCTCTATTCTGGTCTTTGTTTACACTTGGTTTTGTATGACCACATCAGGTTTGATGATCTTAGAGGCCAACTTACATTATCCTACCGGTTCAAGCTTTGACACCATCGTAAAAGATTTGTTAGGTAAAGGTTGGAATATTATCAATGGTCTTTCTGTTGCTTTCGTCTTGTATATTTTAACTTATGCTTATATCACTTCTGGTGGCGGTATTACACAAAACTTGCTCAACCAGGCTTTTGGTTCTGCTGAAAGTGCGGTCGATATTGGACGTACTTCTGGCTCCTTAATTTTCTGTTTTATTCTTGCGGCTTTCGTGTGGCTTTCCACTAAAGCTGTGGACCGTTTCACGACGGTATTGATTGTTGGGATGGTAGTTGCTTTCTTCCTTTCTACCGCAGGTTTATTGAGCTCTGTAAAAACAGAAGTGTTATTCAATACTATTGCAGAAGGTGATCAAACTTATTTACCTTATTTATTGACCGCACTTCCTGTTTGCTTAGTGTCTTTTGGTTTCCATGGAAATGTACCGAGTCTCGTCAAATATTACGATCGCGATGGTAGTCGTGTAATGAAATCGATCTTTATCGGTACGAGCTTAGCATTAGTGATTTACATCTTATGGCAGCTTGCGGTGCAAGGTAATTTACCACGTACAGAATTTGTACCCGTAATTGAGAAAGGCGGTGATGTATCGGCATTATTAGAAGCATTACACAAATATATTGAAGTGGAATACATTGCGGTTGTATTGAATTTCTTTGCTTATATGGCTATTGCAACTTCATTCTTAGGGGTAACGTTAGGTTTATTTGATTATATTGCTGATTTATTTAAATTTGATGACAGCTTATTAGGCAGAACAAAAACCACATTGGTGACGTTCTTACCTCCACTATTGTTAAGTTTACAATTCCCTTATGGCTTCGTGATTGCCATTGGTTATGCGGGATTAGCTGCAGCCATTTGGGCAGCAATCGTGCCGGCACTGCTTGCTAAAGCAAGTCGCCAAAAATTCCCAAATGCGACTTATAAAGTGTATGGTGGTAATTTTATGATTGGTTTTGTAATCTTATTCGGCGTATTAAATATTGTGGCACAAGTAGGTGCAAACTTAGGATGGTTTGCAAGTTTTGCCGGATAACTCAAGCTCTCATGTTCCCCCTCTTAACAATTAGAGGGGGAATCTACCCAAGGAACTGCAATGCATAACAAAACCAGCGTTTACGACACCTCAAACTTTTTCGAACTGTACCAAAAACTCCGTGCCAATCCCATCAGCCTCAATGAAATTGTGGAAAAACCCACGATGCTTTCATTGTTACCAGATTTACTCGGCAAAACATTACTGGATTTAGGTTGTGGGACCGGCGGGCATTTACAACTGTATCTAGAACGGGGGGCGACAAAAGTAGTGGGAACGGATCTTTCGGCAAAAATGCTCCAACAAGCGACACAAGAGCTACAGAAACGCGCTGAATTTGCAGGGCGTTTTTCGTTATATCAACTTCCTATGGAATATTTAGCCGAATTACCGGAGGGTAACTTTGATGTCATTACCAGCTCCTTTGCTGTGCATTACATTGAGAATTTTCCCGCTCTATTAACGATGATTTCCGATAAACTCGCACCTAACGGCATCTTGGTATTTTCCCAGGAGCATCCAATTACCACTTGCCATAAAGAGGGCGAGCGCTGGCAAAAGGATCAACATAAACAACAGTTAGCCTATCGCTTAAATCACTATCGAGATGAGGGAGAACGCGAGCGCAATTGGTTTAAACAACCCTTTAAAACCTACCATCGTACCACCGCAACCATTATCAATAATTTAATTGCCGCCGGTTTTCAAATTCTTCAAATGGCCGAACCCATGCTGGCGGAACAACCACAATGGCATGAAGAATTTAAAGATTTACGACATCGACCGCCCTTGTTATTTATAAAAGCAAGAAAAGCCGAGATAGTGACAAAATAAGCTGGTTTTTCACGATACTTTATGATATAAAACGCACCGCCTTTTGGGCCTTGAAAAAGTACTAAAAGGCATTTTTATTTTTTATTAACAACACACACATATCAACAAGGCTCAATCGGGGTGCCAAACGGTCGATTGGCTGATATGTGGAGGCTCAACCCCAACAAAAGGAAAATATTATGGCACAAGTTTCAATGCGCGACATGATCAACGCGGGCGTACACTTCGGACACCAAACTCGTTACTGGAACCCACAAATGAAACCTTTCATTTTTGGTGCTCGTAACGGTGTTCATATCATCAACTTAGAAAAAACTTTACCTTTATTCAACGAAGCTTTAGCGGAATTAACCCGTATTGCTAGCAACAACGGTAAAGTATTATTCGTTGGTACTAAACGCGCGGCTCAAGAAGCAGTACAAGCTGCAGCATTAGACTGTCAACAATATTACGTAAACCACCGTTGGTTAGGTGGTATGTTGACTAACTGGAAAACAGTTCGTCAATCAATTAAACGTTTAAAAGATTTAGAAACCCAAGCTCAAGACGGTACTTTTGACAAATTAACCAAAAAAGAAGCGTTAATGCGTACCCGTGAGATGGAAAAACTTGAATTAAGCCTTGGCGGTATCAAAGATATGGGCGGTTTACCAGATGCATTATTTGTTATCGGCGCAGACCACGAACATATCGCAGTTAAAGAAGCCAACAACCTCGGCATTCCAGTATTTGCTATTGTAGATACCAACTCTACTCCGGCTGGTGTTGATTTCGTTATCCCAGGTAACGATGACGCAACCCGCGCTATCCAACTTTACCTTACTTCTGCTGCAGCTGCAGTGAAAGAAGGTCGCGGTAACAACGTTGAAGTCGTTATCGAAGAAGAAGTTGTTGTAGAAGCTGAATAATTTAAGTTTTGCAATAAGGCTTTAAGCCCTTATTAATCAAACGATTAATTGGCACAGGGGCTAATCTTTAGCCCCTGTATTTTTATATCAAAGTCCGGTTTGTCCGCACTTTAATAGAGGATTTTCAAAATGGCTGAAATCACAGCATCATTAGTAAAAGAACTTCGTGAACGTACCGGTGCCGGTATGATGGAATGTAAAAAAGCATTAGTTGAAGCAAACGGCGATATCGAATTAGCTATCGACAACATGCGTAAATCCGGTCAAGCTAAAGCCGCTAAAAAAGCAGGCCGTGTTGCCGCTGAAGGTGTTATCCTTGCCCGTATTGAAGACGGTTTCGGCGTATTAGTTGAAATGAACTGTGAAACCGACTTCGTAGCAAAAGATGCAGGCTTCTTAGGCTTAGCTAACGAAGTTGCCGATTTCGCAGCAGCTCACAAAGGCACTACTATCGAAGCATTACAAGCACAATTCGAAGAAAAACGTGCTGCATTAGTTGCTAAAATTGGTGAGAACATGAATATCCGTCGTGTTGCTTACTTAGATGGTAAAGTAATCGCTCAATACTTACACGGTGCGAAAATCGGTGTATTGGTTGCCGGTGAAGGTTCTGCAGACGAACTTAAAAAAGTGGCAATGCACGTAGCTGCATCTAAACCAGAATTCGTGAACCCAGAAGATGTACCTGCAGAAGTAGTTGAACACGAACGTCAAATCCAAATTGATATCGCGGTTAACTCTGGTAAACCAAAAGAAATCGCAGAGAAAATGGTTGAAGGCCGTATGAAGAAATTCACCGGTGAAGTTTCATTAACAGGTCAACCATTCGTAATGGATCCTTCTGTATCTGTTGGCGACTTCTTAAAATCAGTAAACACTTCAGTGTCTAACTTCATCCGTTTAGAAGTGGGTGAAGGTATCGAGAAAAAAGAAGAAGACTTTGCTGCTGAAGTAGCAAAAATCACTGGCGGTAACGCTTAATTTTCTCTGATTTGAGATATCAAAAAGCCGATAATTTTGATTATCGGCTTTTTTGTTATCTTTATTTTTTAGGACGAATATCAATTGCCGGATCCACATCCTTGCGATATTTTTCCTCGATCAATTTCTGCAAACCGTAATCTTCTTTATCCGCCTGTCCCGAGAATAAATCTTCATCTAAAGTAAGTTTCGGATTCTTTATACCAATCCAATGAGCAATTCCCTCCAAGAAATTCAAACCTGATTTAAAGGTTTTATATTCCTTACGTTCCTGATCATCGGAGGAAATCTTAAATAGTGGGATATTGTGATGCAAACGACTATGGCAGTTTTGATTAAACAATATCACACCATGTTTATCATCTTCCTGATGGCATAAGCCATGATCGGAAAAATAAATCAGTGAGAAACTACGCTGGGTTCTTTGTTCATTTTGTTTCAGCGTATCATATACCCTTTTAATAAAATCATCGGTCTTCTTGATGGATGAAACATAACAATTCAAATAATCGTATTTTTGCTCAATAGCCTGCTCATTAAAGATTTTCGGATAGTCATCCAAACGGTCACAGGCCAATGGATGCGAGCCATAAATATGTAATACGATAAAACGTTTACCCTGTACAGGATCTTCTAATACCTGGGTAAATTTGGGTAATAAATCAAAATCACTGTAGTTAGTGGAATTAAAGCTCCCGCCTTTTTTTAAGAAAATCGTCTCATCGGATTTAGCCGCTAACGCCGCCACCGGTGTATCAAATTCACCTAAAAAGCCTTGATTGGATAACCAATAGGTTTTAATGCCTGCCGATTTCACTAAATCAACCAAACTCAAATCATAGTTAGGTTCCCATTTTTGCTTATCGGGTAAAGTGAGCATCAAACGTAGCGAAGCTACCGTGTTGGAGCCGGCCGATGTCATTCCATCAATCAATGTTCCCTTAGCCGAAGACATAAAAGGCGTATCCTCCACTGGATAGCCGTACGCATGTAAATAATCCTTACGGGCACTTTCACCTAAAATAATCACATAATCCTGATAACGGGAATCTTCCAAGGTGGATGTCCCCCATTGGCTACTTTTCGCCATCGCTTTCAGCTTCTGCACTTCATCAATAATTTTCACAGTGGAAGAAACTGCCTCTTTCAAAGGCTCCGCCACCGGCAAATAAAAGGCTACACAAAGCCCACTCAGGGCTAAGAAGGTTTTATTACGATAAAATGCCAGATTAGCTCGACGCGCCAACCGGTATTGCATCCACAACAGCAATGGAATTGCAAGCGCGGCTAAATAGCTGGAAATAGGAATCTGCAATAAAAATTCTTTAGTCTCCAACATATCGGTGGAAAATACCGAGGCGATATATTGATAGCTTGGTGCACCAAAATTCAGCCCGGTCGGAGTATAAAAAGCATAAATGCAGCCTAAGGGCAGCAAGAGAAAATAAAAGGCTTTTTTCGCCGATGACAATAAAATAATCACCAGAGCCGTCACCACCACTAATCCCGCTGTCGGCTCGGCAAACATTCCCGAACCACGCAACATCAAATAGGCTGCGGCGAGTGCACAGATTAAGATCAACATCAGGCTTAGAACCGGACGTTTTGCATTTTGCATAACATTCTCCTCATTTTGAGGTCGGCTATTCTAGCGCAACTTGTTTACCGATTTCCATTGTTACGGGCGCACGAATCCTATAAAATGAGCCGATTTTTTAAGTCCCCAATAAGGAAAATACGATGAGCCAACCAATTTATAAGCGAATTTTACTGAAATTAAGCGGTGAAGCCTTGCAAGGCGATGAAGGGTTCGGTATCGATCCGTCCATCTTGGATCGCATGGCCTTAGAAATTAAAGAATTGATCGCCATGGGCGTAGAAGTTGGCGTAGTTTTAGGCGGCGGCAATTTATTCCGCGGTGCGAAATTGGCCAAAGCGGGCATGAACCGCGTTGTCGGTGACCATATGGGCATGTTGGCCACTGTGATGAACGGCTTGGCAATGCGCGATGCATTACACCGCGCTGATGTAAACGCTAAATTAATGTCTGCTTTCCAATTAAATGGTATTTGCGACACCTATAACTGGTCGGAAGCAATTAAAATGTTGCGTGAAAAACGTGTCGTGATTTTCTCTGCCGGCACTGGTAGCCCATTCTTTACCACTGATTCAGCAGCCTGTTTACGTGGTATTGAAATCGAAGCTGATGTGGTTTTAAAAGCCACCAAAGTGGATGGTGTGTACGATTGCGATCCAGCCCAAAATCCTGATGCCAAACTCTACCAAACACTCTCCTATGAAGAAGTCATCGATAAAGAATTGAAAGTAATGGACTTGGCCGCATTTACTTTGGCGCGCGACCATGGCATGCCAATTCGCGTATTTAATATGTGCAAACCGGGTGCACTTCGCCAAGTGGTTCTTGGAACCCAAGAAGGTACCACCATCAGCTAATCGCACAATCCTGATAACGAAAAACGGCGGTCTTCCCGCCGTTTTTCATTTTTAAACCAATACTAATAAAATCAATGGGTTACATTCGATTTTTAGGAAAACTTGGAAAATCGCCCCCGCGTTTCTAATTTCTTGGCGAATAAAAAAATCCGCATTCGGTAAACCGAAGCGGATTTTTTATTGTCATGGTAATAACAAGCAGAAAGGCTTATTTGCCATCCCAAGCACGTACGTTTTCTAAACGATTTTGTACTTTCGCTGCAGAGTCGCCTTTAAAGTAATCCTTGGCTAAACCGCCTTCAAAGCCACCGTAATTCGGGTTTGGTAACACGATATAGGTTTTACCGAATTTTCCTTGGTTTTGCGCAACGAAATTGCGACGTTCCGCATTAAGTTTGCCATATACGCTATCACCGAAGTCATCTAGGTTATCGCCCACATAAAGCACGATTTCATAGCCTTGTTTTTCAATTTCAGCAAAACGTGCGGCTTTCGCAGATTTGTCTTTTTTCAGATAAAGAGCACTCTCTTCCACACCATTGAAGCCTAAGCGTTTCATATCATCGATAGTACCGGCTTTTTCATTGCTGTCCTTACGGTTAGTGACGTAGAACATTTTACCGCCATGGCTATTCACGTAGTTGTTAAATTCTACTGCACCCGGAATTGCAGCAGATTGACGGGCATCAACCCAGCGGGTCCAATCAGCACCATCAAACGGTTTATTGTTTTTCACCTGCCAACCGGCGTAAGCGCTGTTATCCAACATGGTTTCATCTAAATCCACCACCACAGCTTTTTTCTTACCTTTACTCACTTTCGTGTGATCAAATGCGGTTTTCGCCGAATTAAACGCTTGGTAGGCCAAGGCTTGATATTCACCGGATTGTTGGATCCAGTTTAATCCCAATACCGCTTGCTGTTCCAATTGAGCATCGGCATTCGGTTTTTGGGCACAGCCGGCTAACACAAAAGCAGAAAGAGCAGCAATTGCGGATAATTTTAAGTATTTTTTCATGATGGTTTCCTTTTAACTAAAAAACAACGGGCGAAAGTATAGCAAGCCCATTCCCTCTTGTGACAGTTTTATTTGGGCTCCACTAGCAATTCCGATGAATTTGTGAGCGAGCTCACGTTTTCAGCCATTTTTTTCACACTTTCTAGATTAATACCATCCAATAATTTTTTACTGGCTGTTAAATAACTCGGATTGTGATAATGGGTTTCACTCAACACCAAACGATTCATTAGCGTTCGTACATCCTCTTGGCGCGCCTGTTCCTGTTTAGCCAAATCAGCCTTGGCCTGGTCAACCTCTTCTTGGCTAATTTGATGAGGCAAAGCGGCTAGAATTTGTTTCGTCTGAGCCAATAAACGTGGCATATTTTCCGGTTTAGCGCCAAAGAACAAACGGCTTTCAATACGATTGGTCTGCGGATTTAATGTGCTATCCAAACGTAGTCGATAAATTCCCAAGGATTCATCGCGCAAGCCGGCCTTAAGCTTATTGGCCATAATTGGGCGAATTAAGGCGACTAACATCGCATCCTCCCCTTTCCAAGGATGATCACGATAAAAATCAAGATACAGATCGGTACGCGGTTCTACATTCGCTTTAATGGTCGCTTGATGCACGCCGGTAAGCGGTTTTTCTTCAATCTGTGGCAATGCTTTATCGCGCGGGAATTTAGCTAAATAGCGTTGCACCAGGCCTTGCATCGCCTCTAGTGATAAATCATTGATAACATAGTAGGTGGTTGGTAAACGACGGATTTTCCCCCATTCAGCATTGAGACTTTGTGCGGTAACTTTACTCAATTCCTCTATGGTTGGTTCAGTCGCAGTTAATAATTTTCCGAAACGCAGTTGTTGTAAAGCATCGCTAATTTCACGATCCTGTGGTGTTTCAGCGAGTTTAGCAAGGTCTTTTTGCATCGTTTCCACAACTTCATCCACGCCCTCGGAAATATTAATCTGCTGGGCAAGCGCATAATATAAACGTAGCAGAGCTGCCAAATCGGTATCATCACTTTCACCGCTAAAAGTAACATTGGTCGCATCCTGCGATAGGCTGATATTCACTTTGTGATCTTTTTTCCACTGTGTTAATTGCTCAATCTGCCAATTTTCCGGTGCCGACTGCCCAATCATTTGCACCGCCATTTGGCTTTGCCAAGGCGATAGTCCTTGAGCCATAAAACCACCAGAATTCATCGCTTTAAAATAACTACGCCCCTTGGCCAAAGGAGTTTTTAACCAAATGACTTTATCACCGTTTTCGAGAGTCCATGCCGTGACATTTTCGCTTTCAAAATATTGGGTATGAATAATTTTTCCGGCAGTTTGGTCACCAAGTGGCAACAATTCCATAGTCGGTAAGACGGCTTTTTCAATTGGTGCGGTAAGCGTCTCTGCCTGCACTTGTTTTTGTATACGCTCAAACACAACCCGATCAATTGGTTCAATCTGTGCCTGACGTGGCGATTGATATTGCACGATACGATCCTTGGCTGTAAACCAATGTTGCAATAGACGTTGTACATCCTCTGGGGTAATCGCATCCAAGAGTGGGCGGCTTAACTTCGCCAATTCCGGTTGGGAGAAATAGGGTTTATCCATAAACAACGTACTATTCATCACATTTACCCAATCTTCGAATTGTCGCTCTTTACCGCCTTTAGCCGCAAAGTCCAATTGCTGATAAAGCGCTTTTTTCTCTTCATCCAATTCTTTTTGGCTCACCGGATAGCGTTGCAAACGGGCTAATTCCGTAACAATCTGTTGTAATCCAAGCTGATGAGCATTGCCGTCAACGGTAGCAAACAACCCCACTGCGGTAGTTGTTTCACCGATATCGGATTTGCGCACTGCCAACGCGCTCACACCTTGGGGAAATGCTTCTTTTTGATTTTGTAGACGATGGGATAGCAACGAAAGCGCCAATCGTTCGGTTAAACGCAATTTTCGTCCTTCTTCGGTCTGTGCATTAGCTGCGCTATCGTCTAAACGGAAAATATAGGCAATCTGACTCACCGCACTTTTTTCATCGCCCAATTGATTAAATTGCAAACGTTCGGTCAAATTAGGATTACGATAATTACGCAATGGCAAACTTTGTGCCTGTTCCTTACCAAAGGTTTGTTGGATCTCTGCCTCGACCTGTTGTGGTTGCACATCACCGATAATCATCAAATGCATGTTATTTGGCTTATACCAAGTTTGATAAAAGGCCTGTAATTCCGTTGCCGGCATGGCTTCGATACTCTGCGGTGTTCCTATCACCGGCCAACGTGCATAACGGGAATCCGCACGAATACTGGCGGTACGTTGCACGTTCATACGAGCGGCAACACCTTGTCCGGAGCGCCATTCTTCCAAAATAATTTTTCGTTCATCATCCAAATCCTGTTGGGAGATATTGGCATGAAACAGCATTTGATCCAGCACTTTCAAACTAAACGACAAATCCTTAGCGCCCTGTGGCGGGCTAAACATATAGGTAGTAGTATCAGCGTTAGTGACTGCGTTATAGCTCTGTGCACGTTTCCATCCCTTATCTAACAGCATTTTCATCACACCTTGGGGATATTCCTGTGAACCGCGGAATACCATGTGTTCCAGCATATGTGCCCCACCAATTTGGCGTTCATTTTCATCCACTGAGCCAGCTTTCACACGCATCCGAATATCCACCCGATTACTCTGCTCATGTAAGGGTAAAATTGTATATTGCAGGTCATTGTCTAATTTTCCCTGCACAATTTGAGGTTCTTCCTTGGCTTGTACAGCCAAGCTAAAAAAAGTGACCAAGCCTAAAATGATTACGGTCGGTTTCATTATCTCTCCGATTGTTATGACAAAACCCGCGCATTATACCGAAAGCTGAAAATAATTTGCATTTTTACTTAATTAAGTCTGGGCAAATGAATTTTTACACCAATCATAATAAAATCAATAGATTACGTGTTATTTTAGAGAAAACTCTAATTTTCGATAGTGCATTTACAATGGAGGCATGCTAAGTGGCGGTAAAAAATGCCAAAAATTCCGCCTGACGGCTCGCCCGCACGGGCAATTTTGGGTAAACTAAACGCCATTTTGTAAAGGGAGGCGATATGCGACTGTTAACGGCCATTTTGGTGGGCGTGCTGTTATTATTTCAATATGATTTTTGGTTTGGCAAAAACGGCTATTTCGACAATAAAGAAATCACCCAACAAATCATTGAAAACAAAGCTGAAAATGAAAAACTCAGCCAACGCAACCAAATGATTTCAGCAGAAATTCAGGGGCTGACCAAAGGCTTCGATTCGATTGAGGAACGGGCGCGCATGCAACATGACATGGTGAAGCCGAACGAAATTTTTTATCACTTAGTGAAAGAGCATAAATAATGGCACGTAACATTATTGCCGTAGTACCGGCTGCCGGTGTAGGAGCCCGCATGGGCGCCGATAGACCTAAACAATATTTATCGATTGCCGGCCGCACCATTTTAGAACATAGTCTGGCTGTGCTCGCAAAACACCCGGCGATCAGTCAAATCATCGTTGCAGTAAGTCCTACCGATCCCTATATTAATACCTTGAATTTATCTGAGCCGAAAATTCGCTTGGTTCATGGTGGAGCAACGCGCGCTGAATCAGTCCTAAACGGACTAGAAGCAATCGCTGATAAATCCGCATGGGTATTAGTCCATGACGCTGCGCGCCCCTGTCTACGCACAACTGAAATTGATTTGTTACTCGAAGTGAAAGATCCACAGGGCGCAATTTTGGCTATTCCAGTGGTCGATACAATTAAACGGGCGGATGAGCAAGGGCGTATCGCTAAGACAGAAGACCGGCGTTATTTATGGCAGGCGCAAACTCCGCAATTTTTTCCTCTGCAAGATTTACAACGGGCACTGAGCCATGCTCTGCATCTGGGGCTAAATATTACTGACGAGGCTTCGGCGATGGAATTCGCCGGCCAACATCCCCTATTAATTGCCGGTCGTAGTGATAATATCAAAATAACCCGCCCGGAAGATTTAGCCTTAGCCGCATTTTATTTAACGGGAGAAACATTATGAATTTACGAATCGGCCACGGTTTTGACGTGCACGCCTTTGGCGAATTACGCCCGCTGATTATCGGCGGCGTGGAAGTGCCTTACCATACCGGTTTCATCGCCCATTCCGATGGGGATGTGGCATTGCATGCATTAACTGATGCTCTATTAGGTGCGGCCGCATTAGGTGATATCGGCAAACTTTTTCCCGATACCGATATGCAATATAAAAATGTTGACAGCCGAATCTTGCTACGGGAAGCATTTCGTCAAATCATGGAAAAAGGATTTCGGGTTGCTAACGTGGATGTTACTCTGATTGCCCAAGCACCCAAAATGCGTCCTCATATCGATGCTATGCGGGCCAACATTGCCGCAGATTTACAATGCGCCATTGAGCAAGTTAATGTGAAAGCCACTACCACCGAAAAATTAGGCTTTACCGGACGTGGTGAGGGTATTGCCTGTGAAGCGGTAGCATTGCTGATCGGTTAATGACAAGAAATAAAAAAGCGGGTTTCATACCCGCTTTTTTAATGTCTGGTGCGATAATTATTTTTTCAATAAATCGCGAATTTCAGCCAATAACTCTTCTTGAGTTGGGCCTTTTGGTGCTTCTTCCGCCGGTTTCTTCAATTTGTTAAGACCTTTGATCATCATGAAAATTGCGAATGCGATAATGATGAAATCAAACACGTTTTGGATAAACACACCGTAGTTTAAAGTAACTGCCGGAGTTTCGCCCACAGCTTCTGCCAAGGTGATTTTTAAATCTTTAAAATCAACACCGCCGGTTAAGATACCTAATACTGGCATCACAACATCACCAACTAAAGAACTAACGATTTTTCCGAATGCGCCACCGATGATCACACCGACTGCCATATCAACAACATTACCGCGCATTGCAAATTCGCGAAATTCCTTTATAAAGCCCATAAATATTTCCTGTAAATGGTTAAAAAGAGTGCGTATTATATTGACTAAGATCAAAAAGTAAACAGATTCAGATGAAAAATGCACTAGGCTGGAACAATTTCTCTATTTCCGGTACATGTTTTTTATCACTGATATAAACCACTACGCGGTCATTTTCTTCAATCACGACTTGACGGCGCGACATAATTACCTCATTGCGTCGTAAAATCGCACCAATCATGCTTCCCAACGGCAACTTAAGTTCACCAATAGTACGCCCCACGACATTAGAACTCGTTGCATCACCATGTACCACTAATTCAATCGCTTCAGCCATACCGTGACGCAATGAGGCGACATTTTTAATATCGCCCTTACGCACATAACCTAATAACGCAGAAATCGTAGCCTGTTGCGGAGAAACGGCAATATCAATGGTCCCTCCTTGAATTAAATTAATGTAGGCCATACGCTGAATTAGCACCATAGCTTTTTTAGCGCCTAAACGCTTAGCCAATAAGGCTGACATAATATTTGCTTCATCATCGGCACTTAAGGATAAAAACACATCTACGTTTTCGATATGCTCTTCAAAAAGTAAGTTTTGATCTGAGGCATCGCCTTGGAAAACCAGGGTTTTAGAAAGTTTTTCAGCCAATGCTTTGGCCCGTTCGGCATCACGCTCAATTAACTTAACTTGGCAATGCGCTTCCAGTTGTTTAGCGACCCCAGAGGCAATATTACCACCACCAACGACCATAATGCGTTTATAAGGTTTTTCTAAACGCTGCAATTCGCTCATGACAGCCTTAATATGTTCAGTAGCACAAATAAAGGTGATTTCATCCCCCGCTTCAACAATCGTGGAACCTTGTGGACGAATCGCTTTATCATTACGTACGATAGCAATAATTCGGCAATCAACATGCGGCAAGTGTTCCTTAAAGGCCGAGATAGCGTAACCAACTAATGGTCCACCATAATAGGCTTTAACAATCACAATACTGATGCGATTATTGGCAAAATGAGCCACCTGTAACGCTCCCGGATAAGCAATCAGGCGGGTAATTTCGTCAGTCACTAAGTTTTCCGGCGAAATCAAATGATCAATAGGAACATTTTGGTCGTTAAATAATTTATCTTTCTCGCGTAAAAACTCTGCATTGCGAATACGAGCAATCCGGGTCGGCGTATTAAACAGGGTATAGCCCATCTGACAAGCAACCATATTTATCTCATCGGACTGCGTTACTGCAACCATTAAATCGGCATCAGCCGCCCCCGCATCACGCAGCACCTTAGGTGATGAAGGTGAACCGTGCACTACCCGTAAATCGTGTTTATCTTGCAGGTTTTGTAGATGCTGGGAATCGTTATCAACCAAAGTAATATCATTATCTTCACTGACCAAATTCTCAGCTAACGTGGTTCCCACCTGACCGGCACCTAAGATGATAATTTTCATTCCATTTTCTCCGCTAATAATCCGCTGTTGGCCTACTCTGAGAATAACCTTAAATTAAGCTGAGCATTTACGCAATTTTGCATAATAGAAACCATCCCCACCATGCTCTTGTGGTAGGAATTGGACTCCAACCGCACTTTCTGTTCGCTCAAACGGCAATGGCATTAATTCTGCATCGGGTGTTTCAGTTAAAAAATGCTGTATTTGCTGACTGTTCTCATCAGGAAGCACCGAGCAAGTCGCGTAAAGCAAAATACCATTAGGTTTTAATTTTGCCCAAAGCGCTTTTAGAATTTGTCCTTGCAAGGCAACCAATTGAGCAATATCCGTTTCTTGACGTAACCATTTAATATCTGGATGACGACGAATCACGCCCGTTGCTGAGCAAGGTGCATCTAATAAAATACGATCAAATAATTGGCCGCTTAATCCTATTTCTGCAAGCCATTTTTCAGGGGTTGTCGCATCCCCATAAACCACTGTAGCCTGCTGGTGCAAACGGGCAAGATTTTCTTCGACACGTTTTAAGCGATGCGCCTCAACATCAAGCGCAATCACTTTCGCTTGTGGCGCCATTTCTAAAATATGTGTTGTCTTCCCACCTGGAGCCGCACAAGCATCTAAAATTAATTCATCATTTTGTGGCTCAAGCAATAAGGCCGACCATTGTGCATTGAGATCCTGAACTGTTACTGCGCCTTGTTCAAAATTTGGTAACTTTGTGACGGAAAGCGGTTGCGCTAGACGCAAAGCATGCGGGTTATCACATTCAAATGCGCTGATTTCCAGCTCTTCCAATAATGCTCGGTAGGTTTCCGTATTATTTTGTTGTTGATTGACCCGTAACCACATCGGTGGCTTCTGGTTATTCGCCTCAATAATTTCACGCCAATTCGGATAGGCCTTTTTGAGTTTATTCACAAACCATTCAGGATGAAGCGTTTGCCAATGTTTATCCACTATAGCAAGAATATCTTCCTGTTCCCGCAAGAAACGGCGCAATACACCGTTTACCAAACCGCGAAAACTGTCCGATTTTAATGATTTTGTGGCATTAACTACTTCATCTACCGCAGCATGAGCGGGCACGCGCATATAAAGTAACTGGTACAATCCCACCAATAGCAAACAGTGCACGATGCGGGTTTTACCCTTCAATGGCTTATCTAATAGTTTCTTAATAATATTTTCTAAACGAGGCAATACGCGACAAATACCAAAGGTGATTTCCTGTAATAAAGGCAAATCCTGTGGCTTTACCTGCGATTGCACTTCTGGAAGTAAGGTTGATAAGGACTTACCTTGATCTAAAACCTGTAAAATCAGTCGAGCAGCAATAGCTCGAACCGAAAGTAAGGTCGCTTTTTCTGTTTTTTTATGTTGATATTTCATTAACCGAGTACCTTGCCCACTTTAAACCAATCAGCCCGACCATTCAGAAAATCCTGCACCGACATTGGTTTCTTACCAGCTGGCTGCAATTGCAGTAAATTCAAAACACCTTCTGCGGTGGCAATTTGGATACCTTTTTTATCGACACTTAAAATCGTCCCAGCGGGCTTATCTACATGTGGCAATACTCCAGCAGCATACACTTTTAGGGTTTGTTCATTACCTTGTTCATCGGTTAATTGTAGGAAACTAATCGGCCAAGGATTAAACGCGCGAATGTTACGTTCAAGCTGGGCTGCCGATAACGACCAATCTAATTTAGCCTCTTCCTTGGAAAGTTTTTCTGCGTAGTTACTTTGGTTATCATCTTGTTTTTCTGCGATGAACTTCCGTTCTTCCAAATGATCCAAAACATCAATCAATGCAGACGGCGCAATTTCGGCTAATTTATGGTAAAGCGAGGCGGAGGTTTCTTGTGCATCAATATCGCAATACACTTTATGTAACATATCACCAGTATCCAAACCCGCATCCATTTGCATAATTGTCACACCAGTTTGTTGATCCCCTGCCCAAATAGACCGCTGAATAGGCGCAGCGCCACGCCAACGTGGCAACAGAGAACCATGCACATTTAAACAACCTAAACGGGGCATATCTAACACTACCTGAGGTAAAATCAGCCCATAGGCAACGACAACCATCACATCGGCATTTAATGCCTTAATCTCGGCTTGTGCTTCTTCTTTGCGTAAGGATTTGGGTTGATAGACTGGAATTTGATGCTGCTCAGCCAACTGTTTTACGGGACTGGCTTGCAATTTTTTACCGCGTCCAGCCGGTTTATCAGGCTGTGTATAAACAGCAATAATATTGTGATGAGAGTTTAAGAGTGCAGCAAGATGCTGTGCTGCGAAGTCCGGCGTGCCGGCAAAGATGATATTCAATGGTTTCATAATGTTCTACGTTATGTTGTAAATAAATAGGAAAAGTGCGGTCATTCTATACCGCACTTTTAAATTATTGTTTTGCAATTTGTTTTTTGTATTTCACTAATTTTTCTTTGATGCGCTGACGTTTCAATGGCGAAAGGTAATCTACAAACAAAATACCGTTTAAATGATCGATTTCATGCTGAATACAAATTGCCAATAAACCATCGGCATTCAATGTGAATTCCTGACCATTACAATCAAGTGCTTTAACAGTCACTTTTTCTTTACGTGGTACTAAAGCCCGAAATCCAGGAATCGACAAACAACCTTCTTCAATACCTGTCTCCCCTTCAGAAGCTAGAATTTCCGGGTTGATCAACACTAATTGATTTTGTTTATCACCTTCCACATCAATCGTGATAATTCGTTGTAAAATATCCACTTGTGGCGCAGCTAGGCCGATACCTTCTTCCTGATACATGGTATCAAACATATCATCCACAATTTTACGGATTTCGTCATTTACTTCACTCACCGGTTCACAAACAACCTTAAGATGTTCATCCGGATAAATTAATACGTTTAATGAGGTCATAATTTCTCTAAGTTACAAGATAAAAATTTGGCGGGATTGTAGCACAGCTCAATAGGGAATTGTAGAAAACGCCGGAAGATTTCAGCTATTACAGTAAAATGCAAGGCAAAAAAGCTTTTTAATTCAACCCTAATAAAATCAATGAGTTACATGCCATTTTAGACAAAACTCGGATTTCCAAAGGGGCGTTGGGATATTTAGGTTTTGCTCTGTTCTTCAGCTATTCGGCTGTTCCACCGCATCACTTCCCCCAAAAGCAAAAACCCCAAGCTATTCAGCTCGGGGTTAGTAGTAGAACCGGCGG
>OKGA01000007.1_pt1 | contig 210080 bp, 177 predicted proteins | sample 1611451 | NCBI WGS metagenome assembly OKGA01 (sample SAMN04436745, study PRJEB24849) | human gut metagenome | biome: human gut; feature: NICU; material: stool | host: Homo sapiens | place: USA: Saint Louis, MO | collected 2010-12-22
ATCATGCCGATGGTAGTGTTGGGCTTCCCAATGTGAGAGTAGGTCACCGCCGGTTCTACTACTAACCCCGAGCTGAATAGCTTGGGGTTTTTGCTTTTGGGAAAGAGGTCCGGCGGAACAGCGGAATAGCTAAGGAATAGAGCAACACCTTAATATCCCAATGCCCCCTTGGTAATCCGAGTTTTGCCTAAAAAAGCATGTAACTCATTGATTTTATTGATATTGAATAAAAACATTGCAATGCGTAAACTAAGATATTGATATTAACCTTCAAATTCTTCAAGCAATAAAAAAGGGAAGAAGATTCTTCCCTTTTTGTCTATTGAGATATCTATTATTGTCGATAATTTTGTAAGAAACGGGCAAGTTTACCAATTGCTTCTTCTAAGATATTTTCATAAGGTAGAGTGACTACACGGAAGTGATCCGGTGAATGCCAGTTAAAGCCTTTACCATGCACAAGCAGTACTTTTTCCTTGCGCAGTAAATCCAACACAAATTTCTCATCGCTGTGGATATTAAATTTTTGGATATCGATTTTCGGGAACATATACATGGCCCCCATCGGTTTCACACACGTAATCCCTGGGATTTGAGTAATGAGTTCGTAAGCGCGATTACGCTGCTCTAATAGACGCCCACCCGGTTGAATAAATTCGTTAATACTTTGATAACCACCTAACGCCGTTTGAATTGCATGTTGCATTGGAACATTGGCACAAAGGCGCATAGAGGCAAGCATATCTAAGCCTTCGATATAGCCTTTGGCATGTTGTTTTGGCCCGTTAAGAATCATCCAACCTTGACGGAAACCTGCCACGCGATAGGCTTTTGATAGACCATTGAAGGTAATCGTTAAAATATCCGGCGCTAGTGCGGCAATATGATGGTGAATGGCGTTGTCATAGAGAATTTTGTCATAAATTTCATCGGCAAAAATAATTAAATTATTTTGTCGCGCGATTTCTACGATCTCTAGCAATAATTCTTTGCTATAAACAGCGCCGGTTGGGTTATTCGGATTAATCACCACAATGGCTTTGGTTTTTTTGTTTACCTTCGCTTTAATGTCTTCAATAGAAGGGAACCAATTGGCTTCCTCATCACATAAATAATGCACTGCCGTTCCGCCGGCTAAGGTGACCGCTGCTGTCCATAGCGGGTAGTCCGGCATCGGAACTAAAACTTCATCGCCATCATTTAATAATGCCTGCATTGACATTGTAATTAATTCAGATACACCGTTACCGATATAAACATCATTTACGGTGGCATCATGAATATTTTTCGACTGATAATATTGCACAATAGCCTTACGTGCAGAATATAGCCCTTTAGAATCGCAATAACCTTGTGCTGATGGCAGATTACGGATCACATCGACCAAAATCTCATCTGGAGCTTCAAAACCGAAAGGCGCAGGATTACCAATATTGAGCTTTAAAATTTTATTACCTTCTTCTTCTAAGCGAAGCGCTTCTTTATGTACAGGTCCACGAATGTCATAACAAACATGTTCCAATTTATCGGATTTTGGGAATGTTCTCATGATAAAAATATCCTTTATTTTCTGTATTTTGGAGATAAAAACCTCGCTAATTTACGCTTAATTCTGAACGATGGAAAGAATTAATAAAAAAATTTTTTGAATAAATCAAAGTGCGGTAGAATACCGCAAATTTTTTGCCTGATTTTATGTATTTGTCATGGATTCTTTAGCCTACGCGGCACAGTCATTAGCGCAGCAATTACGTGAAGTTTCTCCCAAGCAGGGAGAAATCGTGTGCTTGTGCGTCACGCTAAAAGCATCGCTGGACGGTTTACAATGGCTCAAGGCACAACATGAGTATCCGCAGTTTTATTTAACCCTGCGTGATTGTGAAAAAAGTTATGCGGCAATTGGTGCTTTGCGGCAATTCGATTCGTTGGGTGATGCACAGAATTTTATAGAAAACACCAATTTTCCATTAGTCGGCGGGTTAACATTTGTTGGCAGTGCGCAATTTATTTTACCGCGTATTTTACTTGAACAATCCGGTGAGACTTGCCAAGTATCACTTTTTGTGGAAGGCAATCATTCTCATGAGGCTTTGGCTGCGCTTGAAGGATTAGCCCAATCTCAATCATTAGTTCCTGTCGCGAAGGTCTGTGTTCGTCAGAAACGGTTTCGCGCGTCCCCAGCACGTTGGGAAAATTGGATTAATCAGGCGCTCGATAGCATTGCCGAAGGTAAGATGAGTAAGTTGGTATTAGCCAATGAAACCACTTTCGAGCTGGAGAGTTCACTTAATCCCTATGATTTTTTGGCAGAAAGTCGTCAGCTGAATAAAGGTTGCTATCATTTTTTATGGCGCCAAACAGCAGATAGTACTTTTTTAGGTTCAACACCGGAGCGTCTGTTTGCCCGCGATGGTTTGCAATTACATACTGAAGCCTTGGCTGGTACCGCTCCAATTGGTGAAGATGCTAATGCACAGCAACGTTGGGCTCAATGGTTATTAAACGATGATAAAAATCGTTTAGAAAATGAGTTAGTTGTGCAGGATATTGCGCATAATTTACAGGCTTGGCTCGCAACTTGGCAGGTCGCTGATGTCGCGATCAAACCTTTGCGTACGGTACAGCATTTAGTGCGTAAAATTAGTGCAGAATTAATTTCAAGCTGCCGTGATGCAGATATTTTAGCTTTAATCCATCCAACTGCAGCCGTCGCCGGTTTGCCACAACAGGCTGCCAAGCAGCGTTTACAGGAAATTGAAACCTTTGAACGGGATTGGTACGCCGGTACCTTAGGGCTGATGAGCCGTGAACAGGCGGAATTTTGTGTTACGATTCGTTCCGCTTTTATTGAACAACAACAAATTCGAGTTTTTGCCGGAGCGGGCATTGTTGCCGGCTCGGATCCGCTTGCTGAGTGGAAAGAAATTGAACGTAAGGCGGCAGGGTTAATTTCCCTGTTTGCTACGGATAACGGAGAAGAAAAATAATGTCAGTCAGCGTTTTTAATCGCGTTTGGTCAAAAGTTTTATTGGAAACCCTGGTTCGTCAAGGTGTACAACATTTTTGTATTGCCCCGGGTTCCCGTTCTACCCCGTTGACCTTAGAAGCTGTCGCCTTACAAAATGCGTCGAAAGCCCGTTGCTATGTGCATTTTGATGAGCGTGGTTTGGGCTTTTTTGCATTAGGTATTGCCAAATCCGTGCAACAACCAGTAGCGGTTATTGTGACTTCCGGTACGGCGGCTGCAGAACTTTATCCGGCTATCATTGAAGCCCGCCAGAGCGGTGTTAATTTAATTGTATTGACAGCCGATCGTCCGCCGGAATTATGGGAATGTGGCGCTAATCAAGCGATCCAGCAACAAAATATGTTTGCCGATTATCCTGTGGCGGCAATTAATTTACCGAAACCTGCGACGGATTATGCCGCTCAGTGGCTGATTGCAACCGTTGAACAGGCTTGTTTTAAGCAACGTCAATGTCCGGGCGTTGTGCATATTAATGTGCCTTTTGCTGAGCCTTTGTACGATGCCGATCCTGCACAAATTGATAATCACCCTTGGTTGGCGTCAATTCAGCGCTGGCTTAGCCAAAATAAACCTTGGCAACAGCATCCGGAAGCACAACAGGAAGTGTTGATGCACGAGCATTGGGATAATTGGCGTACTAAGCGTGGCGTGATCGTTGCCGGTCAGCTTTCGCCGGAACAAGCCATGGGGATCAATTCTTGGGCGAATACCATGGGCTGGATATTATTAACCGATATTCAATCCGGTGTTGAACCGACAACGCCTTATGCGGATATTTGGCTGGCCAATCAAACGGTGCGTCAAAAATTGTTACAAGCGGATATAGTGATCCAATTTGGTTCGCGTTTTATTAGTAAACGTATTAATCAATTCTTAAATGAATTTAATGGTGAGTTTTGGGTAGTTGAAGCGGGGCAAAATGATGTCGATCCTTACCATCATAATCTCACCCGTTTCAATGCTAAGGCGCATCATTGGTTGCGCGCCCATCCGCCATTACGTCAAAAACCTTGGTTATTAGAGCCGTTGGCATTGTCGAAATTCTGTGCCGGTTTTATTGAACAACAAGTTGGCGGTAATCTCAATGAAGCCTCCTTAGCACATCATATCGAACGGGTATTGCCTTATAACGGCATTCTGTTTTTAGGTAATAGCCTGTTTGTTCGTCTAGTGGATGCATTAACCAAATTGCCGGAAGGCTATCCGATTTATACCAATCGTGGTGCTAGCGGTATTGATGGCCTATTGGCTACCGCTGCCGGGATTGCGGTAGGGCGCGATCAGCCATTAGTGGCGATGATTGGGGATACTTCGACGCTATACGATTTAAATTCCTTTGCGCTGTTTAAAAACGTAAACCAACCGACTATTATTTTTGTGATCAATAACAATGGCGGTGCGATTTTTGATATGTTGCCGGTGGATGAGGAGGTGAAAGAACAATTCTATCGCCTGCCACATAATAGTGATTTTTCTCAAGTGGCTGCTATGTTTGATCTCAAATATGCACATCCTTATACTTGGGCGGATCTTAGCTCCGTGCTAAAACAGGCCTATGCCCGCCGTAAAACGACTTTGATTGAAATTAAAACCAATCCATCGGATGGCAGCGCAACCTATAAGCGTTTAATCGAACAGATCAGTCATGCGGTGATCGGAGAATAGGATAAAAATAACATTTTTAGTTAACTGTAATAAAATCAATGACTTATATGCTGTTTTTGAAAAAGCTCTGAAAATCGACATAGCGTTTTAAATTACTACAAAATCAACTTACTAGCGATGACTTCGGGTTCGGAGTCATCGTCTATTTTTATGACAACACCAATCTTAATTTTATTGCATGGTTTGCTGGGGAGTGCTGATGATTGGGCTCCGTTGCAACGCTACTTAACGGATATCCCTACCTTGGCATTAGATTTGCCGGGGCATGGTACGCAGCGTGACATTGCTGTGGCCGATTTTACCGAGGCTTCGCATTGGTTGGCTGAAAAAATTCGGCAACATCTCGGGGAAGCTCCTTATATATTGCTGGGGTATTCCATGGGTGGGCGTTTGGCGCTGCATTATGTGCTGCAGTCTGGTATTCCCCTAGGTGATTTACGTGGGGTGATTGTAGAAGGTGCGAATTTCGGTTTGTCGAATGCGCAAGAAAAGGCGCTACGCTGGCAGCAGGATTTGCTCTGGGCTGAACGATTTTGCCATGAAACGCCGCAAGTTGTGCTACAGGATTGGTATCAACAGCCAGTATTTGCGCATTTGACAGAGGAACAACGTCAAGCATTGATTCGCAAACGTAGTGAGCAATGTGGTGCCAATATCGGCTCAATATTAGCCGCATTATCGTTGGCTAAACAAATGGATTTCCGACCTCTACTTACACAAATGCCGATACCTTTTTATTATTTTTGTGGTGCACAGGATAATAAATTTCAAAATATATCCCGCCAAGCAGGAATTGAACCTCATTTGATTGCTGCTGCCGGGCACAATGCTCATCGAGAAAATCCCGAATTATTTGCCCAAAAACTGCAAAATTGTCTGTTAAAAATTGCCGATTCAACGGGAAAATAGCGGAATGGTGGTGTTCCTTGGTAAAAGAAACCAAAATGTTGATTTAACTATAGTTTAATTTGTGGAAAAGCCGCCTTAGGTGGCTTTTTTTATGCCCGACGATCCTTTAGAATAAGGCCAAATTTTCTCCTCGGAGCTCAATCATGAAACTCAATATTCCTATTTTTCTCACCGCGTTCCGGGTCGTTTTGATTCCTTTTTTTGTGTTGGCATTTTATCTACCGATTCCTAGCGCCCCTTTTATTACTACCTTGATTTTCTTTATTGCCGGTGTAACAGACTGGTTTGATGGTTATTTGGCACGTCGTCTCAAACAAACCACCCGTTTTGGTGCGTTTTTAGATCCGGTGGCCGATAAGGTAATGGTTGTTGCGGCATTGGTCTTGATCGTGGAATATCAACACTCATTTTGGGTAACGGTTCCGGCGATTATTATGATTTCTCGAGAAATTATTATTTCCGCATTGCGGGAATGGATGGCGGAATTGGGTGAGCGCAATAAAGTTGCCGTATCCTGGATGGGGAAAGTAAAAACGACATCACAAATGTTGGCTTTAGGTGGCCTTTTATGGCGCTATAACGTATATATGGAGATTTTGGGCATAATCTTGCTTTATGTGGCTGCGATTTTGACGGTTTGGTCAATGTTGCAATATCTCAAAGCAGCAAAGGGCAGTTTGCTGGATGATTTAGAATCTTAGCATCGATTTAAAAGTGCAGCCGATAGGCTGTATTTTTATTATTGCGTTATTTTTAATCAATTGAATTTATTTTTAATTTTTCCGTTTGACAGCACTCCATAAATAAGTAAAATACGCCCCGTTGTTTCACGACAGCAAATGCGGGAATAGCTCAGTTGGTAGAGCACGACCTTGCCAAGGTCGGGGTCGCGAGTTCGAGCCTCGTTTCCCGCTCCAATTTGCCCGAGTGGTGGAATCGGTAGACACAAGGGATTTAAAATCCCTCGCCTTTCGAGGCGTGCCAGTTCAAGTCTGGCTTCGGGCACCATTTAAATATCCACAAATTCAAAGAATAGTCGCAATAAGCGGCTTTTTTTTTATGCCTAAAATTTAAGTATTCACTTCTCAATTCAAGCCACAAATTTTCATTTGTAAAACTGCTTGCGCTGTTATGTTGATTTTGTAATGCTTTAGTCATTCAAATTGCTCATTGCAGGAGAGAAGCATGTCCCATATTTCAGAATTACGCCGTTTTATGGCTCAAAATCAAATTGATGCCTGGATTATTCCCTCGGCGGATCCTCATCTATCTGAATATTTACCTGAGCATTGGCAGGCTCGCCGTTATTTCTCTGGTTTTACCGGTTCGGTTGGAACATTGGTGGTGACGGCCGAACAAGCTGGGCTTTGGGTTGATAGCCGTTATTGGGAACAAGCGGCTGCTCAGCTCGAGGGGAGCGGTATCGCGCTGTGTAAATTAGGGGTGACCGATGACTATCCACAATGGTTGCTAGGACAATTAACTAAAGGGGCCAAAGTTGGTGTGGCGGCGGATATGCTATCAGTGGCATTGCATCGTCGTTTGCTTGAGGTTTTTGCCGAAAAATCTCTTCATTTAACACTATTTGATAGCTTGCCTGCCGAACTATGGAAGGCACGTCCTAATTTACCTCGTTCAACGGTTTATCCGCATTTGGCTGCATTTGTAGCTCAGTCGACAAGCGAAAAATTAGCCCACATTCGCCATGAAATGCAACGTTTAGGTGCGGATTGGCATTTGATTTCCAGCTTGGATGATATTGCCTGGTTGACCAATTTACGGGCCGATGATGTGCCTTATAATCCCGTTTTTTTAGCCTATCTATTAATTGGCAAAAATTCCGCATTGTTGTTTGTTGATGATTCTCGTTTAAATGATGAAGCACGTACACGTTTGAGTGAATCAGCAATTACCTGTATGCCATATGAGGCGTTAGGCCAACAATTGGCAGCATTGCCGGAAGTACAGTCATTATTATTGGATCCGGCAAAAACGGCTATGTCTAGCCGTTTGAGCCTGCCGTCAACAATGCACTTGATCGAAGATTTAAATCCGTCCAGTTATGCTAAATCCATTAAATCTGCAGCCGAATTAGCCCATTTGCGTGAAACCATGGCGCAGGATGGCGCTGCACTTTGTCGTTTTTATGCAGAGCTCGAAGCTAAATTAGCTGCTGGGCAGTGCGTGACCGAATGGGATATTGATGGCATGTTATTGGCCAGCCGCCGTTTGGTGCCGCATTTCATTTCCCACAGTTTTGGCACCATTGCCGCCTTTAATGCAAATGCAGCATTACCACATTACAGCGCTAGCGAACAGCATTCGGCACAAATTACGGGCAATGGCTTATTATTAATCGATTGCGGCGGGCAGTATCAAGGAGGAACGACTGATATTACACGGGTTTCTCCGATTGGCACGCCAAGTGATGCGCAAAAAACTGATTTTACTCGAGTGTTACAGGCGCATATTGCCTTGGCTGAAGCGGTTTTCCCTGAGGGAATTGGTGCTCCTTTATTGGATGCGATTGGCCGGGAAAAATTGTGGCGTCATCAATGTAACTACGGGCATGGTACGGGCCATGGAGTTGGCTTTTTCCTTAACGTACATGAAGGACCGCAGGTCATTTCTTATCATTCTGCAGTCACGCCACAAACAGCAATGCGTGAGGGAATGGTTACGTCAAATGAGCCGGGATTGTATCGTCCGGGAAAATGGGGGATTCGGATTGAAAATTTGGTCGCTAATCGTATGGTTAGCCGACCACAGGAAACTGATTTCGGCCGTTTCATGTACTTTGAAACCTTAACGCTGTTTCCAATTGATAGCCGTTTGATTGTGCGTGAATTATTAACCCAAAACGAAATTGATTGGTTAAACGACTATCATCTTGAAGTTCGGGAAAAATTATTACCACTGGTCGAAGGTGCGGCCAAAGCCTGGTTGATTGAGCGTACCGAAGCGATTTAAAACGCCCCCTTGAAAAACAGAGTTTTTCAGAAAATAACGTCTAAGCTATTGATTTTATTAGAGTTTAATTAAAAAAATTGAAAAAGCAGGCTGAGGTCTGCTTTTTTATTAGGCAATTTTTATACCAAGCATTTGCTTTCTTTGTGTCCGATGGATTTTATCATTGTCTATTGTTTCGACAGTTGAAATTGCGGTAATCTCAAGGCATTGCCGAATACGATTCCTAAACACGGCAATGCACACAACTCATTAACACAAGGAGAAAGTATGAAAAAATTTGCCAAAAAATGCTTATTTAGCAGTTTAGCGCTTTCCATTGCGGTGGCTTTGGGCACTCCATTTGCTATGGCGAATCAACCAACCGCAACGCCCTCGGCGACGGCTTTAGCGGCTGCCCGCTATGATAGTGAGAAAGACATATTTCACCCGATTTATGCCAAAAATGGCATGGTGGCCAGTGAACAAGGATTGGCTAGCGAGGTTGGCGCTCAGATCTTGCGCCAAGGTGGGAATGCGGTAGATGCCGCGGTCGCAGTTGGATTTGCTTTAGCAGTGGTCTTACCGAATGCCGGCAATATTGGTGGCGGTGGTTTTATGGTATTACATGATGCTAAGAGCGGTGCGAATTATGCGATTGATTTCCGTGAAACTGCACCATTAAAAGCCGATAGAAATATGTTTTTGGACAAAGACGGTAATGTGATTAACGGCCGTTCCCTTTATAGCCATTTTGCGGTGGGCGTACCGGGTACCGTGGCGGGGATGGAATATGCATTACAGAAATGGGGCAGTATGTCCTTAGCGCAGGTATTAGCGCCGGCTATTCAATTAGCTGAGAAAGGTTTTACAGTGGGACCTATTTTAGCGAATACCCTAAAAACCGAAAAAGATAACCTAGCACAATGGCCACAAACTAAAGCCATCTTCTTTAAAGACGGTGAACCGTTGCAAGAGGGCGATTTATTAGTGCAAAAGGATTTGGCTGCCTCCTTAAAATTAATTGCTAAGGAAGGTTCTAAGGCTTTTTATGAAGGCGATATTGCGAAAAAAATCGTTGCTGAAATGGAAAAGCATCAAGGCTTAATTTCTCTTGATGACTTAAAAGGCTATAAAGTCATCGAACGTCAACCGATTGAAGGGGAATATCGTGGCTATAAAGTAGTCACTATGCCGCCACCAAGCTCAGGCGGCATCCATTTGGTGCAAATGTTGAATATTTTGGAGCGTTATCCACTGGCTGAGTATGGAGTCAATAGTGCTAAAACCATTCATTATTTGGCTGAAACTATGAAATTAGCTTATGCTGATCGGTCCGAATATTTAGGTGACCCGGATTTTGTGAAAATTCCGGTAAAAGGTTTAACCTCGAAAAAATATGCTGATCACTTGGCTGAAGGTATTAGCGAAACCCAAGTGAAACCATCTGCCGAAATCAAACCGGGCAAACCACAACCTTATGAGAGCGATCAAACAACCCATTTCTCGGTGATGGATAAAGCGGGCAATGCAGTAGCGGTGACCTATACCTTAAACTTTAATTTTGGTAGCGGCATTGTTGCGGAAGGCACCGGCATTTTATTGAACGATGAGATGGACGACTTTTCCGCCAAACCGGGTGTTCCCAATGGATTTGGTTTGATTGGCGGTGATGCGAATGCTATTGCACCACAAAAACGGCCTCTTTCCTCAATGACACCAACGTTAGTGATGAAAGATAATAAACCTTGGTTGGTTACCGGTAGTCCGGGCGGTTCTCGGATCATCACCACTGTATTACAAAGTATCGTGAATACCGTGGATCATAAAATGAATCCGGCGGAGGCGATTGTGACTCCACGGGTGCATCATCAATGGTTACCGGATGAATTGCGGGTAGAGGAAGGATTGAGCCCAGATACATTGTCTTTATTGCAAGAACAAGGCTATAGCATTAAAGAAAAAGCCCCAATGGGACGGGTACAAATAATTCAAGCCGGTGAAAATGGTTTCTATGGCTATTCCGATCCGCGTAATCCGGAGGGAAAAACGGTCGGTTATTAATCGCTAATGAAAAACGGCTCGGAGAAATCATCCGAGCCGTTTGTTTATTCGAGAGGGTTTAAGGCATTGATAAGTCGTACTTCGCTGAATTGGGGAAGCTCTTCAATCCGAATCGGGCATTCAATGATTTTTCCCTCGGCCAGTAGCTTTTCCCGTTGGGTTCCTGCCAGTAATGGGCTATCGGGAGTAAACCATTGATTTTCTTTCTTAAAAATTAGGTTTCCAATACTGCAATCGGTAATTTTGCCACCTTTGATGATCATAATTTCGTCGTATTCGCCACGTTGTGCGAAGAGTACGTTGAGTTGCTCTCGGTTGCTATATTTCAGGTGATAGTCGATGTCATTGCAAATAATGGGCTTAAAGCGCCGTAGATGACGTGGTTGGTAAGGATAATAAGCTGCCTGCACAAGCTGATGATTGTAGTCTAGTCGACAACGGAATAGCCCTTGATGGCATGCAGACGGAATCTGTAGCATTTGCGCCAAATCGAAAATTTGTATGCGTTGGTGGGCATAATAGGCGTGCAGACTACGCTCATAACGTACCTGATGATATTCAATATTGAGAATTTGGCCGTCTTTCACGGCAAGGGTTTCAAAAAGCGGAAACATGATTTTTCCTATTTAAACGGAAGATAGATTTTTTGGCATAGTTCATCGTATTCGGCGCGACAATCACTGTGTAGGGTAATGCCTCCACCGCTGCGGAAATAATATCGATCGCCCTGTTGCTCGATAAAACGAATAGCTACCGCACTATTTAGAGATTTGCCGTCAAACAGACCAAATACACCGCTGTAGTAACCGCGTGGTCCCTGTTCCGCCGATTGGATAATATCTACGGTTTTGGTTTTTGGTGCACCGCTGATAGAGCCGGCTGGGAGTAGGGTAGCCAAAATATCCCCGATATGATTGGCCCAATTTTCCTCTAGGGTTCCGCAAATCTCTGAGCTGGTTTGCCAAATGTCACCACGTGCGGTGGCTATTTTTTCAGCATAGCGAAAGCGTTTGACCTGAATGTTCATCGCGACCATCGCTAAATCGTTGCGCATAAGATCCACGATGGTGTAATGCTCCTGTAATTCTTTTTGATCGTTTAATAATTGATCGAGGGAATCTTGTGTGACTGCAGAGATCGTTCCTTTCATCGGATAGGTGGTAATTTGTTGATCCTGGATTTTGATAAAGGATTCGGGGGAGAAACAGAGCAGTTGATCTTCTAAATAAAGTTTATAGGGTGCACTAATCGCCCCAAACAATTCACGCAAATGCTGATTGATTGTAATCTCGCTGGCATAGGTAAGGTTGAGTAAATAACTGTTCCCCAATTGCAGTTGCTGCTGTACCAATGTGAAACCCTGGCGGTAGTCTGCGAAGGAAATGGGATTTATGCCTAATTGCACATCAGACAGCGATATGCTTGGAAGCATATCTTGAGTATTAGTATGGCCTTCCAGAGCAAAATAAATGCCCTGCTCGGCGGCCTCCGATGGCGACATTATCAACGGTTTTTGTCCTTCAAAATCAATGAGAAAGAAAAAAGGACGTTGTTGTCGGCCAAATTCGTTGGCCTGTTGAATGAATTGCTGCATGACAAATAATTGGGAAATAAAGCGGATTCTAGCGTAAAATCGCGCAATTTCAATTTTGAGACCACAAAATGAAACTCTTGGTTGTAAACAATCACGATTCTTTTACCTATAATTTGGTGGAACTGGTGCGTCAGTTAAATGTGCCATATCAAGTAGTGAATGTGGAGGTAATGACGGAGGATACACCGAGGTACTTTAGCCACATTCTTATTTCACCAGGGCCGGATGTGCCGAGTGCCTACCCACAACTTTTTAAGTTGCTACAGAATACCTATCGGGAAAAATCTATTTTGGGTGTTTGTTTAGGGTTACAAACCCTCGGGCAGTTTTTTGGGGCACATTTGTATAATTTGGCAACCCCGCGACATGGTTTGCAAAGCCAGATAAAAATGTTGGTAAAAACACGTATGTGGCAAGCATTACCGGAACAATTTAAGGTTGGTTTATACCATTCTTGGGCCCTTTCTAAAGAGGACTTTCCTACGCAGTTGCAGATTGTTGCTGAAGATGATGCGGGAGTCGTAATGGCCTTTCAACATCGGGAATTGCCAATTTTTGCTGTGCAGTTTCATCCCGAATCTTATATGTCGCAATATGGTGTCGAATTATTGCGGGCATGGTTGTTTCATACCTGATGAATTTGCTTGCTTATTAAACAAAAATCCGTATTATAGACGTCTATACGTCAATACATCTAAATGAGAATTTTATGTCTAGTTATTTATTTACTTCTGAATCCGTATCTGAAGGGCATCCGGATAAGATTGCCGATCAAATCTCTGATGCGGTACTTGATGCCATTTTAGAACAAGACCCGAAAGCCCGTGTCGCTTGCGAAACCTATGTGAAAACCGGGATGGCACTAGTGGGTGGGGAAATTACCACTTCCGCTTGGGTGGATATTGAAAATCTGACCCGTAAAGTGATTTGTGATATCGGTTATGAACATTCTGATATGGGCTTTGACGGTCATTCTTGTGCCGTATTAAATGCCATCGGTAAACAATCCTCGGATATTAACCAAGGTGTTGACCGCGCCGATCCATTGGCACAAGGTGCGGGTGACCAAGGTATTATGTTTGGTTATGCGACTAATGAAACCGAAGTATTTATGCCGGCAGCCATTACTTATGCTCATCGCTTAATGGAAAAACAAGCGCAGGTACGTAAAGACGGCACATTACCTTGGTTGCGTCCTGATGCTAAAAGCCAAGTTACCTTAAAATATGAAAACGATAAAATTGTTGGTGTAGATGCGGTGGTACTGTCTACCCAACACAGTGAAGATATTAGTCAGCAGGATTTGCATGAAGCGGTGATGGAAGAAATTATCAAACCGGTATTGCCTGCAAGCTGGTTATCCAAGGACACTAAATACTTTATCAATCCAACCGGTCGTTTTGTGATTGGTGGCCCAATGGGCGACTGTGGTTTGACCGGGCGTAAGATTATTGTGGATACCTACGGTGGTGCTGCTCGTCATGGTGGCGGAGCATTTTCCGGTAAGGATCCATCTAAGGTTGACCGTTCTGCTGCCTATGCGGCCCGTTATGTGGCTAAAAACATCGTTGCAGCCGGTTTAGCGGATCGTTGTGAAATCCAACTTTCCTATGCTATTGGGGTTGCTGAGCCAACCTCTATCATGGTGGAAACCTTTGGTACAGGTAAAGTTGCGAACGAATTATTGGTACAATTGGTACGCGAATTCTTTGACTTACGTCCTTATGGATTAATCAAAATGTTAGATTTAATTCGTCCAATTTATCGTGAAACTGCCGCTTATGGTCACTTTGGGCGCGAACAGTTCCCATGGGAAAAAATTGATCGTGCAACCGAATTGCGCGCAGCTGCTGGTTTAAAATAATTTGACTCTTTCAGATAAAGCCGCAATTTGCGGCTTTCTTTTTATTCAATGAATTCATTTACGCCATTACCACAATTAAAAATGCAGCTACGACGTCGCCTTGAGCAATGTTTGAGATTAGCTGAGGCACATTTTAAGCGAAGTTTTAAAGCGCCTGAAATTAGTTTTGAATTACGTGGTGTTAAAGCCGGTGTTGCCCATTTACAGGAAAATTTATTGCGTTTTAATCCGATCCTGTTGCAGGAAAATGCTGAAGAATTCCTTCATCAAGTGGTCCCCCATGAATTGGCACATTTATTGGTTTATCAATTATTTGGCCGGGTGAAACCCCATGGACGGGAATGGCAGGAGATGATGCAAGGAGTATTCGGTCTGCCGGCAGAAACCTGCCACCGTTTTGATGTGGCTTCTGTGCAAGGGGATACCTTTCGTTATCATTGCGCTTGTCAGCAACATTTATTGAGTAAACGGCGGCATCTGCGAATATTACGAGAAAAAACCGACTATATTTGTCGAAAATGTCGGACAAAGCTGATATTTACTGATGAAAACTAGCCTTATCTGTGCTATAGTGCCCGAGATTAATTAACAAACGAGGAGCTATCCAATGAAAAAAACATTATTAGCATTAGCCGTTGGCGCCCTTGCCGTAGCTTCTACCGCAAATGCCGGTTGGTATGCGGAAGGTGATGCAGGTATTTCCCGCACTAAATTTACCTCTTACGGTGATATGAATAAAACCAAAATTGAACCACGCGTTGCAGTGGGTTACAAATTAGGCAATGTACGTGTTGCCGGTGATTATACCTATCACGGTAAATTCAGCGGTCAAGCAGCTGGCGAACAAACATCTGCCCGTGTACAAGGTCTTGGTGCTTCCGTAATTTATGACATCGACACCGGTTCCCAAGTACAACCTTATGTAGGTGCTCGTGTTGCAGCCAACCACTTTAAAGTAAATCATTCCGATTCCAGCAATTTCCGCGAAACTTCCGAAACCAAATTAGGTTACGGTGCGCTTGCTGGTGCTAAATATAAATTAGATCACAACTGGTATGCCAACGGTGCGGTTGAATATAACCGTCTTGGCACTTACGATGACACCAAAATTAACAACTATGGTGCCAAAGTGGGTGTGGGCTACGAGTTCTAATCCTACTGATAAACAAGACCGCTATGGCGGTCTTTTTTTTGTCTGTAAACGCCCCCTCGAAAATCAAATTTTTCTTAAAAATTCAATGTAACTCATTGATTTTATTAGTAATGATTTAAAAATCTTATTCCCCTCTTGAAATTGCCGGTTTTATTCTTATATCTGTGGCACACATTTTTATCGATAAGGAGAAAATATGTCACAAAATCAAGAAACCCGCGGCTTCCAATCGGAAGTTAAACAACTCTTACAATTAATGATCCATTCTTTATATTCCAATAAAGAAATTTTTCTTCGTGAGTTAATTTCCAACGCTTCCGATGCTGCCGATAAATTACGCTTTAAAGCTCTTTCCAATCCAGCCTTATATGAAGGTGACGGTGAATTGCGTGTGCGCATTAGCTTTGATGCTGAAAAAGGGACGCTAACCATCAGCGATAATGGTATCGGGATGACCCGTGAACAGGTTATCGATCATTTGGGCACAATTGCTAAATCAGGAACAAAAGAATTTTTAAATGCGCTAGGCCAAGATCAGGCGAAAGACAGCCAACTTATCGGTCAATTCGGTGTTGGTTTCTATTCAGCCTTTATTGTGGCAGATAAGGTTACCGTGAAAACCCGTGCCGCCGGTGTCGCAACAGCTCAAGGGGTACTTTGGGAATCCGCTGGAGAAGGAGAATACACGATTGCCGATCTAGAGAAAAAATCCCGTGGTACCGATGTGATCCTACATTTGCGCGATGAGGAAAAAGAATTTTTAAATGAATGGCGCTTGCGTGAGATCATTGGTAAATATTCCGATCATATTGGTTTACCGGTGGAAATGCTGACGAAAGAATATGATGAAGAAGGCAAAGAAACGGGCGAAAAATGGGAAAAAATCAATAAATCCGAAGCCCTTTGGACGCGTTCTAAAAACGATATCTCTGATGAAGAATACAAGGAATTTTATAAACATTTAAGCCATGATTTTGCTGATCCATTGATTTGGGCTCACAACAAAGTTGAGGGAAATCAGGAATATACCAGTTTGCTGTATGTACCATCGAAAGCGCCTTGGGATTTATTTAACCGCGAACATAAGCACGGTTTGAAATTGTATGTGCAACGTGTGTTCATTATGGATGATGCGGAACAATTCATGCCGAATTATTTACGCTTTATGCGTGGTTTAATCGACAGTAATGACTTGCCGTTAAATGTTTCCCGTGAGATTTTGCAGGATAACAAAACCACCGCGGCATTGCGTAAAGCCTTAACTAAACGTGCCTTACAAATGTTGGAAAAATTAGCGAAAGATGATGCGGAAAAATATCAACAATTTTGGCGTGAATTTGGTTTAGTTTTAAAAGAAGGGCCGGCCGAAGACTTTGCAAATAAGGAAAGTATTGCCAAGTTGTTGCGTTTTGCTTCCACTCAGCATGATAGTAGCGAACAAAATGTTTCCTTTGAAGATTATGTATCCCGTATGAAGGAAGGTCAAAAGGCAATTTATTATATTACTGCCGATAGCTATGCTGCTGCGAAAAATAGCCCGCATTTGGAATTATTCAATAAGAAAGGAATTGAAGTATTGTTACTTTCCGATCGAATTGACGAATGGATGCTAAGTTATTTAACCGAGTTTGATGGTAAGCAACTACAATCTATTACCAAAGCAGATTTGGATTTAGGGGATTTGGCGGATAAAGAGGAAAATGAGACTCAAAAAGAGCAGGATAAAGCCTTCGAAGATTTTATTAGCCGAGTGAAAGCCCTGCTTGCTGAACGCATCAAAGATGTTCGCTTAACCCATCGGTTAACCGATACACCGGCGGTGGTTTCCACCGATAACGATCAAATGACAACGCAAATGGCAAAACTGTTTGCGGCAGCAGGTCAGCCGGTACCGGAAGTAAAATATACCTTTGAGTTAAATCCGCAGCATGAGTTAGTGAAAAAAGCCTCAAATATCGCCGATGATGCTGAATTTGCGGATTGGATAGAATTGCTATTTGAACAAGCCATGCTTGCAGAACGAGGTTCTTTGGATAATCCAACGGCCTTCATCAAACGTATTAATAAATTATTAGGCTAATCCGTTTGAGCTTAATTCAATGAATGATTAAAATCCCCTACTATCGAGTATGGGGATTTTTTATTGAGGAGCAAATATGATTATCGTTTACGGCATAAAAAATTGTGATACCGTGAAAAAGGCCTTGAAATGGCTTACGGAACAAAATATTGAACATAAATTGCACGATTATCGTGTGGATGGATTGGATGAGCAATTCTTACAACAGGCGGAAGCACAATTCGGCTGGGAACATTTAGTGAATAAACGCAGCACAACTTGGCGTAACCTTGATGATGCGGTAAAGAACAGATTGTCAAAAATGACCGGTCTTGCTGTGTTGGCAGAACATCCAACCTTAATAAAGCGTCCGATTATTTTGCAGGATGGAATTGCCTTATTGGGCTTTGATAAAGCAGCTTACGAGCAGGCTTTCATCTAGAATGTGACATTAAAACGCCATGCATTTCTAAAGAGTTTTGCTAAAAAATGATGCTAACTCATTGATTTTATTAAGGTTAACTAAAAAATCTATTTTGAAATGTGACATTATTCGTAATAAATTGATTTCATTGAGAATTTTATGCAAGAACAAGTGATTTCCTTAGCACAGGAATTAATTCGCCGGCCTTCCATTAGCCCAAATGATGAGGGCTGCCAAGGCTTGATTGCCGAACGTTTAGAAAAATTGGGTTTTCAGATTGAGTGGATGCCTTTTAATGACACGCTGAATTTATGGGCAAAGCATGGCTCGGGAGAACCTGTGATCGCCTTTGCGGGGCATACGGACGTGGTACCGACCGGTGATGAAAACCAATGGACATATCCACCGTTTGCAGCAGAAATTGTCGACGATATGTTGTATGGACGTGGGGCTGCGGATATGAAAGGTTCGTTAGCCGCGATGATTGTGGCGGCAGAAGAATATGTGAAAGCCCATCCGGAGCATACGGGGACAATTGCTTTGTTGATAACCTCCGATGAAGAGGCTGCGGCAAAGGATGGTACGGTGCGTGTTGTGGAGAGCCTAATGGCGCGTGGCGAAAAAATCACCTATTGCGTGGTGGGTGAACCTTCCTGTTCGAAAACCTTGGGAGATGTGGTGAAAAATGGCCGTCGTGGTTCGATTACGGGAAACCTGTATATTCAAGGGATTCAAGGGCATGTTGCATATCCTCAATTAGCAGAAAATCCGATTCATAAAGCTGCTCCATTTTTACAGGAATTGACGACTTACCAATGGGATAAGGGGAATGAGTTTTTCCCGCCGACCAGTTTACAAATCGCCAATATTCATGCCGGCACCGGTAGTAATAATGTGATCCCGGGAGAGTTTTACGTGCAGTTCAATTTGCGCTATTGCACGGAGGTAACCGATACAAGTATTAAGCAAAAAGTGGCTGAAATGTTGGAAAAACACCAACTAAATTACCGTATTGACTGGAATTTATCAGGTAAACCGTTTTTAACTAAGCCGGGTAAATTATTAGATGCATTAACCGCAGCAATTGAGCAAATCACCGGAATTACACCACAAGCCGAAACTGGTGGTGGCACCTCGGATGGCCGTTTTATAGCCTTAATGGGCGCGGAAGTTGTAGAATTCGGACCACTTAATGCGACCATCCATAAGGTGAATGAATGTGTGAGTCTGACGGATCTCGTCAAATGCGGGCAGGTTTATCATCAAATGTTAGTGAATCTATTGGATTAATAAAATGAAATTAACAGCTGAAATGCTTATCGGTAAATCGCGTGAGCATTTGATTCATTTGCCGACGCCTCATTCGTCCCAGCACTTTTTACAAGCGCAGGCGATAAAAGCTTTTCAAGCGCTACAACAAAGAGCGGCTCAACATGGCTTTAATTTGCAACCGGCCAGTAGTTTTCGCGATTTTGCCCGACAACAATTGATTTGGAACGGCAAATTTAACGGTGAACGTAAAGTCCATGATGATGCCGGTGAGGCTTTAGATTTGAACCTGTTGGATGATTGGCAAAAAGCACAAGCTATTTTACGTTGGTCCGCCTTACCCGGTGGTAGTCGCCATCATTGGGGCACGGAAATTGATATTTTCGATCCAGAGCTGTTACCACAAGGTCAGTCATTACAACTTGAACCCTGGGAATACGAAAAAGGCGGTTATTTTTTTGAGTTGAGTGAATTTCTCGCTGAGAATTTATCTGACTTCGATTTCGCCTTACCGTTTATGCATCAACCAGAAGGTAAAAAAGTCGGGCGGGAGCCATGGCATATCAGTTACCTTCCGCTGGCCCAACAGGCAATGCGATTGTTTACAGCAGATGTACTATTGCAAGCTTGGCATCATGAATTAGTGGCGGGAAAGGAAATCTTAGTTATGCATCTTCCTGAGATTTTTGAGCAATATATGGTTTAACAAAAACGCAGCCGGTAGGCTGCGTTTTTTTATGTGATATTAGTTTTTCTTATTTCTTTCCAGGGATTTATGCTGAATCTTCACATTTTTCCCTTTGGCTTGGAAATATTCGCCGATTTGTTGGGCAATGTATACGGAGCGGTGTTTGCCACCTGTACAACCGATAGCAATGGTTAAATAACTACGGTTATTTTGTTCCAACATTGGTAACCAGGTTTCGATGTAATTACGGGTTTGATAGATAAAGTTATTTACTTCATCATGGCCATTGAGGAATTTAGCCACAGGTTCATCTAATCCGGTCATTGGACGAAGTTCTGCATTCCAATGTGGATTTGGTAGGAAACGCACATCGAACACATAATCTGCATCCAGTGGAATACCATATTTAAAGCCGAAGGATTCCACGATGATTTTAAGTTCTTTATCAGCATCACCACGCAGCACTTCGCGTAATCGCTCGGCAAGGGCATGGGTGGAGAGTTGCGAACTGTCGATAATGAAGTTAGCGTGTTGAATTAATGGTTCCAGTTGTTGGTATTCCGCATCAATAGCGGCTTCAAGGGATAGATCCTTCACGGATAACGGGTGTAGCCGGCGTGAATCACTATAGCGACGGATTAGAGTGCTGCGGTCACAATCTAAGAAAATTAGGGTGAGACTGTGTTTTTGCGCCACGCTATTGAGGGTTTGTTCCAATGTCGAATCGGAATTAGGCAGATTGCGGATATCCAAGCTAATAGCCACAGAAGACTGGCTGGCTGAGAGAATTTCTGTGAGTTGCGGTAATAAATCTAAGGGAAGATTGTCGACACAGTAGTATCCCATATCTTCCAACGCCCGTAATGCTACGGATTTTCCTGCGCCGGAGCGCCCGCTGATAATGATAATTTCCATTTTCAACTCCTAAAATGGTTACTGCCGCGTATCATTTTCCTCTGCTTCGGTTGATTTATCCTCTTCAGTATGGGTATCGGCAATTTCAAATATTTGCCAAGCCTCTTCCACACTTTTGGCGCTGCGCAGTTGTTTAATAAAATTTTTATCGGTTAATTTTTCGCTAATTTCACTTAATGCGGGAATATATTGCTGACAATTATTTGCAGGAACCAATACCGCAAATACGATATCCACCGGTTTATCATCCGGAGCATCGTAGTCAATTGGGCTATCCAATTGCATAAACACGCATAATGGCTTATCTAAGCTGTCGGCGGGTAGGCGACCTTTCGGCATAGCTACACCATTTCCCAGACCGGAATTACCCAATTTTTCCCGTTCAAACAGACATTCGAAACAAACCTGTTCGCCATGTTCGCAATGGAGTTGTTCCACCACAAATGCAGCGATTGATTCAAATAGGCGTTTTTTGCTACTGAAGCTAACACCAAGTCGAATATTTTGTTGATCTAATAGCGATGTAAATTTCATGGTTAGAGTTTAAATTGTTCACCCAAGTAAACACGACGAACCTGTTCGTTATTCATCACTTCTTCCGGTGTACCGGTTGCAATGATCTGGCCTTCACCAACAATATAGGCACGTTCACACACATCCAAGGTTTCACGCACATTGTGATCGGTGATTAATACGCCCAGACCGCGATTGCGGAGATCAGTGATGATTTTTTTGATATCACTAACGGAAATCGGGTCAACACCGGCGAAAGGTTCATCTAATAAAATAAATTTCGGATTGGCCGCCAACGCACGGGCAATTTCCACCCGACGGCGCTCACCGCCAGATAGGGATTGACCAAGGCTATCCCGAATATGCTCGATATTAAATTCTTCGATTAATTGATTAGCCCGTTCGATACGTTGTTCTTGGTTCAGATCCTGACGAATTTCTAAAACTGCCATCAAATTTTGAAATACCGTTAAACGGCGGAAAATTGAAGCTTCCTGCGGAAGATAGCCGATCCCGCGACGGGCACGATCGTGCATCGGTAACAAACTGATGTCTTCCCCATCAATGGTGATTTTGCCCTGATCGTGGCGAACCAAACCAACAACCATATAGAAGGTTGTGGTTTTACCTGCACCGTTGGGGCCAAGTAAGCCGACAATTTCGCGGGAATGCACGTTTAGGCTTACTTCAGAGACCACTTTGCGGTTTTTATAGCTCTTCGCGAGCAATTCGGCTTCTAAAATCGACATAATTTATTTTTTGCCTTTGTCTTGTAATTGGGTTGGGATCAACACGGTTTGCACGCGGGATTTACCGTTACCGGTAGCTTTTAATTGCTGTTTTTTCACATCATAGGTAATCACTGAACCGTCAATCTTGCTATCTAGTTGTTTCAATTGAGCATTGCCGGTAAGGGTTAAGAATTCCGTGCCTAAATCGTAATGTACTTTGTTAGCGCGACCGTCAACGGGTTTGCCATCATCTAATTGTTGGTGGAAGGTGACCGGGCTGCCGTAAGCATCTACGGTGTCTTTTTTACCGGAGTTTTCCGGTGGGCGGGTAATCACCACTTTATTGGCCTTGATTAAAATGGAACCTTGGGTAATCACCACATTATCAGTGAAGGTTACCACGCTGTTTTCCATATCCAAGGATTGGTTGTCGGAAACAATATTAATTGGTTGATTGGTATCATCTTTGAGTGCTGAAGCAGAAAGAGAAACAGCACTCAAAGCGCCGATAAGCAGCAGTTTACTTGTTGTTGATTTCATAATAGGTCTTGACCTGTTCCTTTAAGGTTGCGGTTTGGTTACGTAAGTTTCCGACCATTTTGAGGCCGTTGGAATAAAAATTTAAGCCATTGATCGTCACTTGACTGTCGGAGCTGATATCCTGATTTTTCAGATTTACCAATGCGCTAGAGGTAGTAATACGTTGCAGGCGCGAGAGCGGATCCAAACTTTGCGCCAACACATCACCTTCTAAATACAGCATATTGTTTTTCGTCAAACGCGCTTGGACAGCGGAAAGCTTCCAGTTTTGCCCGTTTTTTCCATCATTTGCTAGATTGTCGGTATTTTCCTTATTACCGCTAGCATTCGTATCGCCCTTGGCATTGAATTGGGTATCTAGGGGAACATCGAATAGGTAAACAACCGGTGCGCTAAAGTCGGTATGCCCGTCTTGCGTGTAATATTCCACTTTATCCGCTTGAGCAAAATATTGTTTTTTGCCCTCTGGCGAAAATATTGTAGTCTGCATCTTAAAGCCGACATATTCCGGGCTGTCGGCTTTTTTGATCAGCGTTTGTAGATTTTCATCTGTCTGATTGAGCGAGTAGTACCAAGCGGCCAGGCCCAAGGCACAAACGCCTAAAAGAATATTCCAACGAAGATTTGTTGTCATAGATTTCCCAAAATGCATCGCACTATTAGGCAAATGCGTTGATTGATTTTATGTTTTCCTGATAGGGCGGTTTTTAAAACGCCCCCAGGAAAATGAAAGTTTTTCTTAAAATTAACGCTAAGTGTTTGATTTTATTAGTATTGATCTAAAAATCAAATTTCATCCGTCGTTTCGTCATCCAACATAAAGGATTTTAGCTGTTGGTAAAGTTCCCGATAGGCTTTCGCACCTTTGCCTTGTGCCAGCTCTTTTTGTGCTGCCCGAGTGAGGTTGCGTAATTGTTGGCGTTCGGCTTGCGGATATTCACTACAGAGCTCATTTAAACGCGCATCGCCTTGCGCGATCAATTCATCGCGGACGATTTCCAGTTTATGTAACATCGCCTGCTGCTGATTATGTTTATTTTCGATTTTAGCCAAGGCTTCGCGAATAGGTTCCACATCAATAGCCCGTAGCAGTTTGCCAATGTATTGTAATTGACGGCGGTAGGCTTCTTTTTGGATCCGTTGGGCTAACGCGATGGCTTCAGATAAGCTGTCATCAAGCGGAATCTTAGCCAAATTGGCGGCGCTTAAGTTCACTAATTTGCTGCCTAATTGTTTGAGTTCTTCAGCATCCCGTTTAATTTCGCTTTTACTGACCCAAATAATTTCTTCTTGTTCGTCATCTTGCCAATCGAAATTCTCGTTGTGCTTTTTCGTGCGTTTTGCCATGGGTTATCCTTCCAAAAAATTCTGGGCATTTTAGCATAAACTTTCAAAATAAGATAAAATGCGACAAATTTTTAATAAGGAAAAAACTATGCAAGAAACAGATAATTCCACCGCATTTCTCACTGCTCAAGAACGTACTTTACGCGATGCTGTCACCTTTGCAATCGATTTGGCGGTGAAAGCCGGCGCAACGGCTGAGGTGGGCGTAACCAAGGTGAGCGGTTTGTCGGTTTCTTCCCGTTTACAGGAAATTGAAAATGTCGAATTTACCAATGATGGTGCACTCGGCATTTCCGTTTATTTAGGTAATCAAAAGGGCAATGCATCCACCTCCGATTTAAGTGAAGGTACAATTCAACATGCCGTAGAATCTGCGTTGGCGATCGCCAAATATACCTCGCCGGATGATTGTGCCGGCCTCGCTCCGCGTGAGTTAATGGCCTTTGATGCACCGGATCTACAACTGTATCATCCGGCTGAGGTGAGTGTCGAAGAGGCCACCAGATTGACTTTAGCCGCAGAAAAAGCGGCCTTGGATTTTGATGAAAAAATCGTGAATAGCAATGGTGCCGATTTTAATTCCCATACCGGTGTACGGGTTTATGGTAATAGCTACGGAATGTTGCAAAGCTATCTTTCCAGCCGTTATTCCTTATCTTGTTCGGTGATTGGCGGGATTAATAACCAATTGGAAAATGATTACGAATATACGATTTCTCGTAATTTTGCAGAATTAGCCGATCCGGCTTGGGTAGGGCGCCATTGTGGCGAGAAAGTCGTGGCGCGACTCAATCCGCAAAAATTAACGACCCGCGAAGTGCCGGTGGTGTTTTTAAACGATGTGGCGACAGGAATTATTTCCCATTTTGCGGCGGCAATTAGTGGCGGTAGTCTGTATCGTCAATCGAGTTTTCTCTTGGATCATTTAGGCAAGCAGGTATTGCCGGATTGGTTCAATATCAGCGAGCGCCCGCATTTACTGTCGCGTTTAGCTTCCACGCCATTTGATAGTGAAGGGGTGCGTACCAGCGATATGGAAATTGTGGAAAACGGTGTATTAGCGCATTATTTGCTGACCTCATACAGCGCCCGTAAACTGAATATGCAAAGTAACGGACATGCCGGAGGGATCCATAACTGGTTGGTGAGAGCGAATTTAACCGGTGGTTTAGATGCTTTGTTACAACAAATGGGGACGGGGTTATTGGTGACCGATGTGATGGGACAGGGTGTGAATATTGTGACCGGTGATTATTCGCGCGGTGCGGCCGGATTCTGGGTGGAAAACGGAAAAATTCAGTATCCGGTGGCGGAAATTACGATTGCCGGCCAATTATCGGATATGTTGCGCAATATTGTGGCGGTGGCTGATGACGTTGAGCAGCGTTCCAATATTCAAACGGGTTCGTTATTGATTGAAAAAATGAAAGTATCAGGAAACTAAAAAATATTAAAAATAATAATAATTCTTATTGACAGATAGAGTTTTCCTGTTAAGATATGCGCCATCTGTTTCGTAGTGATTGCAGGTTACTCCGACAGGTAGAGTAGAAAGTAAATTCGTTAGGGTTAAAAGGCTGAAGTTTCCACTTCAGCCTTTTTTTTTGCTCTTTTTTTCTGTGTTTTTTGTGTAGAATGACGCCCGTCATTTTCCCTAATAGCAGGATAAACCATGAAAAAACACCATATTGAAGTGCTTATTGAGGAAGCGCAGGTTCATCGCCGCATTGCCGAACTCGGCGTTGAAATCAGCCGTTTCTATCAGCAGCAAAATATCGACAAACTGATTGTAGTCGGGTTATTGCGTGGCTCTTTTATGTTTATGGCCGATTTAGTGCGCCACTTACAATTACCGGTGGAAGTCGAATTTATGACAACTTCCAGCTACGGTAGCGGTATGACCACCAATCATGATGTCAAAATCAGTAAGGATTTAGATGGCGATATTCGTGGCTGCCATGTATTGATCGTAGAAGACATCATCGACACCGGCTATACCCTGCAAAAGGTGCGGGAAATTCTTAATTTGCGAGAACCGGCCAGTCTCAGCATTTGTACTTTGTTGGATAAACCATCTCGTCGCGAAGTTGAAGTGCCGGTGGAATGGGTTGGTTTTGCTATTCCAGATGAATTTGTGATTGGCTATGGTATTGATTACGCCCAACGTTATCGCAATTTGGGCTATATTGGCAAAGTTGTCTTGGAAGAATAAAAAACTGAATATATTTTCGTATAAAAAACGGTCAGGTTTTCAGGTTAATTTATCATTAATCTTCAAAGCCTGACCGTTTTTGATTGCCTTGAATCAATGATATAAGCACTATCTAAGGCAAAGAGTCATTAAAGTTTCACGTATTCAGATTGCTCACTTTTAATTGCTTCATGACAAATTTCATGATTCCACCATGGATTAAATAAATCACCAGACAAATAGGATAGAAATAATAAATCGCGTTTGGTAAATAATTTAGCTCGAGGAATAATGTGATAATGAAACTGAGTACTCCAAATTCAATTAATCCACCAAATGTTTTTACTTTCGCTATATGTTCTGCAGCCAAACTAGGTAAGAAAACAAACCATAACAATAATGCTAAAACCAGCATAAAGGGATAGCATAATAAATCAGAATTTATATTTTGCTTTAAAAATGGATAGCTTAAAATGTCTTTGATGTTGGCATAAGACTGCGGTTTAAATATCGTGAAATAGGAGTTCAGGTTTATCCAATAAACTATAACAAGTATTAGATAGCGTATTTCTATTTGAAGATAGATTAATCCTACAGTAGATAATGCAACACTCCAAAAATACCTAATGTTATCCCGCTCAAGATATGCCGGAATAAAACTTAGACAAATTATAGCTATTCCACACCATTGATAATCCACGCTCAAAATGCAACCTACAGCGGGGAGCACAAACATGCGAAAAAACTCATAACGCTCTTGTCCGGTATATAAAATTTTTCCGCAAAACTCAAATTTATATAGAAGTAAAAGAAGATTTAATACAATAAAAAGTATACCTGTTAATAATAAAAATATAACCAGTGGCGCAGCAATATCACCCCGATAATATTCTTGGCCAAACATTATATGAATAAAGGAAAAAAGCAGTAGCCCACGCCAAGCATATCTTAATATTCTTGCAACATAAAAAATGTTATTTGAGTTAGGGACTTGTCTTTCCATTCCTAGATGAGAAAGCGCGGTTCTTTGATAAACAAGATAAACCCAAGCTAAAAAAGCATAAATCACGCTTAACACAACGTTAAACCGATTTCCTATCCTAGTTAACATGGCATAGTAAAAAGAATCCGTCTGCTTATTAGAGCCAGTTTTAATTAAATTTGGTGAAATCGATTTTAAGTAATTTGGTATTGGCGCCCAAGCAACTTCTCGTTCTGCTCGTTCTGTCTTTTCTTGTAATAAATTAAAAGCTTCTGCACTCAGTTGATCGGCAATCATGTAATCCTTGTGCCATTGGAAATAATTGGCCCAAAGCTGAATTAAATAATTATTTTCCACCGGATAGGCAAAAAAACGCTGCAATAAGGCTCTAGAAAATATCGGGCTTTCGTCAAAGGGAAGGGATTCGATACGCGTTTGCCAATTTGCCCAATTGTGCAAAATACCGATTTCCCCTTCAGTTTCAAAAACCTCATCAATTTCCATTAATAAGGTATCAACTAAATAAAGTTCTGGTGCTTCAGACTCTTCAGCATAATCGGCCTCTTCATGTTCGGTGTCATAAGGCTGTTTGGCCTCTTGGTACACAAATGAAATTTCTTCAGGTGCAGAATCGGGTTCAGTTTCTGCAGCAGTCGTCTCGCTTAAATTAAAGTCAGTTGTGCTTTGTTCACAATCCGTCAAAGACGCCGACTCATTGGCAAAAAGTGGCTCAAATTCGAGGGATTGTAATGTGTTTTCATCATCTGATGCAGTGCTTGAATGTGCGACATCGGCCTCATTTGCCAATAATGAAGCCGCACGATTGGCCGCAGCCTGTTCTGCAAATTCTCGCTGATAGGCTGCGTTAACTAATGCTTCATCAAAAGCCGCCCGCAAGGCTTGATAACCCGCCGGATCTTCATCCGGACGGGTAACTTTAAGTTTTTTTGCATAAGCACGACGAATGGCTTTTTCATCACCCGTGGCTTTAATGCCTAAGATTTTCCAACAATGTGCCATTTGAGCCTCTTAGAGTAACCAGCCTGTATCATAGCGCGCTAAGCATTCTTGCATTTTCTTTCTGGCACGATGAATTCTGCCTTCATCCTGCGATTCCAATTCCGTTTCGAAATAAGCTAAAAATTCGCTGATGGTTGCTCGATCCTCACCCAAATAGTTTTCATATAAGCGTTTTGCTTTTTCAAGTAAATAGCGGTTTTCTTGTTGATCGCGTGGGTGAATTTTTAGTTTCGCTAATTTTTCGCGCGAAGCCTGCACTTCTGCCTCGCTCAAGTTGTGGCTGTTATGTTGGAAAACCTGATTAACTTGAATATCGAGTTCATCATTGGTTAAGTCCACCTCAAGCAATCCGTTGATATCGTAACTAAAACGAACGGTGATGCCGACTTCCCCCTTTGGGCGAGGTGGTACAGTGACGAACATTTCGCCTAGCAAAATATTCTCGCTGCTGATGGCCGATTCTCCCTGACGAATATCAAAATGAAGTTTGGTTTGATTATCCTGCGAAGTCACATAATGTTCTTCGCGTGAAATCGGTACCGGCATATTTCGTTCAATAATCGGACTGAAACGGTCATTAACGCGTTGACCATTTGGCATATCTACACCAACAGTTGTGCCCAATGAAAATGGCATGACATCGGTAAGTACAACTTCTTCTAGATTTTGATTGCGTGCAATGAGTGCTGCTTGTACGGCGGCTCCACGCGCAATAGCTTCATCAGGATTGATCACCGAAAGTGGTAAGCGTTGGAACCATTGTGCGATCGCTTTGCGGATAATTGGCATACGGGTTGAACCGCCGACTAAAATAATCCCGTCAATACTTGCCGGATTGAGTTTAGCATCACGTAGGGCGCGTTCAATCGGTTGGCGTAAACGGGCAATCAGTGGTTGTGCGGCTTGACGGAAATCCTCTTCAGAGATAATGGCTTCATGGACTTGCTCATCTAAGGTGAGAGCAATTTTGACATTCTTTTCTTTACTCAATTGACGTTTGGCATGTTCGAAGACTTGCCAACACTCGCTAGAGGTTTGAATACGTTGTTTTTGTGCGTTACTTAAAGTGCTACATTGGGTTAAAAAATAATGTTGTAGCACTTGAACAAAATCTTCGCCTCCCAGCTTATTATCACCGGCGCTGGCAGACACCTGCACTACGCCATCAAAATAATCCAAGATTGACACATCAAAGGTTCCGCCACCTAAATCAAAAATTAAAAAATTGGTATCATCCGGCTTATCTTGCAAGTTATAAGCAAGTCCTGCTGCTGTTGGTTCATTGAGTAAACGGCTTACTTTTAACCCTGCCATTTCGGCCGCATTTTTCGTGGCTTGGCGCTGAATCGCATTAAAATAAGCCGGTACGGTAATCACTACTTCTTCAATCGGTTCGCCTAAAAAATGTTCGGCATCTTCCTTCAAACTTTTCAGCACTAATGCAGAAAGCTCTTCCGCACGGAATTGTTGTTTGCCCAGTTTAAAAATTTTATCGCTGCCCATAAAGCGCTTAAATGCAGAAGCGGTCATATGCGGCGCGGTGGCCAATCTCTCGCGGGCGGCCAGACCGACTAAGATGGAACCATCTTCGCTAACGCTGACTACCGAAGGAGTTAATCCATGTCCGAGTTTATTGGGAATGAGGCGGGTTTCGCCATCGATAAATTGGGCAATTAAACTATTCGTTGTGCCTAAATCAATACCTATTTGTAGACTACTCATTATTGGTTTCCATGTGATTTGTTTGAAGGAGCGAATTATGCCATAAAAACAGCAACTTGCTGTGGTGATTTTGTAATAAGGGAAATTGCTTGGTTACTTGCTTATCGGGCGAAATAAAACGCCCCCTTGAAATGAAATGTTTTCCCTAAAGATGATGCTAAGTCATTGATTTTATTAGGAGAGAATAAAAACGCAGCCATTATGGCGCGAAACGCCCCATTCAAAACCAAAGTCTTGCTTAAAAATGAAGCTAAGTCATTGATTTTATTAGGGAAGCATAAAAAACAGCCATTATGGCGCGAAACGCCCCTTCCAAAACCAAAATTTTGCTTAAAAATGAAGCTAAGTCATTGATTTTATTAGAGGAGCATAAAAAAGCAGCCATTATGGCGCGAAACGCCCCATTCAAAACCAAAGTTTTGCTTAAAAACGATGCTAAGTTATTGATTTTATTAGGGATGAATAAAAAAGCCAAAATCACGATAGATTTTGGCTTTTTTCGGCTAGCGTTTGGATTTTTTGATGAATTTCATCAAACGTTTACGTTTACGCAATTGATTTGGTGTGAGTTTGTTTTTGCGGCCGGCAAATGGATTGGCGCCCTCTTGGAAGAGCAGGCGGATCGGTGAGCCGATAATTTTCAAACTCTTGCGATAATAATTGGACAAGTAGCGTTTATAGGAGTCGGGCAGTTTGTCCATTTGGTTGCCGTGTACCACGATAATTGGTGGATTATAGCCACCCGGGTGGGCATATTTCAGCTTAATGCGGCGTCCGCCGGCCATTGGCGGTTGGTGCTCATCGGTGGCCATTTGCAAAATGCGGGTGAGCAACGATGTTGTCATTTTCTGTGTTGCGCAGGCATAGGCTTCTTTTACCGAATCAAACAAGTTACCCACACCGCTACCATGTAAGGCGGAAATAAAATGCACACGGGCAAAATCAATGAAATCCAAACGGCGGTCGAGCTCTGATTTTACGCGATCCTTCACATCCTGATCTAAACCATCCCATTTATTCACCACGATGACCAAGGAACGCCCGGCATTGAGAATAAAACCAAGGAGAGAAAGATCCTGATCGGAAATATTTTCTCGAGCATCGATGGTGAGCAGCACCACATTCGCATCTTGAATGGCTTGAAGAGTTTTGATCACCGAGAATTTTTCCACCGCTAAATTGACTTTGCCGCGTTTACGTACGCCGGCGGTGTCGATCAGCGTGTATTGCTGGCCATCGCGTTCCATTGGGATATAAATAGAATCGCGGGTAGTCCCCGGCATATCGTAAACCACCACACGATCTTCGCCTAGAATACGGTTAGTGAGAGTGGATTTGCCCACATTCGGGCGGCCAACAATGGCGATTTTGATATTTTTATCGCGTTCTTCTTCAAGTTCTTCATCAAAGGATTCTTCCAACGCATCGTCCAATAACGCGGTGTCTTCCTCTGAATCGAAATCAAATTCAGCATCCCATTCATCACTTGGTTCATCTTGCTCTGCGTTTGCTTCTTCATTTTGTTGCATGGCTTCGGCAAGCGGAGCTAATACTTGCTCCATTAATTGAGTTACGCCGCGGCCTTGTGAGGCCGCGATTTGTTCCACTTCACCTAAGCCTAATTGGTAGAATTCGGCACAATGGGAATCGGCATCGATACCATCGGTTTTATTAGCGACTAATACCGTGGTTTTATTGGTGCGTTGACGCAAATATTGGGCTATGCCGATATCGGCTGAAGTTAGGCCGGCACGGGCATCCACTAAAAATAGCACCACATCGGCTTCTTCAATAGCCAATAAGGATTGTTCCGCCATTTTTTCTTCCACGCCTTCTTCGCTGCCATCGATCCCGCCGGTATCGATCACAATGAAATCATAGCCGGCAATGTTGGCTTGGCCATATTTGCGATCGCGTGTTAATCCCGGGAAATCGGCGACTAGCGCGTCACGAGTACGGGTGAGACGGTTAAAAAGGGTGGATTTTCCTACGTTGGGACGGCCAACTAAGGCCACGACAGGCGTGCTCATAATGATTCTCTTTGTTTGGACGATTAAAAGTACGGCAGATTATAGCGAATGTGGCCGCGCGGGTAAAATGAGGCATAAAAAAGGCACCTTTCGGTGCCTATTTTATATCTGTAGTATTGGCGGAATGGACGGGACTCGAACCCGCGACCCCCTGCGTGACAGGCAGGTATTCTAACCAGCTGAACTACCACTCCGCAAGTGGCGCGTATAATAATCGGGCTTCACGGGAGCGTCAATCTTTTTTTTCGCATTTGCGTTTGCCCGCTCAATATATCGCCATTAATGTTCCGTAGGTTCTGTTGGTGGATTGAGGCGTTGTTCCCATAGCGAGATTTTATTGCCGCTTTTTTTCGCGATTATTTGTAATAAATTGAGATGCGCCTGTAGCTCTTCTTGATTGGGTTGTAGACGACATAAATCCAGCGTATCGGTACGGATGATTTGCTGGGCTTGTACGCCGTTTCCGGCCTGGGATTCAATGATATGCTCTTCATCTCCAAATAGGCTGGTTTGGCCGCCGGTCATTGCCAGATAAACATCCGCCAAAATTTCCGCATCCAGTAATGCGCCGTGCAGGGTACGTTTACTGTTGTCAATACCTAAGCGATCGCATAGCGCATCCAAATTATTGCGTTTGCCGGGATACATTTGGCGCGCCATTTGTAAGGTGTCGGTGACCGCACAAATATCGTTAGTTTTGACATCTAAATTCAATTTGCGGAATTCATAGTCCATAAATCCCACATCGAAGGGGGCGTTATGAATCAGCAGTTCGGCTCCGCGGATATAATCTAAAAAATCTTGGGCGATTATGCGGAAATCCGGCTTATCGGCCAACATTTCATCGGTGATGCCGTGCACTTTAATCGCATCGGGATCGACCGGGCGGTCGGGCTTAATATAAAGATGAAAGTTATTACCGGTAAATTTGCGGTTAATTAATTCCACCGCACCGATCTCAATAATACAGTGGCCTTCGTAATGGGCACCAAGTTGGTTCATGCCGGTGGTTTCCGTATCCAGTACGATTTGCCGATTGCTAGTAATCATTGTTTAGCCCTGTGCTTTCCCTTAAAATGGCCGCCATTTTACACAAACTCCCTTTCTTTATGCAAAAACGAATCGACATTTTTACCGACGGCTCTTGCTTGGGAAATCCCGGCGCCGGCGGCATCGGCGTTTTATTGCGCTATAAACAGCATGAAAAGCAAATTTCCCAAGGCTATTTTCTAACGACCAATAATCGGATGGAGTTGCGGGCGGTGATTGAAGCGTTGAATGCGCTGACCGAAGCTTGCACGGTGACCCTTTATTCCGATAGCCAATATGTGAAAAACGGCATTACTCAGTGGATTTTCAATTGGAAGAAAAACAATTGGAAAGCCAGCACCGGTAAACCGGTGAAAAATAAGGATTTATGGCAATTGTTGGATCAAGCTATTGCTCGTCACAATATTGAATGGCGTTGGGTGAAAGGGCATTCAGGGCATCGGGAGAATGAAATTTGTGATGAATTGGCCAAAAAAGGAGCGGAAAATCCGACATTAGAAGATATTGGCTATCTCGCCGAATAGGTTTTTTTGGCCAATACTGCCTAAAAAACACACTGTTCGCATTTAAAAGTGTGATCTGGATCAGATATTTATAACTCAATTCGAACTCCCCGTTGACAGCTAAAAAGGCTTTTGTAATGATGCGCTCGCCAATCTAGGCGAGCGGACATTTCCTGTGGGGGAAAGTTCAATCAATCTAGCATCGTTAAACCATAAGGAATAACAAAATGAAAAAAACACTAGCAGCGTTAATCGTATCAGCAATCGCAGCAGGCTCCGCAAATGCTGCAGTCATTTATGATAATGAAGGAACTAAAGTTGATTTGAACGGTTCCCTTCGTTTAATTCTTGAAAAAACTAACAAAGAAGGTGCAGGTCACACTCACTCCGGTTTACGTAATGCCGGTTCTCGTGTTGCTTTAAAAGTAACTCACGATTTAGGTGATGATTTCTATGCTCTTGGCCGTTTTGAACTTCGTTTCAACGGTAAAACATCAAGTACTGAAGATAGTTTCGGTGATGTTTATGTGAAACGTGCTTATGTTGGTTTAGGTAACAAAGCATTAGGTGAAGTGACTTTCGGTCGTCAATTATTAATCGCGGATGATTTAAGCACCGCTAACGACTACGAATACGGCATCATTGAGAAGAAACACTATATTCCAACTGACGCAAACTCTGCGATCCGTTATGACTATCGTGGTGTGAAAGATCTTCAACTTGGTGCAAGCTATCAATTCGCTGACAAACGTGATGCTCACAATGAAGTAACATCAGGTACTGTATCTAACGGTTACCAATTCGGTGCTGTTTATGATGGTAAATTTGATGATGTAAACGGCTTAATCGCTAAATTCGGTTACGGTCGTACTGTGTATAAAACAGATTTAACCAACACCAAAAAACATACCGACGGTTTCTTAGCAAGCTTAGGTTACAGACATGCTGATTTAGTACTTTCTGTAGACGGTGGTTATGCACGTGATAAACACGCTCAAGGTGAAAACTCTGTAAGACGTTACTTTGTATCTCCAGGCTTTAGCTTCCCTGTAATCGCAGATAAAAGCAACTTCTACGGTAACTACAAATACGAACAAGAAAAAGATGGTGCAAATAAAGATAAAACCCATGGTTTCTTGTTAGGTGTTGACTACAAACTTCACAAACAAGTAGTTACTTTCATCGAAGGTAAATACCAAGTTACTAAATCCTACGTTAACGGTGATTACGTGAACGGTAGCAAAGTTAAAGATAAAGCTATCGGTGTAGGTATGCGCGTATTCTTCTAATCCTTCCGGATTATTCAATAAGGCAAGCTGCGAGGCTTGCCTTTTTTTATGCCGTTTTTAGTAGTTTCCACGCTCAATATTAGATTTTTAAGCTAATGCTAATAAAATCAATGGGTTAGATGTCGTTTTTGGAAAAACTCTGATTTTCGGCAGGGCGTTTGGAATATTAAGGTAGGATTGTCAAGAATCATCGGGCGGAGGTGAATCTGCCCGATGGATGTGCGGTTTATTGATGGCAATGCTGCAAAATAATGTTTTTCATCATTTCGATATGCAGCGGTTCGGCATTGAGCGCCGGAATATATTGATATTGTTCCCCACCATGGGAAAGGAAAATTTCCCGATTTTCTTCGTTGATTTCCTCTAGCGTTTCTAAACAGTCCACGGAAAAGCCCGGACAAATAACTGCTAGTTTTTTAATTCCTTGCGCAGCCGCCTGTTGCATAAAATGATCGGTGTAAGGTTGTAGCCATTCTTCACGTCCAAAACGTGATTGGAAACTGATGGCCCATTGGGTTTCTGCTAAGCCTAATTTATCCACGATGGCTAGGGTTGTTTGTTTGCAATGTTGACGGTAATAATCACCTTTTTCCTCATAGCGCAATGGAATGCCATGGTAGGAAAACAGCAGAAATTCATCCTCTTGCATGCGCGCTTTAATTGATTGGCAGAGGGCACTTAGATAATCTGGGTGTAAATGATAGGAATGTACAAATTCAAAGGGCAGAATATTGCGTTGATTTTTCAAGGCATTTGCAAAGGCATCAAATAAAGCGCCGGTGGTTGTACTGGAATATTGCGGGAAAAGCGGGAGTACGATCATTTTTTCAACATTTTGTGCCATCAAATTTTGAATGGCCTGCGACATTGACGGATTACCGTAGCTCATAGCGATTTCTACCGTAACATCCTCACCGGCACTCCACAATGCCTGTTGTAATGCTTGTTGCTGCTGACGGGTAATCGCCAATAGCGGTGAGCCGCTAGGTGTCCAAATAGCCTGGTAGTTGCCGGCAATTCGTTTAGAACGTAACGGTAAAATAATGCTTCTAAGCAACGGATACCATTTGTAACGCGGTAAATCAACCACGCGCGGATCAGTTAAAAATTGCCATAGATAACGGGAAATTGCAGATGGAGTTGCGGCATCCGGAGTGCCAAGGTTGGCTAATAAAACGCCAATTTTTGTTTTTTTTGTCATAAATTTATCAGAGACAGGGTCAATCTTGAAACGCAGCAAAGTTTATCTTGCTCATTGCGAATGTCAATTTGCCAAACTTGGGTATTTTTTCCTAAGGCAATTGGTGAGGCTTTGGCAATAACCCGGCCGGCACTGACTGGGCGTAAATGATTGGCATTAATTTCTAGTCCTACTGCGGCGCGGCCTTCCTCTAAGGTGAGAAAAGCACCGAGGGAACCGAGGGTTTCCGCTAAGGCGCAGGAAATCCCCCCGTGTAATAGACCGAAGGGTTGGGTGGTTCGGTGATCCACGGGCATGCTGGCTTCTAACCAATTATTACCGAGCGCGGTGATTTCAATGCCGAGGTGGCCGATGGCGCAATTGCGCCCCATTGCATTGAGTTGTGCGAGACTGAGTTGTTTTTTCCAGATCATAATTAATCCAACAGCGTTAATAATGCTTGTACCGGGTGTTTTAAGGTACGGTGGGCAAAACGTTTTACTTGGCTACGGCAGGAATAGCCGGTGGCCAAGCAAAATTCAGCATTTTGGCGTGAAAGTTTTTCACCCCAGGACATGGCATAAATGTCGTGGCTCATTTCTTGGTTTTGAACTTCATGGCCAAATACCCCAGCCATACCGCAACAACCTACTTTTTCCACTTCCAATTGTTGCCCGAAAGCGGCAAAGATTTGTTGCCATTCCTTCGGACTGTTTGGTAATTGGGTGGATTCGGTACAATGTGGGAAGAAATGCCATTCGGTATTTTTTGATTTCACTTCCACATGGAGTTTTTCCTGCCAATCGGTTTGCTTTATTTGTGCAAGTAGCCATTCATGGGCGGTAAGTACATGGAATGTTCCGCGTTTTTCCGCCAAGATTTCTTGATATTCATCCCGATAGGACAGCACTATGGCCGGATCTACACCAACCATTGTAATATCTAATTGTGCAAGACGATTTAAAAAATCCGCCTGATTTTCAGCAATGTGGCTAAAATGCCCCAAAAAGCCTTTGATGTGCATGGCTTTGCCATTTGGTTTGAATGGCAGCAAAATTGGTGTAAAGCCTAATTTTCGACAGAGCGCAATAAAATCGGCAACCACTTTGGCATCATAATAAGAGGTGTAAGGATCTTGCACGATTAACAGCATCTTGGCTTTTTCCGCGGCACTTTTTTGTGCCAATGCATCGAGATTCGGCGCCTGATAACCTTGTTCATTTAGCTGGCTTTGCAAATTTGGCTGGGACAGGAGCGGTAAATCCGTCATGCCGATGGTTTTTTCGACTAAATTTTGAGTAAATTTCAACGAGGTAATGCGATTGAATAATCCGGGTTGTTTAGCCAACCAAGGCGCAGCAATTTCTAAATTGGCAACCACGTAATCTTTCAATGGGCGCAAATAACGTTGATGATAAAAATAGAAGAACTTCGCGCGGAAACTCGGTACATCGATTTTAATTGGACATTGTGAGGCACAGGCTTTGCAGGCGAGGCAACTATCCATTGCGGCTTTTACTTCATGGGAAAAATCATAATCACCACTTTGATTTCCTAAACTATTGCGCAGTTTGCCGACGAATTCGCTCAATTTAATTTTCGATTGACGGAAGTCCAGTTGTTCCGGTTGTACATTTTCGTTAGCCATAAGGCGTAACCATTCACGCACCATCGCAGCCCGGCCTTTTGGTGAGAATACCCGATTGCGGCTAACCTTCATTGATGGACACATGGTGCTGTGTTGATCAAAATTGAAGCACAAGCCGTTGCCGTTACAATTCATCGCACCTTTAAATTCATCGCGTATCGCAATAGGAATTTGGCGGTCTTGATCGGCTCGCATTGGCGAAAGAATAGAGTAGAGCTCATCTTCGCACTCAAGCGGTGTGCAAATTTTGCCCGGGTTTAGGCGATTACGCGGATCAAATAAGAATTTGATGTAGCGTAGTTCGCGCCATAATTCTGGGGTGAAGAAGGTTTCTCCATAGTGGGAACGTACACCTTTACCATGCTCCCCCCATAATAAACCGCCATATTTCGCCGTAAGTTCGGCGACTTGGTCAGAAATTGTTTTAAATAGCGCGACCTGTTCTTTGTCGCATAGGTCAAGTGCCGGCCGAACATGTAATACACCAGCATCCACGTGACCGAACATACCATATTGCAGATTGTGGGCATCCAATAGTGCGCGAAATTCGGCAATATAATCGGCCAAATGCTGTGGCGGTACGCAGGTATCTTCCACAAACGGAATAGGTTTAGCTGCGCCTTTGGCGTTACCCAATAAACCTACCGCTTTTTTACGCATGGCATAAATACGCTCAATCGATGGTAGATCATCACAAATTTGATAGCCAATAATGCCATCACTATCCGCAGCTATTTTTTCGTCCAATACCTGGCATAACTTTTGCAACTGATGACTGATTTTACTTTTATTATTGCCGGCAAACTCCACAATGTTGAGTCCAAGAATTGGGGCTTGTTCGTCTTCGTGTAATAGCTCTTTGACCGAATGCCAAATGATGTCTTGTTTGGCAAGATTCAACACTTTGGAATCTACGGTTTCTACGGATAGTGCATTAGCTTCTACCATAAAAGGAGCGCTGCGCAATGCAGCATCAAAGGAATTGTATTTAATATTGATTAAGGTGCGATATTGCGGAATTGGTAATAAATTCAGTTTGGCTTCACAAACAAATGCCAATGAACCTTCTGAGCCGGTAATGATGCGGGTGAGATTAAATTCGCTTAAATCATCATTAAAGACATTTTTTAAATCATAACCGGTAAGAAAACGATTCAGCTGCGGCATATCATCGAGAATCGCTTGGCGTTTCTCTTTGCAACGATTGAAAATCAGCTGTGGCAAATTTTTACTAGTGCTTTGTTCCTGAGGGACATCATTAACTTGTTCTAATTGCTGGCTAGAAATCGAATCAGTATCCAACACTTCGCCATTAATTAATACGCTACGTAAGGCTAATACATGATTAGAGGTTTTGCCATATTGTAACGAACCTTGACCGGAAGCATCGGTATTAATCATACCGCCTAAGGTTGCGCGGTTACTGGTGGATAGCTCCGGAGCAAAAAATAAACCATGGGGCTTTAAAAATTGATTGAGTTGATCTTTTACTACACCAGCCTGTACCCGCACCCAACGTTCTTGCACGTTGAGTTCAAGAATTTCGGTCATATGGCGGGAGAGATCGACAATAATATTGTGGTTAAGTGATTGTCCGTTGGTTCCGGTACCGCCACCACGCGGAGTGAAGGTTAAGGATTGGTATGTTTCCCGATTAGCTAATTTTGTTAGACGCACCACGTCTGCGACAGTTTTGGGAAACAAAATAGCTTGTGGTAATTGTTGATAGACACTGTTATCGGTGGCTAAACTTAGGCGTGAAGCATAATCGGTGGCAATATCGCCTTCGAAGTGTTGTTTTTTTAATGCGTCAAGATAGTCAATAACAACAGGCTCAAGTTGAGGAACAGCGGCAAGACGGGGTAGCATAGAACTCCTCTTATATATAGCAAAAGAATGAGCAAGATAATATATGAAGCGCTTTTGAATGTCGAACCTTGATCGGGGATTTTAAGGAAGAGAATTTTTAAATTAAAGGTGTATAATTTACTCGTTTATTTGAATTTGGAGTGTATTAAATTGTTTTTTTCGATGAAAAAAGGGAAAAGAAAATTTGTGCTAGATTGACAAAATATCTCTTTTTAACCCATAAAATAATCTGAATGTGCGTTCATTTTGGGGGTTAACTGGTTACAAAATAACCAAAATAGGCAAAAAAAGTTTGATCTTTGACTTTTTTATAGGATAATAGCCCCACTTTTGAACGTTCCTTTGGCTATGCAAAGGAATTGAATTTGTCAAAAGGTACAAGTTAGGGCAAATTCAAAACCCTAGTTAAGCAATGTTTAGGATGAATTTATTATAAAAAAGTTCATAATAAACAAGGAAACTTTTCTTATTACGATGACTAAATAGAGGACATCAAAATGAAAAAAACTGCAATCGCATTAGTAGTTGCTGGCTTAGCCGCAGCTTCTGTAGCTCAAGCAGCTCCACAAGAAAACACTTTCTACGCTGGTGCTAAAGCTGGTTGGGCATCTTTCCACGATGGTATCAAATACACAGCTGATCATTTTGTATATACACAAAATGGTGTTGCGTATGAGCTTGGTTTCAACCGTAACTCTGTAACTTACGGTGTATTCGGTGGTTACCAAATCTTAAACCGTGACAACTTAGGTTTAGCGGTAGAATTAGGTTACGATGATTTCGGTCGTGCTAAATTCCGTGCTGAAGGTCAAAACGTACTTAAACACACTAACCACGGTGCTCACTTAACCTTAAAAGGTAGCTATGATTTAGGCGGTGTTGCTTCTGCATTACAAGGCTTAGACGTTTATGGTCGTGCAGGGGTTGCTTTAGTTCGTTCTGACTACAAATTCTACAACTTAGAAGGCGAAAAATGGCATAAAGAACACAGCTTGAAAGCATCTCCAGTGTTCGCTGCTGGTTTAGAGTATGCATTACCATCTCTTCCAGAGTTAGCATTACGTCTTGAATACCAATGGGTTAACAAAGTTGGTAAATTAAAAGATCAAAATGGTGATCGCGTAGATTACGCTCCATGGATCGGTTCTGTAACTGCAGGTTTATCTTACCGTTTCGGTCAAGGTGCTGCTCCAGTAGTTGCTCCTGAAGTTGTAAACAAAACTTTCAGCTTAAACTCTGATGTAACTTTCGCTTTCGGTAAAGCAAACTTAAAACCAGAAGCTAAAGGTGCTTTAGACGGTATCTACGGCGAAATCGCTCAAGTTAAAAGTGCTAAAGTAGCTGTTGCTGGTTACACTGACCGCATCGGTTCTGAAAAAGCTAACTTAAAATTATCTCAACGTCGTGCTGACACCGTTGCTAACTACTTAGTAGCTAAAGGTGTTGCTGCACAAGACATCACTGCTACAGGTTACGGTAAAGCTAACCCTGTAACTGGCGCAACTTGTGACGCAGTTAAAGGTCGTAAAGCTCTTATCGCTTGTTTAGCACCAGATCGTCGTGTTGAAATCGCAGTAAACGGTACTAAATAATTAATACCTTTGCGAAATAAAGCATAACGTAGAAAGACCTAAACTTCGGTTTAGGTCTTTTCTTTATATGTAATTTATCGTTCATTTTATAGGAACTTTATATGAAAAAGTGGATTGCTATTATTGTGGCAGCGGTTGCCATTGGAATGACTTTAATGTCCAGCTATAACGGTTTAGTTAAAGCTGAAACCGAAATTGACGCTGTTTGGGCTAACGTGGAATCAGCCTACCAACGTCGTGCCGATTTAATTCCTAACTTGGTGAATACGGTGAAAGGACAGGCCAATTTTGAGCAACAAACCTTAACCAATGTGATCGAAGCCCGCGCTAAAGCCACTCAAACTCAAATTGATCCATCCAATTTAACGGAAGAGCAATTAGAACAATTCCAACAAAATCAAAATCAGGTCGGATCTGCCTTATCTCGTTTATTGGTAACCGTTGAGCAATATCCAGAATTGAAAGCCAATGAAGGTTTTATGAATTTACAGGCACAATTGGAAGGTACGGAAAACCGCATTAATGTAGCGCGTAATAAATTTAATGAAGCGGCTAAAGTATATAACCAAAAAGTGCGCGAATTCCCAGCAAAAATTACTGCAATGCTCTTTGGCTTTAAAGCTAAACCTTATTTTAAAGCAGCTGCAGGTGCGGAAAATGCACCGGTTGTGAATTTTAACTAAGGATCCAATCATGGGATTTTTCTCACGCATTCCCGTGGATAAAAAGCAAATCGAGGCGGCTATTAGTTGCCTTGAAAGCCACACCTCAGCCGAGCTACGGGTTTATATCGAACGCAAATATCCCAAAGCAAGTCGCGATTTATCTGTGATGGAGCGAGCATTACAGGTTTTTGATGAATTAAATATGGCAAATACTGCTGAGAAAAATGGTGTATTAATTTATCTCAACTATAAGCAGCACCTATGTGCCATTATCGGCGATCAGGGAATAGATCAGCATCTTGATGCGGCCTACTGGCAAATTCAATGTGACTTAATGACCGCTGATTTTAAACAGCGCCAATACACTGCCGGGATTGTTGCCGCCATTGCACGAATTACTGATGTGTTAGCTGAACATTTTCCTATTCAGGTAAATGATCAAAACGAATTACCAAATGAGGTAATTGTCCATGAATAATGCTGTTAAGAAGATTTTTGGCTTTTTTCTGCTTTGTTTTGTGCTGAGTTTTTCCAGTCAGGCAGCGTATTTTCCACCAAAACCTAGCCCGTTTCATTATGTGAATGATTACACGAAAACACTCACTGCAGCTGAAACGCAAACATTGGAAAATAAACTAATTCACTATGGCCAACAAACCAGTTCACAAATAGCTGTCGTATTAGTACCGACAACCAATGAATATGAAATTGCTGAATATACCTTTGCATTAGGCGATAAATGGGGGATCGGCCGTAAGGAACTCAATAATGGCGTATTGATGCTTATTGCGAAAAATGATCGCAAGGTATTTATCGCTACCGGGCAAGGTTTGGAGGCAGTATTGCCCGATGCCTTTCTATCTTCGGTCATTCGCAATGCGATTTTGCCGCAATTTAAGCAGGAACAATACGCACAAGGTATTAGCGATGGTTTAGATGCCATCATTGCGGCTAGCCAAGGTGAATATGGTGCTTACCAAGCGGAAGAAGAAAGCACATTCGATCAATATATTCCATTGTTGATGATCTTGGTATTTTTTGCTTTTGTCGCATTTGGTGAATATCAATACCATAAAAATGAAGTTTATGTTAGCCCATCGCAACGTGATCAATTGGAACAAATTATTCGTCAAGTTGGCCGCTCTCGACACAATAATAATGGTGATGGTTTTGGTGGAGGCTTCGGAGGCGGTTTTGGCGGAGGCTCATCCGGTGGAGGCTTCGGCGGAGGTGGTTTTGGTGGCGGTGGAGCCGGCGGTAGTTGGTAAAACCTACTCTTTCACTCGACTTCTATCTTGTGATAGAATGCACGCTCTTTTTACATCACAAGGAACATTATGGAAACTTTAGAGAAAATTAAAAAGCAGATCGCTGAAAACCCAATTTTAATCTACATGAAAGGCTCGCCTAAATTACCAGCTTGTGGATTTTCTGCGCGTGCGGTAGAAGCGTTGATTAATTGTAACGTACCATTTGGTTATGTTGATATTCTGCAACACGCGGATATTCGTGCTGAATTACCAGGCTATGCAAATTGGCCAACCTTCCCACAATTATGGGTTGAAGGCGAGTTAATCGGCGGTTGCGACATTGTGTTGGAAATGTTCCAAGCCGGCGAATTACAAACGCTGTTGAAAGAAGTTGCCGAACGCCATAAAAATGCATAATGAAGCCAAAGAACGCCGTCATTGATATCACGGCGTTTTTTATTGCCCAAAGTTATGACAAATGCCCCTATGATTTTCAGAGTTTTCTTAAAAATGATATGTAACTCATTGATTTTATTAGAATTGATTTTAAAAACAAATTTTTAACATTTTTTTCTAAAAGCGCTTGTCTCAGATGTCCGCTTTCGTTAGACTTTGTCACTGTTAGTCGGGGTGTCAGATGATGGCTGAGAAATACCCGTGAACCTGAGACAGATAATGCTGGCGTAGGAAACTAATCTAATCGTTCATTATGCTGTTTCTTTTTTCATCTTCAACAAGGAGCACATAGTGAAAAATCTAAAGAAACTCAGCGTATTACTTACCGTATCCATTCTTCCTTTCCAATCTTTTGCCGCACAACCACAGCCCTTAAACGTCTATACCTATGATTCGTTTTCGGCAGATTGGGGCGCCGGTCCACAGATTAAAAGTGCCTTTGAAAAGGCTTATCCGCAATGCCTGGTTAATTACACATCCTTTGATAATAACGGTACCTTATTTAATCGGGTTCGTTTGGAAGGCAAAAAACTCAAAGCCGACATCGTATTGGGGCTCGATCAACATCAAATTGATGAGGCTGAAAAACTGGCTGTATTTGTGCCGAATAAGGTCGATTTGAATGCCTTGGCATTGCCACTAAAATGGCAAAATCAAACCTTCTTACCTTATGATTTTGCGGAATATGCGTTTATTTACGATAAAAATAAACTTGCCAATCCACCAAAAAGTTTTCAGGAATTAATCAATAACCAAGAATTAAAAATTCTTTATCAGGATCCACGTACCAGCAGTATTGGGCGTGGTCTATTGTTGTGGCTAAATCAAGTGTATCCAAATCCGCAAGAGGCGGCACAGGCGTGGCAAACCTTGCAAAAACACACGGTGACCGTGACTAAAGGCTGGACCGAAGCCTATGGTGCCTTTTTAAAAGGGGAGGGCGATTTGGTATTAAGTGAAAATACTTCCCCGATTTATCATCGCTTAGCTGAAAATAAAACCCATTATGCTGCAACTGATTTCCCAGAAGGTGGTGTATTGCAAATCGAAGTGGTGGCGAAAACCCAAAATGCCCCGGCAGAATGTAGCGATGCCTTTTTGAATTTCCTTTTAACACCGCAGGCACAAGCCGATTTAGCGAAAAAAAATGTGATGTTACCGGTTATTAAAACCACAATTGAACCTCACATAGACGCTCTGGCGGAACAAACCCGCAATGCTAAAATTTTTGATACCTCAAAGATTGATGGAGCTGAATTGAAAAAACTCATTAATCAATGGCAAAAAGCGTTGTCGCAGTAATTAATGCATGTTGTCATTATTTGCTAACCCACGCTTTCGCTTACCGGAGGTATTACTCGGAAGCGTGGTGATCATCGCCATTTTTAGCTTGTATGCGGGGGCTTTAGGGACGCTTTTTACCGTTGGACAGGAAGCCTCTTTGCATAGCTTATGGGAGGATGCATATCTTCATCGGGTAATCCGATTTAGCCTTACGCAAGCAGCCTTATCAGCCTTGTTATCGGTGCTATTGGGTGGGCTGCTGGCGCGCATATTATTTTTCCTATCATTTCCCGGAAAGGCTTTTATATTACGGTTATTTTCCCTCACTTTTGTGTTACCGGCATTGATTGCCATTTTTGGACTGTTAGGCATTTATGGTCAACAAGGGTGGTTGACAGAATTATGCCAATGGTTTGGTTTGGATTGGCAACCTCGTTTGTATGGCCTGACAGGAATCCTCTTGGCACATCTTTTTTTCAATATTCCCTTAGCCGCGAAGGTCGGCTTGCAAGCACTTGAAGCAATTCCTTCAGAGCAACGTTGTCTGGCGGCCCAACTGAATATTCGTGGCTATAATTTTTTTCGTTTAATTGAATGGCCTTATCTGAAAACTCAATTATTACCTACTTTTGCGCTGATTTTTTTGCTCTGCTTCAGTAGTTTTACGATTGTGTTGGCACTTGGCGGCGGCCCCCAATACAGTACGTTGGAAGTGGCTGTGTATCAGGCGATCTTCTTTGAGTTTGATTTACCAAAAGCGGCACTTTTTGCATTGGTACAATTTGTCCTTGGGGCGATTTTGTTTAGTATCTCGCAGTTTTTCAGTCCACCGCCGGAAAGCCATCTTTCCACACGTTATATCTGGAAGCCTAAAGCCAAACCGGCTCAGATATGCTTGCATTGGATGTTATTTTTGCCATTTTTACTGTTTATTTTTACGCCCTTGCTACATATTGTGTGGCAGGGGATACGCGCCTCAAATTGGTGGAACGCCTTACTTAATAAGGACCTATGGCAGGCATTAGGCTTTTCCTTAAGTTTGGCGCCAACGGCAGCAATTCTTGCGCTAACCCTAGGAATGGCTATTTTGTTTACGGTGCGGCGATTGATGTGGCTGAATCAGATGACGGCTGCAAACACCTTATTAACTGCCGGCATGGTAGTGTTAGCGATTCCAACGCTCATTTTGGCGGTGGGATTATTTATTTGGTTGCAAGACAGGGAACTTACCAATTGGCAGCTTTTTGGTTTGGTTGCGCTATGTAATGCGTTGGCTGCATTGCCCTTTGTATTGCGGATTTTGCATCCACCGATGTGGCGTAATCTGCAATCCTATGAACATTTGTGTCAATCCTTGGGCTTACGTGGCTATAGTCGATGGCGTTTGGTGGAATATCCGTTATTAAAACCGGCCTTAAAATATGCTTTTGCTTTAGCGGCCACCTTATCCCTAGGGGATTTTACCGCGATTGCCTTATTTGGTAGTCCGGATTTTACTTCGCTACCGGCGCTGCTGTATCGTCAGATTGGCCAATATCGCACGGAGGACGGAGCAATTACAGCATTGATTTTATTATTGTTGTGCGTGCTGTTATTTATTTTTATCGAACGCAATAAAGGAGGGCAATATGATTGAGTTACACCAAGTAAAATTTGCCTATAAAGAAATGCAAATGTGCTTTGACTTGCAATTAGCCCGTGGTGAAAAAGCAGCAGTGATCGGAGAAAGCGGGGCAGGCAAGAGCACCTTGCTTAATTTAATTGCCGGTTTTGAATATGCTGGCTCCGGGCGAATTCTACTGAATGGCGAAGATCATAGTCGTAGCGCAGTACATCAACGGCCGGTTTCCATGTTATTTCAGGAGAATAATTTATTTACCCATTTAACCGTAGAGCAAAATATAGCCCTGGGCTTAAAACCCAATTTATCGTTGAATACGACTGAGCAGCAACTTGTAGTTGATGCCGCAGCGGCCGTAGGGTTAGGGGATTTTTTAAAGCGTCAGCCGACAGCATTATCTGGCGGGCAAAAACAACGGGTTGCGTTGGCTCGTTGTTTATTACGCGATAAACCGATCCTATTACTGGATGAACCTTTTTCCGCACTAGATCCACAATTGCGCCAAGAAATGCAGCAATTAATTTTTCAACTTTGCGATGAAAAGCAATTAACCCTGCTGTTGGTGACTCACCAACCGCAGGAAATTAGTCAATCCGTCGATCTTGTACTTCGTTTACATAACGGACGGATCTTAGATAATTAACGGGGAACTCGATGACTTGTCATAACCATAATCACACCCATGAGCTACAACTTTCTTCAGTTACACCGCATCAATCCGTGGAATATTGGTCGGTTTGTAAAGTAGAAGCGTTATTTGAAACGCCTTTTTTAGAATTGATTTATCGTGCTGCACAAATTCATCGCGAGCATTTCAATCCACAGGCGATCCAACTTTCCACCCTCATGTCGATTAAAACCGGTGGATGTCCGGAGGATTGTGGCTATTGCCCACAATCCGCGCGTTATCAAACCGGCGTACAAAACCAACAATTATTGGATGTAGAGGAAATTATCGCCAAGGCCAAGATCGCCAAATCACGCGGTGCAGGCCGTTTTTGTATGGGGGCCGCATGGCGTGGTCCTAAGCCGAAGGATATGGAAAAAGTCACCCAAATTATCCGCGCAGTAAAAGATTTAGGGTTGGAAACTTGCGGTACATTTGGTTTATTGCAGGACGGCATGGCCGAAGAGCTCAAGGAAGCTGGCTTAGATTACTACAATCATAATTTGGATACCGCTCCGGAACATTATAAAGAAGTGATCGGTACTCGCCGTTTTGATGATCGTTTAAGTACCTTAGGAAAAGTACGCAACGCCGGCTTAAAAGTATGTTGTGGTGGTATTGTCGGTATGAACGAGACCCGCAAGGAGCGTGCTGGTTTGATTGCTAGCCTTGCTAATTTAGATCCCCAACCGGAATCAGTACCCATTAATCAATTGGTGAAAATTGAAGGAACTCCATTGGCTGATGCGGAAGAATTAGACTGGACGGAGTTTGTACGAACCATTGCGGTTGCTCGGATTACTATGCCAAAAAGCTATGTGCGTTTATCGGCCGGGCGTAGTGAGATGAACGAACAAATGCAGGCGATGTGCTTTATGGCCGGTGCGAATTCTATTTTCTATGGCGACAAGCTATTGGTAACAGGCAATCCGGAAGAGGATGGCGATCGCCTGTTGATGGCTAAATTGGATTTAGAACCGGAAACGGAAGAGAATAAAAAACGAGACTAAATAAAAAGGCATCTTTCAGATGCCTTTTTTAATTGGGTAATGAATCGAAATTAACGTTCGTTCCAACGTTTAATGGATTCGCGAATGACTTCTTTCGCTTCTTCCACATCGCCCCAGTGAGTTACTTTGGTTGAACCCGGTTTTTTCAAGGCTTTGTAGTTGTTGAAGTGGAATTCAATTTGTTTGATTAATTGTGCTGGGACATCCGCAAGGCTGTTGTAGGCATTGCCGGTGTCGCGATCATCGGCCGGTACACAAACAATTTTGTCGTCCACTTCGCCATCATCAACGAATTTCATTACACCGATCACTTTAGCTTCAAGGAATACGCCGGTTGCTAACGGTTGACGGGTTAGCAATAACACATCCAATTCATCGCCGTCTTCATCTAAGGTTTGTGGAATAAAACCGTAGTTGGTTGGTTTGGCGAAAATAGCCGGTTCAACACGATCCAATTGGAATGCCGCAACTTTACGGTTCCATTCGATTTTATGGCAGCTGCCTTCCGGAATTTCGTTTACCACATTGATGATACCGGCATCGACATCGCCCGGGGGTAAAATTTGATTAAAATCAGCCATGTTGTTTCCTTTTTAGTTGACGTTAAAAAACGCCGCGAGTATAGCAGTTTTTCCCTCGCCAATGTAGTGAAATTGCGCACGCCGGCAAAAGGGCTAAGATTTGTTGATAAATAGAATGGCGCAAACGTTTACTTGGGCTGTTTTTTCGGTAAAATAGCGCCTCTTTTTTACCCTCAAGGAACATTATGGCTAATTTAGCAAAATTTTTTGAGCTTGAATCCCGCGGCTCAAACCTCCGTCAAGAATTGATTGCAGGACTGACTACATTCTTGGCAATGGTTTATTCGGTTATTGTTGTACCGAATATGTTAAGCAGTGCCGGTTTCCCGGCCGAATCAGTGTTTATCGCTACCTGTTTGGTGGCCGGTCTCGGTTCCATTTTAATGGGGCTGTGGGCGAATACACCAATGGCCATTGGTTGCGCGATTTCGTTAACTGCGTTTACGGCATTTAGTTTGGTTAGCGGCCAGAATGTACCTATTCCTGTTGCGTTGGGTGCCGTTTTTTTAATGGGGGTGGTTTTTACCCTTATTTCTGCGACCGGTATTCGTGCCTGGATTTTACGTAATTTACCGGAAAGCATCGCGCATGGCGCTGGTATCGGCATTGGTCTTTTCCTGTTGCTCATCGCTTCCAATGGCGTTGGCTTGATCGTAGGCAGTACAAAAGGTATTCCGGTTAAAATGGGCGAATTTACTTCCTTCCCGGTACTGATGTCATTGATTGGATTAGCCTGCATTATCGGTTTGGAAAAAATGCGCGTAAAAGGGGCTATTTTATGGGTGATCATTGCGATCACGATCATCGGTTTAATTTTCGATCCAAAGGTGACCTTCGGTGGACAAGTTTTCAAAATGCCATCATTTGGCGAAAATTCCTTATTCCTACAATTAGATTTAGCAGGCGCTTTACAAGCCACCATTTTACCTGCGGTGTTTGCCTTAGTGATGACAGCAGTATTCGATGCCACAGGGACGATTCGTGCGGTGGCCGGACAAGGTAATTTGTTGGACAAAAACGGACAAATCATCAATGGCGGTAAAGCCTTAACCTCCGACTCTTTAAGCAGCTTGCTTTCCGGTCTATTTGGTACCGCGCCGGCGGCCGTGTATATCGAATCTGCAGCCGGTACTGCAGCTGGTGGTAAAACCGGTATTACCGCGATTGTGGTGGGCGTATTGTTCCTCTTGATGTTATTTTTCCAACCATTGGCTTTCTTAGTGCCGAGTTACGCTACTGCGCCGGCATTGATGTATGTTGGTTTATTAATGTTAAGCAATGTTAGCAAATTGGATTTCAATGACTTCGTTGGCGCCATGAGCGGATTGATTTGTGCAGTCTTTATCGTCCTCAGCGCAAACATCGTGACAGGCATCATGTTAGGTTTCGCTTCTTTGGTTATCGGTCGAGTGGTCAGCGGCGAATTTAAACGCCTCAACATTGGTACTGTCGCCATCGCAATTATTCTTGTCGCCTTCTATGCCGGCGGCTGGGCAATTTAAGCCATCATCTCCCGACAAAAAACACGGCGCTTGCCGTGTTTTTTCTTTTTTTAAGGTAACCATAATAAAATCAATGGGTTATAGGGCATTTTAGCAAAAACTCTGAAAACTGAGGGGGCGTTTTCCATGGGCGGGGAATAAACTATTGGAAATTTTAGGTTTTTTAGAGTAATCTTGTGCCCGCAACGTAGAGGTGCGGACATTATAAGTAGTTATTTGGAGCGGATAGCGGAGATGAATAACGAAAGGAATGGCCGCCGAAATCGGTTGAAAGTCATTTTGACTGGTTGGTAGCGTCTTCGAAAGGAACGTTACTGTCATAGTTTTTCACTATGGAGCGCTACGGTGAGTCTTTTCTTTGTTTTCTTGCCTGCCCGCGCTCCATTAAGTTATAGGATAACCTAATGGATCTTATCGATTATTCTTCTTCAATTTGGTCTATCGTACCGCCTTTATTGGCGATCGTGTTGGCCATCGCAACCCGTCGTGTATTAATTTCACTGAGTGCGGGGATCGTTATTGGTGCATTGATGTTGGCGGGTTTTAATCCGTTGAATGCGTTCACCTATTTAGCCAAAAACGTGGCGGCGTTGGTGTATGCCGATGGCGAAATCAACTCCAATATGAACATTATTCTGTTCTTATTATTGCTTGGAGTGTTAACGGCATTGTTAACCGTTTCGGGCAGTAATCGTGCATTTGCCGAATGGGCACAAAGTAAGATCAGAAGTCGTCGCGGTGCGAAATTATTAGCCGCCTGCTTGGTGTTTGTTACCTTTATCGACGATTATTTCCACAGCTTGGCGGTGGGGGCAATTGCCCGTCCGGTGACCGACCGTTTCCGCGTTTCACGAGCGAAATTGGCCTATATTTTAGACTCCACCGCAGCACCAATGTGTGTAATGATGCCGGTATCCAGTTGGGGGGCGTATATCATTTCATTGGTTGGTGGTTTATTGGTGACTTATGGAATCACTGAATATACCCCAATGGGCGCCTTCGTAGCGATGAGTTCAATGAACTTCTACGCCATTTTCTCTTTATTAATGGTGTTCTTTGTCGCTTACTTTTCCTTTGATATCGGCACCATGGCGCGTCATGAGAGCTTGGCCATGGAACGTAGCGATGACGAGGAAGAGGCAATTGATGGCGTGAAAGGTAAAGTGATTAATTTGATTTTGCCAATTGTGGTGTTAATCATTACCACGGTATTTATGATGCTATTCACTGGTTATGAAGCCTTAGCTGCCGATGGTAAAGCTTTTAGTATTTTAGGCGCATTTGAAAATACCACGGTGGGAATTTCATTGGTCTTTGGTTCATCCTGCGCGGTATTAGTATCTACCTTGTTGATTATTTGGGAACGTCAAGTTGGCGTGAGCGAATATTTCAAATCTTGGTGGATCGGTATCAAATCCATGTCTGGCGCGATTGCGATTTTATTCTTCGCTTGGACTATTAATAAAGTGGTGGGCGATGCGCAAACCGGTAAATATCTCTCTTCACTAGTTACCGGCAATATTCCGGTAGAATTCCTACCAGTGTTGTTGTTTATTTTGGGTTGCTTAATGGCATTCTCCACCGGTACCAGCTGGGGAACCTTCGGGATTATGCTACCGATTGCCGCTGCTATGGCTAGCAATAGTGCACCGGAATTGTTATTACCTTGTCTTTCTGCGGTGATGGCAGGAGCGGTGTGTGGTGACCATTGTTCTCCGGTTTCCGATACTACGATTTTGTCTTCAACCGGTGCGAAATGTAATCACATTGATCACGTTACCACTCAATTACCTTACGCGGGTGCGGTTGCTGCAGCAACGGCGATTGGCTATGTGGTTGTTGGGTTTAGTCTGTCAGGTTTGGCAGGATTCATTGCCACAGGTGTAAGCTTGGCATTAATCGTATTCATTGTGAAAAAACGCTAAAAATGTGATCTGGCTCAAACTTTAAAATAAAAATTAAAAAAGTTTATATTTTTATAAAATGCGGCATAAAGTCGCATTTTTTTTGTATTTAAATAAATATACTTTATAAAAAACCAATATTTAAATGTTTGTTGGAATTTAAATCTATTTCGTTGGTCTTGTTAGCCATTTTGTTGCCTTTACAACGACTTTGTCTTCGGTATTATGTGCCTCACGTCAAACAAATTCGCCATAAACGAAAGATTTTAGGAGAGAGTTATGAAGAAATTATCCGGTGCGGAAATGGTGGTGCAATCCTTACGCGATGAGGGCGTAGAATATGTCTTTGGTTATCCTGGCGGTGCGGTGTTGGATATTTATGATGCGATTCATACCCTAGGCGGTATTGAACATATTTTAGTGCGTCATGAACAAGCAGCGGTGCATATGGCCGATGGTTATGCGCGTGCTACCGGCAAAGTGGGTTGTGTATTGGTGACATCTGGTCCGGGCGCAACGAATGCGATTACCGGCATTTTAACCGCCTATACGGATTCTGTGCCGTTGGTTATTCTTTCCGGTCAGGTTATGAGTAATTTGATCGGTAGTGATGCTTTCCAAGAATGCGATATGGTGGGGATTTCTCGCCCGGTGGTGAAACATAGCTTTATCGTGAAAAAAGCAGAAGATATTCCGGAAACCTTGAAAAAAGCCTTTTATATCGCTTCGACCGGTCGCCCTGGCCCGGTAGTAGTGGATATTCCGAAGGATACGGTCAATCCAAATAATAAATTCCCGTATGAATATCCAAGCTCGGTAGAATTGCGTTCCTATAATCCAACAACACAAGGCCATAAAGGACAAATCAAAAAAGCGTTAAAAGCATTGTTGGTGGCGAAAAAACCGGTATTGTTCGTTGGTGGTGGCGCGGTAGCGGCGGAATGTCACGAGCAATTAACCCAATTTGCCCAACAATTGAATTTACCTGTAACCTCTTCTTTGATGGGCTTAGGGGCTTATCCGGGTTCGGATAAACAGTTCCTTGGTATGCTTGGTATGCATGGTACTTACGAAGCCAATAATACAATGCATGAAAGTGATTTAATCTTTGGTGTGGGCGTACGTTTCGATGATCGTACCACCAATAATTTGGCTAAATATTGCCCGAATGCCAAAGTTGTTCAAATTGATATCGATCCGACTTCTATTTCGAAAAATGTTCATGTGGATATTCCAATTGTCGGCGATGCGAAAAATGTATTAAATGAATTTTTAAGTTTACTCGGAGAGCAAGGCGCTTCCCGTCCGGCCAATTATCTTGCCGACTGGTGGCAACAAATTGAGGGATGGCGGGCGAAAAAATGCTTGGATTACGATCGTAATTCCGGCGTGATCAAACCACAACAGGTAATGGAAATTGTACATCGCATTACCAAGGGCGATGCCTATATTGCATCCGATGTGGGACAACACCAAATGTTTGCGGCACTGCACTATGCCTTTGATAAACCGCGTCGTTGGATCAATTCTGGTGGCGCAGGTACTATGGGCTTCGGCTTGCCGGCCGCACTTGGTGTGAAATTAGCCCATCCGAAGAAAACCGTGGTTTGTGTCACCGGTGACGGTAGTATTCAAATGAATATTCAAGAACTTTCCACGGCGATCCAATATGGCATTACGGTGGTGGTGATTTGTTTGAACAACCATTTCCTCGGCATGGTAAAACAATGGCAGGATTTGATTTATTCCGGACGTCATTCACAAACCTACATGAATTCCTTACCGGATTTCGTGAAATTGGCGGAGTCTTACGGACATGTCGGTATTCAAATTTCATCACCGGATGAATTACAAAGTAAATTGGAAGAAGCCTTTAAAATTAAAAATAAATTGGTATTTGTTGATGTTAATGTGGATGAAACGGAACACGTTTACCCAATGCAAGTACGCGGCGGGGCAATGAACGAAATGATTTTGTCCAAACCACAAGAAGGGGAGAATAAATAATGCGTAGAATTTTATCCGTTTTACTGGAAAACGAATCCGGTGCTTTATCACGCGTGGTCGGCTTGTTCTCCCAGCGTGCCTTTAATATCGAAAGCCTTACCGTGGCACCGACCGATGATCCAACCCTATCTCGCATGACCATTGCTGCAGTGGGGGATGAGCAAGTGTTGGAACAAATCGAGAAACAATTGCATAAATTGGTGGATGTGTTCAAGGTGATTAGCCTCAGCGAGCATGAGCACGTGGAACGCGAAGTGATGTTGTTAAAAGTGCGTGCGACCGGCACCTCTCGCGATGAAATCAAACGCTTGGCCGATATTTTCCGTGGGCAGATTGTGGATGTCACACCGAAATCCTATACCATTCAATTGACCGGTACTAAAGACAAACTGGATGCCTTTGTCAATGCGGTGAAAGAGGATACGTCTGTGATCGAAATCGTCCGTTCCGGTTTAGTCAGCCTTTCTCGTGGCGAGAAAAATGTACTGTAATTTTTTCTCTTGAAAAAGGCCGTCAATTGACGGCCTTTTTTTCGCGAATCATTTCCCCAACGCCCCCAAGAAGACAAAAATTTTTCTAAAAATAGAATATTATTAAAAAATAACTATGCCGAGATGATGTTGGGCTATGGACATTATCGTCTTCGCTTGCAAGAAGAGGAGCTGCTTTGTCACGATTTGCCGGAAAAGTTACAAATTCGAGTCGAGTATATGGCAGCCCGGTTAACGGAAAAAACGGATGTGGTGAGGTTATTTAATTTTTTAATCAGTAAAGCCGCGCGAGAGATTATACAACGCCACGGCTTTTTGATGATTTAACCACGAGCGAAAGCAGCCGCTTCTTCAATTAGAGACTGCTCAGGTCGTATGCCGGTATATAACTCAAATTGTTCTACGGCTTGCAACACAATCACTTCCGCACCGGAAATAACCTGTTTGCCTAAACGTTGAGCGGTGCAGATAAACGGTGTTTCTGCCGGCAAGGCTACCACATCAAAAGCGGTTTTGGCTTGTTCAATGAGTTCTTCACTAAATGCTAAATCATTAGCTTCTGCGCCGCCTTGCATGCCGATTGGGGTGACATTCACTAAAATATCCGTCGGAGTTAATACATTGCTATATTGATAGCCATAAAGCGCCGCTAAATGCTGGCCTGTTACGGCATTACGAGCATAAATTTGGACATTTTCAAAGCCACTATGCTTAAATGCTGCGGTGACTGCTTTGGCCATTCCGCCGCTGCCTTGAATAATAACGGAATCCTGCGGATTTAATTGGTATTTTTCGATTAACTTCACAATGGCGATATAGTCCGTATTGTAGGCGCGCAAAAAGCCTTGATCATTGACGATCGTATTGACCGATTGAATTGCTTGTGCGGAAGGGGCGATTTCATCTAAAAATGCCATACAGCTTTCTTTAAATGGCATAGAAACTGCACAACCGCGAATACCTAAGGCGCGAATGCCTTTTACCGCGTGTTCAATATCTTGGGTAGTAAAGGCTTTGTAAATAAAGTTTAGACCGAGTTTTTGGTAAAGATAATTGTGAAAACGGGTCCCGAAGTTGCCGGGGCGACCGGAAAGGGACATGCACAGTTGGGTATCTTTATTGATTAACATAATGTTTCTCCGAAATGAATTTTCCCTAACCATACCGCTTTTTTGTGATATTGAGAAGTAAAGATTAGCATCAAGCTAAACGCCCCTTCAGTTTTTGGAGTTTTGCTAAAAATAACACGTAAGTCATTGATTTTATTAGAATTGGTTGGGGAATTCATTATTTTTATCATATTTTGTGCCGATTGGCTTTTTTATATGGAAAAGGCTTTTACCGAAAAGTTGGAAATTCGCCTTGCGTTTGGCGCAATTGCTCAGTAGAATGCCCGTTCCTGTCATCGCTGAGTTAGAGATCGGCGAATGATGTATTAATAACACTACCTTTTAGGAGTAAAAAATGTCTCTAAGTACTGAAAAAAAAGCAGCAATCGTTGCTGAATTTGGTCGCGATGCGAAAGATACTGGTTCTTCCGAAGTTCAAATCGCATTATTAACTGCACAAATCAACCACTTACAAGCTCACTTTGCTGAGCATAAAAAAGACCACCATGGTCGTCGTGGTTTATTACGTATGGTTTCCCGTCGTCGTAAATTATTAGACTACTTAAAACGTACCGATTTAGCTTTATACCAAAGCACTATCGCACGTCTTGGTTTACGTCGCTAATTTAAAGACAATAAAAAAGCACGCAATGAAGCGTGCTTTTTTTATGTCTGAATCCTAGCGACGGGATTCATATTCGGCCAAGGCTTCATCAAATTGCTCGATGACTTTCGGATGAGCTTGGGCAAACAAGGATGAAGTAATGGTAATGAAGGAACACATTAAGAATCCTGGAATGATCTCATAGAGATTGGACAAATCAATCCAACCAAGGAAACGCATTAGCGGACTCCAAGCCACTACGGTTATTGCCCCGGAAATCATGCCCCATAGCGCGGCTTTGGAACTGATGTTGCGGTTAAAGAGCGATAAAATCACCACTGGACCAAAGGTTGCACCGAATCCGGCCCAGGCGTAAGACACCAATCCCATCACTTTGGAGTTTGGATCTTGGGCAATCGCAATGGCGACTAGCGCAATAACCAATACCATTCCACGACCAACCCATACTAACTCTCTGCTGCCTGCATTTTTGCGTAAGAACCCTTTATAGAAGTCTTCGGTGATCGCTGCAGAACACATTAACAGCTGAGCGGAAAGGGTACTCATTACCGCTGCTAAGATAGCGGAGAGTACGATACCGACAATCCATGGATTAAATAAGGCTTTGGTTAGCTCGATAAAGACGGTTTCCGCATTTGTTAATTCAATACCTTCTGCAGAGAAGTAGGCCAAACCGAAGTATCCTACAGCCACGGCACTACCTAAGCATATTGCCATCCAAGTAATACCGATACGACGGGCTTTTTCCAATGAGGCAACGGAATCAGCCGCCATGAAACGCGCCAAAATATGCGGTTGGCCGAAATAGCCTAAACCCCATGCCAAGGCGGAGATTACTCCAATCCCCGAGACGTTGTGTAACCAGTTGCTGTAAGGAATATTGGTTAATGCGGATTTAACGGTAAGTGCGTTTTGGATATCATCCCAACTGAAGTGTAGTAACACCATAATTGGCGCTAATAATAGTGCGAAGATCATCAATGATGCCTGAATGGTATCACTCCAAGACACCGCCAAATAACCACCGATAAAGGTGTAACTGATGGTGGCAAATGCGCCAAGCCAAAGCGCGGTGGAATAATCCAAGCCTAAGAAACTTTGGAATAATTTAGCACCCGCTACAACACCGGAGGCGCAGTAGATGGTGAAAAAGAACAAAATAATGGCGGAGGAAATGATCTTTAACGCTTTTTTCTGACGTGGAAAACGTTGCGCAAAGAATTCCGGTAAAGTGAGTGCATTATTGTATTTTTCCGTAAAAATACGTAACCGACCGGCAACCACTCGATAGTTCATATAGGCACCGATTGTTAAACCAACGGCAATCCAGGCTTCGGAAAGTCCGGAAAGGAAGATGGCACCGGGGAGTCCCATCAATAACCAGCCGGACATATCCGATGCACCGGCTGACATCGCAGTCACGAAACTGCCCATTTTACGGCCGCCTAAAATGTAATCATCGAAGTTCTTAGTCGAATAATAGGCATAGAAGCCGATACTAAGAATGATGAGAAGATACAGCCCGAAGGTAATGTAAATTTGCATAATGCCTCCTTATTCTTCTTGTGCTGCCATTAATGATGTATTTCCACCGGCAGCGGTAGTGTTATAGCTGCGGGAGAACTCGTCATAAAGCGGTAATAGATCTTGTACGGTTTGCCAGTCAAAGCATTTGAAAATTGCTCGACTATTGGTGGCTAACCATTGCCGTTGTGCTTGGGCAAGTGGGGCAAGATAGATACCTTTCTGACAGCTGTCAAGAGTAGTAGCAACCCGAATGCCTGTTTTTGCCGCTTTCGCTAAAGGATGGCTTGGCTCAACTAATACACTAAAGCCGTTCGCCAATAATTTTTCAGCAGCAGCCTGTGCTTGGGTTAATTCCCCATTAAGAATAGCAACTTCACAAGGCAAATAAGCCAAAGTATTGTCTTCACCGGTGATACTTTCTAAACGCGGTTTGGTTTTTGCCAAATTATCCGCATCAGCAAATTCACTGTAAAAACGAGGGGTTTTGGTGAGGCGTTGTAAATAAAACTCACCGCCGGCTTTTGGTCCGGTACCGGAAAGTCCGTGTCCACCGAATGGTTGTACACCAACCACGGCACCAACGATATTGCGATTGATATAGAAGTTACCGCAATGTAGGTGTTTTTCAACCAATTCAATGTGTTTACGAATTCGGCTGTGGCAACCGCCGGTTAATGCATATCCCTTGGCGTTGACTTGGTTAAGCACATTCACCAAATCATCTTTACGATAACGAATAATATGCAAAATCGGTCCAAATACTTCCCGTTGTAGTTGATCTAGATTATCTAGTAGATATATCGCAGGGGAGACGAAATGGCCGCCACTTGGGGTTGGCAATTCGCTGTAATTTACTGCTACCTTACGCATCACTTCTTTATGATTTTCTAGATTTTTACGCGCTTCATCATCAATAACCGGGCCAATATCCGTTGCGAGTTGGCTCGGATCGCCGAGGGCAAGCTCTTTAACTGCATCTCGGATCATTGGGTAGTAGTGATCGGCAACTTCTTCTTGTAGCAATAATACACGCAATGCAGAACAACGTTGGCCTGCGGAGTCAAAGGCCGAACTTAATACATCGGCAACCACTTGTTCCGGTAAGGCGGAGGAGTCGGCAACTAGGACATTTTGGCCGCCTGTTTCAGCGATTAATACCGGATCGTTATCAGCCTCGGCCAGACGTTTTTCAATCAATTTGGCCACTTCGGTTGAACCGGTGAATACGACACCATCAAAGGCTTGTTGAACTAAGGCCGCTCCTAATTCACCCGCACCTAATACCAATTGCAAAGCCGCCTGCGGAATACCGGCTTGATGTAACAATTTAACTGCTGCATAGGCAATTAATGAGGTTTGTTCGGCCGGTTTAGCCACAACTGCATTTCCTGCAGCCAGAGAGGCGGCCACTTGGCCGGTGAAAATGGCTAATGGGAAGTTCCAAGGCGAAATACATAGGATCTTACCGCGCGCCTCAGCCAATTGTTGATGATTAGCCAAGCGCTCCAATTGATTGGCGTAATAGCGTAGGAAATCGACGGCTTCGCGCAGTTCTGCAATGGCATTTGGCAAGGTTTTGCCGGCTTCGGTGACAGCCAACTTCATTAATAAACCGTGATTTTCTTCATAAAGATCGGCGGCTTTGCGTAATATATTGGCCTTTTCAGCTGCACTTGTGGCTTGCCATTGTTGATTATCCGCAGCCTCGAATACGCGCGCAGCTTCAGCGGTTTGCAAGAATGAGGCTTCACCAACGATGTCAGCCAGATTGGCTGGATTTACTACTTGATGAGGCGGTTCATGTTTGGCATCGCTGAGTAAGGTTAAGGATGTGGCATTTTCTATCTTGGCTTGATTCAGCGCTTGTTCCAGTTTGGCTAGTACAAACTCATTGGTTAGATCAAAACCGGCCGAGTTACGGCGATCTCTAAAAATTTCCAATGGTTTTCTCACCAATTTATTTGGTTCGCCGTGGGATTTTTCATAAAGCTTCCAAGGCGGAGTGACTAGGCGTTCAACCGGAATGTTTTCATCCACCAATTGGTGTACGAAAGAAGAGTTAGCGCCATTTTCCAATAAGCGGCGCACCAAGTAAGCCAATAATGTGGCATGCGTACCGACAGGGGCGTAGGCGCGTACTTGGCGATCAAAGTTTTCCTTACCAACGATATTGTCGTAAAGGCTTTCACCCATGCCTTGCAGACATTGGAATTCATATTGTTTGCCTTGACCCAATTCATAAATGGTACACATGGTTTGTACGTTATGGGTGGCAAATTGTGGGTAAATCACATCCTGGGCGGCTAATAGTTTTTTAGCACAGGCAATGTAGGAAATATCGGTATGATTTTTTCGGGTATATAGAGGGAATCCCTCTAAACCATCGGTTTGTGCCCATTTGATTTCGCTATCCCAGTAAGCACCTTTGACTAAGCGGATCATCAAATAGCCTTGTTTTTCGCGTGCTAAATGAATCAAATAATCTAATACGAATGGGCAACGTTTAGAGTAAGCTTGTACTACGTAACCAATACCTTTATAGCCCTTCAATTCCGGTTCATCGAGCAGTTTTTCCACTAAATCTAAGGATAATTCAAGGCGGGAGGCTTCTTCCGCATCAATATTCACGCTGATGTTGTATTTTTGAGCTAAAACAAATAGTTGCTTGACTCGTGGATAAAGCTCATCCATCACGCGATCATATTTGGCACGCCAATATTTTGGATGGATTGCTGAGAGTTTGACCGATACGCTGTTACTGTTGTAAATGGTGCGTCCAACGGCATTTTTACCCACTTCTTCGATAGCGTGTAAATAATCATTGAAATAACGATCCGCATCGGCTTGGGTCATGGCCGCTTCCCCCAACATATCGAAGGAGAAGGTGAATCCTTTGTTGTAGCGTGGTTGAATATTTTTCAACGCTTCCGGCATGGTCACACCAGTCACAAATTGTTTACCTAGGATTTTCATGGATTGCACAACCGCGGCTCGCATAAAAGGAGTTGAGAGGCGAGCAAGTAGCTTGGTGAGGGTATTGGATAACGCCTGTTCATCGAGGGCGCTACTCATTTTTTGGCCGAATAATAAACCGTAGCTGGCAGCGTTAATGAAAAACGAGCGAGCATTGCCAATATGGGATTTCCAGTTGCCGGCTTGTAGTTTTTCATGAATCAGATCGTCACGGGTTTCATCATCAGGAATACGCAATAAGGCTTCGGCCAAACACATTAAAGCTACGCCTTCTTCGCTACTTAAGGAAAATTCCTCCATTAACGCATCGGCGCCGTGTTGGTTTTGTTTATCTTTGCGCAATTTTTTAATGAGTTTGATCGCATTATCGGTGATGCGTTGCTCTTGCTCTGGAGTGAAATCTAAGGTCGCCATCAACTGATCGACAGCGGTCTTTTCATCCAGTCGATAGTTTTTCGTGATGTTTTGGCGGGCGGGGCTGTATTGTTTGGATAGTGTGAATTGCATAGCGATACTCCTTATTATGTAATTTGAGCCGGTGTAATGTTATGAATATGTTAAAAAATAAAGTAAAAAGGTGAAATGTAAATCGCTTTTTGATGAATATGTGAGCAAAGTCACATTAAAAATATGGAAATAATGACGAATGGAGAGCCCGCAAGAGGCGAAGGGGGGCGTTTGAATTTGCGTTTAAGGATTTTTAAAACGCCATCCTGAAATATAGAGTTTTGCTAAAAATTTATTCTAAGTTATTGATTTTATTGATGTATGTTGAAAAACATAAAATATGAACGAAAAAATATTTGCATAGAGTAAAAACTTACAATGCAAATGAAAACACTGTTCCAGCTCCTTTTAGTGTTGTTCCCATAAAAACATAAAGCCCCATAAACAGGGGCTTTATCGTATTTCTTGCATCAAATTTCTATCCATATGAATATCATCACTCTAGAGAAGCTTGTTAAGCTTAAAAATAACACGATAGATAAAAATTATACATTTCGTTTTGCGGTTGAAGTAAACGCGATTTTATCCGGACGGTAGCTAATGCTTCCATATTGAAAAGGTCGGCCATCCGCTAAATAAGTTGTACTGGTGACATTTACAACCATTTCATACTCCCCAAGATTTATCGCATTTTTTTCTTCTTCATTTGCATAACGAAAGACAATTTTTCGTTGTGAGTGGCTAATTTTTAATTTTAATTCGTTTTCCAAATAGTGATAAATAGAGTGTTCAGCAATTTCTCGGCTAATAAAAGGCACGATGCGGCGATCAAAATAGGAAACTTCATACTCAACGGCTTCGCCATCAATTTCACGCAGACGAGCAATGCGGTAGAAATCGATCTGATCATTTACGTTAAAGAACTGCATCAATTCTTCTTCGCCTTGCACAATATACAAGCTGGTTAATGTGGTTTTCACTTGATGTGTTGAAGCGCTATTTAATTCGCTGACGGTTTTAATTTCAGAAAGCATTTGTGGTTTCGATAAGTCATGTTCTAAAACTATCGAATTTCGGCCCTGTTGCTTTTGAATATAGCCATCAATTTCAAGTAAAGAAAGCGCTCTGCGGATAGTATCTTTAGAAAAACCATAGCTTTGCATGAGCTCATTTTCGCTTGGGAGTTCTTGTAACGGCGCTAAATTACCATTGTTAATTTTGTTTTTTATTTCATTATAAACCTGCTTGTACTTGCTCATTTTTAATCCCTTTATCTGCCGTTTGTTCCATAGGTATAGCTATAGCATATCATAAAATCCCAAATGCTATACGTATAAAATGTGATGAACATCACTCTTTTACGAAAAAGTTTTAAACTTTTACGTATAAGTTGTTGCATGTAAAATATGTTTAAGTTAGAATGCGCCAAAATGATGGCTTTCTAGAGGAAATATTATGTCTACTCGTTCAAGTGGTGTTTTAATGCACATAACTTCGCTACCAAATGCATTCGGAATTGGTAGTTTTGGGCAATCGGCTTATGATTTTGTCGATTTTTTAGTTGAAACCAAACAAACCTATTGGCAAATTCTTCCACTTACCACCACCAGTTATGGTGATTCGCCTTATCAATCTTTCTCTGCAATTGCAGGCAATACCCACCTTATTGATTTTGACTTATTAACCCAAATGGGCTTGTTGAAAGAAGCGGATTATGCATCAGTCAATTTTGGTGATGATCCAACTAACGTGGATTATGAACGCATCTTCTATGCGCGCCGCCCGATTTTAGAAACAGCCGTGAAAAATTTTTTAGCGAATCAAGCATTCCAAGCGGATTTCCAAAATTTTGAAAAAAACAACCGCTTGTGGTTAGACGATTTTGCTGAGTTTATGGCGATTAAAGAGCATTTCGGTAATCAAGCATTGCAAAAATGGGATGATAAAAAAGTTGTGGCTCGTGATCCAAGTGCATTGGAAAAATATCGCAGCATGTTGGCGGAGCAAATTCACTACTTTAAAGTGACGCAATATTTCTTCTTCAAACAATGGACTGAATTAAAAAATTACGCAAATCAAAAAGGCATTCAGATCATCGGTGATATGCCGATTTACGTGGCTGCAGATAGCGTAGAGGTTTGGACAAAACCAGAACTCTTCCAATTAGATGAAGAACGTAATCCACTTGTTGTTGCTGGGGTTCCAGCGGATCAATTCAGTGCAACAGGACAACTTTGGGGCAATCCACTTTATGCTTGGGAAGAGCATAAAAAACAAGGCTACGCTTGGTGGATTCACCGCATTGAGGAAAGCTTCAAGATTTATGATGTGTTGCGTATCGACCATTTCAAAGGTTTCTCTGATTATTGGCAGGTAGATGGAAAAGCAGAGGTTGCTAAAGATGGTAGCTGGCAGCCAGGCCCTGGTTATGACTTATTTAAAGCCGTTAAAGAGCAATTAGGTGATTTACCGATTATTGCCGAAGATTTAGGTAATATTGATGATAAAGCCAGAAAATTGCTTGCAGACTGTAACTATCCTGGCATGAAGATTCTACAGTTTGGTTTTGAAGATGTTAACGGAGAAAGCTTAGATAGCCCGCATTATTGCATCCCGCACTCCATTGTTTATACCGGCACACATGATAATGATGTGACCAATGGTTGGTATAACAGCCTGACTGAACAACAACAGCAGTATACCAATGATTATACGCACCGTCGTGAGGATGAATCGATTTGCCAAGCAATGATTCGTCAGCTCTTTGCGACGGTCAGCAACACTGCGATTGCAACAATGCAAGATGTTTTAGATTTGCCAGCGAGTTCAAGAATGAACATTCCTTCAACAATTGGTGGAAACTGGCAATGGAGAATGCAGCAATCCGATCTAACTCAAGATAAAAAAGACTTTTTAGCAAAAATGACCATGTTATATCAACGTGCTAATCAGGAAAAATAATGATGAAATTTAGTACATTTGTAAAAAATGAAACTAACAAATCGCTTGAACAATTAAGCGATAAAGAAACTTATATTCAATTATTAAATTACGTAAAAACACTCTCGGCAGATAAACCTAAAAACACAGGTAAACGTAAGGTTTATTATATTTCTGCAGAATTCTTAATTGGTAAATTACTTTCTAATAACCTGATTAACCTTGGTGTGTATCAAGATATCAAAACAGAATTAGCAAGTTCGGGTAAATCATTAAGTCATATTGAAGATATTGAGCCAGAACCGTCTTTAGGAAATGGTGGGTTAGGTCGTTTGGCTTCTTGTTTTATTGATTCAATGTCTACGCTTGGCTTAAATGCTGAGGGGGTAGGTTTAAATTATCATTATGGTTTATTCAAACAAGTCTTTAAAAAGAATGAACAACATGCTGAACCTAATGATTGGATTGAAGATAATTCTTGGTTAATTCCAACGGATATTAGCTATGAGGTGCCATTTAAGAAATTTACGTTAACTTCTAAATTAGATCGTATTGATATTCTAGGTTATAAGAAAGACACGAAAAACTATCTCAATTTATTTGATATTAAATCAGTAAATTCTAAACTGATTAAAAAGGGTATCGAGTTTGATAAAACTGCGATTGAAGAAAACCTGACTTTATTCCTTTATCCAGATGATTCAGATAAAAATGGCGAATTATTGCGTATTTATCAACAATACTTCATGGTATCAAATGCGGCACAATTATTAATTGATGAAGCAATTGCGCGTGGTAGTAATTTACATGATTTAGCTGATTATGCGTATGTACAGATCAATGATACTCACCCTTCAATGGTGATTCCTGAATTAATTCGTTTATTAACGGAAAAACATCAGATTAAATTTGCAGAAGCGGTTGAAATTGTACGTAATATGGTGGGTTATACAAACCATACGATTTTGGCTGAAGCGCTAGAAAAATGGCCACTCGATTATCTAGATGAAGTGGTGCCGCATTTAGTGGTGATTATTAAGAAGTTAGATGAATTAGTGCATGCTAAATATCAAGATCCAGCCGTACAAATTATTGATAAACAAAAACGTGTGCATATGGCGCATATGGACATCCATTTTTCAAATTCAGTGAATGGTGTGGCTGCATTACATACAGAGATTTTGAAAAATTCAGAACTTAAAGCGTTCTATGCGTTATATCCAGAAAAATTCAATAATAAGACAAACGGCATTACCTTCCGCCGTTGGTTAGAATTTTCTAACCAACCATTAGCCGCTTATATTAAAGAATTGATTGGTGATGAGTATTTGCATGATGCAACCAAATTAGAGAAATTGTTAGCCTTTAAAGATGATAAAAAAGTTCATCAACAATTGGCGAAAATTAAGTTTGAAAATAAATTGGCATTAAAAACCTACCTTAAAGAAAATAAAGGTATTGAGTTAGATGAAAATTCAATCATTGATACGCAAATTAAGCGTTTCCATGAATATAAACGCCAACAGATGAATGCGCTTTATGTTATTCACAAATACTTAGAAATTAAAGCAGGTAAATTACCAAAACGTAAAATTACCGTGATTTTCGGCGGAAAAGCCGCTCCTGCCTATGTGATTGCTCAGGATATTATTCACTTAATTCTTTGTTTATCTGAGTTAATCAATAATGATCCTGAAGTGAACAAGTATTTAAACGTGCATTTAGTGGAAAACTATAATGTGAGCGTGGCGGAAAAACTGATTCCAGCAACCGATATTTCAGAACAAATTTCACTTGCCTCTAAAGAAGCTTCCGGTACAGGTAATATGAAGTTTATGCTGAATGGAGCATTAACTTTAGGCACAATGGATGGCGCCAATGTTGAAATTGCAGAATTAGCCGGCGCTGAAAATATCTATACATTCGGTAAAGACTCAGAAAGCATTATTAAACTTTATGAGACATCAGGTTATGTTTCAAAAGAGTATTATGAAAACGACAAAGATATTAAAAGAGCGGTTGATTTTATTCTGAATCCAGCCATGGTGAAATTAGGCAATAAAACACGCTTAGAACGTCTTTATAACGAATTATTGAATAAAGACTGGTTTATGACGTTGATTGACTTTAATGCTTATGTCGAAGCGAAAGAACAAATCTTAGCCGATTATGAAGATCAAGATAGTTGGAATGAGAAAGTGGTGCACAATATCGCAAAAGCGGGCTTCTTCTCATCAGATCGCACTATTGCTCAATATAATGCAGACATTTGGCATTGTGAGGGCTAAGGGGAAGCCATGAAACTACTTACCCTGAATGTACACGCTTGGTTAGAGGCTAACCAAGCGGAAAAAATAGAGATTCTTGCGGAGACTATTATCGAAAAGGGCTATGACATCATTGCCTTACAAGAGGTTAATCAATTGATGTCTGCTACTGCTATTTCGCCAACATTAAAGCAAGATAACTATGGTGTCATTCTGTTAAATAAAATCAATCAACGTGTCGCACAAAAATACTCGCTTTTTTGGAGCAATTCACATATTGGTTACGATAAATATGATGAAGGCATTGCATTTTTAACGCGTTTGCCTGTTTATGATGTTGATGCGTTTTATTGTAGCCAACACCAACGTCTTGACTCGATTCTTTCACGTAAAATCATTGGTTTGACGGTAGAGTATCAAGGACAGTTAATTGAATGTTATTCTTGCCATATCAATTTGCCAAATTGTGATGGGGAAAACCAACTCGATAATGTTCATTATATTGTAGAGCGAAGTCAAAGTGCGAATCTTAAAATCTTAATGGGCGATTTCAATACTGATGCAATAAGCGACCAACAAGCTTACCAACAAATTAAATCCTTAGGCTTATTCGATACGTTTGAAATGGCAGAGCAGAAGGATAGTGGCATCACCGTGGAGAAAGCAATTGACGGCTGGAAAGGCCATAGTCAAGAAAAGCGATTAGATTATATTTTTTTAAACCAAGCAAAAAGGGTTTTATCCAGTCAGGTTATTTTTAATGGGAAAAATAAACCGATTGTTTCCGACCATTTTGGCGTAGAAGTAGATCTCATCTTGTAGGAGGATTGATATGAAAAAACTACTCAGTTTTGAGTTTTGGCAAAAATTCGGTAAATGCCTAATGGTTGTGATTGCCGTAATGCCAGCTGCGGGTTTAATGGTGAGTATTGGTAACTCACTGCCTTTGATTAGCGATGCGGAATGGCTAGCGCGTGTTGGAAACATTATCGCCCAAATTGGTTGGGGGATTATCGGTAATCTCCATCTATTATTTGCTTTAGCGATTGGTGGTAGTTGGGCAAATGAACGTGCAGGTGGTGCATTTGCCGCAGGCCTGGCTTTCATTTTAATTAACTTAATCACCGGTAACTTTTTCGGTGTGAAGCTTGAAATGCTAGCCGATCCAAATGCTCACGTAAGTACCGTATTTGCCGGTGAAATTCCCGTTGCACATTACTTTGTGAATGTACTTGGACAACCTGCGTTAAATATGGGGGTATTCGTCGGTATTATCGCCGGTTTTGTTGGTGCGACAACCTTCAATAGTTACTACAATTTCCGTAAATTACCTGAAGTACTCACTTTCTTTAATGGTAAACGTTTTGTTCCTTTCGTTGTCATTTATCGTTCTGTATTGGTCGCTATCGTTTTATCGCTATTCTGGCCTTTAGTTCAAACAGGCATTAACCACTTTGGTCAATGGATTGCCAACTCTCAAAACTCAGCGCCAATTCTAGCGCCATTTATTTATGGTACCTTAGAGCGTCTATTACTTCCGTTTGGTTTACACCACATGTTGACTATCCCAATGAACTACACTTCATTAGGCGGTACTTATGAGTTCTTAACCGGTGCACAACAAGGTAAACAAGTCTTTGGTCAAGATCCACTTTGGCTTGCCTGGGTGACTGACTTAATCAACTTAAAAGATGCAGGTAATTTAACCCAATATAACGACCTTCTTTCAACAGTGACACCAGCTCGCTTCAAAGTAGGACAAATGATTGGTTCAACTGGTATCTTAATGGGCTTGACACTCGCGATGTATATCAACGTAGATGAAGACAAGAAAAAACTTTATAAAGGTATTTTCCTTTCATCTGCACTTGCCGTGTTCTTAACAGGCGTAACAGAGCCAATCGAATACATGTTTATGTTTGTCGCATTACCGCTTTATATTGTTTATGCCTTAGTACAAGGTTGTGCTTTCGCAATGGCAGATATCGTGGACTTACGTGTGCATTCATTCGGTAACATTGAATTCTTAACACGTACACCAATGGCGATTAAGGCCGGTATTGGTATGGATGTGATCAACTTTATTTGGGTATCTATCCTGTTTGCAGTTGCCATGTTCTTTATTGCAAACTTTATGATTAAGAAATTTAATCTTGCAACAGCAGGACGTAATGGTAACTATGATGCGAAAGGTTCAGATGAAACTTCTCGCGATGAACCAAAAGTTGCGAATGCTAGCACGCAAGTTATTCAAATCATCAACTTACTTGGTGGGCGTAATAACATTGCAGATGTTGATGCTTGTATGACACGTTTACGTATCACCGTACATAATCCAGAGTTAGTGGGTGATGAAGCAAGCTGGAAACAAGCAGGCGCAATGGGCTTTATTGTGAAAGGCTCTGGTATCCAAGCGATTTATGGACCAAAAGCAGATGTCTTAAAATCAGATATTCAAGACGTGCTTTCATCTGGCGTTGAAATTCCTAAAATGTAATTCTGCCTAAATGTTAATTTTATCCCCGCTCTTTAAGGCGGGGATATCATATCAATACCTCATCTCGATATTGTTCATCTTCACTCTATCCCAAGAATCCTTTTATTTGATATTATCAACGTACAAAATGTTGTCACAACTTCGGCGCTATAAAAAAATACCGCCCGTTGTGCAACGAGCGGTATTTATAGTATTAGAAGAGAAGTAGTTATTAAATGATTAACTGACCGATAATACTGCGAGTTTCTTCTCGTACTTCAGTAAGTTTCACTTTCACCAAATCGCCGATTTTGTAACGGCGTTCCCCTTGAATATACAGTGCCAATTCATCAGCATTCACTTGCATTTCATCTTTATTTGGATGCAATGTGGAGGCCGGTACGAACAGGGATGCACCATTTTCCAACAGTTCCAAGCGTAATCCACCACGGCTTACATCGCGTACTTCAGCAGTAAATTCAACACCTTCGGCCACTTTATCCGCCAAATAACGACAATATAACCAATCGGCGATATCCCGTTCGACTAAACGATTTTGACGACGGGCTTCTTGTAAGCGAGCAAGCACTTCATCTTGTGGCTTTTCACAAGCTTGCTGTGTGAGCACTGCTTTGATTAAGCGATGGTTTACCATATCGGAATATTTACGGATAGGCGATGTCCAGGTCGCATAACCTTCTAATCCAAGTCCAAAATGTGGAGCAAGTTCGGATTTAAATTCCGCAAAGGTTAAATAGCGACGTAAACGGAATTCTAAATAGTCACCTTCAGTCGGTTCTATATCATGACGCATTTGGCAATAACCTTTTAAGGTCGCCAAATTTTCCACTGAATAGCGTTCAGCAAACTCGGCTTGATTTTCTTCATTAGCTAAATTTGCCATTAAGAAATTATGGGCATTTTCTAAGAATTTCTTATCAAAACCTGCGTGTGTATTGAAAATCCCTGTTTTGGCATGCTCAGCTAAGAATTGTGCAGCACAGATATTGGCAATAATCATGGATTCTTCCACGATTTGATTTGCAATACGACGATATTCCGCTTTAATTTCTTGCACTTTGCCATTTTCATCGAGAATAAAGGAGTAATCCGGTTTCTCTTTAAATAAAAGGGAATGCGTTTTACGCCATTGAATACGCGCTTTAGTAAATTGATGTAGCCAATCAATTTGCTGGGCAATTTCAGGCGTTTCTGGTTGCCATGCATCCGGTACTTGTTCTAAATAATCTGAAATCTTGTTATAGGCTAATTTTGCTTTAGATTGCACATAAGCGGACACAAAATGCGGTTTAGCCGTGATGTTACCTGCAAGATCCGTTTCAATGTAACACACTAACGCAGGACGAGTTTCATTTGCCATTAATGAGCATAATTCATCAGACAATTCACGCGGCAACATTGGGATGTTGAAGCCAGGTAAATAATTGGTGAAACAACGCTGTTTAGCATCTCTTTCAATTTGTGAATCTAATGCAATGTAAGCTGTGGGATCCGCAATGGCAACGACTAACCGCCAGCCGGTTTGTGTACCATTTTGCTCGATAGGTTCGATGTAAAGGGCATCGTCCATATCCAGTGTGCTTTCAGAGTCAATAGTGACAAAATGAAGTGCGGTCAGATCTTCACGTGTTTGTTGATCTAACATCTCATAGCTTTCTGCACCTTGCACAGGATGACGAGATTGTTCATGGCGTGCCAGCGTGACCCACCAGGGGGCTAATTCATCGTCAGCACGGCAGATAAATTGATTGATGGTGGCATAGAAAAAGCGATCATCGCGTAATGGGTGGGTTTTTAAATTTGCTACAACCCAATCACCCTCTTGTAATTCTTCTTTTACAGATTTAGCTTGTTGTGCACCAATGGGTTGGTTGATATTTGGATGATCAACTAATACCTGCAGTTTGTTGTCTTTGTTAAAGCGCACTTTAGCGATAAAGCGTGTCAGCATCGGCTCAATTAACTCATACGGCTCAGCTTGTTCTTTATCGCCTTGTTTTTCAATGGTGGCTTTAATTTTGTCACCATGCATAACCTTTTTCATGGCCGGAGGAGCTAAAAAGTAGCTTTTCTTATCGCACTCTAAAAAGCCATAGGCTTTGTCGGTGCCTTTTACCACGCCTTCAACGTGTTCTTTACTGTCATGAATTTGTTGTTTGAGTTGCGCGAGTAGTGGATTGTCTTGGAACATAGTGATATTTCAAAAAAAAGAGAAAAGGCAGACTGAAAAGTCTGCCTAAAAATAGTTTGTGCAAGGAAATTATTCTTCGCCTAATTCGCCCATTGCAGTGATGCTGAAGCCGGCATCGACATGAACGATTTCACCGGTAATGCCGGATGCTAAATCAGAGCATAAGAATGCAGCGGAGTTGCCCACATCTTCGATCGTGACAGTGCGGCGTAATGCTGCGGTTTTCTCGAATGCAGAAAGCATTTTCTTGAAGTTTTTAATACCTGATGCCGCTAAAGTCCGGATTGGACCTGCAGAAATCGCATTCACACGAATACCTTCTTTACCTAAATCAGCCGCCATTACGCGAGTTGCCGCTTCAAGAGATGCTTTCGCTAAACACATTACGTTGTAGTTAGGAATTGCGCGTTCAGCCCCTAAGTAAGAAAGGGTCAATAAAGCCGCATTTGGATTTAAGTAAGGACGTGCTGCTTGTGCCATTGCAACGAAGCTGAATGCACTGATGTCGTGAGCAATACGGTAGCCTTCACGAGTTGCTGCATTTACGTAATCACCATCTAATTGGTCGCCTGGTGCAAATGCGATTGCATGTACGAAACCATCAAATTTTTCCCAACGTTTGCTTAATTCTGCAAAGCAGTTTTGGATGCTTTCATCAGTAGCCACATCTAAAGGAAGTACGATGTCAGAACCAAATTCTTTTGCAAATTCTTCTACGCGCGGTTGTAATTTATCGTTTAAATAAGTGAAAGCAAGTTCAGCGCCTTGTTCTTTCATTGCTTTTGCAATCCCGTAAGCGATAGAACGATTGCTTGCAAGACCTGTTACTAAAATACGTTTACCAGTTAAGAAACCCATAATTTTTCCTGTGTTGGAGTTAAAAAATTCGCGCTAGTATAGCGGAAATTCCGTTTAATGACAAAGCGGAGGAGGCTTATTTAAGCCGGATTATCAATATCTTTAAATTCTACATCCAAGCCATATTCAGCAGCTAACCATTCACCTAATGCTTTAATCCCATAGCGTTCTGTTGCATGGTGGCCTGCCGCAAAGAAATGAATGCCTTGTTCGCGAGCAGAATGAATGGTTTTCTCTGAGACCTCACCGGTGATAAACGCATCACAACCTTGTAAGGCGGCTAAATCAATATAGCTTTGTCCTCCACCGGTACAAATGCCAATTTTACGGATTAAGTTAGGTCCGTTGTCGATACAAATTAATGGCTTGCGTTGAAGTACTTGTTCAATACGTCTAGCAAATTCTTCAGCTGTAACAGGTTCTTTTAAGGTGCCCCAGACTGGAATGCTGATTGCATTATTTTCTAAGGGCTGAAGATTTTCGATATCTAATAATTGAGCCAGCTTCGCATTGTTGCCTAAGTCAGGATGAACATCTAAAGGTAAATGGTAGCCGTATAAATTAATGTCATTTATAAGCAAGGTTTTGATGCGTTTTCCTTTCATACCGCGAATGCAAGGATCTTCATTTTTCCAAAGATAGCCATGATGGACAAGCACAGCATCAGCTTGTTGTGAAACCGCATAGTCAAGCAAAGCTTGGCTTGCTGTGACGCCAGTAATGATTTTTTTGATCTCCGCTTTGCCTTCTACTTGCAAGCCGTTAGGCGCGTAATCATTAATTTTATTTGTACTAAGTTTTTCGTTTAGTAGACGTTCAAGTTCTAGATTGTTCATCATTTTTAAGAAAAAAAAGAAAGGGGGAGGTATGGTAAGAGATTTAAAAAAAAATGGCTAGTGCCAAAGGAGTGGGGGTGCACTAGCCATAACGTGTTTGATGAACACAAGTACTATCTAAAACGGTTTTCATTATATATAAAAGTAAATAACGATCAAGAGGATTTTTTAAAATTGTTTTAGAAGGTAGAAAAAGGGATTGCAGAAATTATTGAGAGTGTGTTTTTTATGTGGCTGACTCTCTGATTTTTTTGAGGGAACGCTATAAGAATATTGAATAAGGCGAAATGCCTTATTCAATACCGATTAACTTATGGGTTTGTAGGCTCAATTGCCATTTGGGTTTATGTGCGCGCTGATTTAGTTTTCCTAATTGGGTAATGGTTTCCAATAAATTCATTTGGCCATCGATCTCACAGGGAGAAAGGTAATAATGTTGGGCGCAGATTTTCTCTTCAATCATTTCACAGAAGGGCAAAATATTTTCATCTGCCACAATACGCACTTCGTGGGCGAATGAAATACAACGCTTAGCGTATTTATGGGCATACAGTCGTTTCGGGCTGGTTGCGATAAAATCAATTTGTGGTGGTACGGGCTTTAAACCATTGGTTTCGATGGCCAGAAAATAACCCAAGGTTTTTAATTGGCTAAGTAAGATTTCCAATTTTGGCACGATAGTTGGTTCCCCGCCGGTGATAATAATATTACGAGCGGAAAATGAGCGTACTTTATCGAGAATTTGCGACATTGACCAATGGGTAAATTGATTGTAATGGGTATCGCACCAAGGGCAGGCCAGATTGCATTTGCCGAAGCGGATAAAAATGCTTGGCATGCCCGTGTTGGCTCCCTCGCCTTGCAGACTTTCGAAAATTTCAACGATGTTATACTGTGGCTCTAACAGATTTTGTTTTTCCACTGCGTTCATTCCCCATACTCACAAAATGAAGTTGGGGTTTCCCATAAACGAATTGCTGAAATCGGTAGCTTTTCATCATATTTCAGCCGTTGAAAAATAAAACGTGCCATTTCTTCTGCGGTGGTTCGGAAATTGACACCAAAGGTTTTTGATTGTAATTCCTGGAGCAGCATAGCAATTTTACTTTCTCGCTCGCTGGTTTGATCATAAATAAAAGCGTGATCCATCGGATCCAAAATAGCTTTTTTCACTACCACCTTTAAGTCAGAAAAGTCCATCACCATGGATTTCTTAGCACCATCTACAAGCAAATCACCCGCCACCTCAACCTGCAATTTATAGGTATGGCCGTGTAGATTCTGACATTTACCATCGTGCCCATCCAGTAGGTGTGCCATATCAAAACTAAATTCTTTAGATACTCTAAACACAGTTGGCCTCCGCTTTAGTGGCCAAATATTCCTGTAAGCCATTATCACGCAATTTGCAACTTGGACATTCACCACAACCGCCTTCCACACCTTCATAGCACGTATGACTGTGTTGGCGTACATAATCCAAAGCGCCTAATTCATCGGCGAGCGCCCAAGTTTGTGCTTTGGTTAAGTACATTAACGGCGTTTTCAGATTAAACGGATAATCCATCGCCAAATTTAGCGTCACATTCATGGATTTTACAAATATATCACGGCAGTCGGGATAACCGCTGAAATCCGTTTCGCAAACGCCGGTAATAATGTCATGGATGCCTTGCCCCTTGGCATAAATTGCCGCATACAATAAAAAGAGGGCATTGCGGCCATCCACAAAGGTATTCGGTAATTCACCGTCTTTTTGCTCGATAGTGGCGTTTTCATCCATTAAGGCATTATGGGTGATGGATTTAATAACAGAGGTGTCAATCAAGGTTTGTTTCACGCCGAGATCTTGGGCTATCCAACGGGCTTTGGCTAATTCAATGGCGTGGCGTTGCCCGTATTGGAAGGTAACGGTTTCCACGTTTTCTACACCATATTCGGCGATGGCTTGAATGAGACAGGTGGTGGAGTCTTGTCCACCGGAAAAGATCACAAGCGCTTTACGATTGCGATTAGGATTTGCAATATTCATAAGATACCTAGTTTTTTTATGTAGGAGGTTTGCGAACTACGAGCGCGCATTGTAGGGAGCGATGTTGATTTTTGCAAGGTCAGGATCGGAAATTCCTTCGATAGCTTGAGCAAACGCCCTCTAGAAAATCAGAGTTTTTGCCAAAATAACATGTAAGTTATTGATTTTATTAGAGATGATTTTAAAACCGGAAATTTGGCCGGTTTATGGGGCGGGAGAATAATGAGAGAATAAAAAAGCGGTCGAAGGAGCGACCGCTTGAGGATTATTTACCGAGATTATCAAAGAATTTTTTCACGCCATCAAGGAAGCCGGTACTTTTCGGACTGTGTTTTTCTTTTAAGCTGTTCTCGAATTGTTCCAACAATTCTTTTTGCTTGTCACTCAAATTGACCGGGGTTTCCACAATCACTTTGCAAATTAAATCGCCGGCGTAACTGTTACGGGTGGATGTTACTCCTTTGCCGCGAACGCGGAAGAATTTTCCGGTTTGGGTTTCTGCCGGAATTTTGAGTTTGACTTTACCATCCAAGGTCGGTACTTCAATTTCACCGCCCAAGGCCGCTTTAGCAAAGGTAATTGGCACTTCGCAGTATAAATTGTTACCGTCACGTTCAAAAATTGCGTGTTCTTTAACGTGGATTACCACATATAAATCACCGGCCGGAGCGCCATTTTCGCCGGCGGCACCTTCACCGCTTAAGCGTAATTGGTTGCCGGTATCGACCCCTGCCGGGATGCGTACGGCAAGATTGCGTTTTTTATGTACGCGACCTTCGCCATGACAACTGCGGCAAGGTTTTTCGATTTTTTTACCGCTACCATGACAAGTCGGACAAATTGTTTCAGTAACAAAGAAGCCTTGTTGGCGTTGAATACGTCCGGAACCGTGGCAGGTTGGGCAGGTTTCCACCTTAGAATCGGCTTCTGCACCGCTACCGTGACAGCTTTCACATGCTACCAAGGTGCTGATCTGGATATCTTTGGTAGTACCTTTGACAGCCTCTTCCAATGTAATTTCCAAATCGTAACGTAAATCATCACCACGCACGACGCGTTGACGGCCACCACGCCCACCGGCACCGAAAATATCACCAAAAATATCTTCAAAACCACCGAATCCGCCAAACCCGCCGAATCCGCCAAAGCCGCTGCCGTTACCTGCACCACCTTGTTCAAAGGCGGAATGACCGTATTGATCGTAAGCAGCCCGTTTTTCTTTATCGCCTAAGATCTCATAGGCTTCTTGAATTTCTTTAAATTTTTCTTCCTTGGCTTTATCACCCTTTGTTCTATCAGGGTGATATTGCATAGCGAGCTTTTTGTAAGCTCGCTTAATTTCTTTTTCATCGGCAGATTTCGAGATGCCGAGAAGTTCGTAATAGTCTTGTTTTGCCATAATGTTTCAGTTTTCCGTTTAAAATATAAAATTAAATAATTCTATTTTGTGACTTTGTTAAGTTTGTTAAACCATGCAAACAACATGGCTAAAAATAAAAACGCTCCCATGCAGGAGAATTGAAATATCGCTTCTCCTTTGAATCCATGAGGGCTCTGTTTTTTCGCATAATACAAATGATGTCACAGGGCAGAAATATCAAGGGAAAAGCGTTAATTTATAATGCTTTCTTAGGTTTGCGTATGAGCTAAGGGCAGACTTACTGCCTGCCTTGTTAGCCGCTATTGGGCTGCTGTAAACGCCTGTTTTAAGTCAGCTAAAATATCTTGAATGCTTTCAATACCGCAGGAAAGACGAATCAGTCCAGCAGAAATACCGGATTTTTCTAATTCGGTTTCGCTTAATTGGCGGTGTGTTGAAGTGGCCGGATGTAATGCACAAGTGCGAATATCGGCCACATGCACCTCACGGGAAATGAGTTGTAAGGCATTTAACCATTTTGCCGCGGCTTCTTTGCCACCTTTAATTTCAAAGGAAATCACCCCGCATAAACCGTTCGGTAAGTATTTTTGTTTAAGAGCGTAATCCGGCGAGCTTGCTAACCCTGGATAATTGACTTTTTCTACTTGGGAATGTTTTTCTAAAAACTCCGCGACAGCTTGTGCATTTTCGTAATGACGTTGCATGCGTAATGCAAGGGTTTCCATGCCTACATTGAGCAAGAAACTATTTTGTGGTGCCGGAGTTGCCCCTAAATCACGCATTAATTGCACACGTGCTTTCACAACATAGGCTGCCGGGCCAAAGGTTTCGGTATAAACCAAGCCGTGGTAGGTCTGATCCGGTGTACTTAATTGTGGATATTTGCCGTTATTCCAATCGAAATTGCCGCCATCCGTAATCGAACCGCCAAGGGCAATGGCATGTCCGTCTAAATATTTGGATGTACTATGGATTACCACATTCGCACCGAATTCGATTGGACGACAGAAATACGGAGTCGCGAAGGTGTTATCAATTAATAAGGGAGCTTGTGCAGCCTGCGCTAAGGCGACAAATTTTTCAATATCTAACACTCGTAATGCAGGGTTGGCAATGGTTTCGGCAAATACCGCTTTGGTATTTGGGCGAATGGCTTTTTTGAGTTCTTCAAGCGGTAAATCTTGATCCACAAAACTCACCTCAATCCCCATTTTTTTGAATGTGTGTGCAAATAAATTGTAAGTGCCGCCATATACATAAGATGACGAAATAAAATGATCACCTGCTTCTAAAATATTCAACATGGCGTAAAACACAGCAGCTTGCCCCGATGCGGTACACATTGTTGCTACGCCACCTTCAAGTGCGGTAATTTTTTCTTCAGCAGCATTAGTCGTTGGATTAGCAAGACGGGTATAGAAATAACCTGGAGCTTGCAAATCAAATAACTTGCCAATTTCTTCCGCAGAATCGTAAGTATAAGTGGTGCTTTGTACGATAGGTTGAACGCGAGGTTCTCCATTTTTAGGCGTGTAGCCGGCATGTAGGCATTTAGTTGCAAATTCCATGATATTTTCCTAGGTTGTGTTTGGTGCAAAGAGCGATCACTTATAACATTTGAACGCATCTTGGCTTAATCATCTTTAGGGGATTGGATATAAAGTCTATCCCAGCAAAACGATTAGAAATTTAATAGCGCCTTTCTATATAAATGCACAAAAAGGGCGTATTCCTACGCCCTTAATCTAATTAAGATAAATTACTTATTATCTTTCACTTCTTCAAACTCAGCATCGACAACATCGTCATTTGCTTTGTTTGCGCCTTGTGCTTGTTGTGCATCACCTTGTGATTGTGCGGTTTGCGCTAATTTTTGGGCTACGCTAGCAAGCGCTTGAAGTTTAGCTTCAATTGCTGCTTTATCCTCGCCTTTCGCTGCAGTTTCCAAATCGCTTAATGCGCTTTCAATTTCTGCACGATCTGCCGCTGGAACTTTATCACCAGCTTCTTCTAATTGTTTACGGGTGCTGTGTACAAGGTGATCCGCTTGGTTACGGGCTTGTACTAATTCTTCAAATTTACGGTCTGCTTCAGCGTTTGCTTCGGCATCACGAACCATTTGTTGAATTTCATCATCACTTAAACCGGAAGAGGCTTTAATAGTGATTTGTTGTTCTTTACCAGTACCTTTATCTTTCGCGGACACGTGGATAATACCGTCAGCATCGATATCAAAAGTTACTTCAATTTGTGGTAAACCGCGTGGTGCCGGATTAATTCCTTCTAGGTTGAATTGACCTAAGGATTTATTGGCCGAAGCTTGTTTACGTTCACCTTGCAACACATGGATAGTTACCGCACTTTGGTTATCTTCTGCAGTGGAGAACACTTGTGATTTTTTGGTTGGGATAGTGGTGTTTTTCTCAATAAGAGTCGTCATCACACCGCCCATGGTTTCGATACCTAAAGATAATGGAGTTACGTCTAACAATAATACATCAGTTACATCACCGGCCAATACACCGCCTTGTACAGCTGCACCAATGGCCACAGCTTCATCTGGGTTAACATCTTTACGTGGTGCTTTACCGAAGAATTTTTCTACTTCTTGTTGTACTAAAGGCATACGGGTTTGGCCACCGACTAAAATCACATCATCGATTTCAGAGGCTGATTTACCGGCGTCTTTTAATGCAATACGTACAGGTTCAAGGGATTTTGCAACTAAATCTTCAACCAAAGATTCTAATTTAGCACGGGTCAATTTAATGTTTAAGTGTTTTGGACCTGTTGCATCTGCTGTGATGTAAGGAAGGTTTACATCAGTTTGTTGTGCGGAAGAAAGTTCGATTTTGGCTTTCTCTGCAGCTTCTTTCAAACGTTGCATAGCAAGTGGGTCATTACGTAAATCTACACCTTGTTCTTTTTTGAATTCGTCAACCAAGTAATTGATGATACGGTTATCGAAGTCTTCACCACCTAAGTGAGTATCACCGTTAGTTGCTAATACTTCAAAAGTCTTTTCGCCACCTACTTCATCGATTTCGATAATGGATAAGTCGAATGTACCGCCACCTAAGTCGTATACTGCGATGGTTTTGTTGCCTTGACCTTTATCTAAACCATAAGCTAGTGCGGCAGCCGTTGGTTCATTGATAATACGTTTAACATCAAGACCCGCGATACGGCCGGCATCTTTAGTTGCTTGGCGTTGCGCATCGTTAAAGTAAGCCGGTACGGTAATTACCGCTTCAGTAACGGTTTCGCCCAAGAAATCTTCGGCGGCTTTTTTCATTTTTTTCAACACTTCAGCAGAAATTTGCGGAGGTGCTAATTTATCGCCTTTTACTTCAACCCATGCATCGCCGTTATCTGCTTTAGTAATGGCAAATGGCATGATATCGATGTCACGTTTAACTTCTTCATCTTCAAAACGACGACCGATTAAACGTTTGATAGCAAATAAGGTATTTTTCGGATTGGTCACAGCTTGGCGTTTTGCCGGTTGACCTACTAAAATTTCATTGTCATTTGTATAAGCAATAATTGACGGAGTAGTGCGATCACCCTCGGCATTTTCAATTACGCGCGGTTTGTCACCATCCATTACAGCGACACAAGAGTTGGTTGTACCTAAGTCAATACCAATAATTTTTCCCATTTTGTTACTCCTAGTTCAAAATTTTAATCTGTTGTTTCTCAACACGCTTGCTAAGATGTGGCTAGTTTTTTACATTTCAAGAGAAATTTTGAAAAATTTTTCAACCAGCAAGCGGCCTTTGACGTGATGGAAAATAAGGACGGTGAAGCGAAGTTCAAGGGGGGGGGGTAAAAAAATTTGAAAAAACTGTAAAAATAAGCGGTTGTTATGATAAATTGCGCGCCGAATTATTAATCAAAAAGGAATCAATATGAAAAAATCAAAGATTGCATTAGGTGTGATTGTCGCGCTTGGCGCAGCAAGCGTCGGTGGAGCCTGGTTTACCGGACAAAAAGCAGAGAGCGAATATCTGCGTCAGATCGAACAGGCAAATCAGCAGTTCCAAACCTTGAATTTATCCGATTCGATTAAGCTGGTTTATAAAAATAAACAATTTGAACGTGGATTTTTTACCTCTCAAGTTGAAGATGAGGTTGTAATTTCCTTACCAAAAGAAGGAAAAGTATGGACCATTCCGCTTTCAACCAAACTGTATCACGGCCCATTCCCACTCGATCAGTTAGCTAAATTTAATCTTGTGCCGACCATGTATTCAGCCCAGGGAGTTGTGGGTAAAAATGAAAGCACACAACCTTTATTTGATTTTCTTAAATCCGATAAACCGATTCAATATCGTGCTGCGACCAGCTATGCGTTGAACACCAAAGGAGCAGTGGAATTGGCCGGCGGTGAGTTCGCTGATCCAAATAATCCTGAGAGCAAGATTGCTTGGTCAAATATCAATTGGGGATTTGATTTTGGCAAGGATCTTACCGGCAAATATAATATGACTTTGGATGAGTTGAGCCTGAATCTAATAGAGGATGCCGATGCTGATGCAGGCGGAGAAGAGGAAGCCGATGAAGTCAGTTTCGAATCGATGAAAATGAAGATGAAGGGTATGAAAATAGATGGTTCATTTACACCGACTAAATGGAACTACCTATATGCCGCTAAAGCCACTTCTTCAACCGATTATTTTGAAATGAACGGAGTGTATCATGACGGTAGTACCACATCTGTTATCGAGAAAGGTATTAAAGGTACTTCCGATATTTCCCTCAACGGCGACTTTTTGAATGTGAAAAGCGAAAATAGCCTCGATTCACTCAGTATTGATGGAAAAGAGTTAGGTAAATTAACCTACAATAGTGAATTGAATCATATCGAAGCAAATGCCGCTAACGCATTGATTGAAGCATTTGTTGACATTTTAAAAGCAACACCAGAGGCGGATGAAGAGGAATATGACAGTGTTGTGGCGATGATCATGGATAACTGGCTTGAAAAACACGGTATGGCGATTTTCAGCAATCAACCGCAAATCAAGCTCAATCCGATTGCTATTTCAGATAAACAAGGCAAATTGGCTTTGGATTTGAATGTAGCATTGGCGCCAAATCCTGAGTTTGATTTGATGCGTGAAGGTTTATACAAACAGTTCACTGATTTTGCCATCAATTTCCAATTGGATAAGGCGACCGCTGAAAACCTCGTGAAAACCTTCGCACCGGAAGGAGAATCCGTAAATGCGGCAGAAGCTGTTGAGAAATTTGCTCAAGAAGGGGCGAGTAGTGGCATGTTGGTAAACGGAGATCGTTCCGTGACCATGCAATTAGTGTTAGAAAATGGTGGATTGAAACTCAATGGTCAGCCGATTCCGGAAGAGCAAGCGCGTAATGCATTAATGATGTTGGCAATTGGTGCCATGATGCAAATGCACTAATAATTTTATATTGAAACAAAGGATAACCTGCGGGTTATCCTTTTTTTGTGCTAAAACGCCCTATCGAAAATGAAAGTTTTTCTAAAAATGCGATATAACTCATTGATTTTATTAAGGTTGATTTAAAAATCAAAAAAGCTCAGCTTCCTATAGATTAGTGGGATTCGAATGAGGCAATGTTAAATTTGAAAATGTTCATTGGTATTGTATTTCGTTTCAATAGCTAAGCCTGATAATGCTTTTACCTCAATTGGGGTAAAATGTGTTGGGTTCTTGTCTTACCGTAAAATTCACTATCTTTCTTACAAAAAATCTTCTAAAATTTGTTAGATTTGTTAAATCTTTGTAACAAAGATTCATTACCGCTTAGCTTCGGCTAGGTTCATTTTTACTCAATAGATGGGGAAAGACTATGTCAGATACCTTACTCAATGATATTGACCCAATTGAAACTCAAGATTGGTTGTCAGCTGTTGATTCATTAATTCGCGCTGAAGGTGTAGGGCGCGCTCAATATATTATCAGTCAAGTGATTGACCAAGCTCGCAACGGTGGCGTTAATATCGCAAAAGGCGGCGTAACCACTCCTTATGTGAATACTATTCCGGTATCCGAACAGCCGGTATATCCAGGGGATAAAGCCATTGAGCGTCGTATTCGTAGTGCGGTTCGTTGGAATGCCATTATGGCGGTATTACGTGGCCAGAAAAAAGATCTTGAATTAGGTGGTCATATTTCAACTTATCAATCTGCAGCAAGCATGTATGAAGTCTGTTTTAACCACTTCTTCAAAGCTGCAACGGATAAAAACGGTGGCGATTTAGTCTTTTTCCAAGGTCATGCGGCGCCGGGGATGTATGCCCGTGCATTCATTGAAGGCCGTATTACCGAAGACCAAATGAATAATTTCCGTCAGGAATGTGAACCGGGTAAAGGTCTTTCTTCTTATCCTCATCCGAAATTGATGCCTGAATTCTGGCAATTCTCTACCGTATCTATGGGATTAGGTCCGGTCAATGCAATCCGTTCTGCACGTTTCTTAAAATACCTAGATAACCGTGGCTTAAAAGACACCAAAGATCAAAAGGTTTATGCTTTCCTTGGTGACGGTGAGATGGACGAAATTGAAGCAAAAGGTGACTTAACATTTGCAGCACGTGAAGGCTTGGATAACTTAATTTTCGTAGTAAGTTGTAACTTGCAACGCTTAGATGGCCCTGTAACCGGTAACGGTAAAATTGTTCAAGAATTAGAAGGTTTATTTGCTGGTGCCGGTTGGGAAGTAATCAAAGTAATGTGGGGTTCTAACTGGGATAAATTATTCGCTAAAGATACTTCCGGTAAATTAACCCAATTAATGATGGAAGTGCTTGATGGTGATTACTTAACCTTCAAATCTAAAGATGGTGCCTATGTTCGTGAACACTTCTTCGGTCGTTATCCGGAAACTGCGGCATTAGTAGCGGATATGACAGATGATGAAATCTGGGCATTAAGACGTGGTGGTCACGATTCAGAAAAACTATATGCTGCATTCCATAAAGCGCAAACTGCGGGTAAACCGGTGGTGATTTTAGCGCATATGGTTAAAGGCTATAAAATCCCTGAAGCAGAAAGTAAAAACACTGCGCACCAATCCAAAAAAATGTCGAACGAAAGTCTTAAATACTTCCGTGATCATTTCCAATTAGACATTAAAGATGAAGATATTCCTAACTATCCGTACATCACCTTCCCAGAGGGTTCGGAGGAGTACAACTATCTTCACGGCAAACGTAAAGCGTTAAATGGTTATTTACCAAAACGTTTACCTAAATTCACTACTGAATTTAAAGTGCCGGCTTTAGAAGAATTCGCACCATTATTGGAAGCTCAAGCACGTCCAATTTCAACTACAATGGCATTTGTACGTTTCTTAAATACCTTATTAAAAGATAAAAATATTGGTAAACAAATTGTGCCAATTATTGCGGATGAAGCCCGTACCTTTGGTATGGAAGGGTTATTCCGTCAAATTGGTATTTACAACCCACACGGCCAAAACTATGTGCCTTCAGACCGTGACTTAGTGGCTTACTATCGTGAAGCGAAAGATGGTCAAGTATTACAAGAGGGTATCAATGAATTAGGTGCTGCATCCTCTTGGTTAGCGGCAGCGAACTCATACTCTGTAAATAACCTGCCAATGATTCCATTCTTCATTTACTACTCAATGTTTGGTTTCCAACGTGTGGGTGACTTAATGTGGGCAGCAGGTGACCAATTAGCACGTGGTTTCATGATCGGTGGTACTTCTGGCCGTACAACCTTAAATGGTGAAGGTTTACAACACGAAGATGGTCACAGCCATATTCAATCTCTTGTTATTCCTAATTGTGTGTCTTATGACCCAGCTTACGTTTATGAAGTAGCAGTTATTCTACAAGACGGTATCAACCGTATGTACGGTGAAAAACAAGAAGATGTGTTCTATTACATCACTACATTGAATGAAACCTATGAACAACCGGCAATGCCTGCAGGTGTCGAAGAGGGTATTCGTAAAGGTATCTATAAATTTGAAACCGTTGAAGCGAAAGGCAACAAAGGTCATGTTCAATTATTAGGTTCCGGTGCGATTTTCCGTCACGTTCGTGAAGCGGCACAAATCCTTGCCAATGAATATGGCGTAAGCTCAGATGTATATAGTGTGCCTTCATTCACTGAAGTCGCTCGCGAAGGCGCGGATGCTGTACGTTGGAACATGTTACACCCAACTGAAAAAGCACGCGTACCTTACATTGCACAAGTAATGAACGATGCACCAGCTGTTGCAGCAACTGACTACATGAAATTATTTGCAGAACAAGTTCGTGCCTTCATTCCAGCACAAAGCTATCACGTATTAGGTACTGACGGTTTCGGTCGTTCAGACAGCCGTGAAAACTTACGTGAACATTTCGAAGTGGATGCGCGTTACGTGGTGGTTGCAGCATTACATGAGCTTGCAAAACAAGGCAAACTTGATGCGAAAGTGGTGGCTGATGCAATCGCGAAATTTGGTTTAAAAACTGAAATTTTAAATCCACTTTACGCGTAATTTCCCTTGGCCTGTATGGTTAGTACAGGCCTCTCGAGACAAATAAAGTGCGATGGTTCGCATCGCGTTTTTTTAAGGTTAGATAACATGTCAAAACAAATTCAAATTCCTGATATCGGTAGTGATGAAGTTACCGTAACAGAAGTAATGGTGAAAGTAGGCGATACCATTACTGCAGAACAAAGTATTATCAACGTTGAAGGTGATAAAGCCTCAATGGAAGTGCCAGCCCCTGAGGCCGGTGTGGTCAAAGAAGTATTAGTTAAAGTTGGCGATAAAGTAACCACTGGTACGCCAATGCTTGTTTTAGAATCTGCAGATGCCGCAGCGTCTGCTCCAGCTGCAGCAGCACCAGCGCCGGCTGCAACACCAGCCGCTGCAAGTGTAGTTGAAGTCAATGTACCAGATATCGGTTCTGACGAAGTGAACGTGACAGATATTATGGTGAAAGTAGGCGATACCGTTGAAGTTGACCAATCAATCATCAATGTTGAAGGTGATAAAGCGTCAATGGAAGTGCCAGCTCCCGTTGCCGGCGTAGTAAAAGAAATTTTAATCAACGTGGGCGATAAAGTTGTTACTGGCAAATTAATCATGAAATTTGAAGTGGCCGGGGCAGCACCAGCCGCAGTGCCAGCTCAACAGGTAGCAGCACCTGCAGCAGCACCTGCAGCAGCACCAACTGCTTCCGCGATTAAAGAAGTGAATGTACCAGATATCGGTGGTGATGAAGTTAACGTAACTGAAATCATGGTTGCCGTTGGCGATAGCGTTTCTGAAGAACAATCTTTAATTACCGTTGAGGGTGATAAAGCTTCAATGGAAGTGCCTGCTCCGTTTGCGGGTGTGGTAAAAGAAATTTTAGTGAAATCAGGTGATAAGGTTTCAACTGGTTCATTAATTATGAAATTTGAAGTCGTGGGTGCTGCACCAGCTCCAGCAGCGGCTCCAGTGGCGGCAGCTCCAGCTCCTCAAGCAGCACCTGCAGCAGCGCCGGCAGCACAATCAGCTAATGTATCTGGCTTAAGCCAAGAACAAGTTGTAGCAAGTGCAGGCTATGCACACGCAACACCGGTGATTCGTCGTTTAGCGCGTGAATACGGTATTAACCTTGATCGCGTAAAAGGTACGGGTCGTAAAGGTCGTGTTGTGAAAGAAGATATTCAAGCTTACGTGAAAACCGCTGTTAAAGCATTTGAAACAGGTAGCGTTTCTTCTTCTGCAGCAGCGGGTAATGGTGTGGCAAATGGCGCAGGCTTAGGTTTATTACCATGGCCGAAAGTTGACTTCAGCAAATTTGGTGAAGTAGAAGAAGTTGAATTAAGCCGTATTAACAAAATCTCTGGTGCAAACTTACATCGTAACTGGGTAATGATTCCACATGTTACTCACTTCGATCGTACCGATATCACCGATTTAGAAGCATTCCGTAAAGAACAGAACAAGATTGTTGAAAAACAAAAATTGGATGTAAAAATTACACCTGTTGTGTTCATTATGAAAGCGGTAGCGAAAGCATTAGAAGCGTTCCCACGTTTCAATAGCTCTATCTCTGAGGACGGTCAAAAATTAACACTTAAAAAATACATCAACATTGGCGTAGCGGTAGATACACCAAACGGTCTTGTTGTACCTGTATTTAAAAATGTGAACAAAAAAGGTATTATCGAACTCTCTCGTGAATTAATGGAAGTCTCCAAAAAAGCACGTGACGGTAAACTTTCAGGTTCTGATATGCAAGGTGGTTGTTTCACTATTTCAAGCTTAGGTGGTATTGGTACAACTCACTTCACACCAATCGTAAATGCACCTGAAGTAGCAATCTTAGGTGTGTCTAAATCAGAAATGCAACCGATTTGGAACGGTAAAGAATTTGAGCCACGCTTGATGCTTCCATTATCATTATCCTTTGATCACCGCGTGATCGATGGAGCAGATGGTGCTCGTTTCTTAAGCTATATCAATGGCGTATTAGCTGACTTACGTCGCTTAGTGATGTAATTAACGCGGTAAGATGCGGGATAACCCCGCATCTTGCAGATAAGATCGTAAAGTACGGTCAAAAATTTAAACGTTTTTACGAGGTAAAAATGAGTAAGGAAATTAAAACCCAAGTTGTGGTACTTGGTGCAGGCCCAGCAGGTTATTCAGCAGCATTCCGTTGTGCGGACTTAGGTTTAGAAACTGTGCTTGTTGAACGTTATTCAACATTAGGTGGGGTATGCTTAAATGTAGGTTGTATTCCATCTAAAGCATTACTTCATGTAGCTAAAGTGATTGAAGAAGCAAAACACGCAAGCAAAAACGGTGTGTATTTCGCAGAACCTCGCATTGATTTAGACGAAGTGCGTGCGGGTAAAGAAGCCGTTGTTGCAAAATTAACCGGTGGTCTTGCTGGTATGGCAAAACAACGTAAAGTGACCGTTGTTGAAGGGTTGGCGACATTTACTGATCCGCATACCTTAGTTGCGCGCGATCGTGATGGTAACCCAACTACAGTTAAATTTGATAATGCGATTATTGCAGCTGGTTCCCGTCCGATTCAATTACCATTTATTCCGCATGAAGATCCACGAGTGTGGGATTCAACGGATGCACTTAAACTAAAAGAAGTACCGAAAAAACTTTTAATCATGGGCGGTGGTATCATCGGTTTAGAGATGGGTACCGTATATGATGCATTAGGTTCTGAAGTTGAAGTGGTTGAAATGTTTGACCAAGTAATTCCAGCAGCAGATAAAGATGTGGTGGGTATTTATACCAAACAAGTTGAGAAAAAATTCAAGTTAATGCTTGAAACTAAAGTGACTGCAGTTGAAGCAAAAGATGATGGTATCTATGTTTCAATGGAAGGTAAGGCATGCAACGATACTAAACGTTATGATGCCGTATTAGTGGCAATCGGTCGTACGCCAAATGGTAAATTGATCGATGCAGGTAAAGCAGGTGTTGAAGTGGATGAGCGTGGTTTCATTCATGTTGATAAACAAATGCGCACTAATGTGCCTCATATCTTTGCAATCGGTGATATCGTTGGCCAACCAATGTTAGCACATAAAGGTGTTCACGAAGGTCACGTTGCGGCGGAAGTGATCGCAGGGAAAAAACATTACTTTGATCCAAAAGTGATTCCTTCTATTGCTTATACTGAACCAGAAGTGGCTTGGGTAGGTAAAACTGAGAAAGAATGTAAACAAGAAGGTTTAAACTACGAAGTGGCTAAATTCCCTTGGGCAGCTTCAGGTCGTGCGATTGCTTCAGAATGTGCTGAAGGTATGACTAAATTAATCTTCGATAAAGATACTCACCGTGTACTTGGTGGGGCAATCGTTGGTTCTAACGGTGGTGAATTATTAGGTGAAATCGGTCTTGCGATCGAAATGGGTTGTGATGCAGAAGATATCGCATTAACCATCCATGCTCACCCAACACTTCACGAATCTGTTGGTCTTGCGGCTGAAGTGTTTGAAGGTTCAATTACTGACCTTCCAAACGCAAAAGCGAAGAAAAAATAATTGAAATCTGATAATCAAAAGGCAAATTCAATGAATTTGCCTTTTTCTTTGAAGTAATTCACATATCTGCATAAAAAATGCATAAAAATTCAAATTCAGCTAGAAAAAAACAGCTTATTTTGATATCCTGCGCGCCGTATTTTTTAGCTGATTTGATTATTTAGAACAATGTTAAAGAGATTTTTAATTATTATGGGCTTAGCTGTGTTCACCACAGCCTGTTCAAATGGCCCAAGTACGGCAGGTAATTCGGTGATTTCCGAAAGTGATGATGCCCAACTTTCCGGCTTAATTGCCGATATTCAACAAGGTAAAAACGGTATTCGTAGCCGTATCCGTACTAACCGACCACAATCCGCATTAGTTGACGATAAAGCATTAGCAGCAGTATATAACGAATGGGTGGGTACCCGTTATCGTATGGGCGGTACAGGAAAAGGTGGTATTGATTGTTCTGCCTTTATGCAAACCGCGTTTGCCGATGCTTTTGGCATTGACCTACCGCGCTCTACTTCGGAACAACGTTATTTAGGACGTAAAATCCAAAAACATGAATTGCGTAAAGGCGATTTAGTTTTCTTCCGCGGCAATAATCATGTCGGAGTATATGTGGGGCATAATCAATTTATGCATGCCAGTACCAGTCAAGGCGTTACGATCAGTTCGTTGGATGAAGATTATTGGTCAAGAACCTATACCCAATCCCGTCGTGTAATGTAATTTGAATCCAATAAAAAAGCGCGGTAAGTAACCGCACTTTTTTTATGTATTCGAGATTGAGTTTTTTTAACTTTGCTCTAAATGTTATCTTATCGGTCAAGCAACGAAACGCATTTGGCCACGACGTGGTTTCATTTGGTGGATACAATTAGTCACAGTACCTACCAATGGTAAATCATGCCAGTCGGCAATACTGATATTAGCCATTTGTGAATCTAACGACATAAACAGAAATTCATTACGATTCATTCCTGCAAATTCGTAAATGCGAAAATTCGCCCCATCACCAAGTACAATTAAATCACCTACAAATAATTCATCGCTTTTTTCAACGACCAACATATCGCCACATTCAATTCCCCAAGCCAGCATATTCGGATTGGTTACCCGCACGAAACAGGTTTGTTGTGGGCGTTTGATGCAATATAAATTCAGATCCAATTTTTTATTAAATGTGGATTTTTCAGCGATATCATTAAAAAACGGCATTGGATGATAAGAGAATGTATTGTCGTTTTGAGCAACGTGGTTAGCATAGTTCATCATCTTGATTTCCTTTTGTACTGGATAAATTAATTGTTAACATGGTTGTTTGTACAGTTGTTAATATACTGATGTTGTATACAGTGTGTCAATAGTCTAAAAAAAAATTTTTTTATAGCCCGATTTTTTAGAAAAAATTTAGTGAGATAGAAAAAATTTCACTTTTGATTGAAAAATAATAGAAAACGTTTTCTTTTGATATTGATTTAAGCTATCTTTGCTCGCGCTTAGGTGGATCTTAATGATCTGAAGTTTAACTTAACATTTATATAATAATCCTTATGAACACATCACGTTTAATTCATTTTCTCTTCCAAGGTAATTTGGTCAAACGAATTGCTATTGGTTTACTTCTCGGAATCCTAGTTGCTGTCGTTGATCCAAGCATTGAAACCGCCCTTGGTTTTAGCTTGGCCGATAAAGTCGGTGTACTTGGTACAATTTTCGTTAAAGCCTTACGTGCCGTAGCTCCAATCCTTATTTTCTTCTTAGTTATGGCGGCACTTGCCAATAAAAAAATTGGCGCCAAAAGCAACATGAAAGAAATTATCGTGTTGTATTTGCTAGGCACTTTCTTAGCGGCTGTTATTGCTGTACTTGCCAGCCTAGTTTTCCCATCAGAAGTTGCTCTGACTACTGGTCAGGATGTGAGCTCTGCTCCAAAAGCGGTTGGTGACGTATTATTAACTCTTGTATTGAACGTAGTAGACAACCCATTAAACGCGATTTTCCAAGCTAACTTTATTGGGGTCTTGGCTTGGTCTATCGGTCTTGGTCTAGCATTACGTCATGCAGCAGAGACGACTAAACAGATCGTTAATGATTTTGCCGAAGCAATTTCTAAAATCGTTTACATCATCATTGCATTTGCGCCATTCGGGGTATTTGGTTTGGTGGCACAAATTTTTGCCGATAAAGGTTTGAGTGCGTTGGCCGGTTATGTGCATTTACTTGCGGTATTGCTTGGTTCAATGTTCTTTGTGGCATTTGTCGTCAACCCACTGTTAGTCTTCTGGAAAATTCGTCGCAACCCGTATCCATTGGTCTGGACCTGTGTGCGTGAAAGTGGCGTAATGGCCTTCTTTACCCGTAGTTCTGCAGCCAATATTCCGGTGAACATTGAACTTGCAAAACGTTTGAATCTTGATGAAGAAACCTATTCTGTAGCGATTCCATTGGGTGCTAACATCAATATGGCGGGTGCAGCAATTACTATTACTGTATTGACCCTAGCCGCGGTGCATACACTTGGCATGGAAGTCTCTTTCTTGAGCGCCTTATTGTTAAGTGTTGTGGCAGCTCTTTGCGCATGTGGTGCTTCCGGTGTTGCGGGCGGTTCATTATTGTTAATTCCGTTAGCCTGTAGCTTATTCGGGGTTTCCGACGATATCGCGGCACAAATGATCGGTGTAGGTTTTGTTATCGGTATTTTGCAAGACTCTACGGAAACAGCACTAAACTCCTCAACCGACGTATTATTTACTGCGGCGGTTTGTATGGAAGAAGAGCGTAAAAAAGCACAAGCTTAAGTTGATATAGCAATCAGGGCGGGATAATCCCGCCCTTTTTTATATTTTTAATCAATACTAATAAAATCAATGGCTTAGCGTTTGTTTTGAGAAAAACTTTAGTTTTTGAAGGGGCGTTTTATGACGGCAGAAAAGGCAACATTAACAATCAAGGATGCGGTTTTTGCACTGTCCCAACATCGACAATTATCGTTACCGCAATTTACCCTTGAAAAAGGCCAATATTGGGCGGTAGTTGGTGGCAATGGTAGTGGCAAAAGTGCTTTTGCGCAGGCGCTGTGCGGTGAATTGGAATTAAGCGAAGGCTGCTATCAAAACGGCTTTGCTTGTGTGCGTAGTTTTTCCTTTGAAAAACAACGTGCACGTCTGGAGGAGACGTTAAAAGCATTGCGCAACGATGATGTGGCACCGGAATTTTTTGGGCAAACTGCATTAGAGGTTATTTTGGGGGAGCAAGGCGATCTTGTTCGCGCCCAGGAAGTAGCTCAACAATTAGCGATTGAACCCTTACTTGACCGGTTTTTTATCAAATTATCTACCGGAGAAAGTCGCAAGGTATTATTGGCTCGTGCATTAATGGATAAACCGGATTTGTTGGTGTTGGATGAACCTTTTGAAGGTTTAGACCAAGCTTCGGTTGCTGCATGGACTGAATTGTTGGGGCGACTGACCGAACAATGTGCGATAGTATTAATTGTGAATCGTCTTGCCGATATTCCGCCACAGGCGGATCATTTGGCCTTGTTAGACAAATTGATGCTAATTTTAGCCGATGAGCGTGCGGCGATTGAGGCGCAAAGCCTGTATCACCAATTAGTGTATGCGGAAAATGCAGCAAATGTGGAATTGCCTACGCCTGCGGCGCCTTTAGAAGGCGCGCCATTCTCTCCTTATTTTGTGCTGCGTGATGTGACTGTGAGCTATTCCGGTAAGGCTATTTTGAGTCATTTAAATTGGACGGTGGAAGCCGGTCAGCATTGGTGGATTAAAGGTCCGAATGGTGCAGGGAAATCAACCTTGCTTTCCTTGATTAATGGCGATAATCCGCAGGCCTTTTCCAATCAGGTGGAAATTTTTGGTCGGCAGCGGGGAAGTGGTGAAACCGTTTGGGAAATTAAGCAAAAAATCGGTTGTGTCGGTAGTCAGTTGCACATGGATTATCGGGTGAATTGCTCCGCATTGGATGTGGTACTTTCCGGCTTTTTCGATAGTATTGGCGTATATTGCAAAGTACCAGATGCATTACGTTTAAAGGCCATGCAATGGCTACAGCGGGTGCATTTGGGAGATTTAGCAAAAGCACCATTTCGTTCACTTTCATGGGGACAGCAACGTTTATTGCTGATCCTACGGGCAATGGTAAAACATCCACCGGTATTGATTTTGGATGAGCCATTTCAGGGATTGGACGGGCTTAATCGAAAATTGGTACGCCAGTTTGTCGATCAATTAGCGATGAATAGCCAGACGCAGCTTTTATTCGTTTCCCATCGGGACGAAGATATACCCGATTGCATTACTCATGTTTTTGAATTTATTAAAGAAAATGAGGGATATCGATATATACAACAGGCCCGTTGATTTGATAGACTCTCAGGGATTTTTTATTTAACTAAGGAGCAACCTATGGAAGGTTTATCAATTGCTGCAATAGTGTTTATTGTGTTAGCTATTGTAGTGTTATTTTCCACCCTAAAAACCGTACCGCAAGGTTATAACTGGACGATTGAGCGTTTTGGGCGTTATACCCACACCTTAATGCCAGGTTTAAACTTCGTTGTACCATTTGTGGATCGTGTTGGCCGTAAGATCAATATGATGGAACAGGTATTAGATATTCCATCACAAGAAGTCATTTCTAAGGATAACGCCAACGTATCTATTGATGCGGTCTGTTTCGTTCAGGTGATTGATGCCCGTAGCGCGGCTTATGAGGTGAATCATTTAGAACAGGCGATTATCAATTTAACCATGACTAATATTCGTACCGTATTAGGTTCGATGGAATTGGATGAAATGCTTTCCCAGCGTGACTCCATTAACGGTCGTTTGTTGGCAATTGTAGATGAAGCGACCAATCCTTGGGGGATTAAAGTTACCCGTATTGAAATTCGTGATGTGCGTCCACCGCGTGAATTGATTGATTCCATGAATGCGCAAATGAAGGCAGAACGTAATAAACGTGCGGAAGTCTTGGAAGCGGAAGGTATTCGTCAGGCGGAAATTCTACGTGCAGAAGGGGAAAAACAAGCCCGTATTCTGAAAGCGGAAGGGGAACGTCAAGAAGCCTTCTTACAAGCAGAAGCACGTGAACGTGCAGCGGAAGCGGAAGCGAAAGCAACTCAAATGGTGTCAGAAGCAATTGCTAGTGGTGATACCAAAGCGATCAATTACTTTATCGCACAAAAATACACGGAAGCCTTAAAACAAATCGGTGGTTCACCGAACAGCAAAGTGGTGATGATGCCGCTTGAAGCCGGCAATTTAATCGGCTCGGTAGCGGGCATTGCCGAACTGTTAAAAGGCGACAAAAAAGCGTAATTTCCTAAAGTGCGGTTAAAAATGACCGCACTTTTTCTCTCAAGGAGTTGATATGGCAGATTGGCTAACAACCTGGTCGGTGTGGCATTGGTTGGTATTAGGTTTTGTATTGTTAATTGCTGAAACCCTCATACCCGGCGTATTTTTATTATGGTGGGGCTTGGCCGCGATTGTGGCTGCTGGCGTAATGGCGTTAGTACCAGGGCTATCCTTAACCGTTTTAGCTGTGTTTTATGCGATTTTAGCGATTATACTCTCGTTGCTTTGGTGGAAATACCAACATAGCAAAGATAATCAGGATCAATCTCGTACAACCTTAAACCAACGGGATCATACTTTGTTAGGTAAAAAAGGAACGGTGTTAGAAATTGGTTCTAACGGTATTGGTCGCGGTGCCTTTGGCGACACCACATGGCGTATTCAAGGTGAGCATTTAACGGTGAATGATCTTGTGGTGGTAGAACGCGTTGATGGCATCACATTGTTAGTTAAAAAGGTGGCAGAATGAATCATTTAATTATTTTTGCACATCCTAATAGCCAAAAAAGTTTTGGTCGTGCAATCGTGGAACGCATTGTAAAAGCAAGCCAACAACTTGGTGTTGAAACCCATTTACGTGATCTGTACACGATGGAATTTAACCCGATTATTTCCTTTGAAGAATTACAATCGGCCAATAAAGGTATTATTCCGGCAGAAATCCAGCAGGAACATGAGTTTATTCGCCAAGCGGATTTGATTACGATGGTTTATCCGTTGTGGTGGATGGGCTTTCCGGCGATGCTAAAAGGCTATTTAGACCGCGTACTCACGCATGGTTTTGCCTATAAAACGGAGAATGGTGAGTCCAAAGGCCTTATTCACGGTAAAGCAATGCAGCAATTTATCACCATTGGTAGCAGCGTGGCGCAATACCAAGAATTTGGCGTAGATAAATCCCTTAATCATTGTTTGGTTAATGGTTTATTTAATTATTGTGGTATTGAAAATGTGGATTACACGCTGTTCGGAGATATTCACATTATCGATGATGCAGCCCGCCAGGCGATGCTTGACGAAGCTGCTGAAAAAACAACGGCAAAATTAACCGCACTTTTAGCTCAATAGTGAGCACAATTATAGGAAAGCAACGGATGTCAGAAACTCAAGTCAATAATTTCTCTTTAATTAGCCGCTTATTCGGCAATTTATTTTATCGTAGTCCCACGGATCCAATTTTGAGTGGGGTGTTTGGTTGGTTACAACAACAGGGCTTAAGCCAAGTATGGGCACTTTCTACGGACAAGGAAAGTGAAGCGGCCATAGATAATTTGCAGATGAAAATTGATTTGACGTTGCTTGATCGCGAGTATCAAAAATTGTTCGGAGCAGAAGGGAACGTACCTACAGCCATTTCAAGCTACGATATGGATGTGCAACGTTTTGTGGATTTTCGTAATGCTCGTAATGTACCGGAAGCAGAAAACGTGGATCATTTCGCCTTGTTATTACTTACGGCCTCTTGGTTGGAAGATAACACCGAGTCCCTCTCAGCCCAGCAGGATTTATTTGGGGATTTTCTGTTGCCTTGTGCTGCGAAATTCTTAACCCAAGTAGAAACCTATGCGACATTGCCGTTTTATCGTTCATTGGCTTATTTAACCCGAGAAATCTTAGCGGCAATGGCCGATGAACTGGAAGAGGCAGAATAATTTGAGTTTATTCGGCCTTTCAATAGGGTTTTGAAAGGACTTCTAATAAAATCAATGGGTTACAATGTATTTTCGGCAAAACGATAAAAAACAGCCCGGCGTTTTAAAGCGCCGGGCTGTTTGTCTATGGGAAATGGATTTATTCTTCAGAAGTCACATCTTCAGTGCCTTCGTCTTCATCATCCACATCACAAACCCGTTCAAGACTTACGACATGTTCATCTTCAGCGGTTCGAATTAAACGAACCCCTTGAGTGTTACGGCCAATGATGCCGACTTCACTGACACGAGTACGTACAAGAGTACCGGCATCGGTGATAAGCATAATTTGGTCGGTTTCTTCTACTTGTGTCGCCGCAACGACTTTGCCGTTACGTTCGCTTACTTTAATAGAAATCACCCCTTTAGTATTACGGGATTTAGTTGGGTATTCGCTTAATTGGGTACGTTTACCGTAGCCGTTTTGCGTTGCGGTAAGGATTGCACCGTCATTTTTCGGCACAACTAAGGAAACCACTTTATCGATGTTGAGGTCGAGGGTTTCTTCTGCATTATCATCGGAAACCTCTTCAATTTCGACCGCATTTTCATCGTCAGCGATGTCGTTGGTGAGGGCAAGTTTAATACCGCGTACACCAGTTGCTAAACGACCCATTGCACGGACTGCACTTTCCGCGAAACGTACTACGCGACCTTGCGAAGAGAACAACATGATTTCGTTAGAACCATCGGTAATATCCACGCCGATTAATTCATCTTCATCACGCAGGTTCAAGGCGATGATACCGCTTGAACGTGGACGGCTGAATTCGGTTAGTGCAATTTTCTTCACAATACCGCCGGCCGTTGCCATGATGACGAATTTATCTTCTTCATAAACAGAGATTGGTAGGATTGCAGTGATACGCTCGTTTTCTTGTAACGGTAGAATATTTACAATCGGACGACCACGCGCGCCACGGCTCGCTTGTGGTAATTGATAGACTTTCAACCAATATAATCGGCCTCGGCTAGAGAAGCAGAGAATCGTATCGTGAGTATTCGCCACTAAGAGTTTTTCGATGAAGTCTTCATCTTTCATCTTCGTTGCAGATTTACCTTTACCACCACGACGTTGTGCTTCGTAGTCGGTAAGCGGTTGATATTTCACATAACCTTCGTGAGAAAGGGTCACTACTACATCTTCTTGAGCAATTAAATCTTCTAAATCAATATCACCGGAAGCCGCAGTAATTTCAGTACGACGTTCATCCGCGAATTGTGCACGTACTTGTTCAAGCTCTTCACGAATCACTTCCATCAAACGCTCAGGGCTGTTGATGATGTGGAGAAGTTCTGCAATTTTAACTAATAACTCTTTGTATTCATTGATTACTTCTTCGGTAGCAAGACCGGTTAAACGGTGCAAGCGAAGTTCTAAGATTGCATCAACTTGTTCTGGAGAAAGATAGTAATCAGAACCTTTAATACCAAATTCAGCCGCTAATTCAGCCGGGCGTGCCGCTGCATCAAGCAAGCCTAAGATTTCGTTATTCAGTTTCCAAGGACGAGAAATTAATTTTTCTGCCGCTTCTTTACGCTCTTTCGATTGACGGATGATGTCAATGATTTCATCGATATTTGAGGTTGCAACCGCTAAACCTTCTAAAATATGGGTACGCTCGCGGGCTTTACGCAATTCAAATAAAGAACGGCGAATCACCACTTCGCGACGGTGCATCACAAAGGCTTCAATGATTTGTTTTAAGTTGAATAAACGTGGTTGACCGTGATCCAAGGCTACCATGTTGATCCCGAAGGTCACCTGCATTTGGGTAAGAGCATAAAGGTGATTTAAAACTACTTCGCCCACCGCATCACGTTTGATGTCGATTTCAATGCGGATCCCTTCTTTGTTAGAAAGGTCGATAATATTGCTGATACCTTCGATTTTTTTATCTTTGATAAGCTCAGCAATTTTTTCTACTAATTTGGCTTTGTTCACTTGATAAGGCAATTCAGTCACAATAATTTGCTCTTTGCCTTTATCTGTGGTTTCTACGCTAGCACGAGCGCGAACATACACTTTGCCGCGACCGGTGCGATAAGCTTCTTCAATCCCTTTACGGCCATTAATTAATGCCGCTGTCGGGAAGTCTGGGCCTGGGATATATTGCATTAATTCATCAATGGTGATGTTTTCATTATCAATATAAGCCAAGCAGCCATCTAAAACTTCATTTAAGTTGTGTGGTGGAATGTTCGTTGCCATCCCCACCGCAATACCTGAAGAACCGTTTGCTAAAAGTGCAGGAATACGGGTTGGTAATACATCCGGAATCATTAATTCGCCATCGTAGTTAGGCGAGAAATTCACGGTTTCTTTATCCAAGTCGGTCAATAGCGCTTGGGTGATTTTTTGCATACGGACTTCGGTATAACGCATTGCCGCTGGCGCATCACCGTCGATTGACCCGAAGTTACCTTGCCCATCTACCAACATGTAGCGTAATGAGAACGGCTGTGCCATACGCACAATGGTGTCATACACCGCAGAATCACCGTGCGGGTGATATTTACCGATTACATCACCCACCACACGGGCAGATTTCACATATTTTTTGCCGGCAGTAATACCGGATTGATCCATGGAGAAAAGCACACGTCGATGCACCGGTTTTAAACCGTCACGCACATCGGGCAAAGCACGCCCAACAATCACCGACATGGCGTAGTCAAGGTAAGAAGATTTTAGTTCTTCTTCAATGTTGACCGGGGTAATAGAGGAATGGATTGAATCCGTCATTTGTATTCCTTTTTTGATCAGAAAATTGCGGCGGATTATAGCATAAAGTTGATGATTTTTGTGGATTTATTCGGCTTTGCAGGGCTAACCGGTGAGAATTTGAATAAAAATCTAAATTTTTAGTGAATGCTAATAAAATCAATGGGTTATGATTGATTTTGGCAAAAACTTTTAAAATACAGGGGGCGTTTAGAGTTGCTTGAGATAGCTCTGGCCCAATTGACGCATTTGGTTTTGGATCCAATGTTGTCTTTTCGTGACCAAGGCCGATGGGCGATTTACTTTGTAAATGTGGGGATTGGGTAATACTGCTGCGAGTAATGCGGCTTCCGAGGCACTTAGGTTTTTAGCGGGCTTTTGGAAATAATAGCGACTGGCCGCTTCGACTCCGAAGATCCCATCACCGAATTCGGCAATGTTTAGATAAACCTCTAAAATTCGTTCTTTTGACCATAATCCCTCTAACATCATGGTAGCCGGTACCTCTAAGCCTTTGCGTAGCCAGCTTTGGCCATGCCACAACAATAAATTTTTGGCGGTTTGTTGGCTAATGGTGGAGCCGCCACGAATTCGTTTGCTTTTTTCATTATGACGTAGGGCTTTTTCAATGGCATTGAAATCAAATCCCCAGTGTTGTGGAAATTTTTGATCTTCGGCAGCAATTACCGCTAATTGCATATTGGGGGAGATTTGTGAGAGAGGCACCCAAGAATAGTTCACTTGATAGCGCCAATCTCCGCTAAACAAATGATCGATTTTTTGTTGCACCATGTAGGCAGAAAATGGGATTGGCACAAAGCGAAAAATGAGCCCTAATGCAAAGAGGGCGGCAAATAGCCGTAACAAAAGGCGGGACCAATTGGCCTGCCACCAAGCAAGGGAGAGCAGGCGCAATAGGCTTTTTATATTAATTTTGCGCATCGAGATGATGTTTTACCCAAGCAAGAAAATCGCTATCCATCGTTTTGAGCATATTGGAACCACGTGTAATAGTGGCCGCACTGGTGGACAGATTTTGTTGGATTTCCCGTTGGGAAAGGTTTTTGTCCAATAATTGGGCAACGATCTGTAGCCGTAACCCGACCGCATCGCGTTCATCGGCGGTCAGTAATAATGTCAGAAATTCCTGCGTTTTACCTTGCTCGCATGCGGTTTGTAATAAATTGAGGAAGGTATTCCATTGATCTAAATTACGGCTAATATACATAACAGCAATCCTATACTATTAAACTAGTGCGCCTAGTATAGCCGATCGTATTCCTCTTGGCTAAAGGTTTGTAATTTTTCTTTGTTTTGCAGATTTTGGTAGTAAAAATCATAAGTTAGAACGTTTTGTACATAACCGCGCGTTTCAAAGAATGGAATAGAAGCAATAAATTCATCCATCGCTAGTTTGCCATTCGCTCTTGACAACCATCTTTCTACACGGCTTGCGCCGGCATTGTAAGCTGAGGCGATCAAAATACGGTTATTAGGATATTTGGCATTTAGCTCATTGAGGTGTGCTGTACCGAGCAAAATATTATTGAGCGGCTTGAATAAATCTGTTCCACCGTTATAAGGGAGTTGTTGATTTTCTGCAGTTTTTTCCGCAGTACTTGGCAACAATTGCATTAATCCACATGCATTCGCGGAGGATTGCGCCATTGGATTCCAGGCACTTTCTTGGCGGGCAATCGCCATCGCAAAGGTTTTGCTGACATGAACCTTGGTATCTGTGGTGAGATTATTGAGGGCAATATCAAAATAATGGCTGTAGGCATTTGGTAAACGTAATTCGATGTAATTCCATGCCTTGGCAATAATTGAAGCATCCACACCCAGCTCAAACCAATTTTGTGCATTGGCATATTGGCTTAAGGCTAGTTGTTGTTCTTGTGGTAATTTTTCTAATAGAAAACGCCACCGTTGTTTAGCTGCGCCTAAGCGCTCCAACTGACGCAATTCAGCAATTTCCGCTAATTGTGGCGCATATTGTTGTTGAATATTAGGTATTTGAGCAATTGTAGGCATCTCCGGTTTGTAGCTGCGTCCTAATTTTGTTGCAGCGAGCATCGGATAAAAACCGCGTTCGTGCGATAGAACTTCTAAACGCTGCTCGGCATCTTTAGCGGAGGCTTGTGCGATTGTTTTTGCCATCCAATAACGCCATTCTTGCTTTTGTTTTGCCTCATCGGAAAGCGAATTTAACCACAAAAGTAAATCCGTTTGTTGCCAAATAGCGGTGCGCAAACGGCGTTCAAGGAGGTTATCAGCATTCAGTTTGAGGAGTTCCTGATCGCGCCATTGCACGAAATTGGGACTTTCGTTATCAAAGAAACGGCTAATAAAGGCAATTTTCCAATCACGTAGTTCAGCTTCATTTAATTGCCAATCCTTTGCCCATTGCTCGTAAGTGGCGAAGGTAGGCTCATTTATATTTTCTTGAATGGTACGTAAATAACGAGCAAAGCCCTGAACCACTGCAAATTTGTTGATGATTTTGTTTGTATTACCATCAATAAGTGGGAGTTTCTCTGCCAAGGTTTTCAGATTTGCCGGGTTTTTTAACAGATCCTGATAAAGCGCTAAATTCGCGGCTACTTGTCCCTCTTCTTGGGCGCCATCAATTTTTCCTAATTCATTGGCCAATATTTCTAAACCTTTAGTATCATTTTGGCCAAAGAGCATTTCCGCTTTCTGATAAATCTTCTCTGCTGTGCGCCCACCTTGCGAATACCAGGCTGACCATAATTGGGCATCATTAGGTAGTTCAGCATTATTGAGCCATAGTTGTGCATAATCGGACAAAATAGTGGATTTATTTTTATCGTTGGGTTGGGCCTCTTTTGTTGGAGGCGGATTCGCTGCTTCCATTTGGTATTGGGCGGTCAGTACGGCAATTTGAGTTTCTAGATTTCTCGGTGTTTGTTGGGCGAGAGCTTGGATATCCCCAGCATTACTTAATAGGGTAAAAATACTTTGCTCTAATTTTCCACGTAGAAAATGAGTGGCATTTTGCTGAATAAATTGTTCGATTTCCGCTCGCAGTGCATTGACCTCTTCACGAGGCGTATCGCGTTTGACAGTTTTTACACGCGCCTCCAAATACGTAGCCATTGCATCGGTATATAATGGATAGCCTTTGAGTGAATCAATCAGCGCAAGGTATAACTGAGCATTATTGGCCACATTATTACTTTTAATTGCACTTCTAAGTAAGGCTTCAAGTTGTAGGAAAGTGGCACGTTGCTCGATAAGGTTTAAGGCTTGAGCGTGCTGTTGTTGCGCCCATTTTGCCTGTTCTTCTACAAGATTAATTTGCGGAGGAGTTTCATTTTTTCCCTTATGGGAATGAGTATTAGCCGATACCGTGGTGGAAAGTACGGTTAACATAAATAATGAAATTGTGGTGTGTTTAAGTGCTCGCATAGGGGATTCCAATATAAAGAAAGACGGACTTTTGATCCGTCTTTTGGCTTAGAGTTCGCTGGGATTAGAAAACTTTTTTGAAGGGCTTCACTATCACATCGCCGTAAACACCGGCTTCTACATAAGGATCTTGCGCCGCCCAATCTTTTGCCGCTAATAGGCTATCGAATTGAGCAATCACAGTAGAACCGGTAAAACCGGCCTCACCTGGATTTTCATCGTCAATTGCCGGATTTGGACCCGCTGTTAATAAGCGTCCTTCCGCCTGTAATTGTTTTAAACGGGCAAGATGCTGTTCGCGTACGGCAAGGCGTTTTTCTAAGGTACCGGGAATATCCTGAGCAAAAATCACGTAATACATAGTTTCTCCTGTTAGCAACTTAATTGTAATTCTTCAATAGTATTTAAGGCGCGTTCTAATTCAAGATTGTTTTCGCGTGGAATGGTACGGGATTTTCCATCTTTCCCTACGGCTACAAAAGTAAAAACGGCCTCGGTAACGCAATAACGTTCGCCAATTGGTTCACTAGCAACTTTTTTCACCCATACTTCAACCTTGATCTTTATCGAGGAACGCCCCACGCTTAGGCAGCGACCATAGCAACAGACTACGTCACCGACGGCGATTGGTTTGATGAAGTTCATACTTTCAACGGCAACCGTCACCACGCGTCCATGGGCGATTTCCTTAGCTAAAATAGCCCCTCCCATATCCATTTGCGACATAATCCAACCACCAAAAATGTCGCCGTTGGCGTTGGTATCGGAAGGCATTGCCAATGTCCGTAATAATAATACGCCTTTGGATTGACGCCCTTCTTTATCAATAAAATTTGAAGACATTATTTTTCTCCATCGTTTTTCTGATCATCTTTGGGCAAATAGCGATAGATATAAGCCCCACTGGCAATCGTCGCGGCAAAGGTCATCGCCAATAAACCAAAGGATTTGAAGTCAACCCAAGCCTCTTCCGACATATTTTGGCTGATATAAATATTTACCAGCATACAAAAAATAAAGAACACTGCCCAACCTAAATTCAATTTATTCCAAACTGCTTCTGGGAGTTGGATTTCTTTACCCAATAATTTTTTTACTAAAGGGGTTTTAAATTGGAATTGGGCCACTAACAGGACAATCGCAAACAGGGCATTGATGATGGTTACTTTCCATTGCAAATATTTGATTTCATTGAAATAGGCTGTGAGTAAACCGAAAAATACCACGGCGGCGCTAATAAATAGCTGCTGCTTTTCGATCTTGCCGTATTTAACTTTTAACACAATCATCTGCACGATAGTGGCGACTACCAGTACAATCGCCGCATCTCGTACGCCAGAGAGTTTGTAGGTAATAAAAAAGAGAATGAGAGGGATAAATTCCAACAGCTGTTTCATATTATTCCTTGATAAATAACGAATAGAAGCGGTAGCTAAAGACCACCCCAAAAATATTAATCATACCACCAGCTAAGGCACTAAGTACCTGACCAAGATTACCACTGACTAAGGTTAATGGCATACCGAGTAATGGTAAGACTAAATAAATACATAGCGCATAAATCACTAATTGCCAGTTATTGCCAATGCCTGCAACCCACACTTTTTGTAAGCTGGCCAAAATCCCATCATTACTCACAACATAATGGAGTGAGGCCAAATTTAGGCGGATAAACAGAAATACTCCGAAACAGAACATAAGCAGCGCGAAAAAAGGAATCGGGCTATTAGTCGTACCAATAGTATACATAGATGCTATACCGAGACTAAATGGCAGAGTAATCACAATATCCAACAATAGTACACCGATAACGCGTTTTGCTGCCAAGCTAAAAGCTGAGGCCGGCTCAGCGGGCTTGCCGACGCTAATTAAATACACCGCTGCCAGGCCTGCTGTACTGACAAGAATTAGTAATAGTTGCTTGACAAGATAGATAGCTAGGTATTCTTGCCAGTGTTCGGCTATGACGGTAATGGCCTGTTGTGGCGAGACATTATTGGAAAACAGGGCTTGGTTAAATAGGCTATCGAGCCCCCAGCAGATCAATAATGCAGCAAATAGTAGCAAGCTGTAGGTGATAAAGGTTTTTTGTTGATTGCGAACAAAATTAATCGAGTCTTGGAAAATTTGTGTAAAGTTCATTTGCATAGTGTTTTCTTGATAAAAAAGTGGAGTGATTATACAAGTTTTGTGTTTAAAAAACTAAAAATACGAAAAATTGATCTAGATCGAAAATGGATTTAAATGGATTTTTAAAAAAATGATGATGATCACATTTTTTATACTAAAAAATAGGTATGCTTATATAAAGATATAACTTGTATGGAATGTTATATCTAAAAGAAAATAACTTAAGGAGTCAAAAATGAAAAAAACAGTATTAGCGTTGGGGTTAAGCGCTGCATTACTAGCTGGTTTTGCAAATGCGCATCAGGCAGGTGATGTCGTAGTTAGAGGTGGTGCCATTCTTGTGGATACACATACTCGAACCGACAGCGATGTCTTTAAATTTAAAGTGAACAATAATACTCAATTGGGTTTAACCGGCACTTATATGTTCACCGATAATATTGGTGTGGAATTGCTTGCGGCGACACCGTTTAGCCATGAAATCAAGTTAGGTTCTAATTTAGTGGGTAAAACTAAACATTTGCCACCAAGTTTGTATGCACAATATTATTTGTTCGATAAGGATGCCAAAGTTCGTCCTTATGTTGGTGCAGGGATTAACTACACCACATTTTTCAGTGAAAAAGCTAAGCTTGATGGTGTATCTAATCTGAAATTGAAAGATTCATTTGGTCTGATTGTGAATGCAGGTATGGATATTAAACTTGCTGAGAATCTTTATCTCAATGCTGCTGTGTGGTACGCCAAAATTAAAAGCAAAGCAAGTTTTGATTTATCTGGTCAACACCATACGGTCTCAGTAAAACTTGACCCAACAATCTATTTTGTGGGTTTAGGTTACCGTTTTTAAATCATATTAATATAAAAAAAGCGATACCTTGAGTATCGCTTTTTTTATTTAACTTTTTTAATCTTTCAGCATTATGGCTTTTTTCGTTGTGAAATGACAACAATCTAAGCTGATAGTAAAGCTCAATTATTTAATAATGACTTGTGCATCATTTTCTTGGGCACTTTCAATACTGCCGATTACCCAAGCGGTTTCACCCGATTGTTTTAAGATAGCTAAGGCAGTTTCTACATCTTCTTGTGGTAATGCGATAACCATTCCTACGCCACAGTTAAAGGTGCGGTACATTTCATAGCGATCGATATTGCCTTTTTCCTGTAACCAGTTGAATACAGGTGCCCATTGCCAGCTTTTTTCATCAATAACCGCTTTGGCGGATTTAGGTAATACACGCGGAATATTTTCCCAGAAACCGCCGCCAGTTAAGTGGGCGATGGCGTGTACATTTACCTGTTTGATTAATGCTAAAATCGATTTTACATAGATTTTAGTTGGGGCTAATAATTGCTCGCTTAGCGGATGGCCGGCTAATTGTTCTTCTGCCGGATTTACGCCAGAGACTTCAATCACTTTACGAATTAAAGAATAACCGTTGGAATGAGGTCCGCTAGAAGCAAGTGCGATCAATGCATCACCGGCTTTTACTTGACTGCCATCAATAATTTGGGATTTTTCTACTACACCAACACAGAAACCGGCTAAATCATAGTCACCGGCATGATACATGCCCGGCATTTCAGCAGTTTCGCCACCCACCAATGCGCATCCTGATTGAATGCAACCTTCAGCAATGCCTTTTACGACATCGGATGCGACATCCACGTCCAGTTTTCCGGTAGCGTAATAATCCAAGAAGAATAAAGGTTCAGCACCTTGAACGACTAAATCGTTAACACACATCGCGACTAGGTCAATGCCGATCGTATCGTGTTTTTTCAGATCGATTGCTAAACGTAATTTAGTGCCAACCCCATCAGTACCTGAAACTAAAATCGGCTCTTTGTATTTACCGGGAATAGCACAAAGGGCGCCAAACCCGCCTAATCCGCCAATTACTTCCGGACGGGTAGTGCGTTTGACATGAGGTTTAATACGTTCAACCAATTCATTACCGGCGTTGATGTCGACACCGGCATCTTTATAGCTTAATGATGTGCTCACGGGGTTTTCCTTTGTAGTTGTAAAAAACGGGGCTGATTGTATCAGGTTGCGCAAACGTTTGCGATTAATTTTACAGCGCAATTTTAGAAAAAATAACCGCATCTCAGTTATCTGAAGATGCGGTCAAAATAGAGAATATATTTTAACGGTTGGCTAATTCGAAGATCATAGCTTCAGCTTGGCAACTAAAGGTAAAGTTAGCTTTTAATTGCACTCCGCCTTCCACCGGATTGATTGCACTTTGGATTTGGCAAGGCTCGCTTTCGGTTTTGCGGGCTTTTTCGGTGAACTTAGCCAAGGCGGCTTGGGCATCTGCCTCGTTTGCATAAACTTGATCAATGACTACGCAGCAATCAGAACCATCAATAATGGTGCCAACATCGACGCAGCTGCAGGTTAGAGATTCTTCTGCTTTGCATTGTACCGACATAATGTTTTCCTCAATTTAAATAAAAGACGGCGCATTCTAGCATGTTTGCTAAAAGGCGCCAAAGAATCCCTAAAAACTGGTCGGAACAGCAGGTTGACTGTTATCGCAGCTACCGGTCGGATTGCCAAAGAATCCCTAAAAACTGGTCGGAACAGCAGGGGATTATCGGGAATGAATTTGCACTCCGAATGCCCTTTCTGTCTTATTTGAAATGGCACATGAAATCAATAAATTGAAAACTGAAGGTGCCGAAAAAGCCAATGGTCTCGCGGCTCGTTTACGTGAATTAGCAGGTATCTTAGGTTTACTTCAACAAGATCCAGAAAAATTCTTACAAGCTGGCTCTGACGATAATGAAGTCGCAAAAATTGAAGCGCTTATCAAACAACGCAACGAAGCTCGTGCAGCTAAAGATTGGGCTGCTGCGAATGCGGCACGTAATGAACTTACGGCAATGGGTATCGTGTTAGAAGATGGTGCTAACGGCACGACGTGGCGTAAACAATAATCTCACTTTGATACAAAAACTGCGGTCAAATTGACCGCAGTTTTTCTTTTAAGAAGAAAGCATTACATTTTTGGGGTCTCCATTGTTTTTGCTTTTTTCTTCATTTCTTTTGCTTTTATTTCTTTTGTTTTCATATCATCAGATTTCATGCCTTCTGATTTCATATTATCCATTTTCATGTCGTGAGATTTCATATCATGAGATTTCATATCATGAGATTTCATCATTCCATCAGATGCCATTTTGTCGTTTTGCATTGGCATAGCGTCTTTTGTCATCGGCATGGGATCTTTTGCCATCGACATTTCATTAGATTTCATATCGGTCGCATAAAGACTGGTTGCGAAGAAAAGTGCAGCAATAGCAGTAAAGGTTGTTTTTGCAGTAATATTTTTCATTTTGAATCTTCCTTAATTTGTGAATAATTAACGTTATCTAGAAAGGTCTTCCCCTTTCATTATCATTAGACGGATAAGGAACCTTTTTCTTACACATTTTCCAAGGAAAAAATATGGAAACCGGAATTTCCGATAAAGAACTGACACAAATTAGAGAGCAAATGCTGAAATTTGCCACATTACAGGTGGGCAATGCTGTATTAGCTGAAGATTTAGTGCAAGAGAGTTTTTTAAGTGCATTTAACCATCTTGAGCAATTTAAACGACAATCGGCATTTAAGACCTGGGTCTTTGCTATCTTAAAAAATAAAATCATCGATTTTCTTCGTCAGAAAGGCAAATTTGTACTGGAAACCGAAATGGAAGATGAAGAACAAACCAATCATTTCTTTGATGAAGGTGGACACTGGAAAGCTGAACATTCCCCTCTTGATCTAGAACAGAGCGAAAGTGCGGTCTATTCCGAAGAGTTTTGGCTGATTTTTGAAACTTGCTTAACTTGCTTACCCGCCAAACAAGCCAAGATTTTTATGATGAGAGAATTTTTGGAATTATCTTCTGAAGAAATTTGCCAAGAAAATCAACTAACCATAAGTAACTTGCACACAACACTCTATCGTGCCCGCTTACAACTTCAAAACTGCTTATCTCATAAACTTTAAGGAGTGACTTTATGAAATGTCGCCAAGCGACTCGCCTTATTTCAGATACTCAAGAACGACAATTAATGACCAAAGAAAAAATTGGGCTCAATTTGCATCTTGCCATCTGTACACATTGCCGCAAATTTCAACGAAATTGCGGCACATTGAGAAAATTAATGAAGGATTTCAAGGGATAAAAAGCGGAAGACAACTTCCGCTTATTACTCTATTACTTCGCAATTAACGCTGTTGCACGAGAAATGACTTCTTTGATTTCATCATCCGTCAATTTACCTTCTTTCACAAATTGCACTTTGCCGGTTTTATCAAGCAAAATAATCACGCTGTCTTTTTCACGTAATCCCCATGCATTTTTGACCGCACTTTTATCATCTAAGATCACTTGGCTGTGGGCATTTTCTTTTTTGCCTTTTTCTGCGCTACTTTTCACAAACATGCCCGTGCCCACAACAGCATCATCAGCATTAATAATCGTCGTGGTTTGATATTTAGCTTGGTTAAAATGAGCGGCTTTGATGGCTTCGATCATCGCTTGATTTTTCTCTTTTGCCGCACTTCTGCCTGCAATATGTTGAATCACTCGTACTTTGCCTGGCAATGCTGTTGAGCCCCACGGTTTATACGCCACATCATTGCCATTTAAAGTGATTTCGCCCTTATCTGAAACCGTTACGTTCGCTAAAAGTTGGCTAGGTTGGATATTGTGAGCGAATGCATTAACTGAGATTAAACTCCCCATCACAGCGCTCAAAAGCATGATTTTTTTCATAAATACCTCATAAATTCCGTGAAATTGCCCATTTTTTGGCGAATAGTCACTTTTTTGTTATACTCCGTGCGCATTATACTTTGCTTAAATCAGATAAAGAAGGAAAAAGAAATGGATCAAATGCCAGCTTGCCCAAAATGTAAAGGCGAATATGTTTATCATTATTCTGTAAATTTTGTTTGCCACAGATTGTGGCAATGAGTGGAATGGTAACGAAACAGTTGAAACCGATGAAGATCAACTAATTGTTAAAGACAGCAACGGTAACTTGTTATCCGATGGTGATGATGTGCTTTTAATTAAAGATTTAAAATTAAAAGGTTCATCTGAAGTGTTAAAGAAAGGCACTAAATTCAAAAACATCCGTCTGGTAAAACGGTGATCACAATGTAGATTGTGGCAAAATCATGCTGAAATCTGAGTTCTTGAAAAAAGCTTAAGAATTCCAAATAAAAGAGCGGTCGATTCCCTAGGGCATTAGAATTCAGCCGCTTTTTAATAAGATAATTATTTAAGGAAACCAATGAAAACATTCAAAAAATCACTGCTCGCAGTAGCTACCTTATTGGCTGCTGGTGGTGCAAATGCAGCCGCTTTCCAGTTAGCGGAAGTTTCTAGTGTTGGTCTTGGCCGTGCTTATGCCGGTGAAGCTGCAATGGCGGATAATGCGTCGGTGGTTGCGACTAACCCAGCATTAATGAGTCTGTTTAAAACCAATCAATTTTCTGCCGGTGGCGTTTATGTGGATTCGCGTATCCATATGAATGGCCCGATTACTGTGAAGGCGAATTTACCTACCGGTAGCCATACCTTGGCCTCAACTTCTGCAGCCCATAATAGCGTAGTACCAGGTTCGCTGATTCCAAATATGTACTTTGTTGCGCCACTCAACGACAAATTCGCAGTCGGTGGCGGTATGAACGTAAACTTTGGTCTGAAAAGTGAATATGAACATACTTATAGTGGTGGTGTGTTTGGTGGTACCACGGATTTAAGTGCTATCAATTTAAATCTAAGCGGTTCTTATCGGGTGACCGAGGGATTTAGTGTTGGTCTTGGTGTGAATGCGGTTTATGCGAGAGCTGAAATTGAGCGTCGGGCTGGTGTGTTGAGTAATGCAATTAGCAACGCTATTGCTGCTTCTCGTGCTGGTGCATTGCCATTGTCTCCGCGTATTGCTGGTGCATTGGCCGGATTTAGCGGTGTACAAAGTGATACGGTAGTGACCCATTTACAGGATAAGAATGCGTGGGGATTCGGTTGGAATGCCGGTTTGATGTATCAATTTAATGAACGCAACCGTATCGGTTTAGCCTACCATTCAAAAGTGGATATTGATTTTAAAGATCGTGCAGCATTAAGTTTGCAACGTACAGCCACCGGTGGTGTAGCATTTTATGTGAATGAAGGCGGTTTAACCTTACATTTACCGGGCTATGTCGAGTTTTCGGGCTTCCATCAGTTAACCGATAAATTAGCGATGCACTATAGCTATAAATATACTCAGTGGGGACGCTTTAAAAATTTACATGCAACCTATGATAATGGTTTAGTAGCGCTACATAAGGAAGAACAATATAGTAGTAATTCCCGTACAGCCTTAGGTTTTAGTTATGATGTTAACGACAAACTCACACTACGTGCCGGTATTGCTTACGATGAAGTAGCTGCACCAAATACTCACGCCAGTGCATCTATTCCAGATACCGATCGCACATGGTATAGCGTTGGTGCAACTTATAAATTCACGCCAAATTTATCAATTGATGCCGGTTTTGCCCATCTGCGTGGTAAAAAACTTAACTTTACTGAAAAACAAAGTTTAGCCGGTGGTTTAATTGAAGTTCAGGCGGATTATCAATCCAAAGCCAGTGCTAACCTTTATGGTTTAAACCTCAATTACAGTTTCTAATTTGAGGCGCATTCAAGCATAATAAGGCACCCTGTTTGGGTGCCTTTTATTTTGGGGATAAAAAATGACTCACAAGAAAAATACGCCAACACTTTTTTACACCTATTACGATTCTCCGATTGGTCGTTTATTAATGCTTTCCGATGGTGAAAATCTAACAAATCTGGATTGTGAATTGGAGCAAACTACGCCCAACCCCCATTGGATTTTGCGCGAGGATTTGTCGCTTTTTCAACGAGTTCGAGAGGCTTTAACCCGTTATTTTAACGGCGAAGCAGAAACCTTTGAGGATATCCCTTTGGCCCCTCAAGGTACGATCTTTCAACAAGCAATTTGGTGTGCATTGCGTCAGATTCCTTACGGTAAAACCGCCAGTTACGGTGGATTGGCCGAAAGCATCAATAATCCTAAAGCGGTGCGAGCAGTGGGAGGCGCGGTAGGGGCTAATCCGATTAGTATTATTATTCCTTGTCATCGGGTTCTCGGTAAAAAAGCCGAAATTACCGGTTTTGGTGGTGGCTTACCGGCCAAGCGTTTTTTATTGCAATTGGAAAAAATTGCTTATCTGGATAAAGGCGTAGAATACGTTAAACCGAAATTGTTAAAGAAATATCACGCATGATCCCACAATCCGAACAAGCCTTATTGGCAAGAGCCCAATCCATTGCCGGCTTAACCTTTGGTGAGCTAGCCGAGGAGTTACATATCTGTGTACCACCCGATTTAAAACGTGATAAGGGATGGGTTGGTATGTTGCTTGAAACCGCACTTGGCGCAACGGCAGGGAGTAAAGCAGAGCAGGATTTTTGCCATTTAGGGATTGAATTAAAAACCTTACCGATCGATGAAAAAGGTTATCCTTTAGAAACGACCTTTGTGAGTTTAGCTCCCTTATTACAAACCCTTGGAGTAAGTTGGCAAACATCGCATGTGCGCTATAAGCTGGCAAAGGTATTATGGATCCCGGTGGAGGGCAGCCGTCATATTCCACTTGCCGAACGGCATATTGGTCAACCAATTTTATGGCAGCCATCACCGACCGAAGAGCAACAACTCAAACAGGATTGGGAAGAACTGATGGATTACATCGTGTTGGGCAAATTGGATCAAATTACCGCCCGTATTGGTGAAGTATTACAGTTGCGTCCCAAAGGTGCCAATAGCCGAGCGCTCACTAAAGGCATTGATGCTAATGGTCAAATTATTGATACCTTGCCGTTAGGCTTCTATTTGCGTAAAGAATTTACAGCCCGTATCCTACAGAATTTTCAACAACCCTGCTGATTTAATGTCCGCCGAAAGGCGGGCATTCAAAGTAAACTATGCTATAATCCGCGCCCATTTAATTAGCAGAGAATGCCGATGAAATCCTTATTTGCAACCACAGCCCGTGGCTTTGAAGAACTCCTTAAATCCGAACTTATTTCGCTGGGCGCCGAACAATGCCGAGTGGCACAGGGCGGTGTCCATTACCAGGCCGATGATGAAACCCTATATCGCAGCCTACTATGGTCACGTTTGGCCTCACGTATTTTATTACCGATAAGCGAAGGCAAAATTTACAGTGATTTGGATCTCTATGCGATTATTGTCGGCATCGAATGGCTTAATTATTTTGATGAGCGAGTCAGCTTTTTTGTGGATTTTAACGGCACTAATGAGGATATCCGACATAGTCAATTTGGTGCAATGCGGGTGAAGGACGGCATCGTCGATTATTTCGAGCGTCGTGGCAAGGCTCGCCCTAACGTAGATAAGGAAAATCCGGATGTGCGGATCCATGTATATTTAAATCGTCAAGAGGTGATCATTTCCTTGGATTTAAGCGGTGATGCGCTACATTTGCGCGGTTATCGTCAAGATAGCGGACAAGCGCCATTACGTGAAACCCTTGCTGCCGCTATCGTGTTGCGTTCCGGTTGGCAAATGGGGACGCCATTAGTTGACCCAATGTGTGGTTTAGGCACCCTATTAATTGAAGCAGCGCAGATGGAAGCACAAATAGCACCGCAGCTTTATCGTTTACATTGGGGCTTCGATTATTGGCTAGGGCATAATCAAGCGGCTTGGGAAAAGGTTAAAAATGAAGCGATAGCAAAAGCTAAAGCCTATGCGGAAACACAACCGGCAGGACATTTTTACGGTTTCGATTTGGATCATCGGGTATTACAGAAAGCACAGAAAAATGCCCAAAGTGCAGGGGTGGCCCAATGGATCCAGTTTAAACAGGGAGATGTGGCCGCATTGAAAAATCCTTGTCCACAGCAACAAGGGACGGTAATTTGTAACCCACCATATGGTGAACGTCTTGGCACAACACCGGCATTAATTGCCCTTTATTCGGTATTTGGTAGCCGTCTAAAAAGTCAATTCGGCGGTTGGCAGGCATCGATTTTTAGTAGCGAAGTTAATTTATTGGATTGCTTACGGATGCGTGCAGCCCGTCAATTTAAGGCGAAAAATGGCCCCTTAGAGTGCGTGCAGAAAAATTATCAAATCAGCGAGCGCAACGATGCAAGTTCAGCGGACGAATCGCTTGCGGTTACCCATCCGAGTGCGGAGGTTGCGCAGGATTTTGCCAATCGCCTGCAAAAAAACATCAAGAAATTACAGAAATGGGCGGAAAAACAAGGCATTGAAGCCTATCGTCTGTATGATGCGGATTTACCTGAATATAATTTGGCGGTGGATCGCTACAAGGATCATATTGTGGTGCAGGAATATGCGGCGCCTAAAAGTATTGATGAAAACAAAGCCCGCCAGCGCTTATTGGATGCGGTCTCAGCAACCTTAGCGGTCACCGGAGTCGAAACGAATAAATTGATTCTCAAGGTGCGTCAAAAACAAAAAGGCAGCCAACAATATGAGAAATTAGCCAATAAGGGCGAGTATTTTTACGTACGCGAATATAACGCGGACTTATGGGTGAATTTGACCGATTATTTGGATACCGGCCTTTTCTTGGATCATCGTCTTACCCGCAAAATGCTCGGAGAAATGGCGAAGGGCAAGGATTTCTTAAATCTCTTTGCCTACACCGGTTCGGCGACGGTGCATGCCGCCTTAGGTGGTGCCAAATCAACCACTACGGTGGACATGTCGAATACCTATTTGAATTGGGCGGATCAAAATTTACAACTGAATGAGTTAGAAGGTCGTCAGCATAAATTGATTCAAGCGGATTGCCTGCAATGGTTGGAAAAATGTGATCGCCAATTCGATTTAATTTTTATCGATCCGCCAACCTTCTCCAATTCTAAACGGATGGAAGAGAGTTGGGATGTGCAGCGCGATCATATTAAGCTCATGAAGAATCTAAAACGCATTTTGCGTCCGCATGGCCGTATCGTGTTTTCCAACAATAAACGCGGCTTTAAAATGGATTTTGATGGTTTAACCGCATTGGGTTTAACGGCACTGGAAATTTCCGACAAAGTGCGTTCCTTGGATTTTGAACGCAATAAACATATCCATAATTGTTGGTTGATTCAGGCAGATTAATCGTTGTGTGACCGGTTACGCCCATTAGATAATTTCGTTTTTAAAGTAATATCAATGAAATCAATGAGTTAAATGCCATTTTGGCAAAAACTCTTGAAATTGAAGGGGCGTTTAAAAAGCCAAAGCCTTCCGAAATCGGAAGGCTTTTTATTTCGCCAGCTTGTCCAAACGTCAACCCCCTAACTCAACGGAGGCAAGGCGAAGCAAAAATAAGCGGAAATTTCCGTTTATTGGATTATTGGCTTAATTGCTTAATACGTTCAATCACTTCTTGCACTTCGGCGGCAGTCAATTGTCCTTCCTTAACAAACTGAACCTTACCGGTTTTATCCAACAAAATAATTGCGCTGTCTTTTTCCCGCAAGCCCCAAGCTTTTTTTACTGCACCCTTGGCATCTAACACCACTTGGCTATGGGCATTTTCTTTTTTACCTTTTTCCGCGCTGCTGGTGACAAACATACCGGTACCGATAACCGCATCATCGGCATTGATAATGGAAGTAGTTTGATACTTCGCCGCATTGAAATGAGCCCCCTTAATGGCATCCACTAACGCCTGATTTTTTTCCTTCGCAGCGGTTCGGGCGGCAAAATGTTGCACAACACGCACTTTGCCCGGCAACCCCGATGAGCTCCAAGATTGATAGGTAACATCGGCATTATTTAGCACTATTTCGCCCTTATCGCTAACGGCCACCTGCGGCAGAATTTGGCCCGCTTGGATTTGATGGGCGCCGGCGGAAGCTGCAAACAATAAACCGGTGAGTAAGGTATATCGCATTATCTTTTGCATAGAATTTTCCTTTTACTTGATGCCCGTTTGGGAGAACCGGGCTTTTTTGCTATACTCCGCGCGCATTATACTTAAATAGAAGGAAAATACGATGGAACAAACTCCACATTGCCCGAAATGTCAGGGCGAATATGTGTATCACGATGGTGTGAATTTTGTCTGCCCGGATTGCGGTAATGAATGGAATGAGGCCGATATGGCAGCGCAAACCGATGAATTTATCGTAAAAGATAGCAATGGTAATGTATTGCAGGACGGCGATGATGTGATCCTAATTAAGGATTTAAAAGTGAAAGGCTCATCGATCGTATTGAAAAAAGGGACTAAAGCGAAAAATATTCGTTTAGTTGATGCCGATCATGATGTTGACTGCAAAATCGACGGTCAACCGTTTTCATTGAAATCGGAGTTTTTGAAAAAAGCATAGGGAAGGATGCTTTCCGTTGAGCAAAACGCGTAACCTTGGTTACGCGTTTTTGTTTTTGATTTCTTGCTTGTGCAATTGAGTATTGCGTTTTATCCAAGTCGGTTGATGTACACAGAGGTAAAACGTGACATTAAAACGCGCTTTAAATTTTTATAATTTCTTTTAAAATTGGTTGTAACTCATTGATTTTATTTGTGTTGATAAAAAACAAAAAATAAATGTGACATATTTCTGAATAAATCAAGAAATTAGAAATATCAGTAAGAAAGTAGCAGCAGAAGATAAAAAAAAGCCCTTTCAATCACGAAAGGGCCAAATATATTTGGAGTCATACTATGAGTTGTTGAATAACAAATCAGGTATGGCGTGCATTATAGAAATTTCTTTAACAAATGCAACATTTTTTTAACAAATTATTTTTGATGTGGATTGCGAGTGTTGGTGTTGACCAAATTACGCATGAGTAGCGCGTAATCCAGGTCGATATCCGCAGGGACATCAAGGAATACAAAATGGCCATCACCTAGTGCAGCATCCACTTCAGCATTTTTCCGATTAAGCATCTTGGTGATTTTAAACAGGATGTTGCCTTTTGGTGTCATCATTTCGACTTCATCACCGAGAAGGAATTTATTTTTCACCGCAACTTCGGCCATACCTTGTTCATTGCGCTTACCGGTAAATTCGCCAACAAATTGTTGGCGTTCGGAAATAGAGTAGCCGTAATCGTAGTTTTGATAGTCATCGTGGGTATGGCGACGTAGGAAACCCTCGGTATAGCCGCGGTGGGCGAGGGATTCCAAGGTATCCAATAAACTTTCATCGAATGGTTTACCTGCAGCGGCATCATCGATTGCTTTACGGTACACCTGTGCAGTACGTGCGCAATAGTAGAAAGATTTGGTGCGGCCTTCAATCTTCAGGGAATGTACTCCCAATTGACTGAGTTTTTCCACATGTTGCACGGCACGCAAATCCTTCGAATTCATAAAATAAGTGCCATGCTCATCTTCAAAGGCTGTCATTGGTTCATCGGGTTTTTGTGATTCTGTGTATAGGAACACTTTATCGGTCACCGCGCCTTCGCCTAGGGTTGGCGCAACATTTTTTACGGCAATTTGTTGAGCCGGATCGACTTTCGGTACGATATTACCCACTTCATCAACCCGTCCTTCTTCCATTTTATATTCCCAACGACAAGCATTGGTGCAAGTACCTTGGTTGGAGTCACGTTTATTAATATAGCCGGAAAGTAGGCAACGACCGGAATAGGCCATGCAGAGAGCTCCGTGTACGAAAATTTCGATTTCGATATCCGGTACCTGTTCACGAATTTCAGCGATTTCTTCTAAGGATAACTCGCGGGAAAGGATCACGCGGGTTAACCCCATTTGTTTCCAGAATTTTACCGTTGCCCAGTTTACCGCATTCGCCTGTACGGAAAGATGAATATCAATATTTGGAAAATGTTCGCGTACCAGCATAATTAAACCGGGATCGGACATAATTAGCGCATCTGGCCCCATATCGATCACCGGTTGCAGATCTTTGATAAAGGTTTTTAGCTTGGAATTGTGTGGCGCGATATTGACTACCACATAGAATTTTTTGCCTAAGGCGTGGGCTTCATCGATACCGATTTTTAAATTGGCATGATTAAATTCATTATTACGCACCCGCAGGCTATAGCGCGGTTGGCCGGCATATACGGCGTCAGCACCGTAAGCAAAGGCATAACGCATATTTTTTAAGGAGCCGGCTGGGGAAAGGAGTTCTGGTTTAAAAGTCATATTGTTCTCTAGTCTGATGTCAGGTCAGTAGCCTACCTCAGGCAGGCCAAAATGGGCGCTCATTGTAGGGGGATTTTGCCATGAGGTAAAGGGCACAATGGACGAGGGCGTTAAATTCCAATAAGAGCTATAAAGAGGGTGGTTATTAAAAAATAAAATGTGACATTATAATGCGGTAGTAATTTTATGATTTTTCTCGAAAATAGATTGTAACTCATTGATTTTATTAATGGTGATTTAAAAGCGAATTGAAAGTGACAAGGTTTTTACTTGCGGGTAAAAAATAGGGCGGTTGATAACCGCCCTGAAGGTCTGTGTTATGGTGTCGTTTTTTCTGACGGAGCAGTTTCCGGCGTTGCTTCGGGTTTTACTTCAGCCGGTTGTGATTCTGCTGCAGGCTCAGCTTCTGCTGGTTCGGCCTCCATAGGCTCAGACTCATCGGTATTCTCATTCTGGAGCATTTCGCGCTCTTGGCGTAAATCTTCAGAGGATTTGCCATTAATCAAATAACCATTTTCATTTTTCTCAAAGGTAAGCTGATATTTATCACCTTCTTCGACAAACTCTGGAGCCAAACGGCCCTGTGGTTTTATGCTGAGACGTAAATATTGCCAGAATGGGGTATCGTTTTTGATTTTTAACACGGCTTCATTGGTTTCATCAATTAAGCCTTTGGCTAAATTGAGATGAGCCGTTGCTTCTACATTACCAAGAGGACTATTTTTGTCATCCTCTGCCGGGCTGATGATCGCATCAAGATCCAAGGCGACCGGATAAGCTTGGGTTTCCGGATAGGTATTTAAGTTGAAGGTGAGAGCGACATTGTCTGCAATCATATCCAAATCTTTCCACTGATTATTCTGATATTTTTGCAGCGTTGCCGAACTTAGCTGGGTTCCGCAAAGAACGGAGTAAAGCCCATTATTACAAAATTGTGCAGCTGCAAAATTCTGATGATGATTGATCTTCAATGGCAGATTAAATTTGAGATATTCCAATTGTACCGCGTATTTTGGCAGACTGACCTTAGCTGCATTGAGACTCAGGGTTTCATCGTATTGATCGTTGTCCAAGCTGGCGTATTTTTCGCTAAATTGCACTTTTTCCAGTTTTAATTCCGCATAGTCGAAAGCCCCCAATTGAACATTTAAATTGCCTTCACCCGATGTTGCAGCACCTTTTACCCAATTATCCTTCAAGCGTAAAAACTCGCTATTATCCTTAGCCGGCGGCTCAGTTTGATTAAATAGCGCTAAATAATAAGGCATGAAAGCTAATTCATTGGTGAGATTTAAATCCTTAAGCTGATAACTTAGGGCAAAATTGTTTGCTTGCCATTGTTTATTGGTATCCGCTGGAGTTTGTTTGACGCTTTCCGCATTGAGGGTTAAATCAATATCCGCATGGTTAAGATCGGTATTATTTTGATTCAGACTCAGGGTAGCATTGGTCAGATTAAAATAAGGTTGGTTATTTTTTGGCACATTTACCGATAATACCGATAATTTGCCATCAAAGTGTTCGTTTTGAGTAAAAATCGCAGTGAGTAGATTGATTAATTCCTTGGCGTTTTGATGATTTGGATCCAGTTTTTTAAATTCATTGTAGAAATTCAAACTGTTCGGTACGCCCTCTTGGCGTAGGGATAAATTCAATCCACCAATAGTTGTTTGGTTTTCTTCATTGGTTCGGTTTTTATTGGAAAGGCGTAAAATATCGCTGCTGAATTGCGTATTAAGATCACGTTTTTGGCCGTTCGCGGTATGGTTTACGGCAAATTTATAGGTGGCGTTTTTCAGTTGAATTTTAGTATTTTCGCCATTTAACAAATCCGCTTCAGCTTTTTCAGCTGTCAATTCTACTTCAGCCAAATCGTACTGATTACGAGCGGTTGGAATTAAACGTAATCGGCCGTCGATTTTTTCCAATTTGCTGTTGTTATCGTAGTTAAACCCACTAAGGCTGGTACTGAGTTTCACTTCTTGGGTTTTCAAGAGGTGTAAGGTCATTAGCAAATTTTGCGATTTATTGGCAAAATCACGGAATTCTGCGGAAACATCTGACTGCAAATAATCACCGACTGGCGAGAATTTGCTGTTAATCACAGTTTTATCCAAATTGATATTGAGGTTTTTGTTTAATTGGCGAGTCAATTGCTCGGATAGTCTGGATTCAGCCGTGATAAAGAAAGGCAGCGTAGTGAGTTTGGTGGTAATAATATCAGTGCTTTGCTTGTCGCTGTTTTGCAAACTAAAGGTCAGTTCGCGGCTAAGAAAATTTTTGCCGGTTTGCGCGACTTGAAGGCTGAGTTGGGTATCTAAAGAATAAGGGAAATTCGCTAACACCTGATCCACTTTGTGGTTGGTATAAAATTGGGCGCCGATGCCTAGGGCAACCACTACGGCGGAAAGGGTTAAACCTATAGTTTTTTTACTCATAATGTCCTTAAACTCCTAAAACAGGCAAAAAATTAACCGCACTTTAGAAAGCGCGGTTAGGTCTTTTAGCATTACGCCAAGATTTTATTTAATTGTTGGCTCACTTCGTCAACTTTTTGAGTACCGTCCAAACGGAAATATTGAGTATTACCGGCAGCAGCTTCTGCTTGGTAATAGTCGATTAATGGACTGGTTTGTTTGTGGTAAATCGCTAAACGATCCAATACGGTTTCCGGTTTGTCATCGGCACGGATAATTAAATCTTCACCGGTCACATCGTCTTTTCCTTCCACTTTTGGTGGATTATAAACGATGTGGTAGGAACGGCCGGAGGCTTGGTGGACACGGCGTCCGCTCATACGTTCAACGATCACTTCATCCGGTACATCGAATTCCAATACATAATCGATTTTTACGCCGGAATCTTGTAATGCATCGGCTTGTGGAATGGTGCGAGGAAAACCGTCTAATAGGAATCCATTGGCGCAATCCGGTTTGCTGATACGATCTTTAACCAATGCTACGGTTAATTCATCCGGTACCAATTTCCCTTCATCCATCAAGGCTTTAGCTTGTTTGCCTAATTCGGTGCCGGCTTTAATTGCAGCACGGAACATGTCACCGGTAGAAATTTGTGGAATACCGAACTTTTGCATAATGAATTGGGCTTGAGTCCCTTTACCGGCACCTGGTGCACCTAATAGAATAATTTTCATACGATTTTCTCCAATAAAATAAACCCGCTTAAAATACCGTTAAAGTATTGAATGGTCAATAAAAAACAACAATTTCCAGAGGGTTTTTATGCTTATTTAAGCCTTTTCCCGCCAAGGGGCAACCCAATACAGACAAAGCATTCCAGGCACCGCCAACAGTAGGCAAAGCCAAAAGAAATAATAATAGCCGATAGCACTTACCGTATAGCCCGATAACATCCCCAAGCCTTTACTCGGCAATGCCGCCAAACTGGTGAATAATGCCAGTTGTGTCGCAGTATAAAGCGGATTCGTTTCACGCGCCATGAATGCCACAAAGGCAGCGGTGCCAAGTCCGACTCCGATATATTCAGCCGCGATCACCAAGCCTAATTTCCATAATTCCACCGAACCGACCTGTTCGAAATGGCCAAATCCGGCCAACCAAATAAATCCCCCGATGGTGACCATTTGTACCAAGCCAAATAGCCAAAGGGCACGGTTAATGCCTAATTTGAGCATGATGACACCACCAACCAAGCCGGCTGAAATGCTTGCCCATAATGATGTACTTTTGACGACTAAGGCAATATGTTCCTTACTAAACCCCATGTCATAGACGAATTTGGTTTGTAGCGTGGTAGCAAAGGAATCACCGAATTTATATAGGAACAAAAATAGCAAGAAGCCGATTGCCTGCTTGATCCCTTTTCGTTGCAAAAATTCCTGTAGTGGCACCCAAAAGGCCAAATAAAAGGGTTGTTTACGGTCAATCGCTGGCAAAGGGACTTCACGCGCCAAAAATAGTGTCATAAAAATACCTGCCAGCATGCAACAGGCTGTCCATAGGAATACCGATGGCCAAGGATAGAATTCCGCCAAGTATAATGACAAACCGCCCGGAATTAGCCCAGCTACGCGGTAAGCATTGATATGAATGGTATTTCCCAGACCCAATTCGTTATCACTTAAAATTTCTCGGCGGTAAGCATCTAAAACGATGTCTTGAGTGGCGGAGAAAAAGGCTATTCCTAACGCCAGATTGGCAACCAACGCTAATTGACTGCGTGGATCGCACAAACCAATCAAATATAGCAAAACTAACAATGCCAACTGTGAAACCAATAGCCAAGAACGACGACGACCGAGAAATTGCGGAAAGTAGCGGTCAAGGAGTGGTGCCCATAAAAATTTTAATGCATAGGGCATGGTGGTACCGGTTACGACACCGATCAATTCAATCGAGAGTCCTTGATCGGTGAGCCATACCGGCAACATTTGTAACAGCACAAAAAGTGGTAAGCCGGAGCTAAAGCCGGTAAATATGCAGATGAGCATTTTACGGCTCATGATTTGTGAAGTGAGGGAGGCGGACATAACGGGGATATTGCTCTAGCAAATCAAGGGAACGTTTAAATGTGACATTAAACGCCCCTTTATTTTTGGTTGTTTCTTAAAAAATCACACCTAACATATTGATTTTATTAGGTGTGATTTACAGAGTGAAAAATGTGACACGGCTAGTTAATCACGGTAGCCGTTGGGATTGTTTTTTTGCCAATTCCAAGTGTCTTTCATCATTGCGGTGAGATCGCGCTTGGCGGTCCAACCCAATTCTTGGGCGGCGCGTGACGGATCGGAATAGCAGGTCGCAATGTCACCTGGACGGCGAGCCACTAATTGGTATGGAATACGGATGTCATTGGCTTTTTCAAAGGCATGCACCATATCCAATACTGAATAGCCACTACCGGTGCCGAGGTTGTAAATATGCAAACCGGCATCACCAGCATGACGTTCTAGGGCTTTTAAGTGACCGATAGCCAAATCAACCACATGGATATAATCGCGTACCCCGGTTCCATCGTGGGTATCGTAATCGCTACCGAAAATGGACAGTTGCGCCAATTTACCGATAGCCACTTGGCTGATATAAGGCAATAAATTGTTCGGAATACCGTTCGGATCTTCGCCGATTAAACCACTTTCATGGGCTCCCACCGGGTTGAAATAGCGCAAAATGGTCATGCTAAATTGGTTTTCAGCTTTGGCCACATCGCGCAAAATTTGCTCCACCATGTATTTCGACGTACCGTAAGGATTGGTTGTGCCACCCACCGGGCAGTCTTCGGTGATCGGAATAATTTGTGGATCGCCATATACCGTAGCCGATGAACTAAACACTAAATTCCACACACCGGCTTTTTTCATTTCCTGCACTAACACAATCGTGCCGGCAACATTGGTGAGGTAGTATTCTGCCGGTTTTTGTACGCTTTCACCGACGGCTTTAAGCCCGGCAAAATGGATCACCGAATCAATTTGATTTTCTTGGAAAATTTGTTGTAACAATGCGCGATCCAAAATATCGCCGCGATAAAACTTGGCTGTTTTGCCGGTGATTTGGCTGACGCGATCAAGGGATTTTTCTGAAGAATTACAGAGATTATCGATAACAACCACGTCGTTACCTGCATTTAATAATTCCACCACGGTGTGCGAACCGATATAGCCCGCACCGCCAGTTACTAAAATAGCCATGGGATATAGTCCTTACATAAGAAAAAGTGCGCAGATTATAGCATTGATTTTGACAATCGCTAAATTTGTCGGAAGTTTGACTTGCATCATTGAGTCACATTATCCCACGGTGCAGAATGAGGCGGTGGCAATGCCACATGATCTAGGTTTAGCGTTATCCGCAATTTGTTGAAAAAAACAACATAAAGGAATATCTGATGAAAAAACAAGTGATGAGTTTTCAAAAAACGGCATTAGCTCTTGCCGTCGGTTTTTATGCAGCCAATATTATGGCTTACCAAGAACAGGGGCAAAGTGGCAATACCAGTAGTTGGGAATCGGCAGAATATTTAAAAGATTGGGGGCTGGTCTCCATGAATGCCTCTACCGCCTATGCTATGGGCTTTAATGGTTCAGGTGTGAATATCGGTGTAATGGATTCTGGGGTGTTGATGAGCCATCCAGAGTTTCAAGACGGCCGTATTCATACGGTGGTGAGTACGGGCAAATATAGCAAAGATGGGATGCGCTATCCTGATGCCAAATTTGGTTTCGGTGGGTTGAACAAAGACCAACCTTTTGATAGCAACGGCAAACGTAACTTTGATAAAAACAATAATGGCGATTTCGTAAAGGGTGGGGCCTTTAGTATTGATGGCGGATGGCATAAGGGCATCAATGACTCCCATGGAACCCATGTGGGCGGAACTATGGCGGCTAGCCGTAATGGCGAAGGAATGCACGGGGTGGCCTTTGGCGCTAACCTGTATTCGGCAAATACCGGCGGCACCGATAATATGACTTATGGGCCGAATCAGGACTATGAATTTTTCCTGCAAGGTTATTCTCAATTGGCGGCCAATGGTGCCAAGGTTATTAATAATAGTTGGGGCTCTAATCGTCGGGTTAATTCCGCTTTTACTGGAGCGAAAGGTTATTCCACCGATTCGGCATCGAACTACCAATGGCAGGAAATCGCTGGATATGGTGTTGCGATGATGGATATTGCCAACATTACCGAAACCACCAATGAAAAAGATGTCATGTATTTGAAGGATCGCGAAGAAGCGGCCAAAGCCTATTATCAATTTGCTACGCAGGGAGAAAAGAGTTTCTTGGATGCCGCATATGAAGTGGCTAAAGAGAAAGGTTTAGTGCAGGTCTTTACCGCGGGAAACCGTAGTTTGATGGCTGAATCCTTTACCCGCGCGTCCTTGCCTTATTTCCGTCCCGATGCGGAAAAATATTGGGTGAATGTTACCGGCCAACGGGGCGGTGATGGTTATCCAAATGATGTGACAGCAACCAATAAATGGTGGAGCAAATATTATGATTACGCAAGCGGCAGTTACGGAGCCGCATCCTCGGATATTCAGATTTATAACTACGCGGGTGATGCTAAATGGTGGACGATCGCTGCACCGGCAACGAATATTTATTCGGCGTATGTACACATTATGAATGAGGATGACTACGGAGCCGTCAATAACGACAATTACGGTAGTCCAATCTATAAATCCTCCGGTGGTACTTCAATGGCTGCACCGCATGTGAGTGGCGCGCTAGGGGTTATTTTGTCCCGTTATCCTTATATGAGTGCGGATCAGGCGCGTGATGTAATGTTGACCACTGCAAGACAAACCACCTTGCGTAAAGGTCTGGAAGGTCAGCCACTAGAACGCTGGGAAAGTGCTCAAGGCGTACCAAGCAAAGTCTGGGGCTGGGGTATTTTGGATTTAGGAAAAGCCATGTTTGGGCCGGGGCAATTGTTAGGTGAATTTAAGGTTAATCTGGATCAAAATGATCTGTGGTCGAACGATATTAGCGATAAAGCAATCAAAGCCCGCCAATTAGAAGATCAGGCCGAAGCTCAAACCTGGTCTGTGCGTAAAGCCCAATTAGCCGCATTAATGCAGAATCGCGCAGGGGCAACAGCGGAAGAACAAGCCGAATATCAAGTAGGGCTTGCCCGTGAAGCTGCGCGCAATGCACGGGCTCTCCAAGGCTATCAAGGTGCGTTAGTGAAAAATGGTCAAGGTACTTTAACCCTCACCGGTAATAATACGTTCACTGGCAAAATTATCGTGAATCAAGGCGTATTAGCCGGATTGAATCAATCTCTCGCGACTGCAGAAAATGTGGTGGTGAATCAGGGGGCAGGATTGGATGTATTAACTTCCGCTACTGTGGTGAGACCAAGTGCCACCGGTTTACAACGAGAAAATATTACTGCGACAGCACAAACGGTGACGGCAACAATTAATCAGGGCGGTAGCTTGTTGTTAAATGATGGCGTGGACAATTTGGATGTAACCTTTGCTGAAGGTGCCATGCTTACTCCTAATTTAGATGAAAAAATTCTAGCGCAGGCAGCTCAGAATGTGCAGCAACCGATTAGCGTTGAAGGTAGTGGCCATTTCCGTGGTGCGGAACAAGCACTGGTGGGGGGACAAGATTCCTATGCATTCTTTAGTTTGCGTAATGAAAGTAATGGCAACCGGTTAAAGGTTACGGCGAAAAAACAAGCGATGTCCACTATTGCCCGTACGGCTAATGAAGTGGCATTGGCTAATGCATTGGATGCCGCAACGACAAGTTCGCTCTATTCAGGATTGTTATTATCAAATCGTCAAAATGCCTATCGGATCTTTGATCAATTGAATTACGATAGTGATTTGCGCGCACAACAACATAATTTCTTAAATGATTTTATGTTGCATCAACAGCTCAACCAAACAGCGGCCCAACGGGTTAAACTCAATAGTGCAACCCAGCTTTGGACAACCGCCGGTTTCAACCGTTTGACAACGGATAACCTTACCAGCCATAGCTATAACCAATTGCTTGGTGCGGATTTTGCGTTAAACGAGAATGGCCGACTTGGTCTGTTCTTTGGGGCAACCCAAAGCCGCCATAAAGTGGAACAGAGTTCCAAGGATCGGGCGTTGCATTTAGGTGTTTATGGCGAACAGCATTTTGCTCAAGCCCGTGTAAAAGTAGGCTTCATCCAAACTTGGGGCAAACATGAACAACGTGTTGGTGCTTTGCAACATCTTAAAACCAATAGTCAAACTCAGGATGTGTTTGCTGAATTGGGTTATAACCTGTGGCCAACCGAAGGCTTTACATTAGAGCCTTATGCTGCTGTTGGTTATATGCATGTGAAAAGCAAAGGTGCCAGCCGCGGAGAAATTACCTTAAACGAAAATAATCGTGATGTGGTGGTGACTTCCGTTGGGGTACGGCCGAGCATTCCATTTATTGCCGGTGGAGTACAGTTTGATTTGACCAGCGATGTGGCTTATCACCGTTTCCACAAGGATCGGGCAACGGAAGGCCGCTTGCAGATTAATAATCAAAGTAGTGCCGATGTTTATAGCGAACCGTTGAAAGATGTGATGACTGCAGGGGTTGCACTACAAGCCCGTATCACACCGGCACTTAGTGTGAAATTAGGCTACCAAGGTGCCTATAACCACAATACCAAAGCGAATAACATTAATGCGGAATTACGCTTTCTGTTTTAATTAAAAGGCTTCCCTCGAAGGCGCCATTTCGGCGCCTTTTTTCTGGGGCAATACCGGTATGAAGGGTTAAAAATTAGGTTTTTAAATCAATGCTAATAAAATCAATGAGTTAGATGTTGTTTTTAGAAAAACTTTGTGAGTCAAGGGGGCGTTTTATTTGCCCTTTACCCTAGGTTATTTTTTAAATTTTTATGCTAGAATGCGCGCTTTGTATGACAGGCCGTATTATTGAGAACGCGTTATGAATAAACAACTTGAATTAATCAAATCCGCCATTAAATCCATTCCCGATCATCCGAAGCCGGGGATTATTTTCCGTGATATTACCAGTTTGTTGGAAAATCCGGCCGCATTTCATGCGGTAGTTGACCTTATTGTCGGACGATATAAGGATAAAGGCCTGACCAAGGTGCTGGGAACAGAATCCCGTGGCTTTATTTTTGGTGCGCCGGTCGCTTTAGCATTAAATTTACCTTTTGAATTAGTGCGTAAACCGGGCAAATTACCGCGTGAAACTATTGCTCAAAGTTATCAATTGGAATACGGCGAAGATACTTTAGAAATGCATACCGATGCGATTACGGCAGGCGATAAAGTGTTAGTCATTGATGATTTATTGGCGACTGGCGGAACCGTCGAAGCAACCGTGAAATTAGTACAACGTTTAGGCGGTGAAGTAAAAGATGCGGCATTTGTAATTAATTTACCGGATTTGGGCGGCCAAAGCCGTTTAACTGCGCTTGGCGTGGAATGTTTTACCTTAGTTGATTTTGCAGGACATTAATGAGCTATCAAGTGTTGGCCCGTAAATGGCGGCCACAAACCTTTGCCGATGTGGTGGGACAACAGCATGTGTTGGCCGCATTGGAAAATGGCTTAAGGGAAAATCGGCTGCATCATGCCTATCTTTTTTCCGGAACCCGTGGCGTCGGTAAAACCTCGATTGCTCGCTTGTTTGCTAAGGGCTTAAACTGCGTGCACGGGATCACCGCCGAGCCTTGCGGTGAATGTGAAAATTGTAAAGCCATTGAAGCGGGTAACTTCATTGATTTAATCGAAATCGATGCGGCTTCCCGTACTAAAGTGGAAGACACCCGAGAATTATTGGACAACGTACAATATAAGCCGGTAGTCGGTCGTTATAAGGTGTATCTGATCGATGAAGTGCATATGTTGTCACGTCATTCGTTTAACGCGCTATTAAAAACTTTGGAAGAGCCACCGGAATATGTCAAATTTCTACTGGCTACAACGGATCCACAAAAATTACCGGTTACCATTCTTTCGCGCTGTATGCAGTTTCATCTAAAAGCCTTGGATGACAAACAAATCAGTGCCCATTTGCATAAAATTTTGACTGCGGAGCAAATCCCATTTGTGGATGCGGCTTTGGATAAATTAGCCAAAGCAGCGCAGGGGAGTGTGCGTGACAGTTTAAGCCTCACGGATCAAGCTATTGCTATGGGCAATGGCAAAATTGAGTTGGAAACCGTAAATGCCATGCTCGGTTTATTGGATGAAAATCAGCCCCTTGAGATTATTTATGCCTTGCATCAAGGTAATGGCGAACGGTTGATGAAAACCATTCAAACGGTTGCCGATAAAGCGGGCGACTGGGATGAATTACTGACCGAAACGGCAGAAAAACTGCACCAAATAGCGCTATTACAATTGTTGCGTAATGCTTCTCAGGATGAAAACGATCATTTGGCTTTTTTAGCTAAGCATATGGCTCCGGAAGACGTACAATTTTTCTATCAAGTGATTGTCAGCGGTCGTCAAGAATTAAATGCCGCTCCAAATCGCCGTATCGGTGCGGAAATGACGTTATTGAGGGCGTTGGCATTCCACCCAAAGTTCCTTACGGCAGCACCCAAGGCTAACCCGCAAAGGGTTCAGCCCATTTCAACTCCGCCGGATAATTCTGCGGAAGCTATTGAAATGCGGGTGTTGTCGCAAAATATCAAAGCAACCTATTCCTCCCAACAAACCCAGAAAACTGCTAGATCAGTGCCACCACCTCAAGCACTGAGTGCAACCTCAACCTCTTCAGGTAATTTGGATTTGCCGGCCTTTGCCGCGTTGCAAGCGCTTAATCATTTATCGGCAATGGAACAGGCGGAGCGTCAGCAACAAAAGGCGGCGGAAGCACAGGCGTTGCAACAAAGTCGTCAGCAGTTGGAAGCCTTGGAGGTTGCGCAACAACAAAAATCCTCCGGGTTAACCGAGCTACCGATTATCAAAATGACGCCACCGAAAAAACGCCCGCAAGCAACGGTGAGCGTTCAAGCTGAGGTACCGGAAAGTTTTTCCCGCTTACAAAATACCATGGAAGATAATCAGGATATGGCGGAGGAAGAACAGGAAATCGAGCAACAGGAATGCCTGGATGCCGAAACCTACCGTTGGGAATGGAGTAATCCTGAATTGGCTAAATTCGATAGCGGTGTGCGTCCATCGGAAATCAAACAGGCGATTTTGCAGGGCATTACGCCGGAATTGCGGGATAAAATTATTGCTATCACGCAGGTTCAAGATCCTTGGACTGATTGGGTGGAACGTTGCGGTATTAGCGGCTTTAGCAAAGAATTGGCGCTGAATTGCTTTTTGCTGAGTCAGGATGAAAATACTCTTAATCTCGGATTGCATTCCGACAAGGTCCATTTGCGCCAAACGCGGAATATTGAAACCTTGGCCGGAGCGCTTAGCCGTTTTCTGGAGAAACCTTTGCAATTAAACGTGCAATTAGATGATTCTGATGTGCGTACCCCGATGGATTATCGCCAAGCGACCTATCGCGAATTAAGTGATAAGGCACGCGAAGCCCTCCAACAGGATAAAAAGATCCTGTTGTTGCAAAAGGAATTTGCTGCTGTTTTGGATGTTGAAAGCATCCGTCCCGTATAATTTTTTTTACTCTCTAAGGAAATACAATGGCGTTTAGTTCGCTTTTTACTTTATTGGATGATATTGCATCCCTGTTAGATGATGTGGCGTTAATGACCAAAGCCGCGACCAAAAAAACTGTCGGTGTGTTAGGGGATGATTTGGCATTGAATGCCAATCAGGTAGCCGGTGCCACTGCTGAACGGGAATTACCCATCGTTTGGGCGGTAGCCAAGGGCTCATTAGCCAATAAAGCTATCTTAATTCCATTGGCTTTATTACTTTCTACGTTCCTACCGGTTGCCATCATTCCTTTATTGATGCTCGGCGGTGCTTACCTTTGTTTTGAAGGTGTAGAAAAACTGCTACATAAATGGTTACCGCATAAGGAAACCGAAGAGGCGGTTGGCGCGTTTAACGAACAGGCAAAAATCAAAGGGGCGGTACGTACCGATTTCATCCTTTCGGCAGAAATTATTATTATCGCTCTTGGCGTGCTAGCGGAAAGCGAATTAACTACGCGTATCATTAGTCTCTGCGTGATTGGCGTAGCGATCACTATTTTTGTGTATGGTTTGGTTGGTTTAATCGTAAAAGCCGATGATTTTGGCCTGTATCTGATGCGTAAAGGTGGAGTAGCGGCGGCCTTAGGACGAGGTATTTTATGGGTAATGCCGAAATTTATGCGCGCCTTAAGCGTGTTGGGCACCTTGGCGATGTTCTTAGTGGGGGGCGGTATTTTTGTACACAACTGGCCTTGGTTGCATCATTGGTTGGAAAACTACGGCTTGTTAGATGGCATGCTAGAAAATCTGGCCAATTTAATTGTTGGTTTAGTCGTTGGCGCCTTAGCTTGCGCTGTGGTATTACCGGCCCTACGTTTGATAAAAAAATAAGTCAAGCAATGAAATACAGGGTTTTAAAATCAACTCTAATAAAATCAATGGTTTAGGTGTTGTTTTGAGAAAAACTCTAAAAAAAGACCCCGCGTTTTTGACGCGGGGTTTTTGTTATGCGCGGCTAGTGTAGTCGCCGATGCAGACCCATTTATAGGATGTGAGCGCTTCTAAGCCCATTGGACCGCGAGCATGCAGTTTTTGAGTGCTTACCGCAACTTCGGCTCCGAGACCAAACTGTCCACCGTCGGTGAAACGGGTACTGGCGTTTAGATAAACCGCGGCCGCATCCACTTGACGGATAAATTGACGACCGAGCGCGATATTTTCGGTCAAGATACTTTCCGAGTGGCCTGTACCATAATGGCGGATATGCGCGATAGCTTGTTCGATGTCATCCACTAAGACCACATTTAAATCAAGGGAACCCCATTCTTGGGCCAATTCTTGTTCTTGCACGAGGCTAACATCGGCATTTAATGCTTGTAATAGATGCAAGGCATCACCCTGGGCATGGTAACGTACCTTTTTCGGTTTGAGATAATCCGTTAGGCGTTGGAGGAATTGCTCTGCAATTGAGCGTTGTAGCAACAGGGTTTCCAAGGTGTTGCAGGTGCTTGGCCGTTGCGTTTTAGCATTACTAATCACTTCTAACGCTTTTTGCTGGTCGGCGCTTTGTTCTACGAAAAGATGGCATACGCCCACGCCACCAACAATTACCGGAATGGTGGAATGTTGTTTGCATAGTTCATGTAAGCCGGCACCACCACGCGGAATAATCATATCCACGTAGCGATCGAGTTTTAACAATTGCATTACGAGATCGCGATTAGGATCGGTGATTGCCTGTACCGCATGCGGCGGTAGACCGGCTAAGCGTAGGGCTTGTTGCACCACTTCAACTAAGATCTCATTGGAATGTCGGGTTTCTTTACCGCCTCGCAAAATGACCGCATTACCGGTTTTGATGCATAGTGAAGCAACGTCAATGGTAACGTTTGGACGGGCTTCATAAATTGTGCCGATCACTCCCAGCGGAGTACGGATACGTTCAATTTTTAGACCGTTGTCGAGTACGCCACCATCGATGATTTTTCCAACCGGATCGGCAAGGGAAATGACATGGCGTACATCGTTGGCAATAGATTGTAATCGTTCCGGTGTGAGTAATAGGCGATCAATAAGAGCTTCCGATAGGCCGTTTTCGCGGGCTGTGGCAATATCCAGTTGATTGGCTGCGAGAATGGCCGCGGATTGCATTTCCAACTGTTCGGCAATAATTTCAAGAGCATGATTTTTTTGAGCGGTGGAAAGTTGCGCCAATATGAAGGCGGCCTGTTTGGCCTGGCGGCCAATTTCTTCTAACATAATGATCCTTATTGATTTTTTTTTAAATTTATTTGGTTTTTGGTGGGAGTTTATCGCTGTGATCGTCATCCGGTTGTTGGTAATCGAATACCGGTAACCCCCAGCCATAATGTAGTGCTAGCATACGCAGGCTAAAGCCGCTAAATAATGTAATCAGCACAGAAATATTGTGTTCGACATTGAGTGCCTGTAATCCCATGTATACCACGGCAGAGAAGAAGGACACACTGGCGTAGAGTTCTTTTTGGAACACCAGCGGAATACGATTACATAACAGATCACGCAATACACCACCAAATGCGCCTGTGGTGGTGGCGGCAATCGAAACAATCGTGAAACCATAACCCATATCCATGGCAATTTGGGCTCCAATAATGGAATAAACAATTAACCCAACAGCATCCAATACCAAGAAAATAGTGCGGAAATAACGCATGAAATGATTAATAAAAGGGGCAATAAACACGGTGAGAACGGCTGCACTGGCAACCATAATAAAATATTCGGGGTGTTTTACCCAACCGAGTGGATAGTGGCCAAGCAACACATCGCGAACCGTGCCGCCACCAATAGCGGTTACGCAGGCGATGATAATCACGCCAAAAATATCCATTTTTTGTCGGCCGGCGGCGAGAGCGCCGGTGATGCCTTCGGCGGTAATGCCGATAATATATAACACGGTGAGTAGCATGAAAGGTTGTCCGAATAGGGCTGAATGTCGCAGCAAAAGTGTCGTGTATTTTAAAAGGGAAAGGGGCAAAATGCACGGAACTCTTTCAAAAAAAACGTTTTTTTTGCATAATGGCCGCTCTTTTTTATCGGGGAAATTTTATGTCTGAAGAACAATCCAAACTTGTTGCCCTGTCTGCAGCGTTAGTGCCATCGGTGCTCTTATTGGCCATCGAATATCTGATAGGGCAGCTAACCGCGCAACAGGCCATATTGCCGTATTTTGCTTTTGCCTTATTATTTGGCCAATTACTTTGTTTGATTGTTTTTGTAAAAGGCCAAATTTGTCCGGGACAGCGTAGTCGTTTGATTCGGGCAAACAGCGCACTAGCTTTGTATTGGATCGTTTGGCTGGCATTCGCCTTGTTACAACAAAGTACCTCGCTGATTGCCTATGCAGTATGCGGTTTATGCGCTTGTTATGCGGTATTTACCCAACCGAAGGATGCTCAGGCCGGCCGTGGTTTTTTATTGATGGCAGCAGCTGTGTGTGGTTTAGGCATGCTGGGGTATTTGAGTGTGTTTCTTTCGGCAGCAAACGCCGATTTTCTTCGCTTTAATCCCTTTGCCCAATTGGTCGTCGGTGTATTCATCGCGAATATAGCGTTGGTGGTGGCGCGTAATCGGGTGCAAGGATTTATTGCTTTGCTACCATTGTTGGCGATTGCATTGTTGGCAATCAATGCGTTTGCTGTGTTGGTTTGGCTATTTTGCCATGCTGAATTGAACGAATTGCAAACGCTGGCAATGGCGATTTATTTCGTGGTGCATGTATTGATGGCGGGCTGTTTATTATGGGCAGGCTTGAAAAATCATAAACTCAGTTATAACGGTCTGTTAATTCTCTTCTTTATGGCGGCTTCGCTACCGCTGTGGAGTGCTTTTATTTAATGGAAAAGCAAGTTTATGCTGCGCCCTTATTGATAGCTGGTTGTGTCCTATTTGGCTTGGGGAGCATTATTGTAAAATTTGTACCCGTAGGTGGTTATGCCATTGCTTTTTGGCGGTTATTAATCGCTTCGGGGATTTTTTTCATCTTGATGAAACTCAAACGACAGCGTTTGCCGAGCCATCCAAGGGCATTACTCTATTGCGCCTTAGCTGGAGTTTTTCTGGCATTCGATTTGGCCTTTTGGCATGAAAGTATTTATGCCGTGGGCCCAGGCATTTCTACCTTACTCAATAGTCTGCAAATATTCTTTTTGGCCGCGATCGGTTATGTATTTTTTGCCGAGCGACAAAGCAAATTACAGTTAATCAGTTTATTGTTGGCGGTTATTGGTGTTGTACTGATTACTGGGAAGGAATTAAGTCATAATCTTGAGGGGATTTACGGCATTATTATCGGTTTAGTCTCAGCGGGCATGTTAGCCGCATCTATGGTTATGCTGAAGCAGGTGCATAAGGCACAGGTGACGGGCTTATTTCCATTGATGTTTTTATTAAGCCTAAGCGGTGCCTTAGTGCTGATTATTCCATCGTTGTACTTCAATTTTGACCATCTCTATCCAACCAATTGGACGGATTGGGGCTTAATTTTTATTTATGGTGCGGTGATGCAATGTGTAGCCTGGGGGGCGATTGCCTATGCGATCCCGATGTTGCCGCTGGGGCTAACCGGCTTATTACTGCTCAGTGAGCCGGTAATTGCGTTGTTTATTGATTATTTTGCTTTGGATAAGGCAATAGACGGTTGGCAATGGTTTGGCGCTTCATTGACCTTATTGGCAATTTATTTAGGTTCCTTTAAACCTAAAACCAAAAAAGTGCGGTAAAAACCGCACTTTTTGTTTGTTAATTTTAGGCTTTATCTTTGAATTCCGCCGCCTTGGTTTTTAGATATTGATAAAGCTCATCTTTAATCCGTAATTTCTCTTTTTTAAGGTTCTCAATTTCCGTATGAGTTGCGAGCTTAATATTTTCCACTTTATTTTTAATATCTTGATCTAATTGGTTATGTTTTTCAAAAAGGCGGTCAAAGTATTGATCTTTTTCGCTTTTTAGTTTGGTAATTAAATCTCGAAATTCTGGAAACATAGGCTTCTCCTGTTGGTTGATAACTCAGGGTTATAGTACTCCTTCAATGTCTAAAATAAACCCCATAAAAGAAAAACTGTGAGGCTGCTCACAAAAAAATCCTCTTGTTTTTTTACGCTTTTTTTATGTTCAACAAGGCGCTGCAACTGGTTTATTCCGCTAAAGCGCGTTAGAATAAGAACGAATTAATCTTCACTTTTTATAAGGAATAAGCATGATCGATCCGAATTTACTGCGTAGCGAGTTAGCCGAAACCGCCGAATTATTAAAACAAAAACGTAATTTCATTCTAGATACGGCACTGTTAACTTCCCTTGAATCCCGTCGTAAAGAGCTTCAAGTGAGAACCGAAACATTACAGGCTGAACGTAATGCCCGTTCTAAAGCGATTGGTGCGGCCAAAGCTCGTGGCGAAGATATCGCGCCATTATTAGCTGAAGTGGACAACATGGGCGCTGAATTGGATGCGGCTAAAAAAGAATTAGACGAAGTGTTGGCTGAGTGGAATCAAATTGCATTAAGCGTTCCGAATTTACCTGCTGCAGAAGTGCCGTTGGGCAAAGACGATAGTGAGAACCTTGAAGTGAGCCGCTGGGGCGAACCGCGCCAATTTGATTTTGAGATCAAAGATCATGTTTCCTTGGGTGAACAGGCTGATGGGTTAGATTTTGCCGCCGGCGCCAAATTAGCAGGTGCACGCTTTGCCGTGATGAAAGGCCAAATTGCCAAAATGCACCGTGCTTTATCACAATTTATGTTGGATTTACACACCGAACAACACGGTTATTTGGAAACCTACGTACCTTATTTAGTGAACCATGCAACCCTTTACGGTACCGGTCAATTACCAAAATTTGGTGAAGATTTATTCCACACCGTTGCGTTGGAAGACGAACAGCCTTATGCCTTAATTCCGACAGCTGAAGTGCCGGTTACCAACTTGGTCCGTGATGTGATTATTGATGAAGCGGAATTGCCAATCAAAATGACTGCACATACACCATGTTTTCGCTCTGAAGCCGGTTCTTATGGCCGTGATACTCGCGGACTGATTCGTATGCACCAATTTGATAAAGTTGAGATGGTACAAATCGTTGACCCAGATAAATCCATGGAAGCCTTGGAAGAATTGACCGGCCATGCGGAAAAAGTATTGCAATTATTGAACTTGCCATATCGTAAAGTGTTGCTTTGCACCGGTGATATGGGCTTTGGTTCTTGCAAAACCTACGATTTGGAAGTGTGGGTTCCGGCACAAAATACTTACCGTGAAATTTCTTCCTGTTCTAATATGTGGGATTTTCAAGCCCGTCGTATGCAAGCCCGTTGCAAAGCTAAAGGTGATAAGAAAACCCGTTTAGTGCACACCTTAAATGGCTCAGGTTTAGCGGTTGGCCGTACCTTAGTAGCCGTGTTGGAAAACTATCAAAATGCAGATGGTTCGATTACGGTGCCGGAAGTATTACGTCCTTATATGGGTGGTTTAACCCAAATCGGCTAATCGATAAAAGCCAATAAAAAAGTGCGGTCAGCTAACCGCACTTTTTTTATGTCCTTAAATGTGACATTGAAATGCCCCCTGAATATCCTTTGAACTTACAAAAACCAAATGTAACTCATTGATTTTATTGATGTGATATTTCAATAGGGGATAACGTGACAGGGGTCTTACTTATTCTTTTACATGCACTTTAGTTACCCAATTTTCAATTAAGCGCTTACCTTCATCAGCTTGGCCGAAGCGGATAAAATCAATATTAATCAATTTTAATTGGCTTGCCGGAGTAAAGCCCGGAGCCGCTGAGGCGTTGATATTAGTCGGCAGCTGATAGGCCTCTGCCTCGCGCCAGGCCAGTTCTTGCGCTTCTTTGGAGAGTGCAAAATCGATAAAGGCCCTGGCATTTGCCAAGTTACGTGCCCCGTTGATAATACTGGTTGCGCCTAGGGCATAACCAACACCTTCGCAAGGTTCAATGCCTTCCACCGGAGCGCCCTGGCTTTTTTCCTTGGCATAATTCAGCATGAAGCCGATGTCGATTGCCACATCACCACTGGCTAAGGCACTGGTTGCTAAGCCACTTTTAGTGTATTGCAGGATATTGTTATCCAATGCTTGCAAGTAGGCATCAGTTTTACTTTCACCCCAAAGGGAAATAAGCGTGCTGAGAATGGAATATCCGGTTCCAGAAACCCGTGGATCGGCATATTGAATGAGGCCTTTGAATTCGGGCTTGGTTAAATCGGCAAAACATTTTGGTGGGGTAATGCCAAGTTCAGCTAATTTTTTGGTGTTAATACCAAAACCGACTTCCATTAAATAAATAATCGATGTGAATTCACCGCGTTTGCGCATTAGCTGATTAAATTGCGGCAAAATTTCCTGCTGCTTAGGGGATCGATAAGCAGCTAATAGTCCTAGCTCGGCTGCCTGTAAATGGGGCTCGATAGTTCCGCCATACCATACATCAGCTTGTGGATTATCTTTTTCCGCTTTCAATTTTCCTAATACAGCACCGCTACTTAAGCGCACAAATTGAGCCTGTACATTATGTTGTTGGGAAAATTGCTGGGTAACCTTTTCACAGGCAGTATTTTGCATACTGCAATACACCGTCAATTTCCCTTCGGCTACACTTTCTAGCGCTGTAGTGAGGCCGAGTAGAGCAAGTAAGGTGGAACGGAGAGAAAGGGAACGAAAATAAATCAAAGTAGGCTCCTTCAAGGGCAAAAATGCGCACAGTATAGGCAGTTGCAAGATCCTTGTAAATTGTAATTGTGACAAATTGTCTTCAAATGGGCAAAAAATCGCCGTTGTTTTCAAAGCGGAATTTCTCTATAATCCCCTGTAAATTTAAACAGATAAATAAACGTAAAATGACGGATTTTTCACAATTACTTGATGGCTTAAACGATAAACAACGGGAAGCGGTAGCCGCCCCTTTAGGCAATTATTTGGTTTTGGCTGGCGCGGGGAGTGGCAAAACCCGGGTATTAACCCATCGTATTGCTTGGCTGATTGCCGTAGAGAATATTCCGGAAGGCGCCATTATGGCCGTGACTTTTACCAACAAAGCCGCAGCAGAAATGAAACAGCGGATCCAAACCACGTTGGCCGAGTATTCTCAACAGGGATTATTTGGCATGTGGATCGGGACTTTTCACAGTATTGCCCATCGTTTATTACGTGCGCATCATGCTGATGTTAATTTACCGCAGGATTTTCAGATTTTAGATTCTGAAGATCAATTACGTTTATTGAAACGTCTTTTGAAATTGCATAACTATGATGAAAAAGCCTTTCCGCCAAAACAGGCCTGCTGGTATATCAATAATAAAAAAGATGAGGGCTTACGACCTTCGGATATTGACGCCCATCAGGATAAACAAGAGCGGGAATGGATTCGGATTTATCAAATTTATCAAGAAACCTGCGATCGTGCCGGTTTGGTGGATTTTGCCGAGTTACTGTTGCGTGCCTATGAGTTATTTGCCAAGAAGCCTTTAATTTTAGAGCGCTATCAACAACGCTTTCAGCACATATTGGTGGATGAGTTTCAGGATACCAATAATATTCAATATGCTTGGATTAAAATTTTAGCCGGCCAAACAGGGCGGGTAATGATTGTGGGGGATGACGATCAATCGATTTATGGTTGGCGTGGGGCGCAGGTGGAAAATATCCAGCGTTTTCTGAAGGATTTCAAAGCGGAAACAATTCGCTTAGAACAAAATTATCGTTCTACCGGCAATATTTTAAAAAGTGCTAATGAATTGATTGCCAATAATAGTGATCGGCTTGGTAAAAATTTGTGGACAGAGGGACAAGAGGGCGAAAAAGTCGGAATCTATGCAGCGTTTAATGAATTGGACGAGGCTAAATTTGTGGCTTCGCAAATTGAAAGCTGGTTAGCAGAGGGCGGTAAACTCAATGATTGCGCTATTTTGTATCGTAGCAACAGCCAGTCGCGGGTTATCGAAGAGGCTTTGATTCGCACTAATATTCCTTATCGGATTTATGGTGGTATGCGATTCTTTGAACGCCAGGAAATTAAGGATGCGTTAGCCTATTTACGACTGATTAATAATCGTCAGGACGATGCGGCCTTTGAACGTGTAATTAATACACCGACCCGTGGGATTGGCGATAGAACCTTAGAGATTTTGCGCCATTTAACCCGCGAGCGCCAAGTGACTTTATGGCAGGCGGTGCAATTGGCTATACAGGAAAATCAGCTGAATGGTCGAGCTGCCGGTGCGTTATTGCGTTTTCAAGAGTTAATTAATGCTTTGGCGGTAGATATTGAAGAGATGCCATTATTTGCCCAAACCGATTATGTGATTAAACATTCCGGTCTATACGATATGTACAAACAGGAAAAGGGCGAGAAAGGTGAAGTACGAATCGAAAACTTGGAAGAATTAGTGACGGCAACCCGTGAGTTTGTTAAACCGGAAGAAGCTGAGGATATGAGTGATTTAACCGCATTTTTAACCCATGCGTCCTTAGAGGCCGGTGAAGAACAAGCCTCTCCACATCAGGCTTGTGTGGAAATGATGACACTGCATTCTGCGAAAGGATTGGAATTTCCACGGGTATTTATGGTGGGAGTCGAAGAAGGATTATTTCCTAGTTTCCGTTCATTCGAGGAGCCGGGGCGCTTAGAGGAAGAGCGACGTTTGGCCTATGTAGGAATTACTCGTGCGAAACAAAAACTAACGATTTGTTATGCAGAAAGTCGTCGATTATATGCTAAAGAAGAGCGCCATTTACCTTCCCGTTTTATTGGTGAGTTACCGCCAGAATGTGTTCAGGAGATTCGTTTACGCGGTACTGTAACCCGAGCGCTTAATCAAGCTAAAGTAGGTAGTTTGCCATCGGTGGATACTGGTAGTGGTTGGAAACTGGGGCAAAAAGTCAAACATGAGAAATTTGGACTGGGGACAGTGATTAATGTGGAAGGTGCCGAAAACAATACCCGTCTGCAAATTGCCTTTCAGGCGCAAGGCATTAAGTGGTTGATTGCGCATTTGGCAAAATTGGAAAAAGTACGATAGAATCGGGACGATTCGTAAATTTGCACAGAAGTGCGGTGATTGTTGATTTCAGGTCATATTGCGTTTTCAAACAATCTACCGCATTTTTTTATTTTGGTAACCGTATGTTTAAATTTATCTTCAAACGCATTTTTATGGTGCTTCCCACCTTTATTGCGATTACCTTTGTTACCTTTGCATTGGTTCATTTGATCCCGGGCGATCCGGTAGAAATTATGATGGGCGAACGAGGTTTAACGCCGGAAGTTCATCAACAACTAATGCACCAATTAGGGTTGGATCTGCCACTTTATCAACAATATTTCAACTATATTGGCAATGTTCTGCAAGGCAATTTCGGTGAATCCTTCCGAACCCATCAACCGGTAATGAAAGAATTTTTTACACTATTCCCTGCAACTATGGAATTGGCGTTCTTTGCTTTGTTTTGGTCATTATTGGGTGGAATTATCCTAGGAACTATTGCCGCAGTGAAAAAAGATACTTGGATTTCCCATACGGTGACCGCGCTTTCCTTAACCGGGTATTCAATGCCAATTTTCTGGTGGGGATTGATTTTAGTTCTCTATGTTTCCGGCCCACTAGGTTTGCCTCCGGACGGACGTTTATCCAGTGACTTTTGGATTGATACGCCGACCGGATTTATGCTTATTGACACATTGCTTTCTGGTCAACCGGGAGCCTTTGTTGATGCATTGAAATCCTTGATTTTACCTTCTATTGTATTAGGCACCATTCCTTTAGCGGTGGTGACCCGCATGACCCGTTCGGCAATGTTGGAGGTGCTGGGTGAGGATTATATTCGTACAGCCAAGGCGAAGGGATTAGGTTATTGGCGAGTCATTATTGTACATGCCTTGCGTAATGCATTGATTCCGGTGGTGACGGTGGTGGGATTAATTGTCGGCCAATTATTATCCGGTGCAGTATTGACTGAAACTATCTTTTCTTGGCCAGGAATCGGTAAATGGATTATCGATGCGATAACCAACCGAGATTATCCGGTTTTACAGGGTTCAGTGTTGATTATTGCGACCATTATCATCACAGTTAATTTAACCATTGATCTTTTATACGGTGCGCTTAATCCGCGTATTCGCCACTAACGGAGATATTGAATGACGAAAAATCTTGATATTCAGCCAAGTTCTCCGTTACAGGAGTTTTGGTTTTATTTTAAACAAAATCGCAGCGCAGTTATCGGCCTAGGATTTATTTTCCTCGTGCTGTTAATTAGTGTATTTGCCCCTTGGATTGCGCCTTTTGATCCTACTGAACAAAATCGTGCGGCCTTATTGTTACCGCCGGCTTGGTATGAGGGTGGCAATTCCGCTTATTTATTGGGAACCGATGATATTGGACGAGATATCTTGTCGCGAATTATTTATGGTACCCGCATTTCCGTGTTTGCCGGTTTTATTATCGTATTATTGTCCTGCATTTTAGGAACCAGCTTGGGATTATTATCGGGTTTTTACGGCGGAGCATTAGATACATTAGTCATGCGCTGTATTGATATTATGCTGGCGATTCCTAATTTATTGCTGACTATTGTGGTGGTATCTATTTTGGAGCCCTCGCTAACTAATGCAACCTTAGCTATTGCGGTGGTTTCAATCCCAAGTTATGTGCGGCTAACCCGAGCAGCAGTACTCAATGAGAAAAATCGAGATTATGTGACCGCTTCCAAGGTGGTCGGTGCCGGTGTTTTACGCTTAATGTTTGTGGTGATTTTACCCAATTGTTTGGCTCCGTTGATTGTGCAAATGACGATGGGGATTTCCAATGCAATTTTGGAATTGGCTACCCTAGGATTCTTAGGGATTGGCGCTAAACCACCGACACCGGAATTAGGCACCATGCTTTCCGAATCCCGTAGTTTTATGCAGGCAGCGAACTGGTTGGTTACCATTCCGGGATTAGTGATTTTATCCCTGGTATTAGCCTTTAACTTAATGGGCGACGGTTTACGCGATGCCCTCGATCCAAAACTAAAACAGTAGGAGCGACAATGGCATTATTGACAGTAGATAAGCTTTCGGTCTCCTTTGGTAGTGGGCAAGCCCCTTTCCGTGCAGTAGATCGCATCAGTTATAGTATTGAGCAAGGAGAGGTTTTAGGCATCGTTGGCGAGTCCGGTTCGGGCAAATCGGTCAGCTCATTGGCCATTATGGGATTAATTGATTTTCCCGGTCGTGTTGAAGCCGATGGGTTATCCTTTGAAAATAAGGATTTATTAACCCTTGATGAAAAACAAAAACGTCAACTGATTGGCGCCGATATGGCGATGATTTTCCAAGATCCTATGACCAGCCTTAATCCGGCGTATACGGTCGGTTTTCAAATTATGGAAGCGCTTAAAGCCCATCAAGGCGGTAGTCGTAAAGCTCGTCGTGAACGCGCCTTGGAATTGTTACGCCAAGTCGGAATCCCCGATCCAGAATCCCGTATCGATGTGTATCCGCACCAATTATCGGGAGGAATGAGTCAACGGGTGATGATTGCTATGGCAATTGCCTGTCGCCCCCGTTTGTTGATTGCCGATGAACCAACAACCGCATTAGATGTAACAATTCAGGCACAAATCATGGATTTATTGCTGGAGTTACAGCAAAAAGAGGGTATGTCGCTGATTTTGATTACCCATGATTTGGCCCTGGTAGCTCAAGCGGCACAGCGCATTATTGTGATGTATGCGGGGCAAATTGTTGAGGAAGGTAAAGCCGACGATATTTTCCGGACCCCACGCCATCCTTACACGCAGGCATTATTACGCGCGTTACCTGAATTTGCCGAAGGTAAATCGCGCTTAGCTTCGCTACCCGGCGTTGTTCCTGGTAAATATGATCGTCCACAAGGTTGTTTGCTCAATCCACGTTGTCCTTATGCGACTGACTTATGTCGTAATCAAGAGCCGGAGATGAAGACAATCAATGGTTGTCGGGTGAAATGCCATACACCGTTAAATGATTTAGGAGAGCCTAACCATGTCTGAGACGAAAAAGAATCCGCCGCTACTGGAAGGCATTAACTTAAAAAAATATTATCCGGTAAAAAAAGGGTTATTTGCCAAGACTCGCCAGGTGAAGGCCTTAGATGGTGTTTCTTTCCGTTTGCAACGAGGCAAAACCTTAGCCGTTGTTGGGGAGTCGGGCTGCGGTAAATCTACGTTGGGTCGTTTGCTCACTATGATTGAGCAACCAACCGATGGCGAACTATATTACAACGGCGATAATTTTTTAGTGGATGATAAGGCGGTACGGAGTTTACGTCGGCAAAAAATCCAAATCGTGTTTCAAAATCCCTATGCTTCTTTAAATCCACGTAAAAAAATCGGCACAATTTTAGAAGAGCCCTTACTGATTAATCGCAAACTGTCTGCTGCCGAGCGTAAACAAAAAGTCTTATCAATGATGGCGAAGGTAGGATTACGCGAGGAATTTTATGATCGTTATCCGCATATGTTCTCCGGTGGTCAACGGCAGCGTATCGCGATTGCCCGTGGACTGATGCTAGAACCCGATATCGTGGTAGCCGATGAGCCGGTATCCGCTTTGGATGTATCGGTTCGCGCGCAGGTGTTGAATCTGATGATGGATTTGCAGGATGAATTAGGCTTGTCCTATGTGTTTATCTCCCATGATTTGTCAGTGGTTCGTCATATTGCTGATGAAGTGATGGTGATGTATTTGGGACGTGTTGTGGAAATGGGCAGCCAGCAGCAAATTTTTAATTCACCATGCCATCCTTATACTCAGGCTCTACTTTCGGCAACACCACGTTTGTCCTCACAAGGGCAGGGAGAACGGATTAAACTGACCGGTGAATTACCGAGTCCGATTAATCCACCGCTTGGTTGTGCCTTTAATCCCCGTTGTTGGAAAGCGACCGAGCGCTGCCGTCGAGAACAGCCACACTTAGAAGATTATCGTAACGGCCATTTAATTGCTTGTTTTCACCCCGATGAAATAAAAGATGGAGAGTAAACGCCCCCTAGGTTTTAAACGTTTTGCTTAAAATTAACGCTAACTTATTGATTTTATTAGAGATGGTTTAAAAATGGGGTTTTCTGTTGAAACGCCCTTTAGGAAAAGCAAGTTTTCCTTGAAAACGATGCTAAGTTATTGATTTTATTAGTAATGGTTAGAAAATAGAAAAGCCCCGCGTATTGCGGGGCTTTTATTTGCCTAATGGCTTATTTTTGGCGCATTGCCGGGAATAGGATCACATCTCGAATAGATGGTGCATTGGCATAAAGCATCGCCAAACGGTCAATTCCGAGACCTTCACCGGCAGTTGGCGGTAAACCGTGTTCAAGCGCGACCACGAAATCTTCGTCTTTGAACATCGCTTCATCATCGCCGGCTTCTTTTGCAGTCACTTGTGCGTCGAAACGTTCGTTTTGATCTTCCGCATCATTTAATTCGGAGAAACCATTACCGATTTCACGACCACCAATAAAGAGCTCGAAACGGTCGGTGACTTCCGGATTCTCATCATTACGGCGTGCCAATGGAGAGATTTCCGCCGGATGAGCCATTAAGAAGGTCGGTTGAATTAAATGGTGTTCCGCGACCTCTTCAAAGATGGCATTCACGATGGAGCCCAATCCCCAAGATTTTTGCACTTCAATGCCAAGACGTTCGGCGGTGGCTTTGGCACGCTCAAAATCATAAAGATCTTCTTTAACGATACCTTTTTCGGCACCGTATTTTAAGGTTGCATCATGTAGCGTGATACGTTCGAACGGCTTGCCGAAGTCAAATTCCAAATCACCGTATTTCACGATGGTTGTGCCTAGGATATCAAGCGCCAATTTGCGTAACAATTCTTCAGTGTTATCCATTAAATCGTGGTAGTCGGCATAGGCTTGGTAGTATTCCAACATGGTAAATTCCGGATTGTGGCGCACAGAGACACCTTCGTTACGGAAGTTACGGTTCAATTCGAATACGCGTTCAAAACCACCTACAACTAAACGTTTTAAGTAGAGCTCTGGGGCGATCCGTAAATACATATCAACGTCTAAGGCATTGTGATGAGTCACAAATGGACGTGCGGATGCGCCACCCGGGATCACTTGCAACATTGGTGTTTCTACTTCCATAAAGCCTTTGGAAAGGAAGTATTCACGAATACCGGCAACCACTTTGGAACGGATGATGAAGGTACGACGGGATTCTTCGTTAGCAATTAAATCCAAGTAACGTTGACGATAACGTACTTCTTGGTCGGTTAAACCATGGAATTTATCCGGTAACGGACGTAGAGCTTTGGTGAGCAATTGTACTTCGGTGGTTTTAACGGTGAGCTCGTTGGTTTTGGTTTTAAATAAAGTTCCTTTAACACCAACGATATCGCCTAGATCCCAAGAGCCGACATCATCCTTATAAACACCTTCCGGTAGATTGTCACGGGCTACATAAAGTTGAATTTTTCCGCTCATATCTTGGAGGGTAATAAAAGTTGCTTTGCCCATGGCACGACGGGTCATGATTCGACCGGCAATCGCCACTTCGATATTTTTTTCTTTTAGCGCTTCGCCATCTTCAGCTTCGTATTGATCATGCAGATCCTTGGCTAAGGCATCACGGCGGAATTGGTTGGGAAAGGCATTGCCTTTGGCGCGTAATGCGGCGAGTTTTTCACGGCGCACTAACATTTCGCCATTGAGGTCGAGTTCTTTGCTTTCTTGTTGTGACATGTTTGTTACCTTTTATGCTTGTTAAATGGAACGGACGACATTTTCGTCCGTAATAAATAATTAAAGCCCGGCTTTGAGGCTGGCTTCGATAAAACGATCCAGATCACCGTCCAATACAGCTTGAGTATTGCGATTTTCTACGCCGGTACGGAGATCCTTGATTCGCGCATCATCCAATACATAGGAGCGGATTTGACTGCCCCAACCAATATCGGATTTGTTATCTTCCATTGCCTGTTTATCGGCATTTTTCTTTTGTAGCTCAAGCTCATAGAGTTTGGCTTTAAGCTGTTTCATGGCTTGATCTTTATTTTTGTGTTGCGAACGGTCGTTCTGACACTGCACCACAATGCCGCTCGGCATATGGGTAATGCGCACTGCACTTTCGGTTTTGTTAACGTGCTGACCGCCAGCCCCTGAGGCACGATAAACGTCGATACGTAAATCAGCAGGATTGATTTCGATATCGATATCATCATCAATTTCAGGGTAAACGAAGGCCGCGGCAAAGGAGGTATGGCGACGATTGTTGGAGTCGAATGGACTTTTACGTACTAAACGGTGAATGCCGGTTTCAGTGCGTAACCAACCGAAAGCATATTCGCCGCTGACACGAATTGTGGCTGATTTTAAACCTGCAACATCGCCGTCGGATACTTCCATTAACTCAGTTTTAAAGCCTTTACTTTCCGCCCAGCGGAGATACATGCGTAATAGCATTTCGGTCCAGTCTTGCGCCTCGGTGCCACCGGAGCCGGCTTGTAAATCGACGTAGCAGTCGCAAGCATCGTGTTCACCGCTAAACATTCGGCGGAATTCTAATTTGCCAAGTTGTTGTTCTAATTCATCTAATTCTGCTACGGCCTCATTGAAGGTATCTTCATCTTCCGCTTCAACAGCAAGTTCGACTAGGCCTTCTACATCATCTAGGCCTTGCTCTAAACTTTTAATAGTATTGACGACCTGTTCTAGGGAGACCCGTTCTTTCCCCAAAGCTTGGGCTTTTTCCGGTTCATTCCAGACATCGGGTTGTTCTAATTCGGCATTAACTTCTTCTAAGCGTTCCACTTTGCTATCGAAGTCAAAGATACCCCCGAAGCACATCAGTACGGGAGGCAAGATCGGAAATTTTGTTTTTTATTGGATTAATTTCAAACATGATGGCTAAAGATGGTTAATGTGTTTAAAGACTAAATGAAGTGCGGGATTATAAGGGATTTTTTGCTAATTAGGTAGCCGATAGCGCAATAAAAAGCCTCTTCCTTGTTTATAAATCAGCTTTTTTAGGCATTCAAATCCAAGGTAATTATTTATTGTCGAGAATTTTCTTATTTCTCTGCGAGACGGGTTGGCAATTTTGCATAAATCATCAATTACTTTTATAATCCGCGCTTATTTTATAATTTAGGAACAATTCAGTATGAAAAAAGTATTGGCCGCGCTTTTAATGGTGGCTTCAGCGACAGCAATGGCAAATGATGCAGCAATTAAAGCTAAATTACAGACTTTAGGTGCCCGTCAGGTAGAAATTAGTGATTCTCCATTGAAGGGAATTAAAATCGTAAATACTGAACAAGGCCTGTTGTATGCTAGCGAGGACGGCAATTATGTGTTGCAAGGTAAGCTTTATCAATTGACCGATAAAGGGCCGGTTGATGTTGCCGGTAAGGTATTGATGAATAAGCTTAATGCGATGCAGAATGAAATGATTGTGTATCCGGCTAAAAATGAGAAATATGTAGTTACAGTATTTATGGATATTACTTGTCATTACTGTCATTTATTACATCAACAGGTTAAAGAATATAACGCTCTGGGGATTACTGTACGTTATTTAGCTTTTCCGCGTACCGGCTTAAATTCCCAAACAGCCCGTCAAATGGAAGCAATTTGGACAGCCGAAGATCGCGCATTTGCTTTAAATGAAGCGGAAAAGGGCAATTTACCCAAAGCATTAAAAGATCCGAATATTGTGAAAAAACAATATGAATTGGGGATTCAATTTGGCGTAGCTGGGACTCCGAGTATAGTCACCGCTAATGGTGAAGTGTTAGGTGGTTACCTGAAACCGGCCGATTTATTGACGGCATTACAAGGACAGTAATTTTTAATAGAGAAGGCAATCTGGGAATTGCCTTTTCTTCTGTATTTTTAAGAGAAAACTGATTTCGTGAATAAAATTATCAAGCGTCGTCCCTTATCTGGAAATACTTCACTAGATAGTAATCCTTTATTAGATAGATTGTATCGGGCACGTAATATCAAAAGTGTTGATGAGTTGGATCGCGGTTTGGGAGCAATGCTAAACCCAAATTTACTGCATGGTATTAAACAGGCGGTTAGTTTGTTGATTGAGGCCCGTCAACAACAGCATAAGATAGTGATCGTGGGGGATTTTGATGCCGATGGGGCAACCAGTACGGCACTAGCCATTGCCGCATTGAAAATGCTTGGCTTTGATAATGTTGATTTTTTAGTTCCAAATCGATTTGAACAAGGATATGGATTAAGTATTCCGGTAGCTGAATTGGCATTACAAAAACAAGTGCAATTGTTGATGACGGTAGATAATGGCGTGTCCTCATTTGAAGGTGTTGAGTTTTTAAAATCTCAGGGCGTTCGGGTATTGATTACCGATCATCATTTACCTCCGGAGCGGTTGCCGCATGCAGATGCAATAGTAAATCCCAATTTGGCTGAATGTAATTTTCCTTCAAAAAATTTGGCAGGTGTCGGTGTTGCTTTTTATTTAATGTTGGCTTTACGCAGTGAATTACGTCAACAGGGCTTTTTTGATAGTTGTAATCAACCTAATTTGGCGCAGTTATTAGATTTAGTTGCGTTGGGAACAATTGCCGATGTGGTACCGCTAGATCAGAATAATCGTATTTTGGCTTATCAAGGATTACAGCGGATTCGGGCAAGATGTTGTCGACCTGGAATTTTAGCGCTGTTGGAGGTTGCCAATCGAGAGGCGGAAAAATTAACCGCCGCAGACTTAGGATTTGCAATAGCACCAAGACTAAATGCAGCAGGGCGTTTGGATAATATGTCACTTGGTGTTGAGTTGTTACTGGCTGGGGATATGCAAAAAGCACGGGCGTTGGCACTGGAGCTAGATCAGCTCAATCAAACCCGTAAAGAAATTGAAGCAGGAATGAAATTAGAGGCATTGCAGATTTGTCGTAATTTGTTTAATCATAAATCATCATTATCCGCTGAGGAACAAACGGAGATGAACGCCTTGGTTACAGAGATGCCTTTGGGGATAGCGCTTTACCAGGCGGATTGGCATCAAGGTGTATTAGGTATTTTGGCATCCCGAATTAAGGATCAATACCATCGACCAGTCATTGCTTTTGCTCGTGAACAGGATGGTCTGTTGAAAGGTTCCGCACGTTCAATAGAGGGCGTGCATATGCGTGATTTGTTGGAGCGCATTTCTTTAATTCATCCGGATATGATTTTAAAATTTGGTGGACATGCTATGGCGGCCGGATTAAGTATTCGTGAAACGGATTTCACTAAATTCCAGCAAATTTTTTCACAAACCGTTGGCGAATGGTTGGATGAGAGTGCTTTACAAGGTGTCATTTGGAGTGATGGTGAGTTAGACGTCAATGATTTAACAATAAATACTGCACAATTATTAAAGAGTGGTGGGCCTTGGGGGCAAGGATTCCCAGAGCCTTTATTTGATGGAGAGTTCAACATTTTACAGCAACGTTTGATTGGTGCGCAGCAGAATCATTTAAAAATGTTATTGGAGCCGAAAAATGGCGGAGCCTTATTAGATGGCATCGCATTTAATATCGATACTCGTTATTTCCCCGATCTTTCTATAAAACAGGCGCGTTTGGCTTATAAACTGGATATTAATGAATACCGTGGGCAGCGTAATATTCAGTTGTTGGTTGATTACATTGAGCCACTGAATGGATAACAATAAATGAAATATCTATCGATTCATCGCACTCTCATTTTATTATTCATCCAGCTGTTGGCCTTAAATGTATTTGCTGTGCAGCGAGGGAATCAGGAATTTTCCAAACAAAGTTCACCGCATTTACCACTGGTTGAGATAAATCAGTTCATTGATGGACGGGATTATTTTTCTTATCAGGAACCGATTTTACAACCAGTTTTGCAGGATGGACGAATTTTGGTTCGTTTTTTCTTTGAATACGATTGTCGGGTATGTTCCTCAGCACAGGATATTTTGCAGTTATTTAGTCAGTTAAGACCAAATAAAATTTTGTTACAAGAATTTCCAGTAGCGACGGAAGAAAGTCAATTTTCAGCTTTGGTGTTTTATACTTTAATAGGTCTAGGAATGCCGGAGCTTTCCGATAAATTACTTTTTGAAACCTCAGAAAAAGGTCGCTTTGCCGAATTGGCAACTCTAGACAAAATACGTCGTTGGGCTATTTCTCAAGGGATTGATAAGAATGAATTTTCACGGGTTCTGCATTCTCAAGAAGTACAAAAATCACTGAAAGAAGCAATAAGTTTAACTGAAGAATATGGGGTTTTTACTTTTCCTTATGTGGTCTTGGATGGACGTTATGTGTTAACGGCAAGTACTTTGTATAACGATGATTATGCTGTGGCAGTACTAGATTTTTTAGTAAATAAAATAGAACAGGAAAGAAAAAAATAATGAAGATTGGGATTGTGGGTGCGATGGCACAAGAGGTGGAAATTTTATCTCAATTAATGACAGATAAAGTTGAAACTAAAATTGCGAGTGCGGTGATTTTGGAAGGTAAAATTAATGGCAAAGAGGTTGCGTTATTGCAATCCGGCATCGGCAAAGTCGCTGCTGCTATTGGTACGACAGCATTATTACAACTGTCTCGTCCTGATGTGGTGTTAAATACTGGATCGGCCGGCGGTATCGCAAAAGGTTTAAAGGTTGGTGATATTGTCATTTCGGATGAAACTCGTTATCACGATGTGGATGTTACCGCATTTGGGTATGAAAAAGGGCAATTACCAGCGAATCCGGCAGCATTTCTTTCCGACAAAAACTTAGCTGAGCTGGCGGAAGAGATTGCTTTATCGCAAGGGCAAAATGTAAAACGTGGTTTGATTTGTTCGGGTGATAGTTTCATCAATAGTGAGGATAAAATTAACCAAATTAAGGCAGATTTTCCTCATGTAACAGCAGTTGAAATGGAAGCAACAGCAATTGCACAAGTTTGTCATGCCTTTAACGTACCTTTTGTGGTTGTTCGAGCTATTTCTGATGCAGGCGATGGCGAAGCGAGTATGTCTTTTGAAGAGTTCTTACCGTTAGCTGCAAAACAGTCTTCGGCATTAGTATTAGGGATGATAGACAGACTGTAGTATGTAGTAATAATCTTTTAATAAGATAATAAATTCTAAAATTGAATCATAAACATTATTTAAAAAGGCATAGTTAATTGACTATGCCTTTTTATATAAACCCATTAGAATTTATAGTTTAAACTGAGAATGTAAGTTCTTCCTCGTGCAAAGTTATAAAGCACAGATTTATCTTTTATTCCGTTATCGCAAGTATCATTTTTGCTACAAATGGAATCATTTAAGCTTGAATAATAGCGTTGAGATGCCGCATCGTTGCCAGAATCTAAAGGATCAACATAACGTTTATCTAGTAGGTTTTGTACTTCAGCTTTGATAATCAAATCTTTGATAGGTTCGTAACTTATATGCAAATCTAAAATAATCGGTTGTTTATTAATTTCTTCTGTTTTCTTAATTGCATAATAAGTTCTTTCATGACTAGTATTTAATTCAAATTCAGAACCGTTAATATAGTCTTCTTGAATGGTTGCTCGTTTGCTTTTCCCATAGTAACGAGCAGCAATACCAACAGTTAATTTTTGATCAAACCAGCGAGAGCCAAGTTCTAATCTTCCATAATCTTTAGGTAACATTGAGATACGGGATAGACCATAACCTTGTTTTAGAATGTCATCTTTTGATGCGTTGTTAGGACGTGGACTTGCATCTGCATAATGGGTTGGTTGATTTGTTCGTTGATATGCATAAGACAGATTTGCAAAGAAACGTCCCATGTCATAGTTAATTTCTAACTCGACGCCGCTCTTTTTCACAATAGGCTTATAATTTTGATGAGCAATGGTAAATCTAAATCCATTATTAGCTGCCCAGTCAGGAACAACGCCATCTCTCCACCATACGCCATATACATTATGAATATAATTTTTGATAAAACTACGATATCCCACTAGTTTCAAACCTAGAACATCTTCTTCTGTAAAAACAGCTTTTTTATAGGTATTAAACCCAAGTTGATAAGTTTCAGCTTGCTCAGGTTTTAATGTCGTATTTACGCCAACATCAGATACTTGAGAGAAGAACATTTCTTGAATATTTGGCATTCTATGTGTGCGCGAATAGGTGAAAAACGGCATAAAATAATCATTGATATCTGCACTAAGTGTTGCCGAGTGATTTATCGCTGTTTTATGTCCTGATTTATGCAAAATCGGTTCATTAATTTGTGTTGGTGTATTTTCATAACCTACATACTCACCGTTAAATGCATAATGCGTAAAATTGACACTATAGTCTAAATGGTAAATTCCTTTAGAAAGTGCGGTATCAAAATAAACAGTTTTAAATTGTTGTTTACCAGAAGGTTGTAAGATCACTGAACGTTGTGGTAATCCGCTTTTGCTTCCTTGGAAGCGACCTAAATAACTATAGTTTCCTTGGGAGTGCGATTCATTGTTATAAAACAAACTTAATTCTTCAGGAAAACGGTTTTTATTATACTCATTAATAAAGTAGTTAAAGCCCAATGTGGTTTTTAAATCGATTTCTTTTGGCAATAAAAAAGTATAGCTATTGTTTATATCAATAATATTTGCCACATTTTTCGTAATTAATTTATCTTCTACTTGCCAACCAGAAAAGAATGCACCTTTAGGATAAATGGTTTTACCTAAGTTATGTGCTACCATTAGATTTAGATCAAGATAGCGATTATTATTAAAACTATAATTTAATTGATAATTACGATTTTCGATTTTTCGAGAACCAATTTTATTATCAAGGGTACGTATTTGTGCACCTAAGGTATGGTTATCATCGCCATATTCAAATTTTAATAAATGGCTACGAGAACGAGATTGCAAACTGCCTGGTTCAATAGGAGCAACACTATATTGATCTTTATTACGTTCAAATGAGTTATTTGTGGAATCTACATCATTTTGTAATTCAGGGATATTTTGAGGTTGTATACCATTTTCCAATTCTTTCAGAATTTTCCTTCTGGTTTCATTTTTATAAGTATTAAGTTGATAGCTAGATGTATTGTAACGAGGCTCATTAGGCGTATCTTCTTCACTAACATAATCATAATTTTCTTCTTTTCTTTCAATCCGAGTAATACAACCTGGTGTTCTTGTTTCGGTCGCTCCAGTTAGCTCATTGGTTGTTGTAATTGGGTCTGTATTTCCATTAAATGTTGGATTGGGTGCGTTGCAAGACCAATGATTTTTGTTTAGATCAGGTGTCCACTGTCCAGATGAATTTAAAACATAACCTGCATTATGGAAATAGGCTTCTTTTTCTTTAGCAAGAATATCTTGTCCAAGCGAAGACAAGCGTTCTCCCCCTCCGATACGATAATCTTGAGATACCTCACGTTGACTGTAACCATATACCACACCAACATAACCACCATTATCAAGCCATTTTCTGCCTGCAGCCATTGTCATAAAATTCGATTTAGTTGCATTGCTCCCCGTCATTCCTTTTACGATGAGCCCAAAAGGTTTGTCATCAGTGATAACATCATTAACGCCTAATGTTCTAAAATTGGCACTACCAGATAAAGTATTTACGCCATTGGAACCTGAAAAGTTACTTTTATTGACATCGACACCAGCAATGAAGTTAGGATCAAGCGATGCACCGAATTGAGAATTACCACCTGATTGACCTGAGTCCATGGCTGTAGAGTAAAAAGTTTGTGTGACTCCATCGACCATAGTATTGACACGACCTAACCCATTTTCGCCACGAATATTAACAGAAACTACGCCAGAGCCTTTATCTTGTTGAGTAAAAGCACCCGGGATACTTCGAATAACTTGATCGATAGTCTGGGTTCCTTTAAAAATATGCTCTCGGGTACTTTTCGCTTTTGCTTCCGTAAATGGTTTCTTATCATTAGTTACATTTTTTTCAACCACATTTATTTGCTCGAGTGTTTCTTCTGTTTGAGCTTCAGCAATATTAATGTTCATGGCACTGATTAGGAAAAGTGTAACTAAGTTTAATCTCATTTCTTTCTTCATTAACTACCTCCTTATTTATGAGAATGATTTGCATTATCTTATTTAAGTAGGGAGAATTCAAGAGATGAGATTATGAAATGAATATAAGATCTAAAGAATAATTTTCATGTTATATATTGTGAAATTCTTAATTTTTTTATTCATTTGTTGAAAAAGCATTGTAACGATTATTGATGTTTTTCTTTTATCGGTAGAGTTTGTCACTTTGTGAAGGAGGGCTAAGAGCTGATACTGTATGTTTTCTTTAAATCTTGTATGAATTATCTATATTTATTTACAATTCCGATAGCTAATATTTTTACCATTTAGCAAAAGAATCTTTAGAGAAATAAGTCATTTATGTCTATAATATGTCGGTTTTGAAAGTAAAAGGATAAAGATGATGGGGATAATTATCACCGTTGATGGCCCAAGTGGAGCTGGGAAAGGGACGCTTTGCTATGCACTAGCTGAAAAACTTGGTTTTACCCTGTTAGATAGCGGTGCTATTTATCGTGTGACGGCTCTGGCAGCGCTAAAGCGTCGTGCGGATTTGACAGATGAAGAAGGACTTGCCGAATTGGCGCGTCATTTAGATATTCAATTTATTCCGAAAGATGGGGAAGTTAATGTGTTGCTTGGTGGTATTGATGTGAGCCATTTAATTCGGACCCAAGAAGTTGCAGAGGCTGCATCAAAAGTGGCTGTTTTTCCTAAAGTGCGCGAGGCGTTATTACAGCTTCAGCAGGATTTTGGAAAAAATGAAGGGTTAATTGCCGATGGACGTGATATGGGAACCGTCGTTTTTCCTAACGCACAAGCTAAATTATTTTTAGATGCAAGCGCTGAGGAGCGCGCAAAAAGACGCTATAAACAGTTGCAAAATAAGGGAATAAATGGTAACTTTGCACAGATTTTAGCCGAGATTCAAGAGCGTGATTTTCGCGATAGAAATCGGGAGGTCGCTCCTTTAAAACCGGCTAAAGACGCTTTGTTGTTAGATAGTACTGATCTTGGAATTGAGCAAGTCATTTCCCAAGCATTAGCGTTTATTGAACAGCAAATCAAACTTTCGTAGTTTATTGCTTATTTATGGATGGATAAGCATTTGATTATCAACCCCACAGCTTACGGATTAGATGTGGATGTTACTTACTTATATTTAGAAGATTAATTTTATGTCAGAATCTTTTGCTCAACTCTTTGAAGAATCATTAAAAGGCCTTGAAACCCGTCAAGGTTCAATCGTTAGCGGTACTGTTGTTGCTATTCAAAAAGGCTTTGTACTTGTTGATGCAGGTTTAAAATCTGAATCTGCAATTCCTGTTGCTGAATTCCAAAACGCTCAAGGTGAACTTGAAGTTAAAGTGGGTGACACAGTAAACGTAGCTTTAGATGCAGTTGAAGATGGTTTCGGCGAAACTAAACTTTCTCGTGAGAAAGCAGTTCGTCACGAATCTTGGATTGAATTAGAAAAAGCTTACGAAGAAAAAGCGACCGTTATCGGTTTAATCAACGGTAAAGTGAAAGGCGGTTTCACAGTTGAGTTAAACGGTGTTCGTGCATTCTTACCAGGTTCATTAGTTGATACACGTCCAGCGCGTGAAGCTGATCACCTACTTGGTAAAGAATTAGAATTCAAAGTAATCAAATTAGATCAAAAACGCAACAACGTTGTTGTTTCTCGTCGTGCAGTGATCGAATCTGAAAATAGCCAAGAACGTGAACAAATCCTTGAGAACCTGGCTGAAGGTTCAGAAGTTAAAGGTATTGTTAAAAACCTAACTGACTACGGTGCATTCGTGGATTTAGGTGGCGTTGACGGTTTATTACACATCACAGATATGGCTTGGAAACGTGTTAAACATCCAAGCGAAATCGTGAATGTGGGTGACGAAGTAACTGTTAAAGTATTGAAATTTGATAAAGATCGTACTCGTGTTTCTTTAGGCTTAAAACAATTAGGTCAAGACCCTTGGGTTGCTATCGCTGAAAATCATCCAGTAAACAGCAAATTAACTGGTAAAGTTACTAACTTAACAGACTATGGTTGTTTTGTTGAAATCTTAGATGGCGTTGAAGGTTTAGTTCACGTTTCAGAAATGGATTGGACTAATAAAAACATCCATCCATCTAAAGTTGTAAGCTTAGGCGATACAGTTGAAGTTATGGTATTAGAAATCGATGAAGATCGTCGTCGTATTTCTTTAGGTTTAAAACAATGCAAACCGAATCCATGGACTCAATTTGCTGAAACTCACAATAAAGGTGATAAAGTAACTGGCAAAATTAAATCCATTACCGATTTTGGTATCTTCATCGGCCTTGAAGGTGGTATTGATGGTTTAGTACATTTATCTGACATTTCTTGGAATGTTTCAGGTGAAGAAGCTGTCCGTAACTACAAAAAAGGTGACGAAGTTTCTGCCGTTGTGTTAGCAGTAGATGCAGTGAAGGAGCGTATTTCTTTAGGTATTAAACAACTTGAAGAAGATCCATTCAACAACTTCGTAGCTATCAATAAAAAAGGCGCTGTAGTTTCTGCAACTGTTGTTGAAGCTGATGTTAAAGGTGCTAAAGTTGAATTAGCTGGTGGTGTTGAAGGTTATATCCGTGCAGCAGACTTAACTGATGAAGTGGCTGCGGGTGATGTAGTTGAAGCCAAATATACTGGTGTAGATCGTAAAGCTCGTATCGTTCACTTATCTGTTAAAGCGAAAGATCAGGCTGAAGAAGCTGCTGCAGTTGCAAGTGTTAACAACAAGCAAGAGGAAGTTGCTATTCCTAACGCTATGGCTGAAGCATTCAAAGCAGCTAAAGGCGAATAATTTACTTTTATGGCTGAGTCGGTATAGGCTCAGCCTTATTAGGTTTTATTGATAATTTATCGAACTGATAAATTATCAATAAGTCTTAAAAGAACTTAGTCGTTAGTAATAAGACAGATAAGGAGCATGTGATGACCAAGTCCGAGTTAATTGAACATTTAGCAAGAAAGTCATCTTTGTCTATCAAAGATACAGAAATTTTTGTTAAAGATATTCTAGAAATGATAACTTCTTCATTAGAAGAGGGAGATCGGGTTGAGGTTCGCGGATTTGGTAGTTTTGCATTACACCACAGACAACCTAGAGTTGGGCGCAATCCTAAAACCGGAGGAACTGTTGAATTAAGTGCAAAATCCGTACCACACTTTAAAGCTGGAAAAGAATTAAAAGAGCGTGTGAATCCGGAATAAGTCCATCCTGTTATTATAAAACGACGCTAAAAGTGTCGTTTTTTATTATAGATATTATTTAGCAAAATGTAGGGGAAAATTATGTTTAAGTATATTTTAGGTTTTATTATTGTTTTGGCGGTAGTGTTAGTCGCTATTACAGTAGGAGCTAATAATGATCAGATGATTACCTTTAATTATATTTTTGCTGAAAATCAATTCAGATTATCGACCTTAGTTGCAATTTTGTTTGGTTTTGGCTTAATTTTAGGCTGGCTATTAACAGGGATTTTTTATCTCAAACTTAAGATCAAAACCATGGCCCTCACTCGCCAAGTTAAACGTCAAGCAGCTCAAATCAATGAATTAACAGCCTCTCACAGTAAGGCTATCTAATGCTTGAATTGCTCTTTTTGCTTTTGCCTATTGCTGCAGCTTATGGGTGGTATATGGGGCATAGAAGCGCTAAGAAAGATCAGGATGACATAAGTAATAAACTTTCGCGCGATTATGTAGCGGGGGTAAATTTTTTGCTTTCCAATCAAACTGATAAAGCAGTTGATCTATTCTTAGATATGCTACAAAAGCAAGAAGTCGAGAATGAAATAGAAAGTAACTCGCAGTTTGAAGCCGAGCTCACTTTGGGCAATCTATTCCGCTCTCGTGGAGAAGTAGATAGAGCTCTACGTATCCATCAAGCTCTTGATCGTAGTCCACATTATTCCTTCGAACAGAAACTTCTTGCTAAGCAACAGTTAGCTAAAGATTTTATGACTATTGGTTTTTATGATAGAGCTGAAAATCTTTATATTATGTTAGTAGATGAACCTGATTTTGCAGAAAATGCTTTGCAGCAACTGTTGGTGATTTACCAAAAAACGAAAGAATGGAAGAATGCAGTTAATATAGCTGAAAAGCTAAATAGACTATCACCAAAAGAAAATAACATAGAGTTAGCGCAGTGCTACTGTGAATATGCGATAAGTTCAGAGGTTGAGAGCTTATCTGAGAAACGTACTATTTTGCTGAAAGCTCTCAATGTTTCTCCAACCTGTGTCAGAGCTTCAGTTTTATTAGCAGACCTTAATATAGAAACTGAACAATACATAGACGCAATTAAAACGCTAGAAAATGTACTATGCCAAAACCCAGTCTATATTGGTGAGGTATTAAAAAAATTAAAGTATTGTTATGAAAAAATTAATGAATTAGATAGTTTTGAGTTATTTTTGATTAGAGCAGGCCAACAGACACAAGATAATAATGTAAATTTAATGTTGGCAAAACTGGTTAAAGATAAAGATGGCCTCAATGCCGCACAAACAGTGCTGTATCAGCAGCTTGCCAAAAATCCAACTACACTAGTTTTTCATCAGTTTATTCAATATCAAATTGATGATGCTGAAGATGGGCGGGGTAAAGAAAGTCTTATTTTATTGCATAAAATGGTTGGTGAACGAATTAAACAGGGATTTACTTATCGTTGTACTAACTGTGGTTATCAAACCCATAAATTAGTTTGGAATTGTCCTTCTTGTAAGCAATGGGAAACAATTAGACCAGAAAATAATTAATTGACACAGAGAGGTAAGATTATGAGTAAAGTGATTGTAGCATTAGATTATGAAACAGAAGCTGAGGCTTTATCATTAGTGGATCAAATTGATCCTAGTCTTTGTCGCCTTAAAGTTGGCAAAGAAATGTTCACGACATTAGGTACTGGTTTCGTTAAACAACTACATGAACGTAATTTTGATGTTTTTTTAGATCTGAAATTTCATGATATTCCTAATACTGTGGCTAGAGCAGTTCGTTCCGCGGCTGATTTAGGAGTTTGGATGGTAGATGTCCATGCTAGTGGTGGTCTAAAAATGATGGAGGAAGCTAAGAAAATTCTTGAGCCTTACGGCAAGGATGCGCCTTTATTGATTGCGGTGACTGTATTGACCAGTATGGAAGATTTGGATTTATTACAAATCGGTATTAACTCCTCACCACTTGAACATGTATTACGCCTTGCTCATTTAACACAACGTGCAGGATTAGACGGTGTTGTGTGTTCACCACAAGAAGTGGAGATTCTACGCAATACCTGTGGTCCTAATTTTAAATTAGTTACACCAGGAATTCGTCCAATTGGTAGTGACTTTGGTGATCAACGTCGTGTGATGACGCCTGCTGCAGCTATTCGTTCGGGATCTGATTATTTAGTAATTGGTCGGCCGATTACTCAAGCAGTGAATCCCGCTGAAGTTCTTCGCTCAATTAATGCCTCTATTGCGTAATATGAGCGATAGTACTTTAGTTTATTCTACCGGTGTTGGTCGAATCAAAGAACCAAAGCAATCACTAGAGCGTCCTAGAGGTGATGGGGTTGTACGTATCCAAAAGCAAACTAGTGGCCGAAAAGGGGCTGGTGTTTCAGTGATTAGTGGTTTAGATTTGGCTGATGATGAAATAAAAAAACTTGCAGCTGAGCTTAAAAAGCGTTGTGGCTGCGGTGGTTCAGTTAAAGACGGCAATATTGAGATTCAAGGTGAAAAACGTGATTTACTAAAACAGCTTTTAGAACAAAAAGGGTTTAAAGTAAAATTAGCCGGTGGTTAAGATAAAACAAAAAATCCATCTTCAACTGAAGATGGATTTTTTATGGCTAACTTTCCATAAAGTTTGGTTGATAAGCAAAGAAAATTGCGCCTAAGAAGCTTAATACGGCAAATGCCAGAAATGCATTGTTTGGATTGATTGCTTTACGACTAAAATATTTAGCCGAGAAGAAGATATAAAGCACAAGCATGATAATTTTCATAACGAGCCAGCTTTCTAATTGATAGCCGAATAAGAAGAAAATAGTTAAACCACTTGCAATTAAAAGCGTATCCACTAAATGTGGTAAAATCTTTAACAGTTTAATTGCTCGCCAGTCCTTCCCACTTAATTGCATTCCGCCACGAATAATTAATAACCCCAAACTTAAAAATGCACAAACAATGTGCAAATAAACTAACATAGTCACTCCAGATGTAAAAGGAAAGTGCGGTCAAAAATAACCGCACTTTAATTTCTTATTTTGCAATACGTTTATATTTAATACGATGCGGCTGTGTTGCAGCTTCACCTAAGGTTTTCTTTTTCCACTCTTCGTAGTCTGAGAAGTTACCTTCGTAGAAAGTTACTTTGCCTTCATCACCGTAATCTAAAATATGAGTCGCAATACGGTCTAAGAACCAACGGTCATGCGAAATTACCATTGCACAGCCAGGGAATTCTAGGATCGCATTTTCTAACGCACGTAAGGTTTCAACGTCTAAGTCATTGGTCGGTTCGTCCAATAACAGTACGTTACCACCACGTTGTAGAAGTTTAGCTAAGTGTAAACGACCACGTTCACCACCTGATAATTCGCCCACACGTTTTTGTTGATCTACGCCTTTGAAGTTGAAACGCCCAACGTACGCACGGCTTGGAATTTCAAAGTTACCAATAGTGAGAACATCTTGTCCGTTAGACACTTCTTCCCATACGGTTTTCTTATCATCCATTGAGTCACGGAACTGATCGACAGAAGCAAGCACAACGGTTTCACCCATCGTAATTGAGCCGCTATCGGGTTGTTCTTGGCCTGAAAGCATACGGAATAGGGTTGATTTACCCGCACCGTTCGCCCCGATAATGCCCACGATAGCCCCTTTTGGAATGCTAAATGATAAATCATCAATTAAAGTGCGATCACCGTAAGATTTAGTGAGATGTTCTACTTCAATCACTTTATCACCTAAACGTGGACCAGGTGGAATAAAGAGTTCGTTGGTCTCATTACGTTTTTGATATTCGCCAGAGTTCAACTCATCAAAGCGAGCCATACGTGCTTTACTTTTCGCTTGACGACCTTTTGGATTTTGACGAACCCATTCTAACTCTTTCGCAATTGATTTTTGGCGCGCATTTTCAGCCGCTTGTTCTTGCTCTAAACGTTTCTCTTTTTGCTCTAACCAAGAAGAGTAGTTACCTTCCCAAGGAATACCTTCACCACGGTCAAGCTCTAAGATCCAACCTGCTACGTTATCTAAGAAGTAACGGTCGTGGGTAATCGCCACAACAGTACCTTCATAGTCATGTAAGAAGCGCTCTAACCATGCTACAGATTCCGCATCTAAGTGGTTGGTTGGCTCGTCTAATAAGAGCATGTCTGGTTTTTCGAGCAATAAGCGACAAAGTGCCACACGACGACGTTCGCCCCCTGATAAATGCTCGATTTTGGCATCCCAATCCGGTAAACGTAATGCATCTGCTGCACGTTCTAATTGGTTATCTAAATTATGCCCATCATGTGCTTGAATAATCGCTTCAAGATTTGCTTGTTCTGCCGCGAGTTTATCAAAATCCGCATCAGGATCTGCATAAAGTGCATAGACCTCATCTAAACGAGTTAATGCATTTTTTACTTCAGAAACCGCTTCTTCTAGTGCTTCACGCACAGTTTGCTGCGGTTCAAGTTTTGGTTCTTGTGGTAGATAACCGATTTTAATACCCGGTTGTGGACGAGCTTCTCCTTCGAACTCCTTATCCACGCCTGCCATAATGCGTAAAAGGGTAGATTTACCCGCACCATTTAAGCCAAGTACCCCGATTTTTGCACCAGGGAAAAAGCTTAAAGAAATATCTTTCAAAATATGACGTTTCGGTGGCACGACTTTGCCGACGCGATGCATCGTATATACAAATTGAGTTGACATAAATTTCTCTTATTTGAGGTGATAAAAAACGCGGCTATTGTACTTGAAGTTGGTAGAATTCGCCATTTTTAGGCGAAAAAAAACCACCCGAACTGGGTGGTAGGAAAGTAGTTTAGCTATATTTATGATTATTTTATTTAGGAACTTTATGAATATCAAGCAATCACTTGACGGGGAGGGATATTACATAATTTTTTGTTATAAGGAAATGGTGATATCAGTCTTTATTGATATATGTCAATAAAATAGGATAAGAAAAATCAAAGGGATAGGAAAACCAAGCAGGGGATTTATTTGTCCTATGCTAGAATTGAGCCGCTTTTAATTAGGATGTTGTTATGAAAAAGTTTATTTTATGTGCATGTTTAGCAGTGCCTTTAATTACTCAAGCCCACCCTCATGCATTTGTTGATATGCAAAATAAGATATTAGTGCAAGAGAATAAATTGGTCGGTTTTTCTATGCGATGGTTATTGGATGAAGCTAGTTCATCTGCTGTTTTATACGATATTAAACAGGCTAAAGGTGATCCGATAGCATTACAGGCGCTGACTGATGAGGTGATGAATAATATAGTTAGCGAACATTATTTCAGCTATTTATTCAATAAAGAGGGTGACAAAATTAAGTATCAAAAGCAGATAAAAAATCCCTCAATGAAGGTCGTAGGGCAGCGGGTCGCTTATAGTTTTGATTTTTTATTGAGTCAACCACAGTCATTAAACGGACAAGTATTTTATTTGCAAACCTATGATCCAACTTATTATGTTGCGATGCATTATCCGGAAAAAATAAAAAATGCGGTGAATTTTGATGAATTACCAGCCAATTGCCACGGTGATGTACTGGCTCCGCATGTAGACGAAAAAATTCAATCCTATGCATCTTCATTGGATAAGTCTCAGAAAGATGAAGATAATTCTTTAGGTGTGATGTTTGCTCAAAAAGTGAAGATTCAGTGTGAATAATACAAAATTAAAATTAGCGGCTGTATTAGCCGGTGTATTGGGCGTTATTTTCTGGCTTTTACCTTGGTTGTTTGTGCAAGTTGCTGCTTGGCAAAAAGCTTTCAATCTTTTAATTTCAGAAAACCTTCATCAAATTCAAGCCAACTCCGTTATTGCTGGCTTGTGGTTGATTTTTGCAGCTTTTGCCTATGGCGTATTACATGCCTTAGGGCCGGGGCACGGTAAATTTATTATTGCCGGTTATCTTTCTACCCATCAAACTCAACTGAAAAGCAGTTTATGGTTAAGTTTATTATCCTCTATCACTCAGGGAATTGTTGCGATTACTGCAACGTCTATTGTGGTGGTTGCCCTTAATCTTTCATCTAAATATTTTAAATTGAGCCAACTCTGGTTAGAGCGTAGCGCACTTATATTATTGGTTTTATTAGGTGGGTATTGGATGATGCAGGGCCTACAAGGACTGGCAAAAAAACGGAAATTGTTGATTAAATCAGTTCGTCCGATATCAATAAAATCTCATACTCAGCGCATTATGCCACAAAGCAATATACCTTCGGACACTTGTGGTTGTGGACATCAACATTTACCTAACCAACATCAATTAAGCCAATCTTCGGATTTAAAATCGCAGTTGTTGGTTATTTTAACCATTGGAATGCGTCCTTGTAGCGGCGCTATTTTTGTGCTTTTTCTGGCATATATGTTAGATCTTTATAGCTGGGGGATTCTCGCAGTATTAGCAATGTCATTCGGAACTGGATTAATGCTGTCTGTATTTGCATTATTAGTTCTCTATGCTCGTGAACGAGCACTACGACTAGGGCGTTGGTATGGTAAGAAAGGAGAATCTCCAAAAATGCAGGCGATGGTCAAATGCTTGGCCGGAGGGATAATGATTTTCTTTGCATTTAGTCTGCTCTATGCAAGTACCACCCAACCTATTGGCGGAGCTGCACTATTTGGTGGCTAGCAGATAAAAATAAAGCCCGCAAAACGCGGGCTAAAAAATCTTTTGGCTAGTTATAGAATTCGTAAAAGGAGACAAACGAAACCTACACCAAAAGAGAATTTGGCTCCTCCTGCTGGACTTGAACCAGCGACATACGGATTAACAGTCCGCCGTTCTACCGACTGAACTAAGGAGGAATAATTCGGTATCACAAGGATTAGGGCGCGCATTCTAATGAAGGGACCGTCCCTTGTCAACGGACAAATTCAAAAAAATCCTAAAAATTGAACCTTGTTTTTAATCCACAAAGCCTGTGGATAACTTTGTGGATTAAATTCCCTAAAAAACGCTTATCCCAATTGGAAACGGGCTTTGGCTTAGATTGTTTATGAAATCGACATTTTTTATAAATCTTTTATTTATCAATTAGTTACAAAAAATCCACAAAAAAATTTAAAAAAGAATTAAAAAAAATTCGCCATTTTGCTTGACTTCACTAACTATGTGTAAAACTTGGTTTTTTCACGCGGGTTCCTTGCGTGGATTGTGCTAAAATAGCGTCCGGTTAGATTTATAGAAAGCAAATCGATGTATGTCTGAAAAAATTAATAGCAAACCTTTTATTCTCCATTCGGAATTTCAACCTTCCGGTGATCAGCCACAAGCTATTGCTAAGTTAGTTGAAAATCTTAGCGATGGTTTAGCCCATCAAACGTTACTTGGGGTAACGGGCTCGGGTAAGACTTTTACTATCGCCAATGTGATTGCCACCTTAAATCGTCCAGCCATGTTATTGGCGCCGAATAAAACCTTAGCCGCGCAGTTATATGCGGAAATGAAGGCTTTTTTCCCGGAAAATGCAGTGGAGTATTTCGTTTCTTACTATGATTATTACCAGCCGGAAGCCTATGTGCCATCGAGCGATACTTTTATTGAGAAGGATGCGGCGGTAAATGATCAAATTGAACAAATGCGGCTTTCTGCCACTAAATCCTTTCTTGAACGGCGCGATACTATTGTAGTGGCATCGGTTTCCGCAATTTATGGCTTGGGGGATCCGGATTCTTATCTGAAAATGATGTTGCACCTGCAAACCGGAGCGATCATCAATCAACGGCAGATTTTGGCGCAATTGGCTGAATTACAATACACCCGCAACGATCAGGCTTTTCAACGAGGTACTTTCCGTGTGCGTGGTGAAGTGATCGATATTTTCCCCGCTGAGTCAGATGATCAGGCAGTACGGATTGAATTGTTTGACGATGAAATCGAGCGATTAAGTCTTTTTGATCCATTGACCGGCCGTAACTTCGGTAATGTCCCTCGTTTCACCGTCTATCCGAAAACCCACTATGTCACACCGCGCGAACGGATTTTAGATACCATTGAAAAGGTAAAGGTCGAGTTAGCACAGCGCCGCGAATATTTCATCAAAGAACATAAATTGCTGGAAGAGCAACGAATTACCCAACGTACTCAATTTGATATCGAAATGATGAATGAATTGGGTTATTGCTCAGGGATTGAAAACTATTCCCGCTATCTTTCTGGACGCAATGAAGGCGAACCACCGCCGACTTTGTTTGACTATATGCCGTCCGATGCGATTTTGATCATTGACGAATCCCATGTCACCGTACCGCAAATCGGTGGGATGTATCGTGGCGACCGTTCTCGCAAAGAAACCTTGGTGGAATATGGCTTCCGTTTACCATCGGCTTTGGATAATCGTCCGTTGCGTTTTGAAGAGTTTGAGCGTTTGGCGCCACAAACCATTTATGTTTCTGCAACACCAGGGCCTTATGAATTGGATCATTCAGGACAAGAAATTATTGATCAGGTGGTGCGTCCAACCGGATTGTTGGATCCATTGATTGAAGTGCGTCCGGTGGCGATTCAGGTGGATGATTTATTATCCGAAGCACGTTTACGGGCGGCTCAAAATGAACGCGTATTAGTTACCACGTTAACTAAAAAAATGGCAGAGGATCTGACCGATTATCTGGCCGAACATGGCGTGCGTGTGCGTTATTTGCATTCCGATATCGATACGGTGGAACGGGTGGAAATCATTCGGGATTTGCGTTTGGGTGAGTTTGATGTGTTGGTCGGTATCAACTTATTGCGTGAGGGGCTGGATATTCCCGAGGTTTCCCTGGTCGCCATTTTAGATGCCGATAAAGAAGGTTTCCTGCGTTCCGAACGTTCATTAATTCAAACCATTGGACGGGCGGCACGGAATTTGCACGGTAAAGCGATTTTGTATGCCGACAGCATTACCAAATCCATGGAAAAAGCCATCGGCGAAACCAACCGTCGTCGTGAAAAACAAATGAAGTACAACGAAGAGCATGGCATTGTGCCGCAAGCCTTGAATAAAAAGGTGGGCGAGTTACTGGATATCGGCCAAGGTGCTAATCATAAAGCCAAGGGCAAATCCCGCGCTAAGGCTGTGGCTGAACCGCAGGCCAATTATGCATTGCCGCAAACGGTCAAGGAATATCAGCAACGGATCAAAAAATTGGAACAACAGATGTACAAAGCTGCTCAGAATTTGGAATTCGAACAGGCTGCAGCGCTACGCGACGAATTGCATCAATTGCGCGAGCAATTTATGGCCCTGGGAGATTGATTTTAAACTAACCTTAATAAAATCAAAGGGTTATGAGTTATTTTGGTAAAAACTCCGGATTTTCAACGGGCGTTGATGGAATGCGATGTTTCAGTTTTTTAAAGTAATGCTAATAAAATCAATGGGTTAGATGTTGTTTTTGCAAAAACTCTAATTTTTGATAGGGCGTTTGAATGTAAAAGGGCGTGGTGAAATACCGCGCCCTTTGTCATTTTATGGCTTAACGGCCAAGAATAGCGTTGACTCGTTGTTGTAAATAAGGCACCACTTCTTGCTTGAACCACGGGTTTTTTGCCTGCCAGATTTGATTGCGTGGAGACGGATGCACCAGCGGTAGAAATTGCGGCGCAAATTCACGGTAGTGGCGGACGGTTTCCGTCACGTTAAGTTTATTGTCAGGCAAATAATATTTTTGTGCATATTGGCCGATTAAAATCGTCAATTCGATATTTGGCAAATTAGTCAAAATCTGCGGATGCCATTTTTCCGCAAAGCCTTTGCGTGGAGGCAAATCGCCGGATTTGCCCTTCCCCGGATAATAAAAATCCATTGGAATGATGGCAAATAAACCGGAATGATAGAAACATTCGCGATCTACGCCCAACCATTCACGTAACCGGTCACCGCTTAAATCATTCCAATATAATCGGCTTTGTTCGGCCTTTAATCCAGGCGCTTGCCCGACAATATTAATTCGAGCGGTAGTTGGGGCGGCAAATAGCGGAGTGATCCCCTGAGTGGTGTAGGTTTGATTTTGCGGATCAGCCATAATGGCTTGGTTGATTTGAGAAATATCGGACATTTTGCTCTCCTTAAAAAAAACGGCTCACAAGCTGGTGAGCCATTTTATCACTGTGATTTTCGCATTACATATGTTTTACCCGACGTTTCACTTCTTCTTGTTTACCGGCGTTAAATGGGCGCGCATCCGGACTACCAAGATAGCCGCATACCCGACGGGTCACGGAAACCGTTGCGCTATCATGGTTGCCACATTTCGGGCAGACAAAGCCCTTGCTGGTACAATGGAATTCGCCGGTAAAGCCACATTGGTAGCATTCATCAATTGGCGTATTGGTGCCGTAATAAGGCACGCGTTCATAACTATAATCCCATACGTCTTCCAAGGCTTTTAAATTGTGTTGGACATTAGGGTATTCGCCATAGCAGATAAAGCCACCGCTGGCCAATGGCGGATAGGCCATTTCAAAATCCAATTTATCGTATGGATTCACTTTTTTCTCTACATCTAAGTGATAGCTGTTAGTGTAGTAACCCTTGTCGGTAACCCCTTCAATGATGCCGAATTGTTTAGTATCTAAACGGCAGAAACGGTCACAGAGATTTTCACTTGGTGTGGAGTAAAGGCTAAAGGCATACCCGGTTTCCTGATACCATTGGCGAGCTGCATCGCTTAAGCGGCGGACAATGGCAATACCTTTCTCACGTAGCTTCTCATCATCAAAAATATGGCCTTGGCCATATAGGGCATTAATGGTTTCATGAATGCCGATATAACCGAGGGAAATTGAAGCGCGTCCATTTTTGAAAATCTGCGCTACATTATCATCGGCTTGTAAGCGTACACCACAGGCCCCTTCCATATATAGAATTGGTGCGACCCGCGCCTTAGTCGTTTCTAAGCGGGCAATGCGGGTCATTAAAGCTTTTTTGGCTAAGACCAAACGTTCATCCAATAAGCGATAGAATTTGTCCTCATCCCCTTTAGCTTCAAGAGCGATGCGTGGCAGGTTAAGACTCACCACCCCTAAATTATTGCGGCCATCGTGAATTTCTTGATCATCTTCGCGGTATACGCCTAAGAAACTGCGACAACCCATCGGTGCTTTAAAGGAACCGGTCACTTTGACGACTTGATCATAATTGAGAATATCCGGATACATCCGTTTGGAGGCACATTCCAGAGCCAATTGTTTAATGTCGTAGTTGATATCTCCTTGGGCTTGGTTGATGCCTTTTTTGATGGTAAATACCAATTTTGGAAAGACCGGAGTTTTATGGTTTTTGCCCAAGCCACGAATTCGGTTTTTCAAAATGGATTGTTGGATTAAACGGGATTCCCAGCTGGTGCCCAAGCCAAAACCAAAGGTGACAAAAGGAGTTTGGCCATTTGAAGTATGTAGCGTATTGACTTCATACTCCAAGGATTGAAAAGCGTCGAAACATTCTTTTTCAATTAGCGCTCGGGCATAACCTTCCTTATCGGGAATCGACCAGATTTCTGCATTGTTAAGATGTTTTTGGTAGCTTTTAGTAACATAAGGTGCAAGCACTTCATCAATTCGGTTAATTGTGGTGCCGCCGTAAATATGACTAGCTACTTGAGCAATGATTTGTGCAGTAACAGCGGTGGCGGTACCGATGGATTTAGGCGGCTCAATTTCTGCATTCCCCATTTTAAAACCGCTTGAAAGCATTCCTTGTAAATCGACCAACATGCAGTTGAACATTGGGAAAAACGGTGCGTAATCAAGATCATGGTAATGAATTTCGCCTTTTTCATGAGCCTCCACCACATCACGTGGCAGGATGTGCCGCTTGGCATAGTGTTTCGCCACAATACCGGCGAGTAGATCCCGTTGGGTCGGAATAACTTTGGCATCTTTGTTAGCATTTTCATTGAGTAATTCAATATTGCTTTGTTCAATTAAGCCTTCGATTTCCTGGGTCAATTGACTGCGTTTTTCCCGTGCCAAATCACGATCATGACGATATTCAATGTAGGCTCGGGCAATTTGTGGATATTTACTGCCCATCAAATGATCTTCAACGATTTTTTGAATCTGATTAATATCGATTTCCTGTTGGTAACGGCTGACTATTTCCGCTCCGATCTGTTCGCACAATTGCTGTAGATAGCCTGGGTCTTGAATACCGACGGCTTGTGCGGCCTTAGCAATAGCATTGAGAATACGGGAAAGATCAAATCCACAACGGGATCCGTCGCGTTTAATTACAAAAAAACGGTTCATTGAGGGCTCCTTTAAAAATGGCGAAATAAATTGCGGGCTACTATATATAGATCTAAATATATAATCAACACACAATATGTAGTGTTTTTATGGGTTCGTGATTTAAAAAATGCGCCAAGCATAGAGCCACCGCTATTTTGGCCGCTCAACAGCAAAGAAAAAATTATTTTGTGAGAGAGAAAAATAAATAACAGGAAAATAAAAACGGCCGATACAAAATATATGTATCGGCCGTTTTTTATAAAAAAGCGCTTAAGCAGCGACCATCACCATTGCAGGACGAATAACCCGACCATTTAGGGTATAGCCTTTTTGCAATACACTGGTAATTTGATTGGCGGTAAATCCTTCTACCGCTTGCATTGAAATTGCTTGATGTAAATCCGGATTAAAGTCTTCTCCCACCACGCCGACCGGCTCGATACCAAATCGTGCAACGGTGGATAATAATTCTTTTAAGGTGAGTTCAACCCCGGCGAATAAGGCTTTTACCCCTTCATCTTCGGTATTTCCCGGCGTTGCTAAAGCACGTTCAAGGTTATCGATAGTGTTAAGAAGGTCTTTAGCGAATTTTTCTAAGGCAAATTTATGTGCTTTTTCCACATCCTGTTCGGTACGACGGCGTAGATTGTCAATTTCGGCACGGGTCCGTAACAGTAAATCCTGTTCTTTTTTCGCGGTTTCTTCCACTTGGGCTTTTAAGGCCTCTTCCAATTCTTGCACACGAGCAATGGCTTCTTCTAGCGGATCTTCAGCAACCACTTCTTGTTCAAGTTGGCTTTCATCGACGGTTTGTTCGTTTAAGGTTTCTTGTTGATCAGACATCTTCTTCTCCATAGTTCAAAACAGGAGTCGTTTTAGGACAACGACGTTCTGCTGTAATATAATGGCAAAAATTTTATATTCAAGCGATGTAAAAGCATTTATCATCATTCTCCCGTCAGAAGACGGAGAAATTCATTTAGCGTAGTCGATATTATTGGCTTTCTGGACATATTTCATGAATAACTTACATACTTCTTTTAAAACCATTGGTTTAGTAGGAAAACCGCGCAATGATGTAAATTTGCGCATGCACAAAAATCTTTATCAGTGGCTTTCCGAGCGCGGCTACCATGTTTTGGTGGAACGGGAAGTGGCCGAAAAACTGAATTTGGCGGAATGTGCCTTAGCGAGCCTGGATGAAATTGGGTCACAAGCACAATTAGTCATTGTTATTGGCGGTGATGGAAATATGCTGGGACGAGCCCGTATTTTGGCCAAATATGATATTCCACTGATCGGAATTAACCGCGGTAATTTGGGTTTTTTAACCGATATTGATCCCAAAAATGCCTATTCCCAATTGGAAGCTTGTTTAGAACGTGGAGAATTTTTTGTTGAAGAACGCTTTTTATTAGAAGCCTCAATTGAAAGAGATGGGCAAATTGTATCTTCGGGCGCAGCAGTCAATGAAGCAGTTATTCACCCGGCAAAAATCGCTCATATGATCGATTTTCATGTGTATATCAATGATAAATTTGCTTTTTCACAACGTTCCGATGGGCTGATTGTTTCAACTCCAACCGGTTCAACCGCCTATTCCTTATCTGCCGGTGGCCCGATTTTGACCCCTAATTTAAATGCGATCGCCTTGGTGCCGATGTTCCCTCATACTTTAACCTCGCGTCCACTAGTTATTGACGGCGACAGCAAAATCTCAATTCGTTTTGCCGATCACAATACATCACAGCTGGAAGTTGGTTGTGATAGTCAAATTGCCTTAGGATTCACCCCTGATGATGTGGTGCATATTGCCAAAAGTCGCGATAAACTGCGCCTGCTTCACTTAAAAAATTATAATTATTACAACGTATTAAGTTCAAAATTAGGTTGGTTAAAACATTTTTAACAAAGTATGCAAAAAGCTCTTTACTGTATATTGTAACAGTATTAATATATGGATATACAGTTTTTATGGGATTGCGACTATGTTGACTCAACTTACCATTAATAATTTTGCTATTGTGCGCCAATTGGATATTGAATTGGCTAAAGGAATGTCCGTGATCACCGGTGAAACCGGTGCGGGAAAATCCATTGCTATCGATGCCCTTGGCCTTTGTTTGGGCCAGCGGACTGAAGCCGCTATGGTGCGTGAAGGGCAGGAAAGAGCTGAAATTTGTGCCTCTTTCTTATTGGAGGTAGACAATCCGGCTTTGCCTTGGTTGGAGCAACAGGAATTGCAAGATCCCGATAATCCTCGCGAATGCATTTTGCGTCGTGTGATTAATGCCGATGGTCGTTCCAAAGCATTTATTAACAGTACGCCGGTATCCGCTGCTCAGCTCAAGGATATTGCCCGTTATTTAGTCAATATTAATGGACAACATGCTTCTCAATTGTTGCTAAAAAGCGACTATCAGTTACAACTCCTAGATAATTTTGCGGCTCATCCTACGCTTTTGGCACAGATGAAGGAAGATTATCAACAGTGGAAAAACCAACAAAATCAGTTAAAAGAATTTCAACAAAAGTTGGCGGAAAACGAAGCGAGAAAACAGCTTTTGCAATATCAAGTTGCTGAATTGGATGAGTTTGCTTTACAAGAGGATGAATTTTCAACCTTAGAAGAGGAACAACGTCGCCTTTCCGCAAGCGATCAACTGACTCAATTGTCCCAATCGGCATTACAGCTTTTAACCGATAACGATCATGCGAATATCGACACCATGCTGTACCGTGCGGTGCAATATATTGATGAATTGGCTGAATTAGATAGCCATTATCAAGACGTGCAAAAAATGCTCAATGAGGCGCTAATTCAGGTTCAGGAAGCAGCTTCTGAAGTGCAACAATTGGCCTCAAATATTGAACAGGATCCGCAATTACTGTTGGAAATTGAAAATCGAATGGGGCAGGCGCTCCAATTGGCTCGTAAGCATCATGTCAAACCACAAGAATTAGTGGCATTGCATCGTCAATTAGCCGAGGAATTGGCGCAATTGGAAGATTTCTCAGGTAGCGAAGAGCGTTTGCTAGCGGCTGAACAGACCGCATTTGCACAGCTACAACAAACTGCAGATAAGCTACACCACAGTCGTCAACAGGCCGCGGGGCGCTTAGCAGCAGCGGTTACTGCCTCGATTAAAACATTGGCTATGGAAAATGGTGAATTTTTTATTGAGATTCAACAGGATAAACAGAAAATCTCAGCGAATGGTGCGGATCATGTGCTGTTTACCTTGCGTAGCAATCTTGGGCAACAGCCACAACCTTTATCAAAAGTGGCTTCTGGTGGTGAATTATCGCGTATTTCTTTGGCAATTCAGGTATTGACCTCTGATCAAGCAGCGATCCCAACCTTAATTTTTGATGAAGTGGATGTGGGTATTAGCGGTGCAACTGCTAGCGTGGTCGGTAAGTTGTTGCGCCAATTGGGAGAACAATGCCAAGTGATTTGTGTGACTCATTTACCACAGGTAGCCTGTTGCGGTTATCAGCAATTCAATGTGGAAAAATTCACTCAAGACGGCCAAACCGAAACGCAAATGAACCCATTATCAATGGAAGAACGGATTCCGGCATTGGCTCGCCTGCTTGGCGGTAGTCAAATCACGGAAACAGCACTAGCCAACGCAAAAGAAATGCTGGCTAATGCCGCATAACCGATTTTGAAATCAACTCTAATAAAATCAATGACTTATAGTTGATTTTAGGGAAAGCGTTGAAAAACCTGATAGCGTTTTGACCGACGAATAAATACCCGCTTATCGGTTTTTAAACCATTCCTAATAAAATCAATGGGTTACATGTTGTTTTCGGGAAAACGTTGAAAAACAATATGGCGTTTATCAACCTTTAGCCTATAGGTTTATGGTTATTGTCTGCCGAGGCTACGGCATTCTTTTCGGATTGTTCTGTGCCATCGGCTTTTTCTTCTATGTCGGCTATGTCGGCGACTTTGGCTTCCGTCTCTGTTTCAGCCAACAAATCAGCGGTTTCCTGATTTAATGCTTCGGCATCGATATGTGGCTTGATAAATGGATGCGGAGACCAGTATTTGCGCGCGATATCATTGGAAAAACCATGTAACACTTCTTCATGCACACGTTCTTGATCTAAGGCGCGTACCTGTTCGATAACATCATCGGCTTCAATCTTATTGATCCCCAGTTGCATAAGGGTTGCTCGGCTAAGGGTAAGCGCAGATTCAAAGGTTTCTCGCACAATAAAATCCACATCATACTTAATCAGTTCTACCGCGGTTCTACGGTCATAGGTGCGGGTAAGTATCGGTAAATTTGGATAAGCCTGTTTTAGTTGATGAACGATTGTTTGAATGCGTTGGGTATCGTTGATGCCAATTACGACACATTTTGCTTTTTCAATACCGGCGGCATGCAACACATCTAAACGAATACCATCACCGTAATATACCTTAAAGCCAAATTTGGCCGCAGTACGGATATTTTCAATATTACGGTCGATCACCGAAACGCTAATCCCCCGCACTAATAACGTTTGGCAGACAATTTGGCTAAAACGACCGAAGCCCAAAACAAGCACCGTATCCTGCAAATCCTCCACCGGATCCAATTCTCCGATATCCGGTTCGGTCGGATTTTTAGCAGCCTTGCGAGCGACTAAACGGCGTGCCAGCAAACCAATGAGTGGCGATAGTAACATGGAGATAATCACTGCAGCGGTGAATGTCGCGTTTTGATCTTTGCTGAGGACGCCTGCGCTTAAGGCCGCAGAAAAAAGTACGAAGGCAAATTCACCACCATGTGCCATCATAATCATGCGTCCGAAGGCTTCTCTACCGTTAAGCTTGGTGAGGCGGGCAACCACATATACCGCCAGGCCTTTACCACAGACATAGAGCAACACGATACCCAACAACCACAATGCATTATGGGCAACTAAGGATAAATCTAAGGACATGCCCACGCCCATAAAGAACAAACCAAGCAATAAGCCACGGAATGGTTCGATATCGGCCTCCAATTGGTGACGAAATGCCGATTCGGACAACATCACACCGGCCACAAAGGCTCCCATTGCCATGGAAAGTCCGCCGACTTCCATGGCTAGTGCTGCGCCCAATACCACCAATAGCGCGGCGGCGGTCATCATTTCACGAATATGGGCTTTCGAGACTAACCGGAAAATCGGATTCATCAACCATTTGCCGGCTACCACCAGGCCAATCACGGCCGCCAATGCAATACCAATTGAAGTCCAGTCGGTTGGTTGATCAGGCTGACTGTTGGGCACTAGAAAAGCTACGGATGCTAACAATGGCACAATTGCCAGATCTTCAAAGATGAGGGTGGAAATAATCCGTTGGCCTTTGCTAGTGGAGGTGAGTCCGCGCTCTTCTAATACCTGCATTACGATAGCGGTGGAGGAAAGGGTAAAGCCCATACCGGCAATAAATGCGACTTCTTTGCTAAGTCCTAAAATATAGATGCCGGCCAAGGTGAGCAGAGTTCCGCACAATCCGACTTGTAACAGACCTCGGCCGAAGATTGCCCGGCGCATCGCCCATAGCCGCTCAGGGTGCATTTCTAAGCCGATGATAAAGAGAAACATCACTACACCCAATTCCGCCATATGTATGACCGATTCGGGATCCTCCACAACTTTAAATACCGAAGGGCCGATTAGACAGCCGGCAACCAGATATCCTAATACCGATCCTAAACCAATACGTTTGAATAGGGGAACGATAGTAACGCTAGTGGCGAGCAGAGCCACGGTTTTGATTAGCTCGGGACTTATGGCATTTGACATGGGAGACCTTACAACGGAATGAGAGTAGAAATTCTTCATTATTCTAGCTTTTTTGGGATAAATAAAAAACCAAGGTTACAAATAAATTGCTATAATTTACCGCACTTTTTGCCGTTAATCGGCAATTTTTTTCGTCTTTTGTCGGCCTAACACAGCTTGGCCATTCATTAAGGAAACTTCATGTCGTTACAATTAAATTCGGTCGCACTTTTATTAGTGGTATTAATTGTGCTTGGTCTATTTAGTCACAATAGCGCAATCACCATAGCCGGTGCGGTGTTATTGATTATGCAGCAAACTCTGTTATCCCAATATATTGGTTATGTGGAAAAATACGGGTTAAAAATCGGCATTATTGTGCTGACTATTGGTGTGTTGGCTCCCTTGGTATCTGGGCGTATTCAGTTACCGAATTTAGCCGCTCTTGCCAGTTGGCAAATGTTGTTGGCAATTGTTGTTGGTGTTGTAGTCGCTTGGTTGGCCGGTAAAGGTGTTCCTTTAATGGGGGAACAACCGGTATTAGTCACTGGTTTGATGGTTGGCACTATTATTGGTGTGGCATTTTTAGGTGGTATCCCGGTTGGTCCATTAATTGCTGCCGGTATTTTGGCGTTATTAGTAGGAAAATTTTAGATGAAAAATAAATGGTTATTTCTTGCCGCGTTGAGCGGCTTTTTATGTGTGAGTATTGGTGCTTTTGCCGCTCACGGATTAAGCAAAATTTTAGAACCTAAAGAATTAGCTTGGATTGAAACCGCTGTGAAATATCAAATTTTCCACACCCTTGCCATGCTAGCCATTGGTATCGCGCAATTATGTCGAGAATCATTGGCAACCTACAAAATGCTCAATTTAGCAGCAGGGGCATGGGCGCTTGGTATTTTGCTTTTTAGCGGTAGCCTCTATGCACTTGCTCTTGGTACCGGCAAATTTTTGGTTTGGGTAACTCCAATCGGCGGTACATTATTTTTAATCGGCTGGCTCTGCTTGGCTTATGGCAGTTTGAAAAGTAAATCGGTATGAAAAATAAATCAGTTAAACAAGCATTAAACCCGATACAGCAATCTCTCTTTGCGAAACTCAAGGATATCATGCTGGTGGATCAACGTCGTTTATCCGCCCGCATTCATGGGATTGGAAAAATTAAAAGCCCAGAAGCTCAACAAGCTGTTGCTGCTGAAATTCAGTTGCAGATTGAACAGGCTCAATTGCGTGTAGAAAATCGTAAAACTGCGGTGCAAAATCCGATTATTTTTCCAGAGAGTTTGCCCGTTAGCCAACGCAAAGCAGAAATTCAAAAACTGCTTTCTGAGCATCAGGTCATTGTGGTGGCAGGGGAAACTGGTTCAGGTAAAACCACCCAATTGCCGAAAATGTGTTTGGAATTAGGTTTCGGCAATTTGGGCATGATTGGACATACTCAGCCGCGTCGTATTGCCGCTCGTTCGGTGGCTGCGCGTATTGCGGAAGAACTGGAAACGGAGCTTGGCGGTTTAGTTGGTTATAAGGTTCGTTTTAACGATCAAATCAGTGATGATACACAAATCAAATTGATGACCGACGGGATCTTATTAGCAGAAATTCAAAACGATCGTTTTCTCAATCAATATTCTTGCTTGATTATCGATGAAGCCCACGAACGTAGCCTAAATAACGATTTTATTCTCGGTTATCTGAAACAGCTTTTACCACGTCGTCGCGATTTAAAACTTATCATCACTTCTGCGACCATTGATGTGGAACGCTTTTCCAAGCATTTCAACAATGCTCCAATTATTGAAGTTTCGGGCAGAACCTATCCTGTTGAAGTGCGTTATCGCCCAGTAGTGGAAGAAGACGATCAAGATCAACTGCAAGGCATTCTTAATGCGGTGGATGAACTGCAAGCAGAAGGCCGTGGCGATATTTTGATCTTTATGAACGGTGAGCGAGAAATTCGTGATACCGCGGAAGCTTTACAAAAACAAAATCTAAAACACACGGAAATTCTACCGCTCTTTGCTCGCTTGTCTGCGCAAGAACAGAATAAAATTTTCCATCCGAGTGGATTAAATCGCATCGTGTTGGCGACCAACGTCGCAGAAACCTCATTGACCGTGCCGGGCATTAAATATGTCATTGACCCAGGTACCGCACGCATTTCCCGTTATAGTTATCGCACCAAAGTACAACGTTTACCGATTGAACCTATTTCACAGGCCTCTGCTAATCAGCGTAAAGGTCGTTGTGGTCGTGTGAGTGAAGGGATTTGTATTCGTTTATATTCGGAAGAGGATTTTAATTCTCGTCCGGAGTTTACCGATCCTGAAATTTTACGCACCAATTTAGCCTCCGTTATTTTGCAAATGACGGCATTGGGTTTGGACGATATTGAAGCCTTCCCGTTTGTGGATGCGCCAGATAAACGCCATATTCAAGATGGTATAAAACTGTTGGAAGAATTGGGTGCGTTTGAAATGGTTCGCACCAAAGCGGGCGAGAAACGTCAATTAACCGCAGTAGGTCGTCAATTGTCGCAACTCCCTGTGGATCCACGTTTGGCGAAAATGTTACTGAGTGCTGTTTCACAAGGTGCCTTGCATGAAGTAATGATTATTGTCGCCGCTTTATCCATTCAAGATCCTCGCGAGCGCCCACAAGAAAAACAACAAACTTCGGATGAAAAACATCGTCGTTTTGCCGATAAAAAATCAGATTTCTTGGCTTTCCTCAATCTTTGGCGTTATCTACAAGAACAACAAAAAGAATTGAGCAAAAACCAATTCCGTCGTCAATGCCAAAAGGATTTCTTAAATTATTTACGTATTCGTGAATGGCAGGATATTTATCATCAAATTCGTTTAACTGTGCGTGAAATGGGCTTGCCGATTAATTCCGAAAAAGCAGAATATCAGCAAATTCATACCGCACTTTTAAGTGGTTTGCTTTCTCATATCGGCTTAAAAGAGGCGGAAAAACAACAATATCTTGGTGCACGTAATGCCCATTTTGCGATTTTCCCCAATTCTGTGCTTTTCAAAAAACAACCGAAATGGGTGATGGCGGCAGAGTTAGTGGAAACCTCCAAACTTTGGGGGCGTATGGTGGCGGAAATCGAGCCAGAATGGATTGAGCCGCTAGCCGAGCATTTAACAAAAAAATCCTATTCCGAACCGCGTTGGTCGAAATCCCGTGGTGCAGTGATTGCTGATGAAAAAGTCACGCTTTACGGTGTGCCGATTGTGGCTGCGCGACCAGTGAATTATGGTTCTATTGATCCGACGGTGAGCCGCGAGATCTTTATTCAATCAGCCTTAGTGGAAGGGGATTGGAATACCAAACATAAATTCTTCAAGGAAAATCAACGACTTGTTCGAGAAGTAGAGGAGTTGGAACACAAAAGCCGCCGCCGTGATATTTTGGTGGATGATCGTACGCTTTTTGAATTTTACGATCAGCGTATTGGCACAGAAGTGGTCTCTCAAAAACATTTTGATACCTGGTGGAAAAAGGCGCAGCAAAAAGATCCAGAATTGCTTAATTTTGAACGTTCATTCTTGATTAATGATGATGCGGAGCAAGTGAGCAAGCTGGATTTCCCGAATTTCTGGCATCAAGGTAATTTGAAACTCAAACTGACGTATCAATTTGAACCGGGTACTGATGCGGACGGCGTGACCGTGCATATTCCGTTGCCATTGCTCAACCAAGTGGAAATGACCGGCTTTGATTGGCAAATCCCAGGCTTGCGTGAAGAGCTGGTGATTGCGTTGATTAAATCTCTGCCGAAATCTTATCGCCGTAACTTCGTGCCTGCACCTAATTATGCTCAAGCTTTTTTAAGTCGAGCCGTGCCGTTGGAAAAAACGTTATTAGATACGCTGATTTATGAATTGCGTCGTATGACGGGCGTTACCGTAGAAGCGGAACATTGGAATTGGGAACAAATCCCAAGCCATTTGAAAATGACGTTCCGTGTGGTGGATGAAAACGGTAAGAAAATTGCGGAATCCATGAATTTGGATGAACTGAAATTCAACTTAAAAGATCGCGTACAGGAAAGTATTTCTGCTGTGGCAGATGATGGCATTGAGCAAAGCGGGCTGCATATTTGGAGTTTTGCAGATTTACCACAATGCTACGAACAAAAACAACGCGGTTTCAGCGTCAAAGCGTTCCCTGCTATTGTGGATGAAAAAGATTCGGTAGGTATTAAGCTATTTGAAACAGAGTTTGAGCAAGCGGTGGCAATGCAACAAGGTTTGCGCCGATTGTTGCTACTCAATGTGCCGTCACCGATTAAATATCTGCATGAAAAATTGCCGAATAAAGCCAAATTGGGGCTGTATTTTACCCCGTTCGGTCGCGTGTTGGATTTGATTGATGACTGTATCGCTTGTGCGGTGGATAAACTGATTGCCGATTTTGGCGGGTTTGTATGGGATGAAGCTGGCTTTGAAAAATTGCGTGATTTCGTGCGGGAAAACCTCAATGAAGTGACCGTAGATATTGCACAGAAAGTAGAGCAAATCCTCTCCCTTAACCATGCCTTAAACCAACGCTTAAAAGGCAAAATGGATTTCACCATGGCCTTTGCCTTTTCCGATATTAAGGCACAATTAAACGGACTGATTTATCCAGGTTTTGTGCAAAAGAGCGGTTATGATCGCCTACCGGATTTACAACGTTATTTACAAGCTATTGATAAACGTATCGATAAACTGGCTCAAGATGTAAATCGCGATCGTGCGGCGATGCTACGCGTGGAACAAGTGCAACAGGCTTACCAACAATTGCTCGCTAAACTGCCGAAATCTAAACCTATTTCCGATGAAGTGGCGGAAATTCGCTATATGATTGAGGAATTGCGTGTGAGTTTATTTGCGCAGCAGTTAGGTACGAAGTATCAGGTCTCAGATAAGCGGATTTTGAATTTGATTAATGAATAACAATATGAGGAATTAATATGGAAAATCAATTAGTAGCAGGTGGTATTTCAGCAATTATTAGTATTGCAACATCTGTTGCTACGAATACACTTTTTACAAGAAGCGTGGATGAAATAGATAAAGCCTTAAAAAGTGATAACCCAGATTTACAAGCTTTTGGAAAAAACGAGGCTAAATTAAAACGTTTATCTTCAGAAAGAAGACTAAAAATACACGAATTTTTTCCTGGATTAGTAAAAACATCAAGAGGGGAGAAAATCTGTACAGAATTTGTTGAAGGACTTAATGATTTGTCAGAAGAACAAAAGTCAGATATTAGGAATAGAAGTATAAGATTGGCAGAGAGTGATATTCATCTGACATTAAATAATGTAAGTGTTGCAAATGATATTCTAGAGGAGATTCAAAAAGTTGATGATAAATTATTATCAGATATGTTTAACGAGTTACTTATATCTAATTTTGATTCTAACTTAAAGGAGGAAAATCATAGGATTTATCTTAATATTTTAAAGGACTTAAGCCATGAGTGTGCTAATGTTTTTAATGAATTTATAGGTATTTATTCTGAATTTGCTTTAAAGTCAATTAATAATCAATATGTGGATTTTAATGTCTTACTTGATAAAGAAAAATCTGTTCTTTTAGCTGAAATATCTCTTATTGGAGATTTAGAAAGAAAATTAATAGATATTAAAGATATGAGTTTGATAGACAATCTTGAAAGATTAAACTTAATTAAAGTGGAAGGGCTTTACCCTAAACTGCATATCAATCCTACGGGTGTGGCTTATGGAGAAAACCTATCAGAAATTCTTGAAAAGTATAAACCCAGTGATACTCTTCTAAGAGTATCTCTCACTAAATTAGGAGAAAAATTTGCCAGAATTGTTGGTATTTTAAAGTAGTTAAATTACATAGATATCAGTTCTTAATCTAATTGTTCCATAATAGTTATTATGGATATGGGGTTATTTTTTCTAATTTTTTCAATCTCAAAACTCAACCAAAACCAACCGCACTTTCTCCCCAAAACTCTTTTTGTGATCTATCTCAAATTTCTTGGTGGAATTGATTTTCAAATTCCACTTCAACCGCTATCTTATTGAAATTCTTATTTAATAACGAGGTAAATTATGGATCTGATTATAGGTTTAGTCGCCATTATCTTGGTGGCGTATTATATTGTGAAAGGCTATTCGGCGACCGGCGTGTTGATGTTCGGTGGCTTGATCTTATTATTAATTTCAGTGCTGATGGGGCATTCGATTTTGCCGGAAGGCGTGAAAAGTACCGGTTCAAACTATTTAGATATTTTGGAATATGTCAAACATCTGTTATCCGGTCGGAGTGGCGGATTAGGCTTGATGATTATGATTTTATGCGGTTTTTCTGCCTACATGACGCATATTGGCGCCAATGATGTGGTGGTGAAATTGGTGTCCAAACCGCTAAAAAATATTCATTCGCCTTATGTCTTAATGGTGATTGCTTATTTCTTAGCCTGCTTGATGTCCTATGCAGTCTCTTCTGCAACCGGCTTGGGCGTATTATTAATGGCCACCTTGTTCCCGATTATGGTGAATATGGGGATTTCGCGTGGTGCGGCAGCGGCAATCTGTGCTTCTCCAATTTCCATTATTTTGTCGCCGACTTCTGGTGATGTGGTGTTATCCGCAGAAATTTCTAAAGTGTCCTTGGCGGATTTCGCCTTTTCCGTGAGTTTGCCGGTATCGATTTTTGCTATTTGTGGGATTGCGGTTGCGCATTTCTTTTGGCAACGTTATTTGGATCGCAAGGAAGGGATCGTGAGCGAACGTTTGGATGTTAATGAATTGACAACCACCGCACCAAATTTCTATGTGATTTTACCCTTGTTGCCGATCATTGGCGTGTTGCTATTTGATGAGAAATGGGGTTTACCAAGTCTGAATATCGTTACCGTAATGGTGTTGTGTTTTATCATTGCTGCAACAGTGGATTTTCTCCGTACGTTCAATGCCAAACAAACCTTTGATAATTTAATGGCTGCTTATCGCGGTATGGCCGATGCCTTTGCTGGCGTGGTGATGTTATTGGTGGCTGCCGGCGTATTTGCACAAAGTTTAACGACTATTGGTTTTATCGGTACTTTGATTGAATCTGCACAATCCTTCGGTGGTAGCGGATTATTTATGATGTTAGTGTTGGCGGTGATTACTATTTTGGCCACTGTAGCCACAGGGTCGGGAAATGCGGCGTTCTATGCGTTTGCTGAATTGATTCCTAAATTGGCCGGTCAAATGGGCGTGAATCCGGCATATCTCACAATTCCAATGTTGCAGGCTTCTAACTTGGGGCGTGGCTTATCTCCGGTTTCCGGCGTGGTCGTAGCGGTATCTGGAATGGCTAATATTTCCCCGTTTGTAATTGTGAAACGTATGTCTGTGCCGATGTTAGTCGGTTTCGTGTGCGTAATTGTCGGTACGCAGATTTTTGTTTCCGCATAATTGCTTGGAAAAACGCCCCCTTGGTTTTAAAAGTTTTTCGAAAAAGTGATGCTAAGTTATTGATTTTATTAATGTTACTTTAAAAATGGAATTTTCTTTTTAAAATCAAGACATTGTAATGTTGGATGGCGGCTTTATGGATTTTCATAAAATCTTTAAAGCCGCCGTTTTTTATCTGGATTAATTATGCGGATTCTTTGTAAAAGAGATGCTCGGCAATTTACTTCACATCATGAGTATTTTTAGGAATACGGTCATGAATTTTGTATTGCTCGGTATAAATGGCATATTGTATTGCAGGTGAAGAGCTTGCGATTTAATCGGATAAGTGTGCAATAAAAAGAGCAGGTATTGACCTGCTCTTTGGGTTTGATATGTATTGGATTTAGGCTTCGGATTTATTGGTTAAAGCAATATAAATGCATACGATAAAGCCTGCAGCCAATACGTAAGGCGTTAACGCAGCCACACCGGTTGGTGTCGCGGCAAAACCGAAGTTATGCGCAGTTGCCGCACCTAATAGCATGCCTAATACGAATAGCGCGGAATCATTGTTACCTTCCCCAATATTGACTAACTGTTTGCCAGGGCAGCCACCACCAAGCGAGAAGCAAAGGCCACAAAGAGCCATAGAAAGGAAGTTATAAATGTAATCGTTATGGGCAATAGGCTGTTTATCAAGGCCTAAATGGAATTGTCCTAACAGGCCGTTGGTGATGGCGGCAAAAACGACTAGCGCGATTACGCCATTTAGCAGTTGCGGATCGCGGAAGAGAACGAAATTGCGGAAGGCGCCGATAGTGCAAAAACGTGATTTCTGCATTAATACGCCAAGCAATAAGCCACCGGCCAATGACATCCACACGGCGGCATGTAACGCGCCTGGACCTTTTTCGGAAAAATAGATGGCAAGATTATCGCCAAATTTAAATTGGGTAACCAGTAACACTAGCAAAATAACGCTAAAGATCGGACCGATTAAGCCCGAGGAAGTGCTTTGTGGTTTGGATTTTCCTAGGGAGAAACCTCGATTGGCAAAGAAAATACCACCGAGAATCCCAGCAAATAACCCCACGATACCGGCAATAGCAGTTAAATCACCACCGCCTAAGCGCAAATAGGCTCGCCAAGGACAGCCGAGGAAGATTAAGGCACCTAGCATGGCAAAAAAGCCGAGACTAATGCGAGCGAGTGGGGCAGAACCGCCTCGAGGTTGAAATTCCTTAGATAAGAATGCACTGACTAACGCTCCCAGTACCAGACCGATGAGTTCAGGGCGGAGATATTGTAACGGTGCAGCGTGGTGTAATCCTAATGCCCCTGCGCTATCGCGTAGGAAACAGGCCGCGCAAAATCCCATGTTACCGGGATTGCCGTTATAAGTAAGAAGTGGCGCAACGATACCAAGTGCAGCACCTGCAACCACAGGCCAAGTTAAGATTTTCATAATAAGACCCTTGTGATATCAGAAGTTAAAGAAATGTGTTGTTTTTAATAATAAAAACATTGCCATTGTAAGAAAATAGTAAAAATAAGAAAGCGGCCTTTTTGAATATTGTGAGATGGATCAATAATTTAACTGAAGAGATATTAGTGGTCGCAAGAAGTTAGCCAAGGACTTAAATGTAATGCGGCAATATCGATGATATGGCGTAGAAAAACCGTATTTTGTCCATTATGAAAACCAGCGGTATCGCGGGATTTGAAGACTAATAATGCACTGGGTCTTTGTGCACTACCAGTTAAGCGACAAATAGCCACCGAGCCGATAGGTAATTCTTCGGGAAGAAAAAGCAGGGCTTTTTCTTTGTTGGAGAGGTCGCCTAAATAGCATTGACGTAAGCCCATTCGTTCTAAACGGATCAATTCAAAGGCTTTGCGATCCAACCAACAGTGTTGCGGAATGCCATCAATCGCTTGCCAGCTATCGCGAAAAAGTAAGATGCTCACACCAGCCAATTCATATTCCTTTGCCCAGTTATCGAGGATTTTCAGTACGGACTGAAAGCCATCTGCGGCAAACAGCTTTTTCTGTAAAGGCAGGAGAGCAAAGAAAATATCGGCGTCTTGATGGGCAAGTTGATGAAATTTTTCCAGTAGTTGCTTAAGGGCTTTAATTTCGGAGCGTTGTTGATTGAGCTGCCATTTAACTAATGATGTTGTTCCTTGATGCAAATGGGGAATATTAAGGCTGGTAAGCAATTTGGGATGATGGATAAAAAAATCGGGATGCTCTTTAAGGTAGTCGCTGATATCTTGTTCGGTCATGCAAGGCTCCTAAAAAAATAACCGCATTTTATCGCGATAAAATGCGGTTATTATGGTTTCAATTAAGCGGCAAATGGATCTTGTAAAATCATAGTTTGTACACGATCCGGGCCGGTGGACAAAATAGCAATAGGAACACCGGTAACCTCTTGAATACGTTTAATGTAATCACGACAGGTTTGTGGTAATTGATTGACATCAGTCACACCAAAGGTGTTTTCTTTCCAACCCGGTAGGGTTTCATAAATCGGTTCTACGCCTTCCCAATCCTTGGCCGCCAATGGGGCATATTCAACGATTTCACCGTTTGGCATTTTATAAGCCACACAGATTTTGACTTCATCGAAACCATCTAAAACGTCCAATTTGGTCATACAGAAACCGGAAATGGAGTTTAATTGGATTGCACGGCGAATTGCTACCGCATCAAACCATCCACAACGACGGGGACGTCCGGTAACTGCACCAAATTCGTTACCTTTACGGGCAATTTCTGCACCAACATCATCAAATAATTCGGTTGTGAACGGACCACCACCAACACGGGTACAGTAGGCTTTGATAATACCCAATACATAATCAAGATTACGTGGACCGAAACCGGAACCGGTTGCTACGCCACCGGCGGTAGTGTTAGAGCTGGTTACATAAGGGTAGGTACCGTGGTCAATATCCAACATGGTGCCTTGAGCGCCTTCAAATAGGATATTGTCACCGTTTTTACGGGCGTTATCCAAGATAGTCGCGATATCTGCAACCATGCCTTTAATGATGTCAGCAACAGCAAATACATCATCTAGAGTTTTTTGGAAATCAACTGGCTCTACTTTGTAGTAGTGCACTAATTGGAAATTATAGTAATCCAAAATATTTTTTAGTTTTTCGGCAAATGCTTCGCGATCAAATAAATCGCCAACGCGTAAACCGCGACGCGCTACTTTATCTTCGTAAGCCGGGCCAATACCACGACCGGTTGTACCGATGGCTTTTTTGCCTAATGCTGCTTCACGAGCATGATCCATCGCAACGTGGTAAGGTAAAATTAATGGACAGGCTTCAGAAATTAATAGGCGTTCACGAACATTTACGCCGCGGCTTTCTAATTCGCCCATTTCTTGCATTAATGCTGCCGGTGAAAGTACCACGCCGTTACCGATTAAACAGGTCACGTTGTCGCGTAGGATACCGGATGGAATTAATCGTAATACGGTTTTTTCACCATTGATAATCAAGGTATGACCGGCATTGTGACCACCTTGATAACGCACGACATATTTAACTCGATCGGTAAGCAAATCAACGATTTTGCCTTTACCCTCATCACCCCATTGGGCGCCGAGTACCGCAACACTTTTTCCCATAATTTTTGCCTCTAATATTAATGGAAGATAAATAAAACGCCCGTACTTTACCTTTTTTGCACGGCGATCTCAATTAGAAATAAAAAAAGTGCGGTTTTTTACCGCACTTTCAATGACTTATTTATTCGAAGAGGGATTTGTGTAAGGAACGCACTACCTCATCGGCATGTTCGCTAGAAACCAGCATACAGATATTATTAGTGCTGGCGCCATAGCTGATCATGCGCACATTATAGTCTTCTAGGGTATCGAAAATATGTTTAGCCACCCCGTTGGCAATATGTAGATCATTTCCAATCAAGGCAACTAACGCTAAACCTGTATCCACTTTAACGGTACAAAGTTTGCTTAATTCGTCTAAAAGTTCTACTGATAACAATTCTGCACCGGAAGAAGCCGAACCTGTTTTATCCAAGGTTAAGGCAATGCTCACTTCAGAGGTGGTAATTGTATCCACCGAGATTTTGTGTTTTGCCAAAATACTGAATACGTTAGCCAAGAATCCTTGGGCATGCAGCATGCTTAAGCTGGATAGCGTAAGCAATACTTGATCACGACGTAGCGCAATGGCACGGAAAGTCGGACGTGGTTGCGGATCACGGGTAACCCAGGTACCGCCATCTTGTGGCGCTTTACTGGAACCCACATAGACCGGAATATTGCTGCGTACTGCCGGTAATAATGTGGCCGGGTGTAATACTTTAGCACCAAAGGTTGCCATTTCTGCAGCTTCAGCAAAGCTCATTGTATCGATTTTTTGGGCATTCGGAACAATACGCGGATCGGTGGTGTAGATCCCTGCTACATCGGTCCAAATAATAACATCTTTAGCGTTTAACACTTCAGCCAGTAAAGCCGCAGAGTAGTCACTACCGCCACGACCTAACGTAGTGGTTTTACCGCTTGCCTCACGACCGATAAAGCCTTGAGTAATAACTAATTCGCCACGATCGATAAGTGGTTTTAATAAATTATCACTATTAGCTTGAGTTTGTTCATCATTTGGTGCTGCTTTACCAAAATGATCGTTGGTGGCCACAATTGTGCGCACATCCAACCAAGTTGCCGTGGTATTTAATTCACGTAACACTTCAATAAAAATTTGAGTCGACATCATTTCGCCATGACTGATTAACTCGTCAGACAATGCCGGAGAAGTAGCTAATGCAGCGGCTTCGGAAAGGCTCGTCACATTTTCCAAATATTTTTCAATAATAGGTCGAACGCGGGAGTCGTCTTTTAATTCGTTTAGGATATTCTCTTGAATTTGACGAACTTCACCGATTAATTTGCTGCGTTGTTCAGCATCCACGCCATTGGCGAGAGCAACTAACAAATTGGTGATGCCAGCGGAGGCGGATAAGACCACGACACGGGTATTTGGATCGTTGATAACGATTTTGGCACAGGCTTGCATGGCAGCGTAATTAGCGACGGAAGTCCCGCCAAATTTGGCTACAGATAGATGTGGCATAGTAATTCCTTAATGAGTTGTTATGTTTGCAAGGTGTCTAGGAATAACGATTTAGGTAAAAATTGTCAAATAAATTTTCGAAAAAATTAAAATAGCTCATAAAAAAGCATATTTATTATTAAAAATAAGCTCTTTTTTTTAAGAATTTTTAATATCTTCTTTATTGTCAATTTCATCTGGTTGCGGAAGGGGTTCCGGTGCGCCTAAGAAATAAGGCTCGACACCGATTAGTAAATCGATAACTGCTTTAACCCGAGCGAAGGTTTCGCGTAGGCGGGTGACGAAATAGATTTCCGGTTGTTTGGCTACGAAACACACGGCATCGATATCATGATATTTAGCGATTAGCAAAGCTCGTTCACAGTGAAAACGTTGGCTGATGATAGTGAAGGCGGGCACTTGGAAGACTTTATTGGCGCGAACTACTGAATCTAACGTACGAAAGCCGGCAAAATCAGGGAACATTTTTTCATCGGACACACCCATTTTTTTGAAATCACGCCACATGGTACGTGGTTCATTGTATTCACGGGTGCGGTTGTCACCACTAAGTAGTAAATAATCTACTTTGTGCAAATCCAGCAATTGTTTTGCAGCTTCAACACGAGTGGTGTAGTAATCATTGGTTCGACCTTTAGCCACATATTTTGCTGTACCGAGCACTAAACCGTAGGGGCGATAAGGTACTTTTTGAGGATCTTCATAAATAGCATCGCGCACTAACCAACCGACAGTAAAGTCGATAGCGGCGCAGCCGATGACGATGGCGCCACCGAGTGTAAATAGGCAACGCGCATGGTTACACGTCCAAGAGAACGTCTTTTGGAGGTAGCGGATTGTTTTTGGAAGAATTTTTGCTGTTTGCATAGCTGCGCAAAATAAAGAAAAAGCGGATTAAGTTCAAGTAGAATTTTTTACCTGGTAGGTTCTCTGTGAAGTATGGCCGTTTAGACGTCTAAAATTTCTTGACAAAGATCTTGCGCTGTTGATAATTGGGGCATTCTTTTTCACCCTCAAATAGGTTTTTAATGGCTGCGAAAACCCGAATTCTTTTTCAGCAGGAACCGCTACAACTGGCTTTTGGCGGTGCGCTAAGTCCCATTGAAACCGCTTATCAAACCTATGGCGAATTAAATGCCGAGAAAAACAATGCGGTATTGATTTGTCATGCGCTTACCGGCGATGCCGAACCTTATTTTAGCGAAAATGGCCAAAATGGCTGGTGGCAAAGCTTTATGGGCGATGGTCTGGCATTGGACACTTCCCGCTATTTTTTCATTTGTGCAAATGTGTTGGGTGGCTGTAAAGGCAGCACCGGCCCGGCATCACTGAATCCAGCGAGTGGCAAGCCCTATGGTAGTCAATTTCCAAATATCGTGGTACAGGATATCGTCAAGGTACAAAAAGCCTTGCTCGATAGTTTAGGGATTCCACATTTACGCGCAGTGATTGGTGGTTCCTTTGGCGGTATGCAGGCCACTCAATGGGCTATCGATTATCCGGATTTTGTGGATAACGTGGTCAATTTGTGTTCATCCTTATTTTTTAGCGCTGAAGCGATTGGTTTTAACCATGTGATGCGCCAAGCGGTAATAAATGATCCGAACTTTAATGGTGGGGATTATTATGAGGGTACACCGCCTGATCAAGGCTTATCGATTGCCCGAATGTTGGGCATGCTGACTTACCGTACCGATATTCAATTGGCTAAAGCCTTTGGGCGTGCAACCAAATCTCAGGGGAATATTTGGGGCGATTATTTTCAGGTAGAATCCTATCTTTCCTACCAAGGACAAAAATTCTTGGAGCGCTTTGATGCCAATTCTTATCTGCATTTGTTGCGTGCCTTAGATATGTATGATCCTTCCCTTGGTTATGCCGATTTAAAAACAGCATTGTCGCGTATTCGAGCTAATTACACCTTGGTTTCCGTGACAACTGACCAATTGTTTAAATCTGTGGATTTACATAAGAGCAAGCAATTATTGGAGCAACACGGCGTGAAACTCAATTTTTATGAGTTTCCGTCCGATTACGGCCATGACGCATTTTTGGTGGATTACGATGCCTTTGATCGCAAGATTCGTTTAGGATTAGAAGGATTGGCCGAATAAAACGCCCTACTCAAAATCAAAGTTTTCTTGAAAATCGATGCTAAGTCATTGATTTTATTAGAGATGGTTGAAAAATAAAAATACCGACATAAAGTCGGTATTTTTTTATCGGATTTTTCTCATTTGATGCTTGGCAAAGGACGCGGCTACTTCATGTAGCGGGCGTCCATCGGGCAATTGTAAGTCAGGTGCAATTTCCAATAGTGGAATTAAAACGAATTCCCGATTGGTCATATCATAGTGAGGCACAGTTAATCGTTCCTCTTTAATAATCGCATCGGCATATAGCAAAATATCCAAATCCAGGGTCCGTTCGCCCCAACGACGCAGACGAACCCGACCTTGTTCATTTTCAATGCGTTGCAACTCATCTAATAGGGCTAGTGGGGGCAATGTGGTTTCTATCGCAGCAACGGCATTGACATAATCGGGTTGATCCTGTGGGCCGAGCGGTTGGCTTTGATAAAAACTACTTTGCATTAATAAACGACTTTGCGGTAGCACGGCTAAGGCCTGTAACGCATCTTCAAGCTGACGGCAGGGCTCATTGAGATTGCTGCCTAATGCAATGTAAGCAATGGTCATGATGCTTCCACCGGTTTCGCTTTACGTTTTGTACGATAGCGGCGTTTTTTTACAGATGGTGCTTGGCGCGAACGCTCTTTTAACATTTCCTGACGTTGTTGCTCTGTGCTGAATTGGAATTCGTGCCACCATTTAGTTAGTTCGATGGCCTCACCACCTTCAATTTCTGCACGCATTGCTAATAGGTCAAAGGCCGCGCGGAATTTTTGTTGTTCCAAGGTGCGTAACGGTGCGCTGCCATGGCGTTTAGTTAGTTGCAGCTGAAGCATCCAAATATCGCGAATTGTAGCGGTATGTCGGCGTGGTGCGGCTAAGGTTTTACAAAATTGGTCCAGCACATCATTAGCCGCTAAGGCATAGGCATCATGATTGTTGAGGCCACCTTCGTTTTTGAGCTGCTCGACTTTTTCGCGCAACGGATACCAGAAAAAGGCGGCAAATAAAAAGGCCGGATTGAGGCGCAGTTTATCGGCAACCCGTTCATCGGTGGAACGGAGCGCAGTGAGAATCATTTTTTCCGCTAGGCTATCATTGCGCTCGGTAAAATAAGGCATGAGTGCAGGGAAAAGTGGCTCGAACAAACCATATTGACGTAATAATTGATAGGTTTTTACCCCATTACCGGTTTGCAGTAATTTGAGACTTTCATCAAATAAACGCGCCGCTGGAATATTCGCCAACAGAGGTGCCAATTGACGAATTGGTGTTTCACTTGGTTTATCTAAAAACATCTCTAATTTTGCCATAAAGCGGATAGAGCGTAGCATACGCACGGGATCTTCTTGGTAACGAACCACGGGATCGCCGATCAGGCGTAATTTGCCGGCCTTCAAATCCTCCAAACCACCGAAGAAGTCATGCAGACTGTTGTCCTGTGGATTGTAATACAGCGCATTAACGGTAAAGTCACGGCGTTCGGCATCCTGTTCTAAGGTGCCGTACACATTGTCACGCAACAACATACCTTGTTCGTTTTGTTTGGCTTGGTTAGCGTTGCGAGCATCGCTATGACTGGCGCGGAATGTTGCCACTTCAATCACATCGCGACCAAATAGCACATGTGCTAGGCGAAAACGTCGGCCGACCAAACGACATTGGCGTTGAAAGATTTTTTGTACTTGTTCCGGGCGGGCGTTGGTCGCAACATCGAAATCCTTCGGCGTTTTGCCTAACAGTAAATCGCGCAGACAACCACCCACTAAATAGGCTTCATAACCCTGACGTTGCAGTTTTTCAACCACGGTTAATGCATTACGCTGGATCATCCGAGGCTGGATGCCTAATGCGGCAGCTTTGTGAACATGTTTATCGTAATGGTGCGCCTGAGATTGAACTCTTTTGGTCCCATGCGGACGGGGTGGAGTAGATGCGGATGCGCTTTCGCTTTCGGATGGAGTGGCTGGCTTTTTACCAAACCATTTTTTGATATAACTTAAAATAATAGGCTCCTGCTAAATCGCAAATTCTAAATGGCAAAAGTGCGGCTGAAAATTAGGATTTTCCACCGCACTTTGAAAAGGTTAGGTTATTAACCGGCGACCTGTTTTTCGCGAATTTCTGCCAAGGTTTTGCAATCAATACATAAATCGGCAGTTGGACGGGCTTCTAAACGGCGGATACCAATTTCTTCACCACAGGAATCACAGTAACCGAAATCTTCGGTATCTAATTTTTTCAAGGTTGATTCAATCTTTTTCATCAATTTACGTTCGCGGTCGCGATTACGCAATTCAAGGCTGAATTCTTCTTCTTGTGTAGCACGATCGGCCGGATCTGGGAAGTTAGCCGCTTCATCGCGCATATGGGCGACAGTGCGGGAGGCTTCTTCAACGATTTGTTCGTGCCAAGCACTGAGGATTTTTTTGAAATGAAGTACCTGATTTTCATTCATATATTCCTCATTTTTCTCTACTTGATAAGGTTTTACTCCTGCCAAGTCCAATAAGCTCAATGATGCTTTGGTCATAAGATCACTCCTAATACGTCGTACAGAATTTAAGCGTGACATGCACGACTTCCTGTCTTGTTGTTGTCATTGTTCGATCGCAGTTCGGTTAAACATGTGTCGCCCGAATTTTTGAGGGCGATATAAATAGCAGAACTTATCTGCTTTAGCAAATGAAATTTCCGCAGAATTTAACCAAATTGTGATCTCATCGACAAAAATCAAGTTGCGCTTTTGCGCTTTGGGTTCACGGGGGATAGCGTCGTTTTATTTTTAATGAAAACAATACATAAAACGATGCCGACGCTTTTTCAATTTGCCTGCCTATTGTTGCTTAGTGCTTTTTCATTGCTATATTTGCCCCGTTGGGCATTAATATCCACATCTACTGCACTCATCTTGGCCGGCGGTGCGGTTATGACCGCGTATCTTGCCGCTAGGTTCAAATTTTTACGCTTAAGGCTGTATGCCATTCAATTATTGGTGCTGTTTTTGGCCTGTGGTTATTTTCATCATCAAGCCTCTACTTTATTGGAGCAGGCAGAACAAACAGCCCAATTGCCGGATAAACAAAGCTTGCACCTAAAGATTCTGTCGATACAGCATCAACAGCAATACCAAACCCTGATTGCGGAAGGAAAACTTTGTAACGATTGTGTTCCACAGCGGCTCTTTGTGTATTGGCAGGCACAAAGTGAGCCGCAAATCGGTGAGGTTTGGCAAACGGAGGGACGTTTACGCCCAATTGCCGCCCGTTTGAATTTTGCCGGATTTGATCGACAACAATGGTTTTTAGCGCATCGCATTACCGCCGTATTTCAAGTCAAACAGGCGAGTCGTAAGGCGAACGCTGAGGATTGGCGGGCTCGGGCATTGGCGCGGGCAAAACAGGCTACCGCTGATTTAACGCAACAAGGATTATTATTATCGCTAGGATTCGGTGAACGGGCTTGGTTGCCTTCCGCCGATTGGCAAATGTATCAGCAGACGAATACTGCGCATTTGATCGCTATTTCCGGATTGCATATTGGTTTGGCAATGGGCTTGGGATTTATGCTGGTCAGGTTGTTACAGGTATTTTTCCCAACCCGCTGGATTCATCCTCCGTTGGCACAATACGGTGGTTTGTTGATGGCCGGACTATATGCGTCTTTGGCCGGTTTTGCGATTCCAACTGCGCGGGCTTTATTGGCTCTTAGTCTGTTATTGGCTGGGCAATTAGGGCGGCGTCATTATAGCCCATTGCAATGGTTAACCTTGGTGGTTGCCGGATTGGCGTTGGCGGATCCACTGATTGTGTTGTCGAGTAGTTTTTGGCTTTCAGCCGGAGCGGTGTTGGGGTTGTTACTGTGGTATCGCTATGTGCCGTTAAGTCTCTTGCAATTCAACGGTAAGCCTTTATGGGGTGTTTGGCGGCATTTGTTCGGATTACTTCATTTACAAATCGGCTTGTTGATTTTCTTTACTCCACTGCAATGTTATTTTTTTCACGGTTTGGCGGCGAATGGCTTTGTGGCTAATTTACTCGCGGTTCCTTTTTATAGCTTTTTGTTGGTTCCCCTTGTGCTGTTTGCGGTGTTATCCGATGGGGCTTTATGGAGTTGGCAGGTCGCAGACGGATTGGCAGAATTTATTAGTCGATTATTGCATTTATTAAATGGCAGTTGGTTGAATTTATCGATAATCCAGTCGTTACTGCTCACGGCTGTGTTAGCTTTGTTTTTTGGTTTATTACTATGCTGGATTTATTCCGCTAAGAGAATGCCTCCTTTATTGTCTGTGAAGAGTAAGGGACTTAGTTTGTCCTCGCAACGTAGTTTGCCAGTAAATTATCGGCGCGAATTGCAGTGGGGGATAACAAGCTTAATTGTACTCTGCTTAAGCATAGCCGGATGGCAACATTCTCAAGCCGCTAATTGGCGGTTGATGATGTTTGATGTGGGGCAGGGGTTGGCCATGGGACTTTTTAAAGAGAATCGTGGTTTGCTATTTGACACGGGCGGTAGCTGGGCGAATGGTTCCATGGCTCAAACGGAGATCTTGCCATACTTACAACGTCAAGGCATTAGGATCGAACAGGTTATTCTAAGCCATGATGATAACGATCATGCCGGTGGTATAAACGCCATATTTGAGGCATTTCCGTTTGCCCAGTTTATTTCGCCTTCCTATAAAGCATATACCAAGGTCGCAACGACACAACGTCAGTTGTGCCAACAAGGCCAACGATGGCAATGGTTGACAGCGGACTTTAGCGTATTATGGCCGCCACAAGCGGTCAGTCGGGCTAAAAATGCAGATTCTTGCGTAGTGTTAGTGCGCCTAGGGGATTTTCAGATCCTATTGACCGGCGATGCAGATTTGTCGGCAGAGGCCGCTTTTAGCCATGCCGTACCCAAATTGGATGTGTTACAGGTTGGACATCATGGAAGTAAAACAGCCAGTAGCGAGCAGCTAATTAAACAGGCGCAACCGAAAACAGCATTGATTTCTAGTGGCCGTTTCAATCCTTGGCACTTTCCCCATCAAACGGTATTAGACAGACTGTCACTACATCAGGCGGATATTTACAATTCGGGCTGGAGTGGCGCCGTGCAGGTGGACTTTTCTGACAAGATGACAGTGACCTTGGCAAGGGATCCTTTATCACCTTGGTTTTCCTCAATAATTGGCTTATCGGCCAAATAAAGGTACAATGCGCGCACTTTTTTGACCGATGAGAGTTCTCAACATGCAGGATAACGACTTTTCAACCGCACAAACATTTAAGCGTTTGTGGCCAATGATTTCCCCTTATAAAGCCGGTTTAGTTGCGTCAGGATTAGCCTTAGTGTTTAATGCTTTAGCTGATTCAGGACTCATTTATTTATTAAAACCACTATTGGATGAGGGATTTGGTAAAGCCGAGCATGGCTTCCTTAAATTGATGGCTTTCGTGGTGGTCGGTATGATCTTTCTGCGTGGTTTGACTAATTTTGTCTCAACCTATTGTTTGGCTTGGGTGTCCGGCAAAGTGGTAATGACCATGCGCCGCCGTTTATTTAAACATTTGATGTTTATGCCGGTAGGTTTCTTTGATGTTAACTCCTCAGGCAAATTGCTTTCCCGCATTACCTATGATTCGGAAATGATTGCCAGTTCCGCCTCCGGTTCTTTAATTACCATCGTGCGCGAAGGGGCTTATATTATTTCCTTGTTAGCGGTGATGTTCTATACCAGTTGGGAACTTACTTTAGTACTATTTGTTATCGGCCCGATTATTGCAGTATTAGTGCGCTCTGTTTCAAAAATTTTCCGCCGTTTGAGCAAAAACATGCAGGATTCCATGGGGGAGCTTACCTCAACCACCGAGCAAATGTTAAAAGGCCATAAAGTGGTGCTTTCCTTTGGCGGTCAATTGGTGGAAGAAGAGCGCTTTAATCATGTGAGTAATGATATGCGCCGTAAAAGCATGAAAATGATGACTGCCGATGCGATTTCCGATCCAATCGTACAAATTATTGCTTCCTTAGCACTAGCGGCCGTATTGTATTTGGCGACTACGCCATTAATTGCCGATGATCATTTAACGGCCGGTTCATTTACCGTGGTATTTTCTTCCATGTTAGCGATGATGCGTCCTTTAAAATCCTTAACCAATGTGAATGCGCAATTCCAACGAGGGATGGCTGCTTGTCAAACCTTGTTCGGTATTTTGGATTTGCAAACGGAAAAAGACGAGGGCACTTACAAAGCTGAGCCGGCTAAGGGCGAAGTGACTTTTAAAAATGTTAGCTTTGCTTATCAGGGTAAAGACGAATTAGCCTTAAAAGATATTTCTTTCACTATTCCGGCCGGTAAAACCGTCGCTTTAGTGGGGCGTTCCGGTTCCGGTAAATCCACAATAGCCAATTTGGTAACTCGTTTTTACGATGTTAATGAAGGCGAGATTTTATTGGATGGTGTGAATATTCAGAATTACCGCTTATCCAATTTACGTGAAAATTGTTCCGTGGTTTCCCAACAGGTGCATTTGTTTAATGATACGATTGCCAATAACATCGCTTATGCGGCGACCGATAAATATAGCCGTGAAGAAATTGTGGAAGCAGCCCGTGCCGCCTATGCCTTAGAATTTATCGAAAAATTGCCGCAGGGTTTTGATACCGTGATTGGTGAGAATGGCGCGAGTTTGTCCGGCGGTCAACGTCAACGATTAGCGATTGCCCGTGCGTTACTACGTAATTCTCCGGTGTTGATCCTTGATGAAGCGACCTCTGCGTTGGATACCGAATCAGAACGCGCAATTCAGGCCGCGTTGGAAGAGTTGAAAAAAGATCGTACCGTGCTTGTGATTGCCCACCGCTTATCGACTATTGAAAAGGCCGATGAGATCTTGGTGATTGAACATGGTGAAATCCGTGAACGTGGTGACCATGAGCAATTGTTGGCTCTCAATGGTGCTTACAAGCAGTTGCATAGTATGCAATTTAGTGGTTAGTCATTTTTTAAAGACTATTAATAAAATCAATAACTTAGCTGCTGTTTTATGGAAAAATCCGAAAAATGGTAGTGCGTTTTAAACAACCGGCCGCCTGTGCGGCCTGTTTTCCATTCTACGCTTTAAGGAGCGAGCATGCCTTTTTGGTACACCCGTTCAAAAATCGCTTGGCTATTATTGCCTTTTTCCTTGTTATTTTGGCTGATTAGTCAAGTGCGCCGTAGTCTATTTCAGCTTGGCATCCTGGCTACCTATCGGGCACCCAAACCGGTGATTATCGTGGGTAATTTGTCCGTTGGCGGCAATGGTAAAACGCCGGTAGTGGTGTGGTTGGTTGAACAATTACGTCAACGCGGTTTGAAGGTTGGCGTGATTTCCCGTGGCTATGGTAGTCGTGCTGAATCCTATCCCTTGCTAGTTAGTGCACAAACCGATCCCAAATGCGGTGGCGATGAACCTGTGTTAATTGCTAAACGTACCGGTACAGCGGTGGCGATTTCTGCTAATCGTCGTGAGGCGGTAGAACTGTTGTTGAAAAGTGCTGACTGTGACCTCATTATTGCCGACGATGGTCTGCAACATTATAAATTGCAGCGTGATTTAGAAATTGTCGTAATGGATGCACAGCGCGCTTTAGGCAATGGTTTTGTGTTACCGGCTGGCCCTCTTCGTGAATTGCCGGGACGCTTAAAATCCGTGGATTTTGTGATCACCAATGGCGGTCAAAATGTTTATAGCGATGCGGTAATGCAGTTAAAGCCCCATTATGCGGTGAATTTACACAGTGGTGAACAGCGCCCACTGAATTCCTTTAGCGAGGGCGTGGCGATGGCCGGTATCGGTAATCCACAGCGTTTTTTTACTATGCTGGAAGATTTAGGCATTCATCTTTCACAAACCCATGCCTTTGCCGATCATCAACCCTTTGATGAACAGTTATTAAATGCTATGAGTCGCACTCAACCGTTATTTATGACGGAAAAAGATGCCGTAAAATGCAGTGCTTTTGCTCAAGCCAATTGGTGGTATGTGCCGGTGGATGCGGAAATTCAGGATTTAGCCAATGGACAAAAAATAGCTGCGTTATTTGCCAAAATTGACCGTTTGGTGGGCAAGTCGGAGGCATAATGACTCAAATATTGCATCCCCGTTTGTTGGAAATTATTGCTTGTCCGCGTTGTTTGGCGCGTTTACGTTATGAGCCACAAAAAAATATATTAGTTTGCGATTTTGAGAAAATCGCTTATCCCATCGAGCAGGGCGTACCGCAACTCTTGGCGGAAAAAGCCGTGCCGTTAAACGAAATTAAATAAGGAAGAATATGTCATTTACCGTAATTATCCCCGCCCGCTTTGCTTCCAGTCGTTTACCGGGCAAACCGCTTGCCGATATTGGTGGCAAGCCAATGATTCAACATGTTTATGAAAAAGCACTGCAATCGGGCGCTAAACGGGTTGTGATTGCGACTGATAATGCGCAGGTGGAAGCGGCGGCTCAGGCATTTGCTGCGGAAGTTTGCATGACCTCAGAAAAACATAATTCAGGCACCGAGCGATTGGCTGAAGTAGTGGAAAAACTGGCATTACCTGATGATGAAATTATCGTTAATATTCAAGGTGATGAACCCTTAATTCCCCCGGTTATTGTGCATCAGGTGGCGGATAATTTGGCTAAATTTCAAGTTAATATGGCCAGCCTTGCGGTAAAAATCGAGGATGCGGAAGAATTATTTAATCCGAATGCGGTGAAAGTTGTTACCGATAAAAATGGCTATGTGTTGTATTTCTCCCGTTCGGTGATTCCTTACGATCGCGATCAATTTATGGCGTTGGATAATCCGGCGCAGGCCCAGTTGGCGGATGTGTATTTACGTCATATCGGCATTTATGCCTATCGAGCCGGTTTTATTAAACAATATGTAGCTTGGGCGCCGAGTCAGTTGGAACAATTGGAAAAATTGGAACAACTGCGAGTGCTGTGGCACGGTGAACGTATTCATGTGGAGTTGGCCAAAGCAGTGCCTGCGGTCGGCGTGGATACCGCGGAGGATTTGGCGAAGGTGCGTGCAATTGTTACCGCCGGTCAGTCGTAAGCTCCATATAAAAACGCTACTCCATTTTTCTCTTTTTTTCTTAAAATCACTCCTAAGTCATTGATTTTATTAGGTGTGATAAAAAAGGGGAAACATATAATATATTTTCTCATTAGCCCATTCCGGCCGCCTCGTGTGGCCTTATAAGGTGCAAATTCGTTGATGTTCGACAGTAAAAAATTCCTTGCCGATGTGTCTCACCAACCCGGTGTTTATCGGATGTATGATGATAAAGACCAGGTGATTTATGTGGGCAAGGCGAAAGATTTAAAAAAGCGCCTTGCTAGCTATTTTCGTAAAAATCTCAGCAGTAAAAAGACCGAAGCCTTGGTGGCCGCTATTGATCATATCGATACCACCATTACTTCCACGGAAACCGAAGCGCTATTGCTGGAACATAACTTTATCAAACTCTATCAACCGCGTTATAACGTGCTGTTGCGTGATGATAAATCCTATCCCTATATTTTGCTGACTAAAGAGCATCACCCGCGGATTACTGCCTATCGCGGCAGTAAGAAAACCGCCGGCGAATATTTCGGGCCTTACCCACATGCCGGAGCGGTGCGCGAAACACTGTCTTTAATGCAAAAGCTGTTTCCCGTGCGGCAATGTGAAAATGCGGTGTATAACAATCGTTCACGCCCTTGCTTGCAGTATCAAATTGGTCGTTGTAGCGCACCTTGTGTGCCGGGCTACGTGAGCGATGAGGATTATGCCCAACAGGTGGAACTCGCACGGCTTTTTTTGCAGGGCAAGGATCAACAGGTATTGGCGTATTTAGTCGGGAAAATGGAAGCGGCCAGTTATGCGCTAGATTTTGAGGGCGCAGCGCGTTTTCGCGATCAGATTCAAGCGGTGCGGGCAGTGATTGAAAAACAATTTGTCGCCAATGAACGCTTAGATGATATGGATATTATGTCGATTGCCTACCAACATGGCTTGGCCTGCGTGCAGGTGATGTTTATTCGTCAGGGCAAAGTATTGGGTAATCGCAGTTATTTTCCGAAAGTACCGGCCAATACCGATTTATCTGAATTAGCCGCTACCTTTGTCGGCCAGTTTTATTTGCAGGGACATCAAGGCCGTAGCATTCCTAATAGCATTATTCTGGATCAAAAATTGGATGAACAGACGGCGTTGGAAGCATTGTTGAGCAGCCAGGCCGGTCGCAAAGTGCAAATACAGCAAGCGGTAAAAGGTGATAAAGGCAAATATTTACAATTGGCACAAATTAATGCCAAGGCCGCCTTGGCAGCCCAGTTGAAACAATCCTCGCGCATGTCGGAGCGCTATGCCGCACTCTGCGATTTATTAGCCGTGCCCCATATTCAACGCATGGAATGTTTTGATATTAGCCACACAATGGGCAATCAAACCGTGGCTTCCTGCGTTGTGTTTAATCAGGATGGGCCGTTAAAATCCGATTATCGCCGCTTTAATATTGAAGGCATTACCGGTGGTGATGATTATGCGGCGATGGAGCAGGCCTTAAGAAAACGTTATGAGCGTGATTTAGAGGACGACAAGATTCCCGATATTATTTTTATTGATGGTGGTAAAGGGCAATTGAATAGAGCCTTGGCGGTATTTGACTCATTAAATGTCAAATGGGATAAAACTCGTCCGCAATTAATCGGTGTGGCGAAGGGCGTAGATCGCCGAGCCGGTCAAGAGGTGCTGATTATCAGTAAGCAACAGCGGGAAATTCATCTACCCGATGATAGCCCGGCATTGCATTTAGTGCAGCATATTCGCGATGAAAGCCATAACCACGCGATTAGTGGCCACCGTAAAAAACGCCAAAAAGCTTTCACGCAGAGCGGTTTGGAAACTATCGAAGGAGTAGGCGCGAAACGTCGTCAAGCATTGCTCAAGTATCTTGGTGGTTGGCAGGGCGTAAAAAAAGCCACATTGGATGAGATCGCTTCAGTACCGGGGATTTCCAAAGCCTTGGCTGAAAAGATTTTTGAAACCTTAAAACATGAATAAACAGGAGTTACAGGATGGCAGATCCGCAAATTAAATCACCAATGGATGCTTGGGATATTGCGACTGTGATTATTTATCGCAGCGGTTTTGTGATTGCCGGGCTAGGGCTATTGGCTTTGCCTTGGGCTTTTGCTGAGGCATTGATGGCGGTGTTGATTGGCGCGGTTTGTTGCGCTTCATCATTGCATTTATATCTGAAAAGTTATCGTTTGTTGTTCCAATTTGCGGTGTGGCTGGCCTTATTATGTGCAATATTGAATTGGCCGTTGTTGGCACTCGGTGGCGCATTGCTGACTTTGGGGGGATTAAGCTTTAAGGAATATTTTTGCTTTCGTGTGCCCTTGCTCAATTTACAGCCGATTTTTGTTGCCGCCCTATGGTTTGCCCAGTTGCTGCAATGGCACTGGGCGGTAGTCACCTTGGCGCTTATCGCGGGGATTTTATTACTCTTATTGGCGGTACAAAAATGGCGGATGCCGCTGCATTTTGATATTGGCGACAAAACCAAATATCAAATTTAATGCTTTTAACCTTTTTAAAATCAATGCTAATAAAATCAATGGGTTATGTGTATTTTAGCAAAAACTTTGCTTTTCGAGGGGGCGTTTTAGAAGTCTTTTAGCCTGAGTAAAGTTATAAAAAACGCGCCGATAGGCGCGTTTTGTTTTGCTTAGATTATTGGGCAACCGCCTCTTCAATTGGGGCTTTTTCGGTATCGCCCAAGACATCCCAAACGCTTTCCTGTTTAACCGGAGCACTTGGTGTATCGCTATCTTCCGCGGCAGGTGAAGTTGTTGGGGCACTGCTACCGCCACAGAAATTTTGCCCTCTATCAACCCATACCGGAATGACCCGCCAATTGCTACAATCCCAACTGCCATGAGCAGTAATACCGACCCATTTGACATCATCCGGTTTGGCCGGCTGCAATTTTTCAATATTCGTGCGACTTAAATAATCCTTATAGATTTGTAATGCACCGGATGCACCGGTTAGTTTGGTTTCACCGTTATCATCACGGCCTAGCCAAATAGTGCTGACGTGCTTACCGTCGATGCCGACAAACCAGGTATCACGGGCATCATTGGTGGTGCCGGTTTTCCCGGCTAAATGTAAGTCGGCATAATCGTTTTGCAAACTGCGTGCGGTACCGCGTTCTACGGTTTGTTGCATCGCAAATAGGGTTTGGAAAGCAGCTTCACGCGGCACGACCTGACGTGGTGTTTTATCGTGCTGATAGAGAATATTTCCTTGGCGATCGGCAATCGCATCAATGGTGGTTAAATTAATCCGACCACCTTGGTTCGCGATGGTTTGATAGAGCTTCGACACATCATAAGGCGAAATACTGTAAGCTCCCAGCAACATTGCTGGCACTTTAGGAATACTCACTTCATCCCAGCCCATAGCTTTTTGGGTTTCAATCACCTTGCTTAAGCCCACCTTCATACCGATATTTACCGTTGGAATATTCAAGGAGCGAGCTAAGGCATCCATTAGCATCACCGAACCACTATATTTGCGATCGTAGTTTTTCGGTTGCCATGGCGGGCTTCCTTTCACATTGATTGTGATCGGTTGGTTTTGAATTGGGGTATTCAAGCGGAATTGTTCCGGATTGGTTAATGCCGTTAAATAAATGGATGGCTTAACCAAGGAACCGATTTGTCGTTTGGCCATCAGCGCACGGTTAAAGCCGGCATATTCCGTTTGTAGACCGCCGACCACCGCACGAATTTCACCGTTATGATAGTCGCTGATGATCATGGCTCCTTCTAAATGCGGATTTTTGGTTTGCAGTTGTAATTTGCTTACTGCACCGACTACAGCATTTTCGGCCTGAGCCTGTTGTTTTAGATCTAACGTAGAGAAGATGCGAGCTCCTAACAATGCAGCGGTTTTATGTTCGCCCAATTCGCGGCGCAGATCTGCTTGTAAGGTTTGGATAAAGGCCGGATATTTGCGGGAGATTTGTCCCTTGGCCTGTACACCAAGCGGACGTTGACTGAGCATTTGGTAGAGATCGGGACCGATCATTTGGTGTTCTAACATTAGTTTTAACACCACATTACGGCGCTCCAAGGCATTTTGTGGATTACGCCAAGGGTTATATAGCGAGGGGCCTTTTACCATACCGACCAATAGGGCAATTTGATCCAGGCTAATTTCCCGAATGGAACGGCCAAAATAAAATTGGCTGGCCAGTTCGAAGCCATGAATTTGGGTATCACCATTTTGTCCGAGATAAATTTCGTTAAGGTAGGTTTCTAAAATACGGTTTTTGTCATAGCGCCAATCCAACACTAAGGCCATTAGGGCTTCATTCGCTTTACGGCTCAAGGAACGTTCGCTGGTTAAAAAGAGGTTTTTGACTAATTGTTGGGTCAGCGTACTGCCACCCTGTACCGTATGTCCGGCACGGATATTGGCCACCATAGCCCGCACAATACCAAAAGGATTGATACCGTTATGTTCATAAAAACGGCGATCCTCGGTGAGTAAGAGGGCATCGATCAATAGGCGGGGATAGTTTTGTAGAGGAATCGCTAGACGATCCTCATTATCGGATTCCAACATGGCGATGAGTTTGGGAGCTAAACGGAATTCATCAACTGCTTTTACCGCCACTAAATCTTCGATACGGGACAGCTTATTGCCACTAAAGCGCAGGCGCAACACCCGTTGTGGCTCCGGTTTATCGGGATAAGGGAAGGCGCGGCGCAACAATACAATGCTGTCATCTTCTAATTTAAAATCACCGGGAGCAGCCACCATGGTGGTTTGTCGATATTCATTGTCCAGTAAGATCTGGATCACTTCATCAAAGCTTAAATTATCGCTAATTTTGACACTTTCTAAACGGCTATAAACTTCAGCCGGTAGACGCCAAATTTGCCCATCCATTTTGGAACGGATTTGCCAATCTAAATAACCGCCGTAAAACACGGCCAGGGTTGCTACGGTAAAGGCGGCTTTGGCGAATAGAATTTTGCAACCGCGGCGTTTACTGCGCGGTTCTTGAGGCGAGGATTCGTTTTGGGTATTTTCCGTTTCTGACATAGATTAGCCGATGAATTCGAAATAAGCGTTGAGAAAATGGAGAAAATCATCAAGACCACACAGGGCGATGCTTTCGGCATCGTAATAATGTAGGTCCTCTTCTTCAATGGGGGCGTCGTTTAAGGCAAGATTATTGGCTCGAACCATGACTTCATACTGATTTATAAACAAGGAATATTCGCTGCCCTCAATCACAATATCCTGGTGGGAAGTTGCATTCTGACAAGCAGAAAAAGCGGCCAAAATGGTTGAATTTTTTGACCGCATTTCCGTGTTAAACCAATTAGCCAAGGCGATTTGTTCCATGGAACATTTTGCAGTGATAAACCCCTGGCTAGCTGTAAATTGAAAATCCATTAAATACTGAAGGAGGAACCACAACCGCAGGTGGAAGTGGCATTTGGGTTATTTACAATAAAACGAGAACCTTCCAAACCTTCGGTATAATCCACTGTGCCGCCAATTAAATATTGCAAACTCATTGGATCGATAACCAATTGCACACCGGATTTTTCAATGGTGAGGTCACCTTCATTAACTTTTTCGTCAAAGGTAAAACCGTATTGGAAACCACTACAGCCACCGCCTGTGATATAAACGCGGAGTTTTAAATTATTGTTTTCTTCTTCGCTGATTAAGCTTTTTACTTTATTGGCTGCCGCATCGGTAAAATTAAGCGGTACGGCCATATTTAAATCTGACATATACTATTCCCACTTTCCTAAAAATAATCTGCGCATTATCCAATAACCCGCCAATTCATTCAAGATTTTTCACTTAAATGTGCTATCATGCAACGACAATTTTGTGTATCGTTCAACCCGAAAAAGGATAATTCAATGAACATTCCATTAAGAACAGAAGAAGAAATAGTAAAATTACGCGAAGCCTGTAAATTGGCTGCCGATGTATTGGTAATGATTGAGCCTTATGTAAAAGAGGGGATTACTACCGGTGAATTGGATCGTATTTGCCATGATTATATGGTGAATGTGCAAAAGGTAATTCCGGCCTGTTTGAATTATCACGGATTTCCAAAGGCAACCTGTATTTCTTTAAATGAAGTGGTGTGTCACGGTATTCCTAGCGACGATAAGAAATTAAAACACGGTGATATTTTAAATATCGATGTTACAGTGATTAAAGATGGTTATTTTGGTGATAATTCCAAAATGTATGTTGTAGGTGAAACCAATATCCGTAGCCAAAAATTGGTGGAAGCCGCACAAGAAGCGCTTTATGTCGGACTGCGTACGGTTAAGCCGGGCATTCGCTTAAATGAAATCGGTAAAGCCGTACAGAAATATACCGAAAGCCAAGGTTTTAGCGTGGTGCGCGAATATTGTGGCCATGGTATTGGCACAGAATTCCATTGTGAGCCGCAGGTATTACATTATTTTGCCGATGATGGCGGTGTTGTTTTAAAACCGGGAATGGTGTTTACCATTGAACCAATGATTAATGCAGGTAAAAAAGAAGTACGCGTGATGGGCGATGGTTGGACGGTGAAAACTAAAGATCGTAGCCATTCTGCACAATATGAACACCAGCTTGTCGTGACTGAAAATGGTTGTGAAGTGATGACCATTCGTGACGAAGAAATTGCCGAAGGTCGAATTCAACGCATTATGGTAAATGTTTAAATAGCGGCTGCAATGGATTTTATAATGCCGATGTCGTTTTTTATTCGCTTTGGCATTTAAGCCTTAAACCATCATATAAATTTCACTAAAAAGCTCATTGTTATGGGCTTTTTATATTAGGAGAATTGTAATGCTTTTTCCTTATCATGCCGAATCACCTCTCACACCTGCCGCAGTTAAACTACAACGTGAACATTTAAAGGAATGGGAACGCCAGCATTTTGCTGAATATGTTGTGTTTGACTTAATTGATAATCGTACCCAATTTTATGATCTCTTATTAAAGCAACTTTGGTTGCAGTTTGGTTTGGAATGCTCCACGCTAACCTTGATCGCTACTGGTGGTTATGGGCGGAGGGAAATGTTTCCACTATCTGATTTGGATTTTCTGATTCTTTCGGAGGGTACAAGGGATGAACAAACTGAAGAGAAAATAGCTCAATTCGTACAATTTTTATGGGATTGCGGTTTTGATGTGGGGCACAGCGTTCGTTCGTTAGTCGAATGTGAAAGGGAAGGCAAACAGGATATTACGATTGCGACTAATCTATTGGAATCCCGTTATTTATCCGGTAATTCGGCTCTCTTTACGGCGCTACAGGAATTATTGAAACGTGCCGACTTTTGGTCGATGGCCGATTTTTTTAACGCAAAAGTACAGGAACAGCTTGAGCGTTATCAACGTTATTACAACACCGGTTACAATCTTGAGCCTGATTTGAAATATAGTCCCGGCGGTTTGCGGGATCTGCATCTTTTATATTGGATCGCCTTACGTCATACCGGAGAGATGACCCTCGCCGGGATTTTGCAAAGTGGCTTTATTTATCCCACCGAATATCAGCAATTGTTAGAAAGCCAGGAATTTCTGTTTAAGGTGCGCTTTGCATTGCATCTAATTTTGAAGCGTTATGATAATCGTCTATTATTTGATCGCCAGATTAAAGTTGCTCAATTATTGGGTTTTGAAGAGGAAGGCAATCGTGGTGTAGAAACCATGATGAAGCGTTTCTTCCAGGCTTTAAGTTGTATCTCCCGACTAAGCGATATATTAATTAAGCATTATCGTGAGCATTTTCTTACCCGACATTATGATTTATTGATTGAATATCTCGATGAGGATTTTCAATTGATTAATCACAATCTTTGTCTGCGTAAGCCGCAAGTATTATGCAAACAGCCTGAACGGATTTTAGATTTATTTTTCTATCTAACTCAATACCCGCAGGCACAAATCCACCCTGAAACCTTACGCCAATTGCAGATTGCGTTGGATTCATTGACGATAAAATTATCCGAGTTACCGCTTGCACGGGAAAAATTTATCCGTTTATTTAATCAACCACAGGCAATTCGCCGAGCATTTTTACCGATGCACCAATATGGCGTATTGAGTGCCTATTTACCGCAATGGCAGGCAATAGCCGGGTTAATGCAATTCGATTTATTCCACATTTACACGGTGGATGAACATACCTTGCAGGTCATGTTAAAACTAGAAAACCTGTTAAGCGAAAATGCGGCACAGGAACATCCTATTGCTCATCGCATTTTTAGCCAACTTCAGGATCGTTCATTAATTTACAGTGCCGCTTTATTTCATGATATTGCCAAAGGGCGTGGTGGCGATCATGCTGAACTGGGAGCTGAAGATATTGCCGAATTTGCTGTTTTGCATGGTTTTGATGCACGCGAAAGCGATACGATGCAATGGTTGGTACGGGCGCATTTATTAATGTCGGTCACGGCACAACGGCGCGATATTTATGATCCGGAAGTTGTGTTGGATTTTGCCGGTAAGGTAAAAAACCGAGTACGTTTGGATTATTTGACCTGTTTAACCATTGCGGATATTTGTGCGACCAACGGAACCTTGTGGAATAGTTGGAAACGCTCCTTATTTACCGCTTTGTATGGGGCAACTGCAGAGCAATTGCAACAGGGAATGGAATGGCAATGGGATAATGCCGAACGAATTGCTGAAAATCGTCAAGGCGCATTGGCTATTCTGCAACAGGAACAGTCGCATTTGTCGCTGGCAACTATTGATGATTTATGGGCGCGTTGTCCGGACGAATACTTTTTGCGTAATAGTGCGAAGCAAATTGCCGGACATACAGCGTTATTGGCTGATTTTACAGGTGATGTATTGGTTAAAATTACCAATCGATTTTCTTCCGGTGGCACAGAGGTGTTTGTGTATTGTCACGATCAAGCCCGCTTATTTAATAAGGTCGTAAGCACTATTGGCGCCAAAAATTTGAGTATTCATGATGCGCAAATTTTAACCTCCGATGACGGCTATGTGTTCGATAGCTTCATTATTACCGAATTGAATGGTGAATTGGTGAAATTTGATCGTCGGCGTGATTTGGAACAGACATTAACTGCGGTATTACAAGGGGGAAAAGTGCCTTCGCCACCATTTGTTCCTAGCCGTCAGCTACGTCATTTTCAAGTGCAGACCGATGTTCGTTTTTTAAAGGAAAACAAACCAGAGCATACAGAATTAGAATTAGTCGCGTTGGATAAACCGGGATTACTGGCGCAAATTAGTCAAATTTTTGCTGACTTGGCGTTGAATTTGCGCAACGCTAAAATTACCACCGTGGGAGAGAAAGCAGAGGATTTCTTTATTCTGACTAATGCGCAAGGACAGGCGTTAAGTGCTGAGGAACGGCAACAATTGGCTGATGTGTTGTACCGGGCGTTAGATTAAATGCCCCCTCGAAAAGCGAAGTTTTTGCCAAAAATGCATGTAACCCATTGATTTTATTGAAGTTGATTTCAAAAATAAAAAACGGTCAATAAAGACCGTTTTTTATTTGCATATCTGCTAGGCCAGAGCCGCAAACGCTACATCGGCAGCTGCAAGGGTTTTTTCAATATCCTGTTCACTATGGGCGAGGGACATAAAACCGGCTTCAAAAGCGGAAGGGGCAAGGTAAACGCCTTGATCCAACATTTTGTGGAAGAATACTTTGAATTTTTCCGTATCGCATTGCATTACTTCAGCATAGGAGGTGACTTGGGGTTGCTCGGTGAAGAAGATACCAAACATACCGCCAACTTGATTCACAACAAAAGGCACGCCATGTTTGTCAGCCGCCGCTTTTAAACCTTGACATAATTTTTCGGTAAGTGTGTTTAAGCGCTGTTCATTGCCGGCTTTTTTCAATTCATTCAAACAGGCTAATCCTGCCGCCATAGCAATAGGATTACCAGATAGGGTTCCTGCTTGGTAAACCGGACCGGTTGGGGCTAAATATTGCATGATGGCTTTTTTCCCGCCCACTGCGCCGACCGGCATACCGCCGCCGATTACTTTGCCAAGTGTAGTTAGATCCGGTGTTACGCCATAATAAGTTTGTGCTCCGGCAAGGGCAACGCGGAAGCCGGTCATCACTTCATCAATGATAAAGAGCGCGCCATATTGATCACAAAGTTCGCGTAAACCTTGTAGGAAACCATTTTTTGGTGGTACACAGTTCATGTTGCCGGCAACCGGTTCGATAATTACACAAGCAATATCCTGTGGAAATTCTTCAAATAAGGCTTTTACCGAGGCTAAATTATTATATTCGGCGGTTAAGGTATGTTTAGCAAAGTCTTCCGGCACACCCGGTGAGCTCGGTTGCCCCAAGGTAAGCGCTCCTGAACCCGCTTTAACCAATAGGGAATCGGAATGGCCGTGGTAGCAACCTTCAAATTTCAGAATTTTATTTCTATTGGTGTAGCCACGAGCGAGACGAATTGCGGTCATGGTTGCTTCTGTGCCGGAACTGACCATGCGGACCATTTCGATTGATGGCACTATTTGACAAACCAATTCGGCCAAGTCGATTTCCGATGGCGTTGGTGCACCAAAGCTTAGGCCGTTTTCAGCGGCTTTTAACACAGCGTTTAAAATTGCTGGGTGATTATGCCCCAAAATCATTGGCCCCCAAGAACCGACGTAATCGATATATTGCTTGCCATCGGTATCGTAAATATAAGCTCCTTGAGCTTTTTGAATAAATACCGGTGTACCGCCGACCCCTTTAAATGCGCGAACAGGGGAGTTTACTCCGCCAGGGATGACCTGTTGGGCTCGATTGAAAAGTTCGTTTGAATTTGTCATTTGCTTTCCTTTTATTACTGCATATTCGTAAAAACGGGCGTTATTGTAGCGAAAAAGCGATGCTTTGTTAAAAATATCTTTGGGGGAGATTTTTTCTTTATGCTATTCTTTGCAAAATTTTTTTTAAGGGAAAACAATGCTTAGTTTTGTCGTAACTTTTCTTGGCGCACTTTTAACCTTGGTGTTAATGCGCCCGATCGCTAATCGAATTGGTTTAGTGGATAAGCCAAATTATCGTAAACGCCATTTAGGTGCCATTCCGCTAATAGGCGGCGTTTCCTTATTTGTCGGAAACCTTTGTTACTACTTGATGGAATGGGATCAATTACGCTTACCTTATTTGTATCTTTTCAGTATTTTTGTTTTATTGGCAATTGGTATTTTAGATGACCGTTTTGATATCAGCCCATTTTTACGGGCGGGTATTCAGGCTCTCTTAGCAATCTTAATGATTGACTTGGGGAACGTGTATTTGGATCACCTAGGACAAATTTTAGGGCCATTCCAATTAACTCTTGGTTCAATCGGTTTGATTATTACGGTATTTGCGACTATTGCAATCATCAATGCCTTTAACATGATCGATGGGATTGATGGCTTACTTGGTGGTTTATCCTGTGTGTCTTTTGCTTCTATTGGTATTTTGATGCTACGTGACGGACAAATGGATATGGCCTATTGGAGTTTTGCCTTGATCGTGGCTATTTTACCTTATATGTTACTTAACCTTGGGATTCCGTTAGGGCCTAAATACAAAGTGTTTATGGGCGATGCAGGCAGTACGCTGATCGGTTTCACTATTATTTGGATTTTATTGTTAAGTACCCAAGGAAAAGGGCATCCGATGAATCCGGTGACTGCATTATGGATTATAGCTATTCCGCTTATTGATATGGTGGCGATCATTTATCGCCGTTTGCGTAAAGGGAAAAGTCCATTCAGACCGGATCGTTTGCATGTACATCATTTAATGGTTCGTGCCGGTTTAACTTCACGTCAGGCATTTTTACTAATAACCTTTATGGCTGCAGTGTGCGCGACAATCGGAATTTTAGGTGAGATTTACTATGTAAATGAATGGGCGATGTTTGTAGCATTTATTATGTTATTTTTCATTTATGCTTATTCGATTACTAAGGCTTGGAAAATTACCCGTTGGGTGCGCCGTTTAAAACGACGAGCACGCCGAAATAAACAGAATTAAATATTAAAGGATGGTTGAAAACCATCCTTTTTTGTATTTAGGAGTAAAAATAAACTGAAATTTGCTAAAAATTAAACGTTTTGTATAAAAAAATAGCGTTCATTATTTTTTTTGTAAAAAGTGCTAGACAAGATATAGCGAAGTCATTAATATACGCCTCCGCAACGACGCGGTACGCGTTCGTAGCTCAGTTGGATAGAGCGTTGGCCTCCGGAGCCAAAGGTCGCAAGTTCGAATCTTGTCGAGCGCGCCAGAGTCAATGCACATACAACTTCAATGGTGGCTATAGCTCAGTTGGTAGAGCCCTGGATTGTGATTCCAGTTGTCGTGGGTTCGAATCCCATTAGCCACCCCATCTATCGGCGAGTAGCGCAGCTTGGTAGCGCAACTGGTTTGGGACCAGTGGGTCGTAGG